>JAESGW010000018.1_pt1 | contig 673013 bp, 582 predicted proteins | sample 9269791 | NCBI WGS metagenome assembly JAESGW01 (sample SAMN16773120, study PRJNA677053) | algae metagenome | isolation source: Aphanocapsa lilacina HA4352-LM1 and co-occurring heterotrophs from near cave... | place: USA: Maniniholo cave, near Haena, Kauai, HI | collected 2009-07-28 | reverse complement strand
GGTCTCGGCGGTCTTCTCCGGCTGGTTGAGGTAGCCCGAGAACAGGAATTCCCCGCGCAGCAGGATCTCGTTCTCCGGCGACAGCTTCAGCTCCGCCCAGGGCACCACCTTGCCGACGGTGCCGAGCTTGATCTGGTCGTGCGGCATGATGGTCGCAACGCCGCAGTTCTCGGTCTGGCCGTACACCTCGTACATGTTCATGCCGAGCGCCAGGTACCAGCGGATCAGCTCCGGCGCGATCGGCGCCGCGCCCGTGTACAGGTACTGGCAGCGGTCGATGCCGAGCGCCTTGCGGATGTTGCGCAGCGCCAGCCAGTAGGCGACCTGGAACTTCGCCTTCAGCAGCGCCGACGGCTCGTCGCCTTCCAGCCGCGTGTCCGCAAGCTCGTAGCCGACGGCGATCGCCTTGCTGTAGATCCACTTCTCCAGCGGCGTCGCATCCTTCATGGCGATCATCACCGCGGAATAGAATTTTTCCCAGACGCGCGGCACGGCGAGGAACGCGGTCGGCTGCACCTCGCGGATGTTGTCGGGCACCGTTTCCGGGCTCTCGGCGAAGTTCATGATCGAGCCGGTGGCAAGGCTGTAATAGTAACCGCCGATCCGCTCGGCCACATGACACAGCGGCAGGAACAAGAGCCGTTCGTCGTTCTCGAGGATCGGGAACAGCGTGTCGGCGTGTCTGATCTGAAAGCAGACGCTGTGGTGGGTGTGCATCGCGCCCTTGGGCGGTCCGGTGGTGCCCGAGGTGTAGACCAGGATCGCGAGATCCTTCGGTCCCCGCGAGGCGATCATCCGATCCCAAAGGCCCTCGTTGCCGACCATGTGCTGGCGGCCGGAGGTGATGAACGCCTCGAGCGAGACCACCATCGGATCGGAGAAGGCAGCGAGCCCCTCCATGTCGAAGACCACGATCTTTTCCAGCGTCGGACAGCGGCCGCGGCACTCCAGCACCTTGTCGAGTTGCTCGTCGTCCTCGACGAAGATCACCTTGGTGCGGCTGTCGTTGACGAGATATTCGACCTGCTTGACCGAGTCGGTCGGATAGATGCCGGACGAGACGCCGCCGGCGCACAGCACGCCCATGTCGGCGTAAACCCATTCGACCACGGTGTTGCTCAGGATCGAGGCCACGTCGCCGGGCTTGAAGCCCGCGGCATCGAGCGCATAGGCGACCTCCTTGGTCGTCTGCAGCCAATCCCGCCACGAGACCGACTTCCAGACCCCGAACCGCTTCTCGCGGATCGCCGGCCGGTCGCCCCTCGCCTCGACGCCGAGCAAGAACGACTTCGGCAGCGTCTCGCCGACGGTCAGGGCTGTCTTCACGCTCATATCGCGCTCCCTCGAACTTCGCGCACCTGGTCACCCTTCGATCTGTCTGTCGAAGTCGATAACCGGTCCGTGTTTCCTCAAGCCGCCTTGGCTTATCGCCAGGTCTTGTTATCGCCAGGTCTTCTTTTTCTTCCAGCGCCGCTCGCCGCCGCGGGCGCTGTCTTCCTTCGCCCCGAGATAGAACTCCTGGATGTCCTTGCTCTGCATCAGCCGCTGGCAGGTGTCGTCCATCACCACGCGGCCGACCTCGAGGACGTAGCCATAGTCCGCCGTCTCAAGGGCCTTCTTCGCATTCTGTTCGACCAGCAGGATGGAAACGCCCTGCTCCGTATTCACCCGGCGAATGATGCCGAAAATCTCCTTCACCAGCAACGGCGAGAGACCCAGCGACGGCTCGTCCAGCAGCAGCACCTTTGGCCGGTTCATCAGCGCCCGGCTGATCGCCAGCATCTGCTGCTCGCCGCCCGAAAGCTGCCCGGCCGGCTGGTCGAGCCGCTCCTTAAGCCGTGGAAAGTACCCGTAAATCCGCTCCAGATCCTGCGCCACCTCGTCGCGGTTGGTGCGCAGGAAGCCGCCCATGGCGAGGTTTTCCCGCACGGTCAGGAACGGAAACACCTCCCGCCCCTCCGGCACGTGGCTGATGCCGAGCCGGACGATCTTGTCGGGGTCCATCCGCTGGATCGGCTTGCCCACGAATTCGACCGCCCCCTTCAGCGGGTCCAGCACACCGGAAATAGTCTTCAGGATGGTCGTCTTGCCGGCGCCGTTCCCGCCCAGCACGGTGACGATCTTGCCCTCCGGCACGCTGAGGCTCACGCCCCGGATCGCCATGATCGGCCCGTAATAGCTCTCGATGTTCGAGACCTTCAGGATCGGCTCTGCGTCGCTCATATCGCTCGTTCCCGCTTACGTGCCGAGATAGGCGGCAACGACTTCTGGATGGCTCTGCACCTCGGAGGGCGTCCCGGTCGTGAGCTCGCGGCCGTAGTTGAGCGCCAGCACGCGGTCCGACACGCGTGACACGAGGCTCATGTCGTGCTCGACCATCAGCACGGTGATGCCGAGCTCGTTGCGGATGTCGCGGATCCAGAACGACATGTCGTCGGTCTCTTCGACGTTCAGCCCGGACGACGGTTCGTCCAGCAGCATCAGCCTCGGCTCGGAGCACAGCGCGCGGGCGAGCTCGATGACCTTGCGGACGCCGTAAGGCAGGCCGGAGATGAGCTTGTCGCGATAAGGCTCGAGATCCAGCAGCTCGATCACCTGCTCAACCTTGTGGCGGTGATCGAATTCCGCGCGGCGCACCGCCGGCAGGAACAGGACCTCCTGGATCAGGTTGGTCGTCGCATGACAGTGCCGACCGACCAGAAGGTTGGCCAGCACACTGGCGTTGTCGAACAGTTCGATGTTCTGGAACGTGCGCGCGATCCCCATCTTGGCAATGCGATGCGGCGGCGCCTGGGTGAAGTCCTCGCCGTCGAACATCAGTCTTCCCGACGTCGGATTGTAGAGCCGCGAGATCAGGTTGAAGATCGAGGTCTTGCCGGCGCCGTTCGGGCCGATGATCGTGAAGATCTCGCCCCGCTCCACCGCAAAGCTGACCTGATCGACCGCCTTCAGGCCGCCGAACTGCAGCGAGATGTTTTCCGCAACCAGGAAGCTCATCGGTTGCGCTCCGATTTCATGTAGGTCTTCTGACGCTTGAAGGTGGCGGCCTTGTACATCGGGAAGGTCTGGAAATAGAGCTTGATCTTCAGCCAGCGGCCGTAGAGCCCGGTCGGCTCGAACAGGATGAAGCCGACGATGATCAACCCGTAGATCGCGCCTTTAAGTCCGGGCGCGGATGCGATGCTCGCAGCCTTGTCCTGCACCCGCGAGGCGGTCGGCACATCGGCGCCGAACGTGTGTACGAAGCTGCCGATGAGGCCCGGCAGGTCATCCTTCAATGTGGTGAGGAACGGATCGATCATGACGATGAAGATCGCCCCCAGCACCGCGCCATGCAGGCTGAATACGCCGCCGATGATGATGACGATGATGAACTCGATCGACAGCAGCAGCGTGAACATTTCCGGGCTGATGAACGACAGCTTGTGCGCATAAAGGCAGCCGGCGAGCCCGGTGATCGTCGCTGAGATACCGAACGAGCGGACCTTGTAGGCGGCGACATCGATGCCCATGCTCTTCGCCGCCGTCTCGCTGTCGCGGATGGCGACGAACGCGCGGCCGGTCGGCGATCGCAACAGGTTCAGCGTCGCGATGATCATGAAGACCAGCACCCCCAGGCAGAGGAAGAAGAAGCCGGGACTGTCGCGCGGCACCGCCTGCCCGAAGATCTCCAGCGTCCGCAGCTTCATGCCCTCGTTGCCGTGGGTCACGCTCTCCCAGCGCGCCAGGATTTCCTCGACGATGGCGCCGAAGGATATGGTGGCAATGACGAGGTAGATGCCCTGCAGCCGCAACGCCGGGAAGCCGACCAGCACGCCGACGATGCCGGTGAGAATCCCCGCAAGCGGGAAATAAATGACGAACGGCACGCCGTGCTGCTGGCAGTACGCCGACGTATACGCGCCGATGGCTAGAAACGCCGCATGGCCGAGCGAGGCCTGTCCCGTAAAACCGACCAGGATCAACAGCGACACGCCGACGATCGCGTAGATGAACACGAACACCAGCTGGCTCTGCAGGTAGTTGCCGAGCACGAACGGCGCCAAGGCAAGCACCAGCAGCAGGATGCTGTAGGAATACCAGTAACCGCTGTGCTTGAAGATGCGGATGTCCTGGTCGTAATCCGTCTTGAAGATGAAACGCATGACGGACGCCCTACACTTTCTTCCGACCGGCGTGGCCGAACAGGCCTTCCGGTTTCAGAAGCAACATCGCAAGCAGCACGATATGCGGCGCGACATCCTTCCAGCCTTGCGCCAGATAGAAGCCGGCCATGTTCTCCAGTACGCCGATGATGATGCCGCCGACGACGGCACCCGGGATGCTGCCGAAGCCGCCGAGCACCGCGGCCGGGAACGCCTTCAGCGCCAGCACCAGGCCAACGTTCGAATGGATGAAGGTGATCGGCGCCAGCAGCACACCGGCGCAGGCGGCGACCGCCGCGCTGATCGCCCAGGTCAGCGCAACCACCGTCTTCACCGGGATGCCCATATAATATGCAGCCAGCATGTTCTCGGAGGTCGCGCGCATCGCGGTACCGAGCTGGGTCTTGGTGAAAAACAAGTACAGCACGGTGCAGAGGATGGCAGTGGCGACGATCACCGACAGCTTGTCATGGGCAAGCACAAGGTCGCCGATCCGCAGCACGCCATTGGAGAACGGCGTGTCGATCTTCAGGTCGTCGGTGCCCCAGATCATGCCGGCGATGGAGCGCAGGAAGAAGCCAAGCCCGACCGTCGCCATGACGATCGAGAATTGCGGGCTGCCGAGCACCGGCCGCAACACGAAGCGCTCGCTGACGGCACCGAACGCGGCCATGCAGACGACGGCCAGGAAGAAGCCGATCCAGTAATTCAGACCGAGCAGCGCGATGAAGGTGAAGGCGAAGAAGCCGCCCAGCATCAGAAGTTCGCCCTGGGCGAAATTGACGACTTCCGTTGTCTTGTAGATGAGCACAAAGCCGAGCGCGATCAGCCCGTAGATGCAGCCGAGCGCAATTCCGCTCACCAGCTGCTGAATAAAATCCAGCATACTATCGCGTTCCCCCATTCCGGGCGGGGTCGATCTTTGTGATCGTCTCTCACGTCCGGGGCGTTTCCGGCCGGCATAAGGGCATGTTTGGCGAATTTCAGCAAGCCGCCTTTGTGGGCTGGCGCATTTTGCCGCGAGCAGCCAACTGCCTCAATTTCTTGCGTTAACTTTCAGGCCGCATGACGCCGAACGAAGTCCAGCAACGCCGCGTTGAAGGCCTCCGGCTGCTCCCAGCTCGGCGCGTGGCCGGCCTCGCGGATCACTTTCACCTCGGCGTGCTTCACGTGGCTCGCCTGCAGCCGCAGGATCGACGGCGGCGTCCACAAATCGGAATCGCCGGTCATCAGCAGCGTCGGCACCTTGATCGTCTCCACCTTGTCCCAGGTGATGACGTTCGCTGTGTTCTGGTTGAGGCGCTTGCCGATCATCGACGTTTTTTCCAGCGCGCTCCACGCCGCTGCCCCTTCCGTATTGCCGGCGCGGTAGGTGGCGCTGAGCTCCTGAAAATCCTTCGGCAGCTGCGCGAAGAAGGCCGGGCGGAACACGCTGCAGCGTTCGAGGTAATCCTTGTCGGTGACGCCCATGATGGTCGACGCCAGCGTCAGGCTCTTCAGCCGCTCCGGATGCGAGAGCGCGTAGTCGGTGGCGACGATGCCGCCGGCCGCAAGGCCAACCACATGAAACTTAGCCACGCCGAGAAAACCCAACAGGTTCTGCAGGTCTTCCGACGCGACACCCGGATCGCTCGGATCGCCCGGATCGGATTTCAGGTAGCCGCGCCGCGAATAGCTGATGACGCGGAAGCCTGCCTTCGCGAGCACCGGCTGCTGATATCCCCAGAACGCCCCGCTGCCGGAGGCGGCATGCAGCAGCACGACGGTGTCGCCCTCGCCGCCCGTGTCCCAGTACCAAAGCGAGGTGCCGGGAAGCTTGGCGACGCCTTCCTTGACGGGGACCTGTTCCGGCATCGGGATCGGGGTCCAAACGGACGACTGAGACGGTTGCGACATGACGATGCCCAATCAACGTGCGGATGCTGCCCGCTGCGTCATAACTTCGGCAGGAGCGATGCATCTATAGGGGTGTTGTCAGCCTTGAAGCAACTCCCGATCTTTGGTTGAAGGGCTCACCCGCCGAACGACTCTCACGGGCTTCGGGCGGCCAGAGGACTGGACATGAGAATCTGCGTTGTCGGCGCGGGCGCGATCGGCGGGTTGCTCGCAGCGAAGCTGCAGCAATCGGGCGAACAGGTCAGCGTGATCGCACGCGGGCCGCACCTCGCAGCGATCAAGGCCAACGGCCTGAAGCTGATCGAGGAGGACGGCAGCGAGGTGGTTGCGCGCGTTGCCGCCACCGACAAGATCGCCGAAGCCGGTGAACAGGACCTCGTCATCCTCGGCATGAAGGCGCACCAGGTCGCCGCGGTCGTGACCGACCTGACGCATCTCTATAACTCGGAGACCATGGTGCTGACGGCGCAGAACGGCATCCCGTGGTGGTACTTCTTCAAGCACGGCGGCCCGTTCGGGGGCCGGCAGCTCGAGAGCGTCGACCCCGGTGGAACCGTCGCGGCCAACCTGCCGATTGCGCGCGTGCTGGCCTCCGTTGTCTATCCCGCCGCCGAGATCATCCAGCCTGGTGTCATCAAGCACATCGAGGGCAACCGCTTCTCGCTCTCGGAAATCGACAATACCGAGACGCCGCGCATCAAGCAGGTGTCCGAGACGCTGAAGAAGGCGGGCTTCAAGGCGCCGGTCGTCTCCGACATCCGCGCGGAACTTTGGACGAAACTGTGGGGCAACCTCAGCTTCAACCCGGTGAGCGCCCTCACCCACGCCACGCTCGAAGACCTTTGCCGCTATCCGCTGACGCGCACCCTCGTCGCCGACATGATGCGCGAGGCGCAAAGCGTCGGCGAAGCGCTCGGCATCCGCTTCCGCATTCCGATCGAGAAGCGCATCGCCGGTGGCGAAGCGGTCGGCCCGCACAAGACCTCGATGCTGCAGGACATCGAAGCCGGCCGTCCGGTCGAAGCCGATGCGCTGATCGGCTCGGTGATTGAGCTTGGGCGGATGGTCGAGGTGGCGACGCCGCATCTCGACGCGACCTACGCTCTGGTCAAGCTGTTGAGCAAGACCCTGTCCGACCAGCACGGGCGCCTGCGCGTTGCCACCGTCTAGCACCAAGATCCAGCACCTGAGAGATGAACACCATGTCCAGAAGCTCGACCCTTCGCCAGTTGATGTCGGCAGGCGCCGATGAGGCCCCCGCCATCGCCGCACCGGGCACGACACCTTTAAGCTTCGGCGGCCTGCGCGCGCTGGTCGACAAGACCATCGCCTCGCTCAACGGCTTTGGCATCGGCCGCAACGATCGCGTCGCCATCGTGTTGCCGAACGGCCCCGACATGGCGACGGCCTTCATCGGCGTTGCCTCCGGCGCGACCGCAGCCCCCTTGAACCCGACCTACAAGGCCGACGAGTTCGAATTCTACATGTCGGACGTGAAGGCGAAGGCGCTGGTGGTCGAGGCCGGCAGCAACTCGCCCGCGGTCGACGTGGCGAAGAAGCTCGGCATGAAGATCATCGTGCTGCAGCCCGAGCACGCGAAGGGCGCCGGCGCGTTCTCGCTGAGCTGCGACGGCGCATCCGGCGATTGCCTGAAGGGCTATGCGGACCCGGACGAGATTGCGCTGATCCTGCACACCTCCGGCACGACATCGCGGCCGAAGATCGTGCCGCTGTCGCAGCGCAATGTGAGCGTTTCCTCCGGCAACATTGCCGAGACGCTGGCGTTCACGGCGAAGGACGGCGGTCTCAACATCATGCCGCTGTTTCACATCCACGGGCTGATGGCCGGCGTTCTGGCCCCGCTGTCCGCCGGCGGCCGCGTGTTCTGCACGCCGGGTTTCAATGCCCTGCGGTTCTTCGCCTGGATGGATGAAGCAAAGCCCACCTGGTACACGGCCGTCCCGACCATGCATCAGGCGATCCTGACGCGCGCCAACGGCAACAAGGAGATCATCGCGCGGTATCCGCTGCGGTTCGTCCGCTCTTCATCGTCGTCGATGCCGCCGCAGGTGATCGCCGAAGTCGAGAGCACGTTTGGCGCGCCGCTGATCGAGTCCTACGGCATGACCGAAGCCTCGCACCAGATGGCGTCAAATCCTCTGCGTGGCGCGCGAAAACCCGGCGCGGTCGGCATTGCGGCCGGACCCGAGATCGCGATCATGGGCGACAACGGCGAACTCCTGAGCCCCGGCCAGATCGGCGAGATCGTCATCCGCGGCGACAATGTCACGAAGGGTTACGAGAACAACCCGTCGGCCAACGCCGCGGCATTCACCAACGGCTGGTTCCGCACCGGCGATCAGGGCGTGATGGACGACGAGCGCTACGTCAGCCTGACCGGACGGCTTAAGGAGATCATCAACCGCGGCGGCGAGAAGATCTCGCCGCGCGAGGTCGACGAGATCCTGATGGATCATCCGTCCGTGCAGCAGGTGGTGGTGTTCGCAATGCCGCACGACAAACTCGGCGAGGAAGTTGCGGCTGCGATCGTGCTCCGCGACGGCGCCAAGGCCGACGAGAAGGAGCTGCGCGATTTCTGCTCGCAGCGGCTGGCGGCCTTCAAGGTGCCGCGCAAGATCGTGTTCCTCGAACAGATTCCGCTCGGCGCGACAGGCAAGCTGCAGCGCATCGGCCTCGCGGAGAAGCTCGGGCTGGCGTAGCCGTCATTGCGAGCCAACGGGTCCGCGCGAAGCGCGGCCCGATGACAGGCTCCGCGAAGCAATCCAGCGCGCGCGTCAGCGCGCCACCAAAAAAAGCGCCTGAGCTTGCAGCTCCTGCCGCGCTTTTTGATTTGCGCGCTTGCGCGCGCAGCTGGATTGCTTCGCTTCGCTCGCAATGACGAACGTATTCAATTATCAAACAGCCCGACGCCCGCTGACATCCAGACGCGCGTCATCGCCCCGTGTTCACTCCGGCCCCAGGGCTTGCCGGTCATTTCTGTGCACTTCCCTTGGAAAGAGGGCGTGCGGAACACAGGGCGAAAGGCCGCGCCCGCGGCACCCGTATGCTTGTCGCATTCGGGCAATCCGTATGCCGACACGCGGCACACGGCGAAGGTCCAGCCCAAACGCTTGAGCTGAACCGGACCACAAACGAAGCCTTCGCCTGCGTTCCGCACGCGCCGGATTAACGGCTTGCCGGATTCCAGCGGAGCCGAGCCCGGCTCACTTGACTAAATGCGGAGGACCTCACCGCATTGCTGGACCGCTTGGGCCGTCCGCCCTCGGCGCCGGTCGTCATCCCTTTTCCGCGTCGCGCCTCATCACCGCGACGCGAACAAGGGCCGGCACCGCGACGGACCCGTCGCATCCCGCCCCGAGACGCTGACGATTAGCGCACTCGCTCTCCTATCGGGGCGGAACGAGAACTGTATATTCCTATCAAGAAGGAATAGCAATTTCTGATTCAACGAAACCGGAAGACTACTGACAGAATCTGGTTGGCGCGCGAACGGCGATCATCGGAGTCTTTGCCCTTGGGGACGGGTTCCTGCCGAAATCGGTAGTCTTGGGGATTGCCGTTTGAGATGATCGACATCGCACCTGTGCGGCTCAATGAGTTTGCGCGTGTTTACCCCGGATGACAGCGAGCAGGATGGTCCGGCTCGTTCAACCGGTCCAACAGGAGAAAAACAATGTCTGACGAAGCCTTGTTCGAAAAAGGCCTGCCCATCCGCCGCGAGGTGCTTGGGCCTGAGTATGTCGACAGCTCACTCAGCCAGGCCGACAGCTTCATGATGGCGTTCCAGCGTGCGACGACAAGCTGGGCGTGGGGATGGGCATGGGGCGATCCGACGCTGGATCGCAGGACGCGCAGCCTGATCAATCTCGCGATGCTGACCGCAAGCGGTAAACCGGCAGAGATCAAGCTTCATGTCAAAGGCGCGCTGCGAAACGGCGTGACCGTGGAGGAGATCAAGGCGACGCTTTTGCACGCCACCGCATATTGCGGCATTCCGGCAGGGCTCGAAGCGTTCAAGGCTGCGCACGAGGTCTTGCTGAAGGAAGGCGCTCTGCCAGGCAAATAGAAGAAACTCGCGCGCGTCGCTGCAACCAGTCTTGGCCGCTTGCCGGCCAAGACTGGGCTGCACTATGAAGCCTACGGGACCGCATGATTGGCAGCGCGTTCAGGCTGCTAGACGCACCTCGCCTGCACCGTTCCGAACGGGCCAAAGTCCGCGATGTAGTTCGCGTTCTGTCGCGATGCTCATCACCAAAGAGTCACAGCCGGGTGCCCTGCCATGGGAAATCTTCCCTGCTTGCCTTATTTGTTTGTATATCATACAACTATCTTGTCTGTATCGCCCACAACTTCGGAGCGCCCGCCAAAGCCGCGTTCCTCGCCGGCAATACGCAAACTCAACTGAGAATGCAGCCGGCTCTCGCACGAACGGTGAAGGAGTCATCGCCATGCCCTGGACCATCGAGCGCAAACGCGACCACGTTGCCGTCGTGACCATGACTACAAACAAGGTCAACGCACAGAATCCGGCGTTCTTTGCCGACCTGCACGCGGCATTCGATCGCCTCGAGGCGGAGTTCAGCGATTGTGCGGTCGTTCTCACCGGCACCGGCGCGGTGTTCTCGGCAGGGCTCGATCTGGACCACCACTTCGCCTTGTTCGCGCGACGATCCCTGAAAGAGATCGATGCCTGGTTCGACGTCTATCGCGCCACCAATCTGCGTCTCTTCACTTATCCCCGGCCGACCGTGGCAGCGATCAACGGCCATGCATATGCCGGCGGCCTGATCACGGCGCTCAACTGCGATCATCGCATCGCTTCGGAGGGCGCGCTCCAGTTCGCGTTGAACGAGGTGCCAATCGGCATCCCCATGCCGGCGGTCTACTGCGAGATCATCAAGCACGCGATCGGTCAGCGCGCCGCGAGCGAGCTGACGCTGTTCGGTCAGGTGTATGATCTCGCGGCAGCCGAGAAGATGGGCGTGGTTGACAAAACCACTGCGCCAGGCCGACTGCTCGATGACGCGGTGGCCTGGGCCGCTCTCGTGCCGCCTGACTGCTTTCCGGCCTACGCGTTCGCGAAGCGCGCGCTGCAGGCGACGACGATCACCGCAATCGACGCCGCGGCACGGCTTGATCGTGACTGGCTGTCTCGTGGCATGTCCGAACCTTCAAGCCTTCGCGCCCACGCACGCCGGTATCGCGAGCTGAAAGGCCGCGAGCCTTCGTGGGAGGTGGCTGAGCTGAGTGTTGCCAGGTAGGTAGCCGCCTTCGACCTCGTCCTGAAAAACGCGACGCGATCCAGTCAGAGGTCCGTGTCACTGGACAACCCGCCGGACAGCGACGGCCTCGCCGCGAAGAGCGCACCGTCGTCATACTGCAGCGCTACGAGATCGACCGCGGCGCCGAACAGACCACCGTCGGTCGCCTCGATCAGCCGTGTCGCGATGCGCGGGCCGTCCCGCAAATCGACGACGCAGACACGGAACGGCAGCTCGTTCTGAAAATACGCTGGCGCCGCGTGAACCTGTGCGTGCGAATAGATGACGCCGCGGCCGTCGTGCTCGGTCCAGCCGATCCTCTTCGACCAGCAGATGGGGCAGATCTTCTTCGGCGGGAAGCTGCGGTGCGCGCAGTCTTCGCAGCAACTCAGCATGAAGCGCCCGTTCGACAGCTCGGTCCAGAACGGCATGGTGAATTCCGTGAGCCGGGGCGGATACGGCCGGTTGCCAGCCTTCCTGATGATGGCGAGCATCATCGCGCAGCCTCCAGCACGTGGACGGACGCACCGCTGAAGTTGCCCAGCTCGGACAGCATGACGCCGATGCCGGCGTCCCTGACCTGGCGCGGGCCGGCAGAGCCGCGCAGCTGATCGAACAGTTCGACGACGCCGTACAGTGGCGTCACATAGGCGGGGTGGCCGCGCGCGATCAGCCCGCCGGACGTGTTGACGGGAATTCTGCCGCCGATCGAGGTCTCGCCGGCGGCGGCGGCCGCAGCCCCCTGCCCGCGCGGAACGAGGCCGACGGCTTCGCTGACGACGGCTTCGATGATGGTGGACGCCGCGTACAGTTCGGCGAGGTCGACATCCTGCGCGGCGATGCCGGCCGCCTCATAGGCATCAGCGGCGGCGCGCGCGGCAGCCGTGAAGGCGAGCATGTCGTCCGGAACCTCGCTGATCTCATGCATGCCGGCGTGATGAAAGCCGCGACTGCGGACGAGGACGTACGGCCCGCCGCGCGCCCTGGCGATGTCCTCGGTCGTCAGCACGAGGCACACGGCGCCATCGGCCGGAGCCGAGAATTCGAGCAGGCCCATCCCTTCCGAGATCGGCGGATGCGCCAGCACCTGGTCCAGCGTGTAGCTGTCGCGCCGCGTGGCCAGCGGGTTCAGGGCGCCGTTCGCGTAACTCTTGACCGCGATCGCGGCGAGCTGCTCGCGCGTCGTGCCGGTTTCGTGCGCGTAACGCGCGGCGTCGAGCCCATACCAGGCGCGCGGCGTCAGCCCGAACGGCGCATGGAAGTCGACATCGCCGTTGGTGCGCATCTGATAGGCCAGATGCGCTGAGCGGTCGACGCCGGTTTCCATGCTGATGCCGAGGCACAAGGCAACGTCGGCCGCACCCGACGCGATCTGCAGAACCGCCTGGTCGAACGCCAGCCCCCCGGTCATTCCGTTGCCCAGCACCTCCATGACAACACCGCTGCAGGAGATGCGGAGGTAGTTCGCCATGAACGTGCCGAAGTATCTCTGCTTGGTGTAGGTGCGCGGGGTCGTGAACACCAGCGAGTCGATCTGTGACTTGTCGAGCCCGGCTGCAGCCATCGCGTCGACGACGCATCCGCCGAGTATTTCGTGTTCGACGTTCTGTACCGGGCTCGACTCGGGAGATTGGAGCTTTGTGCATGGCGTCGCCGACGCGGCCACGATCGCGACCGGCTTCTGCAGCCGGCGAACTGGCTTCTTCATGGTGTTTCCTGCTCCGGCACGGCTTGTTGGCGATCACTCGCCTGACGATCATAGCCGGGCAAGCCCTGCACGCCCCGAAGAGCGGCACCACCTGTTGACATGGGTGACGCCGGTCAGTCGCAGCGGCGTTTGCCGCCGCATGTCAAGAATCACAGGGGCCGCGTCCAGTAACGCGGGTAACATCTCTCCAACTGCCGGATGCAGGCGGACACACATTTGTTCTGACGGCCCTTCACGTCGCCTGCCCCGCCCGTCATGTCTCTACATCTGCTGCCCAGGCAATTCGCGGTTCTATCCTCACATTGCAGGGCTGTCGCCGCTTCGACCGGCGAGTTGAGGAACACGCCGGTGCCGATGACGATGACCGCGAAGAAGAGGTGCCGTGTCATAATCGAATCTCCTGAAGAAGGGCGCGGGCCGCTCTCAATCCAAACCTTTCGACGGGCAATGCTTCGCAATGATAGCACTCAAAACCGGTTTCTGGCCATGCGACGCCGCTCGGCGGCACATGGCAGTTGATCGAACAATTCGACGCCCCCGGGCAAGCCCTGCGCGCCCCGAAGAGCGGTAGCGCCTGCTGACATGGGTGACACCGGTCTGTCGCGGCAGCGCACAATAGACTTGCCCCTGCTCGCTTGGCTTAATGCCCAGCGTTGCAGGGAGCAGTCGAATGACAAGAACAAAAGCAATTGCTGCATTCTTCGCCGGAGTTTTGTTCGCATGTCCGATCGGCGGTGCGGGAGCCGCGGACGATTACCCCAACAAGCCGGTGACCTTCGTCGTGCCGTTCACCGCCGGAGGATCGACCGATGCCAACGCCCGCTTCCTCGCCCGCTTTCTGAAGGACAAGCTGGGACAGCCGGTGATCGTCGAGAACAAGCCGGGCGCGGGAAGCCTCGTCGGCGCGGAGTATGTCGCGACGTCAAAGCCCGACGGCTATACGTTCCTGTATGGGTCGAACACCAACCTCGTCACCTTCGAGTACATCGCAAAGAAACACTCCTACAATCCACGGACCGGATTGCTTCCGTTTCACGGACTGCTGATCGCGCCACCGACATTGATCGCGCGCGCCGATGCGCCGTTCAAGAACATCACGGAGCTGGTGGCCTACGCAAAGGCAAACCCGAGCAAGATCAACTACGCCACGCCGGGCTACAATTCCTCGCCTCACCTCGCCATGGAGCTCTTCATGGGCGAAGCCGGAATTTCCATGACGCACGTCCCATACAAGGGGGAAAGTCTCGCCGTCACCGACATGCTGAAGGGCATCGTGGATATCATCTTCGTCTATCCCCAGCCGTTTCAGGGGCTGATCGACGACGGCAAGCTGCGCAGGCTTGCCGTCTCGGGCAGCGAGAGATTGCCGAACCAGCCGGATGTACCGACATTCGCCGATTCCGGCCTGCCGGGCGTGGTCTACGGCAACTGGGCGATCATGACCCTGCCGCCGGGAACGCCCGCACCCATAGCCGGCAAGCTGATGGACGCATTCGCCAAGACCCTGAAAGAACCGGAAGTCGTCAAATTCTTCGCCGATCAGGGAGCAACCATCATGCCGCTGACGGGAAAGGACATCGCGGACTTCCTCGACAGCGAGCGCGTGCGGATCAAGGGCATCGTGACGCGGGCGAACATCCAGCCGGAGTGACGAGCGTATTCAAGATAGCGCAAGATGAAGCCTCACGTCATCTGCCACATGCTGTCGAGCGTGGACGGCCGCATCCGCGGGCGGCGCTGGCGCCCGAAAGGCATCAACTCGGCCGGATTGTTCGAGCGGCTGCACGACGACATCGGCTGCGACGCCTGGATCGTCGGGCGCGTCACGGGCCAGGAATTCGCCAAGGGCGCGAGCTATCCTGAAAGCGGCGGTACGACCTACGGGCGCGAAAACCATTTCGTCCGGCGCGATGCGCCGGCCTACGGGGTTGTGCTGGACGCGCACGGCAAGATCGTCTGGGGCCGCGCCGACATCGGCGGCGATCCGATCGTCACAGTGCTGACGCAGCAGGTCTCCGATACTCACCTCGCCGGCTTGCGCGCCGACAGCGTCTCCTATGTCTTCGCCGGCCACGACAAACTCGACCTGGCGGACCTCCTGGAGACGCTGAACCGCGAGCTTGGTGTGAAGCGCGTGCTGCTCGAGGGCGGCGGCGTTGCCAATGGCGCGTTCCTCCGCGCCGGCCTCGTCGACGAACTGAGCCTCGTGATCTGCCCGGCTGTCGATGGCGCCAGAGGCGCGCCAACGACGCTGGACTCGACGGATGCGGACGCCAATGCCGAAGCACCCCTCACGGCCATGCGGCTTGACAGTTCGCAGGTGCTCGACGGCGGCTTTGTCTGGCTGAGGTACAGCCTCAGCTGACTGAGGTGGTTCCGGGCGTGATGACCGACCTTGCTCCTGACAATTCCTCAGTGACCACGGGCACATCACTGGTGCTGACCTATTCCCATTCATGCGAGCTGTCGCCCCGACTCATTCCGTCCCCTCTCAAGCCGCATCATCATCACAGCCAGACCACAACCTTATGTTGAAATCGCGCAAGAGCCGCTCCGTTGGCACAGACTGCATATTCGCACAGGCGCAGACTACCTATTTGGCACAAATTGCACATCTACGGCCGTATTTAGGTCATTTTTGAAAAACGGACTGTTGCATGCGCGCCACCTCCTGAGCCCGCGAATAAGCTAAACCTCAGATTGAAATCACGACTAGAGACTAGATGCCACGGCGCGATCGCCAAGGGCGACGGGATGGAGGACCGCAATGAGGAATGCATTGAAGAAAATTTGCCTGGGTGTGGGTGGCTTGCTGGCGCTGTGTGCAGTGACGGCTCCCACCTCCGCCGCCGACCTGCGCGTCAAGGCGCCGCCAGTTCCCGTGCCGCCTCCAATCTACAACTGGACCGGCTTCTATATCGGCGCCAACGGCGGCTGGGCTCAGGTCGAGAACTGCTGGGACTTTACGCTGATCGCAGGGCCGGTCTTCGGTGACGGATGCCACGACCGATCCGGCGGAACTATCGGTGGTCAGATCGGCTACCGTTGGCAGTCCAATCAGTTCGTTTTCGGCCTCGAAGCACAGGGCAATTGGGCGGATCTCACCAGCACACGCGTGAGCCTCCTCAATCCGCTGTTCTCGACCCGCGTATCGACGGATGCCATCGGACTCTTCACCGGTCAGATCGGCTGGGCCTGGGACGCGGTCCTGCTCTACGTCAAGGGCGGTGCGGCGGTGACGAACACCGACGCCAGCATCCTGACAACAGCCGGCGGAGTTGATCTTGCCTCGGCAAGCTCGACGCGCTGGGGCGCCACCGTCGGCGCGGGCCTGGAATGGGGCTTCGCTCCGAACTGGTCGGTCGGCGTCGAGTACAACCACCTGTTCATGGGCGATTCAGACCATACGTTCGTCGTTCCCCTTCTTGCTGCTAACAGCCACCGCATCAGCCAGGACATCGACATGGTCACCCTGCGCCTGAATTACCGCTTCGGCTGGGGCACCACGCCGGTCAGGTACTGATCTCGATCCGTTGCTCCCTTTTTGCAACAATGAGGCCGGCAGAAATACCGGCCTCATTTTTGATGCAGCACGACCAGCGTGGTCATGCGGCACTCTGACTACTGGCGCATCGCTGGTGGGCGGCCTCTCATTCTCACCGGCATACCAGTCGCGCGAGCTTCAGAGATTGTGACAAGCAATGACGCCTTTACTGAGCCTCGTCATCTGCCCGGCAATGGACGGCGCGAGAGGCGCGCCAACGACGCTGTACTCAACGGAAGCCGACGCGGATCTCGAAGCGCCCCTCACGGCCATGCGGCTTGACAGTTCGCAGGTGCTCGACGGCGGCTTTGTCTGGCTGCGGTACAGCCTCAGCTAACCTGCGTCGCTTTGCGGCAGCAGCCATCGCGCTTCGGCCACGAGATCACACAACGACGTCGAAATGCGAAGGGGGCAACGGATCTTTCCCCCCTCTTCGATCAACAACCCGGAAAGCGTCGATCTGCCTCGCTTTCCGCAGAAATTAATTCTGCGTTCAATCCGGACAACGCGTCAATTCGTGATCTACACGCTGCGGATCAACGGCACCCACTGCGCCCGCTCCCTCACGCCGAAGGCCGCCGCCTCGCCGGGCGTCGTCGGCAACCGCCGATCACAACCGGACGACGGGCCGTTCTGCCGGGAGGATCGGCCGATGCTACGTCAGGCGCGTCCCTGCCACGGTGATCCGATGCATGAGACGGTCGTGACCGTGATAGTCGTTGGCGGCGTAGTGCCAGGTGCAGCGATTGTCCCAGAACGCGATCGAGCCCGCACGCCAGCGGAAGCGGCAGGTGAATTCCGGGCGGACCGCATGGCGATAGAGCAAATCGAGCAGCGGCTTGCTCTCCTCCGCCGTCCAGCCATCGAAACGAAGGGTGAAACCGGGATTGACGTAGAGCGCCTTTCGACCGCTTTCCGGATGGCGGATAACTACCGGATGCGAGACTTCGCCGACGGCGAGGCTTTCATTGCCGAAACGCTTCTTGTGCTCGTCGTTGGCCCGCTTGTACTCGGACTTGGCGCCGAACACGTGCGCAGCCGAATGAATCGCGTGAAGTCCGTCGAGCGTCCGCTTCAGTCCAACGGACAAGGCGTCGTAAGCCAGATACATGTTGGAGAAGAGCGTGTCGCCGCCCTCTTCGGGCACTTCACGGGCGAGCAGAATGGAGCCCATTGCCGGCTCCGCATCATAGCTGTGATCGGTATGCCAGCCGCCGCCGATATTGCTCTTCTGCTCCTTCTCCTTGCGAACCTCGGCGATCTCCGGATAGCCCGGAGCCGCGGTGAAGAACTTGTTGATGTCGATGTTGCCCCAGCGGCGCGCGAAGGCGATGTGCTGCTCCGGCGTCAAATTTTGATCACGGAAGAAAAGGACGCCATGGTCCAGAAACGCCTGGCGAACCTGGTCCCATTGGCGATTGCTGAGGTCGCCTGCGAGATCGACGCCGAGCACCTCGGCCCCACACCCGCCGGTGAGCTTGCGCACCGTGACCGCTTCGTTCTGCATGGATGGTCTTCTCCCTGTTCTATTCTTTGCCTCGCGACCCCTTGATATTCCGGCCCCGATATATGAATATGAATTCAAATTCGAATTTGTGTCAAGGCTGGTGAAGCAGATGGAATCCGCCGACATCTTGCCCGCAAAACAGGTGCGCAGCCGCGCGACCCGTGACGCGCTGCTGCGCGCCGGCAGAAAGCTGTGCGAGATCAGAAACTTCGACGATCTGTCGGTCGCCGAGATCGCGGCCGCCGCCCAATGCTCGGTCGGCTCGTTCTACAGCCGCTTTGCCGACAAGGACGGCTTCTTCCGGGCCCTGATCGCCGACCTCGTCGAGCACGACAGGACCTTCGTGCAAAGCCCGCTCGATGCCGCCGCGCAGATGAGCGTGGACGAGATTCTGGCGGAGACAATCGCATCGACGCTTGCCGGATATCGTAAACGGCGCAGCCTGATCCGCGCAGCCATTCGCCGCAGCATGACCGATCCTGCGCTTTGGGAGCCGTTCCGGCAGCACGGACAGGCGGTGGCGGACCGGCTGGTGGCGCGACTGAAGCCACGGCTCGCAAACGACACGATTGTCGAGCAAGAAGTTCGCTTCGCGTGCCAGCTTCTCTACGGCACGCTGAACAACGCCGTGCTGATCGCGCCGGGGCCGATCCAGCTCGACGACGACGCGTTCGAGCCGGAGCTGCTGCGCGTCTTCCGCCAGATCATCGTCGTGCGCTATAGAGCATGATCCGGAAAAGTGGAAACCGGTTTTCCGAAAAGATCATGCTCCAAACAAGAGGTTAGAGCGTGATGGCGATTCGAAGAAGCGCTATCATGCTCCAGCAGCGTCACGCGACCTGGTCGGTCGACCCTCTTGCCGCGACGACGGATTCGATCAATTCGTGATCTGCATGCTGCGGATCAACGGCACCCACTGCGCCCGCTCCCTCACGCCGAAGGCCGTCGCCTCGCCGGGCGTCGATGGCCCGATGATCTCGCCGCCATTTCGCGCGCTGTGTTGCCGGACAGACGGCGATGCCAGCGCCAGATTCAACGCCGTATTCAGTTTCTCGATGATGTGCGGCGGCGTGCCGGCCGGCGCGAACAGGCAATTCCACGTATACGCCTCGTATCCCGGGAGGCCGGCCTCTGCGAACGTCGGAAGCGAAGGTTGATCGGGATGTCGCTTGTCGCCCGAGATCGCCAGCAGTCGCACCTTGCCCTCGAGACCCGAGGCCGCCGTCACGCCGTCGAACAAAATGTCGATGGTGCCGCCCGCAACGTCAATCAGCGCGGCAGCGTTGCCCTTGTAGGGGATATGCGTCATCTCGATGCCGGCCTTGCGCGCGAACGCCTCGGCGACGATGTGGGAGATCGACCCGCTGCCTCCCGAACCGTAGTTGATCGAGGCCGGCCGTGATTTCGAAATCTCGATCAGCTCCTTCACGCTCTTCGGGCCCTTCGCGCTCGCGACCATGGTCAGCGGTGTGCGCGAGATCAACCCGATCATGGTCAGGTCCTTGTCGACGTCGAAGGGAAGTGTCTCGCTGAGACCGACGTTCATGACCAGTTGCGAACTGGTGCCAAGGCCGATCGTGTAGCCGTCCGGTGCGGCCCTGGCGACCGTCTCGGTGCCGATCAGGCCGCCGGCCCCGGTCCGGTTCTCGACCACCACCGGCTGTCCGAGGCTCTGAAACATCAGCCTCGCCAGTTCTCGCGCGATCACGTCGTTGCCGCTTCCGGGCGAAAACGCCACCACGATCTTGACGGGCTTGCTGGGGTAGCTGTCCTGAGCCTGAGCGGCGGCCGCTGAGCCGTGCAATGCGCCGAGCGCCACTAGCGCTCCCGCAACGAACTTTCTTGTTATTCCCGTGCACACGCCGCGCATGCGACCTCTCCCGTTTTGCATCTTGCTATTGAACCTATAAATGGGTTTATAGGGTCAATATACGAGAACCGCCGGGAGGGCAAGATGCACGGCAGCGGACCACTTTCAGGCCTTCGGGTCGTCGATATCACCAGCGTCCTGATGGGACCGTCGGCGACGCAGATGCTGGGCGACCTCGGCGCCGACGTGATCAAGGTTGAATCGCCGGAGGGCGACTCGACCCGCAAGATCGGGCCGATGGGCGACAAGAAGCTCGGTCCGCTCTATCTCGGGCTCAACCGCAACAAGCGCAGCATCGTGCTCGATCTGAAGCAGAAGCCAGGCCGCGATGCCCTGCTGAAGCTGGCCGAAGGCGCCGACGTCCTCGCCTACAACGTTCGGCCGCAGGCCATGCAGCGGCTCGGCCTCGGCTACGAGCAGCTCGCAGCGGTGAACCCGAAGCTGATCTACGCCGGCATGTTCGGATTTTCACAGCGCGGCCGCTACGCGCCGCAGGCCGCGTTCGACGACCTGATCCAGGCGGCATCGGCGCTGCCGCTCGCGGTCGCCGAGGGCAGCAACGGCATTCCGCGCTATGTACCGATCACCATCGCCGACCGCTCGGTCGGGCTTTATGCCTTCGGCATCATCTGCGCCGCACTGTACGCGCGCGAGCAGACCGGCCGCGGGCAACGGGTCGATGTGCCGATGTTCGAAACGATGGTGCCTTACATCCTGGGCGATCATCTGTTCGGACAGACCTTCGTGCCGCCGAAGGGCGATTTCGGATATCCACGGCTGCTCTCACAGGAGCGCCGCCCCTACCAGACGAAGGACGGCTTCGTCTGCTGTCTGATCTACAACGATCATCACTGGCGCACCTTCCTGAAGGCGATCGGTCAACCCGACCTGTACGACAGTGATCCCCGCTTTGCGACCATCACGACGCGCACCGAGCACATCACCGATCTCTACGGCATGGTGTCCGACGAGATGCGCAAGCGCACGACCGCGGAATGGACGCACGCGCTGCGCGACGCCGACATTCCAGTCTTCCCGATGCACACGTTCGAGTCGCTGATGAACGACCTGCATCTTCAGGACATCGGCTTTTTCGGTGAAGCCGAGCATCCGGCCGTCGGACGGGTCAGGACCATGGCCGTTCCAAGCGAGTGGTCCGACACCATCCCGCAAAACACCCGCCACGCGCCACAGCTCGGCGAGCATAGCGCCGAGATCCTCCGCGAGGCCGGCTATTCGGGCGACCAGATTGCGGACCTGATGAACGCCGGAGTGACCACGGCTCCAGCCCGTTCATAGGCAGCCGCACGCGATATCAAAGGAGAAGAACAATGACGACTGATCTGCTGACCGATGTTCGCAACGGCGTGATGTACCTGACGATCAACCGGCCCGAGCGGCGTAACGCCATGAGCCCGGACGTCCTTGCGGGAATATGGGCCGGCCTCGATCTCGCCGATCGCGATCCCTCGATACGGGCTGCCGTCCTGACTGGCGCCGGAGACAAGGCCTTCTGCGCCGGCGCCGATCTGCAGACAGGAAAATCCTTCGCGTTCGACTACGCGAAGCCCTATCTCGGCTTCGCCGACCTGTTGCGGCGCGCGCGCCGCTCGCCGGTCCCGCTGATCGCCGCGGTCAACGGCGCTTGCATGGCGGGCGGAATGGGCCTGATGGCGATGTGCGAGATGGTGATCGCGCGCAAGGATGTGCTGTTCGGCCTGCCCGAGGTCAAGATCGGCCTGTTTCCGGCGCAGGTGATGTCGGTCCTGCAGCATCGCGTCCCCGAAGCCGTGCTGAACGAAATGTGTATCACCGGCGAGCCGGTCACGGCCGAGCGCGCGCACCAGCTCGGCTTCGTCAACTATCTTGCGGACGATCTCGACGCCAAGGTGCGATGGTTGCTCGACCGGATTCTCGACAAATCGCCGGCTGCGATCCGCCGCGGGCTCTACACGATGAAGACGATGAAGACGATGTCGTTCGAGGAGTCGATGGCGTTCACCGAAAGTCAGATCGGCCTGATGGCGCTGACCAGCGACGCCAAGGAAGGCCAGCTCGCCTTTCGTGAGAAGCGCAAGCCCGCCTGGGTCAACGGAAACTAGCCGAAATACACGGAGCAGAACAACATGACCAGGAAACACGTACGGATCGGCGGCGCGTCGGGCTTTTGGGGCGACAGCTCGGTCGGCGCACCGCAGCTCGTGCGCGATGGAAACATCGACTATCTGGTGTTCGACTATCTCGCAGAGCTGACGATGTCGATCCTGGCATCGGCGCGAATGAAGAATCCCGGGCTCGGCTACGCGACGGACTTCGTAACCGTCACCATGCGGGGCCTGCTGCGCGAACTCACGGAAAAGAAGATCCGCGTCGTCAGCAATGCAGGAGGCATGAACCCGCACGCCTGCGCGGCGGCCCTCGCGGCAATCGCCGCCGAACAGGGCGTGACCGTGCGGATAGCGGTGGTGGACGGGGACGATGTCTCGCAGCTGATCCCGGATTTGCGCGCAGAAGACGTGCGCGAGATACAGAGCGGAGCGCCCCTGCCCGCACGGCTCGCGAGCGCAAATGCTTATCTCGGTGCGGTGCCGATCAAGCGCGCACTCGACGAGGGGGCCGAGGTCGTGATCACCGGCCGATGCGTCGACAGTGCCGTCACGCTCGGCGTGCTGATGCACGAGTTCGGCTGGGCGGAGACTGACTACGATCGCCTCGCCCAGGGCACGCTGGCGGGGCACATCCTGGAGTGCGGCTGTCAGGCCACGGGCGGGCTGCATACCGACTGGGAGAAGGTACCGGGCTGGAGCAACATCGGCTATCCAATCGCAGAGTGCCACGCCGACGGCAGCTTTCTCCTCACAAAGCCTCCCCGCACCGGCGGCCTCGTCAACGTGGCGACGGTGAGCGAGCAATTACTGTACGAGATCGGCGATCCGTCCCGTTACATCATGCCGGACGTCGTTTGCGATTTCACGCAGGTCGCCATCCGGCAAATCGATGCCGACAGCGTCGAAGTCAGCGGCGCGCGCGGACAGCGCCCGACACCATTCTACAAGGTGTCATCGACCTACCTCGACGGCTTTCGCGCGACGGGTCAGTTGACCATCATCGGCGTCGATGCGGCCAGGAAGGCGCAACGAAGTGCGGAAGCCATCCTCGAGCGCACGCGGACGATTTTCAGCGAGCACAATTTCGGCGACTACACCGACACCAACATCGAGATCATCGGCGCCGAGTCCTGCTTCGGTCCGCGCGCAGCCGTGCAGAATCCCCGCGAGGTCATCATGCGCCTTTCCGTTCGCCATCCGAACAAGGAGGCGCTCGGCATCTTTGCGCGGGAGATCGCGCCGGCCGGCACGAGCTTTTCGCCCGGCACGACCGGGTCCGGCGGCAGCGGCCGCCCGCAGGCGTCGCCGTCAATCAAGCAGTTCGCGTTCCTGCTCGAGAAGGCGCGAGTCACGCCGGTCGTCACCGTCGGCGAGAAGAAGATCGTGCTGGAACCGGCCGCGCGCAATGATGGCCATGCGGTCGACACGACGTCTTCCGCCAGCCAACTGCCGGTGGAGGCGGACGCTTCATTCGCCGACGGCGATCTGGTTGAGGTGCCGTTGATCCGCATCGCCTATGCGCGCAGCGGCGACAAGGGCGACACGTCCAACATCGGGGTGATCGCGCGGACAGCGACGCTGCTGCCGCACCTGCGACGGCAGGCGACCGAGCGGAGCGTCGGCGAATGGCTTGGGCATCTGGTGAAGGGCAAGGTCACCCGGTATGATCTACCGGGAATCGGCGCAGTGAATTTCGTTTGCGAGGCAGCGCTTGGAGGCGGCGGCATGGCGTCGCTGCGGATCGACCCGCTTGGAAAAGGGATGGCGCAGATTCTCCTGGCAATGCCGGTTCAGATTCCCAGGGCGCTGCTGCCGCCTGCATAGGAGAGCGCGCGCCTGCGGCGCGCGTCGGCATGATGCTGAAAAACAGGAAGAACGACAAGGCCAATCTCGCGCCGGTTCACGCTGCCGGAACGGGCGGAGAAAGTGTGTTCGAAGGACAAAGCGGCGCCTCGCGCTACATGCAGCTCGCCAGCATGCTGAAGCACCGGATCGCCAGCGGAGAGTGGCCGATCGGCCACCGGCTACCGACGGTGCAGAGGATCTCCGAGGATTTCGGCCTGGCAAAGATCACGGTGCGCCAGGCCTTCGCCGTGCTGGTGCAGGAGAAGCTGATCACCAGCCAGCGCGGCCGTGGCACCTATGTCTGCAGCGCGGGCGTGGGACTCGGTCCCGGTCTCCGGTCCGCGATCAACGATGTGTCGGTGGCGGCGAGCGTGCTGGCCATTCGCGTGCTCGAAAAGCGGTCCGGCGTCCAGCTCCCCGCAAGCCTGAGCGAAGAAGGCCGCGCAGCTGCCGACTATACGCTCCTGCGCAAGCTGCACCTGCATGATGGGGAACCTTTCTGTCTCGCCCTGTTCTATATCGCGACGGATATCTTCAAGCGGTTTCCCAAGGGAAGCGAGAAAAGGCACAAGATTGTGCGGCTGATCCGCGATTTCACGCAGGTTAAACCGGGGATATTGCACCAGACCGTAACCGTCGAACCCGCAGACTACGACATCGCGCGGACGCTGGACTATTCCTTTTCCGCCCCGGTCGCCAAGATCCGCCGTATCACCTGCGATGCCGAACGGCATATCATCACGGCCGGCTTCTCCTGGTATCGGGGCGACCGCTTCGTGCTCGACATGGCAATACCAATCGACATGACAAGCCGGTATCCGCAGATCGCCATCCCGGCAAGTCGCGCAGATTAGCGACGCCTGTAACTAATTCGCGATCAAGATTAAGCGTGTCGGCGGGCTGCCTTTCATTCTCACCGGCATACCAGTCGCGCGAGCTTCAGAGATTGTGACAAGTAACGAAGCCTTTATGGTGCGCGCAAGCAAGCATCAATCTGGAGGAAACAATGCACGGGATTCTGACAGAGCGCGATCACGGACAGGCTGCGGCGTCCGATCCTGCGCGTCACGTTTCGCCCGATTGCAGCGGCTTGAATTTCTACGAGATCGATCGTGGCGTGCGCGACCTCGTGCGACTTTATCTGCCGGCTGACGACCGCCAGCGACTCGAGCCGCACTTTTCTCGCATGGGCGCGCTGGCCGGCGGTCGGCTCGATCAACTGGCCCGGGTGGCCGACAAGCATGCGCCCGTGCTCAATCCGCGCGACGCGTTTGGCCGCGACGAAGATTGGATCGACTACCATCCTGCCTATCGCCAGATGGAGGAGATCGCATTCGGCGACTTTCAGTTTCATGCGATGAGCCATCGCGCCGGCGCGCTCGGTTTGGACAAGCCGGTACCGGCAGTCGCGAAGTATGTTCTCCAGTATCTATTCGTCCAGGCTGAGTTCGGGCTGATGTGTCCGATCAGCGTGTCGGACACCTCGGTGCATCTGATCCGCAAGTTCGCGAGTCCCGAACTGCAGGACTATCTGCTGCCACGCATGCTCTCGCTTGACATGGCGACGCTGTGGAAGGGCACCCAGTTCATGACCGAGCGCGCCGGCGGCTCGGATGTCGGTGCGATCGAAACGCTTGCCAGACCGGAGGGCGACAGCTGGCGCCTGTATGGTGACAAGTGGTTCTGCTCGCACACCGACGCCGATGTCGCGCTGCTGCTGGCGCGGCCGGAGGGAGCGCCGGCCGGGACCGAAGGGCTTGCGTTGTTCGCGCTGCCGCGCCGCCTGAAGGACGGAAACCGCAACAGCTACCGGATCGTGCGACTGAAGGACAAGCTTGGTACGCGTTCGATGGCAAGCGGTGAGATCCGTCTCGAAGGCGCTGTCGCTTACCTGGTCGGTCGGCAGGACCAGGGCCTCAAGCAGATGATGGAGCAGGTGAACCTGTCGCGGCTGTCGCATGGCGTTCGCGCAGCGGCGATGATGCGCCGCTGCGTCAACGAAGCATTGGTGAGCGCGCGGGCACGCAGGACGTTCGGAGAGACCATCGTCAACTATCCGCTGCTGCGCCGGCAGTTGATGAAACTGATCGTGCCTACCGAGCAGGCGCTGTCGATGATCATGTTCGCGGCGAGCGCGATGGACGAGGCGAACTCCGGCTCCAATGCGGCACAGTATCTCGTGCGCATCCTCACGCCGCTTCTCAAATTCCGCGTCTGCCGTGACAACATCCCGGTGGCGACCGGCTCGATGGAGGTGCGCGGCGGTAACGGCTACATCGAGGAATGGGTGCATGCGCGGCTCGTTCGCGATGCACATATCGGCGTGTTGTGGGAAGGCACCAGCAACATCAACGCTATCGACATCATCACGCGAGCGGTCGGCAAGAGCGGCGCACAGAAGGCACTGGGCGCTGCGGTGAAAGCTCGCTTGAACGAGGCCAAGGTTCTGCCGCAGCGTTTCCGCGACAGGCTCGCCGACGCATTCGACCGTGCCGTTGCGTTTGCCGAGCGAGCGGCGACGCAGCCGGGCTCCGAGACCCTCGCGCGCGAGGCGGCAAGTGCGCTGTACCACGCGACGAGTGCTGCCCTGATGGCCTGGGAGGGCAGCCAGAGCGGCGTCGATGCGCGGCGCGCGCTGCTGGCGCGCTTCGTTCTGGAGCACCGGCTCTCCGTACGCGATCCTTTGGCGCCCGGCGACGAGAGCTGGGAGCAGGCAGCGATTGACATCATTCTCGGCGACAGGCCGGTGTCGTTTGCCGAGGTGGCTGGACTTCTGGACGCGTGAGCTGCGATCGGCCGGCCTCGAGGCGCGCTAGCGCCGCAATGGCGGCCTCGGGTTTTTCCGAGGGCCGCTGACCCCAATGGCGTCGAAGTCGGCGGGAGTCGCAGTCCATAGTCACCATGTCCTCCTGGTGGGCCAGTCGACCCCTGAAAGACTCATGCGGGCTCGCTTCAGTCAAGCTGCGGGATCGGCAGATCATCAGACGATCTTCTGCAGCAGGTAAATCGCCTCGCGACGCTCGAGGTTGCGGTCGCCGTTTTCATGAAAGTAGCGGATGTGGTCGGACAGGTTATGGTGCTTGTCCTGGTCCGCTTCGCTGCGCCAGTGTTCGACGATGACGAAGCGTCGGGGATCATTGCGGTCCTCGAACAGGTCGTAGCGGATGTTTCCATCCTCTCTGCGCGATGCTTCGGTGACCGCAGTCAGGTCGCGACGCACCTCGCCTTCCTTGCCGGCCCTGGCGTAGAGCGTGGCGACGATGTGAAGCTCCGGCATGGCATCCTCCTTGGCGAACGCGGGCGCGGCGGCATCCGCCGCACCCGCCTCGCGTGTTACGCAGCCTTGTCGTAGGAGAACTGGATGCCGGCGGTGCCACCGGTTTCGATGAACAAGCTCATGAAAGCCGGCACGGTCTCCGAGCGCTTCCAGTCGCGCTGCAGCTCGCAGAACATCTGCGGCACGCTGATCATCTTGCCGCCGGCCTGCTCAATACGACGGAGTGCTGCCTCATGCGCGGCCACCGACGTGCCGCCCACCGCATCGACCGGCACATAGACCTCATAGCCTTCCTTCAGCGCATCGAGCGCCGGGAAGGTGAGGCACGCTTCGGTCCACAACGCCGTCATGATCAGCTTCTTGCGGCCGGTATCCTGGACGGCTTTGCGGAATTCGACATCTTCCCAGGAATTGATCGTGGTGCGGTCGTAGGTCGGATACTTTTCGAGCACCTTGCGGACCTGCGGGATCGGCGGCTTGTTCAGACCGGTCTTCACGTTCACGGTCGAATGCACGATCGGCAGGCCGTAAGCCACAGCGGCTTTCGACACGCCAACGATGTTGTTGATCAGCAACTGCCGATCCATCGAAGCGATCGAGTTAACCTGGACGGGCTGGTAATCGATGATGATGAAAGCAGAGTTCTGCGGCGTCAGGAGATGATCCTTAACCGTGTCGCGGATTGCTTCGCTAGCCATGATGCTGACCTTTCACGATGATGCTCGGCTTTCTCGGAAGCCATGTCTTTCGAAGCCACGTCCTTCACGGAGACTGCTTCCGCCGGATGGAGCGAGCGTTTCCACCTCGTTTGCTGTGACGGAAAAAGGCCCCGGCCCTCTTGCGGTGAGCCGGGACCTCTATCGTCAGACTGTTTCGATAGTTCCGTAGCGGCCGCGCTGGAAGTCGAGCATGGCCTGCTTGATCTCGCCGACGGTGTTCATGACGAACGGTCCCTGCATCACCACCGGCTCGTTGATCGGCTCGCCGCTGAGAACCAGCACCGAGGCATCGCCGTTCGCTTCCAGCGTGAACTCGGCGCCGCTCGGGTCTAGCAGCACGAACTGCGCTTCACGCGCGACCGCATCGCCATTGACCTGCACCGTGCCCTTCAGCACGACGATGGCCACCGTGCGCCCTTCAGGCAGCGCGAGCGACGCGGTGCCGCCGCTGCGCAGCTGCACGTCCCACAGATCGATCGGCGTGAAGGTATGCGCCGGGCCGCGATTGCCGTTGTAATCGCCGGCGATCACCCGCAGCGTGCCGGCACTATCCGGCAGCGCCACCGCAGGAATGTCGCGATCGAGCAGCGTCTGGTAGCCGGGTGCGGCGTCCTTGTCCTTCTTCGGCAGATTGACCCAGAGCTGCACCATCTCCAGCGTGCCGCCTGCCCTGGTGAACGCCTTCGAGTGGAATTCCTCGTGCAGGATGCCGGACGCAGCCGTCATCCACTGCACGTCGCCCGGGCCGATAACGCCGCCCTTGCCGGTGGAATCCCGGTGCTCGACCTCGCCCTTGTAGACGATGGTCACGGTCTCGAAGCCCCGATGCGGATGCACGCCGACGCCGCGCGGCTTCTCAGTCGGGGTGAACTCCGCCGGGCCGGCGTAGTCGAGCAGCAGGAACGGACTGACGTGATCGCCGTGGCTCGCATGCGAGAACAGCGAGCGCACCGGAAATCCGTCGCCGACCCAGTGCGGCCGGGGAGCGCTGTAAACTCCAAGAACCTTTTTCATTGGACTTCTCCTTGTCGCCTTGCCCGAGAGGGGCCTTGCGTTGCAGAGAAGAATACGGATGCGACAAAATTGGAGTAGACGGCTATTCTGCGCTAGTGTGTCCTATTAATAGGACAATGCCCCATGCAGGATCTGAACGACCTCCGCTTCTTTGTCGAGGTGGTGGACCAGAACGGCTTCGCCGCTGCGGCCCGCAAAGTCGGCATGCCGCGCTCCCGGCTGAGCCGGCGCATCGGTCTGCTCGAAGAACGGCTTGGGGTGCGTCTGGTTCAACGCTCGACGCGACGTTTTGTGATCACCGAGATCGGCCAGGAATATTACCGCCACTGCGCGGCGATGCTGGTCGAGGCTGACGCCGCGCAGGACGTGATCGACCGCATGCGCGCCGAACCGCAGGGGACCGTGCGGGTCGCCTGCCCCTCCTCGGTGATCTACTTCCAGGTCGCCGAGATGATCGCGCGCTTCATGGCCGAATGTCCGAAAGTGGAGGTGCTGCTGGAAAGCACCAACCGCCGCGTCGACGTGATCCGTGAAGGATTCGACCTCGCAATCCGGGTGCGCTTTCCGCCACTGGAAGACAGTGACCTCGTGGTCCGCAAACTGGCCGACAGCCCGCAGCGGCTGGTCGCGAGCCCGTTGCTGTGCAAGCACCTGCCGCGGCCGCTGGTGCCCGCCGATCTCGCCACGCTGCCGAGTCTTGCTTGGGAGCCGACGGCGCATCAGCACGAATGGCGGCTCGAAGGTCCGAATGGCGCCAACGCCAGCATCCGCCACAAACCACGCTTCGTCACCGAGGATATGGTGGCGCTGCGGCTCGCCGCTCTGCGCGGTGTCGGCGCCTGCCAGTTTCCCACCTTCGTGGTGCAGGACGACATCAAGGCCGGCGCACTTATTGACGTGCTGCCGGACTGGACGCCGCAGACCGGCATCATCCACGCAGCGTTTCCATCGCGCCGCGGCCTGCTACCATCCGTGCGCGCGCTGCTGGATCATCTCGCCGCGAGCTATGCAACACTTTAAGCAAGGCAAAACGGGCGAAACGATAGACCAGCGTTTGAGTAGCGCGTGTGGCGAAGCTCATCCGCAGCTTGCCAGCTTCAGTTGATTCGCAACTCGTCTACCGGGCGCCCGGGCTGCTCGATCCGGGGTGTCTGCCCGCCGCGAAGGACCGAATTGCCTTCGTACAGCGTCCGTTGATCGATCGAAGCAGGTGCGAGCCATTGTTCTTCGCGCATTTCGCCGTTCAGGCCGTAGACCGCGAGCGCATTGCCGTAGGTCACTTGACCGACCGTTTCAGCCGCAATGCCACGTTGCAACATCAGACGGGCGGTCTTTGCGACGGCAAGCGGATCCGACACGCCCCAATCGCACGCTGAATCGACGATAAGCCGCTCCGGACCGTAGCTCTCCACGATCGCCGCCATCCGCTCGCTGCCCATCTTGGTGTTTGGATAGATCGAGAATGCGCACCAGTAGCCGCGTTCCTTGACCTCGCGGATGGTTTCCTCGTTGTTGTGGTCGATGACGCAGCGCGCAGGATCGAAGCCGTGCTCCTTCAGCACATCCATGGTTCGCAACGTCCCGGAGCGCTTGTCGCGATGGGGCGTGTGGATCATGATGGGAAGATCGAACTGCTTCGCAAGCTCGATCTGCGCACGCAGCGCCTTGTCTTCGAGCTGCGTTTGCTCGTCGTAGCCGAGCTCTCCCATCGCGACGACACCCTCCCTCGTCAGAAACCGCGGCAGTGCCGCAAGCACGGCTCCGGCCAGCACCTCGTTGTTGGCTTCCTTCGGATTGAGCCCGATGGTGCAATAGTGGCGGATACCGAACTGGCCCGCGCGGAAACGCTCGAAGCCGGAGATCAAGGCGAAGTAGTCGAGGAAGCTTCCCAAAGTCGTCCGCGGCTGGCCAAGCCAGAAGGCCGGCTCGATCACCGCGACGATGCCGGCCCTCGCCATTGCCTCATAGTCGTCGGTCGTCCGCGAGATCATGTGCGTGTGAGGATCGATGATGATGCCGGTCGTGGCGCGACCCGCGACAGCTTCGCCCGGCTGCCTCTCACGCTCGCGTTCAGGCCTCCCCTGCTCCAGCCGCCTGACGTCCTCAAGGAGGCGGGCAAGCTGATCCCCGGTGAGCCGGCCATTGCAACACGGACACGCCAGCGCCGTGTTGGCGAGCAATTCATTGATCTCACCCGAGTCACAGGTGAAACCGGCGAAAACAGAAGAGCTGGAATTGTTCATTTGTCGAGCGACCTCACATACGCGATGATCCTGAGCATCTGGTCCTGGGGCATGCGGCGGCGATTGAATGACTGCATGACGCCGGTCGCACCCGCGTAGATAATCGAGAACATGCCTGGATCGGACTGTGCCTGCTTGTAGACACGGTCCGGGCCAAGCAGCGTGGGGCCCATTCTGGTCCCCTTCACATCCACGCCGTGACAGATCACACAGTGCGTGGTGTAGAGCCGCTTCCCCTCGGCGATGGCCGCGGCATCGTCGCGGTAGTCATTGACTCCCGTTTCCTTGAACTTCTTGACCGCCGGCGTTTCCACCTCGTTCGGTAAAAGCTTGAACTCCAGCGGCGAGTTGTCCAGCGGATGCTTGAAATCCGACAGCTCGCTTGCTCTGGCAACAGACGCGACAAGCATTGTCGCAATCAGGGAAAGCGGCACAAACGCTGCACTTCGCAACGGGAGACGTTCGAACCGCATCGCTTCGATCCAGGCGCCATTTTGAGCCATCGCCCGCGAAGAGTTCGGGCGATGGCGCTTGCCTGACTGCCTTCTACTTCGCCTTGGCGACTTCGGCTCCGGCCGGAATCTTGTCGGCGGTCACCACGCGCCAGAGCGCGCCCGGCGGATTGGCGAGCGGACCCTTGTCGTCGGTGTAGAAGCAGTAGCAGTTGGTCGCCAGCACCGTCCCGTCGGCGTCGACGTTGCCGGCGGTGAACTGAAGCTGCGCCTGCAGGAACTCCTGCAGTTGCCACTTCTTGGCGCCGTCATCCCAGGCGACGCCGAACAGACGGCCCGAGCACCAGTCACCGACAAGATAGGTCTTGGTCATTCCGCCATAGTTCGCAACGCCAAGTCCCTGCGCCGAGCAGCCGGTGCCCTCCGTGATCTTGGGCGCGTTCTGGAATGGCTGATCGTGCGGATACTCGGCCACCGGCAGGACGCCGACGATCGGGCACTTCTGGTCCGGCGACAGCGTCGGATGGCAATGCGAGCCTTGATTGAACTTCCAGCCATAGTTCTCGCCACCCTTGGATGACGCCGGCTGATAGTTGATCTCCTCCCAGTGGTTCTGCCCGACGTCGGCAATGAACAGGTCGCCCGACCTCTGGTCGAAATGGAACGTGTAGGGATTGCGCAGACCGTAAGCCCAGATCTCCGGCCTTGCGCCGATCTTGATGGTCGCGAACTGTTGCTCGGTGATGCCGAACAGCGACATCAATTGAGGCTTGTCCGCCTTGGCGAAGGGATTGTCCTTCGGCACGATATAGGGGGTGTCGTCGTCCGCATCGACATCGATGCGCAGAATCTTGCCCCAATGGACATCAAGGCGTTGTCCAGCGTCCAGCGGATCGCCTTCCCAACCCGCGTCGCCCTTGCCGATATAGAGCTTGCCGTCCGGGCCGAAGGCGATCATGCCGCCGTAGTGGTTGTAGTACGGCTGGGGAATGTTCATCAGCACCTTCACGGATTTCGTGAGCTGCTGTGCCGAAATCGTATTCGAATTTCTCGGTTCGGCCGTCAACCGCGCGACGATCGACGCACCATTGAACGGCAACGATGCGTAGTGAACGAATACGTGGCCGTTCTCCCTGAACCTCGGATGGAAGGCGATCGACCACAGACCCTGCTCGACGAAGCCGGTCTGCACGTCCGTACCAAGCGGATTGAAGTTGGTCAGATCGATGAACGGCTCCGGCAGGACCTTGCCGTCCTTGCCGACAACCTTGACGCGACCGACGCGCTCAACGACGAAGATGCGGCCAGACCCGTCGTTGGCTGCGGTCACTCCGACGGGATCGTTGAAGCCGTCGGCGACCTTCACGACCGCGAGTTTTGGCGCGCCCGGGATTTTTCCGCCGGGCTTCGCAACTTCGGACGGCTGTGTTGGGATTTGTTGCGCGTGCGCGGCAGGCAAGGCGAAGAATGTTATCGTCAAAAGGACAGCGAGTGGCACCGTATGCATGGTCGACTCCTCGATGTTCACGTCCTCCCTTGGCGCTCTCTCACTGATGACGTGTTGGCGCCCGCGCAGACAATATTCCCTTCGTTCGAAGCTGCAACTGAATCCGAACGCCTGCGTCGAAATGAATTGTCAGTTGTAGAAATGAGATCAACCTGCCCTCGATCGCAGCGCGAACCATCATTGCGCGGCGACAACGCTCACGCAGTCGGGATCGCATGGCCGACAGTTTCGATGCCGGCGCTCAGGTCCACAGATCGGACGCTTCACTCATCCGAAGTGACGCCAATCCATCCTTTCGGTCGCGAGCTGCACCTCAAGGTCCTTGATCATGTCCTTGAGCGGATGTGCGGATACGGGTTGAAGAGCGAGCGCAACGGCGAGGCGCTCCATGTCGTTTCCTGTCTCGAGAACGTGCGCCAACGCCGCAACGCCCGCTTGATCCGCGTGCGGCGCCACGCAACGCCACAGCTCGCCACTGACAGGCCGGCCCGCGGACCATCGCTCGTGAGCGAGGTCGACCAGCATGCGGGCGAGACGCGGATTGGCGCGCTCATCCAGCTTCTGGATCGGCCAGAGCGTCGAACCGATGAAGAGCGCTTTCACCACCATGTGATTCCAGGCGTCCTCCGAAAAGATCTCGCCGGGATAGGGATTGCGATGGACGACGGCTTCGAAGACCGGCTTGATGCTGGACCGGACGGCCTCGCGCGCTCTGGGCTCCAGTAGAGCCGGCGCGGGATAGATCGGCAGCCCGCGACAAAGCGCGATCAGTTCATTGACCTCGGCCGTGGTGCAGAAGGCATCGAGCCGCAGGGCGAAGGCGACGTCATCTCCCGTATGGCTTGCCGCCATGAAGGCGATGCGCGCGAGCTGGTCGACGCTCCACTCGCCTGGATCAAGCCCGGGCCTGAGGGCCGTCGCAAGAGCGCGGTCATCCGCGGTCAGCGACAGATCGGCTTTGCCCAATCGCCTGGGAGCCAATCCGATGTTGGTCGCGAGAACTGCGTCGGTCGACGCCTGGGCAATCTCGTCCAGTGCCCGCCGAAACCACGTCACGCGCGGCTCGTCGGTCATGCGCGCGATCCAGGCATCCGCAAGCGACAGGAACCCATGGAGCAACGGATTCTGGCCGTTGCCGGCACGGGATCGGACCGGTTTCGAGGCGACGTTCATGATCGCACCTCATGTTCCGGGGATTGACGCGTGAAACAGCCGTGTGAGTGGATAGCCGGCGGCACAGACGAGCACGAGAAGCACCCCGCCCCCGGCCGCCGCAACGGCGACTGCATCCACGAAGCAGATCGCCGCGATCAGTATAGATACCCCGCGAAACATCGCCCCCGGTGTGGGCCGGCTCACGAGAAGGAAGACTGCGACGCAGTCGGCGCCCAGCAGCAACGCAAACGCCAGGGCAACCAGCCACTCATCCGCGGGAAATGCCAGGATCAGAGGAAGCGCCAGCATCAACAGCGGCCAGAGGTGCCTTATGCTGTCCAGGTGTTCCTCTTTCGCGACATAGGTGATGCCCGCGACATGAAACGCCAGCGCAAGGGCGGCGATCGCGAGCGCGCTCGAGATCTCGCCCGCCACGACGGCTCCCGCGCCGAAGTAGACGAGCGCGCGGCATGCGCCCATGATCACCGGGCTCAGCGGATTGCCTTTGTGCCAGAGGTTGTAGAGCACGATCATCCCCACGAGCAGCAGGCCCATGAGCATCGGCAGCAGGCCGAAAGGCACCATCAGCAGGACGCCCGCCGCGAGCAACGCAAAGCCGATCGCCGCGACCGTGCCGGCACCGATCTCGCCGGCGTGGATCGGCCGCCCCGGGCGCTCACGTGCATCGAACTCGCGGTCGAAGAAATCATTCAGATACATCCCGCCGATGTAGAAGGTCGTCATCGCCAACGCGATCACGGCCATGCGGTCCGGCCTGTCGTAGCCGCCCGCGATCACCGATCCGGCAACGACGTTGGTCCACACGGTTGGCAGATTCGACACGCGCCCAAGCCGCAGCAGCGTCAAGAGGCGAGGCACACCAAGAACAACAGCACTCATCCGACGAGCTCCTTCATGCAGAAGGATAGCTCCCGCGCGATATCGTCGGCCTTCGAGCCAGTGCGCAGCTCTTGAGGCAGGACGTCCCAGGTGTAGGTCTCGACCTCGAGATGGGACGATCGATGGCGACGGCGGAGATCCTTCAGCGTGCTCACAAGAGTGTCGCGCGTGGAGCCGAGCTTGCCGAGATCCGGCAGGAATATCGGCACGTGACAATGGATGCGCCATTCGCCATCGGCCTCGCCGCGGCGGAATGCGGCAACCGCATCGGCAAGATCGACGTACCGCGTCAGCCCCGCTTTGCCGTTGACGACGGTCTGATGAAGATAAGTGCCCTCGTCGAATTGCATCACCGCGTCGATCAGATCTGCGGTCATCGCAGGAATACGCATGGCTGCGGACAGCTGAATCTTCGGCACGGCGATGCCCGCGCCGAGCAGCCGGTCCAAGGCACTCACCGGGTCCTCGTACTCCACCGCGCCATGACACACGTCGTAGCAAATGCCGAGGTGACGTCGCAGCGCTGTCTCGCTTTGCCGACGGTCACTGCCGATCATCGTGGCAAGGGCATCGCGCGATGCTGCCGAGAGCAGCTCGCCTTCAAAGAAGGCAATGCTTTCGTCGACGGTCTCGAGGGCGCAGCATGGCTCGGGTTCCAGGGCGAGCGCGATATGCTTGCCGGTCGACCGCTCGATCTGCACGAGACCGGCGACCGTGCGCATCATGTTCACGGCCATCGCGCTGCGCTCATCCGCGCCCTTGCCGTTTTCCTTGAACGCCCCCGGTACCGTCGAGATGCTGCCGTCGACGCCCGAGGGCAGCAGCGCCGACAGCACCGCGGCGCTGTCGGCCGAGTACCTCACGCGCTCCGGCGCGCGCCAGTCCGGCAGATAAACCTGCTCCTTGACCCGCACGCCGTGAAACGGGCCGTAGGGAAAGGCATTGATCGTAAACACATAGGCCCCGAGCGCAGCGAGCTGATCGCGGAACGCTTCGATGGCTTCCGCCGGGCGCGCCGCTTCTGCTGCCTGCCCCGACAGGCGCAGGCCGAGGCCGAACGGGCGGTCTGGTGCAATCGCTGCCTTGATCGCCGGCACATGTGCCTGAACACTCGCACGGACATCCGGCCAACTCTCACCCGCGTGGATGTTGGTGCAGTAGGTCAGATGAACATCACCTGGCAGTTGCGCGAGCCTCATTTTCGCCGTCGCCGTATTGCTCGAGCCAATCAATGCATTGTTCGATCAAGGCCGGATCCATGTGGTGGACCTCAACGCCGCGCCCGATGCTCCCGAGCAGCGTAATCGTCAGCTCGCCGCCGAGGTGCTCCTGGAAGTCCGCTAGCCCCTGGAGCAGCGTGAGCCTCCCCCGGTCGTTGCGTTGTTTCAGCCGCTCATTCCAGAGGGTGAAACCCAGGCGCTGCAGGAGACGCAGCGCGCGGTCACCTTCGCTTTCGGCGAGCAGCCCTGCCGCCACCGAATAGCGCACATCGAGCGCAATGCCGATCGCCACCGCCTCGCCATGGTTGACCGCGTGCTGAGTGAGGTGCTCGAGCTTGTGTGCCGACCAGTGGCCGAAATCGAGCGGACGCGCCGAGTCGGTTTCGAAAGGATCGCCGCCGAGACGTATCTGGCGCATATGCAGTTCCGCCGAACGCTTGATCAATTCGTCCAGATGCGCCGGCGAGAACCGGGCCAGCGCGGCGGAACTCTCTTCCAGCCAGCGAAAGAACGCGCGGTTGCGGATGAGCGCCACCTTCACTGCCTCCGCCATGCCGGCGCGTTTCTCGCGCGGCGGAAGCGTGTCGATGAAGGCGCTGTCATTGATGACGGCCCACGGCGGCGCAAACGCACCCGTCAAATTCTTCAGGTCCCGCCAATTGACCGCGTTCTTCACGCCAACCCCGCTGTCATCCTGCGACAGGACCGTGGTCGGAAAGCGAATATGGCGCACGCCGCGATGAAAGATCGCGGCGGCATAGCCGACGGCATCCAGAACGGCGCCGCCGCCGACCGCGATCACAAAGGAATGCCGGTCGATCGCGTGCTCGGACATGATGGCGAGGAGCCGCGGCACAACAGTCAGATCGTTCTTGCAGATCTCGCCACCCGCAACCGCCACTGTACCGACGAGCTCGATCTCGCTTGCGCAGGCCGACGCGTAGATCGCGGCCCGGCGCGCAAGATCCGGCATTGCCTTCATCACGCCATCGTCGATGAACAGCGCGCAACGGTGGCGCTTGTTCGGCTCGCGCCGCGTTACGACGTTCGCAAGGTGGCGATTGCCGGGATTGAATGCGTCGCGCGTGAACACGACCGGATAGTCGTAGGCAACGCTGAACGATTGCTGGCGTACGTCGCCGAGCTGACTAGACAACCGGTCCAGCATCTTACCCTCCTTTGCATGACGCCTGTTGGGGCGCACGGCGCCTGGCCGCTTCGGTCGCAAAGGTTTGCTTGGTCGTCAGCGCGGATCGTCTTCCGATCTCGCGCGATGCGTCGTCTGGGTATAAAGTGCGCCTCGTCCGCCGTTTTGGCAAGCGAGTTTGCGAAGCGCCTCGTCGCACGGCACCGACGGTTCTCGCGCGCGCAATAAATTCAAGCAATCAAGGCGTTGGACGGGAGCAGACGTTGAAGCCAGCGCTGGCGATGATCGTTGTCGGTCTCACGCCTCGGCATCTCGGCGTTCACACGCCGCGCCTTGCCAAGCTTGCCCGCGAGGGCGCGATGCTGCCGCTCAAGACAATTACGCCGGCGTTGACCTGCAGCGTGCAGGCGAGCTTCATGACCGGCCTGCCGCCGCGTGAGCACGGCGTTGTCGGCAACGGCTGGCTGTTTCGCGACCAGATGGAGGTGATGCTCTGGCGTCAGTCCAATCGCCTGGTCGGCGGAGAGAAGATCTGGGAAGCCGGCAAGAAGCGCGACGCCGCTTTTACATGCGCCAACATGTTCTGGTGGTACAACATGGCGTCAAGCCATGATGTCGGCGCAACACCGCGGCCGATCTACAAGGCGGACGGACGCAAACTGCCAGACTGCTACACGGTGCCGGACACACTGCGCCATCGGCTGACCGAACGTCTGGGTCCATTCCCGCTGTTCCAGTTCTGGGGACCGGGAACGACGATCGCGTCGAGCAAATGGGTCGCCGACGCGACCAAGATCGTCATGGCCGAGAGCGATCCGACGCTGACCCTCGTCTACCTCCCGCACCTGGACTATGACCTGCAGCGCTTCGGGCCTGACGAGGCTCATCCCGCAGTCAAAAGATCGCTGAGCGAGATCGATGCGGTCGCGGGCGAACTTGCAGAGACGGCCCGCGCGCAAGGTCGCTCGGTCATTATTCTGTCCGAGTACGGCATCACGGGCGTCGATCGTCCCATCCATATCAACCGCGCGCTCCGCGACAGCGGGCACCTCGCCGTTCGAGAGGAGGATGGCGGCGAGTTGCTCGACCCCATGGCTTCGAAGGCGTTCGCGGTCGCCGACCACCAGATCGCTCATGTCTACGTGGCGGATCCGGAGCTTCTACCCAAGATCCGCGCGTTGCTCGAAAGCTTGCCGGGCGTCGAACGCGTCTATGGCGCCGCCGAGCAGCGCGCGCTGGGCCTGGATCATCCACGTTCCGGCGAGCTCATCGCAATGGCGGATGCGCGATCGTGGTTCACGTACTACTACTGGAACGACGACAAGCGCGCACCCGACTTTGCCCGCACCGTGGAAATTCACCGAAAGCCTGGATACGACCCTGTCGAATTGTTTCTGGACCCGGCGATAGCTGCGCCAAAGCTCGCGATCGCGAAGCGACTGCTCATGCGCAAACTCGGATTCCGAAACCTGATGGACGTCATCCCGCTCGACGCGTCGCTGGTGCGCGGCTCGCATGGCCGCCTGACGGATCGGGCCGAGGACGGCCCGCTCGTCATCGCCGATCGCGCGGATCTTTTAGCCAGGCAGTCAATCGCGGCAACGGACGTGAAATCGCTGCTGCTTGATGCGGTGTTCGACTAGTGCGTGATGAGATCAAGTTTGGCCAACTCGCGCCCACATTCTCAGCGTCATCCCCGCGACGGCGGGGATCCAGTATTCCAGAGCGTCCGCAGACAAACCGCTAAAGCTGCGGAGTACTGGATGCCCGCCTACGCGGGCATGACGGTGATGGCTTGACCTAGTCAGCGATTGGGATCCGGATACACCAGCGCGCGCCAGCCGGAGCGGTGGAACGGGCGCCACTGGCCGTCGGCCTGGGCGAGGCGATCGGCGAGTGCGTAGACGACGGCGGGGTTGTGGCCGAGGCCGCAATGGCTGCCCTGCACTTCGATGTTCTCGGTCTTTGGCGACACTTGCTCGACACACACCTGCCAGGCGCAGATGCCGTCGGTGCGGCTGAAGATCGCCGTGGTCGGTACCGGCGGCGGATCGGCCAGCGTGCCGCCGAAGCTGGTGTCCTGGTCGGCCGCGCGGCGGCCGCTCACCATCTCGTAGATGCGCCAGGCGTTGGTCGCCGTCGGCTGGCCGCCGAAGGGGCTGCCGAGCGAGATCACCGAGCGCACGCGGTCAGGCTCCATCTTCGCCAGTTGCCGCGCGTAGACGCCACCGAGACTCCAGCCGACGATGCTCACTTTGCGGCCGCTCGTTTCGTTCATCTCGCGCAGCAGCGTCAGCATGCCTTCCTGGATGCCTGGCCGCGGGCCGAAGTTGCGTCCGAGTCCCCAGCCGCTAACCGAATAACCCTGCCGCTTCAGGAACGCGCGCAACGGGCGTGTCGAGATATCGCTGGTGACGAGACCGGGCAGCACCAGCACCGGGTGACCGTCGCCGCGCGGCGCCAGGCTCAACAGCGGCAGCGCGCCGAGAAACGCGCCGAATTCCGGGATCGCCCTGCCCTCGAGCAGCATGAGTGCGCGTGACGGCGGACGAAGCGTTGCAGCGTTCATTCCTAATGCCCTTCCCCTCAGTTTCCCCAAAACCAGTATGGCACGCGGTCAATCACACGCACCATCTGTAAACCTCGGAATTCGGGATGGACTTTGCAAGGTGCCGCGGCCGCGATTCGTGACCTTTCTCACAGGCCCCGAATGAGGACCTCAATACCGTGCAGTGCGAGACCGGCAAGGCCGCCGATCACCGTGCCGTTGAAGCGGATGTATTGCAGGTCCTTGCCGATGTTGGTCTCGATCAGCGTGATGAGCTGGCCCATGTCCCAGGCCTTGACCTGATCGGCGATGAAGGTCGAGACGCCACTCTTCTGCTCGGCGATGAAGCTGCGCAGCACCACCACCATGCCCTGGTTGATCTCCGCACGCATGCCGGCGTCGGCGGCGAGCTGATGGCCGATCGCTACGAAGGCGCCGGCGAGCTGCCGCTGCAGCACATCGTTCTCGCCGCTGGCATTCTTCGCAACGAAATCGCGCACGCCTGACCACAGGTTCTGCGCCAGCCGGCCGATCTCCGGCCGCGCCAGCAGCTCGCGCTTCAAGGCCTCGATGCGGCTCCCATATTGCGGCTCGCTCTCGAGTTTCTCTACGAACGACAGGATCAGGCGATCGAACTCGCCGCGGAACGGATGATCGGGATCGGTCCGCACCTCCTCGAAGAACGCGGTTGCCGATGCGGCGACCTTTTTCATCACGTAGGCGTCGGCGCGATAGAAGCGCAGGATGGTCGGCAGCTCGTCGCGAATTTTCGCGCGGATCGCGGCCAGCGTGTCCGGCTCGTTGATGGACTTGTGGATCGCCCCCAGAAGATCATCGAGCAGCGAGCGATGACGGCCCTCACGCACGAACGAACGCAACGTGCCCGCCGCGAGCGGCGCGAGATCGAGCGACTGCAGGCGGCTGACGATCTGCTGGGCGAGGAAGTTGCGCAGGCCTGAATTTTCGGCGGCGTCCACCGCCTCCGGCAAAAGCTTGACGACGAAGCGGGCAAGCTCGGTGCTGCGCTTTTCGTTGGCGAGCCAGTCGGCGACGAATGAGGCGAAGTCGACGCTGCGAAGTTTGGCCTCGACAGGCGCCGCGTCGAGAAAATGCCGCTCGACGAATTCGCCGAGCTTTTCGGCGATCCGCTGCTGGTTGGCGGGGATGATCGCCGTGTGCGGGATCGGCAGGCCGAGCGGCCGGCGAAACAGGGCCACGACCGCGTACCAGTCCGCAAGACCGCCGATCGCGGCGGCCTCAGCAAATGCAGCGAGGAAGCCGAAAGCGGCGTGCCGCGGCTCCATGATTTTTGCGAACACCAGCACGACGAGGCAGGCGATCAGCACGCCGGCGGCGACGGCCTTCACGCGCCGCAGCTCGGCAGCGCGCGCGGCGTCGACTGCAAGGCCAGACAGGAGCCGTTGTTGTCCCGTCATCGGGTGGTCCCGTGCTGTGGCTTCTTAAAGGGAGATAGACCGCTTCAGCCAAAAAGAAAGCCCGCTCTTTCAAGCGGGCTTTCGCACGGCAGCCTTCTAGTCCCCCTATCAGGCCGCCTTGTTCATCGACACGACCTTGGAGAGGTTCTCCTGGGCGGTCTTTGCGCTGGTGGCGAGACGCTCGCCGAGGTAGTCGGCGGTCGCGCGGGCGCGAGACACCGCAACGTCGGTACGTGCACGCACCATGTCGCTCTGGATCTGGAACGCTTCACCGAACGACTGCGCCGATGCCAGCTTCTCGATGCCGGCGAAGAACGCCTGCGTGTCGTCGAGCACGGCCTGCTGGATGTTGCGGCTGATCTTGGCGGTCTCGTCGATCTGCTCGACAACGGCCGTCTGGATCGCAACGGTCACCTTCTCGGCACCGGCGTGGATGTCGGCTGCACGCGAGGTCGCGTCGCCCGCAACGCGCTTGACGAAGTTACGCGCGGTCTCCGGAACCTGGACGTTGTCCTGAATGGTCTTGAACGCGTCGGCGAACGGCGCAAAGGCCTGCTTGGCGAAGTCGAACGCGGTCTCGTAGGTGTTCGTGGTCATGGTCTTCTCCATCCTCGGGGTTGAGCTATGGCTCGCCCCGTCCGATTGGCCCGGGGTGACGCCTATATGACACGGTTAATGGTGCGTCGCAACATCAATGTTGCAACGCCACATCACGAAGCCGTGATAATTGAATGGCCTACTCTGTTACCGCCGCATCGAGCAGGCGGACTGTCGCGGCATCGCAGTCAATTTCGGCGAGAAGGCCGTAGGGCAGCGTGGCAATCGGATCGGTATGGCCGAAATCAAGGTCCGCCAGCACCGGGAGGTCCGGAACGCCCGCCTCGTCGAGCGCCTGCAGGACCGCGGCCTTCTGGGCGGCACGGCGCGCACCGTCCATGTCGCCGCCGGGCCGAGCCAGCATGATGCCGGCCAGTCTCTGCAGGATGCCTTGCGCCGCATAGTTGCGAAGCCAGCGCAGAACGTAGCTTTCGGACGGCGCCTCCTCGGATGTCTCATAGAAGAGGATGGCCCCGTCCCACCAGGACAATGGCGGCCACCAGGGTGTCGCCTTCAGCGTCTCCAGCACTTCGGCGCAGCCGCCGATCAGATGTCCGCGCGCGCGACCTGAGCCGCGGAGCCGCTGGACACCCTCGGACGGCGTGCGGCGGCGCGGCCGGTCCTGATTTGCCGGGTCCTTCCAGGGCAGATGCTCGACGGTCCAGCCTTCGGTGTTCGCGGGTAACTCGCCGATCGGCTCCGTCTCGAATGCTGCGCGATGGAAGGATGTCGCGGACAGCTGCGTCATGCCGGCATTCTCAGCGAAGCCCGACATGACCGTCGGCCCGTGCAGCGTGGCGACGCCGGCCTTCAGGCATCCGAAGTGAATGACCGTCGGATCGGAATAACCAACGAAGATTTTCGGGTTGTCGCGGATCACAGCGAGGTCGATGTGCGGGATCAGGCGCACCGCATCATTGCCCCCGATGCTGGCGATGATTCCTTTGATGTTGGGATCGCTGAACGCCTGCATCAAATCGTCGGCGCGGGCGGCAGGGTTCGCGTAGATCCAGTCGGCCTCGGCAAGCGTGTGCGCCTGCTCGACCACCTCCAGACCGAACCGTTTGGCAAGGAAACGCTTGCCCGCCTGATACCGGGCAGGAAACGTGGCGGGCCCGCCCCAGCAAGGCGTGACCACAGCCACGCGATCGCCGCGCTGCAACCGCGGCGGCTTACTAAGCGGCCTCTGCCACCATCCATCCTGCTGAGATTGGTTCATCGGCCCAATGCGGCGCTCGAATGCTTAAGCCGTCAGGCCCCCGCCCGAACCGCCTCTGGCACCCCGTAGGCCTCAAGCTGGGCGCGCACCTGCGCCACGTTGTGGCCGAGCACGACGATGTCGTGCTTGTTGCCGTCGCGGTCGCGCACGTGCTCGCGCAGCAGCGCCTCGCCGCGGAAGCCCATCCCCTCGAACAGGGCGATGCCGGAGACCTGGTCGACGGTCATCTGCACGACGAGCTTCTCCAGCCCCATCTCCAGCGCCAGCGCGAACACCTCCTGGGTCAGCGCCCGCCCTACCCCAAGGCCACGCACCTCCGGCGAGACGACATTGCGGATTTCGCCGACATGCGGCGACCATGAATGGGCATCGCGGACGATTGTGCCGCAGCCGACCACCTTGCCGCCCTTGACCGCAAGCACGCTGACGATCGCGCCGCGCTCGATCTCCTTGACCCACGCGGCAAGCACTTTTGGTTCAGAAATGTTGCGGGGCAGGAACAGCAGATCGTGCACCGGCAACCCGCGCGCGAAATCGAGCACGGCGGCCTCGTCCGCCTGGGTCATCAGGCGAAATTCGATATTGCCCGCATCGCTATTGACGTTGCGCGGATAGGAACGTGTCTCACTCATGTCGATCGCTCGCTTAACCAGGAGTCCAGTTTGGGCCACAGCCGGCGGATGGCGTTCGGGCCGGCCACGAGGCTGATGTGGCCGCCCTTCAGGATGACTTCTTCCTTGTCGGCGGAGCCGACCGTCGCAATCAGCGGCTTGGCCGCGTCATACGGCACGATGTGATCGTGCTCGGCGACCGCGTGCAGGATCGGCACTTTGATGCGCGAGATGTCGGCGCGACGGCCGCCGACCGTCATCGTCCGCTCATAGAGCTTGTTGTCCCACATCAGATCCTTGGTGGTCTGGCGGAAGTACTCGCCGGCGAGCGGCAAAGTGTCCGTCGCCCATCGATCGAACATGCGATACGACTTGACGAACTCGTCATTCCACATGTTTTCCCAGAGCTGGATCTGAGCGATCGGCCGCGATCCCGGACGCAGCATCTCGAACGACTGGAAGATCATCTCGGGCGGAACGTTGCCGATGCTGTCGACCAGCCGGTCGACGTCGAAGTAGCGGCGATCCGAGAAATTCTGGAACAGCTTCATCTGCCGGAAGTCGATCGGCGTGGTGAAGCAGACGAGATTCTTCAGCGGTCCCTCCGGGTGGGTCGACGCATAGAGCAGCGACAACACGCCGCCGAAGCAGTAGCCGATCACGCTGAGGTCGCTCTCGCCGGAATCCTGCTGCACGCGGCGCACAGCGTCCGGAATGAAATCGAGCACGTAGTCCTCGAACTTCAGGCCGCGCTCCTCGGGCCGCGGCGCCGTCCAGTCCAGCATGTAGACGTCAAAACCGCGCTTCAGCAGGAATTCGATGAAGCTCTGCCCGGGCACCATGTCGAGCACGTAGCCGCGGTTGGTGGTCGCCATCACGATCAGGATCGGCACGCGGTAGAGTTCGTCGGCGAGCGGACGGTAGTGATAGAGCTTCATGGTGCCGCGCGCGTGCAGCACGTCCTTCGGCGTCGTTCCGACCACGGGTGCAGCGGATGCAAAATACTCCACGCCCTTGATGCTGCGCTGGATCGCCCGCTGCACCTCGAGCTGAATGCGGTCGGCAGGCGAGGACGACTGCTGCTGCGCGGCCGCCGTCATGTCTTGTCTCCGGCCTTGCCTCCGGCTTCCGACGGCGGACGCTTGGTGCGCGGCGGCCGCGGCGTGCCTGTCGCGGCAGCATCCGTCGCCACGACATCGGCGTGGACGCGCTGCAGCAGCGACATGATGTCGTTCAGCCGGCCCTCGATGCCGTGCAGCCGCTCGCCGAGATCAATCAATTCGCTGCGGCTCGGCAGGTTCATGGCGGCGAGATAGCGCTCCATGAAATCGCCAAAGGCCTTTTTTGCTCCGGCCCCGGCACCGGTCATCTGGCCCATCACGCGGCTGAATTCCTCGGAGCCCATGGCCTGATTGGAGAGCGAATTGAACTGCTTCTCCATGTCGCCAAGGAAGCTGTGCCACATCTGCACAGGATCGTTGCCCTTGTCCGCCATACGCTCCTCCTCGATAAACGTTGGCGGTTCTTTGCCCGCTCTTGCTCGCATTCCATACTGCCTGAACGGCGCGGTCAATATTGGACTATTGGCTTGACTTGCTCGCGTCGGGTCCGGGCGTACTTCTGCGCCGCGGCGAAGCGTGCAATAGTTGGCGGTCCTTGCAGGGAGAACGCCTTTGACCAACGTTCCTTACCAGCCGGCGCAGCTCGCGAAGGCCAACGGCATCGAGATTTGCTACGACATCTTCGGCGCGCCGGACGGCGAGCCGCTGCTGCTGATCATGGGGCTCAGCGCGCAGATGGTGCTGTGGGACGACGAGTTCTGCCAGCAGCTCGCCACGCGCGGCTTTCGTGTCATCCGCTTCGACAACCGCGACATCGGCCAGTCCACCAAGATGACCGGCGGCAAGCGCATCACGGCGATGGATATCCTGAAGCTGCGCTTTTTCGGCATCCTGCCGTCCGCGACCTACACCCTGCGCGACATGGCGAACGACACCACCGGATTGATGGACGCGCTGGGCATCCGTTCGGCACACATCGTCGGCGCCTCGATGGGCGGCGCAATCGCCCAGGAGATCGCGATCCATTCGCCGGAGCGCGTGCGTTCACTGACCTCGATCATGTCGACCACCGGCAACCTGAAGCTGCCGCAGCCGAAGCGCGAGGCGATGACGCTGTTGATGGCGCCACCGCCGAAGACGAAGGACGAGTACATCGCCCTGTTTGCGCGGAACTGGAAAATCCTCCGCCAGGGCAGCTTTCCGCAGGACGAGGCTAAGGACCGCGACCGCGCGGAGCGATGCTATGCGCGAGGGCTGAACCCGGCCGGCGTCGGCCGCCAGTTCCGCGCCATCCTCGCGTCGGGCGCACGCAACAAGGCGCTGGCAAGCGTGAAGGTGCCGTCGCTGGTGATCCACGGCACCGTCGATCCGCTGGTGCGGCCGGAGGCGGGCCGCGATACGGCGAATTCAATTCCGGGCGCCAAGCTTGTGATGGTCGAAGGCATGGGCCACGCGCTGCCGATCCCGATGTGGCCGCAGGTGATCGGCGCGATTGCCGAGCACGCGCATGCCGCGGCGAGGAAGGCGGCTTAGCCGTTGAGCAAGCAACTAGCACTGCGCGCCCCCTCTCCCCGTTGGGGAGAGGGCTGGGGTGAGGGGCCGTGACACGAGAGGTTTGTTACTGGCCCTCACCCGCCCTCGCTTTGCTCGGGCACCCTCTCCCCAACGGGGAGAGGGGAAGAGGTCAACTTCCCGCCCACACATCCAGCACGTAGCGGTTCTGCGTGCCCATGTCGTCGATCCAGCGGGCGGCGGCGTCTTCGGTGGCGCTTTTCTTCTCACGGTAGATGTCCATCAGCTTGCGCTTGACGTCAGGCTCCATCTTGCCGCCGTCGCCGCAGACGAAGATGACGGCGCCGCTCTCGATCAGGCTCCAGACGCGATCCTTTTGCGCGGCGATCAGGTCCTGGACATAGGTCTTCGGACCGGTGCCGCGCGAAAAGGCGACGTGCAGTTCGGACACGCCCTGCTCCGCGAAACCCTTCAGCTCGTCGGCGTAGAGGAAATCCTGCTCGGGGTGACGGCAGCCGAAGAAGAGCATCGCGGGCCCAAGCGTCTTGCCGCTCGCCTTCTGCGACGCGCGCTCCTGCAGGAAGCCGCGGAAGGGGGCCAGTCCCGTGCCGGGGCCGATCATGATGATCGGCCTGCCGGGATCGTCGGGCAGCCGGAAACCCGCCTTGGTCTCGCGTATCAGCGCGTGCACCACGTCGCCCGGCCTGCGGTCGGCGAGATAGTTGGAGCAAACGCCCTTGAAGACGCCGTTGCCGGAGCTTGCAGGGCCATCGACCACCGCAACCGTCACGGTGCAGCCCGATCCGGCCGCCGCGGGTGAGGACGAGATCGAATAATAGCGCGGCGACAGCAGCGACAGCATTTCCAGATAAAGATGGAACGGCAGCTCGCAGGCTGGATGCTCCTGCATCAGGCTGAACACCGACTTCTTCTTTGCGAGCACCTCGTTGCGATAGCGCTCCGACGACTCCGTATCCTCGCCGCACAAGCCGAGCAGCTTGGGCTTCGTCATCGGGCAGCGGGTGTTGTCCGCCATGGTCTGGATGTGTTTTCGTGTTGCCACCTGCTGCAGCTCGACGAATTCCGTCAGCAGCCGGCCGATGGAGATGATCTCGCCGACAGGCAGCTGCGAACGGCGGCCTTCGCCGACGTTGAGGCGAATGCGGTCGGCGGACATGAAGCCGAACCGGCGCGCGACGGCTTCGACCAGCGCCGCCTCGTTGCGCGGCAGCACGCTCAGGTGATCGCCGACGCGATAGCTGACGCCAGCGGGGAGCTCGACCTCGACATGGCGGGTGGAGCGCGGCGAGGCGTTCGGGCCGGCCTTGTTCTGAAGCTCGGTGTTGGCGACGATCTTCATCGGCAGCACGCCGCTCGCACCGGCGATCGCGTGCACCACCGACGAGGCGACCGGCTCGATCGCATACAGAGGCGTCTCGCTGCCGTCGCGGCTGAAGCCGGTCTCGATGCCGAGCTCCTTCGCCGCTACGGGGCGCAGTTTCGCGGACCAGGCCTCGAACTGCCCCTCGAGATCGCCGCTGCGCGCATCGCCCTCGCCGCGCTCGAAGACGTTGCGCGCGCCAAATTCGGCGAGCTTCTGGTCGATGAGGCGCGGAACGTGCTGATAGGTGGCGGCCCAGTCCTTGTTGCCGCAGCCGAACACCGCATAGCGCACGCCTGCGAGCGCGTCCTTCTTCATGCCGCCGTCCAGCCACTTGACGAACCGGGTGGCGTTATCCGGCGCAGCCCCATTGTACGAGGCGCAGATGATCAGCACGCCGCCTTCGGTCGGCAGTTCGCCGACCGCGTCGTCCAGCGGCGCAAGCTTCGTCGCAAAGCCGTTCACCTGGGCGAGATCCGCCATGCGGGTTGCAAGCTCTTCGGCGCTGCCGAGGTTGGAGCCGTACAGCACCAGCAGCGGCGTGTTGTGGCCCGGCCGCGTGACGGGCACCGCCCTCGCCGCCCCGGTCGCAGCAGTTGGCTGCGCAGCACGTCCCGGGACCACAGTGCGCTCGGTGTCGCTGCGTGGGCGGACCTTGAGCTTGAAGCCATCCGGCTTGATCGTCAGCGTCTCCTTCAGATTCATCTGGTAGCGCTTGTGGTCGAGCAGCTTGAACCGCTGCAGGATCATGCCGATCGCCAGCGCCGCCTCGTGCATCGCAAAGCCGCGACCGATGCAGGCGCGCTGGCCGTTGCCGAACGGTTTCCAGGCGTTGATCGGACGCTTCGCCTCGGCCTCGGCGCTGAAATTCTCCGGATCGAACGCATCCGGGTTCGGTCGCCAGACCGACGGATCGCGATGCAGCGCCAGCACCAGCACGGTGATGAAGGTGCCCTTCTTCAACGTGTATTTGCCACCGCCAATGGTCTCGTCCTTAAGCGGGTGGACGCCATAGGCCGGCGCCGGCGGCCAGAGCCGCAGCGCCTCTTTCAGGATCTGGGTGATGTAGGTGAGCTGGGTCACCTGCTGATAGGTCGGCCTGACGTTGATGTCCGGCCCCAGCACCCGGTCGACTTCCTCATAGGCCTTCTTGAGGATGTCCGGATGCTTCAGCAGCGCATACAGCGTGCAGGACAACAGGCCGCTGGTGGTCTCATGGCCGGCGATCAGGAAGGTGTTGATCTGGTAGCGGATGTTGACGTCATCGAGCTGATCGCCGCTCGCACGGTCGACGCCCGTCATCATGGCGCCGAGCATGTCCTTCTTGGCCGCGGCGGCTTCGGCGTTCTTGCGGCGCTCGGCGACGATCTCGTCGACCATCGCATTCATGAACGCGACGTCCTTCGCCATGTCCTGGCGGCGGTTGCGCATCCACAGGCCTTCGAGCGGCAGGCCGCGGGTCATCATCACGGTTTCGAGCGAGCGCACCAGCGACTCGACGAACGGGTGGTAGTCGCGGCGGTAGAACGAGTTGAAGCGGTAGTCGAAGCCGCACAGGCCGATCGTGTCGAGCGTCAGCGCCGTCATGTCATGGACGACATCGATCTCCTCGTCGCCGTTCAGCCGCTCCCACTTCTTGACCAGTTGCTCGGCGATATCGACCATCATCGGATGGTAGGACTGCATCGCGCGGTTGCCGAACGGCTGCATCAGGATGTTGTGCGCCTTGCCCCAGTTCGGCTCGGTGGTGTCCGCGGTGAACAGCCCGTCGCCGGCGATGGCGCGCACACGCCTCAGCGCGCCGCGGACCGCCTTGTCGAAGCGCTTCTCGTCGCTGAGCTCGTCGACCAGGTCGGCACCGGACACGACGACGATCGGCGCGCCCATCATGTCGAGCCAGAAGATCGGGCCGAGCTCCTTGGCCATCCGCGCCAGATGCTGCACCGGCGAAGTGGAGTCGATCGACAGCATATTGCCGACGATCGGCTTTTTCGGCGGATGCGGAATCGAGCTGAGTGAGTCTGTCAGCGCCATAGCTTAGTGTGTCCTTCGGTCTTGGAGCATGATGACTTAAGTCAATCTCGGTCGTCATGCCCGCCAACGGGTCCGCGCGAAGCGCGGCCCGATGACAGGCTCCGGCGGGCATCCAGTACGGCGCAGCGCACGCGATAGAGGCGCGGACGCTCTGGGATACTGGATCCCCGCCTTCGCGGGGATGACGGCGGAGGTTGGGTTGGACTCATCACGCGTTGATCATCCTGCAATGCGGCGGCGATACCATTCGATCAGCTTGCCGCTCACCTCGTCGGGCTTTTCCTGCTGGGTCCAGTGGCCGGACTCCTTCACCAGATACTTTTCCAGGTCCGGCACCAGCTGCTCCATGCCGTCGGCGGCGGACGGCGGCAGCACGCGATCGTTCTCCGCCATGATCATCAGCGAGGGCACACGCACGGTGAAATCGAGATCGGCCGAGCGCTCCCAGTTGCGGGTGAAATTGCGGTACCAGTTGATGCCGCCGGTGAAGCCGGTCTTCGTGAACGTGTCGACGAACACCTTCTTCTCCTCTGCCGTCAGGATCGGCTGGCGCGGGTCCTTGGAACTGTCGTAGCCGGCGACCATCTGCGGGAAGGCGAGCATCAACGTCGACGGCGTGTCGCCATGGCTGGCGACGCCGGGGTCTGAGGCTGCCGCCGGCTGCGGCACCGGCCTGCGCATGAAGAGGTCGAACGTCTGCTCGACCCGCGATGCGAAAATCCTGTCGGGCTCGCGCTTCGGGTCCTGAAACTGGACGATGTACATGCTGTCGCCGAACCGCTTGCGGAACAGCGCGATCGGATCGATCGGCGCGCGCGGCAGATGCGGGGTGTTGACACCGACCACGCCGGCGACGCGCGAGGGATGCCGCATCGGCATGCCCCAGACGACGAAGCCGCCCCAGTCGTGACCGACGAAGACGGCGCGCTCGACGCCGAGATGATCGAGCAGGCCCGCCATGTCGCCGGTCAGGTGCTCGAGGTCGTAGTCTTCGACCTTCTCCGGCGCTTCGGTCGCACCATAGCCGCGCTGGTCCGGCGCGATCACCCGGATGCCGGCGTCACCCAGCGCCTTGATCTGATGCCGCCAGGAGAAGGCGATCTCCGGCCAGCCATGGCAGAGCACCACCGGGATTTTCCCGTCCGACGGCCCGGCCTCGTAGTAGCCCATGCGAATACCGTTGGTGTTCGCAAACTTCAGCGGCGGCATTTCAATCATCGCACCTGGTCCCACTAGAAAGTAGTTATTCCGCCGCCTGCCCCGCCGCGCCCTTGGCTGCCGGATAGGCCGCCGCGAGCCGCTCCAGCTCCTGCGGCAGCATATCGGCCATCGGCCGCAGATTTGGAATGACATTCGCACCGGCAATGAAGCCGAAGTCGAGATTGTCGCAATAGCTCTGCACCGTGATGTTGAGCGCCAGCCCATGCGCCGGGATCGACACCGGGTAGATGTGCAGCAGCTCGGCGCCTGCGGCGTAGAGCGTCTGCCGCGGTCCGGGAACATTCGAGATGGTCACATTGGCCGCTGGCGGCAGCACGTCGGAAAGATTGGAGCGGCTGTAGAGCAATGCGAGGATCTGGACGACGATCGGGGCGCCAAGCATCGAGACGTTGGACAACTGCGGCACCAGCGCGCGCATCGGATGCGACAACTCCTTGGATTTGCTCGACTCGCCGATGATCGCCTGCAGCCGCTCCTTCGGGTCCTCGATTTGCGTGGCGAGCGAGCACACCATGGCGAACACCTGATTGTTCGCATCGGCATTGCCGTCCTCGCGCAGCGAGATCGGCACGGCCGCGGTCAGCGGCCGTCCCGGCAGCGTGCCCCGCTCGAGCAGGTAGCGGCGCAGCACGCCGCTCGACAGCGCCAGCACGACGTCGTTCAGCTTGCCGCCTGATCGCTTGGCGATGTCCTTTGCCTGCGACAGCGAGATCGACACCGTCGCGTAGCTGCGTTCCGACGACACCGCCTTGTTGAGCTCGGTCGACGGCGACATCATGCCGGCGATGCTGTCCCGCGATTTCGGGTCGGCGACGCGCGAGGCCATCTCCGACATGCTCTTGAGCATCGCCGGAAGATTGCCGGTGAATTTCACCGCGTTCTCGATCTGGAACATGGCGTTGTCGAACAGCACCGAGCCGAGATCGCCCTTGCCGATGCGCGGAAGCGAAATGTCCTTCGCCGACGACGCGCCAAGCGGCTGGCTCCAGAGCTGCTGGTAGGAATCGATGAAGTGCGCGGCAATGTCGCGCGGCTCGCGCTTTGCGGACACCTGCTCGGCCGGCTTCGGCACCGCGCGCGGCTCCGGGCTGATGTCGTAGATCATGTTGGTCAGGGCGGCACCTGCGCCTCCGTCGATGCAGGCGTGGTGGATCTTCGAGTAGAGGCCGATCTCGTTGTTCTCCATGCCCTCGAACACATAGAACTCCCACAACGGACGCGCGCGGTTGAGCAGCTTCGCATGCATCCAGCCGACGGTGCGTTCGAGATTGGCGCGGCCGTGCGGCGCGGGCAGTGCAGCGCGGAAGATGTGGCGATCGATGTCGAACTGATCGTCCTCCACCCAGCTTGGGTGGTCGATGTCCAGCGGCGTCTTCGCCAGCCGCGCCTTCAGGATCGGGGCGATGTGAATGCGGCTGGCGATCATCGCCTTGAAGTCTTCGAAGAAGTCGCCCTGATAGCCGTCCTTCAGGCGGAAGATCGCCATGCTGCCGACGTGCATCGGCATCTCCGGCGTCTCGAGATAGAGGAAGGAAGCATCAACTGATGACAGTTTACGCGGCGCGTTGCTCATGATTCCTCCCCGGAGAAATGCGGCCGGCGTCTTTTTGGCTGGGCATGATCTGGTTCGGGATCATGCCTTGACGCTTCTTGCCGTTTGGTCACGAGTTTGCATTCATTGCCGATGCGTATGCAATCGCAAACTTCGCAACCGAAGCTCGGGCGGGATCGGCCAAAGGTCTGAGTACGCGCGAGATTTACCGCGCCGACGGGTTCGATCAGGATCGCGCCGCAGCAACGCTGCGACGGCGCGTCTCTACTTGTCCTTTCGCGCGCCGAAGCCGGACATGTTCATGAACAGGTCCTGGAAGCGCTCGGCCATCTTGGGATCGAAGGAGAACCAGGTCCGCATCAGCGATTCCGGCGTGAAGCTGTTGATGCTCTCCTGCATCTTCGCCTGCATCTGGTCCATCATGACTTCCTGCATGGGCTTCACGTCCGGAAGCCCCAGGAAGTCCCGCGCCTCGATCGGCGTGCAGTCGATTTCGATTTTGGCTTTCATTTGCAGATGTCCCGAGGCTCGCCGTCCGGCTGGTTCAGGATAGCCTCGAAAAGCACCCGCGGCCAGCCGTTTCGCCGGCGCGACCTCTTGTCTTATCTTAGCCCCAGATCGTCATTGAGCACCGTGCGGTCCTGTGGCATCGATTGCACAAGACAACAATCCAGAAGGGCCGGCAGCGGCCCAAGCATGTGTTCTGATACGGGAGGAAGATATGTGGAAGAAAACCCTGTCCGCGGCATCCGCTGCGGCTTTTCTCGCGGCGGCATCACCCGCGCTGGCGCAGTCCAACGAGATCACGGTGGGCGTAACCATCTCAGCGACGGGCCCGGCGGCGGCGCTCGGAATACCGATCAAGAACACGATCGAGCTGCTGCCGACCGAGATCGGCGGCGCCAAGATCAAGGTCATCCAGCTCGACGACGCCGGTGACTCGACGACGGCAACCACCAACGCCCGCCGCCTGATCACCGAATCCAAGGTCGACGTGCTGATCGGCTCCTCGACCACGCCGCCGACGATCGCGGTCTCGACCGTGGCCAATGAGGCCGCCATCCCCCACTTCTCGCTGGCGCCGATGCCCGTGAACGCCGCCCGCGAAAAATGGTCGGTGGTGATGCCGCAGCCGGTGCCGCTGATGGCGAAGGTGATGTTCGAGCACATGAAGAAGAACAACGTGAAGACGGTGGGCCTGATCGGCTTCTCCGATTCATGGGGCGATCTGTGGCTGAACGAGTTCAAGAACCAGGGCGTGCCGATGGGCCTCGAGCTGGTGGCCGACGAGCGTTATGCCCGTCCCGACACCTCGGTCGCCGGGCAAGTGCTGAAGCTCGTCGCCGTCAAGCCGGACGCCGTGCTGGTCGCAGCATCGGGCACTGGCGCAGCACTTCCGCAGGCCACCCTGCGCGAGCGCAACTATGCCGGGCCGATCTATCAGACCCATGGCGCGGTGAGCATGGATTTCATCCGCATCGCCGGCAAGGCAGCGGAGAACGTGATCATGGCGTCGGGGCCGGTGATGGCGCCGGAGGGCCAGGACGACAGCGCGCTGACCAAGAAGCCGGGCCTGGCACTGAACGCCGCCTATGAAGGCAAGTACGGCGCCAACACCCGCAACCAGTTCGGCGCACACATCTACGATGCGTTCGAGATCCTCAAGCGCGTCATTCCGGTGGCGCTGAAGACGGCGAAGCCCGGCACGCCGGAATTCCGCGAGGCGATCCGCCAGGCGCTGATCAGCGAGAAGAACTTCGCTGCCAGCCAGGGTGTCTACAATTTTACGGAGAAGGATCGTTACGGCGTGGATGACCGCGCGCGGATTTTGCTGACCGTGAAGGACGGCAAGTTCGCGGTGGTGAAGTAAGTTCGCACGCAGCCCTCTCGTTCGTCATGGCCGGACTAAACACTTGTCCCGGCCATCCCGCTTAGGGACGCAGTGCCTTCCTAAGCGGGATCATCGGGACAAGCCCGGTGATGACACGAAGTGTGCGGAAGCCGCCTAAATCCCGAGATAGCTCGCCGCCACCCTCGGGTCGGCGGCGACTTCGTTTGCGGTGCCGCTGAGGATGAACTCGCCGAGCTCCATGACGTAAGCGCGGTCGGCGACCTGCAACGCTGCGCGGGCGTTCTGCTCGACCAGGAGGATCGACACGCCGGACTGACGAAGCTCCGCCACGGTGCGGAAGATGTCGGCGGCGATGCGGGGGGCGAGGCCGAGGCTCGGCTCGTCCAGCATCAAGAGGCGCGGATGGCCCATCAGCGCCCGCCCCATCGCCAGCATCTGCTGTTCGCCGCCGGAGAGCGTGCCGGCCAGCTGGCGGCGGCGCTCCTTCAGGCGCGGAAACAGCGCGAACACCTTTTCCAGCATTTCGGCGGATTGCGCCGCCTTGATGCGGAAGGCCCCGAGCAGCAGGTTGTCTTCGACCGGCATGGTGCCGAACAGCTCGCGGTGTTCCGGCACCAGACAAAGGCCGGTGGCGACGCGATCCTCGATCTCGAGCCGGGTCAGGTCACGGGAGTCGAACGTCAGCGAGCCCTTCAGCCGCTGAATGCCAATGATCGCGTTCAACAGCGTGGTCTTGCCGGCGCCGTTGGCGCCGATGATGGTGACGATCTCGTTCTGCCCGACGTCGAGCGACACCGAACGCACCGCCTCGACGTTGCCGTAGGCAACCGACGCGCCGGCGACCGACAGCAGCGGCGCGCTCATGCTGCGACCCCGAGATAGGCCTCGATGACCGCGGGATCGTTCTTGATCGCTTCCGGTACGCCTTCGGCGATCTTGGTGCCGAATTCGAGCACGATGACGCGGTCGGCAAGCTCCATGACAAAGCCCATGTCGTGCTCGACCAGCAGCACGCCCATCCCGTCGCTGCGAAGCTGGCGCAGCAGCGCCGCCAGGCTCTGCTTCTCCATGTGGCGCAGACCCGCGGCCGGTTCGTCGAGCAGCAGCAGCACCGGATCGGCGCAGAGCGCGCGCGCAATCTCGACGATGCGCTGCTGGCCCAACGGCAGGCTGCCGGCAGGCTGATGCATGCGGTCGGCGAGGCCGACGCGCGCGATCTGGCGCGCGGCTTCTGCGAGCAGGTGCCGCTCGTCGCCGCGATCGAGGCGCAGCAGGCTGGACAGCGCGCCGGCATGGCCACGAAGATGCGCGCCAAGGGCGACATTCTCGAGCACGGTCATGTCCGGGATCAGTTTGACGTGCTGGAACGTCCGCGCGATGCCGAGGCGGACGATGCTCTGGGGCGTCGCGTCGTCGATCACCCTGCCCTGGGTCGAGATGTGCCCGCCGTTCTTGGGAAGCACGCCGGTGATCAGGTTGAACATGGTGCTTTTTCCCGCACCGTTCGGGCCGATCAGGGCGACGATCTCGCCGGCCCTCACATCGAACGAGACATTGTTGACCGCAACGACGCCGCCGAACTGCTTGCGCGCCTCGCGCACCTCCAGCAGCGGACCGTCGCCTGCGGACTTTTCCCGCGCCGGCAGCGGCGCGGCGTCGGTCGCGACGTCCTTCGGCGACGAACGCCCCGGGAGCAGCGCCATCAGGCGCGGCCACAGCCCGCCCGGTGCCACCTGCAACAACAGCACCAGCAGCGCGCCGAACACGATGGTCTCGAGCTGCGCCTGCACCTTGAACAGCGCCGGCAGAACACCCTGCAGGATGTCCTTCAGGATCGTGACAACGCCCGCGCCGAGCACCGCGCCCCAGACATACCCTGCCCCGCCGACCACGGCGATGAAGAGATATTCGATGCCGGCATTGAGGCCGAAGGGGGTCGGATTCACGAACAGCTGGAAGTGCGCGTAGAGCCAGCCGGACAGCCCGGCCAGCACAGCCGCATGAATGAAGACGAGCAGCTTCATCTTCGCCGTCGGCACGCCGAACGCTTCTGCCGCCACATGCCCGCGCCGCAGCGCGCGCACGGCGCGGCCGGTGCGGGAGTCCAGCAGGTTCATGGTCAGCACCGCGGCGACGATCACAGCGAGCCAGATGATGAAGTAGATGGCGCGCGGATCGGCGAAGCGCACGTCGCCGATGACCAGGGGCGGAATTCCCGAAATGCCGTCGTTGCGGCCGAGCATCTCCACCTTGCCGAAGATGTAGTAGAGGCTGATGCCCCAGGCGATGGTGCCGAGCGGCAGGTAATGGCCGGAGAGCCGGACGGTCACGAGCCCGAGCAACACGGCCGCGCCGCCGGCGACCAGCAGTGACGCCGGCAATGTCAGCCACGGCGAGACGCCATAGGCGGTCGTCAGCACCGCGGTCGTGTAGGCGCCGAAGCCACAGAACGCCGCCTGGCCGAACGACGTCAGACCACCGACACCGGTGAGGATGACGAGGCCGATCGCCACCAGCGCGGCGAGACCGATGTTGTCCAGGAGCACGAGCCAGAACGGCGGTATCCCCGGCATGAACGGGATAGCCGTCATCACAAGAGCGAAAACGAGGACAGGCCAGCGCTGCATCAGTCGTGCTCTTCCTCGACTTCGGGGGCGGCGAGCGAGCGCAGGATCAGCACCGGCAGCAGCAGCGTGAAGACGATCGCCTCCTTGTAGTTGGAAGCATAGAACGACGAGAACGCCTCGACGCAGCCGACCAGGATCGCCGCAACGGCGGTCAGCGGATAGCTGACCAGCCCGCCGATGATGGCCGCGACAAACCCTTTCAGGCCGATCAGGAAGCCGGTGTCGTAGTAGATCGTCGTGATCGGCACGATCAGGATGCCGGAAATGGCGCCGATGATCGCGGCGAGCAGGAAGGCCAACTGGCCGGACAGCGAGGTGCGGATGCCGGACAGCCGCGCGCCGATGCGGTTGACCGCGGTGGCGCGCAACGCCTTGCCATAGAGGGTGTAGCCGAAGAACAGCCACAGCGCGACGATCAGGCCGATGGTGACGCCATAGACGGCGAGGCTCTGGCCGGTGACCGGCACCGGGCCGAGCGCGATGCTGCTGGTCGACAGCGCCGGCCCGCGCAGCCCTTCGGGGCCGAAGAACACCAGACCGAGGCCGAGCAGCGCGAAATGCGCGCCGACCGAGGCGATCAGCAGGGTCAGCACCGAGGCCTCGGCCATCGGCTGATAGGCGATGCGGTAGAGATAAGGTCCGAGCGGGGCGACGATCACCAGCGACAGGATGAAGTTCATGGCGATGGTGTTGGCGGGGCCGGCGACCGCGGAGGTCAGGGCGAGGATGGCGAGCGGCAGAACCAGGTTCAGCGCGGCGGAGCGCAGCACCCTCCCCGGGCGAAACGACAGCCGCATGCTCCAGAGATCGAACAGGAAGGCGACCGCGCCCATCAGCACCGCGAGCCAGACGGTGCCGGGCAGCTTGCCGGCGGCAAGCGTCGCGTAGGTGAGTGCGCCGAAGGTGACGAACTCGCCCTGCGGGATCAGGATCACGCGGGTGACCGCAAAGACCAGCACCAGCGCGAGACCCAGCAGCGCATAGATCGCACCGTTGGTGATCCCGTCCTGAAGAAGAAACAGAAGGATCGTGGTGTCCAAGGCCCCTCCCCGTCCGCGATCGGCGTTTCCAGCCGGATCGGTGTCCGGGCCGCGTGTTGGCCATGGCCTAGCAATGCCGAAAGGCTCAAGCAAGGGCCGCGGCGTTACCGCTTTGGGCGAAACCGGAGAGCGCTAGCCGGGGATGCGCGCCGTCACATTGCGGACTTTTGCGGCCTCGAAGGCCGCGAGGCGTTCGGCGAACTTGCCGTTGGCGACGCTGCCGGCCTTGACCCCACCCTGCTTCGGGATCGTTTCGAAGAAATGGCAGGCGACGCGATGGCCGGGACCGGCCTCGCGCAGCTGCGGTTCCTCCTGCTTGCAGCGCGCCTCGGCGTAGGCGCAGCGGGTGTGAAAGCGGCAGCCTGACGGCGGGTTTAGCGGGCTCGGCACGTCGCCCGGAAGAAGGATACGGTTGCGCTCCAGCGTCGGATCCGGACGCGGGATCGCCGACAGCAGCGCCTGCGTATAGGGATGCGACGGTTTGGCGTAGAGCGTGCGCTTGTCGGCGATCTCGACCAGCTTGCCGAGATACATCACCGCGACGCGGTCGCTGATGTGCTTCACGACGGCCAGATCGTGGGCGATGAAGAGATACGAGAGGCCGAAGCGCTGCTGCAGGTTCTGCAGCAGGTTGACGACCTGCGCCTGGATCGACACGTCGAGCGCGGACACCGGCTCGTCGCAGATGATCAGGTCCGGATTGACCGCAAGCGCGCGCGCAATGCCGATCCGCTGGCGCTGGCCGCCCGAGAATTGGTGCGAGTAGCGGCTGGCATGCTCGGGCGCGAGGCCGACCACCTCCAGGAGCTCCTTCACCCGGTCGTCACGTTCCTTGCCCTCGGCAATGTCGTGCACCGACATCGGCTCGGCCAGGATCTCGCCCACGGTCATGCGCGGATTGAGCGACGCATACGGATCCTGGAAGATGATCTGCATGTGGCGGCGCATCCGCCGCATCGACTGCTTGTCGACCCCGGCAATGTCCTTGCCCTTGAACTCGATCGAGCCGGTGGTCGGCTCCAGCAGCCGCAGGATCAACCGCCCGGTCGTCGACTTGCCGCAACCGGACTCGCCGACCAGCGCCAGCGTCTCGCCGCGCTTGATCTCGAAGCTGACGTCGTCCACCGCGCGCACGAGGCCGACGGTCTTGGAGATCACGACACCCCTTTTGACACCGAAATGCTTGACGAGGTTCTGCACCCGTACGACAGGTTCGGCGTTCATGCGACGGCTCCCAGCAGTTCGACCGGCGCCTTCCAGCAGGCAACCTGATGCCCCGGCGTGATGTCGCGCAGCGGCGGCGGCTCGGCATGGCAACGCCGGTCGGCAAACGGGCAGCGCGGCGCAAAACGACAACCCTTCGGCTGATTGTGCGCGCTCGGCACCGTGCCCTCGATGGTCGCAAGCCGCGGCCGTTCCACATCCATGCGCGCGATCGAGCCAAGCAGCCCGATCGTGTAAGGATGCTGCGGGTCGGCGAACAGGTCGCGCACCGGGCCGCTCTCGACGATCTTGCCGGCGTACATCACGACGACCTCGTCGGCGATCTCGGCGATGACGCCGAGGTCGTGGGTGATGATCAGGATCGCCATGCCGAGGCGCTGCTGCAGGTCGCGCAGCAGGTCGAGGATCTGGGCCTGGATCGTCACGTCGAGCGCGGTGGTCGGCTCGTCGGCAATCAGCAGCGTCGGGTCGCAGGCGAGCGCCATGGCGATCATCACGCGCTGGCGCATGCCGCCCGACATGTGGTGCGGATAGTCGTCGAAGCGCGAGGCTGCCGAGGGGATACGCACCAGCTCGAGCATCTCGATGGCGCGGGCGCGCGCCGCCTGCGGCGACAGGCTCACGTGCGCGCGGAGACCCTCGACGATCTGCTGGCCGATGGTATGCACCGGATTGAGCGAGGTCATCGGCTCCTGGAAGATCATCGACAGCTTTTGCCCGCGCAACAGCCGCCGCTCTTCCTTCGACAGTTTCAGGAGATTGCGGCCCTCGAAGGTGATGGCTTCGCCCTCAACCCGGCCGGTGTCTGCGACGAGGCCCATCACCGACAGCGACGTCACGCTCTTGCCGCAGCCGGACTCGCCGACGAGACCGACGGTCTTGCCGCGCTCCACCTTGAAGCTGATGCCGTCGACCGCCTTGAAGAGGCCCCGATCCGTATCGAAATAGGTACGCAGATCGCGGACCTCCAACAACGCGTCAGCCATTACTTTCCACCTGCTTCCTTAATTCCGGATCATGCGTTACGGCCCAACGTCGAGCGCCTTGTAGAGCATCGACGAGTAGATGTTATGCGCCTTCAGGTTCTTCAGCTTTTTGCTGGCGACCATGACGACGCCTTCGTGCACGATCGGCACCCACACGGCGTTCTCGTGCACCTTTTTCATCACCTTCGAGAAGTTCTCATACCGATCCTTGTCGGTCAGCGCGGCGCTGCCCGCGTCGAGCCACTCGTCGGTTTCCTTGTCCTTCCAGTTCATCCGGTTGGGCGTCGGAACGTTCTTGGAATGCCAGTAGAGATTTGCGGCATCGCCGACGCTGGAATAGGGATAGGCGATCGACCAGATGTCGTAATCCTGCTGCGCCAGCTTGGAGAAGACGATGGTGCCGTCCCACATCTGGATCTGCAGATCGACGCCAATTTTCCGCCAATCGCCCTGCACCGCTTCGGCGACCTTCGGCGAGCGCCCGCCGGCAAAGCCGTAAAGCTGCAGTGTCAGCTTCTTGCCGTCCTTGTGGCGGAAGCCGTCGGACTCGAGCTTCCATCCCGCTTCGTCGAGCAGCTTTGCCGACTGCGCCGGATCATACTTGCCAAGATGCGTCGGCGTTGCCGGATTGAAATCCGGCGTCTTCGGATGGATGTAGGTCGAGGCAGGCTCGGCGTTGCCGAAATACACCGACTCGGCGATCGGCTTGCGCTGCACCGCGAGGCTCAGCGCCGTCCGCACTTTCACATCCGAGACGTTCTCGCGCGATGTCTTGAAGCCGAGATAGAAGGTACGCGTCTCGCGCTCCGGATGCAGGATCGTCAGCGTCGGCATCTTGGCGATCTGCGGCAGATATTGATCCGCCATCGTCGTGGTGAGGTCCATCTGCCCGCTCGCCATGGCAGCGAGCCGGGCGGCTTCTTCCGGCACGACCCTGAAGACGATCTTCTCGAACTTCGCCGGTCCCCGGTTGGCATAGAACGGCGGGCCCCACTTGTATTCGGGGCGACGGGTAAGCACCGTCTGGTTGCGGGGCTCCCACAGCGTCCAGCAGTAAGGACCAGTCCCGTCAAAACCCTTGACGCCGAAATCCCGGCCCAGCGTCTTGACGTTCTCCTCGTTCAGGATGGTGGCCTGGAACATGGTCAGGTTGGGCAGCAGCTCGCTGAACGGCTCCTCCAGTTCGTACTCGACCGTGAGCGGATCGGGCGCCCGAACGTCCTTCACCTTGCCCATGCGCCAGTAGAACGGCGACTTGGTCTCCTTGTCGACCACGCGCTTGACCGAATAGACGACGTCGGCCGCGGTGAACTTCTTGCCACTACAGAAGGTGACGTCGTTGCGCAGCTTGAAGGTGTAGGTCTTGCCGTCCTCACTGATGGTCCATGAGTCGGCGAGCAGCGGCTTGATGGTTTTCAGGTCGTAGTCGAGCGACACCAGCGTGTCGCCGACGAGATACATCGGCATCGAGCCCGCACTGGTGCGCGCCGGATCGTGGTGCGCGGACTCGATCGCATTCATCACCGTGAGCGTCTGCGCCTGCCCATGTGAAACCAAGGCTTGCGACATCAGGCCGATAACGGCCGCAGCGCTCAGCAAAAGCTTCCTCATCCGACCCTCCCCGCCTGCCTGGCGTTAGTCCTTGAAGCGGCCGGGAGCCGCGCCCGACGCCCGGCACCCGGAATTATGCGTCAGCGCCTCCTCGACGGCGTTACGGCGAAACGTCGAGCGCCTTGTAGAGAAGGTACGACGGGTACGGGTTGTGCGCCCTCAGGTTCTTGATCTTCTTGTTGGCGACCATCACCACGCCTTCATGCACGATCGGCACCCACACGGCGGCCTCGTGTACCTTCTTCATGACCTTGGTGAAGTTCTCGTCCTTGACCTTCTCGGTCAGCGCCGCGCCGCCCGCCTCGAGCCACTCGTCGGTCTCCTTGTCCTTCCAGTTCATCCGGTTGGGTGTCGGAACGTTCTTCGAGTGGAAGTAGAGCAATGCCGCATCGCCGACGCTCGCGTAGGGATAGGCGATCGACCAGATGTCGTAATCCTGCTGCGCGAGCTTCGAGAAGACGATGGTGCCGTCCCACATCTGGATCTGCAGGTCGACGCCGATTTTGCGCCAGGAGCCCTGCACCGCTTCGGCGACCTTCGGCGAACGTCCGCCGGCAAAGCCGTAGAGCTGCAGTGTCAGCTTCTTGCCATCCTTGTGACGGAAACCGTCGGACTGGAGCTTCCACCCGGCCTCATCGAGCAGCTTGCCGGCTCCGACCGGATCATACTTGCCGAGATGGGTCGGGATGTCCGGGCTGAAGCCCGGCGTCTTCGGATGGATGTAGGTCGATGCCGGCTCGGCGTTGCCGAAATAGACTTGATCGGCGATGGGCTTGCGCTCGATCGCCATGTTGAGCGCTGTGCGAACCTTCACGTCCGAGACGTTCTCCCGGGACGTCTTGAAGCCGAGGTAGAAGGTGCGCTGTTCGGCGACCGGCCGCAGCACCTGGAGCGTCGGCATCTTCGAGACCTGCGGCAGGTACTGGTCCGGCATGGTGGTGGTGATGTCCACCTGGCCGCTCGCCATCGCCGCAAGCCGCGCCGCCTCTTCCGGCACGATCTTGAAGACGATCTTCTCGAACTTGGCCGGGCCCCGGTTCTGATAGAACTCCGGGCCCCACTTGTATTCAGGCCGCCGCGTCAGCACCATCTGGTTGCGCGGCTCCCAGCTGGTGAAGCAGAACGGCCCGGTACCGTCGATGCCCTTCACGCCGAAATCGCGGCCGAGCGCCTTGACGTTGTCTTCATTGACGATGGTCGCCTGGAACACCGTGAGGTTCTGCAGCAACTCGCTGAACGGCTCTTCCAGCTCGTACTCGACGGTGACGTCGTCCTTGGCGCGGACTTCCTTGACCTTGCCCATGCGCCAGGTGAACGGCGACTTGGTCTCCTTGTCCATGACGCGATTGACGGTGTAGACGACGTCCTTCGCCGTGAACTTCTTGCCGCTGCAGAACGTCACGTCGTCGCGCAGGTTGAAGGTGTAGGTCTTGCCGTCCTCGCTGATGGCCCAGGACTTCGCCAGCAGCGGCTTGATCGTCTTCAGGTCGTAGTCGAGCGACACCAGCGTGTCGCCGAACATATACATTTGCATCGAGCCTGCGCTGGTACGCGCCGGATCGTGATGCGCCGACTCGACCGAGTTCATCACTGTGAGCGTCTGCGCCTGCGCATACGACATCATGCCGACCGCGGCCACAGCTCCCAACAGAACCTTCTTCATTGTAATCCTCCCTGTCGCGCCGTTTGCGCGCCCCTTGGCAAACCTTTTTTGAACCTGAGCCTTTTGAAGCCCTATTGCTGAAGCCTTTATTGTTGGAGCCCTATTGCTGGAGTCTTGGGTCGAGCACGTCGCGGAACGCGTCGCCGAGGATGTTGGCGGCCAGCACGATCAGGAAGATGCACAGGCTCGGAATGATGGCGATGTGCTCGGAGATGAACAGGAAGTCGCGCCCCTGCGACGCCATCATGCCGAGCTCGGCGGTCGGCGGCTGCGCACCGAGGCCAAGGAAGCTCAGCGCCGAGCCGATCAGGATGATCTGGCCGAAGCGCAGCGTCAGGAACACGAAGATGGTCGAGATGCAGTTCAGCGTCAGGTAGCGCCAGATCAGCGCGGTGTCGGACACGCCGACCGCCCGGCCCGCCTCCATGAACTCCTGCCCCATCACGCCGATCGCAGCTCCGCGCGCGACCCGCGCGACGTCGGGGATGGTCGCGACCACGACGGCGATGATCACCGCCGTCAGGCCGGCGCCGGCGATCGCGGCTACCGCAAGGCCGAGCAGGATCGCCGGAAATGCCAGCATGATGTCGACGATGCGCATGATCCAGCCGTCGAGGCGGCGGAAATACGCAGCCAGGATGCCGAGCAATCCGCCAAGCAGCCCGCCGACAATCACGCCGATCAGCCCGATGGCGAGCGTGTTGCGGGAGCCGTAGATGACGCGGCTCAGCACGTCGCGGCCGGCGGTATCGGTGCCAAACCAGTGTGCGGCGCTCGGCGCCTGCATCGCCTTGGAGAGGTCGGTGTAATAGGGATCGTAGGGTGCCACGATCGGCGCGAATATCGCTGCGAGAACGACGAGCGACAGGAAGATCGCGGCGAGCGCAGCCGCCCTGTCGCGCGCCAGGCGCCGCATGATGCTCGCGCGGCTCGGCAGCACCGCTTGTTGGGGTAAGTCGGGAGCCTCGATGACGGCGTCGAGAGCCAGCGGTGTCTGCACATTCATTGGCGCGCCACCCTTGGATCGAGATAGACGTACATGACGTCGACGAGCAGGTTAATCATGAGGAATGCCAGCGCCAGGATCATGATCGCACCCTGCGCGGTCGGGAAGTCGCTCGAGATGATCGCGCCGACGGCAAGCCGGCCGACACCCGGCCAGGAGAACATGGTTTCCGTCACGACCGCGCCGCCGAGCAGGAATGCCGCCTGCAGGCCGATCAGCGTCACCACCGGGATCAGCGCGTTCCTGAGCGCGTGGTGGACGATGACGACGCGCTCGCGCAAGCCCTTCGCGCGCGCGGTGCGGACATAGTCAGCGCCGAGCACTTCGAGCACCGATGTGCGCGTGAGCCGCGCGATCGGGCCGATCAGCACGCTGCCAAGCGTCAACGACGGCAGAATCAGGTTCGGCAGGCCGCCGTCCCAGATCGGCCCCGCGCGGCCGAGGAATGGCAGCAGGCCCCACTTGTAGCCGACATATTGAATCAGGATCAGGCCGATGAAGAAAATCGGCATGGAGACCCCGGCGACCGCGACCGCCATGATGCTCCGGTCGATCCACGTGCCGCGCTTGACCGCAGCGATGGTGCCGAGCGCCATGCCGATGGGAATCGCAAACAACATCCCTGCGATCATCAGCTCCAGCGTCGGACCCATGGTCGCGGCGATCTCTTCGATGACCATCTTGTTGGAGATGATCGAGCGGCCGAGGTCGCCGTGCGCAACGCGCCAGATGTATTCGGCAAACTGGACGATGATCGGCCGGTCGAGGCCAAGCTCCAGCCGGATCGCGGCGATGGTCTCGGCCTTCGCGTCAGGGCCGGCAATGATCGCCGCAGGATCGGCGGGCACGACCTGCATCAGGCAAAAGCACAGGAACAGCACGCCCAGCAGCGCCGGGAGCGAGATCAAGAGCCGATGGACGATCTGACGTCCCATGTCGAATCCAGTGGATCGGACTTCAGAGCGCGCGCGGCGGCAGCCTTCTTAGTATCGTTTCTTGTCGGTAGCGTTTCTCGGCCGATTTCGTTGCGACGCCGCGAACGTCACTCCTCCCTAAGCCGCTTTGGCCCGATCCAAGCCTTGCGACTTTGTTGTTTGGAAACGTTACAGCTTTCCCCCAAGCTGTCAAACAATGAAGCATTACAATGCTGTGCGTCATATTGCGTCGGCACACGCTTCCGGATTTGCAGCACAGCATGACGCGATACGACGTGACGTCGCTCGCCGACACGCAACGGACGCGATCAGTCCGACGGCGTACTGTTGAGCGTGGCGTCATGGGCAGCGTCAGCCGCTGCGTCATGGGATGACGCAAATCTTGATTTTACGGAGCGCGACCCGGACGTTAAGCGACCCACCATGAGCTTCCCGCGAATCCCCCAGGCCGTCGTGTTCGACATGGACGGCCTCCTGTTCGACACCGAAGCGATCGCGCGCGAAGCGATGATCGCAACCGCGTTGCGACTGGGATTCGAGATGCCGGAACAGGTGTTCCTGGCAATGGTCGGTTTGCCGGCGGATGCAAGCCGCGCGCTTCTTCTCAACCACTACGGAAAAAAATTTGACGTCGACACCTACTGGACCGAAGTCGATGACGGTTTCGTCAAGCTGCTGACTGGCAGGCAGTTCATGAAGACCGGCGTCGTCGAACTGCTCGGACGACTCGATCGCGCAGGCTTGAGATGTGCAATCGCTACCTCGTCGCACCACGCGCACGTGCAGCGGAACCTGACGCTGCACGATCTGCAGGGGCGTTTCCACTTCATCGTCGCGCACGGCGACTACGCGCGCGGCAAGCCCAACCCCGACCCGTTCCTGAAAGCCTCCGAGCGCCTGGGCGTCGCCCCGGAAAACTGCCTTGCCCTGGAAGATTCGCTGAATGGCGTCCGCTCGGCAGCAGCCGCCGGCATGATGACGATAATGGTACCGGACCTGATCCCGCCTACCGACGAAATCCGCAGGCTTTGCCTCAGCGTAGCCCGCGACCTTCACGAGGTCCGCGAGCTACTTGATGCAGCGCTTCATCCTGTGAGCTAGCCGGCCGCGGCGACGCTGGTCTGCTCCGTTGACGGCCGCGCCAGCACGCCCGACGACACCAGGCCTTCCAGCTCGCTGGAGGAAAGGCCGAGCTCGGCCAGAACCTCGAACGTGTTCTCGTTGAGCGCCGGGGCCGACTTGACCTCCGTCGTTTCGTCGGGGAAGCGGAACGAGCGGCCGGGGATGCTCACCGGCTTCGGATTGTTCGGCAGCTTGACCTTCGACAGCACCCGCGAGTTCGGGTTGCTGCCCTCTTCCTCGAAGATGCGCTCCATGGTCCGCACCACGCCGCTCGGAATGCCAAGCTTCTGGAAGGTGACGACCGCCTCCTCCGCCGTCCGCTGCGCCGCCCAGTCGTCGACGGTCTTGTCGATCTGCTTGCGGAGCTCCGGATCGGACACGTAGCCGGGTCTGCGGCCGACGCTCGGATCGGCCCATTCCGGATGCCCCATCAGGTTGCAGAGGTCCTTCCACATCTTCGGCGTCGCAGGCGCCACGGTGAAGTAGGCGTCCTTGGCCTTGAACGAGCCGCCGAAGCGGTCGAACGGCCGCTGGCCGTAGCGCTTGGGGATCTCGCCGTTGACCTCATAGTCGGGCACGAGCGTGTTGAGCATCGAGGACAACACTTCGAGCATCCCCACTTCGATGAACTGCCCCTTCCCGGTCCGGGTCCGTTCGAACAGCGCGCACAGCGCGGCATTGGCCGCATGCGCCGCCGTGCCGTGATCGCCGACCAGCACCTGGCAGTTCAGCGGGGGGCCGTCCGGATGACCGTTCAGGTTCCAGACGCCACTATTCGCCTGGATGATGCCGTCGAACGCGACATACTTCTTCTTGTCGCTCCAGCTGCCATACCCGGTGATGTGCACGAGGATGGCTTTGGGGTTGATCTGCTGCAGCCGCTCGAAGCCGAAGCCGAGCTTGTCCGGCACGCCGGCTGCATAGTTGGTGACGATCACGTCGGCCCACTTCAACAGCGGGTCCAGCACCTTCTTCGCATCCTTGTGGCCGAGGTCGAGCGCGACCGCGCGCTTGCCGCGGTTGTGACAGGCAAAAAAGAGGCTGTTGCCGTATTGATCGACCGCCACCGCGTTGCGTGCATGCTCGCCGGTCGGCGGCTCCACCTTGATGACATCGGCGCCGTGATCGCAGAGGATCATCGCCGCGTGTGGGCCGGCGATGAAGTGCGCGATCTCGAGCACATGCACGCCGTCGAGCGGGCCCTTGGTCTTCGATGCGGTGGTCATGCGTGCCCCTTTTCCTCGCAGCCATGGCGTGTGCCGTGCGCCCGTCGGGCGCCGACACATCTATTGTCAGACATCTTTAAGGGACGTGGCCGCGTGGTCGCAAGCCTCACGAGGTTCCAGCAGCCGTGCGGGCAGCGCAGACGGCTGCGGACGGTGCGCAACCCGTGCCCAAAGCATGGGCCTTGCGCGCCGATGCAAGGTCTCGGGCGATGGACAATCCTGTTCCACGGCGGCAATCTGACTTCATAAACAAAGCCGCACGGCCCGACCGGCGGCAAATCCTGGAAACGGCAGGGGAACACTTATGTTGAGAACACGCTTCACCGATCTCGTCGGTATCGAGCACCCGATTGTGCAAGGCGGGATGCAATGGGTCGGCCGCGCGGAGCTGGCCGCGGCGGTGTCGGAGGCCGGCGGCCTCGGCATCATCACCGCCCTGACCCAGCCAACCCCCGACGACCTGCGCAAGGAAATCGCCCGGGCGCGAACGCTGACCAAGAAGCCGATCGCGGTGAACCTGACGATCCTGCCGACCATCAAGCCCCCGCCCTACGCCGAATATCGCCAGGCGATCATCGACAGCGGCATCCGCATCGTCGAGACCGCCGGCAACAAGCCGCAGGAGCATGTCGACGAGTTCAAGAAGCACGGCATCAAGGTCATCCACAAGTGCACCAGCGTGCGTCACGCACTGTCGGCGGAGCGCATGGGCGTGGATGCGATCTCGATCGACGGTTTTGAATGCGCCGGTCACCCGGGCGAAGACGACACCCCCGGCCTGATCCTGATCCCGGCCGCAGCCGACAAGGTCAAGATCCCGATGATCGCCTCGGGCGGCTTCGGCGACGGCCGCGGGCTGGCCGCAGCGCTGAGCCTCGGCGCCGAAGGCATCAACATGGGCACCCGCTTCATGGCGACCAAGGAAAGCCCGATCCACCAGCTGGTGAAGGAGCAGATCGTCGCCAACGACGAGCGGTCGACCGAATTGATCTTCCGCACCATGCGCAACACCTCGCGCGTGGCGAAAAACCCGATCAGCACCCAGGTGGTGCAGATGGAAAAGGAAGGCGCCAAGTTCGAGGACGTGCGCGACCTCGTCGCCGGCGCGCGCGGCAAGCAGGTCTATGCCACCGGCGACTGGAAGGACGGCATCTGGTCGGCCGGCCAGGTGCAGGGCCTGATCAGCGACATTCCGACCTGCGCCGAACTGATCACCCGCATCGTGCGCGATGCGGAAGAGATCATCAGCGCACGCCTCGGTGGCATGATGAGCGGCGGAGCCAAGCGCGGCGCAGCCGCGTAAGCTTCCCGATTGCCAAAGAAACGACGGAAGCGCAGATCATGGATCTGCGCTTCTGACTTTCAGACGAAGCATTTTTCGGGAGGCGGCCATGGACCTGCGTCTGCGCGGCAAGCGTGTGCTCATCACCGGTGCTTCGAAAGGAATTGGCGCGGCCGGCGCGGAGGTCTTCGCCGAGGAAGGCTGCGACGTCGTGATCGCCGCGCGCAGCGGCGCGGCGCTCGATGAGCTGGCGCAGCGGCTGCGCTCCAAGAACCAGGTCAATGTCACTCCTCACGTCGTGGACCTGCGCGACGGTGCGGCGCTGGCGCGGCTGGCGGAGACGGCCTGGCCGTTCGACATCCTCATCAACAATGCCGGCGACATCCCGCAAGGGACGATCGAGACCGTCGACGAGGAGAAGTGGCGGCACGCGTGGGAGCTGAAGGTGTTCGGCTACATCAACCTCACCCGCCTGATCTACACGCGGATGAAGGCGCAGGGCCACGGCGTCATCGTCAACATCCTGGGTGCTGCCGGCGAGCGCCTGAACGCAGGCTATATTGCAGGCTCGACCGGCAACGCCGGGCTGATGGCGTTCACCCGTACTCTCGGCAGCCGCAGCCTCGCCGACAACATAAGAGTGGTGGGCATCAACCCCGGCCCAGTCGAGACCGACCGGATGACCGGCCGGCTGAAGGAACAGGCGAAGCAGCGGCTCGGCGACGAGAACCGCTGGCGCGAGCTGATCAAGGGCTATCCGCTCGGCCGCGCGGCCTCGCCGCGCGAGATCGCGGACATGATGGCGTTCCTGGCGTCCGACCGCTCGGCCTATACCACGGGCGTCATCATGACGATCGACGGCGGGCTGACGGCGGGCGGCGGGGCCATGTAGGCAGCGGGAGTACGCAATATGAAAGCTTATGTTCTGAGCCAGAACGGCCCGTCGATCGTCGATGTCCCCGAGCCGAAGGCAACCGGCGAACAGGTGCTGGTGCGCGTGCGCGCCGCCTGTCTCAATCGCGCCGACCTCGGCATGGCGAAAGGCCGCGCGCACGGCGACCGTGGCGGTGCCGGCACCACGCTCGGCGGTGAAGGTGCCGGCGAAGTGGTGGCGGTCGGTCCCGACGCCAAGGGCGTCAAAATCGGCGACCGCGTCATGGGCTCGATCAACGGCGCGTTCGCCGAGTTCGGACTGATGGATTCCGGACGTGCGTTCCAGATCCCGGCCAACAACATGAGCTACGAGCAGGCGGCGACGCTGCCGGTCGCGCTCAACACCATGCACAACGCTGTCGTCACTGCCGGCGCGCTGCAGCCCGGACAAACGGTGCTGATCCAGGGCGCGAGCTCCGGCGTTGGCCTGATGGCGATGCAGATTGCGAAACTAAAGGGTGCGCGGCTTGTGTTCGGCACCTCGACCGATGCCGGCCGCCGTGCGCGGCTGAAGGAATACGGCGCGGACCACGCCCTCGACACCGGCACCTCGTCGTGGGTCGACGAGGTGCTGAAGGCAACCGACGGCAAGGGCGTCGACCTGATCGTCGATCAGGTGTCCGGCAAGCTTGCCAACGACAACCTGCGGGCGACGCGATACGAAGGCCGCATCGTCAATGTCGGCCGCCTCGGCGGCATGACCGGCGAGTTCGATTTCGACCTGCATGCGCTGCGGCGGATCAATTACATCGGCGTGACCTTTCGCACCCGCACGATCGACGAGATCCGCGCCATCACCACGGCGGTGAAGAACGACATCTGGGATGCGGTCGTTTCCGGCAAGCTGAACCTGCCGATCGACAAGGTGTTTCCGTTGGCGCAGGCCGACGACGCCTACGCGCACATGACCGCGAACAAGCATTTTGGGAAGATCGTGCTGCGGATGTGAGCGCGCGCCGCAAGTTGCGAACCACATGCATTTGCATGAGCGCTGAAAGGTATCCGGACCCGAATTGACCGCGCCTCGCCTGCTGCTAAACGGGGCGCGCGTCAAACGGACCGGACATGGCAAAGCAAAACATCAAACAACGGGTTGCGGCGGTTTCGATCGTGGCCAGCGCCAGCATGGCCGCGCTGAAGTTCACGGTCGGCATTGCCATCGGCAGCCTGGCGCTGATCTCGGACGCGCTGCACAGCCTCACCGATCTCGCAGCCACCATCGTGACGTGGATCGTGGTGCGCTTCTCGGACCAGCCGGCTGACGCCGAACACCACTACGGCCACGGCAAGATCGAGAGCGTGTCGGCGCTTGGCGTCATCGCCCTGCTCTATGTGCTTGCGGGCGGCATCGTCGTCGAAGCGGTCGGCCGGCTGCGTGAGGGCGCGGCGCCCTCCTCGATCTCCGCCCTCCCATTCGTCGTGCTCGTGGTCGACATGGCGGTCAATTACTGGCGCGCACGCGTGCTGCACAAGACCGCGCACGAAACCAAGAGCCAGGCGCTGGCGGCCGATGCGCTGCACTTCGCGTCCGACGTCTACGGCTCGATCGCAGTCATCATCGGCCTTGCGCTGGCCGCCTGGGGCTACAAGTGGGGGGACGCGGCGGCTGCGATCGGCATCGCGGTGTTGATTTCGCTCCTGGGCTTAAGGCTCGGGCGCTCGACCATCGAGACGCTGATGGATCGTGCGCCGGAAGGCGCGGCGGAAAAGGCCGAGGCTGCGATCCGCAGCATCCCAGGCGTCATCGACGTCGAGCGACTGCGGGTGCGCATGGTGGGCCCCACCCATTTCGTCGACGCCAGCGTGACGGTGCCGCGCACGCTGCCGATCGACCGCCTCAAGGACATCAAATGGCAGGCACACGCAGCCGTCGACCAGGTGTTGCGCGACGCCGACCTCACCTTCACCGCCATTCCCGTGGCGCGCGACAACGAGAGCGTGCGCGAGCGCATCATGGTGATAGCCCGGAACTCCGGGCTGGCGATCCACCACGTCACGGTGCACGACCTCGGCGACAAGCTCACCGTCGGGATCGACCTCGAGGTCGAGGGCGAGATGCCGCTCGGCGCCGCGCACGAGATCACCCAGACGCTGGAAGCCGCGATCCGCTCCGACTTCGGCGCCGACGTCGAGGTCGATACCCATATCGAGCCGCTCGAGCCCGAGCTTCCGCTCGGCACGGACGCGGCAGCCGAGCGGGTCGAGATCATTCGCGGCGAGCTTGCGCGGCTTGCGGTCACCGACGGTGCCCTGCACGACATCCACAACGTCCGGGTTCGCAACAGCGACGCCGGCGAGTTCGTTAACTTTCACTGCCGCACCGATCCGGCCATGACCGTGACCGAGGTGCACGAGCGGATCGACACGATCGAGCGCGGACTGCGCCGTGCCTTCCCGACGGTGAAGCGGGTGATCAGTCACGCCGAGCCGGCGCGGTGAGCTTTTTGTTGGAGCATGATCCCGAAAACCGGTACCCACTTTTCGAAATCATGCTCGGCCAGATTCGTGCAGAAAAATGAATCGCAGTCGTGCGCGGTTCACGTTTCGGACTCACACGAAGACTCTTGTGAGAGTCCAAAAACTTGTTGAGACGGATTTATTTCGCATTAACGATTCGTTGACTCTCGACAAATCGCCGAACGTGGATTCAAATCAAATTCGATTCGGGAAGATGCTTCACTCATCGTTTCCGGAGCTGGGTGACGGGGCGGGCATCCCGAGGGGGTCTAACAATGGCGCGTGTGCGTGCCGCGGACGCGTGCGTTCAATCCGATTCGATCAAGGGATTGGCGCAATCGATTGCGAAGCCGGCATACCATCGACTGGTACTTGCCGAACCGACCCTGCGCCGTGCCGTTCCAACCCTGATCATCGCCTTCCTGGTGACCATCTGCATCGGCGCCTTCGTGCAGGTGATCGACCAGAGCCGACTGCAATTTGGGTCAGCGCGAAAGGAAGTCACGGCGCTGGCCGACCTGGTCGCTGACCGGCTCGACCGCCCGCAACCGACACGTCAGGAGCGCGGGGCCGCCATCGAACGCCTGCAGGCCTCATTGCCGAGCCTGATTCCTTCATGGGGGATCGCGGCCGGCCGGCACATCTTCGTCGTCGACGATGTCGGCCGCATTCTCGCGCGCACGCCCGAAACCGCCGCCACGCCGGTCGCCGAGCAAGTGGCAGACATTCTCGGCGGCGCCGAGCCGGTGCTGACGCCTGCCTCGCGCTCCGGCGCGACCGAGGTCCAGCTTCCGAACGGCACGAGCGCGCTCGCCGCGCTGCGGCCGATCCGCTCGAACACCCTGCAGCTGATCGTTGTGCAGGAGCTTGCCAACAGCCTGCTGCCACCGCACGCGGCGCTGTCGATCACGCTGTCGGCGACCACCGGCTTCGTGGTGCTGATCCTCGGTTTCGCCTTCCACTGGCAGTCGACCCGCGCCCGCGAGGGTGACCTGATCAACGATGCGGTGCGCGGACGAATCGACACCGCGCTCAATCGCGGCCGCTGCGGACTATGGGACTGGGACCTGTCGCGCGGCCGGATCTTCTGGTCGCAGTCGATGTTCACGATGCTCGGGCTGGAGAGCCGCAGCGACCTGCTCACCTTCGGCGAGGTTAACGCACTGGTCCGGTCCGACGACATTGACCTGTTCAGCTATGCCGACCGCCTGATGTCGGGACAGGCCGACCACTTCGACGAGACCTTCCGCATGCGCCACATCCAGGGTCACTGGATCTGGCTACGGGTGCGCTGCGAGCTGGTGCGCTCGACGGACGGCGGGCCGCACCTGATCGGCATCGCGCTCGACATCACCGAGCAGAAGAGCCTCGCGGCGAGATCGGTCGAGGCCGATCTCCGCCTGCGCGACGCGATCGAGACCATTCCCGAAGCCTTCGTGCTGTGGGACGCCGACAACCGGCTGGTGCTCTGCAACTCCTACTTCCAGCGGCTGCACAAGCTGCCTGACTCCGCGGTGGCCCCCGGCACCTCCTATGAGACCATCGTCGAAGTCGGCCGGATGCCGCAGATCCGCGAGCGGGTCGCGGACGGCTCGTCACAACAGCACGGCGCCCAGACATTTGAAGCCCAGCTCGACGACGGCAGCTGGCTGCACATCAGCGAGCGCCGCACCAAGGACGGCGGCTACGTCTCGGTCGGCACCGACATCACCAAGATCAAGGCGCACGAGCAGAGGCTGCTCGAAAACGACGGCCAGCTTCGCGCCAACGTGAAGGACCTGCAGAGGTCGCAGGCAGCACTTGAGCGGCAGGCCACCGAGCTTGCCGACCTGGCGCAAAAGTACGCGACCGCAAAGACCCGCGCCGAGGAAGCCAACGCCACCAAGTCGAAGTTCCTCGCCAACATGAGCCACGAACTGCGAACGCCGCTGAACGCGATCATCGGCTTCTCCGAGATCATGGGCAGCGGGATGTTCGGCCAGCTCGGCTCGGAGAAATATCAGGAGTATTGCCGCGACATCCTGACCAGTGGGCAATACCTGCTCGACGTCATCAACGACATCCTCGACATGTCGAAGATCGAGGCAGGCCGCGTCAAGCTCGACCTCGAGCCGCTCGATCTCGCGCGCACGGTGGGCGAATCCCTGCGCGTCGTCTCCGGCCGCGCCGAGAACAAGCAGCTGACGCTGCGCGCGCAGACCGAAGCGGATATGCATATCATCGCCGATCGGCGGGCGATGAAGCAGATCGCCGTCAACCTGCTCTCCAACGCCGTGAAGTTCACGCCCGACGGCGGCATCGTCACGGTGCGCACGCGCCGGCTGGAGAATTCGGTGATGCTGATGATCGCCGACACCGGCATCGGCATCGCACCGCAATCACTCGAGCGATTAGGCCGCCCGTTCGAACAGGTGGAAAGCCAGCTGTCGAAAACCTATCACGGCTCCGGCCTGGGCCTCGCCATCGCGAAATCGCTCGCCAAGCTTCATGGCGGCTCGATGCGGCTTCGCTCGAAGCTCGGCACCGGAACGGTGGTGATGGTGACCCTGCCCCGCGACGTGAACAAGCTCAGCGCCTCGACGAAGGCTGCGGCCTAGCCGTACGCTACGCCCGGCCCACCACGATCATCGACTTGAGGTCGTTCTGCCGGGGGCGGATGAGCCCCGCACCTATGGCTTTCTGCATCGACGCGACATCGCCCGATGCATCCGGGCACCAGCCGCATTGGCAGTCGCCGCGATGATGCGCGGCAGCCACCTCGCGATAGATGCTGCCAAGCGACTTCGCCATCGCCTGCAGCACCTGCATCGGCGGCAGTTTCGAGGATTCGAGCACGCGACAGAAGCTCGCCATCAACGCGTTGGCAAGCTCCAACTCCGCATCGAGATCGTCGCAAACCTTGGTCTCTGGACTGACGGCCATCGTCAAAGGACCTCCGCTCGTCGGGCGCACGAGGCCTGTTTAGAGGCACGCAGGCGGTCGCCGCAATGCAGGAAGCGCCTGTTGCGATTAGAATGCCTCAACGCCGGATCGAACGGCGTTGCGAGTGCGTGAGATCTTCGTCGTCAGCTTGTCATGACGGACAGAGGACGACCGTGCTGAGCGTCATGGATCGTCGTGCTCGACCAGGGAACTCGCGAGGGCTCATGCGGCGACGTCATCACCACCGACATGATGCGGCGCGTCTACAGGGGTCATGGCCAGAGTCGAGCGCTGCTCGCGGAACACGGTACAGATCATGACCGATGACCTGATCGATGATGCAAAATCCGGCAATCGAAACACCGCCGCCATCAATGCAGCCATGCGGCCTGCGGGATTTAGACCGATTCCAACAAATTCAGTTCTGCTTTTTGGCTAAGGAGTTGTTGTCTTGCAAAGACGATCGCCCACGGCGATCAGCGGCCGCATGCTTGTGTTGAGCGAGCGGTCTTTGATAGGCCTCGGCTTCTGGAATGTACCTGGACGAAATCATGAATCGACTGCCGCGCGCTGCGATGTTCGCATTGCTTCAAGTTCTACTGATCATCGCGGCGAATCCCGTCAGCGCACAGGGCACGGGAGCCGGCGCTCCCGCCGCTTCGCAGACCCAGGCTGCACCATCGGTCGCGCCGACCACAGCGACGACGGAAGCGCCTTCGACCGCCCTGAAAGGCGGCGTCCAGGTCGGCATTCACGAGCTATCGCCATGGTCGATGTTCCTTTCGGCCGACCTGGTCGTAAAGGCGATCATGATCGGACTGGTCTTCGCATCGCTCCTGACCTGGACGATCTTCGTCGCCAAATTCCTGGAGCTGTCGATCGTCAAGCGACGGCTGGAACAGGCGTTGCAGGCGACGTCGCGCGCGAATTCGCTGCATGACGCTTTTCAGGGACTGCAGCGCGACAAGAGCGTGATGCGCGCGTTCCTGACAACCGCGATCAACGAGGCGAGGCTGTCCACCGGCATCGACAACGACGGCGGCATCAAGGAACGCGCCGCATCGAGCTTCTCGGAGGTGACCCGCACCGAGGCGCGCCGCATCCGCTTCGGCATGGGGCTGCTGGCGACGATCGCCGCGACGTCGCCGTTCGTCGGGCTGTTCGGAACCGTGTGGGGCATCATGAACAGCTTCATCGGCATCTCGAAGTCGCAAACCACGAACCTTGCCGTGGTCGCCCCGGGCATCGCCGAGGCGCTGCTCGCAACCGCGATCGGCCTCGTCGCCGCGATCCCCGCGGTGATCATCTACAATCACTTCTCCCGCGTCACCAAAGGCTACATGGACCTGGTGAGCAAGGCGAGCGGCGCCGCCGGCCGCCAGCTGTCGCGCGATCTCGATCGGCTGCACGGCGTGCACCTTCGACGCGCCGCGGAGTAGACCATGGGCGTCACCTTCAACGACATCGACGATGAGGACGATTTCGGCGAGACGCACGAGATCAACGTCACGCCGTTCATCGACGTCATGCTGGTCCTGCTGATCATCTTCATGGTCGCGGCTCCGCTTTCCACCGTCGACTTGCCGATCGACCTGCCGACGTCGAGCGCAACGCCGCAGAAGAAGCCCGACAAGCCGACCTACGTCTCGATCAAGGCGGATCTTGCCGTCGCCATCGGCGAGACGCCGGTCAAGCGAACGGAACTCGTTCACACCCTCGATGTGGCGGACTCCAACAAGGAGCGGCGCATCTTCCTTCGCGCCGATCGCCTGGTGCCCTACGGCGAAATGATGGACGTGCTCGAGCTGCTGCGCCAGGGCGGCTACATCAAGGTCGCGCTCGTTGCACTGGAAGGCCGGCCGGACGCCGCCGCTCAGCCGACACCCGCCGCGGCACCGCAATGAAACCCGGCGACCAGGCGACGCAACCGTTCATGCCCTCGACCAGCAAGGGGCTGTGGCTGGTTGGCGCCGTCATCGCCATCTCGCTGCATCTCGCGTTTGCCGCCTTCGCGTTCATTCGCATGCAGCAGGAGGCGGACAGCGACGACCTTGGCGCGCCCGGCATCGAGATCGGCCTCGAGCTGATGTCGCCGCAGACGCCGCCGACCGAGTTGCCGCCCGGCCCGGACAGCGAGGCGTCGGTTGCTTCGCCGGCGGTGGCCGAACAGAAGGCGGAAGTGAAGGAAGTCGACCTGCCGCAGGAAACGCCGGTCGAGGCCGAAAATCCCGACAGGCTGGTCACGACGGAGAAGACCGACAAGCCGAAGGAAGACGATCCCGAGATCAAAAAGAAGGAAACCAAGGCGTCCGAGGAATCCGTCGCCCAGGAGGCGATGGCCGCGCCCTCGATCCAGGACGCGCCCCAAGGACAGAAGTCCGTCACGATCGATCAGGGCACGGGCGAAAGCCGTCAGCGTGTCCGCGTCACCTGGCAGAAGGAGCTGCTTGCGCATCTCGACAGGCACAAGCGCTACCCGAGCGACCGCAACCAGAAGGCTGCGCAGATCGTCCTGTCGCTCAATCTCGACCGGATGGGGCGCGTGGTCTCCACAAGCGTCCTCAAGAGCTCCGGCGACGATTCGTTCGACACCGCGGCGCTGGCCATGGTCCAGCGCGCCAGCCCGGTCCCGCCGCCTCCCCCGCTCGTCGCCGATGAAGGCTTGAGCTTTTCCCTGCCCGTCGTGTTCCGGGTCAGCGGCAAGCGCTAGGTTTAGCCGCCGAGCACCTTCAGGAACACACGCCTGACGTCGGACTGCATCTCCTTCAACCGCGCTTCCAGCGCCGAGAAGTCGGGCTCGTCGGCGGCGCGGGCCAGCAAACGCAGCAGGTCGGCGCCCGCCGTGTCGGGCTTGAACCGCCCGCTGACGCACAGGCGCAGGATCTGATTGAGGTCCTGATAGAGCCGCATGGCAGGACGCAGCACGTCGGCGTCCGGCTGCTGCAGGATGCTTAGACGGGCGGCGGCATCGAGCACGCCGAGCGTGCTCGTATCGAGGATCGACGGCTGCTCGGATGCATGCACGAGCTGCAGGTACTGCGCCGCGAACTCGATATCGATCAGTCCGCCAGCGGCGTACTTCAGATCCCAGATGTCGGCCTCGCCCTTCTCCTGGGCGATCGCCTGCCGCATCTCGAGCACGTCGTTGGCGATGATGCTTTTTTCACGCGGTCGCATCAGCACGCCCCTGATGACGGCCTCGATCTTTTCACGGAAACCGGGCGATCCCGACACGACGCGCGCGCGCGTCAGCGCCATATGCTCCCAGGTCCACGCCTCGAAATCCTGATACTGGGCAAAGGCGTCGAGCCGGCTCGCCACCGGCCCCGAGCGGCCCGAGGGACGCAGCCGCATGTCGATCTCGTAGAGCACCCCATGGTTGGTGCGGGTCGTGAACGCGCTGATCAGCCGCTGGGTCAGCCGTGCAAAATAGTGCCCGCCCTGCAGCGACCGTTCGCCGTCAGAATCCGGATGCTCATCATCGAAGTCGTAAATGAGGATCAGGTCGAGATCGGATGACGCCGTCATCTCGCGGCTGCCGAGCCGCCCCATGCCAATGATGGCGGTCTCCTGATCCTCGATCGTGCCGTGCTGGCGCGCGAACTGGTCGGTCACAAGCGCATGGATCGTCGTGACGATGCCTTCGGCGACGTCAGCGAAGGCGATCCCGGCCTGCTGCGCGGAAACTGTCCCGGACAGGATGCGCGAGCCGATCAGGAACAGGCTCTCCTGCCCGAACAGCCGCAGGCTATCGAGGAATTCCTCGTAGGAATCCGCGTCCGCAAGCGCGGCCTTCAGCCGCTGCGAGATTTCTTCCCGGCGCGGCATCGCACCGAAGAACCGCGGATCGACCAGTCCGTCCATCAGCCGCGGCTGCTGCGCCAGCATGTCGCCGAGGCGCGGCGCGGCGCCGACGATCGAGGTGATGAGCGACACCAGGTCGGGATTTTGCTGCAGCAACGCGAGCAGCGTCGCACCGCGCTGCACGGCTTGCAGGAAGCTATCGAACTGGGTCAGCGCACCGTCCGGGTTCTCCGCCCGCGCAAGGTTGCTCAACAACTGCGGCAGCAGGCCCTCGAGCGCGTCCCGCGTCGGCTGCGCGCGCAAGGCGCGATAGTCGTCGCCGGCAAGCCAGTGTTTCAGCGTTTCGGCCACCGCTGCCGGCTGCTTGAAGCCCAGCGCTGCGACATGCTCCAGTAACCGGGCATCGTCGGCGCCACGGCGAAAATCGAACTTCGGCAAGGCAGACGCCGTGGTCCCCTCATCCTCAAACAGCTTGCTGTAGTGCCGCTGAACGCAACGCAGATGCCCGAGCAGCGCTTCGGCAAACGCGTCCCGACCGGCAAAGCCGAGGAACCTGGCAAACCGCTCGACGGCCTCGGCTTCTTCGGGAAGCGTGTGGGTTTGCTCATCGGCGACCATCTGCAACCGATGCTCGACGCTGCGCAGGAACTCGTAGGCGCGTGCCAGTTCATCGCGCGCCTGGTGCGTTATCCAGTTGCCCGCCGCGAGCCGGTCCAGCGTCTCAAGCGTCTGTCGCGAGCGCAACTCGGGATGCCGCCCGCCGGCAATCAGCTGCTGCGTCTGCGCAAAGAACTCGATCTCGCGAATGCCGCCCCGGCCCTGTTTGACGTTGTGGCCTTCGACTGCGATCTCGGCATGGCCCTTGTAGGCGTGCATCTGCCGCTTCATGTCGTGAACGTCCGCAAGCGCGGCAAAGTCGAGATAGCGACGCCAGACGAAAGGCGCGATCTCACCGAGCAACGCCTCTCCGGCTTTCGGATCGCCGGCGCAAGGGTATGCCTTGATCATCGCCGCACGCTCCCAGGTGCGGCCCTCGCGCTCGTAGTAGCCGAGCGCGGACGCGGTGGAGACCGCGACCGGCGTCGAGGCGGGATCGGGGCGCAATCGCAGGTCGACGCGGAACACGTAACCGTCGCCGGTGCGCTGCTGCATCAGCCGCGTCATACCCTGGGCAATCCGCACGAAGAATGGCTGCGGCTCGATGTCTTCCTTCAGGGAGTTCCTGTCGGCATCGTAGAAGACGATCAGGTCGACATCGCTCGAATAGTTCAGTTCGCCCGCGCCCATCTTGCCCATCGCCAGCACGATGAGGCCGGAGCCTTCCTCCGGCGCATTGCGGTCAGGCGGGACAATGCGGCCCCGCGCCGCTTCCTGGGCCAGCAGATAGCGCACCGAGGATTGCGTCGCGGTAACCGCCACGTCGGTGAGCGCAGCGGTGACGCGCATCACCGGCCACACGCCACCGATGTCGCACAGCGCGGTCAAGAGCGCTGCTTCGGCCTTCATCCTGCGCAGCAGCTGCATTGCGGCCGCGTCGTCAGCCGCTGCCGCCATGTCGGTGCGGATGCCGGCGACGAGCTCGGCGATGCGCCGGTCCGGATCGGAACCGAGCACGCGCAGCGCACGCACCGGATCCGCGCGGATCAGGTCGAACAGATAGGGAGATGCTTCGGCGATGCTCTCGAGGATGACCCGCGCTTGCGAGAATTCGAGGCAAATGCCTTCGATCGCCTTGCGCTGGTCGGCCCGCAGATCGCTCAGCCAGTCGACAAGCCGCTCTCTCGCTTCCGCGGGCGCAAACAGCTGCGGGCCGGTGACGAAACGCGCCGCCAGCGAACGAACATCCGCGCTGCCGGCCGCGGAAACAGTCATGCGATCTTTTGGTCCGCACCCCGGCGAGGAAAAACGAGTGTTGCGCGCAGCCCGGGGTCATTGTCGCTGAGTCGCAGCTCGCCACCATGCAACGTGGCGACCGCCGACGCCAGACTCAACCCCAGTCCCGATCCGGGCAGCGTCCGGCTGGCCTCCAGCCGCACGAAGCGCTCGACCGCCCGCGCGCGGTCGGCTTCCGGAATGCCCGGACCACGGTCGGCGACGCTCAGCAGAACCGCATCGCCTTCGGCCTGTGATCGGATCGTCACGACGGACGCGTCCGCCGCCTGACCCGCGGAACAGTCCGCCGCCGGCTTGCCGTATTTGATCGCGTTCTCGACCAGATTTGCCAGCGCCTGACTGATGAGTTCGCGGTTGCCGTGCAGCGGAGCCGATTGAGCTTCCACCGCGAGTTTCAACCCCTCGTCCTCGGCCACAGGCTCATAGAGTTCCTGAATGCCGTGTGCAACGTCAGCGGCGTCGAAGTCGGTCATGTCGCCACGCGCCTGGCCGGACTCGGCCCGCGCGATCATCAGCAGCGCGTTGAAGGTGCGGATCAGCGCATCGGATTCGTCGATGGTGCGCTCCAGCGCCGCTCGGTATTCGCCCTCGTTGCCGGATTTCGCCAGCGCCTCCTCCGCCCGGTTGCGCAGGCGCGTCAGTGGCGTCTTGAGGTCGTGGGCGATATTGTCGGAGACCTCCTGCAATCCGCGCATCAGCGCCTCGATGCGCTCCAGCATGGCATTGAGGTTTCCCGCAAGCCGATCAAGCTCGTCGCCGCTGCGGCCGACGGGCAGCCTCTCGCTGAGGTCGCCGGCCATGATCCGCTGAGTGGTGCCGGTCATGGCGTCGATGCGGGTGAGCACGCGGCGGGCCACCAGCACGCCGCCGCCGAGCCCCAGCACGATCACCACCAGAAAGGACCATTGCGCCGCGGACGCCACCACGCCGAAGACGCGCCGCCGTTCCTCGAGGTCGCGGCCGACCAGAAGACGAAATCCACCGGAGAGCTGCGAGACACGCACCAACGCGCGATGTTCGGCAACATCCTGTTCTTCGAGCCGGCGGTAGACAGTCTCCGCCCAGCCGGCGCGATCGAGGATGCCAGGCTGGAGCGAACCGACATTGCCGGCAACGCCCTGACCGTTCGGCGTCGCGATCAGATAGAGATTTGAGCCTGGCCGCAGCGCGCGGTTCTCCACCGCCGTGACCAGTCCGCGCAGGCCGCCGGCTTCGAAACGGTCGATCAGTTCGTTGGTTTCGGCGGTCACCGTCTCGGTAATCTGCTCGGTCACGAGCCTTCGCGTGTTCCAGGCGAAGTAGCCGAGCAGCGTCAGCGCAAAAAAAACGAACAGCAGCAGGTAAACGAGCGTGAGACGGAACGCCGTCGTCCGGATCAGCTTACCGAATGCCGTCACGGATCATGTAACCGGCGCCGCGAATGGTGTGCAGCAAGGGCTTGTCGTGGCCCTTGTCGATCTTCGAGCGCAGGCGCGAGATGTGCACGTCGATGACGTTGGTCTGCGGATCGAAGTGATAGTCCCAGACGTTTTCCAGCAGCATGGTGCGCGTGACCACCTGGTCCGCATGCTTCATCAGATATTCCAGCAGCCGGAATTCGCGGGGTTGCAGGTCGATCTTCTCGTTGCCGCGAACCACCCGGCGCGACAGGCGATCGAGCTCGAGGTCGCCGACGCGATAGCTGGACTCTTCGGCAGGTCCTGAACCGCGTCGCGACAGCACTTCGACCCGCGCCAGCAGCTCGGTGAACGAATATGGTTTCGGCAGATAGTCGTCGCCGCCCGCGCGCAATCCCTTGACGCGATCGTCGACCTGGCCGAGTGCCGACAGGATCAGTGCCGGCGTCCGGTTGCCCTTCTCGCGCAACGCGCCGATCACCGACAAGCCGTCGCGCTTGGGCAGCATCCGGTCGACGATCATCACGTCATAACCGCCGCTTTCCGCGAGCGATAATCCGGTCTCGCCATCCGCCGCGTGGTCGGCAACGTGACCCGCCTCGCGAAATGCCTTCACGAGGTAGTCCGCCGAATCGCGATCGTCTTCGATGATCAACAGGCGCATGTCGGATGCAGGGTGAATCGCAGCAGTGTTCATTTTTGGACAACATGGCGAAGTGCGCGGTCCCGATCAAGCCGACGTGCGTCGGCGACCGCCGTGCAAGAGGCAAGAAGGAAACGGGCGGCGAATTGGGGGCTTCGCCGCCCGTCACGCACCTTCCGACAGAGGGGGGCTCTATTCCATCGGAAGAGCAAGTGAGGGACGAGGGTTGAGCTCGCCCCCGGAAATGGGCCGTCGGCGGGGGGCGACATGTGCCGGCGATCCATCTCCATTCTCATATAGGTAGGCTCAGCCCCGGCCCAACGGGACTGCGACAAATCGTGACGACCCGCCGGAGCGCACGCGGACAAGCACGGTGTTCTTGTTGTCGCCGCGCGCCGCGACGATCGCGTCGCGCACGTCGGCCGGATTGCTGACCGTCTTGCCGCCGACTTCGAGGATAACGTCGCCTTCCTTGAAGCCGCGCTCGGCAGCCGGGCTGCCGCGCTCGACTTCGGTCACGACGACGCCTTCCTTGCCGGCGCCGGCGACGCTATTCGCAGGCGCAACCGTCATACCGAGGCGTCCCAGTTCGGCGCCGCGCTGCGAGCGGCCGCGATCGCGATCGCTCTCGACCGAGGCGCGAGCCTCACGCTGGTTCGGCAGTACGCCGAGCGTCAGGTCGACGGTCTTTTCCTGACCCTTCTGCAGGACATTCAACTTGACGTTGCTGCCGGGAGCCATGCCGCCGATCGTGCGCGTGAGTTCCCTTGCGTCCTTCACAGGGGCGCCGTTCACGCCGGTGATGACATCGCCCGAGACGATACCCGCCTTGGCCGCGGGGCTGTCCGCCTGCGGTTCAGTCACCAGGGCGCCCTCGGCTTTCTTCAAGCCCATGCTTTCGGCGATGTCGGCCGTCACCGGCTGGATCTGGATGCCGATCCAGCCACGGCTGACCGTGCCCTTGTCCTTGAGCTGGGCCACGACCGACTTCACGGTCGACGCCGGGATCGAGAAGGCGATACCGACGCTGCCGCCCGACGGCGAGAAGATCGCCGTGTTGACGCCAACGACTTCGCCCTGCGTGTCGAACGCCGGACCGCCGGAGTTACCCTTGTTCACGGGCGCGTCGATCTGGATGAAATCGTCATACGGGCCGTTGCCGATGTCGCGGCCACGGGCCGAGACGATGCCAGCCGTCACGGTGCCGCCGAGGCCAAACGGATTGCCGACCGCCAGTACCCAGTCGCCGATGCGCGGCTGCCCGTCCGACAGCTTCGCAAACGGGAAGTCGGTACGCCCCTCGACCTTGATCAGGGCGACATCCGTGCGCGGATCAGTGCCGATCACCTTGGCCGGATAGGTCTTGCCGTCTTCGGTTGCCACCTCGACGCTGTCGGCGCCATCGACCACGTGGTTGTTGGTGACCGCGAAGCCGTCAGCAGAGATGAAGAAGCCGGAGCCCTGCCCGCTGATCGGGCCGCGCCCGCGCTGTCCGCGAAGGCCCGGGATTCCGTCGGGGCCACCGAAGCGGCGGAAGAAGCGCTCCATCGGCGAGCCGGGCTGGAACGGGGAGTCGTCGCTGTTCTCGGCGACCGGCTTGTCGGCGGTCTTAACGCGCACCGAAATCACCGAGGGTTTCACGCGCTCGACGATGTCGGCAAAGCCGATCGGCTGCTGGACGTTGCGAACGGCCTTGTCGACCTGGGCGCGCGCAGGCGTCGTGAATATGTCGCCGGCCTGGAAGGTCGGGGTCAGGCCGTAGCCGGCGACGGCGAGGCCGCCAACGACAGAAGCCATCAGCGCAAATTTGCGCGCACCAAGCAGCGAACGCTTTTTCGGTGTCTGCGGGGAAGTGTGATCGGGTCCACCGGCCATTGGGAGCATCTCCATTTCGAATCTCGGGGCGCCATCCGCGCCGTGTGAAATCGAAGATGGGGGTTTGTGGCTTACGGGGCCGTTTCGGCCGAATTAAACTTTGGTAATGCGCGGGCCGCCGGAGCCGTCGTTCGGCTGGGGTGCGGAGGAAAAGTCCTTGTTGCCAAGGAGTTCCGCAAGCCGGGCCTGTTCCTCGGAACTGAGTGCGATATCGCCCGACGGATCGCGGTCCGAACGCCTGCGCCGGGCGGCGAGCAGAAGCAGGATTGCGCCGGCGCCGAGCGCAAGCGGTGGCAGCAGCCACAGGACCAGCGTCTGCGCCTCGAAGCGCGGCTTCAGCAGCACGAACGAACCATAGCGCGCGACCAGAAAATCGATCACCTGCGAGTCGCTGTCGCCCGCACCGATGCGTTCGCGCACCAGCAGGCGCAAATCGCGCGCGAGCGGCGCATCGGAATCGTCGATCGACTGGTTCTGACAGACCATGCAGCGCAATTCGCGCGACAAGGCGCGCGCACGCGCTTCCTGCGCCGTATCGCGCATCACCTCGTCCGGCTGCACCGCAAGCGCGGACGACGCGCCGACGATCAGCCACGTCACGAGCAGATACCGGATGAGACGCCGCACACCCATGCTCATTCCGCCGGCTGCAGCGGGCGCACCGGGCGCGCGGGCTTCGGCGCGCCGACGCGCAGCCTGCGATCGGACAACGACAGCGCGCCGCCAAAGGCCATCATGACGGTGCCGAACCAGATCAGCAGCACCAGCGGCTTGTGATAGATGCGCACCGCGATCGATCCGTCGGCGTTCTGATCGCCAAGCGAAACGTAGAGCTGGCTGAAGCCGCGGGTCAGCAATGCGGCCTCGGTGGTCGCTGTACCGCGTGCCGCAAATGTCCGCTTCGACGGCGACAATTCGCCGACCGGGCTGCCGTCCCGCTGAACGGAGAAGCGCGCAACCTGTTCGCGATAGTTCGGCCCCTGCCGCTGGATGACATTCTCAAGCTTCACTTGATAATCGGCGACGACAGCGACCTCGCCCGGCTTGATCGCAACGATTCGCTCCGAGTTCCAGGTGGTCTCGCAGACGATGCCCAACAGCGCGACGCCAAGACCCGCATGGGCGAATGCAGTGCCCCAGGTCGAGCGCGGCAAGCCTGCCGCACGCCGCAATGACAGCGCGGGCGCCAGCCGCAGCAGGCCGGTCTTTTCCACCAGATCAGACAGCGCGCCGATGATGACGAATACGGCAAGCGCGATCGCCAGCGGCGCCAGCACGGCGCCGCCTTGCGTCCATGCCATCACCAGCGCCAGCGCCAGCAGCGCGCCGATGCCGGCAAACAGCAGCCGCTGCGCCGCGGCCAGCAGATCGCCGCGCTTCCAGGCCAGCAACGGACCGAACGGCACCGCCAGCAGCAGCGGCACGAACAGCGGACCGAAGGTGAGATTGAAGAACGGCGCGCCGACTGAGATCTTCTCGCCGGTCAGCGTTTCCAGCGCCAGCGGATACAGCGTGCCGACGAACACCGTCGCACACGCGGTGGTCAGCAACAGGTTGTTCAGCACCAGCGCGCCCTCGCGCGAGATCGGCGCGAACAGACCGCCTTGCGCGAGCGCCGGCGCGCGCCACGCATACAGTGCCAGGCTGCCGCCGATGAACACACAGAGGATGGCCAGGATGAACACGCCGCGGGTCGGATCGGTGGCGAAGGCATGCACCGACGTCAGCACGCCGGATCGCACGAGGAACGTGCCGAGCAGCGACAGCGAGAACGTCAGGATCGCCAGCAGGATGGTCCAAACCTTCAGCGCATTGCGCTTCTCCATCACCACCGCGGAATGCAGCAGCGCGGTGCCGGCGAGCCATGGCATCAGCGAGGCGTTCTCGACCGGGTCCCAGAACCACCAGCCGCCCCAGCCGAGCTCGTAGTAGGCCCAGTAGGAGCCCATGGCGATGCCCAGCGTCAGGAAGATCCATGCCAGCAACGTCCACGGCCTGACCCAGCGCGCCCAGGCTGCGCTGATCCGGCCCTCGATGAGAGCTGCGATGGCAAAGGAGAAGGAGATCGAGAAGCCGACATAGCCGAGATAGAGCAGCGGCGGATGCACGGCGAGGCCAATGTCCTGCAGCACCGGATTGAGGTCCCGGCCCTCGATCGGCGGATCGGCAATGCGCAGGAACGGATTCGATGTGAGCAGGATGAAGAGATAGAAGGCGCTGGCGATCCATCCCTGCACCGCAAGCACCAGCGAGCGCAGCGTGAGCGGCAGGTTCGTCCCGAACACCGCGACCAGGGCACTGAACAGCGCCAGGATCAGCACCCACAGCAGCATCGAGCCTTCGTGGTTTCCCCAGACGCCGGTGATCTTGTAGATCAGCGGCTTTGCCGAATGCGAATTCTCGAACACGTTGACGACGGAGAAATCCGAAACGACGTAGGCGACCGTCAGCACGCCGAATGCGAACAGGGCGAAGGCGAATTGCGCGACGGCGACGGAGCTGGCGACCCCCATCAATGTCGGCTCTTGCAGCCGCGCGCCAATCATCGGCACGATCGATTGCGTCAAGGCCAGCGCCAGAGCAAGAACCAGCGCGTAATGACCTGCCTCGACGATCATCGGACGGCCTGGTTCGCGGGCTTGCTGGCAGCGTTGGCGCCTGCCACGCCTTGCACCGCGGCGTCGTTCTTCCAGTGGCCCTGCTTCTTCAGCGCGTCGGCGACGTCCTTCGGCATATAGGTCTCGTCATGCTTGGCGAGCACCGTATCGGCCTTGAAGACGCCGGACGCATCGAGCGCGCCTTCGGAAATCACGCCCTGCCCTTCGCGGAACAGGTCGGGCAGGATGCCGGTGAATGCTACCGGCAGCGTGGCGCTGCCGTCTGTGACGACGAACTTCACCTGCAGCTGATCACCGCGCACCAGCGATCCCGCCTGCACCAGACCGCCAAGCCGGAAGCGCTGCCCCGGCTGGATGTTCTTCTCCGCAGCCATGCTGGGCGTCGAGAAGAAAACGATGGAGTCGCGCAATGCATTGAGGACGAGCGCGGCCGCGACGGCGAGCACCGTCAGTGCACCGCCGATGAGGATCAGCCGCCGTTGCTTTCTCGTCATGCGGTCGACTTATCCTCTGTTTGGAGCATGATCTTTTCGGAAAACCGGTGCCCACTCTTCCGGATCATGCTCTAGCCTTCAAGTCCGAGGTCCTTCAGTGCGTCGTTCAGGGCGCGCAGCCGGTCGGGACTGCCACCCGTCGCCTGCCGCGCATCGGCGATTGCCTGCCTCGCCTTGTCGGTCTGGCCGAGCACCATATAGGCACGGACCAGCCGCAGCCATCCGTCGACGTCGTCGCCGTTCTGCTTCAGCCTCGCGGCGAGGCCTTCAACCATGCCGCCGATCATCTCGGCGCGCTGCGCCGCCGTCATGTCGTTTGCCGCGCTGACCATCTCGGGCGACAGCTCCGGCGCAGCCGCGCCGAGTTGAGACAGCGCACGGACCACCAAAGGACGCCACGGCGCATTCTCAGGGCCACGTTTGAGCATGTCGCGCCAGATCGCGGCCGCCTCTTCTGCCCGGCCGTCCTGCTGTGCTGCGAGTGCCATGAAATATCGCGCCTTCACCTCGCCGGCATCGCGCGCAAGCGCCTCCTCGAATTCGGCTTTCGCCTCGGCCGTCACGATGCCGCCCGCGGCCGCGGCGATCGCCTCGCCGAGGTCGGCGTGGCGTGAAGCGGTGTCGCCGCTGTAATTGAGAGCATTGCGGTAGGCGCGCACGGCATCGTCGGCACGCCCGAGCTTGAGCAGCACCGGCGCCAGCACTTCCCAGCCGCGGCCGTCCTTCGGATTCTTCTCCAGATGTGCTTCGACCTGACCGACCAGCGTTTCCAGTGACGCCTGCGCCGCCGGCACGGTCGGACGCGCGGCAAGCGGAACGTCCGGCAGCGCCGGCGAGCCGTAACGCAGATACATCGCGCCCGCGAGCAGCGGCAGGCCGAACAGCGCGAACACGGCGACGGCGCGCCGAAGATTGAGATAGGCCGCCGCAGGCTTGCTCTCGCCGGACTTCGCCGACGCCAGAAGCCGTCGCGAAATTTCCACCTGCGCAGCGTCGGCATCCGCAGGTGAGATCAGCCCCGCGGAGCGGTCGCGCGCGACCTCGGCGAGTTGATCCTTGTAGATCTCACTCTCGTCACCCGCCTTCACCCGCGGCGGACGGCCGAGCGGCCACAGCACCGCAAAAACGGCGGCGGCAGTCATCAGCGCGAGTACGAACCACAGCGACATAAAAGGGTTCCGGCGGAGCTTTCGCGGGGTGCCCCAGAAGAAGGCCGCGAACGGGCGGTTTACACCATGGCTGACCAGCCCAGGCAATTGACGATTTAGGGAGATTTGGCGCTGTGGACGGCCGAAAACTACCCCGTCTTCTGGCTCTTCCGCTCGCCGCTCTGCGCCATTTCGGCGGCCTTGGTCATCAGCGCGGCGTACTCATGGCCGAAGATCGATTCGCAGAAGCGGATCGCGGTCTCGGCCTGCAGCTGGCGGAAGGCGCGGATGCGTGCGTCGCCCGTGCGCAGCGATTCCACCAGCGCTTCGGTCGCCGACTCCACATAATGCTGCAGATCGGAGTGGGCCCGCAGCGTGACCTCGTTGATCGCCAGCTCGCCCGCGTAGTTGCGGCAGTGCGCGACGAAGTCGATCAGCGCCGCGGTTTCGTCGATCTCGGCGGGATCGAGCTTCGCGCCGGCGTTGATATCCTTGTCGGAGCGCTGGCGCAGCAGCCGGCGCACGCGGCCCGGCACGCTTTCGATCTCGGATTTCAGCGTATTGGAGACGTCGGTGCGGAGGGCGGAAAGCTGACGGCCCCACTGCGAGTCGGAGCGCGTATCGAGCTCGGTGCGCAGATCGCGCAGTCCGTCGTGCAGCGTTTTCAGGTGATGCGCGCTCTTGTCGAAATTGCCGCGCCTGATGTCGGTGCGCAGTTCATCGACCAGGCGGGCAAGATCGTCCAGTGCCATCGTCACGGCGACGCCAAACGGCGAGCTTGCGATGCGGCTTTCCTCGTCGGAACCGACGATGCTGATCGCGAGACGGATAATCTGCCACGGCGACGTCAGCCGCTGCATGACCACCGCCATCGAGACCGGCAGCACGTCGGGCTTTTGCAGCGACGGAACCTGATCGAACTGGCCTTTGACCGATGCAATCTGCTGCTCGGTAAAGGCGCGGATGATCTTTGGCAGTCGCGAATGCAGCACTTCGAGCGCTTCACGGTTGGCAAAGATGATGCCGATCGCGGGAAGATCCTCGACGGCGGTTGGTGACCCGACCCGCCCGAGACTGCGCACGCGGTCGTCGCCACGCGATGACGGCGATATTGCCGCCGCGATCGCCTGGGATGCGGCGATCTGAAACTTGCGGACCGCCTGATCGACGCCACCACCGGCCGACAGGGTTTGTCCAAGCTCCGCTGCGGCGTCCACTACGGCCGCCTTGCTGAGCCACAGCCACACCGGTTCGAGCGAGGATCGCCGGATCTGGCCCGGACGCGGCTCGCCCTCGTCGATCAGGAACGGACCGAGGCAGGCGAACGCCAGCCGCGACGCGTCTTCGGCGCGTGGGCGCTCGGTGCCGTCGGCGCGGACGATCTGGCGCAGCTCGGTGAGGACGAAGTTTGCGACCGCGACGTCTTCGCCGCGCTCCACCGCACGCTCGAACTCGCGCATGAGCAGCGCCTGGGCGGCGGGCGCGAGCTGCCGCAGATAGTCGCGCAACCGGTCAACCGGTAGCGACTTGGCAGGCGGCGGCTGTGCCTGTTGCTCCATGACGGCCAAATCCATGCGACGGCGCGAACAGCGCCACCTGCCGTCATAGCAGCGCCCGCGTTAAGATGGCGTTGAGGATTAGCTGATGGCCGTCCAACTGCCGTCGGAGTTGCGGCAGGCCGTGCCGCGGACAACCTCCGGCCGGCCCTGGATGTAGACCGTATGGGTGTAGGAGCGGCAACGGGAGCCGCGCTGGACGTAGACGGGGCCGGGTACGATGTTGCCGTAGCGGCCGGAGCCAGGATTGCGCCAGCCGACGGGGGCACCGACCTGCCCCTGCTCCAGCGCCGCCATTTCGGCCTCATAGGCCATGCGGCGGTCATCTTCGTCCATGGAAGCGCCGATCCGGTTGCCGATCAGTCCCCCAATGGCCGCGCCGGCGATGGCTCCGCCGATCCGCTCGCCCGTGCCGCCGCCGAAGGCGGAGCCGATCAGCGCGCCGGTCACCGCACCGACGGCGGTTCCGGCTCCCTCGCGCGGGCCGGATCCGTACGGGTCGCTTGCACACCCGCCGAGCGCCAGAACGGCAACCGCCAAACTCGCAGCCTTGAAATAGAACATGGTCCCTCCTGCGCGACCTCAGCCCGGGACGCCGCGCCGACCCACCAAGGCGGGAGGATTGGGGCGAAGCTTGGGCAGGGCCGATTGCAAAGCCGCTACACCGCCGGCAGCAGCAGTTCCGCCCTCAAACCGCCGATTGGCGCCTCACCCAACATCAGATTGCCGCGATAAAGCCGCGCAAGGTCCGTGACGATCGACAAGCCGAGGCCCGAGCCGGGTTTGGTCTCGTCGAGGCGCCGGCCGCGGCGCGCAACCTGGGCACGCTCGTCCGCTGTCAGACCTCGCCCGTCGTCGTCGACGATGATCCGCACCATCGGCATCGGATCGTTGGCCGCCGCGCGCTCCGCAACGACCTCGACGTGAACCTGCGACTGCGCCCACTTGCAGGCGTTGTCGACCAGGTTGCCGACCATCTCTTCGAGATCCTGCTGTTCGCCCCGGAATTTCAGCGGCTCGGCGATCTTGACCTCGATCTCGATGTCGCGCTCGCGATGGATCTTCTCCATCGTGCGATGCAGCCCGTCGATCACCGGCGTGATGTCGGTCAGCGTCGTAACCGCGGTCAGCCGCGCGGCGATGCGTGCGCGCTCCAGATGGTGGGTGACCTGGTCGCGCATGATGTTCGCTTGTTCGAGCACTTTTGCCGCGAACGGTTCGTTGCCGTGGGCGACCGCCTCATTGACGATCACCGACAGCGGCGTCTTCACGGCGTGGGCGAGATTACCGACATGGGTCCGCGCACGCTCGACGATCTCGCGGTTGGCGTCGAGCAACGCGTTGGTCTCCCGCGCCAGCGGGGCGATTTCCACGGGAAAATCGCCCTCGAGCCGCTCGGCCTTGCCGGAACGGATGGCCGAAAGGCCGGTGGTGATGCGTTTCAGCGGAGCAAGGCCGAAGCGGACCTGGAACAGCGTCGAGAGCAACAGCCCGAAGGTCAGCGCCACAAACGTCGCCGACAGGTAGAAATCGAACGTGCGCGTCTCCTCGAAGATTTCGGTGGCATCGCCTGCGACGGTGACGATGAAGCGGCCATCCGAACCGAAGTCGACCAGCCGCTCGACGATGCGCAATTGCTGATCTTCCGGTCCGGTCAGGTAGCCGATGCGGACGCCCGACGCATTGAGCGGCACGCCCCGCTCTTCCAGCTTCGGCAGCCTGCGGTCCCATAGCGACCGCGACGTCCGCTCGTCGGGTTTCGAGGGATCGGCACGCTTGCCGTCGTCAATCCGCACGATCTGCCAGTACCAGCCGGACAGCGGCAATTCGAACAGTGGCTCACCGAGCGCGGGCTGCGTCTTGTCGTCGGCGTCCTCCGGCGGGGCGACCTCGGCGATCAGGGTGCGCAGATAGAGATTGAGCCGCCGGTCGAACGAACGCTCGACCGCCTGCTGATAGAGAGATGACAGCGCAAATCCCGTGATGAGCAGAATCACCGCCACAAGGACCGTCGCCGAGATGAACAGGCGCGCGGAGAGCGAGCTGTTTCGGGATGACATTCGACTGAAATCTCCGGCGCCATGCCCGTCGGTCGGGTCCGCGCCAGCGCGGCCCCGCGGCGTTTTCTTAATCTAGCATGATTTAGCGGGCATCGACCGGGGGCGTGAGGAGATAGCCGAGGCCGCGCACCGTCTGGATGATGTCGACATCGAGCTTCTTGCGGATGCGGCCGACGAAAACCTCGATCGTGTTCGAGTCGCGGTCGAAGTCCTGGTCGTAAAGATGCTCGACCAGCTCCGTGCGGGAGACCACGCGGCCCGCGTGGTGCATCAGATAGGCGAGCAAGCGGTACTCATGCGAGGTCAGCTTGATCGGGTTGCCGTCGACACTGACGCGGCCAGTCCTGGTGTCGAGCCGCACCGAGCCGCAGGTCAGTTCGCTCTTGGCATGGCCCGCGGCGCGACGCACCAGTGCGCGGATGCGCGCCAGCACTTCCTCGACATGAAAGGGCTTGGCGACGTAATCGTCGGCGCCGGCATCGAAGCCTTGTACCTTGTCGCTCCAGCGGTCGCGGGCGGTGAGGATCAGCACCGGCATGGTCTTGCCGGCGCGGCGCCAGGCTTCCAGCACCGACAGTCCGTCCATCTTCGGCAGGCCGATGTCGAGGATCACCGCGTCATAGGGCTCGCCCTCGCCGAGGTAATGTCCCTCTTCGCCGTCGAACGCACGGTCGACGACGTAGCCCGCGTCGGACAGCGCCGTCGTCAATTGCCGGTTCAGATCCGGGTCGTCCTCGACCACAAGAAGCCGCAAGAAAACCTCCCTGCTCGGCGTTCGCACACTTCAGCAATGCTACATGAGCTGCACGCAGGTGAATGGCACGTGAACACCGAAGCTCGCGGCGTGCTGCCGCAGCAAATTATCCGGTTTTTTCTCATGTCCGTCCAGCGACATAGCCGTTTCCGCCGGATCGGTTGACAACCCGCGCGCGGCAAGGTTCATCGCCGCCGATGACCTTGCACGCTCTTCACAACTTCGTCATGGCGGCGGCGGTGTGCCTCGCACTTGCGACGCCGGCCCACGCGATCGTCGGCGGCGGCTCGCCAAGCGCGGACGGCATCGGCCGCAATGTCGTGACCATCGTCGGCTCGCGCGGCAACTTCTGCTCGGGAACGATGATCGCGCCCAACATCGCACTGACGGCAGCGCATTGCGTGGCGAGCGGCGCAACCTACAAGATCGTCGAATACGATGCGCAGCGGACGCCGCAGTTGCGCGACGTGGCGCAGATCGCAACCCACCCGCAGTTCAATCTGCAGACGATGCTGGCGCATCGCGCCACAGCCGACGTCGCGCTGGTGCGCCTGGCAAGCCCCCTCGCCGCCGCGCGCCAGCCGCCAAGCGTCGGTGCGCCGCGCATCCCGATCACGGTCGGCGGCCGCTTCACCGTCGCGGGCATCGGCGTCACCGTGCGCGGCGACGGCAAGAGCGGCGGGATCATTCGCGCAGCCGGCCTCGTTGCCACAGGCAAGCCCGGCGACCTGCAGATCCGCCTGGTCGATCCGGTCAACGACGGCAAGCGCGAAGGGCTCGGCGCCTGCACCGGCGATTCAGGCGGGCCGGTGTTCGAGGATCAGCAGGGCGGCGCGGTTGTGATCGGCGTGGTCAGTTGGTCGACAGGACCGAACGGGACCGCCGGCTGCGGCGGCATGACCGGCGTCACGCCGCTGTCGCTCTATCGCGACTGGATTTTGCAGACAGCGCGCAGCTGGGGCGCTGCGCTGTAACGACCTACCACTGCAACGTCGCGAACGGTTCCTTCATCGCCCATTCATATCGCGGCGCAGAGAGTTGGATCGCGCTCGTTTGGGGGAACTTTGTTTGCTTCAGCGGCGTTCGGGACACACCTTAGAGAAGCGGGGACGACGGCCATGCGAAAACTTCTGATCGGCGCAGCGATTGCGCTTCCACTCACTCTTGTCATCGTTCCGGCATCCGCCCTGCCCGGCGCCAAGCACGGCGCAGTGATCGGCGAATCGCTCTCCTCCGACATCGTCGAAGTGAAGCGCGGCGGCCGTGGCGGTGGCAGAGGCTGGGGCCGTTCGCACGCCTTCAAACCGCACGGCTGGAGCCGCGGACGCAAAGTCGGCTGGCGCGGCATGGGCTGCCCTCCGGGCCATTGGAAGAAGGGCTGGTGCTGAGGCGCACGGCTTTCGTGTGACGAAGAAAAGCCGGCATGCGCGCGATGCACATGCCGGTTTTGTTTTGCTCGAAATTCTTCGACCGGCGACGCGTATGCTTCGCGATCAAACTCTGAAGAACATCAGCCAGACCACGGCAAGCGCAATGATCACCGCAACCGTACTCACGACCAGGACATTGCGGACCGAAGGTCCGGGCTCTGCCTGACGCGCTTCCTGCGCCGTCTCGATAATTTGCTCGCCGCGTTTTTCGACCATCGCGCCCTCGATCGTTCGGTCGCGCAGGCCGGATATGGCGTGCGCGTTGTAGCCGTCGAGAAGGCAACGTTGGACGCGCGGCGGCGTTCCCGGGTTCCAGCGATGCTCAGCCGGGCTCGGCCTGATCGCGTTCGGGGCCGGCGAGCGGCCGTTCTTCCATGAGCGCCATCGACAGCGCCGCACCGGCCATCATCAGTCCGGCAGCAGCGAAGATGTAGCGAAACGCAGCCATGGCTTCCGCGGCCGACAGTTCGCGCGCGAGATCGATGTTGTCGCGTCCTGCTGCGCCGGCGCTGAGCGCCGCCATCAGGATCGCCGTGAAGCCCGCGACAGCGAACGACGACATCAGCGCGCGCGCATAGTTCATCGCGCCGGTCGCAGTGCCGATCTGGCCGCGCGCGACCGCGTTCTGCATCGTCGCCATGGTCGTCGAGAACATCGGCCCAACGCCGAGCGAGCCGACCGACAGGACGAGCAAAAACACCCACAGCGGCATGCGGTCCGCAAACGCAAGCGCGCCGAAACAGACGGCAGCGAGCGCACCGCCGGCGATGCTGATCCAAAGGTAGCGATGCCTCCGCATCATCACTCGGCCAGCGACCCACGATCCCGGCACCGATAGCGCCACCAACGGCAGCAGTGCGAGGCCCGCCTCGCTGGCGGAAAGCTTGTGGACGACCTCGTAGAACATCGGCAGGTAAACGGTCAGCCCGAGCAGGCATCCAACCGTCAGACCGCCGGCGAGAATGGCGAACGGAACGACGCTGCCGCCAAGCAGGCGCAGCGGAAGGAACGGCTCGGTCGTCCGCTCCGCGTGCCAGACGAAGGCGACAAGCAGTGCGACGGCGCCGAAGATCATCATGACGATCAGCGCCGACGACCATGCGTAACGTACCCCGCCCCAGGTGAGCACCAGGAGGATGACGACGGCCGACGACATCAGCAACGCGCCGCCGAGCCAGTCGACCTTGCGCCGGCGATGATGCACCGGCAGGCGATGCAAGCGCGGCAGCAGCACCGCCAGCGCGACCGCCGTCAGCGGCAGGTTGATCCAGAAGATCACCGACCAGTGCAGGTATTCGGTGATGACGCCGCCGAGCAGCGGTCCGCTGAGCCCGGACGCGAGCCAGACGCTGCTGAAATAGGCCTGATACTCTCCGCGCTCCTTCGGACTGATCGCGTCCGCGATGATGGTCTGAACCACCGGAATGATGCCGCCGCCGCCGATCCCCTGCAGGAAACGGGCGAGGATCAGCGTCAGCATGTTCGGCGCCAGCGCGCACAACACCGAGCCGGCAACGAAGATGCCGAGCGCAATGACGATCATGACGCGCCGGCCGAAGATATCGCTCAAGGTGCCGAACACCGGCGCGACTGCGGTTCCGGACAGCAGGTATGCGGTGACGATCCACGACAGATTGCTCATGTCGTTGAATTGCCGGCCGATGGTCGGCAGCGCGATGGCGACGATGGTCTGGTCCAGCGCGGCGAGGAACATCGCCACCATCAAGCCAACGAGAAGCGGGCGAAACTCGGCCGCCGTCAGCGCCGAGGGCGACGGCGCATCGCTCTTGCCAATTTCACTCCGCTCTGCGTCGGGGCGCTCTCGCGCAAGATTATCCATGAGGTTCTGAAGATTCCGCGAGCGGTGATAGGATCAGCTTAGCCAACCGGTGCGGAAGCGGCAGCTTCGGCGGCGCATGTCAGGCACTCGCATCTCTACTTCGGCCCTATTTCGGCTTGGGGCCCCTCGCCTTCTTCGGAACCAGTCCGGGCCACTTCACGATGTGATCCTCCCAGTCGGCCTGGTCGATGTCGCTCTCGCTGCCGGCGACTCGGCCGCGCACGGAGACGCCGGCCTGATGCACCGTGTCAGGATCGCCGGACACCAGCGGGTGCCACCAGTAGAGGTCCTTGCCCTGCGCGACGAGGCGATAGCCGCAGGTCGGCGGCAGCCAATTCAGCGTCCGTACGTTGCCGGGCGTCAGGCGAACGCAGTCGGGCACTTTTTTGTGACGATCGGCGTAATCCGTGCAGGCGCAGAGGTGCGTATCGAGCAGACGGCAGGAAATATGAGTGAAGTAGATCCGGCCGTTGTCCTCGTCCTCCAGCTTCTCCAGGCAGCAGCGCCCGCAGCCGTCGCACAGGCTCTCCCATTCGGAGGCCGTCATCTCCTCCAAAGCTTTGGTTTTCCAGAATAAATCCGTCATGCCAGGTTCGCCATCGCGCGCCAGCGTCCTTGCCGCGCGCTTGCCTTAAGCCCCTGCTTACACCTCAACGCGGGATCGGCAAGGCCCGCGCAAACGGGCCATCGGGAACCCCGGCCAAATCCTTGATGTGTAAGACTGTTAGCCTTCGCGGGCTTAATCTCTCAACTGCCATTGGCCTGACCGCCCCGCTCGGCTAAAAGTTTGGGGAATCCGTTGTGCGTGCTCGCGGAATCGGCGCCGTCAAAGCGCCACGGGTTGCCGCGATAGAAGCGTTGAAGCGCGTTGCGCGGGGTTTTGCGCTTCGCGGGATGGGTCAGGGTTTTCGTGGGCAAGTTCGATCTGAACGATTCGAAGGGCTGGTTCCGGCGTTTCCTGCTGGACCTCGACGCGCGCATCGATTCGACCCTGTTCTCGTCGGGCGCGGGTGCACGCGAACTCTACGAGCGCTTCTCGACCTTCATGGACCGCTTCCATGTCGGTCACTGGAAGCGCTGGGTGTTCATCGAACCGGCGTCCGAGGCCGCAACACTTGGCCTGCTCGGACTGATCGCGGCCCTGGCGCTGGCGATCCCGGCGTTTCGCGAGACGTCCGACGAAGATTGGCTGAAGAAATCGGAACTCGCTGTGCAGTTCCTCGATCGCTACGGCAATCCGATCGGCAGCCGCGGCATCAAGCATAATGACTCGATCCCGCTCGAGGAGTTTCCCGACCACCTGATCAAGGCGACGCTGGCCACGGAAGACCGCCGCTTCTACGAGCATTTCGGCATCGATATCGGCGGCACGTTCCGCGCGCTGTTGACCAATGCGCGCGCCGGCGGCGTGGTTCAGGGCGGCTCATCGATCAGCCAGCAGCTGGCGAAGAACCTGTTCCTGTCGAACGAGCGCACCATCGAGCGCAAGGTCAAGGAAGCGTTCCTGGCAATCTGGCTGGAATCGCGCCTGACCAAGAACGAGATCCTCAAGCTTTATCTCGACCGCGCCTATCTCGGTGGCGGCACGTTCGGCGTCGATGGCGCCGCACATTTCTATTTCAACAAGTCAGCGCGCGATGTGACCCTGTCCGAGTCGGCGATGCTGGCCGGCCTGTTCAAGGCGCCGACGCGCTACGCGCCGCACATCAACCTGCCGGCGGCCCGTGCCCGCGCCAATATCGTGCTCGACAACCTGGTCGAAGCCGGGTTCATGACCGAAGGCCAGGTGTTCGGCGCCCGCCGCAATCCGGCCGTCGCCATCGACCGCCGCGACGAGAATTCACCCAACTACTATCTCGACTGGGCGTTCGACGAGATGCGCAAGCTCGTCAACACCCTGCCGAAATCCTACACCGAGCGCGTGTTCGTGGTCCGCACCGCGATCGACATGAACGTGCAGCGCGCCGCCGAAACTGCGGTCGAGAACACGCTCCGCCAGTTCGGCCGCGACTATCACGCAACGCAGGCGGCCGCGGTGCTGTCCGACCTCGACGGCGGCGTGCGGGCGATGGTCGGCGGCCGCGACTACGGCACCAGCCAGTTCAACCGCGCGGTCGACGCCATGCGACAGCCTGGTTCGTCTTTCAAGCCATATGTTTACGCGACGGCGTTGATGAACGGCTTCAAGCCGACATCGATCGTGGTCGACGGCCCGGTTTGCATCGGCAACTGGTGCCCGCAAAACTACGGCCGCTCCTATTCGGGCTCGATGACGCTGACGACCGCCATCACCCGCTCGATCAACGTGATCCCGGTCAAGCTGTCGATCGCCATGGGCGGCCGCGACGGACCGCGCGCCGGCCGCGCCAAGATTGTCGACACCATGCGCAAGATGGGCATCAAGGCGCCGCTACTCGACACCCCATCGCTGCCGATCGGCGCTGCCGAATTGAACGTGCTGGAACACACCGTGGCCTACGCGACCTTCCCCAACCGCGGCCGCTCGGTCGTGCCGCATGCGGCGCTCGAGGTGCGAACGCCCGCCGGCGATCTGGTCTGGCGCTTCGATCGCGACGGCAAGAAGCCGGTGCAGGCCATCCCGGTCCAGGTCGCGACCGACATGAACGAGATGATGAGCCACGTTGTCTATGAAGGCACCGCCCGCCGCGCCATCATCGATGGCGTACCCGCAGCCGGCAAGACCGGAACCACCAACGCGTTCCGCGACGCCTGGTTCGTGGGCTACACCGGCAACTTCTCTGCGGGCGTCTGGTTCGGCAACGACGACTATTCCTCGACCAACCGTATGACCGGCGGCTCGCTGCCGGCGATGACGTGGCGCGCGATCATGGTCGCGGCGCATCAGGGCGTCGAGGTCAAGGACATCCCGGGCGTCACGCTCGGCAAGCGCGCACCGGCTGCCGTCGCCGCGGCGAACGCCGCGGTCCCCGGCGCAGGCGAGGCTCCGGCCGGGCCGCCGCCGGTGCTGACGCGGCGCGGCGCGGACATCCTGGTGCGCGTCGAAAAGCTGCTCGACGAAGCGGCGAAGGCCGCGGCCAGCACGCCGCCGGCCAAGACCACCTCGACGGGCGCGCCGGCGGCTGAGAGTTTTGCAGCGGCGACGCAGGGCAATGCCACGACGCCGTCGGCAGGCAAGAACTAGCTAGCGCACACTGACGGAACCACCGTGCGGCTGATTTTCATCTCATTGATTGCGCTCGCCATCGCCACCGCCGTGGGCCTGGGGCTGACGTGGACCACGTCGACGCAGGGCTTGAGCTTCGGCGCGGTAAAGATCGGGCCATGGACTGCGTGGCCGCGAACGGGCACGGCCGATATCGACCCCTACGCGCGCGCGTCCGTGGCGCGCAGCGGCGAGTTGCCGATCGGCAGCGGCGACGGCGTCGCCTTCGTCGCGCGCAGCGACGACAAGGGACGGCCGCTTGACGGCCGCTGCGACGTGTCGATCAGCGGCATCACGCCCCCGGCCAGGTTCTGGACGCTGACGCTTTACGACACGCAAGGCAATCTGGTCAGCAACTCGCTGCAGCGGTATGGTTTCACGAGCCAGGAGATCGTGCGCAGCGCCGACGGCGCCTTCGAAATCCGCATCGCTGCGCGCTCGCGCGCCGGAAACTGGCTGCCGACCGGTGGGCTCGACCGTTATCAATTGATGATGCGGTTTTACGATACGCCGATCGGCGTCTCCACACGCTCGCAAAAGGACGCGCCGATGCCGGCGATCGTCACAGCAGGCTGCCCATGATCCGCTGGATATTTGCAATCCTCGGCGGCGTCGTGCTGGGCGCGATCGTCCATCTGGTCAGCGTGCTTGCGCTGCCGCGGGTCGCGACCAAGGATGCCTATTCGCGCCTTGCGCCGGTGACCAACGTCAATGCCGTGGCGCAGCTGCCGCTGGCGGAGCCGCGCAACGCCGTGCTGCCGTTCCAGGACCCGGCATTCGCAACGGCCGTGTGCCGCTACGACCTGTCGCTCGGACCGATCAAGTTCTCGGTGCCGGTCAGCCAGGCCTACACGTCCGTATCGTTCTACACCCGCAACGAGGTCGCCTACTACGCGATCAATGACCGCTCCGCCGGCCGCAGGATCATCGAGCTCGATCTGATGACGCCGGAGCAGCGCGCCGAATTGCCGGAAGACGAGGAAGTCACGGCCGCCGACCGCCTCATCATCGAGTCGCCGACACCGACCGGGCTCATTGTGATCAAGGCATTGGCGGCAGAACCTGACCTGATGCCGCAAGCACGCGCCTCGCTGATGGCGGCAACGTGCCGGCAGCAGAACGATCCGGCGGCGCGTTAATCCGCCACTTCAACCCTTGCTGACGACGGCGCCACCTGCGATCGGCGAGGCCACGGCCGGCGCGCTGCGAGCGGCCAGCTGGGCAATCAGACGATCGGCGTCGGCCGCAATGTCGTCCGGCGCGTGGATGACCAGCCGTTCCAGCGCCCAGCGATAGGCGGCGACGCGCTGCTGCAGGCAGGTCTGCACCCATTCGACGATCAGCCTGTTCTCTTTCATGCGCGCGACGGCATCGGCGCGCTCCGGCGGCGCAAGCCCCGAGACAAGCGACAGGCTCGCGCCGCGCTTGCCGTCGAGATCGGCAACCACTGCGGCCGCGGCGAAGAACGGATCGAACCGCGTGAGGTCGTCGCGGACATCTTCCATCAGCTGTGAATAGCGCGAGGCGTGCGAGCGGTGCGGCTCGTCGATCAGCCGCCGGCCATAGGCGGTGCGATCAAACACAATCTCCTGACGCCAGGGCGCCGGCATCCTTTGGTAGTCGCCGAACACCGACTTCCAGGCGGGGCGCGAATGCGGCGGCTCAATGAAGGGGTATGCGAGGTCGCGCAGCAGCCTCTCGTTGTCGGTCAGCTGAAACTGCGATGCATGCTTGCCGACGCTGTTGACCGCTTCCGCGCCGATCCAGCGATGCATGTCGTCGTTCAGGGAAATGGCGCGTGTGCGGCCGAGATCACCACCCGCGCATCCGCCCAGCGCTGCGCCAAGCAACGCAAGCGGGACTATCAAGAACGCTCGTCGCCGATGGCGAACGCGATCAGCTTGCGGGCTGCGTGGCATCCGGCCTGGCCGATCGGTTGCTTTAAGGACGCGCGCGGCGCTTGCGGCGGCGGCCCGATGGTGCCCCCTGGTCTGACCCACCTCCGCCGAAGAGGTCGCCGTCATGGCGCTCGATCCGGATCACCGGAAGGATCAGCACCGTCCCCATTCCCTCTTGCCGCGCGATATCTGTTGCAGCCTGCCGCCGCTGGGTAGCGTCAGCAGGAAACTCCACGACCATACCCATTGCTCTCTCCTCGCCCCAATTCTTGCCCGCAGGAGCATCGATCGCATTAAGAGCGTGGCAAGGTTAACGCGCTCTTAAGCGGAGCCGGATAAGGTCCAGCTGTTGTTTTCCAGTTGCGTCAGATCGTCATGTCACAGCCACCTCTGTTCCCGAGTTTCGACGGGCTAATGCACCTCGCCAAGCGCGAGGGCGTGGATATCAGGCCGACATTGCTGCGCGTGCTGACGGACCTCTACGTCCAGGCGCCGGGCCACTCGGCGGAAGAACAGCAGCACTATGTCGAGCTCGCCTCGCGGCTGATCACCCAGGTGGACGATACGACACGCTCCGTGGTGCGCGCGCGTCTGGCTGTCTATCCGGACACGCCACACGAGATTCGCGAGCTGCTCGGCCTCGCCAAGCCCGTCGCGCTGCCTCAGGCTGTGCTGGATGCAGAACCACTGCCGCAGACCGAGCAGCAGCAGGCAGAGACGGCAGGCCGCCGTGAGGCCAAACTGTCGATGCAGCCGGACGATGCCGCGTCGATCGACGAGATGTTCATGGGCGCGGCATCGACCGAGCGCATCCAGATCCTGCGCAATCTCGAGACCTCGCCGCTCCGCCCGGCGGCACGTATCGAACCCCTTCGGGCCGGCCGCGCCGTGGCCGTGCTCGAACGGGCGGCTTTCGCCGGCGATCAGTCCGCCTTCGCGGCCGAGCTTTCGGATGCGCTGTTGTTGCCGGCGTCCGTCGGCGAACGCATCGTTGCCGATGCGAGCGGCGAAGCGCTCGCCTGCGCCGCCAAGACGCTGACGATGCCGTCAGATATCTTCCAGCGCGTGCTGCTGTTCCTGAAGCCCGAATGGGGCTCATCGGTGATCCGCGTCTTTCGCCTCGCCCGGCTCTACGACACGCTGAGCGATCAGGCCGCGCTGATCATGCTGTCGGTGTGGCGCGGGGCGATCATTGCGCAGACGAAGGCGAAATACCGGCCGGCGCTCTATGACGACGAACGTCGGCGCGCTCGCCCGGCCGCGGCTGCTCCCCAGCCCGCCGGCAGCGCGGCAAAGCCCCTGCCCGGTCGCGTGGCCACAGGGGGCTAGCTCTTGGCAAGATCGAGAAAATGCCGCCCGGCGCGGTCCTCGATCTCGACGATCCAGATGTCGGAATCGAAGCGGATTTCCTTGGTGAGCCGTTCCTCGACGACCTGCTCGGCAACCGGCTGAGCCGTCGACTGCGCGAAGGCGCGGTCGGCCGGCCTGCTCTCGTCATAGGCGGTCTGCGGCGCCGGCGTGAACAGCAACGCATTGCCGTCGAGCAGCGCAAGCTTGATGAAGATGGCGCCGGCCTCTTCGGCGCCCCTGCGCCGGACGACGCCAAAAATGTTCTCGGTCTGACAGCGACGGAGATAGGCCGCCACCCAGATGTTGGATTTGATCCGCATGGCGGCGGAAACTATCCGAAGCAGCGTTCGCGAGCTACTCGAAGCTGCGCCCGGTCGCCAGGCCCAGTTCGCGCACCAGCCGTTCGGACACCTGCCCGGTGAGCGGCAGCTTGCGCTCGCGCTCGAACTTCTGGATCGCCGCCTGCGTATCGGCGCCGACGGTCCCGGTCGCCTTGAGCTGGCCGTAGCCATAATCGGTCAACGCGCGCTGCACGGCGGCCACGCGCTGCGACGACAGGTTCGTGCTTGCCGCCGTCTCGCCCTTTGCCGGAGCGGCAGCAGCCGGGATGACGGCCGGCGGGCGCGGCGCACTGCCCGCAGGCGCGGCCGGGACGCTCGTGGCGCGCACCAGATTGCCCAGCGGATCGCCGGAGCGAACTTCGGCCTCGACCGGACGCGGCCGCGGCATCGGGCTCGCGGTTGCTTGCACCGGTGCCCCCTGTTGCGGCGGCTGCATTGACGGCAGGGCTGCGACCCTCTGAACGGCGGGTGGCTTCTCGAGCGGCAGCAGCGTCCCGAACAGCGGCGATGGATGGCGGCCGGCCTGCAGGAACACCGCATTGACAATGATCGCCAGCACAGCCGTCAGCGCGAGCGCGCCGGCCAGCGTGTCTTTCGGCGAGTGGAACATGATCTGCATGAGCAAGCCGCGTTCCTTCGCGACCGCGGTCGCGCCCTTCCGGCGGCGTGCAGGCGACTGATCGTTCATGGCGATGGATCTAGGCACTTCGCTTTACCTTTTGTTCGAGCTTGTCCTTCTGTCTTGGCGCAAGCGTGGCGACGACCTGTGACGACCTGGTTCCGCTGCGTTCCAGATCGAACGGCAGCAGCACCGATATCGTGGTTCCGACGTCGAGCGTGCTCTGCACGTTCATCTCGCCTCGATGCAGCGCGACGAGCGACTTGACGATCGACAGACCGAGACCCGTACCTTCGTGGCGGCGGCGATAGGTTTTCTCCGCCTGGAAGAACGGATCGCCGACCCGTTTCAGGTCGTCCGCGCTGATACCGACACCGGTATCGCTGACCTTCAGCGCAAGATTGACGCCTTCGACCGCGGCCGACACGGTGACGGAGCCGCCCCGCTCGGTGAACTTGATCGAGTTCGACAGGAGATTGAGCAGGATCTGCTTGAACGCCCGCTCGTCGCCGACCATGCCCGGCAGATCGTTCGGCACGCTGACGACGAGATCGATACCGTTCTCGCGCGCCTTGAGCGCCATCAGGTCACTGCAGTTCATGATGGCGTCGCGCGGAACGAACGGCTCCGCGGAGATTTCAAAGCCGCCGCTTTCCATCTTCGACATGTCGAGAATGCCGTTGACGACTGACAGCAGGTGCTGGCCGGAATCGTTGATCAGCTTCGCGTATTCCTTTCGGCGCGCCGCATCGAGGTTGAGCTCCGTCTCCTGCACGATCATTTCCGAGAAGCCGATGATGGCGTTCAGCGGCGTGCGAAGCTCGTGGCTCATGGTTGCAAGGAACTGGCTCTTGGCGGCGTGCGCCCGGTCGGCCTCGCTGCGCGCATCGCCAAGCGCCTGCTCCTGCGCCTTGCGCTCGGTGATGTCGCGCATGACGGCGACCACCTCGCCGTCAGCGACCACCGCCTGCCCCGCCTGCTCGAGCGGCCGGCAGCGCATTTCGATCCAGATGAAGCCCATGCTGGTTTGGGGATTTCGCGCATCGCCATCGCCGCGCTTGACCCGGAACTCGACGTCGCGTTCGGCTGCCCCGCGCGCAACGTCCGCGAGCGCCGTCAAATAAGCCGGACGGTCCGCCACATGCACGCGGTCGAACAGACCGTGCGCCATCAGCTGATTGACCGGCGCGCCGAACAGCGCGGGCGCAGCCGGCGAGATGAACTCGACGGCGCCGTTGCGCCGATGGCGCGTGATCACGTCGCCCATGTTGCGGGCGAGAAGGCGATAGCGGCTCTCTTCGGCGTCGAGCAGGCTGCGGCTCGTGCTGCCGAGCATTTCGGCTGCGAAGGCAAGCGCGGCGCAGTACAGCACGACCGTTGCAATGGCGAGCGACGCGAACGCCGGACCGAGCGCTTCCGGAATTTGCGACGGCGGCAACCAGCCGGTGGTGTCGAGGCCGATCAGCAGCGCCGCACAGGTGAGCGAGACGGTAGCCGAGAAACTCACCACCTTGCGCGATGTCGACAGCGCCGATTCGATCGGGATCGCGACCAGCCAGACCGTCGCGAACGATGAGATTCCGCCGGTGCTGATGGCAACCGTGGTGACAAGCCCGGCAAGCGACAGCGACGACAACGCATGCGCCCGCTCATAGCGGCCGGTTCGCGACAGGTAATAGGCGATCGCGATCGGCGCGATCAGCCAGGCGAAGCACGCGACTTCGAGCATGCCCGGCGCGCCGCGCACGGCGACATAGATCGGAAAGCTCGCCAGCAGCACGAAGCTGCCGAGCAAACGGGTGCCGATGAACACGCGCTGACGCGCGCCGTCCATCGCGTCGTAGCGCGCGGATGGATGCAGCAGCGCATCGAGAAAACGGCGTATGGCAACGTAGATTGTCAATCGATCCTTGCGTCCGGACTTTTCCGATCCATGCTGGATCGGCCGGCACGCCCCCTTTTTTCTCTTGGGCGGATCGTCGCAGAGTGAACTTAAGCGAAAACTAAAGCGGAGCGCCTCAACCCGGCGAATGACTTCAACTTGAAGCAATACCGCATGTTTCGGCGTTCCATCTGAGCTCATGGTGAACGCAATGTTGCCAGCGGCCGGCCGATTATGGTTTCGAAATTCTGGACGCGGGCGGGGATGCGGCCCGAAAGCACCGGAATCTGAACGACAAGCCCATCAATCGAAAATTTACGGCAAACACAATCATTCGCATTTTAGGCAATTTGCACGAGCCGCGAAAACTTCGACTTCACGGGCCGCTGCTAATGCTGGCGTCAGATTGCGAGGCAAAATCGCAACGGGGATGTGTCGAACTGGACGGGAGAACACGATGTTCTTTCTTGTGCGCATGGCGTTTTGGCTCGGGCTCGTGCTCGTGCTGCTGCCGACTGAAAAGACGCCTGAGTCGGAGAACCTGCCGCAGATCGGCGCCACGCAAGCGGTGACGGCTGCGGGCGCTGCGATGTCGGACGTCAGTCAGTTTTGCGTCCGCCAGCCGGCCGCGTGCGAAGTCGGCAGCCAGGCCGCGACCGTGATCGGTCATCGCGCACAGGCTGGCGCCCGCAAGGTCTATCAGATGATCACCGACAAGAAGCCGGACCACACCGGCTCGATCGGTCGTACCGATGAAGCGGCTGCACATCTCGCACCGGCGGACACGCTGACGTCCGAAGACCTGAAAGCGGACTGGCGCGGCCCGATCAGTGACGCTCCGGCGACGACGCGCGGAAGCTAGCGCAGGAACTGAGGCCGAAAACCCGACCGAAACCCGTCCAAAACGACCGCCGCCGGCTCGCTTTCGGCGGTGCGTTCTCATATATGGCTGGGATAACATGCCGCCGGAACACTGGCGGCGGCCCCGGGCATACTTCGGACGACATGGCGACCATCGACGAGATCAAGGACAACTTTACGCTCCTCGAGGAGTGGGACGACCGCTATCGCTATGTGATCGAGCTTGGGCGCACACTTACGCCGCTGCCGGAACAGGATCATTCGCCGCAGAACAAGGTGCAGGGTTGCGCCAGCCAGGTCTGGCTCGCAAAGCATGTGAAGCGAAACGAGCAGGGCGAGCCGGTGCTGTCCTTCATCGGCGACAGCGACGCTCACATCGTGCGCGGGCTGATCGCGATCCTGCTGTCGCTCTTCTCCGGACAGACCGCCAGGCGGATCCTCGAGACTGACGCGATCGCCACCTTCGACGAGCTCGGCTTTCGCGACCACCTTTCGCCGCAGCGTTCCAACGGCCTGCGCTCGATGGTCGAGCGCGTCCGCAGCGATGCGCGCGAAGCGCTGGCAATGGCCTAGCGTAGGCGCCCTTTTATTTGCGCAGACCGCTAGCGCTTGCCGCTGCGCTGCTGTCCCAGGCCCATCTTCTTGGCAAGCTGCGAGCGCGTTACCGCGTAGTTCGGCGCGACCATCGGATAGTCAGCCGGCAAGCCCCATTTGTCGCGATATTGTTCCGGCGTCATGTTGTACTGCGTCCGCAGATGCCGCTTCAGCGATTTGAATTTTTTTCCGTCTTCGAGGCAGACGATGTATTCGGCCGTCAGCGACTTCTTCACCGGCACCGCGGGCTTTGCCGGAGCGATCGTGGCCGGAACCTGGCCCTCGGACACCCGCACCAGCGCCGCGTGCACCTGGCCGATCAGCGAGGGCAGCTCGGACGCAGGCGTGGTGTTGTTGCCGACATAGGCCGAGACGATTTCAGCCGTCAGATCGATGAAGGCCTTGGCGGGCGGGTTAGTCATGCCGGAAGCCTCTGCAGTGTGCCGCACGGATATACTACGTAACCGGTTGCGGCCAAAGACAATGCAAGTCAACCGCCGAAATCAGGCGGTCGACGCAAGATCAATGAGAGAGAGTTGAAGACTAGCGGCAGCGATTACTTGCGCTGCTCGACGTAGGTCCGCAACGCGTCGAGCGAGGCGAAACGGATCGGGCTTTCGCCAGCCAGCTGCGCCTCGATCGAGCCGTCCGAGTAGTAGGTGTAGGCCATGTCGTCGACGGTTCCCGACCGGACGACCGTGACACCCGGCGGAAGGTCGCCCATGCCCTGCGTGGCAGCCTCTACCGGCAGTGGCGTCTCATCGCGGGCGTCGAAACGGGCCGCGTCGGCCTCGTGGTTCGTGGCGTCCGCAAGCGCGATCGACGGGTCAATGCGATCCGACACGCCGTTCGTTCGCGACGGGGTTGGCCACGCGTTCTCGAACGAGACCTTTGGTTGAGCTTCGAGCGCGGGGGTCGGCAGCGGCGCCGCGGGCGGCTGCTCGAGCTCGGCCTTGTCGCGCCGCTTGGTCGCGAACAGCAGATTGCGGCGCGCAGGCCGGTCCGGGACAGGTGGCGGAGGCGCTTCGACGGGCTCGATCGGCGGAATCTCCGGCGCGGATGGGCGCGGCCTGCTGCGCGACGCAATTTCATCGGCCCATGGCGGCGAAGCGCCGGCACGATCGGCAGCTCCGTCGGCGACCGGGTCTCCGACGGCTGCGGCAAACGGATTGGCCGGCGCAGCCGGCCGTGACACGGCGACGGGCCTGGGAGCGCCCCCGAGCTGCGCCAGCATCTGTTTCGCGACGTTGGAAAGTTCGCGCGCGACGAACCACATGCCGAGCAGGACCATGCCCGTGCACAGGATCACCACGCCGGCGATCAGCAGCGCGTTGCCAAAACTGGTGTCGCTGATGGGAATGCCAAAGCCAATGGCGAGCAATCCCAGCACGCATACGCCGATGCCTGCGGCGAGCAGCACGATCATCTCAAAACCCCACGCCGCGGCACAGGCGGCAGCGTCATTCCTCGGTCCCGTTCAGCCCGAACAAAACCCAACCCTCAGCCACAATACCGTCATATGGTTCACTCTGCAAAACCGCAAATGTTCAAGCGACTGACGTTGTGGAGTTTTTTGGTTAGCGGATAGGCTTAATTTCGCAATCGGGCGCGGCCGCCCGGAAGGTGCATGATGCTGCCGATGCAACCGCCGCCGCGAGCCCGGCGGCAAACCGGTAAGCTGCCGGTGTCGCGCATCGACAGCTGCCGCCTGCACCGACGACCCGTGCACGATCGCGCAGCAGAATATCGGAGATAGGATTAAGGTCCGAGGGGCGGTTCCGGGGCTGGAACGGCCGTCGCGTAAATGAACAGGTTAAGGCTTAGATGAACGGACAGTCATTTAAGCACGTCGTGCATCCCAAATAATCTTTACCGTGCGGGCAGTTATTGCATTGCATTCAGAAAATAAATTTCTAATTGGCTGGTACACCTAAACGTGATCCCGATATAGTCGGTGCCGGGGAAGAAAACCCGCGCGGTGAGTTTTGCAGGTTTTTCTGAGGAACGGTCGGTCCAGCAACAGATGTCCAGTATCACTTCGGTGGTCGATACGCCTGCGCGGCGATCGCTAGCGCAAACGTGCGACGACATAGCCCTCCTGCTGCTGGCCGCTGTCGCCATCATCGCATCACTGACGTTCAAGCGTTACGGCCTCGGCTGGGACGACTATACCCACGCGGAATACGCCGAACTGCTGTTGCAGCTCTACAAGTCGGGCTTCACCGACACGAGCGCCCTGTCCTTCGTCAACCTCTACATGTACGGCGGCGGCTTCGATATGGCCGCCGCGCTGCTGCATAAAATTCTGCCACTCGAGCTGTTCGAGACGCGGCGCCTGCTCGGTGCGTTCGTCGGCGTCCTCGGCATCGCGCTGACCTGGCGGCTCGGCCGCCGTGTCGGCGGTCCGATCGCAGGCCTGGCGGCGCTGGCGCTCGTTGCGGTCTGCCCGGCCTTCTATGGGCACATTTTCATGAACCCGAAGGACATCCCGTTCGCGATCGCGATGGTCGTCCTGATGCTGGGCCTGGTCCGTCTTGTCGAAGAGTATCCGCAGCCCTCGCCGCGCACGGTGCTGATCGTCGGTCTTGGTGTCGGCCTTGCCATCGGCTGCCGCATCCTCGGCGGCTTCGCCCTGATCTATGCGGCAATCGCTTTCATCCCGCTGCTGCTGGAAGAGCTGCGAACGCAGGGACCGCGCGAAGCGGCGCATCGTTTTGCCCACGTCGTCTACGTGCTGATCCCAGGACTGGTGTTCGGCTATCTGGTGATGGGCCTGATCTGGCCGTGGTCGATCGTCAAGCTCGACAATCCGCTGCAGGCGATGACGTACTTCTCGGCCTTCTTCGAGAAGCCGTGGAAGGAACTGTTCAACGGCGCGATGATCTCGGTGCCGGACATGCCGTGGTCGTATCTGCCGACGCTGTTCGCACTCAAATTGCCGGAAGCGATGATGGCGACGCTCGTGGTCGGGCTCGGCGTCACCATCGCCTCCCTCTTCCGCCCCGACGTGCCCGCGAAGCGCAAGATGATCCTGACCATGTTGGCGCTGGCCGCGACGCTGCCGCTGATGGTGGCGATGGTGAAGCGCCCCGCGCTCTACAACGGCATCCGCCACTTCCTGTTCGTCATTCCGCCAATGGCGGTCATGGCCGGCTTCGGCTTCGCCTGGATCATCGACCGCGTCAAACGCCAGGGCATGATGGCGATGGTCGGTGTCGCCGGCGTATTCGTGGCCTCGCTGCTGCTTCCGCTGGCGGAGATGGTCCGGCTGCATCCCTACCAGTACACATACTTCAATCACCTGGCTGGAACCGTTCGCGCCGCCGACGCGCTCTACATGCTCGACTATTGGGGCCTCGCCCTGAAACAGGCATCTGAGGAACTGCGCGAGCAGCTCGAAGAGCGACAGGAAGTGCCGCCGGCGAACCGCAGGTGGAAGGTTGCCGTCTGCGGCCCGCAGCAAGCGGCAAGGGTGGCGCTTGGCCCCGAATTCAGCATCGGCTGGGACAGCCAGACCGCCGACTTCGCGATGACGCTGGGCGAATTCTATTGCAAGGGCCTCAACGCACCGGTGCTGGTCGAGATCAAGCGCGACGACGTCGTATTCGCGCGCGTCTACGACATCCGCGGCTCGAGCATCTCCAGCCTGCTGACGATCCCGCCGCCGCAATAAGGGCGTTCATCCGCAAACCATTGCCGAGGCCCGCTTGCGCGGCCGCGGTCGCATGCCCAGATGCACGTCGCGCGGGCGACGCGCATGCCTTCAAAAAAGATGAAGATCATGATCCATCAGCTTCGAATCTATGAGATTTTCGAGACCAACAAGCAGGCGTTTCATGCCCGCTTTCGCGATCACGCCGCCCGCATCATGAAGACGTATGGCTTTCAGATCGCAGCCATGTGGGAAGCGCGCTCAGGCGAAAAGACCCAGTTCATCTATCTGCTGGAATGGTCCGACGAGGCAGCCAAGGCTGCCGCGTGGTCGGCCTTCATGGCCGACGCCGAATGGGCCGAGATCAAGCGCATCACGTCCGCGAAGCACGGCGCGCTGGTCGGCGGCATCGAGGATCGCACTCTCGTCCCGCTGGACTATTCGCCGGCGGCCGGCCGCAGCATGCTTCTGCCTGCGGCCTGACTGACCCAGCCTGCCTCCCAGCTTCAGGCGCGCGCCTCCGCAAATGCGGCAAGGATGCGCGCCCAGGAGCGAATGCCCTTGTGGAAGCTCTTCAGGTCATACTTCTCGTTCGGCGAGTGAATGCGGTCGTCCTCCAGCCCGAAGCCGACCATCACCGTGTCTAACCCAAGCGTGTTCTTGAAGTCCGCCACGACCGGAATCGATCCACCACTGCCGATCAGTAGGGCCTCCTTGCCCCACTCGTCGGTCAGCGCGCGCTTCGCCGCGCCGAGCGGCTTCATGGTCCAGTCCAGTGCGATCGCCGGCGCATTGCTGTGCTCGGCGAATTCCACCGAACAATCCGCAGGCAGCCGCGCCTTCACATAAGCGCGGAAGGCATCGCGGATTTTCACCGGGTCCTGCCCTTCAACCAGGCGGAATGAGATCTTGGCGGTCGCTTCCGCGGGGATCACCGTCTTCGCCCCCTCGCCCGTGTAGCCGCCATAGATGCCGTTGACATCGCAGGTTGGGCGCGAGGTTACTTGCTCGATCAGCAGCCGGCCCTTCTCGCCGGCCGGGATCGACAGGCCGATCGGCTTCAGGAACGATTCGGCGGACAGGTCCAGCTTCTTCCACATTTCCAGGATCTCCGGCGGCGTGTCCTTCACGCCGTCATAGAAGCCGGGAATGGTGATGCGGCCGTTCTCGTCATGCAGCCCGCCCAGAATGTGCGTCAGCACGCGGATCGGGTTTCGCGCGCCGCCGCCAAACAGGCCCGAATGCAGATCGCGGTTCGCAGCCTTGATCTTCACCTCTTCATAGACGAGGCCGCGCAGCGAGGTGGTGATCGCCGGCGTATTCTGGTCCCACATGCCGGTGTCGCAGACGAGCGCAAGGTCGGCCTGAAGATCGCTCTTGTTGTTCTTCAGGAACGCACCGAAGTGCTTCGAGCCGATTTCCTCTTCGCCTTCCAGCACGATCGTGATCGGCACGGGGAAACTTCCGGTCACCGCCTTCCAGGCGCGGCAGGCTTCGACGAAGGTCATCAGCTGACCCTTGTCGTCCTCGGCGCCGCGCGCGACGATCGCCTTGCGCCCGTCGGGCAAGGTTCGCACCGCCGGCTCGAACGGTGGATGCTCCCAAAGATTCAAAGGATCGACCGGCTGCACGTCATAGTGGCCGTAGAACAGCACCCGCTGGCCCGCACCGTTGGACTTGCCGACAACGGCCGGGTGGCCGCCGGTCGGGCGAACGTCGGTCGCAAAGCCGAACGAGGCGAGATCCTTCGCCAGATGCTCGGCCGCCGCCTTGCAGTCGTCAGCGAAAGCCGGATCGGTCGAGACCGACTTGATCCGCAAAAGCTTGAACAGGCGCTCGAGGCTGTTGTCGATATCGGCATCGATGTGCGCGAGAACCTTGTTCACGTCCGAGGCGTTAGGCATTGCTTTCTCCGAAAGACCATCAAGCTTCTTCTCTTTTTACCCAGCTTTGCCCGGCTCGCACAGTGACGGAATTGTGCAGTCAGAGCTTGACCTTTAGGCCGGCCTGCCGATCGATGAAGGTGATCAGGCTGCGAATGCCGGCTTCCGATCCGAACGCGCCGCCGCCGGTCCGGCCGGCGCGCACGGTGATCGCTCCCGACCGCAGCTGGGCAAGCGCGCGAAACACCTGATAGTAGCGAAGCGCACTATCGTCGAGCGGCCGCTTTTGGCGATAGGCGCTGAGATAGGCGCCAAGTGCCGAGCGAATGACCATGCGCAGCAGCGGGCGCACCGCAAGCGGCACGTTGAACGGAACGGTGCTGACGTTGGCAAGCGCGGAACCAACATCCATTTCAGGCTCCGCGACAACCACATTGGCCCAGTCGATCACACCGGTCACCCGGCCCTGCTCCGCCATGATGTTCAGCGGATGAAAGTCGCCATGACAAATGGCAGGGCGGCGAGCGGGACCTGGATGGTTCGCTTCAAGCCACGACACGACCGGCGTCAGCGCGGAAAGCCCCACGCTCTCGATCGATTCCGCCAGCAGCGCGCGTTGTCCCTCAAATGTCACCACGCGCTGGTCCAGACCGGCGTCGGCGACCGCTTTCAGCAGCGGTTCGACCGGCAGATCATGCAGGCGAAGCTGGGCGTCGACCCACTTCGCGCTGATCTGCCTGAACAGCGCCGGCAAGCTGACGATGCCGCGCAGCTTGGCTGCGAGCGAAGGGCTATCGTTCAGTTCGCCGACCTCATCCGCGAGCGGCCGTCCCGCCAACCGTTCCATGACCATGAACGGACCACCCAGCGCGGCTGTGCCGGTCTCGATCACGGCAACCCGTGGCGCCGAAAATGCCATCGCTGCAAGTGCATTTTGAACCGCGGTTTCGAGCACCAGGCGCGCGGGATCGGCGCTCGCCTGCTTGAGCCGCAGGATCAGAGGACCTTTGAGTTCCTTCGGGGCGCGATCGAGGGTGAAGCCAAAGATCGCCGCATCGAAGCCGCCTTTGATACGCGAAGGTTCGACGGCGTAGGCCAGATCCGGCCGCCCGAACCGTTCACCTAAATAGTGCAGCAACTGTCCGGCGAGTTGTCCGTCGTCGATCGAATGCATGGACTTGCCGCCTGCTCCGATCGCACACGGATTAGCGCCGCAGCATTCCGCCCAGCGCGCCGCGTATGATGGCCTTGGTGACGGTGCCGCCAACCTGGCCCGCGACCGACTTGCCGAGCTGGCCTGCGATCTGGCCAGCGACGCGGTTGGTCATCGTCCGCGTCAGGTCGCGGGCAATGACCTGCCCGGTGGTCAGCCGCGTGCCGCGCTTGCGGCTAGTGCCGAAGATGATGCCGACGATGGCGCCGAGGTGTCCGAGCACGCCGCTGGGCGCTTCCTCTGCGCCCGCCTGGCCGGCCGGTGCGGCCTCGTCGCCTTCTGCAGCAGTCTCCTTCACGCGCTTTTGCAGCATCTCGAACGCCGACTCCGAGTCGACCGGCGTGTCGTATTTGCCCTTGACCGGGCTCTTGCTCATCAGCGCCTTGCGCTCTTCGGGCGTGATCGGACCGATCCGCGCCGAAGGCGGACGAACAAAGATGCGCTCGACGATCGACGGTGTGCCGTTGCCTTCCAGGAACGAGACAAGCGCCTCGCCCTTGCCGAGCTCGGTGATGACCTTCTGCGTATCGAGCTTCGGATTGGGCCGGAACGTCTGCGCGGCGGCGGCGACCGACTTCTGGTCGCGCGGCGTGAAGGCGCGCAGCGCATGCTGGACGCGGTTGCCGAGCTGGGCCAGCACCTTCTCCGGCACATCGATCGGGTTCTGCGTGACGAAGTAGACGCCGACGCCCTTGGAGCGGATCAGCCGCACCACCTGCTCGATCTTGTCCATCAGCGCGTCCGGCGCGTCGTCGAACAGCAGGTGCGCCTCGTCGAAGAAGAACACCAGCTTCGGCTTCGGCAGGTCGCCGACCTCGGGCAGCTGCTCGAACAGCTCCGACAGCATCCACAGCAGGAAGGTGGCGTAGAGCTTCGGGTTCTGCATCAGCCGGTCGGCGACCAGAATATTGATGAAGCCCCGGCCATCCTTGTCGCTGCGCATCAGATCCTGCAACGCCAGCGCCGGCTCGCCGAAGAAGTTGTTGCCGCCCTGGTTCTCCAGCACCAGAAGCTGGCGTTGGATCGTTCCGACCGTCTGCTTCGATACGTTACCGTACTGAGTGGTCAGCGCCTTGGCGTTCTCCGCGACATTAGCGAAGATCGCTCTCAGGTCCTTCATGTCGAGCAGCAATAGCCCTTGCTCGTCGGCCACACGGAACGCGATATTCATGACGCCTTCCTGGACCTCATTGAGATCCATCATCCGTGACAGCAGCAGCGGCCCCATTTCCGAGACAGTGGCCCGCACCGGATGGCCACTCTCGCCGAACACATCCCAAAACACCGTCGAGAACTCGTCCGGCTGAAACGCCAGATCCATGTCCTTGGCGCGCTTGAGGATGAAATCTTTTGCTTCGCCCAGCGCGGAAATGCCGGAAAGGTCTCCCTTGATGTCGGCAGCAAATACCGGAACACCCGCGCGGGCAAAGCCTTCCGCCAGAACCTGCAGCGAAACCGTCTTTCCCGTTCCCGTGGCACCGGTGACAAGACCGTGCCGATTGGCCAGCGCCAGCGTCAGCCAGCCGGACGCCTCGCCTTCCCTGCCGACGAAGATCGTTTCTTTGGTGTCACTGTTCGCCATAACCGTGCCTTCTACATTCGAACGCGAGAACACTCGCGCAATTGTCTCATGTATCTATCGGATTCTTCCGCGAATGCGAGACGTTCGACGGCCGCGCGCGTTCGCGTGATGACTGCGAGATATCGTCAATCTTGCACCTTCGTGGACTATCGGCACGGGATTTCGCCACGACTCTTGCATTGTTGCAACACTGAAGGGCCAAAAACCCTCCTCGGTGCCGTTGATGCTTGTGTTTCACAATTGGCGAGACCTAAAGTGAAATCCAACTAGAAACATGCTTCACGAGACCGATACGAACGGGAAGACGTGAGTGGGCGGGCTGATGCACGAAAGGCTGCCGTAAGGTGGCCGGTGCTGCAATTTCCGCGATGCTCATGAATTGACGGCCGTCCGGGTCTTCAACTTCCATTCGATGACCTGAACGACTGTATTACGAGTGCCATGAACTACCCGTTGAAACATATTGATGGAATGACCCCGGTTCTCGAGGGGAAGCTGAAATCAAAGCGCATTCGCACGACCGAGAAGCTGCTTGAAGCTGCGAGCACGGTAAAGGGCCGCAAGGAACTCGCCGCCTCAACCGGAATTGCCGAACAGCAATGGCTCGACTGGGCCAACAATGCCGATTGCATGCGCATCAAAGGCATGGGCAGCGAGAAGGCGAAGCTGCTGCGGCGCGCTGGCGTGACGACAGTCGGCGAGCTCAGCCATCGTAACCCCAGGAAGCTGGCGGAAGCGATGGTGGAAGCCAATGCACAACACAGGCTGATGCGCGTGCAGCCGTCCGAAAAGTCCGTGCGAGCCCTGATCGAGCGGGCCAAGAGGCTGCCCCGCAAGATCACGTATTGATCCGACCGATCGGATGCGGCTGGCGTTGGGCAGTTTCCCCTCCCTGCCCTGATGTGGGCTCCTTGACTCACGGCAATGGACCGCGCAAAGCGCATCCATGGCCAAGGCGTCGCAAGTCCAACCCGTTCGAGCGGTCCGGAGCGCTGCACAGACGCCCGGATGGCCGCCGCTGACGCGCCCATATCCGGCGGTAATGGGCGTTCTGAACATCACGCCGGATTCCTTTTCCGATGGCGGACAATTCCTGAGGCCGAGCGACGCGCTCGCCCAGGCCGAACGGATGATCGCCGACGGCGCCGACATCATCGACGTCGGTGCCGAGTCCACCCGGCCGTATGGCGGCCAACAGCCTGTGTCCGCGGAGGACGAGATCAGCCGGCTGCGGCCGGTGCTGAAAGACATTGTTTCGCTCGGAACACCCGTCTCGATCGACACCATGAAGCCGGCCGTCGCCCGCTTCGCGCTCGATGCCGGCGCGTCGATCGTCAATGACGTCTGGGGCCTGCAGCGCGACGGCGACATGGCGCGCGTAGTGGCGGACTATGGCGTGCCGCTGGTGGCGATGCACAATCGCGACAGCGCCGATCCGGCCATCGACATCATGCAGGACATCATCGCCTTTTTTACGCGCACGCTCGAGATCGCCGCGAAGGCCGGGATCGCGCGCGCGACCATCGCGCTCGATCCGGGAATCGGCTTCGGCAAGACGGCCGAGCAGAGCATGACGGCGCTGGCGCGGCTCGCCGAGCTGCGCACCTTCGGCTGCCCGTTGCTGGTCGGCGCATCGCGCAAGCGCTTCATCAGCACGGTCATCGCGTCGGAACCGCACCAGCGGCTGGGTGGCTCGCTTGCCGCACATCTTCTGGCTGCGCGAAACGGCGCCGCCATTATCCGCGCCCATGACGTGGCCGAAACCGTGCAGGCGTTGCGGGTCAACGCCGCAATCGAAGGACAACGATGACCGACATGATCTTCATCCACGGCATCGTCATCCACGCCCGCCACGGCGTGCTTGAGCACGAGGCCGAAGTCGGTCAGCGCTTCGTCATCGACCTGGAACTGTCGACGGATTTGCACGAGCCGTCGCGCACCGACAAACTGAAGGACACCATCTCCTATTCGGATGTGGTCGCAACGGCGACCAAGGCCTTTGCCGGCCACAACTACTATCTGCTGGAGCGCGCCGCAGGCGCAGTCGCCGACGCGGTGATGTCGGCCTTCCCGACCGTGAGCGCGCTCAAGGTGACGGTGCACAAGCCGCACGCACCGATCGCGGCGATCTTCGGCGATGTGGGCGTCGTCCTGACGCGAACGCGGTCGTGACCGCCCAAGGCAAACACAGTGGCTAGCGCGCTGATCGCCCTCGGCGGAAGTGTCGGCGATGTGCGCGCGACATTTGCCAGGGCGATCCCTGCGATCTGCGATCGGGCCAAGGCCCGGCTGGTGTCGCGATCTTCAAACTATGCAACCCCACCTTGGGGTGACGAGCAACAGCCACCCTTCATCAATGCCTGCATCGAGATCGAAACGGCGCTTGAGCCGCATGCTCTGCTCCTGGCCTTACACGATGTCGAAAGGGACTTTGGCCGCGATCGCGCAAACGAGCGCCGCTGGGGGCCGCGGACGCTCGACCTCGACCTGCTCGCCTGTGACGATCTGACGATCGACGCGCGCGGTCTGGTGCTGCCCCACCCTCGCCTGTTCGAGCGTGCGTTCGTGCTGGTGCCGTTGTGCGAAATTGCACCGGCCCGGCTGATCAGCGGCCGGACCGCCGCCGAAGCGCTCAAAACAGTGGACGTAAACGGGATCGAAAGGCTTCCCTGACCAGAGCCATTGGGCGAATGGCGTGAGGCCTTGCGCCATGGCAATTTTCGGTCAAAGAACAATGCATCGCGATCCGGAGTTCGTGCATTGATGCCTGCCGATACCGACAATTTGACGCTTGCGTCCGAGTTTCCGCCCGCCACCCGCGAGATGTGGCTGAAGCTCGTCGACGGCGTGCTGAAGGGCGCCCCGCGCGAACGCCTTTCGGCAAAGACGGCGGACGGGCTGACGATCGAACCGCTCTATCCGCGCGAGGCCGGCGCACACCTCGTCGCCGGCCGCGCGGCGGCCGCGCCCTGGCAGATCATGCAGCGGATCGACCATCCGGATCCGAGGGGGGCGAACAAGCTCGCGCTCGCCGATCTGGAAAACGGCGCAACCGGTCTTGCGCTGGTGTTCGCGGGCGCGAACAGCGCGGCAGGCTTCGGCCTTGACCCGTCACCGGAAGCGATCCGGCAGACGCTGGACGGCATCTATCTCGACGCCGGCATCGCGCTCGAATTCGAGATCGGGCCGCAGTCGCGCGAGGCGCCGTTTCATGTGCTCGCTCTGCTCAAGGAAAACGGCGTCGCACCGTCGACCTGTGGCGTCCGTTTCGGCTTCGATCCAGTTGGAGCCACAGCCGTCTGGGGTTCGAGTCCTTATTCATGGGCCGAGATCGGGCCGGCATTGGCTGGCGCCGTCAGCGCCGCTGCCGCGCAGGGTTTTAGTCGAAACAGCGCCGTGGCAGACGGACGGGTCGTTCACGATGCCGGTGGCTCCGAAGCGCAGGAGCTAGCCTTCGTGCTCGCGGTCGCGGTCGCTTACCTGCGCGCGCTCGAGGCCTCGGGCATGCCGCTCGGCACGGCCCGCGACATGATCTATGCGCGGATGAGCGCCGACGCCGACCAGTTTTTGACCATGGCGAAGTTCAGGGCCCTGCGAAAGCTGTGGGCGCGGATCGAACAGGCGTGCGGCCTCGAGCCTTCACCTTTGTTCATCGCCGCCGATAGCGCCTGGCGGATGCTCAGCCGCCGCGACACCGACGTGAACATGCTGCGCGCGACGATGGCGACATTCGCGGCCGGCCTTGGCGGCGCGAACAGCATCACCGTGCTGCCGCACACGCTGGCGCTCGGCTTGCCCGATGCGTTTGCGCGGCGCGTGGCGCGCAACACGCAACTGATCCTGCTCGAAGAGTCCAACCTGGCGAAGATCACGGATCCTGCCGCTGGTTCCGGCGGCATCGAGCTGTTGACCACCCAGCTCTGTACCCGCGCCTGGGAGCTGTTCCGGGAGATCGAGAAGGCCGGCGGCATCTGGGCCGCACTCGAAAGCAACTGGCTGCAGCGTCAGGTGTCCGACGTGCGCAAAGCGCGCGAGAAGAACGTGGCGAGGCGCAAGGACGTGATTACCGGCGTCAGCGAATTCGCCAACCTTTCGGAAAAGTCGTCAGGCGTGCTGGACGCACAGCCCGTTGCGCTCGCATCGTACGGTGAGGCAAAATTCAAGTTCGATCCGCTGACGCCGCATCGCCTCGCCGAGCCGTTCGAGGCCTTGCGCGATGCTTCGGATAAAATCCTGGCCAAGACCGGCAATCGCCCAAAGGTGTTTCTCGCCAACCTCGGCACACCGGCGAGCTTTGCTGCGCGCGCGACCTTCGCCAAAAGCTTCTTCGAGGCGGGTGGGATCGAGGCGCCCGACAACGACGGCTTTTGGGAAATTCCGACCCTCGTGCATCACTTCAAGAAGGCCGGAACGTCTTTGGTATGCCTCTGCTCGTCGGACGCGGTCTACGCGACCAACGCTGCCGACGCGGCCAAGGCCCTCAAAGAGGCAGGCGCCGCACCCATATATCTGGCAGGCCGACCTGGCGAGAAGGAAGCCGAATTTCGCGCCGCAGGCGTCGACGACTTCATCTTTGCGGGCGGCGATGCGTTGACGACATTGCGCGCGGCTTACGCCAAGATCGGAACGTAATGCCATGAGCGCCGAGCGAAAGCCCGTCTTCACCGGAGGCTGCCAGTGCGGCGCCGTCCGCTTTGCGGTGTACGCCGAGAAGCCGGTGCGGATCGGCCTGTGCCACTGCCGCATGTGTCAGAAGGCGGTGGGCGGCCCGTTCATTTCGCTCGCCGACGTGCGTCATGAAGATTTCGCCTGGACCCGAGGGAAGCCGGCCACGTTCCGCTCGTCTTCCATCGCCGAGCGCGATTTCTGCGCAGCGTGCGCCACGCCGCTCAGTTATCGCCAGATCGGCGGTGAGAACATCGAGCTGACGACCGGCAGCTTCGACCAGCCGGAGCGCGTGGCGCCGACTTACGCGACGGGAACGGAGTCGCAACTACCGTGGGTTAATTCCATCGGCAATCTGCCGGGCCGGATCACCGGCGCAACCTCCGGTGCCGCGGCGTTGAAGCGGATTGTCAGCCACCAGCACCCGGATCATGATACATAAAATAAGGACGACAGAGGCTTCCGCTCGATGAGTCGCGTTCCAGACTTCACACAATTGCCCTTCACTGAGGCGGCCGTGCCTGCGCTCGATGCGAGTGCAGAACCGTGGCTCACGCCGGAAGGAATCGCGGTGAAGCCGGCCTATTCCGAAGCAGACCTCGCCGGCATCGACTTCCTCGACACCTATCCGGGCATCGCACCCTACCTGCGCGGCCCCTACCCGACCATGTACGTCAACCAGCCGTGGACCGTGCGGCAGTATGCCGGTTTCTCCACGGCGGAAGATTCCAACGCGTTCTATCGCCGCAACCTGGCCGCCGGACAGAAGGGCCTCTCGGTCGCCTTCGATCTCGCCACCCACCGCGGCTACGATAGCGATCACACGCGCGTTGCCGGCGACGTCGGCATGGCGGGCGTTGCGATCGACTCGATCTACGACATGCGCACGCTGTTCGCCGGCATCCCGCTCGACCAGATGAGCGTGTCGATGACCATGAACGGCGCGGTGCTGCCGGTGCTGGCGCTGTATGTCGTTGCCGCCGAAGAGCAAGGCGTGCCGCCGGAGAAGCTCGCTGGCACGATCCAGAACGACATCCTCAAAGAGTTCATGGTGCGGAACACCTACATCTATCCGCCCACACCCTCGATGCGGATCATCTCCGACATCTTCGGCTACACCTCGTCGAAGATGCCGAAGTTCAACTCGATCTCGATCTCCGGCTACCACATGCAGGAAGCCGGGGCGACGCAGGACCTGGAGCTCGCCTACACCCTTGCCGACGGCGTCGAATATGTGCGCGCGGGCACAGCCGCCGGCCTCGACATCGACCGCTTCGCGCCGCGGCTGTCGTTCTTCTGGGCGATCGGCATGAACTTCTTCATGGAAGTCGCCAAGATGCGCGCCGCGCGGCTGATCTGGGCGAAGCTGATGAAAGGCTTCAACCCGAAGGATGCGCGCTCGCTGTCGCTGCGCACCCATTGCCAGACCTCCGGCTGGTCGCTCACCGCACAGGACGTGTTCAACAATGTGATGCGCACGACGATCGAGGCGATGGCCGCCACCCAGGGCCACACCCAATCGCTGCACACCAATGCGCTCGATGAAGCACTGGCGCTGCCGACCGATTTCTCCGCCCGCATCGCCCGCAACACCCAGCTGTTCCTGCAGCAGGAGAGCGGCACCACCCGTATCATCGATCCGTGGGGCGGCTCCTTCTTCATCGAGCGCCTGACCCAGGATCTCGCGACCAAGGCATGGGGCCACATCCAGGAGGTCGAAGCTCTGGGCGGTATGGCCAAGGCGATCGAGGCCGGCGTGCCGAAACTGCGGATCGAGGAAGCCGCCGCCAAGACGCAGGCGCGCATCGATGCCGGCCGTCAGTCGGTGATCGGCGTCAACAAGTACAAGCCGGAGAGCGAAGCTGCGATCGATGTGCTGAAGGTCGACAACTCGACCGTGCGGCGGCTGCAGATCGACAAGCTGACGCGCCTGCGCAAGGAGCGCGATCCGAAAGCCTTGAAGGAGGCGCTCGACAATCTGACCCGCAGCGCCGGCGACGGCAACGGCAACCTGCTGGCACTGGCGATCGACGCGGCGCGCGCAAAGGCAACCGTCGGCGAAATCTCCGACGCCATGGAGAAGGTGTTCGGACGGCATCGCGCCGAGATCAAGTCGATCAGCGGCGTCTACAAGCGCGAGGTGTCCACCATGTCCGACAAGGTTGAGAAGCTGGCGCACCTGATCGAGGCGTTCGAGGACGCCGAAGGCCGCCGCCCGCGCATCCTCGTCGCCAAGATCGGCCAGGACGGGCACGACCGCGGCCAGAAGGTGATCGCCTCGGCCTTCGCCGACATCGGCTTCGACGTCGACATCGGCCCCTTGTTTGCGACCGCCGACGAGGCCGCGCGCCAGGCGGTCGAAAACGACGTGCACATCCTCGGTGTCTCGTCGCTTGCCGCCGCACACCTCACCGCGGTGCCGGAGTTGAAGGCCGCACTGAAGAAGCACGGGCGTGAGGACATTATGATCATCATCGGCGGCGTGGTGCCGCCGCAGGACTATGACGCTCTCTACAAGGCCGGCGCGGAAGCGATCTTCCCGCCGGGAACGGTGATCGCCGACGCCGCCGAAGAACTCGTGCGCAAGCTCAGCATCCGCCTTGGTCACTCGAGCGAGGCGGCGGAGTAAACTCGTGTTGCGCTGGACGATCACAGGTGTTGCGATCCTCGGCCTGGCGTTGGCCTCACTCGCCCACGCCGCGCCGAAGGTCACGATCTCCACCAAGACCAAGGCGGTCGAGATCAGCGTCACCTCCGATGAAACCATCAAGGCGCGACCGGAGCTTGCCGCCAATCTCCTGGGCGAAGCCAAGCGCTGGGCCGATCGCGAGCGGCGCGAGGCCGACCGCGAGTGGCAGAATTCGCCGGAGCTGTTCCGCGGCGGACAGCGCTGGACGCTGGAGCGCGACTACGCGGTGGCCTCGGTCGTGGCCGGTCGCTACGTCAGCATCCTGCGCACGGACTACACCTACACGGGCGGCGCGCACCCGAACACCACGCTCGAAACCCTGATCTGGGACGAGCAGACGAAGAAGCGCATCAGCATCCGTCCCTTCTTCATCGACCTGTCCGACAACAGCCGGGCGATGGTCGAAATTCTGAACGCGGTGATCTCCTCGCTGACCCTGGAGAAAAAGGAACGCGGCACTTACGACGCCAACGACAACGAGTGGTTCAAGAGCCTGCAGCCGAGCCTGTTCAAGATCGGCGCCGTGGTGCTCGAGCCCTCGACCGAGCCCGGCAAGAGCTCCGGGCTGACGTTTCATTATTCGCCCTATGCGGTCGGCCCCTACGCCGAGGGCGCCTATACCGCGTTCGTGCCCTGGCGCATTCTCCGGCCATATCTGACGGCAGAGGGCCTCGCCATCTTCGCCGGCGACAAGCCGAAGGATCCGAAGACGAACTAGCGGCCTCCCTCGCCTGCTTTCGCCAATCGTTGTAAACCGGACCTCATGAATCGTCCGGAGCGCTCCACCGCCACCGATCCGTCCCGGCTTGCAGCCGAGCTGCGCGCAGGAAGCCGCGCGGCGCTGGCCCGGGCCATCACGCTGGTTGAAAGCCGGCGCAGCGATCATCAGGCGGCCGCGCGCAACCTCGTTCAGATGCTGCTGCCGGAGACCGGCAAGGCGATCCGGGTCGGAATCACGGGCTCGCCCGGTGTCGGCAAGTCCACCACCATCGACGCGCTCGGCATGTCCCTGATCGAGCAGAAGCTGAAGGTCGCCGTCCTCGCCGTCGATCCGTCGTCGGCGCGCACCGGCGGCTCGATCCTCGGCGACAAGACACGGATGGCGCGGCTGTCGGCGTCCGACGACGCCTTCATCCGCCCCTCGCCCGCGGCCGGAACGCTCGGCGGCGTCGCGGCCAAGACGCGCGAGGCGATGCTGCTGTGCGAGGCGGCGGGTTTTGACGTGGTGCTGGTGGAGACGGTCGGCATCGGCCAGTCCGAAACCGCGGTCTGCGACATGACCGACTTCTTCCTGGCGCTGATGCTGCCCGGCGCCGGCGACGAGCTGCAGGGCATCAAGAAGGGCCTGGTCGAACTCGCCGACATGGTTGCCGTCAACAAGGCCGATGGCGACAACATCGGCCGCGCGAACGCCGCAGCGGCGGAGTATCGCGCGGCGCTGCATATCCTGTCGCCACGCTCCGAGCACTGGCACCCACCGGTCGTCACCTACTCGGCCCTCACCGGCAACGGCATCGCCGATCTCTGGCAGAAGGTTAAGGACCATCGCAAGGCCATGCATGCGTCCGGAGATTTCGCCGCACGGCGCCGCGAGCAGCAGGTCAAGTGGATGTGGTCGATGCTGGAGGAGCGCTGGCGCGCGCGCCTGCGCGCCGATATCACGATCAGGGCCAAGGTGCGGGACCTGGAGCGGGCGGTGGCCGACGGCCGCATCGCACCGGGGCTTGCTGCCGACGAAATCGCAAAGCTGGCCGACGGAAGGGGCAAATGAAATTGACGGCAGTGAAGCTGCGCGCCACAGCTATCGCACTCATGGTTGGCGGCGGCATTTTCGACGAGCGGGGGTCTGCGGCGAAGGAGACCGCCGCGATCCGCAAGGCCAAGAACTGACTGGTTGCGGGGCGCCAATGAACAACACAAACAGGCGTCTGCGGGTCCTGATCACCGGTTTCGGCCCCTTCCCCGGCGCGCCGTTCAATCCGACACAACGGCTTGTTGCGCGGCTGATGTGCCTGCGGCGGCCGGCGTTCGCCGACATCGAGCGCACGTGCCACATCTTCAACGTCACCTATGGCGACGTCGACCGCGACCTGCCCCGGCTGCTAGCGGAGCGCGCTCCCGACGTCCTCCTGATGTTCGGCCTTGCGACACGGACGCCGCATGTGCGGATCGAGACGCGGGCCCGCAATGCCATCACCACGATCTGGCCCGATGCGGGCCACACGCGGATCGGGCTTGGCAAGATCGCGGCGGGCGAGGCAGATGCGCTGACGTTCGGCCCGCACACCGCGCGGCTGTTGCGCGCGGCGCTTGCGACCGACGTGTTCGCCAAATCATCCCGCGATGCCGGACGCTACCTCTGCAACTACCTGTGCTGGCGCGCGATCGAGGCAAGCGCCGCCTCACTCCGGCCGCCGCTGACCGCCTTCATCCACGTGCCGCTGGTGCCGCGCGGCACGGTCTCGCAGCGCAAGGGCGCGCGGCCGCGCGTCAGCTTCGAGCAGTTGGTTGACGCTGGCGAAGCGATCCTGTTCGAGATGATCCGCACTGCCCGCACGTCATTCGGCGCTTCTTATGCCGGCCAGGAATGGCGGGATCGGGCGGCCGTTCGCGGCAAGGAAATCCACCATCGGTTTGACGACGGCACGGATTGACGGACGGGCCGTCAGCCGCTCACGCCAGGCAATGAGTTTTGGCGTGGAGTCATCGAGGGTTGCGCCCATGCGCTCACCAAACAGCTGAGCCATGTAGAAGGCGATGTCGGCAAAGCCGAAATCGCCGATCAGGTGCTCTCCGGCGAGTTGCGCCTCGACCTCTTTGTAATACGCAGCGGCGCCCGCTCTCGCCGCAACGGCCTCGGCGCTTGCAGGATCGTTCTGCAAGCCCATCAGGCGGATGACATTGGGAAAGTAGATTTCATCCGACTTCAGTTCGAGCAGGCGGGCACGCGCCCGCAACTGAATATCGCGCGGCCAGAGCGGGCGAGCAGGTTCGAGGTCTTCGAGATACTCGAAGATTTGCGTTGAATCGAAGAGCTCAAGATCCCCGTGAATCAGGACTGGCACCTGCCTCTTGGGATTGATCCGCACGACCTCGGGATGTTTCGGCTCATAGGCGGTCACGAAAGGGACCATGACCAGATCGAACGCCAGGCCTTTTTCGCGAAGGGCGATTTCAGCCTTGGCGCCAAACATGCTGAGCGGGCCCGAATACAGGCGAAGCGGTGCGCTACTCATCCTTGTGTCCTCTCCTGATCCCGTTCTGCGTTGCAGACCGGATGACCCGTTTTTGTCAGGAGCCGAATGCAATGACAGGTGCTTTTTCGGTACCAGGCGCGCGTCGAATTCGCGCACCCTTTCCGTCGGCTGCGAGCTCGCGTGCCAGCTAAGCGACCGAACGCTGTTCGGTAAACGGCGAAGGCAAAGGCGCTCGAACGAAGGCCCGCTCGTCCGCAATGTCGAAAAACTGTGCGACCGGCGCAGGCTCGGCATCGGGGTCAGGCGCAAGCCGCTGCCAGAGCTCCACCGCCGCCTTGGTCTCGCGGACGATGCCGATGAAGCTGTCCTCGCTGAAGTAACGGCGCCAACGGCCGGTCTCGTAGAGTTCCGTCATGTGCTCGAGCCGGCGCTCCGCAAGCACGCGCCAGCGCTCGAGCGCGCGCTCGTATCGCGAAGCATCGAAAGGGGTCGTCATCGGGTGCGCCGGGCAATGCCGCTTGGAGGAAAACTGACCCAGGAAAACAACTGACCCAGAAAAACTCACATGCAACGATCACGCGCACGCCAATCACGAATCAACCATTATCCGATTCTTGACGGGGATAAAACGCGCAACCGCATTATCGCCGTTATCCACTGGTCCGGGCGACGCGCGCAGCGAGTCGCGTCAGGCCTTCTTGCTGCGCGCGTAGTGGCGGTGCGCCTTCGCACGGTTGCCGCACGCGCTCATGTCGCACCAACGGCGCGTCCCGCCCTTCGAGCGGTCGACGAACACCCAGCGGCATTTGTCGTTGGCGCAACGGCGGATGCGCCGCTCGCTCGCATGCGTCAGCAGATCGGCGGCCGACCAGATCACCGGCGCCAACACACCGCCGAGCGAAGGCGGTGGCGCCGCGACGATCCAGGAATAGGCTCCGCCGCGTGCGGAGATTCCCAGACGCCGCGGCGTTTCGGCAAGCGCGGCATTGAAGATATCGAGATCGCGCGGCGGCGGCGTCTGGCCCTCACCGAGGCTCAGAAAGATCCGGTAGATCGCCTCCCGCAAACGCAGCGCATCGTCGAACAGGGCGTCGAGATCGACCGGCGCGCTCTTCTTGCCGTTCCGGGGCATCGCCGCGTTCGCGGACAGCCATTCGCCCAGCGACTCCGCCGTCGTGAGCTGCTCGGTCGCGGCCGGCTCGCTGCCGCGCCAGTAGCGCGTGTTGGCGAAGCTCAGGCACAGGTCCTCGGCCGGAGCCGGAACCAGGACGGTCGCATCGGAAGCCGTTGTCATCGAATCCAATTCTAACCCCTTAGCCGGTTGACATCCAGCTTTGACGGGATTAGCGTTAACTAACCATATAGACGGTTAGGGAGAAGACCCATGTTCGATCACATCTCCATCGGCGTCCGCAATCTGCCACACACCAAGCGGTTCTATGATGCGGCGCTAAAGCCGCTGGGCTACGCGTGTCTCAGCGAAGGCGCAGACTCGCTCGGCTATGGCGCAGGCGAAGTCGGCCTGTGGATCGGTGCGACCAAGAAGCCTGTGCCGGCAGACGATGCCTCGGGCCTGCACGTCTGCTTCGTTGCGCCGACGCGTGCGAGCGTCGATGCGTTTTACGCGAACGCGCTCGACGCGGGCGGAACGTGCAACGGCAAGCCAGGCCTGCGCGAGAGCTACGGCCCGAACTACTACGCAGCGTTCATCGTCGATCCGGACGGCTACCGGATCGAGGCCTATTGCAAGAAGGCGTCATGAGGGCCGGTGCGTGGCTTGAAGCTCAACGCACGGTGACCTGAATGGCGGCGCGGAAGGACTCGCGCGTGCCGGTCGGACGTGGAGACGCGGTCGCTCCTGCTTCGGCGACATTCAACGGCGCCCCAGGCGCCGGGTTTGACGGGCCCGGCGCAGGTGCGGGCGCCGCGGAAACGCTTGCGGGCGCGCTCGCGGGCGGCGCGGACGAACCGGCCGCGGCTGCGCCGGCGGGCACCACTTCCAGGGCGCGGCCGAGCGCACGCGTGTAGTTCTGCACCGAGGTGAACGCCTCGCGCGAGAAATTATGCTGGATGCCGTCGTTGTCGCCGGGCCGCACGGTGCAGACCGCGACGATATTCTCCACGCCCTTGTCCTTGGTGCGGTACTGGAACGGCGCATTCGCTCCGGGAAACTGGATCGGCACGCCCGCACGGATCAGGTTGTTCTGCTGGAACCTGTTCGGCAGCAGCACGGTCCCCTCGCCCTTCTCGTCGACATTAGTCAGGGTCAGGTAGCAGTCGCGCGTCGAGGCAATGGTGAACACCGGCCCATCGCCGGGCCGGTAGAAGTCCGCATCGGAGGTGAGCGACAGCTCGTCGGTGCGAGCCGCATCCGGCAATCGTTCGCGGCCGCGCTGACCGGCAACGCGAATGACTTTCTGATCGGTCATGACTGCCGCGAACTCGCGGTAGGACAGTTCGAACTGATCGCGCGGAACGGCCCCCTGCTCCAGCCGCCGCACCAGCGCATAGAATTTCTGGTCCGCGGTCGACGATTTGATCTTCGACTTGTCGATGCCGAGTTCGGCGGCCGCCAGCGCAAGATCGACATCGTCTTCGTAGCGTTTGGCAAGCGCATTGATCGGCTCGACGCCATTGAGCTTCAGCGCCGGGTCGAGGCCCGCGCGCCTCATGGCGTCTGCAAAGCGTTTCATGTCGGTCTCGATCTGCGCATCCAGCCGCGCCTGCTGCGGATGCAACGCCTCTACCCGGTCGCGCACGTCGCGCGGCAGCGTCCGCGATCCGAGCACGATCTCACGCACCTCGTCGCGCGCCTTGCGCAGTCCCTGGTCATGGCACCCCATGCAGGAGACGCCGTTGGTCACGGCCGAATCCTTGCGCGACGGATCGCGCACGATGGTGGTCGGGCCCTTGTCGAGCCGCCCCCCGGTCGCCGTGCTCAGGTAGTAGCCCTGAAAGCCGTTCGGCAGACTGAAGATCGTCTCGCCACCATCGTGCTGGAAACCATTGGGTCCGGGCCCAAGCGGGAACGCGAACAGGTTCTGACTGCCGCGATTGCCGGCGAAATCGTAGGAGGTCCAGAAATATCCGCTGCGCGAGGCGTGCCGTTCGATCATCCGGTTGTTCTGGCTGACGCCGGAGCGCTGAAAGCCCGCGCGCTGGGCGACGAAGTTGCGGATGTTCGCCTCGATGTTCACCGCCTGGTCGCGCGCAAGCTCGGCCAGGCTGTTCGGCAGCCGCATCAGATCGTCATAGAGCGGCGGCTGCGCCGCCGCAAAGGCGAACCAGTCGGCGCGCACGGCGGCGATTTGCGTCTGAGTGGCTGCCGCAATCGCCGCGCTGGCCGGGCCTGCCGGCTGCATGTTGTAGGGATAGGCGGCGAGCACTGTCTCCCAGTCCGCGGCCTCCCAGCCGATATCCGCAAGGTTGATCCGCAGGATCGACGCGTCGGCATCGATGCTTTCGACCTTCACCACGTTGGCCGAGCGGTTCAGCGAATTGACCAGCTTGATCGCGCCCTGCCGATAGACCTTCATGGCATTGGCGTCGGTGCAGGTGTTGGCAAGATGCGTCAGCGTCAGGTAGCGGGCGGTTGCCCGCCGCGCAGCCGGCATGCGCTCGAGATCGGATGCGATCAAGCTTGCGGCGGCTGCCGGCGCGACCGTGGCGCGGCTGCCGCATGCGGCAGTGGCGCGCGCGCCGAGCGAGACGATCCAGCGCTCCAGTGCCTGCAGGTCGTCGGCGGTCACATGCGCATAGCGCGTGTCGCCCTGATAGGCGACATCGTAAGGCATCTCGCGGTCGGCGATCTGCCGAAACAGTTTCGAGCCGAGCGCGTTGCCCGGCAGCACATAGTGCGGGCTTGCCGCCATTTCATCGAGCTTGAGGATGTTGCCGAAATTCTTGGCGGGCTTCTCGCGCTCGATCAGTCGGCCTTCCTGGTGGCAGCGCGCGCAGTGCTTGTCGAGCACATCGAACGCGTTCTTTGCGACCGGATCCTTGGGCGGAACGAGCGGCTGTGCGTGGAGTGGCTGCGCCGGCAGCAACAGCAAAGCCGCGAGCAATCCGCCGCTCGCGGCAAACGTCCGAAACTTCCAACGGCGCATGAACGTCCCTTCCACGACGTAACGCAAAACACGGCTCAAACACTCCACCGTGTCATGAGTCAGGAGGGGCCGGCTCAAGGTTCACCACCAAATGAACGACAGAAAGAAAAGGCCCGTCCGGGGGGACAACCGGACGGGCCAGCCGTATTGGCGCTTGGGGTGGATGGGCGCTCGCGCCGAACACAGCCTTTCTAGGAGGGATCGTCTCCCTCGCCTTCATTGGTCACCGGACCCTGGGGGAGGTTCAACGCCGGTTCGAAATTTCTTAAGAAAAGTTACTGAGGCAATAAACGCTGATAGATCAGCGGCTTGGCCTGGGAAGCTCGATTGCGCGCGAGACCGTTCCGGCGGTGACCGGACGCGCGGCCTGAACCGCAGCCAGGGCGTTGGCGATGCCCGCGCCGAACTGGTCGTCCTTGCCCTTGGGGCCGAGGTCGCGGGCGGTGTCGGTCAGGATCCTGCGCACGACGTCGGGCGCCACGCCGGGGTTGCGCTCGACGATCAGCGCGGCCAGGCCGCTGATATAGGCGGCGGCGAACGAGGTTCCGGAGGCGACCTGATACTTCTCGTCCGGCGACGGCAGCAGCAGGTCGACGCCCGGCGCCGCAAGCGCGAGATGATTGCCGCGGTTCGACGCCTCGAACAGCTTGTCCGTCGCGTCGGTCGCGCTGACGGCGATCACGTTGCGATCGGCAGCCGGATAAAGCGGCGGCGACTTCGGACCGGCATTGCCCGCAGCGGCAATCAGGATGATGCCGCGCTTGGCCGCGGCAGCAAGTCCGCGCTCGAGCAGCGGATCCTTCGGACCGGCAAAGCTCATGTTGATGATCTGCGCGCCCTGCTCGACCGCATAGTTGATGCCCTTCAGCACGACGAACGACGTGCTCTCGGCGCCGCCTGCGGTGGCGCCGAAGGCGCGGATCGCCAAGAGCCGCGCCGACGGTGCGCTGCCCAACAGGCGCGAGCGCGCGGCAATGGCGCCGGCGATGCCGGTGCCGTGGGTGTGCGGGCCTTCCGTCGAGCGCAACGCGTCGTAGGTGCCGACGATCGCGCCGGCAAGCTCGGGATGAGCGACATCGATGCCGGAATCGATCACGGCGATGCGGATGTCGTCGCCCTTGGTCACTGCATGCGCTTCGGAAAGGTAGAGCTTGTGGATCGCATACTGGCCCGGATCGTCCTTCGCGGTCTCGGCCTGCTGCAGCGTGAAGCGGAAGTTGCGCTGCACCGAGCGGACGCTACCGTCGGCCAGCAGCTGGCGCGAAACGGTGTCGATCGAGCGGCTGTCCGGAATGCGCCAGCGGAACATGGTCGCGCCGATCAGCGGAAAATTCTGCGATTCCACCCGCGTCAGACGATGACGTTGCGCCAGCGCAATCGCCTGTGCCTCGGTGACAGTGCCGTCGACCTCGATGATGATCTCACCCGGCACGAAACTGTTCGCCGCAACGGCGGTGGCGCCGCCCTTTGGTGCCGCCTTCTTCGCCACGTTCTTCGCGACGTTTTTGGGCGGCTGGCCATCGCCTCCGCCGGTCGACTTCGCGACCGTGCGCCGCACGCGCGTGCACGGCCGTCCGCCAAAACCCTCGAAGTTCCGGTACGAGCTGCAATCCCGATTTGCCCCCATCGAGAAATGCGAGTCGCGGCCGCCGGATGCGCCGGGCGTCCGCGGGTCGACGTTGGTGGTCGGCGTGGCGCCGGTCTGAGTGCCGGAGTTGTTGGTCGGTGTCCCCGTCGACGTGGTCGTTGGGGTCAGTGCCGGCGTTCTCGGCGTGACGGTCGGCGTGGTGGGCGCCGTCGGCACGCCTAGCGGAGTGCCGGTCGGCCGCGGCGCGATCGTCGGCCCGGATCCCACTCCGAGCGGCGAAATCGGCGTGATGCGCGGGATCGTCGTTCCCGGCGCGATGGTTTGTGCAACGGCGGCAATCCCAAGGGTCGCGGTGGCAAGGCCCGCCACAGCAAACACGGCGAGCGCACGGCGTGCGCGGCTCGACAGACCGGAAGTGATGTTAGCGCGATCGCTGGTCATGGTGACCTCCGCGAGTTTCGCAAGCCGCCCGCTATTGCGCCGGTGCGACGAAGCTGACGATCTTCTCCTGCTCCACCTTCTTCATCAGGCTGGCGATCTCGTCCTTCGTCATCCGCTTCTCGAACTGGACGCGGAACATTCCGGCCTTTAGGCCAGCCACGATCGAGGCGTTGTAGGTGTCCAGAAACTGGGTGATGTCCGATATGCGCGCTTCCGGCGCGAACCGCACCAGCGCGCGGACGCCGCCATCGCTCGCGGCTTCATGGGAGGCCGATTGAAAGCTGCTCTGGTTCTGCTTCACCAGCACCGCCCCGATCACCCCCGCCTGCAGCAGCAGCGCGAGCGCGGCCGCGGTGGCCGAATAGGCCAGCGTGCGCGGGGAAAGGCTTGCGAAAAACTCGGCGACGCGCGCGCTGAAGGTCGCCGTCATCGACGGGGTGCGCGCGGGCTCCGCGTCGATGCCGGCAAACAGCCGCTGCATCGCCCGCGCCGACGGCGCACCGAGGCTTTCGTTGAGATGAATGGTCTCGGCGAACTCTTCCTGGATCACCGCGTATTGCCTTGCGAGCTTGGGGTCGCGTGACAGCGCCTCGTCGACGCGCCGCGCATCACGCGTCGAAAGCGTGCCGGCGGCATGCCACGGCAGCAGCGCCTCCACTTCTTCGGGATGCATCTCCGGCAACTTGCTGAGAGCAGTCATGGCCAACCTCGCTCCACGCCGGCTGCTTTCAGCAGCTCGGCCAATTTCTTGCGCGCATAGAACATGCGCGTCTTCACTGTGTTCTCCGGAATACCAACGATCTCGGCCACCTCCTCCACGGACTTCTCGTGGTAGTAGACCAGATCGATGATCTCCCGATGGTCAAGCGTCAACGCCGCGAGGCACTGGCGCAGAACCTTACCCGCATCCTTTTTCTGGGCGGTGACCTCGGGATCGTCGGAAGGATCCTCAATCGCTGCCGCAGCTTCTTCGTCCAGCTCCGCGTCCTTTCTCTTGCGGAGAGCGGACAGGGCTTTGAACCTCGTGATCGCCAGCAGCCAGGTTGAGACGGCGGAACGGCCTTCGAACTTTCCGGCCTGTCGCCACACATCGAGAAAGACCTCGCTGATGAGATCTTCCGCAATCTGTTCGTCCCGCACGAGCCGAAGCCCGAACCGATAAACCCGTACATGGTGCCGCCCATACAGCACCTGCATGGCAAGCCGGTCGCCTTGGGCGATCCGGGCAATCAGGACTTCATCTGACGCCGCGGGATTTGCACTCAACGCTCGACTCGCAAGGTTGGTCGCGGCGATTTTCGGGGAGGTTCGATCAACAACGGAAAAATCTTCTCAATTTATCGGCCTAGGCCCGCCGACTCTGTGACTCTGCGCACGCAAGGTGCCCTTGGAAGGGAGCCAAGGGCAAGAGTGGCAAACTAACCATTAAAGGTAACAAAACACCTTAATTTATCGCTGCTGGCCGAAGGTGGATCGTACCCCGCCTCCGGACCACAGACGGCGGCGCCCTTTGCGCAGTCGGCCCGCGGCCGCAAGTCACTGACAGGATTTGCCGAATTCCGTCCGAGGTTTGCAGCCGTGGGTGCAATCTGCGTGAGTTCCGATACGAAAACTAAAGGCTTTCTGCCTAGGCTGTGGGCAAGGGCTCTCAATGCAAAACAGCGCAGCGGCCACCCGATCTTCCGTTACCGACATCGGCCGCGCCGGCGCGCTGACGCCGCAGGTTCGTGCTCGCCGCAAGAGCAATCGGCGCAACATGCTCTTCGCGGTGGGTGCAAGCTATGCCTTCGATGCCGGGCTGTTCGCGCTGTACGCGTTCGCCGGCACCACCCCGTTTGCAACGCCCGTCCTCTACGGGTTCTGCGGCATCACCGTCACGCTCATCTTTCTGCTGCTGTCCGAGAGCGGCTTCAACGACCGCTTCTCCGACCACTACCTGACCGTGGTGCAGACATTCTTGTCGACGTTGATCGTTCTCGGCGGCATCTATTTTGCGCCCGAAGTCGGTTTTGCGTTCTGCTGCATTCTGTTCCTGGCCTTCGGCTTCGCCATGCTGCGCGTGACCACCTGGCAGGCCGGGGTCGTCTGGACCTGCGCCACCGCCGGGCTGACGACCGTATTGCTGCTGACGGACAAGCCCATCGACATACCGACCGCCTCGTGGGCGGAGCGCGTCATCACCCTGGTGATGCTGATTACCGCGCTTGGCCGCGCCGTCCTGATCGGCCTGTTTTCGATGTCGATGCGCGAGATCCTCTACAAGCGCGGCAAGGAGCTGAAGGCCGCCTACGAGCGCATCGAGGAAATGGCGCAGCTCGACGAACTGACGGGCGCGCTGAACCGGCGCTTCGTCATGAAGGAACTGGACGACGAACTTCTCCGCGCAGTCCGCCACGGCCAGGCTTGTTCGGTCGCGCTGATCGACCTCGACTGGTTCAAGAAGATCAACGACACCTTCGGCCATCCGGCCGGCGACGAGGCGCTCCGGACGTTCGCGATCACGATCTTCGCCAACATCCGCGGCATCGACAAGTTCGGCCGCTACGGCGGCGAGGAGTTTCTCCTGATCCTGCCCGACACGCCCCAGGGCACCGCCATCAAGACGCTCGACAGGCTGCGTGACATTGTCGCCGGCCTCGATTGGGCTGCGATCTCGCCCAGCATGACCGTCACGCTTTCCGCCGGCGTCACGTCCATCCGCACCAACGACACCACCGATACCGTCCTGAGCCGCGCCGACCGGGCCCTCTACCGGGCCAAGGAAAGCGGTCGCAACCGCATCCAGGCCGCCTGATCCCCGAACCATTCAACCCATGAAAATGCCGATGCCCAACCAAACGAACGTCATTTCCGTCAAGCTTCTCGATGAGCTCGAAGACACCCTCGCGCACGGCACGCTGGCACGCCGCGTGGATCTACTGCGCAGCATCACCGACCTGTTTTGCGCCGGCGGGGTCGACTATTCCGACGGTCAGCTCGAACTGTTCGACGACGTCTTCGCCTGCCTGGTGCAGAACATCGAGGTGTCGGCGAAGGCGCTGCTGGCAAACCGGCTCGCACCACATCCCGCGGCGCCGCCGCGCATCATCCACACGCTTGCCTTCGACGACATCATCGAGGTGGCGGCGCCGGTGCTGAGCCAGTCCGGGCAACTCGACGACGACGCTCTGATCGAGAACGCGCGCACCAAGAGCCAGGCGCACATGCTGGCGATCTCCCGCCGCGCAACCCTGAGCGGTGCCGTCACCGATATCCTGGTCGCGCGCGGCAACATGGAGGTCGTGACGTCGGCCGCCGGCAACCCGGGCGCGGAGTTCTCCGAGACCGGCTACGCGACACTGGTCGAGCGGGCCGAAGACAGCGACGAGCTCGCGGCCACCGTCGGCATGCGCGCGAGCATTCCGCGGCACCACCTGTTGAAACTGATCGCCAAGGCGTCCGACACCGTTCGCGAGAAGCTCAAGTCCGCGCACCCCGACACGCGCGAGGCGATCGACGGCGCGGTGAAGCAGGTCGCAGCCGCGGCGCAAAAACGCTCGGCCGCCGGCGACATCGACGTCACCGCGGCCCGGGCCCATGTCGGCAAGCTGCATGAGGCCGGCCAACTGGACGAAAATCAGGTCGCGCAGTTCGCCCGCGACAGCAAGTTCAACGAGACCAACGCCGCCATCGCCCTCCTGACCAACGTTCCATTCGTCACGGTCGAGACCATGATGATCGAATCCCGTTCGGAAGGCGTCATGGTGCTGGCGAAGGTGCTGAATTTCTCCTGGGCGACCGTGAAGGCCATCCTCGACATGCGCGGCGGCCTGCCGTCTGACGACGAGGCGTTCACCAAGGTCAGCTACGAGCGCTTGAAGTCCTCGACCGCGCAGCAGGTGCTGCGCTTCCACAAGATGCAGCAGCAGCCGGCGATGGCATCGTAGTCGCTAGCCCCTGCCGAGCGCGATTGCGCTTGCCTCGATATCTCGAGCGAGATCGAGCAGTTTCGGGACGTAAACCGAGACCGCCTTTGCCCGCGGCATGGACGAGGTGAAGTAGCTCAGTCCGATCGTCGCCAGCACCCTGCCGTCCTCCCGGATCGCCACGCCGAACGTGCTGGATGATCGCGGCTCGACATCCTTCGCGCGCTCCGCGAATCCATTGCGACGAACGCGCTCCAGCACCTCTTCGACCTCGCTCGGGCGCTTGGCCGCCTGATCTTCCGGATGCGTCGATTGAGCGAGCACGTCCAGAATATACTGGCGTTCGCGGTCGGAACAGAACGCGAGATAGGCACGCCCCATCGCTCGCGTGAGCATTGCCAGCTTCATGTTCACCGTCGCGTGGAACGGCGACATTGGACTATCCGTCGAGGTCGAGAAGCGCACGACCATGCTGCTGCGGTCAAATACGGCGATCCCGACCGGCAGCTTGTACTGCCGTGTGAACTCCAGCATGTGAGGCCGCGCGGCCTCGACGACCAGCGGATCGCCGTGAAAGCCCTGGCTCAGCGAACGAACGCCCGATGTGACCTGATAGCCTCCCTGGCGAGGATCGTTGGTGGCGTAGCCCAGCGTGCAGAGCGTCTCCAGAAGCCGCACGATCGTTGATTTCGGCAAGCCGGTGACCGCGTGCAGGTGCTGCACGCTGTTGATGCGCTGGCGATTGAGCTCCTCCAGCAGGACCAGCGCCCGCCGGACAGACTCGACCGGGGTGCCGTTACTCGTGCGCTTCATCGATGTACGCTTCACCGTTCGGCATTCCATACAGCGGAATGGGCGTTCGATCCACTGGCGAGCCCAACGCTTTTGCGATGAAGCTGCATCCGGGCGTCCAAAGAGACGCGTCATCCAAGGTTGGAGCGTCGATGAGCCAGGGATCCAGACCAGAGGCAGGTCATGTTTTTCGCCGCCGATTTTCGGCAGGCGAGCCCCTGCTGGGCACGTTTATCAAGACCCCGACGAGCCACGCCATCGAGATTCTGGGCGATATCGGCTTTGATTTCGTCGTCATCGACGAGGAACACGCTCCCTTCGACCGCACGTCCACCGACATCGCCCTGTTCGCCGCTCGCGCAAGCGGGACTGCAGGCCTCGTCCGCGTCGCCGAAGCCAGGGCACCGAACATCCTGTCGGCGCTTGATTGCGGAGCGAGCGGCATTCTCGTGCCGCACGTGGCGTCGGTGGAGAAGGCGAAGGAGATCGTATCGTGGAGCCGCTATCGCGGTGGTCGGCGTGGCTATTCGGGCTCAGGACGGGCGGGACGCTACGGTGGCACTCCGCTGTGGACCAATGTCGATGAGCAGGACGCGCGGACCACGGTCATAGCCATGATCGAGGATCCCGAAGTCCTCCCGGTGATCGACCAGATCGCAAGCGTGGATGGACTGGACGGCGTCTTCATCGGTCGTGGCGATCTCACTGTCGCGCTGGGGGCCAAATCGAACGCGGCGCCTGAAGTTCAGGCTGCCGTTGAACGCATTGTCGCGGCGGCCCGATCCGCTGGAAAACCGGTTTGCGTCATGGTCGGCCAGGCGGCCGAAGCCAAGAGCTTTCGCGAGCTTGGTGTCAGCGCATTCATCGTCGCGTCCGACCAGGGCTTCATGCGCCGCGCCGCGTCGGAGACGTTGCGGGATTTTCAAGGCCTCGCGCAGAGCGCGTAGGCCGAACAAACTCAACAGCTCAACGGAGGTCGATCATGTACGCAGCTGGAGATCCGCGAGCGACCCTTGCGACTGCCGGTTCCACCGGAGCACGCCCGGCGACCGCTTTCAGTGGTGCCGAATACGCGAAATTCTATGAATCCGCGCCGCAGGACGACGATGCGAACGGCCGGACGTGGTTGGCGCGTGGTCAGAACTTCATCGTTGCGTACAGCGAAGCAAAGCCGGGCGCGAGGTTCGCGAGGACCGCCCAACCGGATGAATACGCAGTCCTCATGCCGGACAAGGAGGTTGTAGCCACGATTGCGGCCGGGGAAACGGTCGAGATTTCGGGAAACTCGCTGACGCTTGTGCCACCGGGAAACAGTCAGATCAGCCTTCCCAAGGGCGGCCGGATCGTTCGCCTGTTCAGCTTCAAATCGGAGGATTTGGCCGCGAGGTGCAGCAATGCCGCATCCTATGCCCAGCCGCATCCGAACATCCCTGCGTTCAGGCCGTGGCCGGCGCCGAAGGGCGGCTACCGCATACGATCCTACGACCTCGACATAAAAGGTGGCGAGGGTCGCTTCGGCCGGATCTTCCGCAGCACGAACTTCATGATCAATGTTCTGGAGCCGCGTCAGGGACCGCGCGACACCTCGAAGCTGTCGCCGCATCATCACGACGACTTCGAACAGTGCTCGCTGGCACTGGAGGGTGACTTCATCCACGACATCCGCTGGCCGTGGATACCCGACATGGCCGCATGGCGCGAGGACGATCACGAGCGTTGCGCGGCACCGTCGGTGGCCGTGATCCCGCCGCCGGCCATTCATACCACGCGAGCGATCGGGACCGGTGTGAACCTGCTGGTCGACATCTTTTCGCCGCCCCGCGTCGATTTTTCGCTCAAGCCGGGCTGGGTGTTGAACGCGGACGACTATCCGATGCCGGAAACGCCGTGACATCGGCTGCCAACACCTCTCTCTCCGGAGCAAACCGATGACGCAGCCTATGACCGCTGATGCCTCCCGCAAGTCCCGCATCGACGCAATTCTGCAAGGTGCCATCGATCCTCATGTGCACAGCGGCCCGTCCATCGCCAAGCGATCGGTCGATCACCTGGAGCTGGTGCAGCAGATGTCGGCGGCCGGCTTCGCAGCGGTGGTCACCAAGGATCACGACTATGCGGGCGTCGCGACGGCGAAGCTGATCAGCAAGCACTATCCCGACCTGAAAACGAAGATCTTCTCCGGCATCGTGCTGAACAACGTGGTCGGCGGAATGAACCCGTATGCGGTCGAGCACACAGCCGCGATGGGCGGCAAGATCGTGTGGATGCCGACGCTGGCGGCGGAGAACCACCTGCGCTGGGAGAAGACCGCAAGCTGGTCGCACCCCGCTTCGACCAACAAGATGCGACCGGCCGCCCCTGTCCCTGTGGTGGACGACGGCAAGACAGTCCGCGATGACGTGAAGGAGGTTCTTGATGTCATCGCCAGGAACGACATGGTGCTCGCCAGCGGCCATATCCACGTCAGCGAAACCTGGCTTGTGTTCGAGGAAGCGCAGCGTCGCGGCGTCAAGCGACTGATCTTCACGCATCCGGAAGACATCGTCGGCGCGAGCCTGAACGACGTCAAAGGCATCGCCGCGATGGGCGCATTCGTCGAGCACTCGCTGGCGATGTTCCTCGGCAAGAAAGTGATCGAGGGACGAACGGCTCCCGACCTGCAGCGGCAGATCGACGCCGCCGGTGTCGACAGCACGATCCTTTGTTCGGATCTCGGTCAGGTCGGAAACGACAATCCGGTCGAGGGCTTTCGGCGCGGCATCGCGATGTGCATGGACCTCGGCTACGCCGACGCGGACATCCACAAGATGGTCAGCACCAATGCGGGCCGCGTACTGGGGGACCTGACCAGTCCACCGAACTAGGATTTCCGCGCCGCGGGCGCGCGGCAGCGAAAAATAAAATATCGGGTGGAGATCAATCCACTCGCGACCAGGGAGGGAATAGTCGCATGACCAAGGTCTCGCGTCGCTCGTTCGGTATGGGGTTAGCCGCCTTGTCCAACTTCGGATTGGCCGCATCGCGCGGTGCAATCGCCCAGAGCTGGCCCGCCCGTCCAGTTACGATCGTCCTGCCGTTCCCCGGCGGAGGCGGCGCGGACGGCGCCGCTCGCGCCATAGCTGCCGAGCTCAGTGAGAAGATCGGCGGCGGGCGATTCATCGTTGAGAACCGTGCGGGCGCAGGCGGGAACATCGGTGCGGCAGCTGTCGCACGAGCCGAACCCGATGGTTACACCCTGCTGATGGCCACCAACGGCCCCGGCGCGGTGAACAAGCTCATCTACAAGGATATGCAGTACGATCCAGAGCGTGACTTTGTCCCGATCGTCCTCGTGTCGGAAATTCCGGTCATTATCGCTGCGAGCATGCAAGCGCCGGCAAAGACTCTCGCCGAAGTGGTTTCGTACGCCAAGGAAAATCCGGGCAAGCTCACCTTCGGTTCGCCGGGCAACGGTACGCTCGGCCACATTACGGGTGTGTTGTTGCAGCGTCAGACTGGAATCAAACTGAACCACGTGCCCTACCGAGGATCGGCACCCTTGACGACCGATCTTCTGAGCGGACAGATCGATCTGGCGTTCGATTTCATGGCCACCTATGCACCGCTCATCGCGGACCGACAACTCCGAGGCATCGCACTCGGCGGCAACACGCGCAATGACGCCATTCCCGACGTGCCGAACATCAAGGAGGCCGGTATCGCCGGTATGGAGGCGAGCGGCTGGTGCGCGCTGCTTGCGCCCACCCGGACACCCACTGCGATCATCGAGAAGATCAACGCGCTGACCAACGACTACATCAAGAGCGACAAGGGGAAGGCGCTACTTAAGACCCTGTCGATGACTCCGGCTGGCGGAACACCCGGACAGCTCAAGAACTACATTTCGGCGGAAATCGCCAAATGGGGCCCGGTCATCAAGGAGGCGAATATCTCGATCTGACGGTAGCGCGCCGCCCTAAGCCGTCGCCCCGATCACCCATTTGCGGAATGCCGCAAAACCCGGCTCGCGCGAGCGCGCGTCGCGATAGACCAGATACCAGTGCATGCCCTTCGGCACGCTGAGTTTGAACGGCGCCGCCAGCCTGCCGGCGCGAATGTCGTCGTCGATATAGGGGCTGATCCCCATGGCGACCCCGAGACCGTCCAGCGCCGCCTGCAGCGACTGGCCGTAGTACTGGAATTCCGGCCCCTTCGCCGAGAGCTTCGACAGGCCGGCCGCCTTGAGCCAGCGCGGCCAATCCTCGCGCGCATGCGTGACGCGCAGCAGCGTCGCCGACTTCAGGTCGTCCGGCTGCTTCAAGCGCCGCGCAAGCTGCGGCGCGCATACCGGCGTCAGGTCGGCAGTAAACAGCCGCTCAGACACGAGGCCGGGCCAGTCGCCGTCGCCGAGCGTGATGCCGCAGGTCCAGTCGTCGCTGAACGGCGCGGCCATTCCACCGGTGGCGAAGCGCACCTCAATCTCCGGCGCGACCTTCTGAAAGTCGGCGAGGCGCGGAATGAGCCAACGGATCGCAAACGTCGGACCGACGCCCACGGTCAGCACCCGCGCACCGGCCATCGCCGACACCTGCGCCGTCAGGTTGGCGAGCGCGTCGAACAGCGGCGTCAGCCCCGCCTGGTAGATGCGCCCTGCCGCCGTCGGCGCCAGCCGGTTGGCCTTGCGCTCGAACAGTTCGGCGCCGAGCCGCTCTTCCAGAAGATGCACCAGGCGGCTGATCGCGGCCGGCGTCACATGCAGCTCGTCCGCGGCGCGGGCGAAGCTGCCGGTCCGCGCCGCGGCCTCGAACGCCCGGACGCCGTTGAGGAATGGGAGCCTGCGCATGCCTTACCCTTAAGAAAACTGATGCTGAGACCTTGATAACTCAGTTTGCGCCCGCGGGCAAAGGGGCCCATCAATGAACAGGAGCCAAACCAATGAGTCCCCTGCTCGTCGCCCTGCTTTGCCTGATCATGGTCGCGACATCGTTCCTGTCCGGCATTTTCGGCATGGCCGGCGGCATGATCCTGATCGGCGTGCTGCTCGCCCTGATGCCCCTGCCGGCGGCCATGGTGCTGCATGCGGTGACGCAGATGGCGTCGAACGGCTGGCGCGCGACACTGTGGTGGCGCTACATCCGCTGGCGCCCGGTGGTCGCCTATGTCGGTGGCTGCAGCATCGTGCTGGCACTCTGGTCGCTGGTGCTGTTCGTGCCGGACAAGCCGATAGCCCTGCTTTTGCTTGGGGTCACGCCGTTCCTTGCGCGGATGACGCCGCCGGGCTTTCAGCCCGATCCGCAAAAACCGCTGCAGTGCGCCACTTATGGCGTCATCTGCCAGACGCTGCTGCTCTCGACCGGCGTCTCGGGACCGTTGCTCGATGCCTTCTTCCTCGGCGGCGGCAAGATGGACCGGCGCGAGATCGTGGCTACCAAGGCGACGTGCCAGGTGTTCGGCCACGCCGCAAAGCTTCTCTACTTCGGCGGCATCGTCGAGCAGGCTGGCCTGCTCGATCCCTTGGTGGCGGGCCTGGCGATTGCCGCCTCCGCGATTGGCACCACGCTGTCGACACGCGTGCTGGGCGCAATGAGCGATGGCCAGTACCGGCTCTGGGCCAACCGCATCGTCACCACCATCGCGCTTTACTACATGGGGTACGGCAGCTGGCTGCTGGTCGCGCCAAAATTCACCGCATGACATGCAGGAGGCATCGATGAAGGCAATGTGCGATCCGCTGGTGTTCGACCTGGTGCAATGGGTGGCGCGCGAGCCGCGCACCTATGCCGAGGTGATCGACGCATGGAGGACTTCCTGCCCGCGCCTGACCGTGTGGGAAGACGCCATCGACCAGGGCTTTATCACCCGCAAGAACATCGGCGCGCGCGGCACCATCGTCGTGATTACTGGCGCAGGGCGTGCGCTGCTTGAAGGGCGGACGGCGAGCTCAGCGAATTCGGCAGAGAACGATGCCGCGGCGCGCACGCACGAGCCGGCGCTTTAGATCCTCAGCATCCATCGCCCCAGCAGCGCGCCGACGAGCGACACCTGCGCGAGCGCGAGTGCGTACCAGGTGGTGACGAACAGCGGCGAGTCGTCGATGCAGTGGGCAGCGTAGAATGTCGCTGCGATGCCGCCAGCGACAAGGCCGGCGACGGCGCCAGTCAGCATCGGCCGCGTCGTGGCCCCATGCCGCAATCCGATAAGGGCAGCGATCAGCAGCGGCAGCGACAGCATCGGGATGGCTGTCAGGCAGATGAGCGCGCTCGATCCGATCAATCGCGCGGTCCAAGCCGAGGTCTGCGGCAAGGCCAAGTCCGCGGCAATACCGGCAACCAGCAACCCGATCGGGATCGCCAGCAGCCACCACGCCCTGTGGACCGGCGCCGCAGGACGGACCAGCCGCACCACGAGCGCGACCGACGCAATCGCGAGCGCGATCGTGACGACGAACTTCAGCATGAAGAACGGATTGCGCATCGCCGGCATGAAATCGCTGCGCATGCCGAGGCTTATGGCGAACATCACCGCGGTGACCGGCAGCGCCAGCGCAAGCGCAATCGCCAGCACCGCGCCGACCGGTCGGGCGCGCCAGCTGTGGTCGGCGGCGAGGCTGCGGACGAGTTCGTTGGTATCCATCAATCCCTAATCCCTCCGCAGCTTTGCTGCGAGATTGGCAAGTCCGCGATGGAGCGCCACGCGCACCGCGCCTTCGCTCATGGAGAGTTTTGCGGCGGTCTCGCGGATCGATGCGCTGTCCACCGCGATCGACTGCAGCACCTCACGCTGCCGCTGCGGCAACTTTTCCAGATGCGTACCGATCTCGCCCGCCGGCAGTTGCTCACGCGCAGGTTCCGCAGGCAGCGTCTCGGCAAAGTCGTCGATATCGACGAACACACGGCGGCCGCGCTTGCGCAACGCATCGATCAGCTTGTTGCGTGCGATGGCGAACAGCCAGGGGCCGAACGGCGCCGTCGGATCCCAGGTGTGCCGCTTCAGATGCACGGCCAGCAAAATTTCCTGCACGATATCCTCGCATTGGTCGGTCGGCTGGCCCGCACGCGCGAGCCCGCGCTGCGCGGTCGCCCGCAGCACGGGCGCGATCGCCGTCAGCAGCCGGTGATAGGCAGCGCCGTCGCCCGCGTGCGCCGCCCGCATCAGCTCCGTCCACTTGCCCTCACGTTCGCGCACGCGCGTTCATGTCCTTCAAGGTTCGCCACAAACCGGCCATCTGTTACGCCGGGAACCGGGCTGCGTGCAAACGATCCGCGATCCCGGTGGTTTGACGGGCCTTTTGAGCCCGGAACCACCGGAAACCCGGCAACCGGACCGTGCATCCGCCAAGGTTTTGCCTTGAGACAACCGAAATCTTTCCCGCTTTCGCTCGCTTTAAGGACATCGGCGCGGGTGCATTGTTCCGTCCGGGACTGGCAATCGGGGGAGCTTGCCAATGACTAGCAGGGCCAAAAGACGCTTGGCACTGACATTCGCGGCAGCATTCGCGTTCGCCGCGCTGACCTTCAAACCACTCTACGCCTGCGATTCGAAGAGCTGTCCATCCAATCAGGCAAACCTGGATGGAGTTGCAGCCAACGCGCTGCCGACATATCCGGAACCGACCGAAGAGGCGGCGTCCGAGCCCATCAAGCTGAAGAAGTTCACCAAATCGCAGACACGCACGGCGCGGCGTGCGCAGTCGCGCAAGGCAACACTGGCGCAGCGGGCGCGCGCCAGCAAATACGCAGCCAAACAGGCCGAGGAAGAAGCCCCCGTCCACGCGAAGACCGCCGCGGTGACGCCGCGCGTGGCCAACGCAAAGGCGGAACTCGCTGCAACGGACCTTGCCAAGTTTCCTGACCTCAAGACTCCTTGGGCCGAGGTCCGCGAACAGCCGAAACCTGCCGCGACCGAAGCAAGCCCGGCCGAGGGTGCGCAAGTCGAAATGGTCTCGGCCGACGAATTCACCGACCTCGACCGCGCGGCCTGGGAAGCCAACCAGATGCCGAAGCTGATGAAGCTGACCGCCAGCGACAGCCACGCCGAGCTGCGTGACGACGATTCGAAGTGGGCGCAAACCTCGACCATCGGCAAGATGTTCGTCGCCTTCGGCGCCTTGTTGACGCTTGGATCGGCTATCCGGATGTTCATGGCCTGACGGGCCGAACCAGATACCTTGATGATGCGGCCCGCCCTGCCCCGGCGGGCCGCATTGCATTTGCGAGGCGCGTTGGGCAGAGTCCGGCCAGCAATATCAGCCCGAAGCAAGGTTTCAGTGACATGAGCGACTATCAGCACATCCTCGTCGAGACGCGCGGTGCCATCGGCGTCCTCACCCTCAATCGTCCGAAGATGCTGAACGCACTGTCGGTGGACGTGTTCAAGGAGATCAGCCGCGCGATCGATGGTTTCGAGGCGGACGACGCAATCGGCGCCATCGTCATCACCGGCAGCGAGCGCGCCTTTGCCGCCGGCGCAGATATCAAGGAGATGCAGCCAAAAGGCTTCATCGACATGTTCAAGGCGGACTTCATCGCCATCGGCGGCTATCGCGTCGCCGAATGCCGCAAGCCGACCATCGCCGCCGTCAGCGGCTTCGCGCTCGGCGGCGGCTGCGAGCTGGCAATGATGTGCGACATCATCATCGCCAGCGACACGGCGAAATTCGGCCAGCCGGAAATCACCCTTGGCACCATTCCGGGCCTTGGCGGCACGCAGCGTCTGACGCGTGCGGTCGGCAAGTCGAAGGCGATGGACCTCTGTCTCACGGGCCGCATGATGGACGCCGCCGAAGCCGAACGCGCCGGGCTCGTCAGCCGCATCGTGACCGCCGACAAGCTGATGGACGAAGCGATCGCAGTCGCCGAGAAGATCGCCTCGATGTCGCCGCCCGCCGTGATGGCCGCCAAGGAAGCGGTCAACCGCGCCTATGAGACGACGCTCGCCGAAGGCCTCAGCGCCGAGCGCAACCTGTTCCACGGCACATTTGCGCTGGAGGACAGGTCGGAAGGAATGGCGGCGTTCATCGAGAAGCGGCCGGCGAAATTCAAGGGGCGGTGACAGGCACGGGGTTGGCCCGCGCTCGTCATTGCGAGGCATCGCCATGGACTGGATTACAATGTCGCTCGAGGAGCGCAATCTCGCATACAACAATGTCGAGCACGTAGGCCCCGACAATGCGCGCCAGAAAACTGAAGACTGGGCCGCAGCTTCGAAGACGTTACGCGACCAGCGCCCGCAGCACCTCGATTTGGCCTATGGAAGCGGCGAGCGCAACAAATGGGACTTGTATCCTGCCAACGACCCGAATGCGCCGTGCTTCGTCCACATCCACGGCGGCTATTGGCAGCGCGGCAGCAAGGAGACTTTCGCCTGCCTCTCGGAGGGTCCGTTGGCCCGTGGTTGGTCGGCGGCTCTGTGCGGCTACACGCTGGCGCCGGAGGCGAGCCTGACGCAGATCACCAATGAGCTGAAAAGCGCGTTCGACTGGCTCAACGCCAAGGCCGGCGAGCACGGCATCCAAGGGCCGGTCATCGTCACCGGCTGGTCCGCGGGCGGGCATCTGACCTCGATCATTCTCGACCATCCCAAGGTGACGGCGGGGCTGGCGATCTCGGGCGTCTTCGATCTCGGGGCGCTACGCGACTCCCCACATGTCAACGACAAGGTGAAGCTGAGCGAGGAAGAAATCCAAACTCTCTCGCCGATGCGGCGGCCGATCATCGACAAGCCGCTGGGTATCGCCTACGGCACCGGCGAGCTGCCAGCCATGATCGCGAGCAGTCGCGATTACCATGCTTACCGGTCGCGACGGCATGTCCCCGGCGACTTGATACCGATCCCCAACAGCAATCACTTCACGATTCTGGATGAGCTGCGACAGGCCGACAGCACGCTGACCCGCGCCGTGATTGCAATGGAGCAATACCGGACCGCATAGGAGCGACGAGGGAGAGGCGTGTTCCGTTCATCTCCCAAGCTTCGCCGCCGCCTCATGCTGGGCTTCCAGCCGGTTGGCGTGACGATGGACGAGGCGCCATTCGCCGGCCTCTCTGCGGAAAACATGCGTCACGCGGTTGGACCAGCCGGTCTTGCCTTCGACGTTGACGACGCTCTGATCCCAGTAGGTCTCGATATCGGTGACGAAGAACATCTCCGGCGTGATCACGGTCGAGATGTTCTCATGTTTCACGCTCCCGCCCTTGAATTGGCTGCCGGCCCAGTCCCAGCGGCGTGAGACCGCGTCCCAGCCCTTTTCGTAGCCGCCCCAGCCGTAGAAGCTCGTTGAATCGTCGGTGTGGGAATAGAGGCTCTTGATGGCCGAGACGTCGCCGTTAGCGACTTTGGCCATCGCGGCGTGGAGCCGGCCGATCGCGGCCTGGACGGATGCGGCGAGTTCGGCGTCGGTCATTGGCAAGCTCCTTACTGATCAATTGCTCTTCAACACGGCCGCGACCAGCATACGATAAAGCCGATCCGACAGGCTCTTCGGCTTGTCGAGGCCAACGCGCGCGAGGGCGGCCTCGTTGGCGACGCCGCCAGCGAAAAGCCCCCTTCCCGCCAGTTTTGCAATCGCCCATGGCGATGCCGATGCCTCGCGGAGGGTCTGCAACGCAGGGATCAGCGTCTGCTCCACATCGGTGAAATCCGAACCAAACGGAAATGACGGCAGCAGGCCGGATGCGCGGAAAGGCTTCAGCGCATCGCCGATCCGTTCCGGAAAATTCTCGCGGTGAGCAGCCGGAATCTCATAGTCCTTGGCAAGCTTTCCCGCCTCCTTGGCTTCGCGGATCAGTTCGCCCTGGAAGCGCGAGTCTGCGATCGCCAGCATCGCCGCGATCACATCGGCATCTGACTTTCCGCGCACGTCGGCGACGCCGTATTCGGTGACGAACAGGTCGCGCAGGTGGCGGGGGATGGTCTGGTGGGCGTAGGACCAGCGGATGTTGGATTCTGCCTTCGCGCCCGCGCCGCGGCTGGCTTCGAGCGTCAGGATCGAGCGCGCGCCTTGAAGCGCGAACGCCTGAGCCACGAAATTGTACTGGCCGCCGACCCCGCTGACGATGCGGCCGTCGTCGAGGCCGTCGGACACGGCAGCCCCCAGCAGCGTCGCCATCATCACGTTGTTGACGAAGCGGGCATCGATCCGCGCGCGCCGCTTGGCGTCCGTCTCCTCCAGCACCTCGTTGGTGAACGAGACCGCTTTCATCTGGATGCGGTTCAACTGCGCCGCCGGCATCTCGCGCAGCGTGCGGTAGAAGCCCTTTGGCCCTAAGAAGAACGCCGCATGCAACAGTGCGCCGTCGACCTCGCGCTTGATGATGCCGGCATCGATCAGCTTCAGGAACGGCTCGACGAACATCTCGCTGACGCCGTAGAGGCCCTTCTCGAAGCGGCCGGTTTCGAGGCTGCCCGCCGCCCCGCCGAGCCGCTTCGCAACCTCCAGGAATCTTGCATTGCCGTGGTGGCGCACGATCAGCGACTGCGCCAGCGCATCGCCGATCTGGCCGATGCCGATCTGTAGTGTGCCGCCGTCTCGCACCAAACCCGCCACATGCAGGCCGATGGCATACTTCCGGTCGGAGATCGGCTCGGCCGGTGGCGCGAACAGCGGAAACTCGACGTCCTCCCCTTCGAGGATACCGGCGAACTCACCCTCGCCGATATCGCCATCGCCGGGCATGAACGGAAGCTCGGAATTCACCTGCCCGTACATCCTGAAGCTCGCACCGCCCGCGCGGCGGACCTTCAGGAGATCGACGGTGATGTCGGTGTTGCAGCTGAGGCTGTAGCGCGGCGCCCCGTCGATCACGCGCCTGGCGACCAGTTGCGCGACGACATTGACGCCGCGCGACAGGAGATAGTTGAAGGCGTGGGTGTAGTTCGCCGAGATGTAGGCCTGCTGCGCCGGTGGCGAGCCGAGCCAGCGCCCGGCGAGGAAGAAGAATTCGTTGATCTCGATATTCGGCGGCAGCGCGTTCGCGTGCAACGCGTTGGCATAGGCCAGCGACGGATAGCCGCCGAACAGTCGCTCAATCACCGGATTGATGAAGCGCTTCTCGATCTCGCTGGAGGGCCGCGGCTTTTCCAGCGTCAGCGCGGTGAAGATGGTGAGCTTGATCGAACGATCGGTGGCGGCGCGCTTGAACAGCGCGTTGGCGATATGGTTCGCCTTGCCGAGCCCGAGCGGCAGGCCGAGCACGATGGTCTTGCCGACATCGGCGATGATCCGGTCGGCAATCGCATCGGCACTGGTCAAAGTTATCACCCGCTGGTCACACAGTTGCAACCGGCGTCACCGGCGAGCCGACGGCGCCGGTCAGGCGCAGCGGCGGCGCGGTCAGCATGAAATGGCTGCGCTTTGCCTGTCGCAGATGCAGCGCGAGCTCGGTGAAAAACCAGAGCTCGCCGAGTGGAATGCCGCGCTTGAACAGGCAGTGTTGGTGCAGCGGCAGGCGGTGCGTCACATGCAGCTCGGGTGACGCCTCCATCCGCTCCACGGCAAAGTTGTCGGCGCACAAGGCTGACACCTTGTTGGTCGACAGCCAGTTGTGCAGCGCCTCGTCGTTACCTTTCAGCGCGGTGCACATGTGATGGATGCGGTCCGGGTCTGGCGAGCGGCCCATCTTCAGGACCTCGTCGCCGAAGGCGGTATGGATGCAGACCATGTCGCCGGGCTGGACGGTGACACCGTCGGCCTTCATGACGTTCTCGAACTCGGTGAACGTTACGGTCTTTTCCGCGCGCCCGAAATGCTTCTCCAGGTCGATCAGCACGCCACGGCTCTGGATTGCTTTCACCGCGAACTTGTCGATTCCGAGCGTCATCGCATAGTCGTCGCCACGCTGGGCCGGCGGGATCACGTCGATGCCGGCGCGATAGCCGTTGTAGAAGCAGGCCACCTCTTCGCCCGTGCCATCGAGATCGAAGGTCGAGCCGACATGGGCAAAGCTGTCCCACTGGGTGGAATACTGCGTGCACATCAGCACGGCGTCGTCGCAGACCACGTCACAGAAGAAGTGCGTCTTGGTGCGCACGCGCGAATTGAACACCGGATTGCCGTCGCGCTCGGTCGGCTGCAGCGTCGGCGGAAAGCGGATCGGCGCCAGCGAGCGTCCGCCGGGATAGTCGAGCGGCAGGCTGAGGCAGAACGACCGCCCTTCCCGCACCTCCTTCACCGCGCGCAACACTGCTTCACTGGTGATGTAGTTCAGACTGCCGAGCTGATCGTCGTCACCAAACTCGCCCCAGTTCGAGCCCTCGGGCTTCTTGTTCCAACGCCTTGCCACCAAGCCCTCCCCAAACCTCAGGCGTCATCCCCGCGAAAGCGGGGATCCAGTATCCCAGAGCGTCTGCATTTCGATTGCTGATGCTGCGGCGTACTGGATGCCCGCCTTCGCGGGCATGACGGCAGAGTCCTGATTGTTATCTGTACCGCAACTATGGCCGAATGGAAAAGTTCACCTTGCCGGGCGTGCGCACCGGTTCGGCGAGCCGAGCAAAATCGCAGAGCAGCGAGCGGGTTTTTCGCGGATCGACGATCTCCTCAACCCAGAACTTCTCGGCGGTGCGGAACGGCGACTTCATCTTGTCGAGGCGCATCTCGATTTCCTTCAGCTTCGCCGCCGGATCGTCGGAGGCGTCGATCTCGGCGCGGTAGGCCGCCTCGACGCCGCCTTCCAGCGGCAGCGAGCCCCAGGAGGACGACAGCCAGGCATAGCGCAGCGACAGCCGGCCGCCCGGCTGGTGCGCGGCGCCCGCGACGCCATAGGAGTTGCGGATGATGATCGTGCACCACGGGATGGTTGACTGGTTCAGCGCCGCCATCGCCCGCACACCGTGACGGATGGTGGCGGATTTTTCCGCCTCGAGCCCGATCAGGAAGCCCGGGCAATCGCAGAGATAAACCACCGGCAGATGGAAGGTCTCGGCGAGGTCGACGAAGCGCACCACCTTCTGGCAGGTGTCGGCCGTCCACGAGCCGGCATAGTTGTAGGGGTCGCTCGCGAGCAGCAGCACCGCACGGCCGTCGAAGCGGGCAAAGCCAGCGATGATCGAGCGGCCGAAATTCGGGGCCAGTTCGAAGAACGAGCCCTTGTCGACCACGGACTCGATGATCGTCCGCATCTTGTAGACCTGCCGGCGGTTGCGCGGCACGATGTTCATCAGCGCCTCGTCGGCGCGCTCCGGGTCGTCATCGCACTTCACCGTGGGCGGCAGCTCATAGACCGACGACGGCAGATACGACAGGAAGCGCCGTGCGCATTCGAAGGCCTCCTCCTCGGTTTCGGTCGCATGGTCGACGCCGCCCGACCGCGTCTGGATTTCCCAGCCGCCCAGTTCGGTCTTCTCCAGCGGCTGGCCGAGGCGAGCCACCACCGGTGGGCCTGCCACGAACATTGCCGACTTCTTGGTCATCACCGAATAATGGCTCGCCGCCAGCCGCGCAGCGCCAAGGCCTGCGACCGAGCCCAGACCCAGCCCGACCACCGGCACCTGCGCGAGATTCTCGGTCATGTAGTAGAAGCCGCGGGTGCCGCCGACACCGCCCGGCAGGTTCGATGCGCCGCGCGTCTCGATCGTCTTCACCGAGCCGCCGCCGCCTGAGCCCTCGATCACGCGGATGATCGGAATGCGGAATGCGTTCGCCGTCTCCTCCGCCATCAACGGCTTCGCCGAGATCGCCGCATCGGCCGATCCGCCGCGCACGGTAAAGTCGTCGCCGACCACCACCACGGGGCGGCCATCGACCTTGCCGCGGCCGAACACGCAGTTCGCCGGTGTCATTGTCTTCAGGTCGCCGTTGCTCTCGTACTCGCCGAGCCCGGAGATCGTGCCTGTTTCTTGGAAGCTGCCCTTGTCGACGATCTTCTCGATCCGCTCACGGACCGTGAGCCGGCCGGAGTCGTGCTGGCGCTTGACCTTGTCGGATCCGCCCATTTCGAGAGCGAACGCTTTTCGCCGGCTCAGTTCGTCCAGCTCGGGCTTCCAGTTCATTTGTTCTCCCCTGTGCGGCGGTTGTTGGTTTTGCAGGCCAGGCCTGGGCGACGACATTGGGGCCGACTGCGGCGTCATTGTCAAAGCATTCGGACATGCGCTGGATCTCGCCGGCAAGCTCGAGCATCTGCGGCGCTAGCTCGCGATGCAATCGCCGGTCGTCATACATCACCGACAAGACGCCGACCGTTGCAACCAGAAACGTGCGGTATTGCTCCGACCACCAGGGCACGGAGCAGCCGACGATATGCTCGTTCCACAGGCCACGGCTGACGACGTAGCCGTTCTTGCGCAGGAATTTCCGTCCCTGGGCCAGGCGCGGCCGAAGATGGCGAGCTTCATCCGGAAGCTCCTGCTCCATGTCGGCGAGAAGCTGCTCGCCCGCCGCCTCCGGCAGCGCCGAGGCATAAGCGAGGCCAGCAGCGGACCGACCGATCGAGATGCGTGTGCCAACGGTCGAGTTGAGGCTGACCGCGTTGTAGGTGCGCGCGGCCTCCAGATAGACCATGTGAAACTTGTCGGGAAAGACAAAGCCGACCGTGCCGGGGATCTTCTCGGCGACGTCCTGCAATTTCGCACGCACAAGGCTGCGAAACTGCATGCCCTGAAGAATGGTCGCACTCATGGCGATGGCGCCCGACCCCAGGCGATATTTCTGGTCCTGCGGCAGATAGGCGAGCAGGCCCATCCGTGTCAGCGAGTGCGTGAGCCGGGATACGGTGGAGCGCGGAAGCCCGCAACGCAGCGCGATCTCCATATTGCCGATGCGCGCGTTGTGATTGTCAAAACATCGCAGGATATCGAAGGCTCGCGCCACAACCTGGATGACGCCGTTCTCGCGATCGATGTCGTCGGCCACCGACGTCGGCGGCGTCAGTGATGCAGAACGTCGGCCCATCTCAATCTGTTTCCGAGTGATGAGGCATTTTTGAGCGCAGCGTCCAATTCCGTACGACGGAATAAATTTCCACTTGATCGACTTTCTACAACGAGCGATGCTGACCAACAAGAAGCGATTGAACGCTTGCGAACGAGATGCACGTTCGACCCCGGGAGAAAAATGCCGCTTGAAGCCATCCCCGATTCCTTGCCTGATTTCTCATCCGATACATTGCCCGTCCCGTGGCGTGCGTCGCGATGATGGACGTTCTTTCCGAAAGAACGACGGCCACGCCACGCGATAACTCGCGCGCGTTGTTGTCGGTGCGCGGTCTCGGCATCCGCTTCAAAACCGCCCAGGGTGTCTGGCGGGCGACGCGCAAGATCGACTTCGACGTCGCACCCGGTGAGCGCGTCGGCATCGTCGGCGAGAGCGGCTGCGGCAAGACCATCACCGGCCTCTCGATCCTGCGCCTGCTGCCGAACAACCTGGCAGGCCTCGAAGGCTCGATCATGTTCGGCGAGACCGACCTCGCCTCCTGCAGCACGCGGGCGATGCGGGCGATCCGCGGCAAGCGCATCGCCATGATCTTTCAGGAGCCGATGAGCGCGCTTGATCCGGTGTTCACCGTCGGCCACCAGATCGCCGAGACACTGCGCATTCATACCAACGCCAGCAAGGAGGAAGCGCGCACAAAGACCATCGACATGCTTCGGCGGGTCGGCATCGCCTCGCCGGAGCGGCGCATCGACGACTATCCGCATCAACTGTCCGGCGGCATGCGGCAGCGGGTGATGATCGCAGCCGCGCTGATTTGTGGGCCGCAGCTCTTGATCGCCGACGAGCCGACCACGGCGCTGGACGTGACCGTGCAGGCGCAGATCCTCGAACTGCTGCGCGACCTGAGTGTCACGTCGCAGACCGCGCTGATGCTGATCACCCACGACCTCGGCGTCGTCGCCGAGACCTGCACGCGCATGATCACGATGTATGCCGGCGAGGCGATCGAGGACGCGCCGGTGGACGCGGCGCTGATACGCCCGTTGCATCCCTACACCTCCGGCCTGCTGCGCTCGCTGCCGCACCTGAGCCCACGCCGCGGCAAGCTCTCCTCTATCCCGGGCCGCGTGCCGTCGATCACCAACATGCCGAACGGCTGCCGCTTCAAGGCGCGCTGCGGCTATGCGGCACCCGGCTGCGAGGCCGAGCAGGAATTGCTGGACGCAGGCGACGGCCGAAAAGTCCGCTGCTGGCGTTTCAGGGAGCTGGAACTGCCCGGCGCTCTCCAGCACGCAGCGTCCGCGCCCGCGGTGGAAATGGCGGCCCAGCCATGACGCACGCCCTCACAACAGAGCAGGACACCATCGTCTCCGTGCGCGACCTCGAGGTGCAGTTCCAGACGCAGGATCGCCGCGCGACGGTGAAGGCAGTCGACGGCGTCAACTTCGACGTCCGCCGCGGCGAGACGTTCGGCATCATCGGCGAGTCCGGCTCGGGCAAGACCACCGTTGGCCGTGCGCTGGTGTTCCTGCAGAAGCCGACCGCCGGCGCGATCCTGCACAATGGCATCGACCCGCAGAGCCTGCCGCGCGGCAAATTCCAAAGCCATCGCCGCGATTACCAGATCATCTTCCAGGACCCGAACGCCGCGCTCAACCCGCGCATGACCATCATTGCCTCGGTGCTGGAGCCGCTGGAGCTCGCGCGCGCCGGTAGCAAGGACGAGCGGCTGGCCCGCGCGCGGGATGCGATGGAGCGGGTCGGGTTGCCGCAGGAGATTTATGAGCGCTATCCGCACCAGCTCTCCGGCGGGCAAAAGCAGCGCGTTCTGATCGCCCGTGCGCTGACCCTGCGGCCCAAACTGATCGTCTGCGACGAGGTCGTCGCCGCACTCGACATGTCGATCCGCGGCGACGTCCTGAACCTGTTTGCCGAGTTGCAGCGCGACCTCGGCCTCACCTATGTGTTCATCACCCACGACCTCTCCGTGGTCTCGCACATCAGCGACCGCATCGCGGTGATGTATCTCGGCCGCTTCGTCGAGCTGGGGCCGACCGAGCGGGTGTCGGAGCACGCGATGCATCCCTACACCCAGGCGCTACTGTCGGCGGAGCCGCTGCCGCTGCCGTCATCCATGCGCAACGACAAGCGCATTATTCTCGAGGGCGAGATTCCGAGTCCGATCGATCCGCCGTCGGGTTGCCGCTTCCGCACCCGCTGCCGGTATGTGCAGCCACTCTGTGCCGAGAAGACACCGGATTGGCGCGAGCTCGCCCCGGACCATTGGGTCGCCTGCCACTTCGCGGATCGCCCGAATTTTTCACCGAACGAAGCAACCAGAAACGAAAAGGGGACAACGCCATGACACATGACCGTCTCGCCGCCGCGGCGATCACGCGCCGCAACGCCCTCGCCCTGATGACCGGCGCCGCCGCAGGCGTTTCGCTCGGCGGCCCGGCTTTCGCGCAAGCAACACCCAAGCGCGGCGGCACGCTGCGGGTCTCGGCCTTCACCAACCCGTCGAGCCTCGATCCGGCCACCGGCGGCGCCGGCTCGGACCACACCTTCCTCTATACGATGTACGACTCGCTCACCGAGTGGGATTTCGAGACACTGAAGCCGAAGCCGGGCCTCGCCGAAAGCTGGAGCTTTACAGATCCTACGACACTGGTGCTCAACATCCGCCAGGGCGTGACGTTTCACGACGGCACCAAGCTCGATGCCGAGGCGGTGAAGTTCAACCTCGAGCGTGCAAAGACCGATCCGAAGTCGAACATCAAGGCCGACGTCGTCACCGTCGCCTCGGTGGAGATCAGCGGGCCGATGCAAGTGACGCTGAAGCTAAATTCGCCGGATACGGCGCTGCCGGCGATCCTCTCCGATCGCGCGGGCATGATGGTGTCGCCGACCGCACTGAAGGCGGCGTCGGCCGGCAACCTCAACCGCACGCCGGTCGGCACCGGCGCCTATACGTTCGTCAGCTGGGCCGACGGCGAGCGCATCGTCACCAAGCGCAACGAGAAATACTGGAAGCCCAACCGCCCCTACATGGACGCGATCGAGTTCGCGATCATTCCTGAACTGACGACCGGCGCGCGCTCGGTCAGCGCCGGGCAGAACGACCTGATCTACCAATTGCCGCCACGGCAGAAGCCGATCGTCGAACGCTCGCCCAACCTCAGGGTCGTCAACGGTCCGACGCTGTATTGCTTCCAGATCTTCCTGAACTGGGGCAAGCCGCCGTTCGACGACGTAAGGGTGCGAAAAGCCTTCAACTTTGCGATCGACCGCGAAGCGCTGGTCAAGGCGGCGCTCGCCGGCCTCGCCGAACCAGCCGCGATGACCCTGCCGAAGGCGCATTGGGCCTACGACAAGGACGTTGCTGCGCTCTATCCCTATGATGTCGCGAAGGCCAAGCAGTTGCTGAACGAGGCGGGCTTCAAGGAAGGCACGGTGGTCGAACTGGTCGGCTATCCGGATCAGGATTCCGTGCAGCGGCAGGAGATCCTGATCGAGCAACTGCGCAAGGCGGGCATGGCGCTGAAATTCCTCAACGCGCCAGTTGCCGAGGCGTCCGCCGCCTTCTTCGGCCCCGAGAAGCGCGCTTCCGGCCTGCTCGCGGCCTGGACGGGCCGCCCCGACCCGAGCCAGACCTACTCGCTGCAATACACCAAGGAGGCCTATTTCAACGCGGGCCGCGGCCCCGTCCCGGCCGAGCTGGACGTTGCGCTGAAGGAGTCGCGCGCCACCGAGGACATCGAAACGCGCCGCAAGGCGTTTGCGAAGGTGCAGCGGCTGGTGATGGAAAACGCGTTCGTGGCGCCGCTGGCGTTCCAGTTCGAACTGGTGGCCATGAACAAGCGTGTGCAGGGCTACAAGACCAACCTGCTCGGCAAGCCGAAGTACGACGACGTCTGGCTGGAGAGCTGAGGCGTGGCGCGGCGCAGCCCGGTCAAGGTCGTCGGCAGCCGCCTGTTGCAGGCGCTGCCGGTGATGCTGCTTGCGACGTTCATGGTGTTCTCGCTTCTGAAGCTGGTGCCCGGCGACATCGCCGTGACGCTGGCGGGCGAGAACGCCAGCGATGCGCGCATCGCCGAGATCCAGAAGCTCTACGGGCTCGACCAGCCGTTCCTGGTGCAGTACGGCAGCTGGCTCGTCAACGCCATACAGGGCGACCTGTCGCAGTCGCTGCTGTCCGGCGAGAAGGTCGCAACATCGATCGCCCGCGCCTTTCCGAATACGCTTTTGATCGTCGCGATCGCGCTGGTGCTGGCGCTGATCACCGGCATTCCGATGGGCATCGTCGCCGCCATCAAACCGAATGGCTGGGTCGACAAATTCGTCAGCATGATCGCCTCGCTCGGCGTCGCCATCCCGGTGTTCTGGCTGGCGATGATCCTGGTCGCCGAAATCTCGCTGCGGCTGAACCTGTTGCCGGCCACAGGCGCAAAACCGTTCCTCACCTCGCCATGGGAGGCGATGCGGCACGCGCTGCTTCCAGCGATCGCCATCGCCGCCTACGGCATGGCCGAGGTGGCCCGTCAATTGCGCGGCTCCCTGCTTGAGGTGCTGTCGTCGCAATATGTCCGTACGCTGCACGCCAAAGGCCTGTCGATGTCAAAAATCCTCTGGCAGCACGGCCTGAAGAACGTCAGCGTCAACCTCTTCACCATCATCAGCCTGTTGGTGAACCGTATGCTGGCGGCGACCGTGGTGGTGGAAGCGGTGTTCGCCATTCCGGGCATGGGCAGTCTCATCGTGCGCGGCGCGATCCAGCGCGATTTCCCGATCGTGCAAGGCGTCGTGTTCGCCATGGTGGTCGCCGTCATCCTGGTGAACCTGATCACCGATCTGCTTTGTGCTGCGGTCGATCCGAGGATCGAGCAATGAGCGACATCGCCCTGCCCAACCCGCAACGCGCCGATCCGGGACCGATGCTGCGCTTCGTCCGCTGGCTGGCGTCCGACCTGCGCGCGGCGCTTGCGCTTTTCGTGCTGCTCGGCCTCGTCGTCGTCGCCGTCACCGCGCCATGGATCGCCCCCTACTCGCCGACGGCGCAGGATGTGAACAACATGCTGGCGGCGCCGAGCGCCGCGCACCTGCTCGGCACCGACGACCTCGGCCGCGATATCTTCAGCCGGCTGATCTACGGAGCACCGGCCACGGTCTATGCGAGCCTGCTTGCGGTCGGCGTGGCAATTGCCATCGGCCTGCCGGTCGGACTGGTCGCCGGCTTCTTCGGCGGCTGGATCGACGACCTGATCAGCCGGGTGATCGACACGTTCCTGTCGTTTCCGGCGATCGTGCTGGCGATTGCGGTGACCGGCGCGCTCGGCATCGGCCTGACCAACGGCATGATCGCCGTCGGCATCGTCATGTTTCCCTCGCTCGCCCGCATCGTCCGCGCGCGCACGCTGATCGTGCGGCAGGAGCTTTATGTCGACGCCTCGCGCTGTTTCGGCGCGCCGGCCCACCACATCCTCTGGAAGCACGTGCTGCCGAACTCGCTGCAGCCGGTGATCGTCCAGGTCACGCTGCTGCTCGCCGCAGCTTTGCTCGCCGAAGCGAGCCTCAGCTTCCTCGGCCTCGGCATTCAGCCGCCCAACCCGAGCTGGGGGGCGATGCTCGCCCGCGCCTATCAGTACATGGAGATCGCGCCGGAGCAGATGTATGCGCCCGGCCTTGCAATTCTGGTGATTGCCCTTGCGTTCAACGCGCTCGGTGAGTCCTTGCGCATCGTCCTCGATCCGACCATGAAGGATCGCTAATTCCAATGGGAGAACTGAATGGCTGACATCAAGATCAAGACCGAGGTGGCGGGCCGCGTGTGTGCGATCCCCGCCGCACCCGGCGCGAGCCTCTCCAACGGCGACGAGATCCTGCTGGTCGAGGCGATGAAAATGGAAATTCCGGTGACGGCGACCTCCGGCGGCAAGCTGAAGTCGGTGCTGGTCAAGGTCGACGACGTGGTCGCTGAGGAACAGGTGGTCGCGATCATCGAGGGCTGAAGTCACGGCGGCAGAGAACGCAACAGGGAGAGCAACATGGCGCACGAGGACAAGACCATCGTCGTTTCCGATGCGGACAGGATCCGCCGCATCACGCTGAACCGGCCGCAGTTCCTCAACGCCTACAACCACGTGCTGTGCCACGAGGTGACCGAGGCGGTCGACGACTACATGAAGAAAGACGCGCTGCGCTGCCTGGTCATCACCGGCGCCGGGCGCGGCTTCTGTGCCGGCGGCGACATCAGCGGCACCGAGCCCGTGGAAGAACGGAACGCGCGCATCAACGTGCAGATCGGCCGCGGAGTCGAGATGCGCGACGGCATGCACCGGGTGATCCTGGCGCTCTCGCGCTGCGACAAGCCGGTGATCGCCATGGTCAACGGCCCCTGCGTCGCCGGCGGACTTGCGCTGGCGCTCGCCTGCGATTTCCGCATCGCCTCGGACAAGGCGAAGCTCGGTGACACCAGCGGCAAGTTCGGCCTGCTCCCCGACGAAGGCGGTGCCTGGCTGTTCCCGCGCTTCATGGGCATGGACAAGGCGCTGAAGATGTCTCTGCTCGCCGAAGTCTACGACGCGGCCGAGGCCGAGCGGCTCGGGCTGGTTACGGAAGTGGTGCCGCATGATCAGCTCGAGGCGAAGACCATAGCGTTCGCCCGTGCATTGGCCGACCAGGCCCCACTCGCCGTGCGCCTCGCCAAGCACATGATGCAGCGCTCGACCGACATCTCGCTCGAACGCTCGCTGCAGGACGCGTCGCTGGCGGTGATGATCGCGAACCCGGCGGACGATGTGAGCGAGGGACGGAAGGCGTTCAAGGAAAAGCGCAAGCCGGTGTTTCAAGGTAGGTAGGCGTTTCGCGGGAGTCTGTAGGCATATCGACGAATTCAGAGGTGTCCCCTCTCCCCGTTGGGGAGAGGGCTAGGGTGAGGGGCGTTGGGCCGCAGTGTTGCGACGATCTCTTCCAGCACACCGTCGATGTTTTCGAAGACATCGTTGTTCCAGAAGCGAAGCACGAGGTAGCCCGCCGCTTCGAGAACCTTGGTATGTCTCGCGTCCGCTGCGACTTGAACGGTGTGCTGGCCACCGTCGAGTTCGACGATCAGGTGCGCATCGGGGCAAAGAAAATCGACCACGTATCCAGAGACGGGCACCTGCCGTCTGAACTTCCAGCCGTCGAGGCGTCGACCGCGAACGTGGTACCAGAACTTGCGTTCTGCATCGGTCAAGTCGCGGCGTAGCTGTCTAGCGATGTTGGTGGAGCGCATTGCTTTCATCGTGGGCGCCAGTGCCCCTCACCCCAACCCTCTCCCCAACGGGGAGAGGGGGCGCGCTGTCTGCGTCGCTTGTTCAGAGGCTCCCATTGATTCAGCCTCGCGCGGGCCATTCTGGTTTGTTGGTGCCGAGCGGCATGGCGGGACGAGACCAGTGTGCTGGCGTCTTTGACAGGATCGCTGAATGCCGCACGGCGGTGAGGTCGCCGAAGCCGGAGGGCATCACTTGCATGTATTTCTTGACCGTTTCCGGAGCCAGGTCCGGCTTGCTCATCGCACCTTCAACCCGGCCGAGGTTCCAGAGCCAACGGCCGGTCTGGGCGAGCGAGACGCGTACGTGCCAGCTGCCGCCTTCGCGGGCCTGGCGCGCTTTCGCCATCATGGCGCCGAACGCCATCAGATAGCCGGTGGCGTGGTCGAGCATTTGCGATGGCAACTCCTTCGGCCCGCCGACGCCGGCGGCTTGTCCCTCGGCATGGTTGAAGCCGGTCGACGTCTGTACCAGTGAATCGAAGCCGCGGCGGCTGGCCCAGGGGCCGACGTGGCCGTAGGCGCAGAGCGAGACGTAGACGATGCCCGGATTGATCCGTGCGGCCTCGTCCGGCGAGAAGCCGAGTGCGGCCAGCGACTCCGGGCGATAGCCTTGCGAAAAGATGTCGGCGTCCGCGAGCAGCTTGCGCAGCGTCGCCCTGCCCTGTTCGCTCTTGAGCTCGATGAATGTCGAGAGCTTGCCGCGGCCGTTGTCCTTGGTGAGCCAATCAATCTGTGGCAGCTCGGGGCCTGTGATCAGGAGCACGTCGGCGCCGTGCGCTGCGAGTGTGCGGCCCGCCACAGGACCCGCGATCACCCGCGACAGGTCGAGCACGCGGATACCTTCGAGCGGGCGCTTGCCGGCGGGCCACGGTTTCGGGGCAGCCTCGCCGATCTTCTCGATGGTCAGCACCGGCAGCTCGGCCAGCGCACGGGCCTGCGGATGTTGCAACCAGGTCGCGTGCGGGCGTATGAACGAGACGACGCAACCGCCGGCATAGGCTTTTGTTTCAAAATCCTCGCCATCCCAGCCGTTCAGCGCGGCCTGCACTTTTTCGCGTTCCGGTTCGCAGCTAAGGACCCTGCAGACGTTCTCGCGATGATGTTTGAAATTGGTGTGCAGGCGCACAAAACCGTCGCGCACCTTGTAGACGCCGGCGATGGCGTCCCAGGCGGGCGGTGGTGGCTTTCCGTCGACGCGCAGGTAGCGCTCGCTGCGGCATTCGACGACGGTGTGTTCGAGATCGACGGACACGTCCTGCCCTTCGCCCGAGCGCTGCTTCCAGATATCGGCCGCGGCAAGGCCTGCGGCGGCGACGGTCACCTGCGCCGCGGTGTCGATCGCGAACGAGGACGGCAACAGCGGCGCCGTGCCGGTGAGCTTCACGGAATTCAGCACCGCCGGATCACCGCCGGCGAGTGTCCAGAGGTTTTGCAGGATTTCGGAGCTGGATTTCATGGAGAACGCCTTCGTTGCCTGACCATGCCGAGTATGGCGGCAACGTACGCCCGCGTCATTGTTGATCGGGTCAATCAACATATCTCAATGAAAATCCCGAGATCGTGGCAGGATACGGACGTCGCGGGGGTGGTGGGCGCGGGGCATTTTGCTCTTGTCGTAGCGGCCGTGCATTTTTTCGCCTTCGACCGGCTCGATCAGTGCGGGTGCTGCGGGCAAGGCGGCGACGGGGCCGAGCGAGCCGTCGGACAGGCGGCTCATCTCCCAGGTGCGGTCGATCAGCCGCTGGGCGACGATGTGCACCACGCCCTCGACGCTCTTCTGGACCTTGCCTTCGATCAGGACCAGCCGCGCGCCCATTACTTCCTTGCGGAATTGCTCCATCGTCTTCGGCCAGACGACGATGTTGGCGATGCCGGTCTCGTCCTCGATGGTCATGAACACCGTGCCCTTGGCCGTGCCCGGCCGTTGCCGCACCAGCACGACGCCGGCGCACTTGGTGTATCGGCCATCGTTGAGCGCGGTGGCGTCGCGACACGACCTGATCCCCTCGCGCGAAAAATGCGGGCGCAGGAACTCCATCGGATGACCTTTGATCGACAGGCGGATGGTCTGATAGTCGGCGACCACATGCTCCGGTAACGGCATGGCTGGCAGCGGTTCGGCCGCTTCGTCGGGCTGCTCGCGCGCTATCGCCGCGGTGAACAGCGGCAGCGGCACGTCGTCCGGCAAGCGGCGCACCGCCCACAGCGCCGCGCGGCGGTCGAGGCCGAGCGAGCGGAACGCATCGGCGTCGGCCAGCAGGATCAGCGCGCGCTTCGGCAAGGCGGTATCGCGTGCGAACTCCTCCAACGAGGTGAACGGACGCCGCGCCCGCGCTTCTGCGATGCGCCATCCCCAATCCTCTTCCGGCGTCTCCTTAAGTTCGGCCTCGTCCAGCCACTTGAAACCATCGATCTGGCGGAAGCCGAGGCGCAGCGCCAGGTGCTTCGCGCCTTCGGGCGACGGCTCTATGGTGTTGTGGGAGTGGCTGAACGACACGTCGATCGGACGCACCTCGACATTGTTCTCGCGCGCGTCGCGCACGATCTGCGCCGGGGCGTAAAAGCCCATCGGCTGCGAGTTCAACAGGCCGCAGGCAAACACTTCCGGGTGAAAGTGCTTGAGCCATGACGAGACATAGACCAGCCGGGCAAAGCTCGCGGCATGGCTCTCGGGAAAGCCGTAATCGCCAAACCCCTTGATCTGGCTGAAACAGTTTTTAGCGAACTCTTCCGGATAGCCCCGCGCCATCAGGTTGTTCACCATCTTGTCTTCGAACTTGTGGATGGTGCCGAGGTGGCGGAAGGTCGCCATCGCCCGGCGCAGCTGGTTGGCCTCGTCGGCGGTGAATTTCGCGGCCTCGATGGCGATCCGCATCGCCTGCTCCTGGAACAGCGGCACGCCGAGCGTCTTGTGCAGGATCTGCTCGAGTTCGTCCTGAGGGCCATGCTCCGGTGACGGCGCGGGATAACTCACCATCTCGATTTTGTTTCGCCGCTTCAGATAGGGATGCACCATGTTGCCCTGGATCGGTCCGGGTCGGACGATCGCAACTTCGATGACGAGATCGTAGAAGGTGCGCGGCTTCAGCCGCGGCAGCATGTTCATCTGCGCCCGGCTCTCGACCTGGAAGACGCCGAGTGACTCGCCCCGCTGCAGCATCTGGTAGACGACGTCGTCGTCCTCGCCCTTGATGTCGGCGAGCTCATAACGTTTGCCCTTGTGCAGGTCGATCAGGTCAAAACATTTGCGGATGCAGGTCAGCATGCCGAGCGCGAGCACGTCGACCTTCATCATGCGGATCGCATCGATGTCGTCCTTGTCCCACTCGATGAAGGTGCGGTCGTCCATCGCCGCGTTGCCGATCGGCACATAGGTGTCGAGCCGGTCCTGGGTCAGCACGTAGCCGCCGACATGCTGCGACAGATGGCGCGGGAAACCGATCAGCTCGGTTGCAAGCTCAAGGGCCCGCCCGATCATGGGATTGTCCGGATCGAGCCCGGCCTGTTTCAGCTGCTGCCTGGTGTAGCCGTCGCCCCAGCTTCCCCAGACCGTGTCGGCCAGCGCGCCGGTAATGTCCTCGGTCAGGCCCAGCGCCTTGCCGACATCGCGGATGGCGCTGCGCGGGCGATAATGGATGACGGTCGCGACGATCGCCGCGCGGTGGCGACCATAGCGCCGATAGACATACTGCATCACCTCCTCGCGCCGCTCGTGCTCGAAGTCGACGTCGATGTCCGGCGGCTCGTTGCGCTCCTCCGACAGAAACCGCTCGAACAGCACGTTGATCTCGGTCGGGTTCACCGAGGTGATGCCGAGCACGTAGCACACCGCCGAATTCGCCGCCGATCCCCTGCCCTGGCACAGGATGTTCTGCGAGCGCGCGTAGTGGACGATGTCGTGCACGGTGAGGAAGTAATGCGCGTACTTGCGCTTGGCGATCAGCGTCAGCTCCTTGTTCAGGATCGCGCGCAGCTTGTCGTCGATGCCGTCCGGAAAATATTTCTTCACGCCGGCCCAGGTCAGGTCCTCCAGATGCTGCTGTGCGGTCTTGCCCGGCGGCACCGGCTCGTCCGGGTATTGATAGCTGAGCTGCGACAGGGAGAACGAAATGCGTTCCGCAAAGCGGACGGTCTCGGCGAGCGCTTGCGGATAATCGCGAAACAAACGCGTCATTTCGGCGGGTGTCTTCAGATGCCGCTCGGCATTTGCTTCAAGCTTGCGCCCGGCCTTGTCGATTGTCGTCTTTTCGCGCACGCAAGTCAGCACGTCCTGCAAGGGGCGGCGGTTGTGGTCGTGATAGAGCACGTCGTTGGTCGCGATCAGCGGCGCCCGCACCGTATCGGCAACGCGCTGCAGCCGCGCCAGCCGGCGCTCATCGTCGCCGCGATAGAACGGACTTGCCGCGAGCCAGACGCCTGCCGCAGGCGATGCCTGCAACCTGTTCAAGGTACCGGCGAGGCTTCCCGGCTTGAAGCGATAGGGAGGCATCAGCACCAGCAACTGGCCTTCGGCGAACTCCTCAAGGTCGGACAATTGCAGCAGGCATTCGCCCTTCTCGGCCTTGAGCTTGCCTTTGCTGAGCAGCCGGCACAGCCGGCCATAGGCCGCGCGGTCAGTGGGATAGACCAGGATGTCCGGCGTGCCGTCGATGAAGACCAGCCGCGCACCGATCAGGAGTTTCGGCTTGGTGGCGAGCTCCTCATTGTCCAATGCGGAATAGGCGCGCACCACGCCGGCCAGGGTGTTGCAGTCGGCGATGCCGATCGCTTCCAAGCCATACTCACTCGATCTCACCACATATTCACGCGGATGCGACGCCCCGCGCAGGAACGAGAAATTGGTGGCGACGCCGATCTCGACATAGCTCATGCGAACAGCCCGTGCAGGAACCAGCGGAATTCATCAACTTCGCGCGCGAAAATGCCCTCGCGATAAATCCAGTAGCGGACGCCTTCCCTGTCCTCAGCGCGGAAATAGTCGCGCGAGAGCACGCTGCCGTCGCGCTTGAGGACATCGGTGTCCGGTTGCGGCGGGTGCAGTTTTGCGAACTCGTCCTCCAGCTCGGCATCGTCATCGCGATGCCGCCACCACTCCATCGCAATCCGCTCGGGGCCCTCGGTGCGGACCATGACATGCAGGTTGCGCCGCCAGCGGAACTGCGCCGGCGCGCCGTCGGGAAAATCCGCCGTGACATCGATCGGCTCGGGCCGTTCGAACAGCCTCAAAGGCCGTGACGGCGGCTCGTGCGGAATGGGCGCAGGCCGCCATGCAATTGCCTCGCCGGGATATTCCTGCGCGGGGATGGCGAGCGCGGCATGCTCGGGGATGTGCGTATCCTGCGGAATGTAGCGAATGACGCGCCGCCGGCCGATCCGCGCGGCCAGCCGGTCCACCAGTTCGTTCACGTCTTCCGCCTCGTTGGCAGCCGTATCGAAACCGTGCTGAACCGCGTTGACACCGACGGTGCGCACCGCGGACAGACGGATCAGGTCGAAGCCGAACCCGGGATCGAGCGGGTCGGCCAACGCATCGAGCTTTTCAGCGAACAGGCGTTCGACCACCGCTGGCCGCGTGATCGGCTGGCCTGCTTCCACGGCGATCGAACGCACCGTGCCGTCGGTGCGGAAAAAACTCGCTTCCAGAAGCCGCGCGCCCTTGCCGTGCCGCTCCATGGCGGCGGTCAGCACGGCAGCCAGCGATGACAGCGCCAGCGCTATGACCTCGTGGGTCGCGACCGGCTCGGCAAAACGCTTCTCCACCACATAATCCGGCGCGGGTTTTCGCGGGGAGATCGGCGCGTCCCCCTGCCCCAGCGCCTGCTGCAGGATGGAGGTGAACTCCGCGCCGAAGCGCGCGGTGATCTCGGCCGGCAGGCGCGACGCCACGTCGCCGATGGTTTTCAGGCCGGCGCGGTTGAGCCCGCGCACGATCTTCTCGTCGGCGCCAAGCGTGGCAACGGACAACGGCGCGACGGCTAAAGCCTCACCGCCGCAGGCAACGATCCGCCCGTGCGCATGCCGTGTCAGCGCGCGGGCCGCAACGGCCGTTCCGGCAACCGCGGCGCTGACGACAAATCCCTGGCGTGACAGCGCATCGCAGACCTTTGCCATCATGGCCTTTTCGCCGCCGAACAGGTGCGCGCAGCCGGTGATGTCGAGGAACAGGCCGTTGATGCCGTCCAGCGCCACCAGCGGCGTGAAGCGGTCACACCAGTCGGCGATGGCGTTGAGGGTCTTGGCGTCGGCCACCGGATCGGCGTCGATCACCTCGAGCGACGGCAGCATCGCGCGCGCGGTCGCAAGCGGCATCTCGACGTTAAGGCCAGCTATTGCCGCCGCATCGTTCAGCGCGGTGAGCTGAAGCGCGTTGTCGATCTTTGCGGTGACCACCAGCGGCGTATCGTCAGGCGCTGCGGCGGCGCTTTGCTGCTGCAGGCGGCGGTAGCGGTCGGTCGGCAGGCGCGGCAGCCACACGCTGAGGATGCGCCGTCCGTTCGCGGAAAAAGTACTCATCACTCGTCCATTCCATGATCCATCGCCCGGTCGGTCCGTGCCGGTTGCGTGCGAGTTCGGCGTCGAAGGAAGGCTTGCCCCACCCCTGCCAGTCTGCGACCGGCGGCGAATGTGCGGCACGCACGATCCAGCGTGTTTCGGCGGTCGAGGCTTGAGGGGCAGCGCCCAGCCGCAGCATCAGCGCGGTGACGCCGGACTCTCCTGCGGCCAGCGTCAGCTTGCGGCTGGCGACGAGATCGAATGCGCGCGTCTCGCCCCAGATCTCGGCAACGACGACGCCGAGCGCGTTGCAGGCGAGCCCATCGGCAGCGGTACGCAAAACGGTTTCCGCCGTCGAGGCACGCACGACAACAACGTAACGAGGGTCGAGACCGAGCTCGGCAAAGCCCGCCATCGACAGGTCGCCGGATTCGATCGCGGAGAAATCCTGCCTGATCCAGAGGACGAAGCGCTTGCCCTGCGTCGCGCGCCGCGCCAGCGCGAGCACAAAACCGGTCGCGGCCGCCGACTGCGCGCCGGCGGGCGCGAACACCTCGTGCATGGCGCCCAGTGTCAGCCCGCCTTTCAGCGCGGCATCGGCACCGGCGGCCCCAAGCGCTGCGCGCTCGAGCAGACGTTCGCCGCCGCCCGTTTCCAGCCGCTCCACTTCGGTGCGCAAGGACGCAAGCGCATGTACGCGCGCGAGGGTCATGCCGCGCCGCTCCTGACTCTTTTCCGGCGGGCCGGCAGGTTTAAAGTGACAACCAGCGACAAGCCGAATTGTTCATGATATGTTCTCATTAAAGGCGGAACGCGAAGAAGAGTCAATCGGCCTCCTCGAAAAGTTTTCTTGAAGTTAAATCAATACCTTGGACGCAAGTTTAAAAGCAGATAGCAGCGGGTTACCGGCGATCGTCGCAGGAATATCGAGTGCCGAGACCCGCCGGACCAGACCGAGGTTGAAAGCATGGTCGCCAGCGACAGCTTCGCCGAGTTTCTCCGCGAGCAGCTTGCTCCCGTCGGCCGCGTCACCTTGCGACGCATGTTCGGCAAGACCGGCGTGTTCTGCGACGGGTTGATGCTCGCCATGGTGACGGACGACACGCTCTATTTCCGGGTCGATGACGACAACCGTGGAATCTTCAAGGAAGCCGAGGCCTTCCCGCCCCTCAACTACGCGAAGAAGGGCGCCATGATCGATCTCTCCTTCTGGCGTGTGCCGGAGCGGTTGTTCGACGAACCCGACGAGCTCGTCACCTGGGCGCGGGCCGCGCTCGGAGCGGCGCGTCGGGTCGCGGCCAAGCGCGAACGGACAACGCCAACCAGGCGCCCTGCCTCCCGGCGCGGCAGCAAGTCTCGTTGATCTTCTCAAATTCACGATCCCTCTCGCCTGCGACGCGGCGCGCGCGTCATCCGCCCGGTTCTTTGTCCGGCCTGGGCAAGCCGGTCTTCATGCGCGCTTGGCGTTTACGCCATTCGCGCCAGATCAAAGCCTTCCGTCTCCCGAGGGGGCGTGCGGAACGCTAAGGCGTTGAACTGCGCCTGCAGCTGGCGTGTCTTGCAACACGCCAGAATTCTCGTGTGGCCACGGAGCAGTCTTTACGCCTGCGTTCCGCACGCAATGGTTTGACGGCCCCGCTCCGCCTGGCCCGATGTCGCGACCTCGACACCATCTCTCGACGAGACACGCGAAGGGCATCCGCGTGAACCTGGTTTACCTGGGGCCGCCCTGTACGGGCGTGTGCGTCAGTCCTCCGTCGCACCTATACCTTGTCGGTGCCGCAAAGGACCTTCACGCCGTGTACGGCCATCGCCTCCCGCCCTGCGATCGTGACGCTTCGCGAGTCGCTCCTCTTAACGAGGCGGGATAAACGCACTATATTCCTATAGGCATAAAAGTACATACTTATCTGAAAATAATCCAACAGCCTGTCAATGCCTGTTGAGAATCCGGGCAAGATGCTGATGCGGATGCCGAAATCGCGCCGGCGCGGGCCTGGCGATTGAAGGCGACGAGCTAAATAGATCGGGCTCTATCGCCAGCTCATTCTTCCATGGCCGGAGCTGTGGCTCGCATCGTCGACCAGGCGGCCGGCCCCCGCCTGGCTAGTCTCAAGAGTGATCCTTGCGACCCCCCCGAAATGGGCTCGGTCCCTTAAGGAGTCGCTCCTTGCGCGTGTGCCGTTCCTCTGTCGTGGCATCGGCTGCCATGCGGGAATCGATCGCGTCGGCGGCCAGCTCCGCAGCTCGAGCTGATGCTGTGGGCGTCTGACTGCGCATCGACGTGCCATCTTTCTCCAGGCCCAGCTCCACAAGCCGGCGGACCGCTTCGGGGCGGCTCGGCAAGTCGGCTTGCTTGCGACGCCAATTATCGATCGCCATAAGCACAGTCAGGCGCCAGCGAACGTTGACGCCTTCGCTTTCAACACGCGGTCTACCCCTTCGATTTCTAACTCTCTCAATTTTTGAATTCATGATTTAATGGCTTCATAAAAAAAACGGAAAGATAACACCGCAACCATCGCACCAGCGCTAACTTCTAATCAAGATTCAAGAGTCGCTCGGACACCAGGGGCCGCGCGGTTTTTCGACCCCATCACCTTGAGCGCATGGGCGCCCAAATGCGTGATGCGTCGTCAGGGGGCGGGATCGCTCGACGTGTGACCATTCGAGCGCCCCCTGACCGGCACATCGATGTTGGCTTCGTCGGGGGCGGCCTTTAGAAGCCAACTCTGCGCGGCTGGCATCCATCCTGCGCGCGTGTCGTCGCCAGATGCAACTCAGGTCGCGTCTTAACACTACGGATAAAGGTTAAGCGGGCTGGCCGCGGGAACCGTCATCCGCGCACGGATAAGGCAAAGCGCACAAGTGACCGCACCCGGTTGAAGTCCGGCGCATCACCGAAGGCACCAAAAGACTAAGGGGCGAGCGCAACCTCTGTCGTGATACAAAGCTACCAACATGCGTGGAACAAAAAAGGACGTTCGACCGAGATGAAGCTGAAGCGACCGGAGTTGAGCTCAAACAGCGCCAACTATCAACTTACTCAGGCCAGTCACCGACAGGGCGCCGTTGATGGCGCAATTGAGATTATCTCGAGAGACGCCACTCAATGGATTGAAATGCTGAGCACAGGGTCGCCGGAACCCGTGGCTAAAAGAACAACGGACGCCTGGTTAGTTGAAACGTTGGTTCAGGGCGCATGGATTCGCGAATATCACGAGTGGGCAAAAGCGACCAAAGACTATTTCAACGAGCAACATCGACTTAATGGCTCTCCAGCACCGCAATGGAAGAATGGCAAAGGCTGGTCGCATATCGACTTTGTCCGGGAGCAGCTGGAGGCCTTCTCGATCAATCTGTCTCCACACATTCTCTTCATCGTCGAGAGGAATCGAGACCAGATCAATACGGCAAGGTATGATGAAGGGCATTTTGCGGACGAAAAGCAGTTTCGCGAGTTGCACAACGCGATTGCCGATTTCTGGAACGAACTAGCCAGCGCCGAAGGGGGCCTCCCCTAGGCTCGGGCTGCGGGAAGAGCACCGCATTGACCCGGCCGGGCGAAGGCTTCGATGCTCATTCGATCTTCGATTGGAATGCTATTCGTCCCGCATCCGTAATACGATATTCTCCACCAGCCTTCAGTCGTTGCTCGACCCATCCCTTGTCCCTCATACGGGCGAGAGTTCCAGGGCCGGTGGGATAGAGCGCTTGAGAAGTCCGCCACACCCCCGCGAGAAGTATCTGGAGCGCATGCCGTTCTCTGGCATCTGGCAGCAATGGGTCTCTGGGCGGCATGTTTTTATTTTGCCTTCGCTGGCCGCCGCACTGAACCTGGCTCAAAAGTCGGCGCTTTGCCCAATGTAGTCTCAATTATTGAGCCGCCGGTTCAAATGAAATTTGCCGAGTAATCCGTAGCGATTGGCTGCCTGGTGTCCGCACGCGATCGAATGACAGCGTAGCTGCTTTCGCTGCTTGTATTTCCTCCGAAACGGGTTTGAACTGAATGAAACGGCGGTACGCCGTAGCAAATAATAGAACGAGGAAACGCAAAACCCCGGAGGAAGAAAATGCGGAGCAACGCTATCGACGTGAGGCCTATTGCTGGCGCGCTCGGCGCCGAGCTTCATGGTGTGGACCTCGCTCACATGAGCGACGCCGATTTCGACGACGTGCACGAGGCGTTCCTGACGCATCAGGTGGTGTTCTTCCGCGACCAGACCATGACGCCGGCCGAGCAGGTCGGCCTCGCCCGCCGGTTCGGCGACATTCATCTCCACCCCTACATGGAAGGTCTCCCCGGGCAGCCCGAGGTGCTGGAGATCATCAAGCGCGAGAACGACAAGACGAATTTCGGCGGCACCTGGCATACGGACCAGGCGTTCTCGCCGCGACCGGCGCTCTGCACCCTGCTCTACGCCAAGGAAACGCCGACGTTCGGCGGCGACACGATGTTCACCAACATGTACCTCGCCTACGAGGCGCTGTCGGACACGATGAAGCAGACGCTGGCGCCGCTGAAGGGCCTGTTCCTCGGCGACCGCGGCGCCGCCGCCGGCGGGCCCTCGCGCAAGGAGAAGTACGCCGGCCAAGGCGCCATGCGCCCGAAGGATCCCTTTGCGGATGAGGGCACGCACGCAGAACATCCCCTGGTGCGCACGCATCCGGAAACCGGGAGAAAGTCGCTGTTTCTCTCCTCGCACACCGTGAAGATCGTCGGCATGACCAACGAGGAAAGCGCACCGATCCTCGGTTTCCTAAGGCAGCATGCGGTGCGGCCGGAATTCACCTGCCGCTTCCGCTGGGAGCCGGGTTCATTCGCGATCTGGGACGACCGCTGCACACAACACTTTGCGCTGAACGACTACAACGGCCAGCGCCGGGTGATGCACCGGATCACGGTGCGCGGCGACGTGCCGGTTTAGTGTCATTGCGAGGCTCGTAGCCCGGATGGAGCGAAGCGCAATCCGGGGCTGACTCAGCGGGTGGGATTCCCGGATTACGCTTCGCTCCATCCGGGCTACAGCCCTTACCCTCACGCAACGGGCTCGCCGAAATTTCCGTCGATACTGCCGCCGTCGCCTCCCCAGCCCGGCGGCAGTACGCCCGTACGAATATAGCGGTGCAAGGAGGAGAACTTCCAGTTTGCAGGCGCGGACACCAGCCCATGCTTGACCGGATTGTAGTGAATGTAGTCCACGCATCGTTCGAAATCCGCTTCACCGCGGATCGTGTGTTCCCAGAAACGCCGCTGTCAGAGATCAAACTCGCCGCGGGCATTCGCGGAAATGGGCGCCCCTGTCGCAACCACGCTGCGCGTGAATGCCGCTTTGATCGCCTTCCAACGACCGGGAAAATCCCAGTCATCCGGAGGCAGCGTAAGAATGGCATGCAAGTGGTCTGGCATAATCACGATTGCATCGACGGCGAACGGTTTGCGTCGCCGCGCCCGGCGAAACGCCGCACGTAGCAGGGCGATATGGTCGACCAACGCAGTTGATTGCCGGTCCGACAGCGTAACCGTGAAGAAGAATGTCCCGCCAGGGACAAGATTACGCCGGTAGTGGACCATCGTTGGTTCTGCCCCGGATTTGCGCCGTAGCCCGGATGGAGCGGAAGCGCAATCCGGGAATCCCGATCGCTGAGTCAGCCCCGGATTGCGCTTCGCTCCATCCGGGCTACGAGGCCTCCGTCCGGCCTACGAGGCCTCACCCCTTCGTGGCTGCCGCCCTTAGCTCATCGATCGTGCGCGACGCAGTGATCGCTTGCGGATCCAGCAGGCAGTGCAGGATCGCGGGCTTGCCTGAAGCAAGCGCGCGCTCGAACGCCGGCTGAAACTCTTCCGTCGTCTCGACGCGCTCGCCGTGGCCGCCATAGGCGCGGGCGAGCGCGGCGAAATCGGGGTTCTTCAGGTCAGTCGCCGACACGCGGTTCGGATAGTTGTTCTCCTGGTGCATGCGGATGGTGCCGTACATGCCGTTGTCGATCACGACCACGATGAACGGAATGCCGAACTGCGCCGCGGTTCCGAATTCCTGGCCGTTCATCTGGAAGCAGCCGTCGCCGGCGAAGGCGACGACGACCTTGTCCGGCTGCTGCCGCTTCGCCATCACCGCCGCCGGCACGCCATAGCCCATGGAGCCCGAGGTCGGCGCCAGTTGCGTGCCGTACTGCTTGAAGCGGAAGTAGCGGTGGATCCAGCCGGCGTAGTTGCCGGCGCCGTTGCAGACGATGGCATCGGCCGGCAGGTGGTCGCGCAGCCAGCACATCACCTCGCCGAACTGGAAACGGCCGGGAAGCTTTCGGGGATTATCGGACCAGGCGAGGTAATCCGCATGCGCGGTGGCCGCCTCCTCCGCGTTGCCGCGCCCACCCGTATCGAGCGCCGCAAGTTTTGATGCAAACGCGATCGGGCTCGCCTGAATGGCCAGCGTCGGCTGATAGACGCGCCCGAGCTCTTCGGCGCCTGGATGCAAGTGCACCAGCTTCTGCTTCGGCGTCGGCACGTCGATCAGCGTGTAGGCGGACGACGGGACTTCCGACATACGGCCGCCGACCAGCAGCAGAACGTCCGCGTCCTTGATGCGCGCGGCGAGCTTCGGGTTGGGACCGATGCCGAGGTCGCCGGCAAAGTTCGGATGATCGGCGGGAAACAGCTGCGCCCGCCGGAACGAGGCCGCGACCGGAATACCGGCGCGCGCGGCAAAGTCGGCCACCGATTTGACCGCGGCCGCATTCCAGCGCGAGCCGCCGACGATCATGAACGGCTTCTTCGCCCCCTTCACCAATTCGCCCAGCGCCTTGATGTCGGCCTCCGCCGGCACGGTGTCCGCAGGCTCCACCCGCGGCGAGTCCACGACGTCCGCCATCTCGGTCAGGATGTCTTCCGGCAGCGACACCACCACCGGCCCCGGCCTGCCCTGCATGGCGACGCGGAAAGCGCGCGCGACCAGCTCCGGGATGCGTTCGGCGCTGTCGATCTCCACCACCCATTTGGCGATCGAGCCGAACACCGCCTTGTAATCGAGTTCCTGAAACGCTTCGCGGCCCAGCATGCCGCGCTCGACCTGACCGACGAACATGATCATCGGCGTCGAATCTTGCGCTGCGATATGAACGCCGTGAGCCCCGTTCGTCGCGCCGGGACCGCGGGTGACGAAGCAGATGCCGGGACGGCCGGTCAGCTTCCCATAGGCCTCGGCCATGATGGCGGCGCCGCCCTCCTGGCGGCAGACCAGCACGTCGATCGCAGCGTCATGCAACGCGTCCAGCACGGCAAGAAAGCTCTCACCCGGCACGCAAGTCAGACGCTCCACCCCTTGAAGTTGAAGCTGGTCGACAAGGATGCGGCCGCCGCTGCGGGAATTGACTTGAGCTCTCACGATGTTCACTCCCCTGGAAACGTTACCGTTCTATCCATCGCAACGTGACAACGGAAGCGCCCGCCGCCGGTTAGAAGGGTCCGTTAGCGCCCGTTTTCCGTGCAAGTTGCGACGCTTACCTACTTGACCTTACTGCATATGTTCATGCATGGCTGGTCGTGTCATTGGTTTGGGCGGACCTCGCCCAAACAATAATAACTGCGAAAAACTCGCACAAAAAGACCAACGGGAGGTACTTGACGTGACTTATCCGATCAATCCGCTTGCGATCATCAAGCTTGCCTCGATTGCGCTGGCCGGCACCGCGGCCATGGCGGCACCCGCGTTCGCGCAGGTCAAGCTGCCGCCGACGATGACCATGACGGCCTACGACACCGGCACCGCCGGGTTCAACATCACCGTCGCCATCGGCAAGATGATGAAGGACAAGCACGGCACCGACGTGCGCGTGCTGCCGGCCGGCAATGACGTCGCGCGGCTGCAGCCGCTGCGCACCGGGCGGGCGATCGCCTCGGGCATGGGCTCGGGCGTCTATTTCGCGCAGGAAGGCGTGTTCGAGTTCGGCACCAAGGAATGGGGCCCGCAGGCCGTCCAAACCACGCTGACGACGGTCGATTGCAACGCCGGCAGCCTCGGCGTTGCGGCCGACACCGGCGTGAAGTCGCTGGCGGACCTGAAAGGCAAGCGTGTCGGTTTCGTGGTCGGCTCGCCTGCGCTCAACCAGAATACGCTCGGCGTGCTGGCCTTCGCGAACATGACCGAGAAGGACGTCAAGGTGGTCGAGTTCGCAAGCTACGGCGCGATGTGGAAGGGCGTCGTCAACAACGACGTCGACGCCGCCTACGGCACCACCATCACCGGCCCGGCCAAGGAGCTGGAGAGCTCGCCGCGCGGCATCGTCTGGCCGCCGACTCCGCATGACGACAAGGCCGGCTGGACGCGCCTGCAGAAGGTTACTCCGTTCATCAACCCGCACATGGCCACCTGCGGCGCCGGAGGCATCTCCAAGGACAAGCCGATCCAGCTCTCGAACTATCCGTACCCGATCTACACGGTCTACGCGAACCAGAACGAGAACGACGTCTACATGCTGACCAAGGCGATGATCGAAGGCTACGACGCCTACAAGGACGGCGCACCGGGCGCGACCGGCATGGCGGCGAAGGCGCAGACCAAGAACTGGTCGGTGCCGGTGCACAAGGGCGCAGTGAAGGCGCTGAAGGAAGCCGGCGCCTGGAGCGACGACCAGGAGAAGCACAACAACAATCTCTACAAGCGTCAGGAAACGCTGGCCGCCGCATGGGCCGACTTCAACAAGGCGAGCCCGCCATCGGATCTGAAGGCGTACGCCGATGCCTGGATGAAGGCGCGCGCAGACGCGCTGTCGAAAGCGAGCATGCCGAACGGCTTCTGATCCGAAGCCGCACAGTTGAGACCGGAAGAGAACCTCGGAGCGCTCATGTCGACAATGCCCTCTTCCGATCCTGCACAAGCTTCGGCAGCCGCAGCCAGCGCGGCTGCCGATGTTCCAAGGAAAGTCGTCTTCGACGATCCGCACGGCGGCGCCGCCAGCCTGGCCGAAGCCGAAGTTACGCGCGTCCGCACGCTCAAGGGCTTCTGGCGCTGGGTCCTGATCGTCGCGACGGCGCTGACGATCTTCCTTTGCATCAACCAGCAGTTCGCGCTGCGCTTCTTCATCGGCTACACGCAGCTCAATACCGAATATTTCTACATGCTGATCGCGCTGATGCTGCCGTTCACGTTCCTGATTTTCCCGGCGACGAACACAGCTCCACTCGATCGGCTTCCCTGGTACGACCTGGCCCTGTTCGCCATCACCTTCGCCGCCTCGCTCTACCTGATGACGTTCATCCGGGCCGCTGCAGCAAATGGCTGGGAGTTCGGTGGCGCGCCGCAAGGCGTGATCGTTGCCGGCGGGATCATGTGGATCGTGCTGATGGAGGCGCTGCGGCGCACCGGCGGATGGAGCCTGCTGCTCAGCGTGCTGCCGTTCACGGTCTATCCGCTGTTCGCCGACGCGAGCTGGCTCGGGCCCTTCCGAGGCACGGAGTCGACGCTTGATCTCGCCATCTCCTATCACGTGCTCTCGGGCGAAAGCCTTCTCGGCATCCCGGTGCAGGCGTTCGCTGACACGGTGATCGGCTTCCTCGTGTTCGGCACCGCGCTGATGATGACCGGCGCCGGAAAATTCTTCATCAACATCTCGTTTGCGGCCTGCGGTACCTTCCGCGGCGGGGCGGCAAAAGTCTGTATTTTCGCCTCCGGCCTGCTCGGCATGATGTCCGGATCGATCATCTCCAACGTGCTGACGGCCGGCACGATGACTATCCCGACCATGAAGAAGACCGGCTTCCGCGCGTCATATGCTGCGGCGATCGAGGCCTGCGCGTCCACTGGCGCCGTGCTGGCGCCGCCGGTGATGGGCGCGACCGCCTTCGTCATCGCCCAATTCCTGAACATCAGCTACGCCGAAGTCGCGGCAGCCGCGATCATTCCGGCGGTGCTCTACTATGCCGGCCTGTTCATGCAGGTCGACTCCTACGCCGCGCGGCACAACCTGAAGGGGCTGCAGCGCTCCGAATTGCCGCGCGTGTGGGATACGATCAAGGAAGGCTGGTACTATGTCTTTGTGATCGCGCTCCTGATCGTGATGCTGCTTTACTTCAAGCGCGAGAGCCACGCGCCGTTCTACGCGACCGCACTGTTGCTGGTGCTGAACCAGATCTTCTCCAAGGACACGCGCTGGACATTCGCGACGATCGCGAAGTTCTTCGAGGTCAACGGGCGGACGTTCGTCGAGTTGATCGGCATCCTTGCCGGCTGCGGCCTCTTGATCGGCGCGTTCTCGATGACCGGCGTGGTGTCAAGTCTCGCCAACGACCTCCTGCGCATCGCCGGCGACAACGCCTTCCTGCTGCTGGTGATGTGCGCCGTCACCAGCCTGATCCTCGGCCTCGGCCTGACGACAACCGCCTGCTACATCTTCCTCGCCATCCTGATTGCACCCGCATTGGAAAAGGCCGGCCTGAACAAGATGGCCGTGCACATGTTTATCTTCTACTGGGGCATGCTGTCGTCGATCACTCCGCCCGTGGCCATCGCTTCGTTTGCGGCCGCCGGCATCGCCGGCTCACCCGCAATGAAGACGGGATGGGAATCGATGTGGGTCGGCAGCATCATCTACTTCCTGCCGTTCTTCTTCGTGATGAATCCCGCTCTGGTGCTGCAGGGCCCCTACCACGAGGCGTTCGGCCTGATGGCACTGGCAGGTGTCGGCATCCTGTTCATCTGCGGCGGCATTCAGGGCTATCAGGCCTTCGTCGGCGACCTGCGCCGGACGGGAGTGCTGGAATGGCCGCTGCGGGTACTGCTGGTGATCGGCGGCTTCATCATCGCCACGCCTGGTGGCGGCATCAATCCGCTGTCGCAGGTTCAGGTCACGTCGATCGGCGCGGCGATCCTGGCGCCAACGGTGCTGCTGGCGCTGCTGCTGATGCGACGCTCAAGGGGCGCGCCGGCGGCGGCCTAGATCTTCCGGCAAGGGGCCCGAGACGCGATCCGCCCTCGCGCGAACGGCGCGCGTAGCGATCCGCTCCGCTGGCCGCTGCAGCTCAGCCTTCCCGATACCAATCCTTGAGGTTGCCGATGTTGGTGTCCCAGCCGCTGAGATCGACTTTCATTTTGTTGGAGGCGCCGGCGACGCCTGGGCGATAGACCAGCGGGATCACCGCGTGATCGCCGCATGCGAGATCGTTCATGCGGATGAACATCGCCGCGCGCTTGATCGGATCCAGTTCGCCTTCCGCCGCCTTGTAGAGCTTGTCGCACTCGGGGTGGGTCCAGCGGGTGATGTTGCGGCCCTGCCACTTGTTCTCTTTCGTGGACAGCTCCTCGGTCAGGAACTGAGCCATCAACCTTGTCGGGTCAGGCTGCCCCATTCCGGTGTTGTACATCTGAATGTCGCAGTAGAACTTCGTATAGGTGTCCGGGTTGGCGACGTCGGCAGAGAAGAACACCGATGAGGTGACCGCCTTCAGCTCGAGGTCGATGCCCGCCTTCTGACAGGCCTGCTTGACGATCGCCTGGGTCTTCTGCCGCGGCGTGTTGGTCGACGTCTGAAAGACGAACTTCAGCTTCTTGCCATCCTTCGCCCGGATGCCGTCCGCACCTTTCTTCCAGCCGGCGGCCTCGAGGACTGCGTTGGCCTTGTCGACGTTGTATTCCCACTTGTGGGTCTTGGAGCGGAAACGTTCGGGATTGTTGAGGAAGTTTCCGGTGGCGACACCGCCACGTCCGTAGATGTGTTCCTGCACCGAGGCCCGGTCGATCAGCAGACCGATCGCCTGGCGCACGGCCTTGTCACTCAGGAGCGGATGTTTCGTCTTGGCGCTGGACCGCTCGCCGTCGACCTCGGTCCACGGGTCGGTGCTGTTCAGCTGGATGTGCTCGATGCTGCCGCTTTCCGTGATGATGACCCGGCCCTTGCCGCCCTTCTCCAGCCGCGCCAGAATCTCGTCCTCGACCTGCAGGTTCCAGGCAAAGTCGTACTCGCCTGTCTGGATGACGGCGCGAGCGGCTGACACGGCATCGCCGCCGCCCTTCATCTCGATGGTGTCGAAATGCGGACGGCTCTCGACGTGATAGCTGGTGTTGATCTCGCCGCGGAGCATGTCGCCCGGCTTGAAGTCGACGAACTTGTAGGGACCAGTGCCGACGGGCTTCAGGTTGGCCGGCGCGTCGCGGGATTTAGCCCCGGTGTAGTCCGCGAACAGGTGCTTCGGGATCAGCATGCCGCGAGAACCGACGAAGGCGTCTGCCCAGAATGGCGTCGGCCTGTCGAACAGAACCTTGACCGTGAGGTCGTCGACCTTCTCGACCTTGATGTCCTTGTAGGTGCCGAACGTCACGCACGCGGACGCCGGATCAATCGCATATTCCCAGTTGAAGACGACGTCGTCGGCGGTGAACGGCTTGCCGTCGTGCCACGTCACGCCGCGCTTGAGCTTCCAGGTGACCGACTTGCCATCGGCGGCAAGCCCGCCGTTCTCGCGGCTCGGAATTTCCGCTGCGAGGACAGGCAAGAGATCGCCGTCAGGGTCCCAGCGCGCGAGCGGTTCGTGGAAGATGCGTGAGGCGTCCTGCTCCTTGGTCCCGGTCGCGAAATGCGGATTGAGCAGTGTCGGACCTTGCCACCAGAGCACCCTGAGCGCTCCGCCGCCGCCACGCTTGGTCGGCTTGTACTGGAACTTGCTCTCTGTCGCCGCAGCCGGAACGCCCGAGAAGGCCAGCATCTGGCCGGCCATTGGCGCTGTCAGTCCAAGCGCGATCATTTGCTGCACAAACGACCGCCGCGAGACTTTGCCCTGCTTCACCTCTGCGATGAGGCCTCGTAATGCCTGCACGTCCATGGAAACCACCTGCGCAAGACGGCTGCCTGTCGGCACGATTTGCTTTTGCTGCAGCCGGGCAAATGCAAACCGCGTCAAGGAGAGCAGGTTAGCGACAGACGGTCAACGCTACGCTAGGTCGCAAGCTGCGTCTCGGCCAGGCGGATCCAGTACGACGTGCCGTAAACAATGGCATCGTCGTTGAAATTGTAGGCAGGGTGATGGAGCCCGGCGGAATCGCCGTTGCCGATGAAGATGAAGGCACCGGGCTTCTCCTCCAGCATGAAGGCGAAATCCTCCGCGCCCAGCATCGGCGGCGCCGTCGCGTTGACGTTGGCCTCGCCGGCCACCTCCGACGCGACGCGCGCGGCAATGTCGGTCTGCTCGGCGTGATTGACCAGCACCGGGTAGCCGGTGCGGTAGTCGAGGTTGATCTTCGCTCCGGTCAGCATCGCAACGCCGTCGACGACCTCCTTGACGCGCTTGGCGACCAGCGCACGCACCGTCGGGTTCAGCGTACGTACGGTTCCGGACAGCGTCGCCGTGTGCGGAATGACGTTGGCCGCGTCACCGGCGTGGAACATGCTCATCGAGACCACCGCCGATTCCAGCGGATCGACGCTGCGCGAGACGACCGACTGCAACGCGACCACGAGCTGCGCGCCAACCAACACCGGATCGATGGTGTTGTGCGGCCACGCGGCATGTCCGCCGACACCTTCGATGGTGATATTGACGCGGTTGCCCGACGCCATGTACGGCCCCGGCCGGATCGCGAACTTGCCGACGTCAAGCCCCGGCGAACTGTGCATGCCGTAGACCTCGTCGATCGCGAAGCGATCCATCAACCCGTCCTGCATCATCGCCTTGGCGCCGGCACCGCCCTCCTCGGCCGGCTGGAAGATCACCACCACGTTGCCGGCGAAATTGCGCGTCTCGGCGAGATAGCGGGCAGCGCCCAGCAGCATCGCCGTGTGACCGTCATGGCCGCAGGCGTGCATCACGCCGGGGTTCTTCGAGGCATATGGAAGGTTGGTCGCCTCGGCGATCGGCAGCGCGTCCATGTCGGCGCGCAGGCCGATCGTTCGGACCTGCTGCCCTTCGGCAGCGGGCTTGCGGCCCTTGATCAGGCCGACGACACCGGTCTGGCCCATGCCGGTGATGACCTCGTCGCAGCCGAATTCCTTCAGCCGGTCCGCGACGAGGGCAGCGGTGCGGTGCACCTCGTAGAGCAGCTCCGGGTGCGCATGGATGTCCTGCCGCCACGCGGCAATGTCGGACTGGAGATCTGCGACGCGATTGACGATGGGCATTTAGGAAACCTCTTCTCTAGTTCCTTCGTCATGCCCAAAGGCGAGCGAAGCGACGCCGTCCTTCGAACGGCTATGGCGGGCATCCAGTACGCCGCAGCAATTGCGATTTAGCCGCTGAAGCTCTGGAATACTGGGTCCCCGCTTTCGCGGGGACGACGGCGAGTGTGTGGCAGCCGACGTCAAGCCGCAAGCTGCGTCTCGACCAGGCGGATCCAGTACGACGTGCCGTAAAGGATGGCATCGTCGTTGAAATTGTAGGCAGGATGATGCAGGCCAGCGGAGTCGCCGTTGCCGATGAAGATGAAAGCGCCAGGCTTTGACTCCAGCATGTAGGCGAAATCCTCCGCACCCATCATCGGCGGCACCCGCGTATCGACGTTGGTCTCGCCTGCGACTTCCGAGGCGACACGCGCGGCGATGTCGGTCTGCTCCGCATGGTTCACCAGCACCGGATAGCCGCGCTCATAATCGAGCGCGATCTTGGCGCCGGTCAGCGCGGCCACGCCGTCGACGACCTCGTTCATCCGCTTCTCGATCAGGTCGCGCACCCTCGGCTTCAGCGTGCGAACGGTGCCGGCAAGCTTTGCCGTCTGCGGGATCACGTTCAGCGCATCGCCCGCGTGGAACTGGCAGATCGAGATCACGGCCGACTCCAGCGGGTCGACGCTGCGCGCGACGATCGACTGCAGCGCAACGATGAGCTGCGAGCCGACCAGCACGGGGTCGATGCACTTGTGCGGACGCGCGGCGTGTCCGCCGAGCCCTTCGATCGTAATGTGCAGCTCGTCCATCGACGCCATGTACGGACCCGGCCGGATCGCGAACTTGCCGAGCGCCAGCCCCGGCGAATTGTGCATGCCGTAGATCTGATCGATCGCAAAGCGGTCCATCAGCCCGTCGTCGATCATCGCCTTGGCGCCGGCGCCGCCCTCCTCGGCCGGCTGGAAGATCACCGCCACATCGCCGGCAAAGTTCCGCGTCTCGGCCAGATAGCGTGCGGCCCCAAGCAGCATGGCGGTGTGGCCGTCATGGCCGCAGGCGTGCATCGCGCCGGGGGTCTTCGAAGCGTAGGGAACGCCAGTGATCTCCTTCAGCGGCAGCGCATCCATGTCGGCGCGCAGCCCCAGCGTCCGGACCTCCTGCCCGTCGGCGGCCTGGCGCCCCTTGATCAGGCCGACCACGCCGGTCCGCCCCATGCCGGTGATCACCTCGTCGCAGCCGAATTCCTTCAGCCGGTCAGCCACAAAGGCGGCTGTGCGGTGCACCTCATAAAGGAGCTCCGGATGGGCATGAAGATCCTGCCGCCAGGCAGCGATATCGGCCTGCAGGTCGGCAACGCGATTGACGATGGGCATGAACGAACCTCTTGGGGGCAAATCAAGGGGTCAGTTCACCATCAAGTAGGGATCAGGGGAAGGGTCAAAAAGTAGCGTAGCTGTCGGCGGTCGCGACACGGCTGCTCCACCCTCCCCTTGAGGGGGAGGGTGGAGCATAACGCTACTGCTTCGATGCGGCGAGAACTCTCACCCCTTCTTGTTCCGCTCCTGGTCGCGCTTGTAGCGAGCCAGGGCTATCTCGACCATCGGCATGCGCTTCTTGCCGGAGCTGCGCGGGTCGGCGATCGCGAAGCCCGGGTCCGACTGGCTCAGACGGCGGTTGATGTAGGTCGAATGCGCGGACACGATGTGCTCGCTGAAACCTTGCGCATCCTGCGCCTGGTTGATCGCGAGCTTGGTCATGCGCATGTCGAACGGGTCATTGGCGGCGACGTCGGCGGCATAGGCCAGCACTTCCTCCATCAGTCTTTCGCGCGGCACGACACGGTTGACGAAACCCAGCTCCTTCGCCTGCTGGGCGTCGACGAACCTGCCCTGGAACAGGATCTCCTTCGCCCGGCGCGGATGGATGTCGTAGGGAATGGAGAAGTACTGGAACGCCGAGCCGAGAAACAGCGCGTCGTCGGACGCGAAAACGATGTCGGCGGTCGAGGCCACCATCCAGCCGCCGAAGATGCAGTAGCCGTGCACCGCGCAGATCATCGGCTTGGCGACATTGCGCCAGCGCAGGTGCATGTCGACATAGAGCCGCCAGGAGCGATCGAAAATGCCGCGCGTGCCATCCTCGATCGGATGGTCCTTGCGATGCTCCATCTCCTCGGCGGTGCCGAGGTCGTGCCCGGCCGACCAGTGCTTGCCCTCGCCCGACATGACGATGACATTGACGCCCTTGTCGTTGCCGGCGGCATCGATGGCGTGGTCGAGCTCCTCGAGCAGGATCGTGCTCTGTACGCTGGCCTGGTCCGGCCGGTTCAGCGTGATGCGCGCGATCTTGTCCGCGACTTCATATTTGACGTGGCGGTAGTCCGCCGGCTTCGTCGCGTATTTGATGTGCTGATAGCCGGTCATGGCTGGTCCCTTCAGGGTTATGCGGCTGGAATGTTGGAGGTCACGCCCTCGGCCTCAAGTTCATCGACTTCGCCCGGCGAAAGGCCGGCGAACTCGAGCAAAATTCGCCGTGTGTCGGCGCCAAGGCCAGGCGACGGGCGGTGTTGCGCGCCGGGTGTGAGGCTCAAGCGGAACGGCAGCGTCATGTAGGCGTGCGTGCCCGCATCCGGATGGGTCATGGTGACGAACGCCTTGCGCGCCGCAAGATACGGACTTTCGGTCACGTCCTTCGGCGTGTTCACGGGTGCTGCGCGGATGCCGGCCGCCTGCAACTGGTCGGCTATCGCGTGCTTGGAGTGCTGCCGCGTCCAGTGCGAGATCGGCTCGCGCAGGAGGTCCTGGTTCTCCCAGCGCGCCTCGAACGTGGCAAAGCGCGGATCGCTCGCGAGCGTGGCGTCGTCCATGATCGCGCAAAACTTGCGCCATTCCGCGTCGCTGCCGACAGCGATCGTTACCCACTCGTCCTGGCCAAGCGCCGGATAGGCATCGTGCGGCGCGGCCCAGCGCACGCGGTTGCCGTGCAGCTCCGGGTCCTGCTTCGCAGCAATTGCATGCAGCAGCTCCTCGCCGATGAACTGCATCGACGCCTCGACCTGGGAGAGCTCGATATACTGCCCCTCGCCCGTCGCCTGGCGGTGCATCAACGCCGTCATCACGGAAGCGGCGCCGTTGTAGCCGCCCATCGGGTCCGGATAGACCTGCCCGGTGGTCGTCGGCGCGCCACCTTGATAGCCGATCATCGCACACATGCCGGCGGCCATCTCCATGGTCGCGCCATTGGCCGCGGCCTTCGACAGCGGCCCGGTGTTGCCGAAGCCCGGCATCTCGACGACGATGATGTCCTCTTTGATCGTCTTCAGCGCCTCGTAGCCAACGCCCATGCGCGCGAGCGTTCCAGCGGTGAAATTGCAGATCACCACGTCGGCCGTGGCCGCGAGCCGATGCATCGCCGCGATACCCTTTGGATGCTTGATGTCGAGCGAGAGCCCGAGCTTGTTGTGGTTCTGCGAGTTGAACAGCGCGCAGCGATTGTGGGGGTTTTCGCCGGCCTGCCCGTCCGGAAAGCGCTTGGCCTGGAACACGGCACCGTGCATGCGCCAGGTGTCGGGGCGCGAGGCGGACTCGACCTTCACCACCTCCGCGCCGAGGAAAGCGAGGATGCGGCCGGTCATCGGCCCTGCCCAGGCGGTGGTGAAGTCGAGCACACGCAGGCCGGCCAGCGGCCCGCGCGCGGGCGTCGCGCCTCCGCCTGCGGGTTTTGTGACCGCGGCGCTCCTGGCGACCGCATTTGCACCATGCTCGCCGAGCTTCGGCGCACCCTTGCGGATGTCGCGCGGCGACCGGCTCAGGCGGAACGGCGGTCCGAGGATCGGCCGTGGGCCCGACGTCGTCGGAACGCTCTGCCAGTAGTTCCGCTCGATCAGGTGCGGCGTGCCGTTCCAGAGCTGCATCGGCGTGTAGGCTTTTGCTGCGGCGATCCGCTCCTTCAACAGGCGCTCGAGCAACTCGTCGCCCGACATCTCGCCCACGCGTTCCTGCACTCGCGCGCTCAGCTCTGCCCAGTTGTCCTGCCGCTCCTTGCCCTTGGCAAAGCGCGGGTCATGCTCCAGCTCGGGAATGTTCGCGGCCTTGCAGAAGCCGCTCCACACATGCAGATGCACCCAGATGCTGACGAAGCCGTCGGCACACTTCACCACCATGAACGGCGAGCGGCGTTCGCCGCGCGGGTCCATCATCCGGCTGTAGGCGTATTCGACCGTGGCAGGCGGCGCCATCGACGAGGTGTTCATGGCCACGTCGAGCGCAAGCTGCTGGCCCTGCGCGGTCGTCTTGCGCGCATACAGCGCCGCAACGGTCATGATGTAGGCGCCGACGCCCGCGGCATACTGCGCACGGTGGCCGACACCGTAGAGCGGCTCGCGTCCGCCCGCGCCGTTCACATGCATCATCCCCGACAGCGCCTGAAAAATCATCTCGCTGCCGCGCCAATGCTTGAAAGGCCCGTCGTCGCCGAAGTCGGACACCAGCGTGACCACGCAATTCGGGTTGGCCTGCTGCAGCGCGTCGCGATCGGCATCAAGGCCGACGACGACGGCATCGGCGGATTTGACGAGCTCAAGCAGTTTTGCGCGGCCCGCTTCGGTTGAACGATCGAGCGCGATTGAGCCCTTGCCGAGATTGAGATGGAAGAACAGCAGCGAGCCGAGGCCGTCCGCAGCCGGATCGAACGGCGGCATATTGCGGATCGGCGAGCCTGACGGCGGTTCGACCAGCGTCACCGTGGCACCGAAGTCCGCCAGCATGCGGCCACAGAACTGCCCGGCGATGCTGTCGCTGAGGTCAAGAACGCGAAATCCGGAGAGTGCTCCGCCCAAAGTGTTCCTCCGTCGCGTTTCTTGCGATCATTCTAGGGCGGCAGCACAACGCGTCAATGTCGCGAGCGGAACGACTGTTATGCCAGCCGTGACCGGCGAACGAATTGCACTCATTCCGGCCGAAGGAACGTGCCCGAGATGATTGGCCCACGCACAATTGTCACTCCGCCGAAGCACCGCTAGGTTGCGTGCGATCGGCTCACCCAGGGATTTGCAATGTTCGTGCTCTATCATGGCTGGCGCTCCAGTGCTTCGCGCCGCGTTCGTCTCTGCCTCGAGGAGAAGGGCCTGAGTTACGAGAGCCGCGTCATCGACATGGCGAAGATGGAGCATCATTCGCCGGAGTTTCTGAAGATCAATCCGAACGGCGTGATCCCTGCCCTGATTCATGACGGGCGACCTCTGTATGAAAGCGGCACGATCTGCGAATATCTGGACGAGATGTATCCCGAACCGCCGTTGCGTCCTGCCGACCCTTACGACCGGGCGACAATGCGCAACTGGATCCGCCATGTGGACGAGCGCATCGGCAACCTCATCATCTTCAACTGGAGGCACCATCTACAACAGACCGCCTCGCAGTGGTCGGATGCCGAACTGGCCGAAAAGATGAAGAACATCCCGAGCAAGGAACGGCAGGAGGCTTGGCTGCGCGTCGCGCGAAAGCCATACACCGAGGAGGAACGGGCCACGGCACGCGGCAAGCTGGTGGAACTGCTGGACCGCATGGAACGGTCACTGTCCGAGACGAAATGGCTTGCCGGCAACACCTACTCTATTGCGGACATCGGCGTAGTGCCGTTCGTCAAACGCATCGAGGAAGAAATCGCACCGGACGAGGTGACGCCTGCGAAACATCCTCGCGTCACGAAATGGTGGAGCACCATCCAGGCGCGGCCGGCCTTCGCCCGAGCCAATATCGGTCCCTTTGTGACCTGATATTCAGGCGGCTGCACCGGACGCCGGCTGATCCGCGCGTTGCTCGACCACGCAAAAGGTGTTGCCGTCAGGATCAGCCAGCACGACGTAGTCCGCGCCTGCCGGATAGCGCCAGTCGACGCGTGTCGCGCCGAGCCCGAGCAGCCGGTCGACCTCGGCCTTGGCATCGGTGGCATACAGATCGAGATGGTGGCGCTGGTGGTCCTCGGCCTGCGACGTCACCACCGTGATGGCCAACTGGGGACCGGCGCCGCTGCGCGGGATCAGGATCGCCCAGTCCGGCGAGGGTTCGCGGAGCGGCCGATAATCCAGCGCTGCCGACCAGAACGCGACGGCGCGGGGAACATCGCGCACACCCCACACGATCGATCCGATCCTCAGCATCGCGGGTTTCCGTCCTTTCCGACGCCCAACGTCAGGTTCGCCGAATTGGTTCCTGTGGTCGCAATGGCCCTGAATTCCGGCTATGATGGGCCTCGACGCGCATGCCGCGCAACGGAACAGCCAGAAAACCGCTCAGGATCGAGACAAATTGCCATGATGAACATCGCCACCAAGGGCGCCGCCAAGGAATATGCCGACGGAAAGATCCTCTCGAGCGTGGCGGACGGGATCGGCATCCTGACGTTCAACAATCCGGAAAAGCGCAATGCCATGTCGATCGAGATGTGGGAAGGCGCGGCCGAAGTCCTCACCGCCTTCCGCGACGATCCGGAGGTACGCGTGGTGGTGCTGGTCGGCGCCGGCGGCAAGGCCTACGTCTCGGGTGCCGACATCAGCCAGTTCGAGAAGAACCGCAGTAATGCGGCCGCCTCCGAGGAATATGGCCGCCGCAGCGGCAAGCCGCGCGAGATGCTGGCCAACGGCTATCCGAAGCCGACCATCTCCTGCATCCAGGGCTTTTGCATGGGCGGCGGACTGGCGCTGGCGATGTCGACCGACATGCGCATTGCAGGCGAAGGCAGCCAGTTCGGCATTCCGGCGGCCAAGCTCGGCATCGCCTACGGCTATGACGGGCTGACGCACCTGACGCAGCTGGTCGGCCCGTCACGGGCACGGCTGTTGATGTTCACCGGCATGCGGATCGATGCCGAGGAAGCCTACGAGTTCGGCCTGATCGACCGCCTCGTCACCGAGGGCGACCTCTGGAGCACGACGATGGAGATCGCCAAGCAGATCGCCGAGAACGCGCCGCTGGCGATTGCAGCAGCCAAGATCACGATTGCAGAGGTCCTGAAAGACCCGGCCAAACGCGACATGCAGGCGATCAAGGACATCGGCACCAAGTGCATGGACAGCGAGGACTTCAAGGAAGGCCGCACCGCGTTCATGGCCAAGCGGAAGCCGCAGTTCAAGGGGCGGTAATCTCTTTATTAAAGCGTTAGTTTTCGTCATGGCCGGGCGTAGCCGTTCGAAGAACGGCGTCGCTTCGCTCGCCTATGCCCGGCCATCCACGTTTTTGCCGTGTTGCAAGACGTGGATGCCCGGCATAAAGCCGACCATGACGCTGAATATCTGGATTCCTCCGTCGAAATGAACGGTTCCATCTCCCCCATCCGCATCTTCGTCGATGCCGACGCTTGTCCCGTAAAGGACGAGATCTACAAGGTCGCGGCGCGCCACAACCTGCCGGTCACGGTCGTGGCCGGCGGTTTCATCCGCGTGCCGCAGGACCCGATGATCGAGCGCGTGGCGGCGGGTGCCGGCATGGACGCGGCCGATGACTGGATCGCCGAGCGCGCCAACAACGCGTCCATCGTCATCACCGCCGACGTGCCGCTCGCCAGCCGGTGCGTGAAGGTGGGTGCCGCGGTGATCGCGCCGAACGGCCGCGCATTCACTGAAGATTCCATCGGCATGACGCTGGCGGTGCGCAACCTGATGCACGACCTGCGCTCGAGCGGCGAAGTGACCGGCGGCCCTGCCCCATTCAAGCCGTCCGATCGATCGGCGTTCCTCTCGGCGCTCGATCAGGCCATTCGGCGCGTGAAGCGCGCGCAAGAAGGCTGACGATGGCGCCGCCGCTGATCCAGATGAAGGAGATTGCGCTGACGTTCGGCGGCACGCCGCTCTTGACCGGCGCTGAGCTGAGCCTCTCGCCCGGCGAGCGCGTGTGCCTTGTGGGCCGCAACGGTTCCGGCAAGTCGACGCTGCTGAAGATCGCCGCCGGGCTGGTCGAACAGGACCGCGGCACGCGCTTCATCGAGCCGGGCGCGACCGTACGCTACCTGCCGCAGGAGCCGGATTTCGGTTCCGCCACGACGACGCTGGCCTATGTGGAGGCAGGCCTTGGACCTGCCGACGATCGGCACACGGCACGTTATCTGCTGGAGCAGCTCGGTCTCTCCGGCGAGGAGGACCCCGCGCATCTCTCCGGCGGCGAGGCACGGCGCGCGGCGCTGGCGCGGGTGCTGGCGCCCTCGCCCGATATCCTGTTGCTGGACGAGCCGACCAACCACCTTGACCTTCCGACCATCGAATGGCTCGAGCAGGAGCTCGCTGGCCGCTCGTCGGCGCTGGTCATTATCAGCCACGACCGGCGCTTCCTCTCGAACCTCTCGCGCGCCACCGTGTGGCTCGATCGCGGCGAGACGCGGCGGATCGAGCGCGGTTTCGGCGACTTCGAGGCGTGGCGCGACGAGATGCTGGCCGAGGAAGAGCTGAACCAGCACAAACTCGACCGCAAGATCGTCAACGAAGAGCACTGGCTGCGCTACGGCGTCTCCGGTCGGCGCAAGCGCAACGTCAAGCGCCTCGCCAACCTGCAGGCGTTGCGCGAGACGCGCCGCACTTATAGAGGCGCGGCGGGCAAGGCCAACCTTGCCGCGGCGACCGCCGAAAAGTCCGGCTCGATGGTGCTGGAGGCGAAAGGCTTGAGCATCGCCTTCGACGGGCGTCCGATCGTCACCGACTTCTCCACCCGTATCCAGCGCGGCGACCGCATCGGCATCGTCGGCCCGAACGGCAGCGGCAAGACCACGCTGGTGAGCCTGCTGACCGGCGCACTGCCGCCGGACGCAGGCACGCTGCGGCTCGGGGTCAACCTCGAGATGGCAACGCTTGACCAGCATCGCGAAAGCCTCGACGGCGAGACCACGCTGGCGGACGCACTGACCGGCGGCCGCGGCGACACGGTGATCATCGGTGACAAGCCGAAGCATGTGGTCAGCTACATGCAGGACTTCCTGTTCGCGAAGGAGCAGATGCGCACGCCGTTGCGCGTGCTGTCCGGCGGCGAGCGCGGGCGGCTGATGCTGGCGCGCGCGCTGGCAAAACCGTCGAACGTGCTGGTGCTCGACGAGCCGACCAACGACCTCGACCTCGAGACGCTGGATGTGCTCGAGGAGATGCTCAGCGACTATCCGGGCACGGTGCTGCTGATCAGCCACGACCGCGACTTTCTCGATCGGGTCGTCAGCGGTGTGATCGTGCCCGAGGGCGACGGCAAGTGGGTCGAGTATGCCGGTGGCTACAGCGACATGCTGAAGCAGCGCGGCGCGGACGTGACACGGCCGAAGAACGGCGCAGCGAAGGCCGAGACGAAGGCCAGGGTTGATGACGCTGCGTCCTCAGCCCAGCTGCAGGCGGCAAAGCGCAAGCTCGGCTTCAACGAGAAGCACGCGCTGGAGACATTGCCGAAGACGATGGCGGCGCTGCAGGCGGAGATCGTGAAGCAGCAGAAGCTGCTCGACGACCCGCAGCTGTTTGCGAAGGATCGCAAAAAGTTCGACGCGGCGTCGGCGGCGATTGCGCAAGCGCACGAGAAGCTGCACCAGGCGGAAGAGCGCTGGCTGGAGCTGGAGATGCTGCGCGAGGAGCTTGAGGGGTCGTAGCCCGGATGCATAGGCGGCCTCCGGCCGCCGTTCTCAGGACGCCGATGCTTCGCATCGGCTATGGCGACATCCGGGATGGGCGGCCCCGCATGTCGCTTCGCTCATGCGGGCTACTTGGCCAACCAACTCACGGCCCCCTTCCCGGCTGCAACTCCCGTGGCAAAACACGCCTGCAGCAGGTAACCGCCGGTCGGCGCCTCCCAATCGAGCATCTCACCGGCGGCGAAGGTGCCGGGGATTTGCGTCAGCATGAAACTGTCGTCGAGCGCGGCAAACGAAATGCCGCCGGCCGACGAGATCGCCCGAGTGATGGGCGCGACGCCGTTGATGCGTACCGGGACCTCGTTGATGCGCGCGGCGAGTTGGCGGGCCGTCATCGCGGAAAGGTTTTCACCAGATGCAACGGCGGCCTCCTGCAACAACCCGATCCCGACCGGAGACAGGTTGAGCGCCTTGCGCAGATAGGTCGACATCGACTGCTTTCCACGCGGTTTTGTGAGGCGGGCTTCGAGCTCGGAGGCCGTACTGTCGGGGCGAAGGACGATGTGAAGCACCGCCTCGCCCTTCTCCATCACTGCGTCACGCAGCACTGACGAGATCGCATACACCGCGCCGCCTTCGATGCCTGACGCGGTGACGACCGCGTCACCGCGCACGCTGTGCCCGCCGAACTGAAGAGCGACGCTTTTCAGGGGCTGCCCTTCGAAGCGGGTCCGGAACGTCTCCGACCAGCCGACGCGAAAGCCGCAGTTCGATGGCTTCAGTGGCTCGACGGCTACGCCCTGCTCCTGCAGCGCGTCGACCCATTGTCCGTTCGAGCCGAGGTTCGGCCAACTCGCTCCGCCGAGCGCGAGGATGGTGATGTCCGGTCGTGCGATCACGTCGCCGTCGGGCGCCGCAAACACGAGGTCCTGGTCGCGCCAGCCCTGCCAGCGATGGCGGAGTTTTAGCGCAACGCCCGATGCATCGAGCCGGCGCAGCCAGGCGCGCAGCAGCGGTGACGCCTTCATCGATGTTGGAAACACGTGGCCGCTCGTGCCGACAAAAGTGTCCTGGCCGAGTTCCTGCGCCCACGCGCGCAGGGCATCGGGTGGAAACGCGTCAATGGCTGCGCGCAACCGTGGCGCGGCGGCGCCGTAGCGCGACAGGAACGTATCGAGCGGCTCGCTATGGGTGAGATTGAGTCCGCCGACGCCGGCGCGCAGCAGCTTTCGGCCGACCGAGGGCATCTGCTCGTACACTGTCACGCGCACGCCTGCCGCGCACAGCACCTCCGCCGCCATCAGCCCGGCCGGGCCCGCGCCGATGACCGCCGCGGTTGAGGTATTCGCTGTCATCGCTTGCACACGATTCCGCCGCTCTGTTAGCCTTGTCTCAGTAAGACGAACGCTATTGGCATGACCTTTTCGGAAAACCGGTTCCCACTTTTCCGGGTCATGCGTCAGGAAACGCACAACAACAAACGAGGGCTTACATGGCCGACTATCTCAGGCTTCGTCAAATCTGCCTCGCCGCCCCGCGCCTTGCGCCGGTGGTCGCCGACCTCGAAGAGATTTTCGGCATCCGCGTCTGCTACCGCGACGGCGCCGTCGCCAAGTATGGCCTCGAGAACGCGCTGTTTATGGTCGGCACGAACTTCCTGGAGATCGTCGCTCCAACGCAGGAGAACACCGCCGGCGGCCGCTTCATCGAACGCACCAAGGGCCACGGCGGCTACATGGCGATCTTCCAGGCGAATGACGTGCGCCGGCGCCAGAAGCACGCCGAAGGCATGGGCGTCCGCGTCGCGCATGTGATCGATCGCGACAGCTACCAGAACGTCCAGTTGCATCCGCGCGACTGCCGCGCGGCATTCATCGAGTTCGGCTATTCGGCCGGGGGCGACGACCGGATGGGCACCTGGTCCCCGGGCGGCGACAAGTGGAAGGACTTCGTCAAGACGGATACGACGAAACGCATGCTGGGCATCGAGGTCGAAAGCCCCAAGCCGGACGACATCGCCGCGCACTGGTCGAAGATCATCGAGGCGCCGCTCTCGCGCGACAAGGGCGACCCGCTGCTGACTTTCGAGGACGGGACCATCCGCTTCGTCAAGGGCGAGACGGAGTGCCTCGGTGCGGTGCTCGTGGAGGTGGTGGACGTGGCGAAGACGCTGTCGCGCGCGGTGAACTGCGGCTATCGCGTCGAGGGCGATTCCTTCCACCTCGGCGGGGTGAACTTCCGGGTAAGGGCCCAAGGATAGACAAGGGATAGCGCCAAACTAGGGTCCGACCTGCGTCCCGGCGCATTGGCAACCGCTTGCCGGCCCTCTAAATTCCGGCCAACGTTACGCCATCAGCCGGGAGCGAAAACCATGACTGCCAGCATCGTTGGATGGGCCCACACCCCATTCGGCAAGTTCGACAACGAAACCGTGGAAAGCCTGGTGGTCCGCGCCGCCGGCGAGGCCATGGCCGACGCCGGGCTGAAAGCGTCGGATATCGACGAGATCGTACTGGGACATTTCAACGCCGGCTTCTCCCCGCAGGATTTTACCGCTTCGCTGGTGCTGCAGGCAGACCCCGGCCTGCGCTTCAAGCCCGCGACCCGCGTCGAAAACGCCTGCGCGACGGGATCGGCCGCCGTGCACCAGGCGGTGAAATCGATCGCCGCCGGCACCGCCAAGACGGTGCTGGTGGTGGGCGTCGAGCAGATGACCCGCACCCCCGGCCCCGAGATCGGCAAGAACCTCCTGCGCGCGTCCTACCTGCCGGAAGACGGCGAGACGCCAGCAGGTTTTGCCGGCGTGTTCGGCAACATCGCCAAGGGGTACTTCCAGCGCTATGGCGACCAGTCCGACGCGCTGGCGATGATCGCGGCTAAGAACCACAAGAACGGCGTCGCCAACCCCTACGCGCAGATGCGCAAGGATTTTGGCTACGACTTCTGCCGCGCCGAGGGCGACAAGAACCCGTTCGTCGCAGGCCCGCTGAAGCGCACCGACTGCTCGCTGGTGTCGGACGGCGCCGCTGCGCTGATCATCACCGACAGCGAGATCGCCAAGTCGATGGACAAGGCGATCAACATCCGCGCCACCGCCCATGCGCAGGACTTCCTGCCGATGTCGAAGCGCGACATCCTCGACTTCGAGGGCTGTGCGGTCGCCTGGCAGCGCGCGCTGCAGGCGGCGGGTGTGAAGCTGTCCGACCTCTCGTTCGTCGAGACGCACGACTGCTTCACCATCGCCGAGCTGATCGAATACGAGGCGATGGGCCTGACGCCGAAGGGCCAGGGTGCACGCGCGATCAAGGAAGGCTGGACCCAGATCGGCGGCAAGCTGCCGATCAATCCGTCGGGCGGCTTGAAGGCCAAGGGCCATCCGATCGGCGCCACCGGCGTCTCCATGCATGTGATGACTGCGATGCAGCTGGCAGGCCAGGCGCCGGAAGGCATGCAGATCAAGGACGCGAAGCTCGGCGGCATCTTCAACATGGGCGGCGCCGCGGTTGCAAACTACGTCTCGATCCTCGAGCCGGCGAAGTGACGGCGCAGCCGTCATTGCGAGCGAAGCGAAGCAATCCAGTCTGAGGTCGCGGCACATGCCGCACTGGATTAGTTCGCTTCGCTTTTCGCGGTGACAAAGACAACAACAGACAGGAAACAACCAGGAATGGGACCGCTTCACGGCGTCAGGATCATCGACATGACGTCGGTGCTGATGGGGCCTTACGCCACGCAGATGCTCGGCGACTACGGCGCCGACGTCATCAAGGTCGAGTCGCCGGAAGGCGACATCACCCGCCAGATCGGCCCGTTGCGCAGTCCCGACATGGGGCCGGTGTACCTCAACTGCAATCGCAGCAAGCGCTCGATCGTGCTGGATCTCAAGCAGGCTGCGGGGCGCGATGCACTGCTGCGGCTTGCGGCGACCGCCGACGCGCTGGTCTACAACGTGCGTCCGCAGGCGATGGCGCGGCTGAAACTCGGCTACGACGACGTCGCCGCCGTCAACCCGCGCATCGTCTATGCCGGGCTGTTCGGCTTCGGCCAGGACGGCCCGTATGCGGCGAAGCCAGCCTATGATGACCTGCTGCAGGGCTCCTCCGGCCTGTCGCATCTGATCGCACGCGCCGGCGACGGTGTGCCGCGCTACGTGCCGACCGCACTCGCCGACCGCGTGGTCGGCCTCACCGCCGTCGGCGCGATCCTTGCCAGCATCGTCCATCGGGACCGCACCGGCAAAGGCCAGCGCGTCGACGTGCCGATGTTCGAGACCATGGCCGGCTTCGTGCTAGGCGATCACCTCGGCGGCCTCACCTACGAGCCGCCGCTCGACCAGGGCGGCTACGCACGTCACCTTGCCAAGGATCGCCGCCCCTACGCGACAGCGGACGGCTTCATCAGCGTCATCGTCTACAACGACAAGCAGTGGGCCAGCTTCTTCGATGCGATGAAGCGCGACGATCTACGCAGCGATCCCCGGTTTGCGACCTTCCTCGGGCGGCTCGCCAACGTCGACCATGTCTATGGCGAACTCGGCCGCATCTTCACGACACGCACCACGGCCGAGTGGCTGGAGCTGCTGATCAAGGCCGACATCCCGGTGATGCCGGTGCACAGCCTGACCAGCATCCTCGACGATCCACACCTGAAGGCCACGGACTTCTTCCAGTCGGTGGAGCACCCGACCGAAGGGGCGATCCGCAGCATGCGGCCGGCGGTGACCTGGTTCGATACACCGGCCGAGCCGGCGCGCCTGGCGCCGCGCCGCAGCGAGCATGCGATCGAGGTGTTGAAGGAAGCCGGCTACAGCGACGGCGAGATCGCCGCCCTCCTTCGTGACGGCGTAACGCGCACGGCGGATGTGGCAGCAGAAGAGAAGAAAGCAGCAAGGGCCTGACATGGATTTCGCACTGACCCAAAGCCAGGAGACCATTCGCGACGCGATTACGGTGCTCTGCCGCGACTTCGACGACGCCTACTGGCTGAACAAGGACCGCGAAGGCGGCTTCCCGTTCGAATTCCACAAGGCGATGGCGGATGCCGGCTGGCTCGGCGTCTGCATTCCGGAGGATTTTGGCGGCTCCGGCCTCGGCATTACCGAGGCTGCGCTCATCATGCGGACGATTTCGGAGTCCGGCGCCGGCATGTCCGGTGCGTCCGCGATCCACATGAACATCTTCGGGCTTAATCCGGTCGTCGTGTTCGGCAACGAGGAGCAGCGCAAGCGCATGCTGCCGCCGATGGCCGAGGGCAAGCAGAAGTCCTGCTTTGCCGTCACTGAACCGAACACCGGGCTGAACACCACGCAGCTCAAGCTGCGCGCCGAGCGCAAGGGCGACCGTTACGTCGTCAACGGCCAGAAGGTGTGGATCTCCACCGCGCAGGTCGCCGACAAGATGCTGCTGCTGGCACGCACCACGCCGCTGGAGGAAATCAAGAACCCGACCAACGGTCTCAGCCTCTTTTATACCGACTTCGACCGCAAGCGCGTGCACACGCGCGAAATCGAGAAGATGGGCCGCAAGGCGGTGGATTCCAACGAGCTGTTCTTCGAGAATTTCGAGATCCCGGTGGAGGACCGCATCGGCGAGGAAGGCCGCGGGTTCGAATACATCCTGCACGGGATGAACCCGGAGCGCATCCTGATTGCTGCGGAAGCCGTCGGCCTCGGCATGGTCGCGCTCAACCGCGCCACCGACTATGCCAAGAACCGGATCGTCTTCAACCGCCAGATCGGCAAGAACCAGGGCATCCAGCATCCGCTGGCGAAGAACTGGATGGAGCTGGAAGCCGCCTGGCTGATGACCATGTCGGCCTCCTGGCAGTATGACAACAACATGTCCTGCGGCGCGGCCGCCAACGCGGCGAAATATCTTGCGGCTGAAGCGGGCTTCCACGCCTGCGAACAGGCCGTGATGACACATGGCGGTTTCGGCTATGCGCGCGAATACCACGTCGAGCGCTATCTGCGCGAAAGCCTGATCCCGCGAATTGCGCCGATCAGCCCGCAGCTGATCCTGAGTTTTATTGCCGAGAAGGTGCTCGGCCTGCCGAAGTCTTACTGAGTTCAAGGGAGTACGCGATGCCGGGACTTTACTTCGAAGAGTTCACTGTCGGTCAGGAGTTTCACCATGCGTTCAGCCGCACGGTGACCGAGATGGACAACACCATGTTCAGCCTCCTGACCATGAACCCGCAGCCACTGCACATCGATGCGCACTTTTCCGAGAACACCGAGTTCGGCCAGCGGCTGTTCAACTCGATGTACACGCTCGGCATCATGATCGGCATGACGGTCTATGACACGACACTGGGCACGACCATCGGCAACCTCGGCATGACCGAGGTGAGGTTTCCAAAGCCGGTGTTCCATGGCGACACGCTGAAGGCGCACACCAAGATCATCGGCAAGCGCGAGAGCAAGTCGCGGCCCAACCAGGGCATCGTCGAGTTCGAGCACACCGCCACCAACCAGCGCGGCGAAGTGGTGGCGATCTGCCGCCGCACCGGCCTCATGCACTGCAAGCCGAAGGCTTAGATCACATGCGCTCCTTCCTGTTCGTTCCCGGCGACAGCACCCGGAAATTCGAAAGCGCGCGCAAGACCGCGGCCGACTGCCTGATCCTCGACCTGGAAGATTCCGTCGCGCCCGACCAGAAGGCCGGCGCGCGCGGCATCGTCCGCGAGATGCTGAAAGCCAGTGACGGCCGGCAGAAGATCTATATCCGCGTCAACGCGCTCGACACGGGCCTCACGCTCGCCGACCTTGCTGCTGTGGTGCCCGGCAAGCCGGATGGCATCATCCTGCCGAAATGCGAGGGCGGCGCCGACATCGACAAGCTGTCGCTCTACCTCGACGCGTTCGAGACGGCCTACGGCATCGAGCCCGGACACATCCGCATCATTCCGGTGGCAACCGAGACGGCGATGGCGGTGCTGAAGCTCGACACATATGCCGGCTGCAGCAAGCGGCTGTGGGGCCTGACCTGGGGCGGCGAGGATCTTTCGGCAGCGCTCGGCGCAACGCGCAATCGCACCGATGGAAAGTTCCACAGCCCCTACCTGCTGGCGCGCGACCTGTGCCTGATCAGCGCGGTCGCGGCCGGCGTCGTGCCGATCGACACGATCGCGGCCGACATCGACAATCTCGAGGGTTTGAGGGAAGAGGCCGTGGCAGCCCGGCGCGACGGCTTTCTCGGCAAGATGGTGATCCATCCGAAGCATATCGACGTCGTCAATGCGGCGTTCACGCCGTCCGACGAGGAAGTGGCGCATGCGAAGAAGATCATCGAGGCGTTCGCGCAGAATCCGACCGCCGGCGTGGTGAAGGTCGACGGCAAGATGGTCGACAAGCCGCACTTGCGCGCCGCGCAGAAGGTCTTGGGGCTGGCGTAGCCCCATTGGCCATTGCTGCCTCGTCCGCTAGGATCGTCCTAACCACAAAAATGCGGGAGGATCTCATGGCCAAGTTCGTCTATGTCGGCGCGGCCGGCGCACCTGCGACCGGATCGGGACCAAAGATGCAGGGCGCCTACCGGCTCGACGCGGCAAGCGGCAAGTGGGAGCAGATGGGCGGCGGCCTGCCCGCCAACGTCGAGGTTCGCTCGATCACCGTCCAGCCGGGATCGCCAAACATCGTCTATGTCGGCAGCCAGGACGGTGTCTGGCGCAGCGACGACGCCGGCACGACATGGAAGCACCTGGCCCTGCCCGGCGAGGAAAAGGTGGTCTGGTCGATCCTGATCCATCCGAAGAACCCCAATGTGCTGCTGGTCGGCACCGAGGTCACGACCGTCTATCGCAGCGAGAACGGCGGCGCGAGCTTTACGGAAGTAAAGGTCCCTGCCCCGAACGGCGTTGTGAAGATGAACTTCCCGACACGGGTGCTGCGGATCGCCGTGGCGCCGCAGAACCCGGATGAAATCTACGTTGCGCTGGAGGTTGGCGGCATGGTGCGCAGCCTCGACGGCGGCAAGACCTGGGACGACTGCAATCCGAACCTGCTCGCCTTCACCGAACAATCGAAGTATCGCAGCAAGATCGGCAGCGACACCGAGACCGAAGGGATGATGGATTCGCACGCGCTCGCGGTCAGCGGCGCACAGCCGGGCGTGGTTTTCCTTGCCAACCGCATGGGCCTCTTTCGCAGCCAGGACCGCGCCAAGACCTGGAAGGACATGGAGGTCGGCCGCTTCTCGCCCCTCACCTATGCACGCGACGTGCAGATCTCGCCGCACAATCCGAACACGATGTATGCGGCGCTGAGCATCGCCGCGGTGTCCGACGCCGGATCGCTCTATCGCAGCGACGATCACGGTGAGACCTGGAAGCGCTTCGATCATGGCGTTTCGATCGACTCGACGCTGATGACGATCTCGCCCAGCCACTCCGATCCGAAGCGGCTCTATTGCGCTGCCCGGCGTGGCCAGGTGTTCGGCACCGAGGACGGCGGCGCGACCTGGAAGGCGTACCAGTTGCCCGACGGGGCGCAGGGCATCTACTCGCTCGCAACGGCCTGATCGACGTAATGACGCAAGCGGACATCAAGGCGAAAGCGCTCGACGGCGATTTCGACTACATCGTCGTCGGCGCCGGCACCGCCGGCTGCATCCTCGCCAACCGCCTGTCGGCCGATCCGAGCAAGCGCGTGCTGCTCCTGGAGGCCGGCGGCAAGGACAACTGGATCTGGTTCCACATCCCGGTCGGCTACCTGTTCGCGATCGGCAATCCGCGCTCGGACTGGATGTTCAAGACCGAGGCCGAGGCAGGCCTGAACGGGCGCGCCCTCGCCTACCCGCGCGGCAAGGTGATCGGCGGCTCGTCGGCGATCAACGCCATGATCTCGATGCGCGGCCAGGCCGCCGACTACGACCACTGGCGGCAACTGGGGCTGACCGGCTGGGGCTGGGACGACGTGCGCCCCTGCTTCAAGCGGCTGGAGGACCACTTCCTCGGCGACAGCGAGCACCATGGCGCGGGCGGCGGCTGGCGCATCGAGGAGCCGCGGCTGTCGTGGGAAATCCTCGACGCGGTCGGTGAAGCCGCGCGCGAGATGGGCATCAGAAAACTTGCCGACTTCAACACCGGCGACAACGAGGGTTTCAGCTACTTCCATGTCAACCAGAAACGCGGCCGCCGCTGGTCGGCGGCGCGCGGTTTTCTGAAACCCGCGCTGAACCGGCCCAACCTGAAGCTGCTGATCAACGTGCTGGCCGACCGACTGGTGATCGAGCAAGGCCGCGCCAAGGGCATCCGCTTCCTGCTCGACAACGAGCTGTTCGAAGCGCGTGCAAAGGGCGAGGTCATCCTTGCGGCAGGCTCGATCGGCTCGACGCAGATCCTGCAACGCTCCGGCATCGGCCCGCATGAATGGCTGAGCGCACTCGGCATCGACGTTAAGCTCGACCGGCAAGGCGTCGGGCGCAACCTGCAGGACCATCTGCAGCAGCGCGCGATCTTCAAGGTGTCGGGCGTGCGCACCTTGAACGAGACCTATCACAACCTGTTCCGGCGCGGGTTGATGGGCCTCGACTATGCGTTCCGCCGGCGCGGTCCGCTAACGATGGCGCCGTCGCAGCTCGGCATCTTCACTCGCTCCGATCCGATGCAGGAGCGCGCCAACATCCAGTTCCACATCCAGCCGCTGTCGCTCGACAAGTTCGGCGATCCGCTGCACCGGTTCCCGGCGATTACGGCAAGCGCATGCAACCTGCGCCCGACGTCGCGCGGCACCATCCGCCTGCGCAGCACCGAGCTTAACGAAGCGCCGATCATCGCGCCGAACTATTTGGCGACGCCGGAAGACATGCAGGTCGCCGCCGACGCCATTCGCGTCACCCGCAAGCTGATGAAACAGCAGGCGCTGGCGAAATATCGCCCCGAGGAGTTTTTGCCCGGCCCGTCGGTCGGTGACGACGATGCGTCGCTGGCGAAGGCCGCGGGCGACATCGGCACGACGATCTTCCACCCGGTCGGCACCGCCAAGATGGGCGCCGCGACCGATCCGCTAGCCGTGGTCGACGCGCGGCTGCGCCTGCACGGCATCGACGGCTTGCGCGTGGTCGATGCCTCGGTGATGCCGACGATCACGTCGGGCAATACCAATACGCCTACCGCGATGATCGCCGAGAAAGGCTCGGCGATGATCATCGAGGATGCAAGGTAGCCTCATCTCCCGATTGCACGCTATAAGAACTTTCGATCTGCCGCGACGGCAGCCGCCTATCGTGATTTGCCCTGTATGTCGAAAATCGCTCCGGCCCGAACGGCCAAATTTGAAGCCAAGCAGGAACTGATCCTGAACGCCGCCGCGCGGCTGTTCAATGCGCGCGGGGTGCGGGCGACGACGCTGGCCGATGTCGCGGGTGAGGTCGAACTCGCAACCAACAGCGTCACCTACTACTACAAGCGCAAGGAAGACCTCGCATCCGCGTGCTTTCTCCGCTCCATCTCGACGATGCGGGAGATTATCGAACAGGCCGCGGGCGAAGCCACGGCCGATGCGCGCATTCGCCGGTTCATCATGAATTACGGCGCGATGCTCGAGGGGCTCGCCCGGCAGCAAAATCGCGACCTCGTGACCTTCAAGGAAGTCAGGGCGATGATCGGCGCCGATCGCGCCCGCCTGTTCGACATGTATGGCGAGATGTTCAGGGCTGGACGCAGCTTGTTCGGAACCGAGACCGGACTGAGCCGCCGTGCGCTCAACGCCCGTACCCATCTGCTGCTGACAGCCGCCGTCTGGACCCGCAACTGGATCGAGATCTACGACCTGAATGACTACCCGCGGGTCTGCGCCGCGATCGCCGACATTCTCATACGCGGGCTGGGAGCTGACGGCGCCCATTGGCGCGTGACCAGCGACGACCCGTTCAACTTCCATAACGGACCCACGAACGGCGAGATCTCGAACGACCTGTTTCTTCAGGCCGCGACCCGGCTGGTGAACGAGCAGGGTTACGTCGGCGCGTCGGTGGACAAGATTTCCGCGGAACTAAAGGTGACGAAGGGCGCGTTCTACCACTACATCGACAAAAAGGACGAACTGATCACATCCTGCTTTCGGAGGACGCTGGACGTCGTGCGAAACCTCCAGTTGATTGCGGCCGAGCGCAACGCATCGGGATGGGCCAGGCTGTGCGATTGCGCCCAACTGTTTGTCCGCTACCACCTGTCGCCGCACGGCCCTCTCATTCGCTTCACATCGTGGGTTTCGCTGCCCGAGCCGATGCGCTCGGAGATGCGCGCCGAGATCGAGCGCGTGACGCAGAGATTCTCCGGGTTCTTCGTTGACGGTATGATCGACGGCTCACTCCGCATCCTCGATCAGTCGGTCGCATCCCACTTGCTGAGCGGCTGCCTAAATGCATCCGCCGAATTACAGAACTGGGTGGCTGATGTCGGCCAGGACGAGGGCGCCGAGATCTACATCAAACCCCTGTTCATGGGCATTCTCTCGAAGCAATAGACCCGTATCCCGACTGTGTCAGATACGGCGGCCGGTCTCGCCGTCAAAGACGTGAACGTGCTTCGGGTCGACCGCCAGGTGGACCGCCTCGCCGGGCTGACAGGACGTGCGCCCGCGCAGCAACGCCCGCACGGTCTGGCCGGCGAACTTCAAGCCGATTTGCGTTTCGGTGCCGGTCGGTTCGATCACCGAGGCGATCGCAGGCCACCCGGAAGTGCCAAGGTCGACGTGCTCGGGGCGAATGCCCACCGTGATACGCGTGCCCGGCCCGCCGCAGCGAAGGCCATCGGGTAGCTCAACGGTCGCGCCCTCCCCGAGGACCGCGTGCCGGCCTTCGGCCGATATGGTCGCGGGCAAGAGGTTCATGGCAGGCGAACCGATGAAAGTCGCAACGAAGACGCTCTCGGGCTTGTCGAACACGTCGAGCGGCCGCCCCGCCTGCTCGATGTTGCCTTCGTTCATCACCACGATGCGATCGGCCAGCGTCATCGCCTCGACCTGATCATGCGTCACATAGACCGTTGTCGTCTTCAATCGCTGGTGCAACTCTTTGAGCTCGGACCGCATCTGCACGCGCAGTTTTGCGTCCAGGTTCGAAAGCGGCTCGTCGAACAGGAAGACGGTCGGATTGCGGACGATCGCACGCCCCATCGCCACCCGCTGACGCTGGCCGCCCGAAAGGGCGCGAGGCTTTCGATCGAGCAGCGCCTGCAGCCCGAGAATTTCCGCGGCGGAATTGACCCGCTGCTCTATCTCGGCCTTCGGGAACCGCCGCAGCCGCAACGAGAAGCCCATGTTGCGGCGAACGCTCATATGCGGATAAAGCGCGTAGTTCTGAAATACCATGGCGATATCCCGGTTTCTTGGCGCCATGTTGTTGACGACGCGGTCCTTGATCGCAATCTCTCCCGCGGAGATATCCTCAAGCCCGGCGATCATGCGCAGCAGCGTCGACTTTCCGCATCCTGACGGGCCGACCAGCGCGACGAATTCCCCGTTGGCAATCGACAACGAGAGGTCATGGATGACCTGCACGTTGCCGTACCACTTCTTTACGTTCTTGATATCGACGGTACCCAAGACGAACTCCAGAATTCAGTGACGGCAACCGCTTCGCGGTCACCCCTTCGTCGCGCCGTCAGCGAGGCCGCTGATCAGCCACTTCTGTACCAGCATCGCAAAGATCACGACCGGCACCACGGTCAGCGTCCCGACCGCGGCGAGGGCGCCCCAGTTGGCGCCGTTCACGGTGTCGCCGGCGATTCCGGCGATCGAGACCGGGATCGTCGCCGAGAAGCGCTTGGTGAGCACCAGCGCGAACAGCAATTCCTCCCACGCCAGAATGACGCTGAAGATCAGCGTCGAGAGAATTCCGGGCAACGAAATGGGAACGATGATCCGCAGGAACGCACCGAACCGCGTACAGCCGTCGATCATCGCGGACTCTTCCAGCTCCATCGGCAGCGACTTGAAGAAGCCGCGCATCAGCCACATCACATAAGGGATCAGGAAGGTGCAGTAGGCGAGGATCAGCATGATGTGCGTATCGAGCAGATCGAGCTGCCGCGCGACAAGGAACATCGGCACGGCCAGCGCAATCGGCGGCACGCCGCGCGACAGAAGAATCAACACGCCGATGGTCGCCGCCCCTTGCAAGCGCACGCGCGCCAGCGCGTAGCCGGCCATCGAGCCGGCAATGATCGAAATCAGGCCCGCGCCGCATGCGACAATCACCGTGTTGATCATGCGGCGGGGAATGTCGGCGTGCGTGATGTAGTTCGCGTAGGTCTCGAGCGTCGGCGTGAAGATGAACGTCGGCGGCGTCGTGAAGATCTCTCGCGGCAATTTGAGCGACGTGATCACCATCCAGAGAATCGGGAACAGGAACACGACGGTCGCGACAAGGCTGGCCACGATACGCGCGTAGTATCCACCCGACGCCTTCCTGCCCGCCATCGCTCGGGGCTCCGCGCTGCTCAATTGAGCTCCTCCAGCCGCTTGCTGCCCCACAACATGCCGAGCGTCAGCACGATCGTCCCTGCGAGCACGATCACCGTCATTGCCGCGGACTCCGCGAAGTGCAGCCCGCGGAACGCCTGCTCGTAGATGTACAGATTCACAACGTTGGTCGCGTTACCCGGCCCGCCGTTGGTGGCCGCCAGCGCGATGTCGAACATCTTCACGGCACCCAGCCATCGCACGACCAGTGTCGCCGCGATCACTGGAACGAGAAGCGGCAGGCCGATCGACCAGAACTTCACCCACCAGTTGGCGCCGTCGATCTCGGCGGCTTCAAAGACGTCGCGCGGCAGCGACAGCAGCGCGGCCGTCGCGATCAGTGTGACGAACGGAGTCCATCGCCAGGTGTCGATGATGATGATCGTCGCCATCGCCAGCGTCGGATTTCCGAGCCAATCGAGCGGCGCAAATCCAAACAGACCGATTACGTAGTTCGTCAGACCCCAGAGCGGGTCGAGCAGCATCCGCCAGATGCCGCCGGCGACGACAGGCGCGACCACCATCGGAATGATGAGCAGGGCCCGAAGCAGACCACGCCCCTTCCACTCGACATTGATGCAATGCGCAATTCCGAAGCCGAGGAGCATCTGAATCGGCAGCGCAAAGGCGAGATAGACCGCGGTCACGCGCAGCGAGCGCCAGAAGCGCGCATCTTCCATGACCGCTTCGTAGTTGTCCCAGCCTACCCAGCCGACCGACTTGAAGGTCGCCAGATCGAACTCAGCGAAGCTGATGAGGATGGCGTAGCCGATCGGGTAGGCAAGCACGAGAAACAGAAGGATGCTCGCAGGGAGCATGAACATCCATCTGCTGAGAATGTCTCGCAGGTCTGCCGACTTGAGCGCCGCAGGATGCCGCTCGAACGCACCGTCTCGAGGAGGCATGATTACCGAAGCGCCCGGTCCACTCTCCGGGCGGCATCCGCGAGCGCCGCCTCCGCGGTGGACTGGCCGGACACCGCGAGGCCGGTAACGTCGGCCAGGATCTGCTGGACCGCATCGGATTTCAGATGCCGGGGGCGCCACATCTTGCCCGCCGCGGCGACATCATACGATTGCTGCAGCGTCTTGAAGACCGGGACCAGCCACTTGCTTTCCGGATCGTGCGCCAGGGTGGACTTTCGCGCCGGGAACACGCCGAGATTGTTGGAATGCCACTTCTCGCCTTCCTTCGAGGTGAGCCATTGCAGCATCGCCCAGCCTGCCTGCTGGTTCTTGCCCTTTTTGGCGAGCGTGCCGCTCCAGATGCCGCGATGGGTGGAGGCGAACCTGCTGCCGACCGGCATGACCTGAATGCCGACCTGCTCGGTCTTCAGCGTGGTCGTGGCGGTATCGACCGCGGTGCCCTTGTACACGCTGCCCCACTGGAACATTGCGGCGACCTGTCCCTGCCGGAACGCCTGCAGTGACTCGTTGAAGCCGTGGCTGACTGCGCCCGGCGGCGCATGCTTGAGCATGTCAACGTGGGTTTGCAGCGCCTTGATGCCGACCTCGTTGTTGAACGCCGCCTTGTTCTGATCGTCCAGCAGCGCACCGCCGTTCGAATTCAGCGCCGCCTGCCAGATCGTCGGCGTCAACTGATCTCGTGTGAAATACGTACCAATCGCCCAGGCATCGGCCTTGCCGTCGCCGTTGAGGTCCTGCACCAATTTCGGCGCCTGGGCCATGAAGTCCGTCCACTTTAGTTCCGGCGTCGGATGCGGCAGGCCGGCCTTCTCGTAGTGGGTCTTGTTGTAGAACATGAGCAGCATGTTGCTGCGGACAGGCACGCCGTACTGAACGTCCTTCCACTCTCCAGCGGCGAGCGGCGCGCTGTTGAAATCCGCCCAGTCGAAATCGGGCAACGTCCACTGCGTGGCGTCCTTCTTGAGATCGAGCAGTGCGCCGGTCTGCGCGACTTGCGGAATCCACGGATCGTCGATGATCAGGATATCGTAGGTCGGCGTCGCGCTCGTGACTTCAAGCAGAAGCTTCGCGAGTTGCTCGCTGTATGGCACGCCGTCGATCATCAGCTCGATGTGCGGGAACGCCTTGTTGAAGGCCGGGACCATGCTGGTCTGCCATGACCGCGCAAAAGCCTCGTTCGCCATCATGCGAAGCTTGACCGGCGCCGACGCGGTGCCGAGGCCCCCACCCTGAGAGGCAGGCTGCGCAAATGCGCGCGATCGCAACAGCGGATCAATCGCAGCCAGTGTCGCGCCGGCAAGAACCGCGCGCCTGGACAACCCGTTCTGGATTCGCTTGCGGCTCATGATTGCTCCCTGTTCGTTCAAGTTTGTTATTACCGGCGCACGTTCTTAAAAAATACATGGTATGTCAATAATTATTGATACGTAGCGTCATTCTGATATTTTAGAAACTTGGGTATGTTATCCGCGAGAGCAAGAGCGGCGATAAACCCCTTCGATCAAAGGCCTTTTCGGCGGCGCGAACCGCTCGATGGCTTCCTTTCGTCGATGTCTCAAGCCACCGCGGTGGAGCCCGATACCGCCACGGCACGTGCGGCGACAGAACGCTGCTCGAACAATGACGCAACCGAACAGCACGATTCACAGCAACAACAACCAGCGTGAGGAAAGAATGAAAGCAAGAATACGGGAAGTGAAGACGCTCTCGTGCAGTGCGTCGTGGCGGAACTACTTCTTCCTGAAGGTGACGACCGAGGATGGCGTCGTTGGCTGGAGCGAGTTCGACGAGAATTTCGGTTCTCCAGGCGTAGCCGCAATCATCGAACAGCTCTCGCACCGCCTGATCGGACAGTCGGTGATGAATCACGAGCGGGTCCGCGAGGATCTGCGCAGCGTCACCCGGCCCGGGTCCGGCGGCGTGGTTGGGCAGGCATTAGGTGCGATCGAAAACGCGCTGCTGGACGCGAAGGCAAAAACTCTGGGCGTACCTTGCTATGAGCTGCTCGGCGGCAAGATTCGCGACCGGCTGCGCGTCTACTGGTCGCATTGCGTGGCCTGGCGCACCCGGCGCCCACATTATCAGCCGGAGATCGTCGATGCCGACGGTGTCCGCGCGCTCGCGCGCGAGGTCGGCGAAAAAGGGTTCACGGCGCTCAAGACCAACATCTTCCGCTACGAAGGCGGCAAGATCTTCGGATGGTCGCCCGGCTTCGGAACGCCCTTCCTGCCCGAACTCAACGTCGACCGCAAAATCCTCAAAGGGCTCAGAGAGCATCTGACGATCATGCGTGACGCCGCCGGGCCTGACATGGACATCCTGCTGGATCTGAACTTCAACGCCAAGCCCGAAGGATACCTGCGCATCCTGCGCGAGATCGAGGACCTCGACCTGTTCTGGGTCGAGATCGACACGCTGAATCCGCAGGCACTCGCCTACATCCGCTCGCACAGTCGGCATCCGATTTCGTCGTGCGAGACGCTGATTGGCCTCCAGCAGTTCCTGCCGTACTTCCGCGAGCAGGCGATCGACGTCGCCATCGTCGATACGCCGTGGAACGGCGTCTGGCAGTCGATGAAGATTGCCGCCGCTGCCGACGCGCACGAGGTCAACGTCGCCTGTCACAACTTCTATGGTCACCTCTGCACGATGATGAATGCGCACTTCTGCGCCGCGGTTCCGAACCTGCGGATCATGGAAGTTGACATCGACCGGATCGCCTGGGATCACGAGCTGTTCACGCATGCCCCAGTTTACGAGAACGGTCATCTCGTCTTGCCCGACCGGCCGGGTTGGGGAACCGAGCCGATCGAAGCGGCCTTGCTGGCGCATCCACCCGTCAAGGGCGCCGGCATGATCAATCGTACCCCGAAGCCGATCTGATCGGCGAGACAGCCGCCGGCGGCTCGGCTATTGGGCACGCTGGCGGCGACACCCTGCAAGGCACCGGTCTAACGGCATGACTACACCTGTCGATGTTCTCATCATTGGCGCGGGTGCTTCGGGCGCCGCGGTGGCGTGGAGCCTTGCCGATACGCGGATGCGTATTCTGTGTCTCGAGCAAGGCGGCTGGTCGAAGCCTTCAGACTTTCCGAGCACCGGGCGGGATTGGGAGGCCAGGCAGCACGGAGACTTCTCCATCAATCCGAACCGCCGGGGGCTGCCGGCGGATTATCCGATCAACGAAGATGAATCGCCGATCAAGGTGGCGAATTTCAATGGAGTCGGCGGCGGCACGATCCTGTATGCGGGGCATTTCCCCCGCATGCATCCGTCCGACTTTCGCGTCCGCACGCTGGACGGTGTCGCTGACGACTGGCCGATCGATTATCAAACGCTGGAGCCTTACTTCGCGCTGAACGATCGCATGATGGGCATCTCGGGCCTGGCAGGCGATCCTGCCTATCCACCCAAGGACGCCGTGATGCCGCCCCTTCCCCTCGGCAAGACGGGCGAGCGGCTTGGCGCCGCCATGAATTCACTCGGCTGGCACTGGTGGCCCTGCGACAGTGCGATGGCGACCGTCGACTACGAAGGACGCCCCCCTTGCATCAATCTCGGTCATTGCGGCGCAGGCTGCGCCCAGGGCGCAAAGGCCAGCACCGACATTACCTACTGGCCTCAGGCCATTCGCGCGCGCGTCGAGCTGCGGACCAACCGCCGGGTCAGCAGGATCACGACCAACGACGCCGGGATGGCGTCAGGCGCCTTCTACTTTGACGCCGATGGCGTCGAGCACTTTCAGCCGGCGGAAATCGTCATCCTTGCCTGTAATGGAATCGGCACGCCGCGCATCCTGCTCAACTCGGCTTGCGATCGCTTTCCGAGCGGCCTCGCCAACTCGAGCGGCCTCGTCGGCAAGAACCTGATGTTCCATCCCTACGCCCTGGTGCGCGGCTTCTTCGACGAACCGCTCGATGGATATCGGGGACCGCATATCGGCACCTGGAGCCAGGAGTTCTACGAGACGGACCCGTCGCGCGGATTTGTTCGTGGTTATACATATCAGTTCTCGCGTGGTCTGGGTCCGGTCGCGACCGCCATGAACGGCATGGCGGACGATCTGATCCCCTGGGGAGAAGGCCATCACGCTGCGTATCGCCGCCTGTTCGATCGAAGCGCCGGCATGGTTTCGATCTGCGAAGACCTTCCCGAAGAGCACAACACGGTGACGCTGGATCCGACGCTGAAGGACTCGAACGGAATCCCGGCTCCGAAGATCCGATATGCGTTGAGCGAGAACAGCCGACGCATGCTCGATCACTCGATCGCCAGAGGCATCGACATCCTCAAGACGGCGGGCGCGCGCGACATCGTCAGCAAGGCCGCATTGCCGTATGCGGGCTGGCATCTGATGGGAACGGCGCGCATGGGCACGGACCCGAAGCGCTCCGTCGTCAATTCCTGGGGCCGAAGCCACGACGTGAGAAACCTGTTCATCGTCGACGGCAGCCTGTTCGTGACCTCCGGCGGAGTGAATCCGACCGCGACGATCCAGGCGCTCGCCCTCTACATCGCCGACACCATCAAGACACGGCTGGATAATCTGTTCGACTGAGGTCCGACATGCGCGCAGCTACCAACGAACCGGCACTGAACAGCGCCGAGCAGCAGTCATTGCGCTGCGTCGTCGCGCAGATGATTCCGGCGAGCGCCGAGTACCGCCTGCCCGGCGCCGACGACGACAAGATCTTTGCCGATATCGTCGCCTCGCTCGATCGCGAAACCACGGCGGTTCGGCAGGCGCTCGCGCTTCTGGATCGTCTCGCCGGCGAGGCGCTGCATACCCTGTCATCTGAGCGACAGCGGTCCGTCCTGCAAGACTTCCGCAAGCAGCAGCCTGGCCTCACGACCGCGCTGATCGCCGCGACGGTTCGTTGCTACTACCGCGACGATCGCGTGATGCGTTCGTTGGGCATGGAGCCCCGGCCGCCCTTCCCAAAGGGCTTCGAGGTCCCGCAAGGCGATTGGTCGCTGCTCGAACCGGTTCGGGCACGCGGAAAAATATTCCGGGATGCTCCTTAGAGTCCCTTGAAATTCGGCACGCGCCGGGCGTTCATCGCAGCGACGCCTTCCTTGTAGTCGTCGGTCGCGCGCAGCCAGGTCTGCTCGAAGAACTCGCGCTCTGTGGCGGCTGCGAACTCACGCTCGAACGAGCGGCGCAGAGTGACGCGAGTTGCACCGACTGCAAGCGGCGCCGAGCGCGCGATTTCTTCCGCCATCTCGTGCGCGGTAGTGCGAACCTTGTCGAGCGGCACCAGCCGGTCGATCAGGCCAATTTTGAACGCCTCCTCGCCGTCGATGCGTTCGCCGGTATAGAGCAGCCAAGACGCCTTCTGGGCGCCCACGATCCGCGGCAACGTATACGTGGTGCCGAAGCCCGGATGATAACCCTGCCGCGCAAAGTTGGCGCTGAAGCGCGCCTCGGAGCAGCCGACGCGGAAGTCGGCGACCAGCGTCAGACCAAGCCCGGCGCCGACCGCAGCCCCCTGCACCGCGGCGACGAACGGCGTCCTGGTGCGCACCAGCCGGTTCGCCTCATGATAAAGGTGCTTGCCGGTGGCTGCAGGCTTGCCGGCGGCCTCGTTCGCGAGCCGCTGGCCGAGGTTGGCGCCGGCGCAAAAGTGTTTGCCGGTCGAGCACAGCACGATGGCGCGGCATTGATCGTCGCGGTCGAGCTCCTCGAACGCGCCTGCGACCTTGCCGATCAATTCCATGTCGAGAAAATTGTTCGGCGGACGGTTGATCTCGACCGTCGCGACGTGACCGGTCCTGCTGACGTTGATATCGGCCATCTCAAGCTCCCTCTGTTTCACTTGTTCTTCATCACCACCGGCACGTCGTCAATCACCCGCGACGCAGGCCGGGTCGGCGATGGAAGCATTCCATATCGCAGAATATTCAAACGAAAACAGCCGGCGGATTGCTCCGCCGGCCGCTTCATCACGCAGGTCGATTTGCTCGATCCGGCGCGATACTTCTCGCTAGATATTAGACGTCCAGCACCGCGACGATCTTCAGAGTACGCGGCTCAACGATGATGATCTCATCGTTGTAGACGAAGTAGCGATAGCCCTTCCACCGCGGATTGATCCGGATGATCGTATCCGGCACCGCAACCACGCGCACGGTCGACGGGACAACCGTACCCACGTTGATGGAGAAGTTGATGTTGCTCGCGCGCGGCGCATTCGACGTCAGAACCGTCTGACGGATCGTGGTGCGCTGCTCAGTGGTCAGGTTGACCGCGCCGGACGGAGCGGCACCGACTGTCGTCTCAGACTTCGCGCCCTCCTTGGCGCTGTCCTTGCTCATCTTCGACTTGCTGTCGGTCGCACCCGGCGTGCGATCCTGGGCCTGCGACTTCTGGGGGTCCTTACCCATCTGGTCGCTCTGCGACTGGGTGGTGGACTTCTGAGAGTCCTTGCCCTGGGTCTGCGTGGACTTCTGCGAGTCCTTGCCCATCCTGTCCTGTTGCGCCTGGTTGGCCTTCTGGCCGTCCTTGTCCTGCGTCATGCGGTCGCCGGACGTCGAATCCTTGGACAGGGAGTCCCTGGACATCGAGCCGCTACCCTGCGTCGATGACGAGCCCGAGGCTGCCGGAGGCGCGTCCTGCTGACGCTGCATCGTGTTGCCAGCCGGCGCGCTTGACGAGCCCGAACCGCCGCCGCTTCCCGTCCCCTGGGCAAGCGCGACGCTCGAAATGCCGAGCAGCGCTGCGGCCGAAACCGCGGTGAGTATCTTGGTCGTCTTCATGTCTCATCCCTTTTGTGATTGCGATACCCCTAGGCACCTCAACTGCCCGCTAACGCCACACCGATGCCCGCGTTCCGCTGGAATTACGCCATCACAGCAATACCCCCGCAGGGACCGATTTTCGTTGCAGTGATGAACTCGCGTTCAGGCGAACGCCTGGTGTCGGGAACTTGTGCCAATGAATTGGTCGTATTCCAAAGGTTGGAACACGAGCGTTCGCACCTGCGAACGATCTTTCGCGACACATAGGCCCCATGAAATTCCGTCACGGCAAACGGCCTTGACGTCTCGCATGCATGTGGAACAACAGCGGTAAGTTCCGGGCATTCCGCTTTCGCGGCCAACAGGGAGAACACCCATGCACCTCAAGGGCAAATCAGCGATCGTCACCGGCGCAGGACGCGGCATCGGCCGCGACGTCGCGCTTCTGCTTGCCAAGGAAGGCGCAAGCGTCATCGTCAACGATCCGGGTGTGGGCCGCGGCGGCGAAACGACCGAAGAGCGTCCCGCCGACGACGTGGTTGCGGAGATCAAGGCCGCCGGCGGCAAGGCGCAGGCGAACTACGACTCGGTCGCCGACTACCAGAAGGCCGGCGCGATGGTGCGCCGCTGCGTCGAGGACTACGGCAAGATCGACATTCTCGTGAACGTCGCCGGCATGCTGCGCGAGAAGATGATCTGGAACATGTCCGAAGACGATTTCGATTCGGTGGTCAATGTGCACCTCAAGGGGCACTGGAACATGTCGCATCACGCGATCAAGTACATGCGCAATGCCGGCTACGGCCGCATCATCAATTTCTCCTCGGACGCCTTCAAGGGTTCGGTCGGCCAGTGCAACTACTCGGCCGCCAAGGCCGGCATCATCGGCCTGACGCGCTCGATCGCCAAGGAATGCGCCAAGTTCGGCATCACGGCGAATGCGATCTGCCCCGCCGCCGACACGCGCATGATGATGAACGACGCGGTGATCGCCAGCCAGAAGCGCAAGCTCGAGGCCGGGCTGATCAGCCAGGACCAGTATGACCGCTTCTTCTCCGGCCGCGGCCCTGAGCATGTCGCGCCGCTGATCGCCTATCTGGCGCTCGATCAGGCCGACTACATCAATGGCCACCTCTTCCATGTCGAGAAGGGCCGCATCAACACCTACATGTTCGGCGACGACTACAAGGCGCTGTTCAACGACGGCTCGGTGTTCACCATCGACGAACTGATCGAGCGCGTCCCGACCACCATCATGGTCGGCGTCACGCAGGTCGTGCCGCCGGTGAAGATGCAGGACGCGGTCAAGGCCAGCGAGATGAAGAAGGCCAGCTGACGGCGCATCATCCAATGCATGACGAGAAACGGCAGGCCTGATCGCCTGCCGTTTTTGTTGTAACAGGACACTCAGGGAGATATGCGATGCCGACCCATACCGCCTTCATCACCGGCGCGGGCAAGAACATCGGCCGCGCCTGCGCGCTCGATCTCGCCGGCCGCGGCTACAACGTCATCATCAACGGCCGCGCCGACAAGACCGCCTGCGATGCGGTCGCCAAGGAAGCGCAGGCGAAGGGCGTGAAGGCCCACGTCATCATGGCCGACGTCGGACTGGCGCCGGAGGCCAAGCGTGCCGCGAAGGAAGCGCTTGCTGCCTTCGGCACGGTCGACGTGCTGGTCGCCAACGCTGCCATCCGCCCCGACAAGCCGTTCCTCGACAACACCGAGGAGGACTGGCGGAGAGTCATGGGCACCAACCTCGAAAGCTCGATCTTCCTGTCGCAGGCGTTCCTGCCCGGCATGATCGCGCAGAAGTGGGGCCGCATCGTCGTGATGACCGGGCGCAACGCGATCCGTGGCTATCCCGGCCACGTGACGACCTCGGTCGCCAAGCACGGACTGTGGGGGCTGACGAAGACACTGTCGCGCGAGTTCGGCCCGCAGGGCGTCACTGTCAACGCGATCTCGCCAGGTGTGATCGACACCAGCGACGATCCGGCCTTCGTCGCACGGGCCCAGAAGGTCGCGCAGACGGAGATCCCCGTGCGCCGGATCGGTACGCCAAGGGAGATCGCCGCCATGTGCGGCCTGCTCTGCTCGGACGAAGGCGGCTTCGTCAACGGCCAGATGATCGGCGTCAACGGCGGCATCGATACCTGAGGGCCAAGTTGCACCGCGAGCAGCCTGCCCTTACTACTGGCTCCATCGCCAAGCCGGGGGGCCAACCGCATGCTTTCGTATGTCTACGTCGCCATCGTCACGTTGCTTGCGTTGCTGCTTTACGGCTGGATGTCCGGGCAAGTTTCGGCCACCCGCCGGAAAGTTGGAATTCGCGCACCGGCCATGACCGGCGATCCGCTGCTGGAGCGAACCATTCGCGCGCACTACAACACGCTCGAATGGATGCCGATCTTCCTTCCATCGCTTTGGCTTTTCGCGATCTACTGGAACAGCACGGCGGCAGCCGTGCTCGGACTGCTTTGGATCGCCGGGCGGTTGATTTATTTTCTCGGCTACGTCGCCGAGAGCTCCAGGCGTGGGCCGGGTTTCTATATTCAGGCACTGGCAGCAGCAGCGCTCCTGTTCGGAGCGCTGGGCCGCCTGATCTATCTCGCCGTGACGAGCTGAAGCTTACTCTGGGAGCGGCTTCTGCACGCCGTCCGGCAGCTCCACCTTGGCGGTGTTCAGCACCATCGACACCAGCACGTAGTAGCCGCTGATGCCGAGGATCTCGACGACGCCGTTCTCCCCGAACGTCTCGACGCCCTTCTTGTAGGTCGCATCGCTGACGCGCTTGGTGTTGTGCAGCTCGGTGCAGAGATCGTACAGCGCCGCCTCGTCAGGCTTCATGCTGGTCGGCCGCTTGCCGACGCGAATGGCTTCGATGATGTCGGCGGCAAGGCCGCCCTTCTCCGCCATCGGCGCATGGGCGTACCACTCGTATTGCGCCCGCCAGTTGTAGGCGGTGATCAGGATCGCCATCTCCGACAGCCGCGGCGGCAGCGAGGTGTTGTAGCGCATCATCTCGCCGAGCACGGCCGCCTTCTCGCACAGCTCGGGGCTGCGCAGCAGCGCCGGAAACGGCCCGCGCACACCGGCACGCTTGCCTGCCGTCACCGCCTGGATGGCGCGGCGTTGCGCGTCGGTGAGCTTGTCTTCGGGGATCATCGGCAGGCGGGTCATTTGGCTTCCTCCACAACGCTTTAAGAACTTTCTTTCTCGGCCTGCATACGCAATCGGGCCGCCTTGCGAAAGGGCCCGCCGCGCATGCAGTTCCGCCCTGACGGGAAAGCAGTTGAGGTACCCTCCCAATTTCTGCATCTTGCCCCGCAAATCGGGTCCGCGCGGCGGACCAAAGGGAGACAACGATGGCAGCACTTCGACAATCCTCCGACGCCATCGCGCCCGACACCACGGGTCAGAACTTCTTCCGCGCCGACCAGTCGCTGCAGGACCTGCTGCAGATCCACCTGAGCGAGAAGGTGTGGACGCACATCGCGCCGCATCTCGATCGGCTGGGCGGGCTCGCCGGCGACCACTTGGACAACTGCGCACGGCTGGCCGACCGGCACACGCCGATCCTGCACCAGCGCGACCGTTTCGGGCGCGACGTGCAGTGGGTCGAATACCATCCCGCCTATCGGGAGCTGGAGCGCGTCGCCTTCGGCGAATTCGGCATCCATGCCATGTCCCACCGCAAGGGCATCCTTGGCTGGCCGGACACCTACCCGGCCGCGGCGAAGCACGCCTTCACCTACCTGTTCAACCAGGCCGAGTTCGGCCTCGGCTGCCCGATCAACGTCACCGACGGCGGCGCCATGCTGCTCTCGCGCTTCGGCGACAAGGCGCTGCAGGACAAGTATCTCGACGGCCTGACGCAGACCGACATGACGCTCCTGACCCAGGGCGCGCAGTTCATGACCGAGAAGGAAGGCGGTTCCGACGTCGGCAGTCTCACGACGGTCGCCAAGCGCGAGGGCGACCACTGGCGCCTCTACGGCGAGAAATGGTTCTGCTCGAACGCCGACGCCGGCGTCGCCATGCTTTTGGCGCGGCCTGAAGGTGCCCCCTCCGGCACCCGCGGCGTCGGGCTGTTCCTGATGCCGCGCAAGCTCGACGACGGCTCGCCCAACCACTACCGGATCGTGCGGCTGAAGGACAAGCTCGGCACCCGCTCGATGGCTTCCGGCGAGATCAAGTTCGACGGCGCGATCGCCTACGCAGTCGGCTCGCTCGAGCGCGGCTTCCTGCAGATGGCCGAGATGGTGAACTGGTCGCGGCTGTCGAACGGCGTGAAGTCGACGGCGTTGATGCGCCGCGCCCTGCACGATGCGCTGACGGTCGCGCGCGGCCGGGTCGTCTTCGGCAAGCGCATCATCGACCTGCCGCTGGCGAAACGGCAGCTGTTGAAGATCATGCTTCCGGTCGAACAGGCGCTGTCGCTGTGCTTCCAGACAGCGGCTGCGCTCGACCGCGCCGAACGCAAGGGCAGCCAGGAGGCGGCGACGCTGTTGCGCATCCTCACCCCCGTGCTGAAATTCCGCTCGACCCGTGACGCGCGCAAGGTGTGCGGCGACGCGCTCGAGATGCGTGGCGGCATCGGCTACGTCGAGGAGTTCGCCTCCGCGCGGCTGCTCCGCGACGCGCACCTCGGCTCGATCTGGGAAGGCACCGGCAACATCATCGCGCTGGACGCGATTACCCGCGCCATCGGCCGGCACCATGCGGAAGGCGCGCTGGCCGCCGACCTGCATGCACGGCTGCAGGAAATCCCTTCGTTGCCAGCGCCTTACCGCGACAAGCTGAAAGGGTTTGTCGACCGCGCGATCGGCTTCTCGCAGGCCGTTGCCGCGAAGGCCGACAACGAAGCCGACGCCCGCCGCGCCACGAGCATGCTCTATCACACGGCCAGCGCCGTCGTGCTGGCGTGGGAAGGCGAACAGGTGCTCGCCAAGCGTGGCGACGCTCGGCGCTTCCTGCTCTCGAAGCTGGTGGTCGACCATCATCTGAAAGCTCGCGATCCGTTCGCAGCCGCGGCTGGTTCATCCGAACTGGCAATCGCCGACATGCTGCTGAACGACGCGCCGGTGGCGAAGGAGAAGGCGGTGGCGGTGCTGGCGGAGTAACGCGTCCTACCAGCACCACCGTCGACGTCATTGCGATCCGCCTTCGCTCTGCGAGCTACGGCGGACAAGGCGAAGCGACACCGTTCTTCGAACAGCGACGCCTCGCAACGACGGCGTGGAGGCGCGTTACTCTATTCAATTGTCAAAGAGCCCGACGCACGGCTGTCCCGGATTTCGCTTCGCTTCATCCGGGCTTCGGACATACGTCATCGCCCCTGTTCTTTGTCCGGCCTGGGGCTGCCGGTCTTCTCTGTGCACTTCCCTTGGAAAGAGGGCGTGCGGAACACAGGGCGAAAGGCCGCGCCCGCGGCTCCCGTATGCTTGTCGCATCCGGGCAAATCCGCATGCCGACGCGTTGGCACACGGCGATGGTCCAGCCCAAACGCTTGAGCTGAACCGGACCACAGACGAAGCCTTCGCCTGCGTTCCGCACGCGCCGGATTAACGGCTTGCCGGATTCCAGCGGAGCCAGGCCCGGCTCACTTGACCAAATACGGAAGACCTCACCGTATTGCTGGACCGCTTGGGCCGTCCGCCCTCGGCGCCGGTCGTCATCCCTTTCGGCGCCGTGGCTCATCACCGCGACGCAAATTGGGCCGGCACCGCGACGGACCCGTCGCATCCCGCCCCGAGACGCTGACGATTAGCGCACTCGCTCTCCCATCGGGGCGGAACCAGGCCTGTATATTCCTATCCAGAAGGAATAGTAATTTCTGATTCAGCGAAATATGAAGGCTACTGACAGAATCTGGTTGCTCTGCCCCGGTGAGCTGCACTTTTCCGAGTTAAGGCCACGCCGGCAGCGTCGTGGTGGTGCCGCCGTTGTGTGCCGTCCAGCCGGTCATGTCGATCACGAACATCCGTTCCGGCTCGACCAGCACATGCGCGGCGCCGTTCGGACCAAGCGTCCATTCGAGGTAGCCCGGGCGCGGGAACGTCCCTCTTCGCGCCAGCGGGTGCTTGACGTCGACCATGGCGGTGGCCGGCGCCCAGACGATGTCCATGCCGCGGTGACGCACCTTGCGGTAGACGTGCTTGTGGCCGCAGGCGATCACCTTGACACCGGCGTCCGCGCAAATGTCGAGGAACCGCGTCCGCGCCCTGACCGGGATGTACGAGGTCGGATTTGCCGCCGACAGATGGTCGCGCTCGAACGGCGGCATGTGCACGAACACCATGGCCTGCAGCGAGCCGCGCCCGGCGAGCGCATCCTGCAGAAACTCGATCTGCTCGCCCTCCTCGGCCAAGTTCGAGCCCATCAGCGCGGTATCGAGGCCGACCAGCCGCCAGTGCGGCACATCGCAGTGCCACCACTGTGCGCCGACCTGGCGCCGCCACGCGTCGATGCGCTCGCGGTTGATGTGCTGGTTCAACCGGGAGAACTCCGGCGCTTCGCCGATATCGTGATTGCCCGGGATGGCGCGCCACGGCAGCCCGAGCGACGCGATTTCCTCGGCCGCATAGCCAAGATCGTCAGGCGCAGACGGGCCGTTGAACGAGATATCGCCGCCATGAACCAGCATGTCCGGCGGCGACGCGGCCATCGCTTCACGAAACGCCGCCCAGTTCACGTCGAAATAGCCGTGGGTGCGCGACAGATGCGTATCGCTCACATGAACCAGGCGGAAGCCGGATTGCCCGTTAGTCGAATGCGAGATTGTCATTGCGAAGGTCCATGAAATAGAAAGTGTAGGGCCGCCAGGCGATGCTGCGCTTCAGCGCGTAGAACTCGGCCGGTTGGTATAGCACCGTGCCCGGGGCCTCGTCCTCCCACACGTCCAGCATCTGCTTGAACAGCGCCTTGCGCTTGGCGGGATCGGTCTCCGCTTCGAGCGCGCGGCCGGCCGCGTTGAATGCCGTGGCGCTGCGAAACGCGCCGGACTTCTGGAACGCCGAGTCTGGTCCCCAGGAAATCCAGAGTGCGCCGAGCGGATCGGGAAGCCTTGTGGAGTTGGAATTGTTGCCGATCTGCTGGCCTTCCGCGCGCATCTGCGTGAAATTCTCGACCACCTGCAGACGCGCGTTGATGCCGACGGCCTTCCACATCTCGACCAGCACCTGGGCCGCGCGCAGGGCGTTGGTGTAGTAGTTGGGCATGGTCCGGTAGACGATCTCCTCGCCGCGATAGCCGGCCTCCTTCAACAGGCGCCTGGCTGCGTCCGGGTCGTAGCGAAGGCTGCGGCCTTCGAGAAACATCTGGCCGTATTCGGGATAGTTGTGCCCCGGCGGCACGACCGCCGACCCGTCCCACAGCGTATCGACCAGCAGCTTGCGATCGATCGCGAGCCCCAGCGCCTGTCGCACGCGCTTGTCGCCCATCGCCGGTCCCTTCTCGTCGAACGTCAGGACATGCACGTTGGCGAGCACGACATTGCGAACGTCGATTCCCTGACTCTTCTTCAGGACGCTCACCTGATCCGGCGGAATGTTGGTGATCATGTCGACGTCGCCCGCCTGCAGGGCTGCGACCCGTGACGCCAGCTCCGGCATCTGCCGGAACTCGACGCTTTCCGCGTTCGGGCGGCCCATCCAGTACTGGTCAAAGGCGTCGAGCACGATCTTCTGGTCGCTCTGATGCGAACGGTACTTGTAGGGACCGGTGCCGACCGGCTCGCGGGAGAAGCCTTCGTAGCCGCGCTCTTCATAGGCGCGCTTGTTGACGATCCAGCTGCTCCAGGACGCCAGCCGCTGCTCGAGCAGCACATCCGGGACTTTGGTGCGGAAACGGACCGTCAGCGGCGCCGGCGAGTCCACGGACGCAAGCGTCGCGAAATACGACCGCGCTTCCGGCATCAGCGGCTTTTCGCCGAACATGCGCGGAGAGGTGAAGGTGTAGATCACGTCTTCGGCGGTCATCCGGTCGCCGTTGTGAAACAGCACGTCGTCGCGCAGCTTCAGGACCAGTTCGGCCGGTCCGTTACGCGTCCAGGACGTCGCAAGGTGCGGCTTCAATCCCGAACCACCGCCATCCGGCGAGCCCAGGAAGTCGCGGCGGATCAAGGTGTCGAACATCGAATAGGTGACGCGCGTCCCGACATTGGTAAGTTCGCGCGCCGGCTCCAGGGTCGGCGGTACCTCGGCCACCGCAATCCGAAGCGCCGGTCGCGTCTTGCTCTGGGCGCTCGCCCCCGGTGCGAGCGCGAGAGCCGCCGCACCTGCCAAAACGCCACGTCGCGATATGGTCATTGCCCACTCCTGTTGCCGGTTTGGTTATTTGAGGGTCGGATCCAGCCGGTCGCGCAGCCAGTCGCCGATCACCGAGATCGCCAGCGTCGTGAGCACGATGGCTGCTGCGGGTGACAGCATGATCCACGGCGCACGCGTCAGGTATTCGCGGCCGTAGCCGACCATGTTGCCGAGGCTGGTCATCGGCGGCTGCACGCCGAGACCGAGGAACGACAGCCCGGACTCCAGCAGGATGACTTCCGGAAACACCAGCGTCATCGAGACGATCAGCGTGGAGGCGATGTTCGGCAGGATGTGCTTGAAATAGATCCGCGTCGGCTGTGCGCCGAGCTGGCGGATGGCGCCCGCATAGCCTTGCGCGTTGGCCGAAATGGCGAGGCCGCGCGAGATGCGCGCGTAGCGCTCCCAGCCGAACAGGCCCATCAGCCCGACCAGCAGCGGCAGCGAGTTGCCGAAGAATGCCAGCATCGACAGGGCCAGGATCAGGAACGGCATGCTGGCCTGGAAATCCGCCAGCATGAGGACGATCTGCTCGACCCAACCGCGGAAGTGTGCCGCGAGGAACCCGAGCACGGTGCCGAGCGTCGCCGAGATGAGTGTCGCGCCGAATGCAATCACCAGCGAGATGCGGATCGAGAACACCAGTCGCGACAGCACGTCGCGCCCGAGTTCATCTGTCCCGAGCCAATGCTCCCATGTTCCGGGCGGTGACAGCCGGTTTCTGAGGTCCAGCTTCGTGTACCCGTAGGGCGCGATGACCTCGGCAAAGGCCGCCACCAGCAGCATCACCGCGATCCAGCCAAGCGCGATGACGACGCTTAACGGCAGGTTCGGCAAGAACGGCTTGCGCGGCTCGGATCGGGATTGCTCGATGACGATCTGGGTCATGCGGAGCCCGTACGCGTCCGCAGCCGCGGGTCGAGGAAGCCGTAGAGGAAGTCGACAATGAGATTGGAGGTGACCATCGTCAGCGCGACGAGCAGCAGGATGCACTGGACCACGGCCAGGTCGCGGTTGGCGACGGCAACGACCAGAAGCCGGCCAACGCCCGGCCAGGAGAATACGCTTTCCACCACCACCGCGCCGGCGATCAGCGTGCCGACCATGAAGCCGACGATCGTCACCGTCGGGATGGCGGCGTTCGGCAAGGCGTGGTTGGTGACGACAGCGCGCCAGGGCACGCCCTTGGCAGACGCTGTGCGGATGTAGTGCTGGCCCAGCACTTCCAGCATCGCGCTGCGCGTGAACCGTGCGAGCACGGCCGCGCCGCCGACGCCGAGCGTGAAGATCGGCAGGATGGCATGGCGCCAGGTATCCTGCCCTCCCGACGGCAGCCAGCCGAGCTGCACGGCGAATATCAGTACCAGCAGCAGCGCCAGCACGAAGCTCGGCACCGTGAAGCCGGCGACGGCCGCGATCATCACCGCCCGGTCGATCGCCGACCCGCGATGCAGCGCCGCATAGATCCCGGCAGGAATGCCGATGCCGACCTTGATGAGCAGCGCCGGCAGCGTCAGCATGAGTGTTGCCGGAATGCGCTCGGCGACGAGGGTTATGGCAGGACGACCGTCGCGGAACGAGCGGCCAAGCTCACCCTGGGCGATCGCGCCGAAGTAATCGAAATACTGCACCCAGAGCGGCTCATCGAGACCCCATGCCTTGCGGAAGGCCGCGATCACTTCCGGCGGCGCCTCAGGGCCCATGATCATCAGCGCCGGATCACCGGACAGGCGCAGCACGATGAACGCAAAGGTGACGACGAGCGCGATCGTCAGCAAGGCACGGCCGATGCGCAGTGCAAAATAGCGGAGCATCAGGCAGCGCTCCTTCCCGCCTGGCCATCCGTGTAGAGGTGGCAGGCGACCGTGCGGGTCGCGCTCGGCTGTGACGGCGCCGGCTGTTCGACGCGGCACCTCGGCAGCGCGCTGGCGCAGCGCGGATGGAAGGCGCAACCCGACGGACGGTCGGCAGGATTGGGCGGGTCGCCCTGCAGGACGATGCGGCCGGTGCTGCGGCGGCCGGGCGCGGGCGATGCCGACACCAGCGCACGGGTGTAGGGATGTAGCGGCGTCGCGAACAAGTCGTCGGCCGAGCCGGTTTCGACGATCTGGCCGAGATACATCACCGCAACGCGGTGGCTGACCTGGCGCACGACGCGCAGGTCGTGGCTGATGAACAGCATGGTCAGTCCAAGCCGGCTCTGCAGGTCGCACAGCAGGTTGACGACCTGCGCCTGGATCGAGACGTCGAGCGCGCTGACCGGCTCGTCGCAGACGAGGAAGTCCGGCCGGGTGGCAAGCGCCCGGGCCAGCACCGCGCGCTGGCGCTGGCCGCCGGACAGCTCGCCGGGATAGCGGCGGCCGTGATCGGCCGATAGATCCACCGAGCGCAGAAGATCGACCGCCTTATGGTCGCGTCCAGGCCGTTCGCCGACGTCATGAATGTCCAGCGGCTCGCGCACCTGCTCGAGAATGGTCAGCCGCTTGTCGAGGGCGCCGAGCGGGTCCTGATAGATCATCTGCGCGCGGGCGCGTAAGGCGCGCCACGGCGCCGTCGCCAGTGCCGGCAGCGCTGAGCCATCGAACCGCACCTCGCCGGAATCCGCATCCTCCAGACCGAGCACCAGGCGTCCGGTGGTCGATTTGCCGGAACCGGATTCGCCGACCAGCCCCAGCGTTTCGCCCTTCGCGATCTCGAACGACACGTCGTCGACGGCGCGGACATTGGAGACCCGGCCGAAGATGCCACGCCGCGTGACGTAGATTTTCCGCAAAGCCCGCGCCTGAACCAGCGGCTCGGTCATTCGGCCGCCTGCCCGACTTCAAACCTGTGTTCCGCCGCGACGACGTGACAGGCCACGTCGCGACCGGCTCCGACCGGCACGAGCGGCGGCGGCAACGCCTTGCAGAGAGCTGCTTCGCGCGAGCATCGCGGGCCAAACGCACAGCCGGCCGGCATGTCGCGCGGGTCGGGAACCGTTCCGCCGATCGCCGTCAGGCGGCGGCGCTCGCCGTCGAGTGGCGGCAGCGCGCCGATCAGTCCGTTGGAATAAGGATGCAGCGGCCCGTCGAAGAGCTCGCCCGACGAGGCCTTCTCCACCACCCGCCCCGCATACATGACGGCCACGCGGCTGCAGTGCTCGGAGACGACGCCGAGGTCGTGGCTGATCAGCACCATCGCCATGCCGGTCTCGCTGCGCACCCGCGCGAGCAGCTCCAGGATCTGCGCCTGGATCGTCACATCCAGCGCGGTGGTCGGCTCATCGGCGATCAAGAGGTCGGGATTTCCCGACAACGCCATGGCGATCATGATGCGCTGGTTCTGGCCGCCGGAGAATTCGTGCGGATAGGCCGACAGCCGCCGTTCGGCGTCGGGGATGCCCACGAGATCAAGCAGCCGCTTGCATTCGGCCTGCAGCGAGCGCCCTGACAGGCCGCGATGCAGGGCCAGCGTTTCCGAAAGCTGGCGACGGATGGTGAGGACAGGGTTAAGCGCACTGGCCGGGTCCTGGAAGATCATCGCGATGCGGCGGCCGCGCACGCCGTCGAGCACCTCGGCCGGTGCGCCGAGGATGTCCTTTCCGTCGAGGGTCACCCTGCCCGCGACCCTGGCCGTACCCGGCAGCAGGCCGAGCGCAGCAAGCCAGGTGACGGATTTGCCGGAACCGGACTCGCCGACGAGGCCAAGCGCCTCGCCTTTGGCGACCGTGAAGTCGACACCGTGGAGAACCCGCGTCTCCCCGAACGATACCGTCAGGTTCTCGATCGCAAGGAGCTGCGGCATGGTCAGGCTCCGTAGTTGCCGGGACGGAAGTCCATGGCGAACGCCGGCGATGCCTTCCACTTGATGGCCTTGGCCTTGGCCGTGAACGTCGCGTTCTGGTGCAGCACGGTGTAGGCCGGGTCTTCGCGCTCGGCGATCTCGAGCGCCCGGCGGAAGGCCTTCTTGCGCGCATCCCGATCCGTTGAGGTTTCGAGGAACTCCGAGAGCTGGTTCAGCTCGGCGTTGGTCCACTCGCCAACCTGCTGCTGCTGGCCCTGCGGACCGTGCTGGGCAACCAGCGACGAGACCGGATCGTTGTAGGCGGCGGAGTTGGACCAGTCGCGGACAGCGCGCTTGTCGTTGCGCTCCAGGATCTGCGTCCAGTTTTCCTTGGTCTCGATCTGGACGTTGAGCCCGACCGACTTCCACATTTCCACGAGGATCTGGGCCGTCGCAGTCTGATTGGTGTAGTAGTTGTTCAGCAGGCGATACGGGATCGGATCACCCTTGTAGTTGGCCTGCTTGAGCAGCTCCTGTGCGAGCTTGGGATTGAACTCAGGCACGTTCCAGTCGGCGTGGAACATGTCGGCGTAGAACTCCCACTGAAGGCCTTTCGGCACGCGGGTGCGGCCCGCCCACAGGCTGTCGACAATCGCCTGGCGATCGATGGCATGGGTAAACGCGCGGCGAACCAGCGGATTTGCGAGCAACGCATGGTTCTTGTCGAACACGGTCAGGCGATGGTTGGAGATGGTCCCGCCCTGCACCTCGAAGGCGGCGTTCTTCTCGATCGACGCGATCTGATCCGGCGGGATGTCGCAGGCGAACTGATATTCGCCCGACAGCAACCCGTTGATGCGGCTCGCCACTTCCGGCACCTCGACGAAGCGGATGCGCTTCAAGGGCGGACGGCCACCCCAATACTCATCATGCGCCTCGTAAGTCAGCGACACGTCGGGCCGCATCTCCACGACCTTGTATGGGCCCGTCGTGATCGGCTTGCGTGCCCAATCGAGATAGGTTGCCGCCTCTTCCCACCCACGCCGGCTCAAGATGTTGGAGCCGTAACGCGACAGACGCCCCTCAAGGGTAACGTCCGGCGTCGCGTTGTAGAAACGCACCGTATATTTATCGACGGCATCGACACGCTGCAGATCCGGCCACATGCGGCGCGCGACCGCCGGGACTTCGGGCGGCAGTTCCTTGCCCGCCCGCGGCGTCGGAATTTGCTCGAAGGCTTTGATTGTCGACCGGTTCTTCGCCTCAGTGCCACCGAACATGCGCTCACGGCCGAAGCTGAAGACGACGTCTTCCGCCGTCATCTCGTCGCCATTGTGGAACTTGACGCCCTGGCGGAGCTTCAGCTCGACCGTCTGCTCGTCAACCCGCTTCCATTCCGTCGCGAGCCCAGGAACGCCTTCCAGGCTTCCGCGCCAGTTCCTGCTGATCAACCCTTCCCACAGCGACGAGAAGAAGATGCGTTCGCCGACGTTCGACTGTTCGCGAAGGCAGTCGAGAACGTTCGAGTTGGTCACCTTTTGAACCGCGATCGTGATCGACGGGCGGTTGTCGGTCTGGCCGATGGCGAAACGCGGAAGGATAAGCGTGCCGGCTGAGGCTGCGCCCATCTGCAGAACGTGGCGGCGTGAATGTCCAGTCATCGTTGCTTGTCCCTGGCTTGTAGACGTGATCGTTGATCCGATGGAACGCGGGCCGGCTGTAGCCGCTACTCGGCGACACCCAGCTCGGTCAGATACTTCGCGCCGGCAGGCACCGCGCCGTGGTCACGCAACTCGAGGATGAGGCGCGGATTCGACTTGAGCCGGCCGAGTGCACGGAAGATCGCCGCCCAGCGCATGGTCCCGTCGCCGGGCGCCCAATGCCGGTCGGCATAGCCGTCCGAGTCCTGAAGATGCACGTGTGTCAGCATGTCGCCGGCGGCATCGACGTAGTAGTCGACCGGCGGCGCGCCGGTTGAGATATGCGCGTAGTGGGCATGCCCGGCGTCCAGCGAGACGCGGACGCTCTTGCTGCCGAGCGCCTTGGCGAGATGCACGCGCTCATGCGGGTCCTTGTCCTCGATGTTCTCGATGACCAGCTCACAGCCGATCAGCTCGGCGCGACGGATCACGTCCGACAAGGTCGCCTGCACGCGCTCGATCGCGGCCTCGCGATTACCGGGATAGAGGTCGAGATTGTTGTGATCCCAGGTCGTATAGGGCGAATGGATGACCATCTGGCTCGCACCGACCGTCTCGGCGGCTTCGAGCCCCTGTAAGAGACGCGTCCGGACAGCGTTGCGAACCAGCGGATCGTGGCTGTCGATCTTGAAGCCCCAGAACGGTCCGTGAATGCCGAGACGCCCCTCGAAACCATCGAGGTGCCGCTTCACCCTGTCGGCGACGCTGCGCCAATCGCCATCGAGCACGTCAGCGCGGAAGAAGTCCTGCAGCTCAAGGTCGCGCTGACGCGACAACAGCCACTCGCGATGGGCAGGCAGCGAGTTGATCGACAACGCCGCTCCAAGGACTGGTTTCTGGTTGGCGGACATGGCGACTCCGGCACGTTGAGTTGCCCGAGTGCTAGCGAGGCGACATGACGGCGATGTGAAACGGACTTTAACCAGCGACGTTTCCTGAGGAATAGCGCGGACGTGCTCCTCGACGAGGCGAGTTGGCGAAGGAACGTGCAGCCGCTGTTCCGGCAGTAGGTCCGATCGCGAGGCGTCGTGCTTCGAATGGCCTACTGTCGGGGGTGGGGGCTGCTGAGCTAGAGACGAGACTCAGCAGCCCCCCACCCGGCGAGAATTCGCCATAGCCGATGCAACGCATCGGCGTTCTTAGACAAGAACGGCGGCCTGAAGGCCGCCTATGCATCCTCGCCACCCTCCCCGCCACTCGCTTCGCTCGCGGGAGGAGGGTGAAGGGAGTGCGCGGCAGCGCTCTCACAGGCGGTCATCGCATCCCGCTCTGCGTCTCGAAAGACGGTTCGAACGCGCCCCGCATCGCGACGGAACGATCTGATAAATATTCCTAGCAACAGAACCCCGACCCGTCCGTGCCCCGAGGCTCGCGAATGACCCTTTCAGCAATCGACACGGAGGATACGCTGAGGCTAGGATGCCACGGTTTGCGCGGGGAGACGTCCGCCAGACCAGGGGCCGGCCAGCTTTTGAGGGAGAACGAACGTATGATTGGTTTCATCAGCCGCCGCGGAGTGCTGGCGCTGGGTTCAGCCTTGGGTGCTCTCGGGTTTGCCGGCTCACCGGCATTGGCCCAGCAAAGGTTCTTCCGCATCGGGACGGGCGGCACCGGCGGCACCTATTATCCGGTGGGCGGCATGATCGCCAACGCCGTCTCGACGGACAAGATCAACGTCAGCGCGGTCGCCACCAACGGCTCGGTCGCCAACGTGAACGGCATGGTCGGCGGCTCGATGGAGTCAGGCTTCAGCCAAGCCGACATCAACGCCTGGGCTTATACCGGCACCGGCATCTACGAAGGCAAGCCCAAGATCGAAGAGCTGCGCGTGATCGCCAATCTCTATCCGGAGAGCGTCCACGTTGTTGTGAAGAAGGGCGCGGGGATCAAGTCCCTTGCCGACCTCAAGGGCAAGCGCGTCTCCATTGACGAGCCGGGCTCGGGCACGCTCGTCAACGCGCGTGCCCTGCTTGCCGCCTACGGCGTGACCGAGAAGGACATTAAGCCCGAATACTTGAAGCAGGTACAATCCGCCGAGAAGTTCAAGGACGGTTCACTCGACGCCTATTTCCAGACCACCGGCTTTCCGCAGGGCACGCTGTCTGAACTCGCCGCGACCAATGGCTTCGAGCTGCTGCCGATCGACGGCGCCGAGCGTGACAAGATCATGGCGCAGTACAAGTTCTTCGCCAAGGACAAGATCCCCGATGGCGTCTACAAGGACGTCAAGGGCGTCGAGACTCTCGCGGTCGGCGCGCAGTGGACGACGACCTCCAAGCAGCCTGACGATCTCGTCTACGAGATCACCAAGGCGCTCTGGAGCGACAAGACGCGCGCCTTAATGGACGCTGGCCACGCCAAGGGGAAAGAGATTCAAAGGGCGACCGCGCTTCAGGGCGTCGGCATCCCGCTGCATGCCGGCGCGGAGAAATTCTATAAGGAGATCGGCTTGCTGAAGTAGCAGGCGCGACGGGATGATGGGGGCTCGATTGGCGGATTCTGCATGATAATCGCGGCAGAGTCCGATGACGCCAAAATCCAGAAGCTCGAGAGCGAGCTCGATCCGGAGATGCGTTTCCGGCCGCTGCTGTTTGTCGCGGCATGGATCGTTGCCACACTGCTTTTCGGCCTCTCCTGCTTCCACTACTACACGGCAGGCTTCGGACTGTTGCCGGAAACCCTGCATCGCGGCATTCACATCGCCTGCGTGCTTGGCCTGATCTTTCTCGTCTTCTCCTGGAGCCAGAAGGGCAACGCGGCAACGCCGAAGGCCGGGTTGCTCTCTCCGTTCGGGATCGGCATCGTCGACTGGCTTTGCGCCATCGCCGCCGTCGTCACCAGCCTCTACGTCCCTTACGTCTTCCACGACCTTCAGTTCCGCGTCGGCAATCCGGATCCCATCGACTGGATCATGGGCACGGTCATGATCGTCGTGCTGCTGGAGGCGACGCGACGCAGCGTCGGCTGGCCACTGCCGATCATCGCTGTCGTGCTGATGGTCTACGCTCTCTATGGTCCATCGTTGCCGGGCATTCTCGCGCATCCCGGCAACACCTGGAAAAGCGTCGTCAATCATCTCTATCTGACGAGCCAGGGCATCTACGGCATCGCGCTCGGCGTGGTCGCGACTTACGTTTTCCACTACGTGCTGTTCGGCGTGCTGGCCACGCGCGTCGGGCTCGGCCGCTTCTTCATCGATCTTGCGACAGCCCTCACGGGCCGCTTCTCCGGCGGACCCGCCAAGGTCTCGATCTTCGGATCGGCTCTGTTCGGCATGATCTCCGGTTCATCGATCGCCAACACCGTAACGGTCGGCTCGCTGACAATCCCGGCGATGATCCGCGTCGGCTATGCGCGGCACTTCGCCGGCGCCGTCGAGGCGGCTGCTGCGACGGGCGGACAGATCACCCCGCCGATCATGGGCGCGGCCGCGTTCCTGATGGTGGAGTTTCTCGCCCTCCCCTACCAGACGATCATCCTTGCAGCGATCGTCCCGGCCTCCATGCATTTCTTCGGCGTGTTCTGCCAAATCCACTTCGAGGCCAGGAAGCACGGCCTGCTTGGGTTGCCGCGATCCGAGCTGCCGGTGGCGCGCGAGGTCATCCGCCGCGACTGGCCGACGGCAATGCCGCTCGCGGTGCTGCTCATGGTGCTGTTCTCGGACTTCACGCCCTATCTCGCGGCGTTCTGGGGTATCACCGGCTGCATCGTGCTTGGCCTGACCAATCGCAACCCGATCGTGGCCCTCGTATTCGCAGCCGCCATCGCGGTGTGCATTCGGCTCGGGATTCTGACCGAGTGGATAGGCCTGGGCCCGATCTTCGGCGCATCGATCGCCGTATCGGCGGTGTATACGCTTCGTGACGAGGAAGGTAAGGCACGGTTCTTCGACATTCTCGACGCCTTCGTGGTTGGCGCCAAGTACGCAATCAGCGTCGGTGCGGCGGCGGCCACGGTCGGCATCATCATCGGCATCGTGACGCTGACCGGCGTCGGCTTCAAGCTGTCGACCATCATCACTGGAGCCGCCGCGGACCTCGCTTCCCTGCTGGTGAGCATCCAGCCGGCCGACCTGTTCGACATCAAAGCGATGACGTTGTTCTTCACGCTGGTCATGACGGCGATCGTCTGCATCCTGCTCGGCTGCGGCGTGCCTACGACCGCGAACTATCTCATCATGGTGACGATCGCGGCGCCCGCGCTCGCCATGCTCGGCGTGACGCCGCTGGTGTCGCACTTCTTCGTCTTCTATTACGGCGTCCTCGCCGACATCACGCCGCCTGTGGCGCTTGCGGCCTATGCAGGCGCCAGCATGGCCGGTGCCGATCCGTTCAAGACCGGCAACACGGCGTTCCGTCTGGGCCTCGCGAAGGCCCTGGTGCCGTTCGTCTTTGTCTATTCGCCGGCGATGCTGCTGGTGACCAAAGGATTCACCTGGCCCGAATTCTTTGAAACCGCGATTGGCTGCGCCATCGGCGTCGTCATGCTGGCGGCTGCCCTCACAGGCCATGCCCTCGCGCGCATCCCGAACTTTGAGCGGCTCTGGCTCGGTGCCGCGTCGATCCTGGTCATATCGCCGAACCGCACTGCAACACTCATCGGTTTGGCGATGTCGGTGCCGGTTCTGATACGCCAGCTCACGGCCTGGCGGGCCGCGCATTCGGAGCTACGAGCACAAGCCTGATGTATGTGAATCGTCCAGTGATGCCGGGCGTGACAGATGCCGTTTTCATCGCGGAGAAACGACGATATTGTCCTCATGCGGAGTTGAGGCAGACATGAGACGGCGGCAAGTCTCCGGCGGCGCCATTGCTACTCGGAGTACGGACACAATCGAGTACGGAAACCATGAAACTGATCCGGTTCATACTGCTCGTTCTTGCGGTCGCCGTTCCATCGGGAGCGTCGGCCCAGACCATGAATTTCGAGCAGGCAACGGCGATGCTGGCCGCAAGCTGCGGTACGGATATCGATAACTTCTGCCGTGGCGTCAATCTCGACCCCACCCGGCTAAAGGAATGCCTGCGTCGAAACGACGACAGCATTTCGCCGAAGTGCCGGGTCGACTCCGCGCGCGTCTTCGCCGCCATCGATCAGCGCGTGACAGCACGCACCACCCTGTCGAAGCTGTGCAACTGGGAAATGAAAAATCTGTGCGGCGAGGTCCGGCAGGATGCAGCCAAGGGACTGCAGTGCTTGCTGGACTCCACCAAGAAAGCCACGCCGAACTGCAACAAGGCGATCACCGCGGCGGGGTACCGCTGATGTGGTTCGCAGGGAAAGGCCACGGCATCGGCTTGCTGGCGGCTGCATTGCTCGCGATCGCATTGCCGATCCAGTCGGCGCCGGCGCAGACGCCCGCTCCAACTCCGAACCTGCTTGAGCGGCTAGCGGGCCCCGAGACGCCCGCCGATATCGATGCGGCCGCGTTGCGCCAGCAGGTCGCCGATCGAGTTCAGTCGAGGGCCGATGCGCCAGCGGTGAGACGGCCGCCGATCGCACCGCAGCTTCTCAAGCTGAAGCATCTCGATTTCAATGTAGTGTTCGATCCGGATACGTCGATCATAAGGCCGCAATCCTACCAGCTGATCGGACGCATCGCCGATGCGATGTCCGATCCGAAGCTGCTGCCCTACGCCTTCCTGGTGGTCAACCACACCGCAAGCGGCGGCAACCGCGCCGCCAATCTGACGCTCAGCCAGAAGCGAGCCGACGCGATCCGCGCGATTCTGGCTGGCAGCTTCAAGATTTCAGCCAGGCGCCTGCACGCGCTCGGTCTCGGAGAAGAGCAATTGCAGGACGCCGCCCGTCCGGTGTCGGAAGCCAACGTCAGGACGCAGATCATGACCGTTGGGTTAGTCCCGCCCCCGGCTCAGCCCGCGACCAGCAGCACCCCACCGGCGAAGAAAGGCCCGGCGGCGAAGAAGCGCCAATAGATCGGTGAGACCAATGCATATCGGACTGATCGGCGGCATTGGACCCGCCGCGACCGAGTTCTACTACCGCGGTTTAACCGACCGGCACGCGAAATCCGGTACGCGTCTGGAGCTGACGATTGCCAACGCCGAGGTGCGCGACCTTGGTCAGAACCTGGCCGCCAAGGATGCACGACGACAGGCTGAGATTTTTGCGGGCTTGATATCGCGGCTCAAGGCGGCCGGCGCAGAAATGGCTGCGGTCACGTCAATGGGCGGTCACTTCTGCATCAACGAGCTTGTCCCGATATCGCCGTTGCCCATTCTGAATGGCATCCCGGAAGTGGAGGCTGCCGTAAAGCGAGGCAAGTTCAAGACCGTGGGCATCATCGGTACGCGCACCGTGATGGAGACCGGGCTGTACGGCGCGATCTCGTCGGCGACGGTGGTCGTTCCCTCAGGCGCCGGGCTCGACGAGATGCACGAAAGCTACATGGCGATGGCCAGTGCGGGGCGAGTCAATGATGCGCAGCGGCGCGTATTTTTTGCCGCCGGCGAGCGCCTGTGCCGCGACCAGGGCGCCGAGGTCGTGCTGCTCGGCGGGACCGACCTCTTCCTCGCGTTCCAGGAATACGACCCCGGCTTCCCCGTTCTCGATTGCGCCGACGTGCACGTGGACGCGATCTATGAGGCGTCATTGCGACGAACGTGAGGTGTGGCGCACTCGTCAAAGCGCCTTCATCTTCTCGGCAGTCACTTGGGGCCGGGTCTGCCGGTGCCAATTCGGGGTGGCGCGATCTCCGATTACATTAGGGGATCGTTTCAGGCTGCGAGGTCAATCGGCTGATCGATTGGCTTGGTGGCGAGCGTCTGCCAGCCGTCGACTTTGCGCATTTCTGACTCTTAATCAGCGGGTCGTAGGTTCGAGCCCTCCATCGCCCACCAATCAGTTCAATATCTTGGCGAGACACCGTTTGAGACGGCCGAGTTCAAACGGTTTTCAAACGGTGTGGGCCGGGCGATCACCTTCGATCTGAGTGGCCTCGTCTCAAAGCGACAGCGTGCGCGGCTCCTCGACGCCGAAAGCGCGAATCTTGACGCGGTCGTCAAAGACCTCGACGATCGAAAAGGCCGTCTTGTCCGGGGTCTCAACCATGCCCTTGAAGTTGACGAAATACTTGCGGCCGATCGCGCCGAAGTTGCCGCCGTGGTTGTGGCCGTTGATGTAGAGGAGAAAGTTGTCGTAGCTGGTCAAAAGGTCGAGCAGCCGGGCGTCGTCCCAGAGATTGAGGCTGTGGACCGGATAGATGGGGTAGTGGCCCATCACAATAACGCGCTCGCCGGCGGCCTTCGCCTTGTTCATCACCTGCTCAACCCAGGCGAACTGCACGTCGGAAATGCCGCCATTCACGTCGTGGGCGTTGCACGCACCGGCGGCTTTCATGGCCGAAATGCGCTGAGTGGCCGCCGCGTGGTTCTCCGTGCCGGCGGCATTGGCGAACAGGCTGATTTCATTTCCGTCGATGACGATGAAGCGATGCCCGCCGCCGCCGAAGTCGTAATGGGAGCGTCGCAATCCGAGCGTCTGCAGAACGGAGCTCAGGTAATCGCCCGCCACGTAGAAATCATGGTTCCCAAGAACAAAGAAGTTCGGGTGCGCGAGTACCTTGTAGAGCGGCAGCAGGTCAGCATAGCTGCCCCACTCGCGATCGATAATGTCGCCGAGTGTGACGACGAATGCGAGGTCTTCCTGGTTGAAAACCTTGATTGCCTCGCTGAGCTTCCAGAGCGTGTTCGAAAAGTAGCGCGTGCCGCTCGGCGCGATCGGAGCGTATTGCGGGTCGGCGACGACGCCGAAGCGGAAAACTGGTCTCCCAGCCGTCGGCTCAGCGGCCTTGGAGAAGCCTGCGAAAGGAGTCACCAGAGCAGCAGCACTCCCTGCCCGGAAAAGCTGGCGCCGCGTTAGCATCCGATCTTCTGTTGTCCCTGCCACCACATCCGCGGCAAGCGGAGTGCCTAATTGGTGGTCGCGAGTAACACGCCCCAACCTGTTGTGCAACGCCGTGCTCGGTTCCCGCCGGTTCCATGTTGCGTTATGCGCAGCATGCGGGATCGCCCGCCTGTGGCTCGCGAGGTCACCTTGCCGCCGTCCGAGGCAAGCCTGCCTTCGCGCGTGTCGACCGGATCGTTGACTCAGTCGGGCGCGCGCAGAGCGTCCGTTATCTCGTAGAAGTCGTAGATCCTGAACGTGTCCGGAAACGCGTAAATCCGGTCCGGAAGGCGTTCGAGCTGCGTGCCGAAATACTTGTCAAAGATGACTCTGAACGTGTTCACGGACGTGACCTGCGGGTCGAGAGCGCGGTAGTCGCCGTCGGGAAAATAGAACGCGTTCAGGATCCCCATCTTCTCCCTGAGCTCGTCGACCGTTGCATCGCGCCAGGAGGGATCTTCGTTGTCATATCGCGGCGGGAAAGGTCCTTCGTCCGACTGGATGATAATGATCGGCTTGGGCCCGTCGGCAGCAAGCAGGGCCGAGACGAAGTCCTTGATCAGGGAGTTGGCATACCGGACCTGCTCGACATACTTTTCCGCCTTGGTGCGCTCCATCGTGTCGGTCGACGGACAGCGTCCGTCCGCGCTGAACACGTAGGGTTCGTGCGGCACGAGGATGTGAGCGAACACGAATGCCTTGTCACCCCGTGCTCCGATCTCCTTGACCTTCTCGATCTGGCGCGGCACGCGCTGGCACTGACCAAGGCCCCCTTGCAAGCGCTTGGCAAACGTGCTGTCCGGCGCCAGTGCTTCGATGATCGGCCCGACGATGGTTCCTCGAATATACCAGTAGTTGAACTCGGAGAACCCGAAACTGTGAATTTCGTCGGCGTCAGCATTGTGCTGGGTCGGCCCCCACCAGCTGCCGATCTGGACGAACTTGTATCCGCGGGATTTCAGGAAGCGCCCGACGCGGTGCTCCCTGAGCATGTCGTAGATTGGATGCCAGTCACCGATCCTGCTCCGCTGATCATCCGCCAGGAAATCGAGATAGTCCATATGGAACGTCGAAGCGAGTGAATGTGCCGTCTTCAGATAGTTGGCGCGGCTGTTTGAAGCGAAGTAGAATCCTTTCTCCTGGAGAAAGCCAACCAGATCACTGTTGTCGAAGCCGTAATAGTCGGCAAGAACCGATTGTGACCCGTATCGGTCGAAAATCAGGTAGAAGAGTTGTCGCGGCGTGTCCTTCACGGATGCGGGATCGGCGCGCAAGGATACCTTGGCCGCGGATGACGCCTCAAATGCAGCTACGGGAGGGTACGAGGTGCCGCCGGCGCGCCACGAATGCGAGCCGACCTGCCAGGCCGGAACGATGAAAATCACCAGGGCGATGCCATTGAAAATGGCATTCGCCGGAGTGAAGTCGATGCGCGGCAAAACCACCGCTGCAAAGATCGCGGCCAAGGCCGCCAGGGCGAGCGGCAGGGCAGCAACCGGCGAAAGGCTGATTCCGGCGTACCGATTCACTGCGTCAACGAGTTCGGCATAGAAAAGGCCTGCCACGAGACTGGCGCTGGTGAGAACGGCCGCCTTTGCCCGCAGGCTTCCTAGCAGCAAAACGAATGCGAAAACGAGCATCAGGGCTGCGGCAAGAGCCGCGGCGAGCGCAGCGAGCACCTCGGAAAAATAGAGCGCGCGCAGATTCGAAGCGTAAGGCCTGAAGACGGACGCGGCCGCGAAAAGGAAGGGATGCAGCGCCATGGCGCCGATGCTCCAACCGAAGGGGTTGATCCTAGTCTTATCTGGCATGCCCACTCCTCTCACGTCCGGCGGTACGCCGATCGAACCAGCAGCTGTAACCCCCAAGCGAGAGTCTTGCCTCACGACAAATATTGTCACGAAAAATTTCATGACAATCGTGTGAACCAGCTTCCACGACGGACGTTCCCGTCAGGCTCAACGTGAGCCGCAAGCCCGGTGACCAAACCGTGCCATCAGGAGAAAGCTCCAGATGCAAAAGATTGGTGCTCACAGCTTCTGTTTCGCGCTGGCAATGGTGGCCTGCGGCATCTCGACATCCTCGGCACATGCCTACCTGGACCCGGGAACGGGCAGCATCATTCTGCAGGTTCTGCTGGGTGGCCTGGCCGGGATCGCGCTGGCCGTCAGACTCTATTGGCACAAGTTTCTTTCGATGAGCGGCTTGCGCAAACAGGTACAGGAGACCAGTCCGCTGTCGCGAGAGCGGGGCGTCGAGCCGGATGAGCGCCGCAATGAATGAGATTGATGCGGCTCGCGCGGACGGTGCGTCCGTTGTGAACGGGAAGGCGGGCCTTGCGACGACTGTCCTCGAAGTGCCAAGCATCGCGACTGCCGCACCCGCCGTTCGGGAGCCCGGCTCATTTCGCGACCGGAACAGCACCGTCTTCTACTACAATGGTGAAATCCTTCGCGGCGTAGGCACGAAGGCTCTGGCGAACTGGAACCGTCTGACCGCCACGCGCTTCTTTGGAGATTTCACGAGCCGCGGCAGGATCGTGCCGACCGAATTGGTCCGCGAGCCGAAGCCGGGAATCGCCGGCGAAGCATGGGCGGCCGTTCTCAAGCACGACGTCATTCCATTCGTTTCCTGTCCTTACGAATGGACCTTCGGCATGCTGAAGGATGCGGCTCTGCTGCATCTCGAGCTCATGTTGGCGGCGCTGGAGGAGAATTTCATCCTGAAGGATTCCTCGCCCTACAATGTGCAGTGGCAAGGAGCGCGGCCGGTATTCATCGACATCCCCTCCTTTGAGGTGCTGGAGCAAGGACGGCCCTGGGTCGGATATCGCCAGTTTTGTGAACTATTCCTGTATCCGCTCATGCTGCTCGCCTACAAAGGAGTTGATTTCCGGCCATGGCTGCGCGGCAGCATCGACGGCATTCCGGCCGCATCGCTGCGGCCGCTTCTGTCGCTGCGCGACCTGATGCGTCCGGGCGTCGCGTTGCACGTGGTGGCACACAACGCGCTCCAGCGACGCTATTCGGGCAGGGAGAGGAACGTCACGAGCGCGCTAGCCCAGGCAGGATTTGACAAGAGGCTGATCGTCCGCAACGTGCTGAATCTGAGGAAGGTCATCGTCGGGATGGCGCCACCGAGCGACAAAAGCACGTGGTCGGACTACGCGGGGACGCACAGCTATGGCGAAGCGGATCTTGCGGCAAAGCGCGACTTCGTGAGTTGTGCGGCCGGTTTCCGCCGGTGGCGGCGGGTCTGGGACCTCGGTTGCAACACCGGCACCTTTTCGCGGATTGCCGCCAGGCATGCGGATTACGTGGTGGCGATGGACAGCGACTGGATGGCGGTGGAACAACTCTACCAGAGTCAAAAACAACAACCCGACGGCGGCTCAATTCTGCCTCTGGTCGTCGATCTCTCGGATCCCTCGCCCGGCCAGGGCTGGCGCGGCAGGGAGCGCAAATCCCTGCCGGATCGTGGCAAGCCGGACTTGACCCTCTGCCTCGCGCTGATTCATCACGTCGTGATAGGCGAGAACATTCCAATGCCCGACTTCTTGCGCTGGCTGGCGGATCTCGGGACGGCACTCGTCATCGAGTTCGTCAGTCGCGACGACGAGATGGTCGAGATGCTCCTTCGAAACAAGGACGACCAGTATGACGACTACCGACCAGAAGTCTTTGAGTCCTCACTGTCCGAGCATTTTGAAATCCGCGACCGCCAGTCGCTGAAGGGCGGAAGAAGGTCAATCTATTTCGCGCTTCCGAGCAACAGAGCCGTCGCATAGAAAAAATTCAGCATCTGTCTTTGTGATGTTGCGCTCTGGTGGTGGACGGCCCTGGCGTTCGGGCGACGCCAGCGGCCAAGCTTCCATCGGAGAAGATCGGATGCTGGCGCAAATCGACCGCGCGCTCGAGTTCAATCCGAGCGATGCAGACAACTATGCCAATCGAGGGGCCGCCTTGATGTGGGCGGGTCGAGCCGCGGAGGCATTGCCGTGGTTGGAGGGTGCACTCCGCTTTGACCGAGCCAATGGCGTCGCAGCCACAAATCTCTGCATGGCATACTACTTTCTTCGCCGGTATGCCGAAGCTGTCGATGCTTGCGATCGTGGCCTTTCGCGCAATCCAGGCCGGAATACACAGATGGTCACGCGTCCGGTGCTTGCCGCCGCGTACGCGGCACTGGACGGACCAGAGGATGCAAAGTGCGAACGCGCGATCGTCGCGCGTTCATGCCCATTCCTTGACGCCCGGACGTTCGCCGCTCAACTCGGCACGGAGGAGGCGCGGAACCGTATGCTCGAAGGGCTGCAAAAGGCCGGATTTCGTTGACGGCGGCGAGCCCCCTTCGCGGACTGCCAGGGGGCAGAACGGGAGCGGCGCTACACGACTCCAAGGATCTCGTCGACCTTGTCGGTGACCAGCCCTCTCGTGTCGATCTCGTGATGAGCAGATCCCCTCAACAGCGGTTCGATCGTCGAGATCAGCTCGCTGACCTTCTGCCGATCCTCCGCGGTATTGCCGTAGCTGCCCGGGGACCGCGCCGAGAGCCGCTCCATGATCGTTTCGACCGGAGCGGAGAGAAGGATCACCGTATCGATCAAGGGGAAGAGACGCTGCATGTTCTCCGCGCAGCCGCCGACGAACAACGTCCCGTCTTCCGGCGTCGAGAGAAGTTCGCGGACGCGATCCTCTCGCCAAACCCAATCCTTTCCGACGCTGCTTGAGCGAATGCCGCTACGGAGGCTGTGTTATCGAGCAGGCGCGATCAGTTCGATGGCGTGAGAGAGTGCTCCACCAGGTAGTCCGCGATCTTTCCGCCCATCTCCATGCCAACACCAAGCGAATTCCTGAAATGAATTCCTCCCCAAACGCGAACATTGCACTGTTCTTCCGCCAGTTGCTTGATGCTGGAGAACTGCCGCTTCTTGAGCGTTTCCAAGAGGTCCGTTGCAGTCACCGGAACACTCTGCGCGGAAGGAACGACCAGTTCGAGGAGCCGCTCCGACGAGCCAGCCACGATCGCAGCCTGTGACGGATACTCAGGATGCATCGGTGTCGTGTTTGACGGAACCCAGGAGAGGTCGCCTTCCGTTGCGTCGTTGCCGTCAATGTCACCATTGCGGATCGCCGTGATCGGCCGCCAGAAGTTGTACGTAAACTTCGCATCCCAATCGTTGATGAAGGTGTTCGCCATAGCCATGTTGGGCAATGCGAACAACCGCGCATTCTCCGCGAGCCCCAGTCCCTTTGCTTGCGATATCTGACGCGCGGCCTCCTGCCACGCCGGACTGATGTTGGCTTGTGTCCAAAACGCTACAATCGCGGATTGCTCAGCTGTTCGTGCTGTGTTTCGGACGCCGCCCAGGCTCTTCGTCTCGTTGTAGTCGCGGGCATAAACCGCGCTCGTCAATGGCGGCGGCGGACCGGGACGGAACTGATCCGCGCTCTTGAGCACCCAGGGCTTTGCCTGCGCGTACTGGGCGAACAGCGGAGGTGTCGTGGGTATCCATGTCCCCGGCGAGCGCGATGCCGGAGGTCTTGGCCGTCCCGTCGGGGATCGATTTGGTCGAAGATGAGAAGGCCTCTTCGATGGCAGCCTTCTGCGCGGGATAGAGTTGAATCAGGATCTGCCGAGCCGCCGACGCCGCTGCGGCCTCGGCTGATGCATCTCGCGCCAGCTCGCCCTTGGCGACATAGCGGGCAAATCGGCCCTGTACAGAGTTCACCGCGTCCGACATCGCAACATGGACCATCGCCATGCTTCGCGTCCACGGATTGCCCCCGACGTTTGCATTTTTCAGGACCGCGATCGCAGTCTGATTCCAGTCCGTGATGACGTCGGCATTCGCAGGGCTTGTTGCGAGCGACAAAAGTATCCCGAACGCCGCAGCTGACGCATGTTTCATGATGCCACTCCCCGCCGCCGAACCGGCGTCATGCGTTCGTTCAAGTGATGCGCTAGTGCTTGGGGAATCGATGATCCTGGCGCCAATAGAACGCCCAAGGCTTATGAATTATGCTCGGATCGAAAACGAATGAAGCAGCAACCTTGTCGTATCGCGACAAGTTGGAGTTCAAGCAAATTTCCTGACGCGCCTTTTCGCCCGACCCGTTGGCCGGCCGTGACCCGCTGACCTCTTGTTCAGCCGACCTTTTATTCAAATGTCTGAATCGGCGGGGCGGGTTTTGTGCCGGCAATCGCTGCCGACGACTTGGTGCCTGGCGGCGGGATTTCCGAAGCCCTGACAACCGGCGCAGCAGTGCTCCCAACCGTTTCCGGAGCTCTGGCCATCGACGACGGCCGAGGCACTGGCAGCGGAGTGGCTGTACGCCGAGCCCGGGATCGCGGCGCGGGCTGTCCTGATCTCAATGAGCGGCCGATCTCGGGACCCGCCACGTATCCGACCAGCGCACCTGCGACCGCGCCCACCGGTCCAAGAACAATCGCTCCGGACACTGCACCCAGCGCAGCACTTCCAGCGCGCTCCTGCGCGTGTGCTTCGAAAGAGGCCAAAGACCCTGCGAGCACCACCGCGGCCATCAGCTTCTTCATGACGGTTTCCCTGAATACGCCCCGAGGCACTGGATTGCGAAAATGCGGCAGCACAAGGGTAATCCGGCGGCAATCACCCGGCTGCCGGAAGGCGGCACGATCTGATGTCGATGTGCAACACGCCTACAGGCGACCGCACGTCCAGCTTGGACGCTGTTATTAGCGCTGCAGAAATTGCGCCCTCACAAAAAGCGGCCGCACCAGGCAGGGGCGCCGGTGCGGCCTGAGCTGAGCCAGCCGATCGTCGACGGCCTCTCAAACTCAACGACTAGTCGCACATTCTCAATTCGGGCAATAGGCCTGTGTTCCGCACGCTAGGAATAACGGTGTTTGGGCACCTAAGTTCAACTCACGGTGCATACGGTTTTCGGCATTTCAACCTTGTGCGTGCGGGAAAACTCGACAGCTTTGAGCGGAAGTCGTCGAGCCACGGGGCGCTGGCGGCCACCAGAAGGCGTCGTATTCGCGTCAATCGCAGACTTCTCGATAGGCACTGGTAGACACACCAAGATTTCCCGCGCCAACAATCCGACAACCCTTGGCAACCGGCCTGCACGACTCAGACAATGAGCAAATAATCTGCTGTCCTCCCGCCTGGGCCTTCGGGGGTTGGAAGAACGCTTCGGTTCTCCGGCCGGTGCATCGAGCTTTGCTACAGGCTTCTTCGGCTCGATTTTCTCACAAGTATTGTCGTCGCCGACCGCGTGGCCCGCGCGGCAGACGATCTTCTCGCAACGTTCGCCATTGGCGCGGAAACCATGCTCGCAGATCAGCGGGCAGATGCGCGCCTGCTTGCCCATCACTGCATCGAGTGCGTCGAGGCTGGCGAGCTTCGCATCCAGCTTCATGCCTGCGTGCTTGTTGAACAACTCAAGCGCACCAAGCGCCAACGTTGTGTGACATCTATCACATAGCCCCACAATCGATGAGGATACGCAGAGGCGATCACACGTCCCCTTACCCGCGCCCGGTAAGCCGGAACGAACCTCCTCTGCGGTGAACTGGCCGGAGAGGGAAAGACGTGCCGTGCATCCGGGCGTACAGTGCCGAGAGCCGTAACCTCAAGAGCAGCCCATGGCGCAGCAGCGGGTCGAACGCAGGCTTGCAGCGATCCTTGCCGCCGATGTGGCTGGTTACAGCCGACTCATGGGTCTGGACGAGGCAGGGACAGCGCGCCGCTTGCGTGACCATCTCGCGGCAATGCGGCCGATCGTCGGAAAGCATGACGGACGGATCGTCAAGACCACGGGCGACGGCGTGCTTATCGAGTTCCCATCGGTGGTGGCCGCGGTCGAATGCGCGATCAAAGTGCAGAAGCTAATGGCCCGCCGCAACGCCAAGCTGACCGCGGAACAGCGCGTGCTTTACCGCATCGGCATCAATCTCGGCGAGGTGCTGGTCGAGCGCGATGACATTCTGGGCGATGGTGTCAACATCGCAGCGCGGCTTGAAGGAATTGCTGAACCCGGCGGAATTTGCCTGTCGCGCTCCGCATACGAGCAGGTCAAGGGCAAGATCGACGCCCAGTACGCCGATATGGGTGAGCAGCGCCTGAAAAACATCGCTGACCCGTTGCAGGTCTTTCGGATCAATGTCGGCCTGGCCGCTGCCGCGCCGGCGCCGCCAACTCTGGCATTGCCGGACAGGCCGTCGATCGTGGTCCTGCCTTTCACGAATCTCAGCGACGATCCGGAGCACGCGTACTTCGCAGACGGCGTGACCGAGGATCTCACCACGGCCCTGTCCCGGCTTCGCTGGCTCTTCGTCATCGCCCGCAACTCGGCCTTTGTCTACAAAGACAAGGCCGTCGATGTGAGGACAATCGCCCGCGATCTGGGCGTGCGCTACGCCCTGGAAGGCAGCGTACGCACGGCTGGCCAGCGCATCCGCATCACGGGCCAACTCATCGATGGGGAGACGGCCAAGCACATCTGGGCGGAGAAATACGATCGTCAACTGCACGACATCTTCACGGTCCAGGACGAGATCACGGAAAACATCGTTGCCGCGATCGAGCCGCACCTCTACGCGCAGGAGGGCTATCGTGCCGCCCGACAGCCGCCTGAAAGCGTCGATGTCTGGGGACTCGTGGTCCGCGCCATCGACCTCATCAACAAGTTTGGCCGCAAGCACAACGAAGAGGCGCAACGCTTGCTGCGCCGCGCGATAGAGATCGACCCGCACTATGCGCGGGCACACGCCACTCTCAGCTGGGCGATCTGGTGGGCCACGCTCTACTATTACTTTGAAGACCGCTCCGAGGGTTACAGGCAGAGCGCCCTGCACGCCCAGGAGGCGCTGCGCCTCGACCAGAGCGAGCCGTGGGCCCACATGACCGTCGGCCTCAACCTGAGCACCTCCGGCCAACACCAGCGCGCGCTGGCCGAGCACCAGGCCGCCCTTAACCTCAATCCCAGCTTCGCGCTCGCGCGCACCGCTTATGGCTGGGCGTTGTTGCGGGCGGGTCGCTTCGATGATGCGATCGCCGAAACTGCAAAAGCGCTTCGCATGAGCCCATTGGATTCCTTTGCCGGCCTTTACACGTCGATCCACGGCCTGGCGTTGCTCGCGGCGCGGCGCTTCGCGGAGGCGCTGCCGTATCTCCGGGCATCGGTCGCCGCCGATGCCGAATTCGCCGGGCACTACAATGCGCTCATCAGCTGCTGCGGGCATCTCGGCCTGATCGAAGAGGCGGTAGAATTCACCGCCCGCCGCAACAAGGTCGGGCCACCGCTGAGGGTGGGCGTGCTGCGCAACAATCTGCGCGGCTTCGCCCATTGCGAGGTGTTCGCGGAGGGCTTGATCAAGGCCGGCATCCCCGAATAGGCGGCGCCCTTCGAGGCAAGATCGACAGATCACTCCAGCGATGCGCCCGACGCCTTGACGATCGGCGCCCATCGCGCGATTTCGCTCTTCACATATGCCGCGAAGGTGTCGGGCGTCGATCCGGGCAGCGGCTCGAGCGCAAGCGCATTGAGCTTCGTCCGTGTCTCGGGCGCGGAGACGAGCGCTGCGATTTCGCCCGCCAGTCGGTCGATGATCGGCCGCGAGACGCCGGCAGGCGCCACCACACCCTGCCAGGCCACAAGCTCGAAGCCTGCAAGACCGGCCTCGGCGAGCGTCGGAATGTCAGGCGCCGAGGCGACACGGGCGGCGGTCGTCACGCCCAGTGCCCTGAGCTTGCCCTCGCGGATCTGCGGCAACGCGGGCTGCAGATCCATCACCATCAGCGGGATATGGCCGCCGATCACGTCCTGCATGGCCGGCACACTGCCGCGATAGGAGACGTGCTTGATATCGAGCCCGGCGGCGGTCTTGAGCATTTCCGCACCGAGGTGATGGGGGCTGCCGTTCCCGGCTGAACCGTACGACAGCTCCCCCGGCTTCGATTTCGCATAGGCGATGAACTCGGCGAGCGACTTGACCGGCAGCGACGGGTTGACGACCAGCGCGAACGGCACGGCAGCCACGAGCGCGATCGGGGTGAAATCGGCGGCGGGATCGTAGGGCAGTTGCCGATAGAGCGCCTTGTTGATGGCAAGGGTCGTGGAGGTCGCCATCAGGAGCGTATGCCCGTCCGGCGGAGCTTTCGCGACCTGGCCGGCGCCGAGCGTCGTGCCGGCGCCCGGCTTGTTCTCGACAATGACGGTCGCTCCCATGCCAGTCCTGAATTGATCGGCCACGAGCCGACCGAGAAGGTCGGTCGTCCCTCCGGCCGGATAAGGCACGACGATCGTGATCGTTTTTGTTGGATAGGCGGACTGGGATCGGGCGGGTGACGCCGCCAGGGCCAACGCGGCTCCGGCGCTGCCGGCCATCATCTCTCGACGTGTCAAAGACATGCCTGGTGCTCCCGTGCGTGCAACCCATCACATCATGAAACTCGGGCCATTGTCAGGCCGAGCCTGGATCTTCGGCGGTGGCGTTACGTGCACCCGTCGACAAGCACCAGTTTACTTGTCGTCGTAGTGTGGCGCACCTTGAACAGATCCTGAATTTCAGGGTCGCTCAGAAATGCTTCTGCCTTTTCGCGCTCTGGAAATTCGATGATCACCATGCGTTCGGGTTTCCAATCACCCTCGACTGGCGTTGGCTCAACACCTTGAACGATGTATTTTCCTGAATGTTTTGCGATGAATGCAGGGATTTGAGCGATGTATTTCCTGAAACCAGCAAAGTCATTCACCGACAAGTCGAGCACCAAGTACGCTTTCATTCGGTACCTCGCGAACTAAAAGCGGACGCCGCGCGTGCGGCGCCTCAGTACTGGATTGCTTCCGCCTTCGCCCTATGGGCTACGGCGGACAAGTCGCTTCGCCTTGACCAGGCGTAGCCCGCAGGGCGAAGCCGGGTCGCAATGACGGGACTTCGGAGATGCCGCGAGTATGGGCCGCCCCCTACTCCCCGACGAAGGTCACGGCCTCGGACAGCGGCGCGCGGCTCGTGCGGTAGCTGTTGATGACGTGGTCGTGCCTGGCGTAGCCGAACGAGATGCCGCAGACGACACGCCGGTCGGAGGCCAGGTTCAGGTGCTCGCGCACCACGTCCGAGCGGCGGGCCAAAGCTGCCTGCGCGATCGAGCCGATGCCGAGCGCCTGTGCCGCCAGCATGAAGTTGCCGACGTAGGCGCCGCAATCGACCGCGCCGTAGACGCCGAGCGGCTCGGTGGTGGTGATGATCGCCACATGCGGCGCACCAAAGAAGTTGAAATTCTCCAGCGCCTGCTTGGCGGCGGCCGGCCGGTCGCCCTTGGCGATGCCGAGCGCGTCGTAGAGCTGGAAGCCGCTCTCGCGCCGACGGGCGAGGTAAGCGCCGAGATACTCGCGCGGCCATGGAAAATCAGGCGCCGCTTCCGCGCCGGATGCGGCCTCGTCATACATGGCCTTGCGGAAGCTTTCCTTCTCCGCGCCGCTGATGATCGTGGCGTGCCATGGCTGGCTGTTGCACCACGAGGCCGTGCGCTGGGCTGCGCGCGCGATCCGTTCGATGACGGCGCGCGGCACCGGATCGGGCTTGAACGCGCGGCAGGAATAGCGCGTGGCCAGGAGGCCTTCGAGCACGTCGATGGCGTCCGCACTGGTCGCGGACGCCGGGGCCTTGCTCTCTGCTTTGGCTTCGGCCTTGGCCGTGCTCATGCGCGGCCCTTGGTTGGGATCTTGTTGAACGGCACGTCCTTGTCGACGCGGATGTCGCCCGGCAGGCCCAGCACGCGTTCGGCGATGATGTTGCGCATCACCTCGTCAGTGCCTCCGGCGATGCGGGCGGACGGCGACGACAGCACCATCTTCTGGAACTGTCCCGCCATCTCCGTCTGATCCTGATCCACCAGCACGCCTGCGCCGCCCTGCAGGTCCAGCGCGAAGGTCGCGATCTCCTGCAGCGTTGAACCCGCGACCAGCTTGCCGATGGAATTCTCCGGACCCGGACGCTCGCCGCGCGAGAGCGCGGAGATGGTGCGATAGGTTGTGTACTTCAGGCCGGACGTGCGCACCGCCCAGGTGGCGAGTTTTGAGCGCACCGCCGGGTCGTCGATCGCCGGGCCGTCGTCGGTCATCAGGCTGTTGCAGTAGTCGAAGATCTCCGGGAAGCCGGTGGAGACGCCGGCGCCGATGGCATAGCGCTCGTTCATCAGCGTGGTCAGCGCGACGTTCCAGCCCTCGCCGACATTGCCGAGCCGTTGGCTATCCGGGATGCGGACGTTGGTGAAATACACCTCATTGAAATCCGAGGCGCCGCTCGCCTGCTTGATCGGACGCACCTCGACGCCCGGGCTCTTCATGTCCAGGAAGAACATGGTGAGGCCCTGGTGCTTCGGCACGTTCGGATCACTGCGCGTGATCAAGAGGCCATAGTCCGAATAATGCGCGCCGGAGGTCCAGATCTTCTGGCCGTTGATGATCCAGTCGTTGCCGCCTTTTTCTGCGCGCATGCGCAGGCCCGCGACGTCGGAGCCGGCCGACGGCTCGGAGAACAGCTGGCACCAGATCTCTTCGCCAGCGGCCAGCGGCGGCAGGTAGCGCTTCTTCACGTCCTCGTTGGCGTAGGTCATCAGCACCGGGCCGCACATGCCCTGGCCGATCAGGAACGGCGCACCCAGCTTGTTGTAGATGCCCTCTTCCTGCTGCCAGATCACGCGCTCGATCGGCGTCGAGCCGCGTCCGCCATACTCCTTCGGCCATTGCAGGCAGGCCCAGCCGCCTTGCGCCTTTTTCTTCTGCCAGTCCTTGGACAGCGCCAGGACGTCGCCGCTCTTCAGCTTGATGCGGCCGAGCGACGCTTCCTTCAATTCGCCCTCAAGCTCCTTCGGAGCGTTCTTGGCGATCCAGCCGCGCACTTCAGAGCGGAATTTTGCTTCCTGCGGGGTGTCGTCGAAATTCATTGGTTTCGATCCTTTCAAGCCGCTTCGGTGTTGCGGGTGCGCATGCGGTCGATCAGCTGGTCTTCCCAATAGGAGATGTTGCCGAGCCCGAGCGCCAGCGCGTTGGAGCGCCGGTAATAAAGGTGACAGTCGAACTCCCAGGTGAAGCCCATGCCGCCATGCACCTGAATGTTCTGCTTCGAACAGTGCTGGAACGCCTGCGTTGCGCTGATGCGCGCGGCGGCCGCAGCCTCGGCCAGTTCCGACGCATTGGTCGAGAGCGCCCAGGCCGCATAGTAGGCGTTGGACCGCGCCAGCGTCGCCGACACATACATGTCGGCCAGGATGTGCTTGACCGCCTGGAACGAGCCGATCGGACGGCCGAACGCCATGCGATCGAGCGCGTAATCGCGGCCCATCTCCAGCGCCCGCTCGGAGCCGCCAACCTGCTCGAACGCGATCAGCACCGCGGCCCGATCGAGCACGCGCGTCAGGTTGCTCCAGCCTTCGCTGGGCGAGCCAAGCGCTTCAGCCGGCGCGCCGTTGAGCTTGATCTCGGCCTGATTGTGGGTCGGGTCGATGTTCTGCAGCGTGCGGCGTTCGACGCCCTTGCCCTTCAGGTCGACAATATAAAGACCGATGTCGGTCTCGCGGCCACTGTTGCCGGAGCGCGCGACGACGATGGCGAAGTCGGCGATCTCGCCGTCCGGCACCGGGACCTTGGTGCCGGTGATGGCGTTGCCTGCGACCTGCGCCTTGATCGCGGCAGGCGACAGCTTGCCCTTGCCTTCGAACAACGCCAGCGTGCCGATCTTTTCACCCGAGGCCAGGCCCGGAAGATACTTCCGCTTCTGCGCATCGCTGCCGGCGAGCATGATCGCCTCGGCAGCGAGATAGATCGACGAGGCGACCGGCACCGGCGCCACGACGCGGCCGAGCTCTTCGGCGACCACGCACAATTCGAGGTGGCCCGCACCCGAGCCACCGAACTCCTCCGGGATGGCGACGCCAAGGAAGCCGAGCTCGGCGAGCCCCTTCCACAGCGCGCGGTCAAAAGTCTCCTTGCCCTCGAGCACCTGGCGCACGGCCTTGCTGGTGCACTTCTCAGTGAGAAACCGCCGCGCCTGGTCGCGCAGCTGCTTCTGGTCGTCGGAAAAGTCGAAGTTCATGGTGAGCGTTTCCCTCTGTTCTTGTTGTTAGGTGCTACTTGTGGCGGTTACTTGGGCGCCATGCGGATCGCGCCGTCGAGGCGAATGGTTTCGCCATTCAGCATCGGATTTTCGGCGATGTGAACCGCCAGCGCTGCATACTCGCTAGGATCGCCGAGCCGTGCCGGGTGCGGCACCTGCTGGCCGAGGCTCTTGCGCGCCTCTTCCGGCAGCCCCATCAGCAGCGGCGTCAGGAACAGGCCCGGTGCGATGGTGTTGACGCGAATGAACATCGACGCGAGGTCGCGGGCGACCGGCAGCGTGAGACCGACGACGCCGCCCTTCGACGCCGAGTAGGCCGCCTGCCCGATCTGGCCGTCATAGGCCGCGACGCTGGCGGTGTTGATGATGACGCCGCGCTCCTCGCCGATCGGCGGCGCAGTCACGAGCCGTTCGGCAACCAGCCGCAGCACGTTGAAGGTGCCGATCAGGTTGATGTTGATCACGCGCGTGAAGACATCGAGCGGGAACGGACCGGTCTTGCCGACGGTGCGCGCGGCATTGCCGACGCCGGCGCAGTTCACCAGCACGCGGGTGATGCCGTGCGCGGCTTCCGCCTTGGCGATCGCCGCCTTCACCTGCTCTTCGTTGGTCACGTCGGCGCCGAGCGCAACGCCCTTGATCTCTGCGGCAACCGTATCCGCGTTCTCCTTGCGCACGTCGAGCACGGAAACCTTGGCGCCCTTGGCCGCCATCGCCCGCGCGGTCGCCGCGCCAAGCCCCGAACCGCCACCGGTGATGAGAACTGCTACGTCTTTCAACTGCATTGAGCTACTCCGTTAGAACCGTGATGCGTCGTCCCTGCTTTCGCAGGGACGACTCCGAGACTTTGGATACGTCTTCAAACCTACCTCGTCGACATCACGCGCGGGCGCGCTTCGGTTGGTCGCCGCCCCACTCCGCGAGAATGTCCGACACCTTCAGGGTGTCGACACCGGCCGAGTGCTGGATCGCCGAGGGCGTGCGCGAGAAGCGCGGCGCGGGCGCGGGCTGCACGCCGCCTTCCGCCTCGACGAAGGTTTTGCGCGCGGCGAGATGCGGGTGCTTCGGCGCTTCGAACAGCGGAACGATGGCGGCGGCACAGGCATCCGAACCCTCGAGCAGTTTTGCCCATTCCTCGCGCGTCTTCGTGAGGAACACCGCCTCGAGCTTCTTGCGCAGCTCGGGCCATTTGGTGCGGTCGACCTGGGCGTCGTAGGCAGGATCCGTGAGGCCCGCCAGCTGGCGCAGCTCGGCATAGAACTGCGGCTCGATCGCGCCGATCGACATGTAGTTGCCGCAGCCGCACTTGTAGGTGCCATAGAAGTGCGCGCCGCCGTCGAGCATGTTGGTGCCGGCCTGATCGGTCCAGCGCCCGAGTGCCTTCATCATATGGAACATGGTCAGCATGTTGGTGACGCCGTCGCACATGGCGACGTCCACCACCTGGCCCTTGCCCGACGAACGCGCCTCGACGACGCCGGCAAGCAGGCCGACGACGAGAAACAGCGCGCCGCCGCCATAGTCGCCAACGAGATTGAGCGGCGGCACCGGCTCGCCATCTTGCGAGCGGAACGAGTCGAGCGCACCGGTGATCGCGATGTAGTTGATGTCGTGGCCGGCGGCCATCGCCAGCGGACCTTCCTGGCCCCAGCCGGTCATGCGTCCGTAGACCAGGCGCGGATTGCGCTTGAGCGCCTCGTCGGGACCAAGGCCGAGACGCTCCATCACCTGCGGGCGAAAGCCTTCGATCAATGCGTCGGCGGAGGCGATCAGCTCCATCGCCTGCGCGACGTCTTCCTTCTTCTTCAGGTCGAGCTCGACCGGACGGCGGCCGCGGTTGACGAACTGGCGCGGGTCGTTCTTCCACTGGCCGGGTCGCGCAATGGTGACGATGTCGGCGCCCATATCCGACAGCATCATCGACGCATACGGACCGGGTCCGATGCCGGCGAACTCGATGATACGCACGCCGCGCAGCGGCCCCGTCGCCTGATCCCTGCTCATGATGTTCTCCCGAATATTCTTGTTGTCGGATGACGGTGACTTACTTGCCCGTCTTCCCGTTCTTCGCCGGCGGCGTTTTGAGTATGCCGCCGCAAATCAGCTCTGTCATGTGCGTCACGTAGCGACGGCGCATCTCATCGGTCACACCCCCTATGCCGAGAGCGGGGGACATGGCGGTGCGCCCGTAGCCGTTCGAAGAACGGCGTCGCTTCGCTTGCCTATGGAACAGGTGGTCGCAGGCGCCGATCAGGCTGATGTAGAACAGCATTGGATCGACTTTGCGGAATTCGCCGGCCTCCACGCCCTCCTCCAGCAGCTTCCGCTGGAATTCGAACACGGGCTTGGCGAAGAACCGCGAGACCTCCTTCGCCGACGCCTCGTTGCTTTCGTAAAGCAGGCGGTGGATCAGCCGGTTGAGGTAGGGAAAGCGGTGATAGGCCTTGATGATGCCGGCGATGTGCAGCCGCAGCTTCTCGGTCGGCGAGATCGGCTGCCGCATCAGGTAGTCGAGGTTTTCGATCTCCGATCGCGAGTCACGAACCAGCAGCGCCAGCAGCAACCCGTCCTTGTTGCCGAAATGATATTTCACCAGCGCCGCGTTGATGCCCGACTTCTTCGCCAGCTCACTTAAAGAAATGTCGATCGAGTTGCGCTCGGTCATCAGTTCGCCCGCGGCCGCCAGCAGCTTTGCTGCGGTCGCGCTCTGCTGCTGCGGGGTCTCTTTCCCGAGGGCCGTCTGGGTTCGCATGAGCCGCAACTAAGCCCATCGGAGGCGCGGGCTCAAGAGTTAATTGAATGATTGACTAAATCCGAGGGCGCCCGTTAAATCCGGCCCACATTTTGGCAACAACACAAAAGGGAGAGACGTCATGGCTGAGGCCTATATCGTCGCCGCAGCGCGTACCGCCGGTGGTCGCAAGGGAGGCCGCCTTTCCGGCTGGCATCCGGCCGATCTCGCCGGCGAAGTGCTGAACGCGCTGATCGACCGCAGCAAGATCGATCCGGCCCAGGTCGAGGACGTGATCATGGGCTGCGTGATGCAGGCGGGCGAGCAATCGACCAACATCGCCCGCAACGCCGTGCTGGCCTCGAAACTGCCCGAGAGCGTTCCGGCCACCTCGGTCGACCGGCAGTGCGGCTCCTCGCAGCAGGCACTGCATTTCGCGGCGCAGGCGGTGATGGCCGGCAGCATGGATTGCGTGATCGCAGCCGGCGTCGAGAGCATGACGCGCGTGCCGATGGGGCTGCCGTCGGGGTTGCCGGCGAAGAACGGCTTTGGCCACTACAAGAGCCCGAACATCGAAAAGCGCTACCCGAACATCGAGTTCAGCCAGTTCCCCGGCGCCGAGATGATGGCGAAGAAGTACGACATCTCGAAGGAGCAGCTCGATCAGTATTCGTACGAGAGCCACCAGCGCGCGATCGCGGCAACTCAGGCTGGGCTGTTCAAGGACGAGATCGTGCCGCTGCCGATCACCCGCGCCGACGGCTCCACCGACACACATGCCATCGACGAGGGAATCCGCTTCGATGCGACGTTGGATGGCATCCGCGGCGTGAAGCTGATCGCCGAGGGTGGACGCATCACCGCGGCCAGCGCCAGCCAGATCTGCGACGGCGCGTCCGGCGTGCTGGTCGTCAACGAAAAGGGCCTGAAGGCGCTCGGGCTGAAGCCGATGGCGCGCATCCACCACATGAGCCTGCTCGGGCATGATCCGGTGATCATGCTGGAAGCGCCCCTGCCCGCGACCAAACGCGCGCTCGACAAGGCCGGCATGAAGATCGACGACATCGACCTGTTCGAGGTCAACGAGGCGTTCGCCTCGGTGCCGACCGCCTGGCTGAAGGACACTGGCGCCGACCCGACCCGCCTCAACGTCAATGGCGGCGCCATCGCGCTCGGCCATCCGCTCGGCGGCTCCGGCACCAAGCTGATGACCACGCTGGTGCATGCGCTGAAGCAACGCAACAAGCGCTACGGCCTGCAGACCATGTGCGAAGGCGGCGGCATGGCCAATGTGACGATTGTAGAGAGGCTCTGAGGGTGGCGCGCCCCCTCACCCGACAGAATTTGTGGTGATTGTCCACATGCCCTCTCCCACAAGGGGAGAGGGCGCAACGATCAGCGCCGCAATGGCGGCTCGCATTTGTGTGAGGTCAGGCGTAGCCAAGCATGATGCCTACCCTCTCCCCTCGTGGGAGAGGGTGACTTCGCAGCAAAGCTGCGAAGTCGGGTGAGGGGGCAGCTGCGGCTACTTCCGCGCCCTCGCCGCAAACTTCGCCGCCTGCCGCAGCACGTTCTTCGCGCGCTCGACGACCGGCACGTCGATCATCTTGCCTTCGAACGTCACCGCGCCAAGGCCCTTGGCCATGGCGTCGTCGTAGGTTGCGATCATGCGCTTGGCGCGGTCGACGTCCTCTGCGGAGTAGCCGTATTCCTCGTTGAGGATCCCTACCTGGCTCGGATGCACGCAGGTGCCACCGGCAAAGCCGAATTTTCGCGAGCGCTTGATGGTCTCGCGGAACGCGTTCAGATCGGCGAACTCCGCCACTGTGCCCATGAAGCCCAAGGGCAAAATGCCGGCGGCGCGGGCGGCGATGATCATGGTCTGCTTTGCCAGCTGCAGCGTCTCGCCGATCGGCTCCATCGACAGCGACAGCGCGAAATCCTCAGCGCCGAGCGACAGCGCCACGACCCGCGGCGACGATTTTGCGATCTCGCGCAGCCGGAAGAACGCGTCCGCCGTCTCCACCAGCGGCACCAGTTTCGTGTGCCCGCGCGGAAGGCCCTTTTGCGCCTCGAACGTGTCGAGCAGCTCGGCGATCACGCCGATATGCTCGGGACTCTCGGCCTTCGGGCACATCAGCGCCATCACGCCGGGACCGACCGACGCCTCGATGTCGAGGATCGCCTGGTGCCACGGCCGGTTGATGCGCACGACGACGTCGGCGCCGGCCTTGCTGACCTCCTTCGCGGCGGAATGGATCAGCGTCCGTCCGCGCGGCTTTTCAGCCTCGGGCACGCTGTCCTCGAGATCGAGGATGTAGGCATCGGCGCCGCGCGTGTGCGCGCTCGAGACGAACTTCTCCCGCGTCACGGGTACGAACATCAGCGACCGCCAGGCCGGCAGGTCCTCGCGCAACTCAACCATCAGACAATTCCTTGCGAACGAAGCTTCTCGAAAGCGGTCGCATCGACGCCGACGCGGCCAAGGATTTCCGCCGTGTGCTGTCCGAGTTTTGGCGCGGCTGTGCGCAGCACGCCGGGCGTCGCGGATAGCCGCGGCATGATATTGTGCATGGTCACGCTGCCGACCTCGTCGTCGGGCACCTCAATCACCACCTGTCGTTCCCGCACATGCGGATCATCGACGAACTGGTCGATATCGTAGACCGGCGCCGCCGTGACCTCGGCCTGCTCGAACAGGGCGAGGCATTCGGCAAAGTCCCTGGCGCCGATGAACTCGCGGATCGGGCGTTCGGCTTCATCCGTGTTGGCAAGGCGCGCGCTGTTGGTGGCAAAGCGCGGATCGGAGATCATGTCGGCGCGGCCGATCATGGTGTAGAGCCGCTCAGCCATCGACTGCATCGAGCCCGAGACGGAAATCCAGCGCCCGTCGCGGGTCTTGAACACGTTGCGCGGGCTTGCCGTGTTCGAGCGGCTGCCGAGACGTTTCGGCATGTGACCGGTGGCCTTGTAGCCGCCGGCGTCGGCGCCGACGACCGAATGCATCGCCTCCAGCAGCGACAGGTCGATCACCTGCCCCTTCCCGCCTTTGGTTTCAATCTCGCGCAGCGCGGTCATCGTCGCGGCCATGCCGTAGAGCCCCGCAATCATGTCGGCCAGCGCCGTCGGCGGCAGCACCGGCTCGCGATCGGCGAAACCGGTCTTGGCGGCAAAGCCCGACATGCCCTCCACCAGCGTGCCGAAGCCGGGCTTGCCGGCATATGGCCCGGTCTGGCCCCAGCCGGAGATACGCACGACGATCAGCCGCGGATTGCGCGCATGCAGCGCGTCCGGGCCGAAGCCCATGCGCTCCAGCGTGCCGGGGCGATAATTCTCGATCAGCACATGTGCTTTGTCTGCGAGCTTCAGCAGCAGCTCGCGCCCTTCGGCGTTGCGCAGGTCGAGCGTCAGGCTCTTCTTGTTACGCGCGTAGGCCTTCCAGAAGAAGGATTTGCCGCCGATCTTCCAGTCGCGCAGCGGATCGCCCTTGCCCGGATCCTCGACCTTGATCACCTCCGCACCGAAGTCGGCCAGTTGCAGCGACAGCATATTGCCAGCGACTAGCCGCGACAGGTCGAGCACGACGATGCCTGCAAGCGGACCGGACACGTCGGGCTGGAAGGGCGTGATGGCGGGTTCTTGTTTCATTGGGCTTTTGTGTAGCAATCGGAATGCAGACGACACAATAGCATGGCCGTCATGCCCGTAGCCGTTCGAAGAACGGCGTCGCTTCGCTCGCCTATGGGCGGGCATCCAGTACGCCGCAGCATCTGAGATTGATCCGCTGACGCTCTGGAATACTGGATCCCCGCATGCGCGGGGATGACGGTCAACGCAAATGGCAGGCCACAAACTGGCGGGGGGCGATCTCGCGCAGCGCGGGGGCTTCGACCTTGCAGCGGTCGACCACGTAGGGGCAGCGGGTGTGGAAGTGGCAGCCGCTTGGCGGCTTGACGGGACTTGGCACGTCGCCCTGCAGCACGATCTTCTTGCGCCTGATCTTCGGGTCCGGCACCGGAACCGCCGACAGCAGCGCCTCGGTGTAGGGGTGCGCGGCCTTGGTGAAGATCGTGACCTTGTCGGCATATTCGACGATCTTGCCGAGATACATCACGGCAATGCGCTGGCTGATGTGCTCGACCACCGACAGGTTGTGCGAGATGAACAGGTAGGACAGACCAAGCTCGCGCTGCAGGTCCATCAACAGGTTGATGACCTGCGCCTGGATCGACACGTCGAGCGCCGAGACCGGCTCGTCGCAGATGATCAGCTTCGGATTGAGGGCGAGCGCGCGGGCGATGCCGATGCGCTGGCGCTGACCGCCGGAGAACTGGTGCGGGAAACTCCTCATCTGCACGCGCGTCAGGCCGACGCGGTCGAACAGTTTGGCGACCATCTCCTCGCGCTTCTTGCCGCTGGCGATGCCGTGGGTGCTCAAGGGCTCGCCGACGATATCGCCCGCGGTCATGCGCGGGTTGAGCGACGAGTATGGATCCTGGAAGATGATCTGCATCTGCCGGCGGAACGGCTTCAGCTCGCTTTTCGAAAGCCCGCGGATGTCTTCGCCGCCGACACGGATGACACCCTCGGTCGGCTCGATCAGCCTGAGGATCACCCGCCCGACGGTCGACTTGCCGCAGCCGGACTCGCCGACGAGGCCGAGTGCCTCGCCCTCATGGATGGTCAGGCTGACGCCATCGACCGCGAACACATGGCCGCTGGTGCGCCGAAGAAAGCCCTTCTTGATCGGGAAGTGCTTCTTCAGTCCCTCGATCTCGAGCACCGGCGGACGATTGGACGTCGACGCAGCTTGAATCGCATCAGCCATTTGCGCGCCCCCCGGCATACCAGCACGCGGCCCAGTGACCCGGTCGCTTTTCCTCATAGGGCGGGAACTCGCTCCTGCACTTGTCGTCTGCGCTCGGACAACGGGGAGCAAAGACGCAGCCGACGGGCAGATTGTACAGCGGCGGCACGATGCCCGGGATCTCCTGCAGGCGGTCGACCTCCGCCCCCTCCCCGCGCATCAACCCGAGGCGTGGGATCGAAGCCATCAGGCCTTGCGTATAGGGATGCAAGGGATGGCCGAACAGCTCCTCGGAAGACGCTTCCTCGACCTTGCGCCCGGCATACATGACGATCACGCGCTGGGCCATCTCGGCCACCACGCCGAGGTCGTGGGTGATCAGGACCACTGCTGTTCCGAGCCGGCGCTGCAGGTCGGCGATCAACTCCAGGATCTGCGCCTGGATCGTCACGTCGAGCGCAGTCGTCGGCTCATCGGCCAGCAGCACCTTCGGACTGCATGCCAACGCCATCGCGATCATCGCGCGCTGCCGCATACCACCCGAGAGCTGATGCGGATATTCCTTCGCGCGCTGCGCTGGCTCCGGGATGCGGACCAGCGCCAGCATCTCGACCACCTTCTTCTGCAGCTCGTTGCTCGACATCTTGGTGTGCATCGTCAGCACTTCGCCGATCTGCCGGCCGATGGTCATCACCGGATTGAGCGACGTCATCGGCTCCTGGAAGATCATCGAGATGTCGCGGCCGCGCATGGCGCGCATTTCGTCCTCGGGCAACTGCAACAGATCGACGCCGTCCAGCACGACCTCGCCGTCGACGATGCGGCCCGGCGGATCGGCAATCAGCCGCATCAGCGACAGCGCGGTCATGCTCTTGCCGCAGCCGGATTCGCCGACGATCGCCAGCGTCTCGCCACGAGCGATCGCGAACGACACGCCGTCCACCGCCTTCACCGTGCCGTTGCGGGTGAAGAAATAGGTTCTCAGGTCCGCGACGGTGAGCAACGGATTGGCGACCGCGATCCCTGCGACCTTTCTGGAGGCATTGGTCTGGTCAGTAGACAATGGGGCGGCTTGCACGGCTTGCGACTGCGACATGAACGCGATTTTTCCTTAAGAACTCTCAGGTCCGCAACCGCGGATCAAGCATATCGCGCAAGGCATCGCCCAGCAGGTTCGCACCGAACACCACCAGACTGATGGCGATGCCGGGGAAGATCACCAGCCAGGGCGCCGTGCGCATATACTCCGCAGCCGATTCCGACAGCATGCGGCCCCACGACGGATACGGCTCCGGCACGCCGAGGCCGAGGAACGACAGCGACGCCTCGACGAGGATCGCCGAGCCGAACTGTGCGGTGGCGAGCACGATCACCGGCGCGAGCGTATTCGGCAGCACGTGCCGCGCGGCGATCCAGACCTCGTTGATGCCGATGGCACGCGCCGCTTCGACGAACGGCATTTCCTTCAGCGCCAGCGTGTTGGAGCGGACGACGCGGGCGATGCTCGGCACCAGCGGGATTGCAATCGCAATGATGGTGTTCTGCAGCGACGGCCCGAGCGAGGCGGCCATGACCAGCGCCATGACGAGCAGCGGCAGCGACTGCATGATGTCGATGAAGCGCTGCACGATCAGGTCGATCCAGCCACCGAAGTAGCCCGACGCAAGCCCGATCGGAATGCCGAAGGCCAGGCCCAGCGTCGTGGCGCCGATACCGACGGCCAGCGAAATCTGCGCCCCGCCGATGATGCGGCTCAGGATGTCCCGCCCCATGAAGTCCGCGCCCAGCCAGTGGGCTGCGCCCGGAACCGCGAGCGACGAGCGGGCATTTGTCGTGGTCGGATCATAGGGACTGATCCAACCCGCGAACAGCGCGGTGAAGGTGAAGACCACAATGATAACAGCGCCGAATGCGCCGAGCGGATAGCGCCGGGCAAGGAACACCAGCGCGCCCCAGCGGGTGGAAACATTGGCGCCGGCTCTCGCAAGTTCGGCGCTATGGTCGATCGTTGTCGTCATGACCTAAGCTCCGTTCACGATTCCAGCCTGATCCGCGGATCGAGCAGCGTATAGGTGAGATCGACGATGAAATTGACCGTGACGACGATGAGCGCGATGAACATCACCAGGTTCTGGACGATCGGATAGTCGCGCGAGCGAATCGCCTCCACCAGGAAGCGGGCCACGCCTGGAACGTTGAACACGGTCTCGGTGACGATCAGCCCGCCGATCAGGAAGGCGGCCTCGATGCCGACGATGGTCACGACCGGCAGCAGCGCATTGCGCAGTGCGTGGTCGTAGTTCACCGTTTGCTCGGACGCGCCTTTGGACCGCGCGGTGCGGATGTAGTCCTGCTTGAGCACCTCCAGCATGGAGGAGCGCGTCAGCCGCATGATCAGCGCGGAACTGCGGAACCCGACCACCATCGCCGGAATGCTCAGCAGGCCGATCTCCGCCCATATGTTGTCCGGCTGGCGGTTGTAGATCGGTATCCACCCGACCGCCTGCACGAATGCCATCAGCACCAGCAAGCCAAGCCAGAATGACGGCATGGACAGGCCGCTCAGACTGATCACACGCATCAGATAGTCGAGAAAGGTGTTGCGATGGACAGCGCTGATGACACCAAGCGGCAGGCCGATCAGCACCGAGAATATCAGCGCCAGTACGGCCAGCTTGGCCGTGACCGGGATTCGCGGCGCGATCTCCTCGATCGCCGGCCGCTCGCTGACGTAGGCATAGCCGAGATCGCCGCGCGCAAGACCGGAAATCCACTGCCAATATTGAATGACGAGCGGCTGATCGAGGCCGAGCTCCTTCTCGATCTTCAGCTTCTGTTTCGGATCGACGATGCCGGCCGAGTCGACCAGGATGTCGGCAATGTTGCCGGGCACCAGCCGCATCACCAGGAAGATCAGGATCGACATCCCGAACAAGGTGAGCAGCATCAGCGCAAATCGGCGCAACAGGTAACCGCTCATCGTTTACGCCCTCCTCGCGCCGGCGTCATCCTTTCGTGCCCCCGCTTATTTGTCCAGCCATGTGTCCTCGAACCGGGTGTTATTATAGATGCTGTTCGAATGGGCGGTGTAGCCCTTGACGTAGCTGTGCCAGCAGTTCCCCGACACGCCATGGGTGATCATCGGTCGCGCGGCGTCCTCCACAAGAATCCGCTCGATGTCCCAGACGATCTTCCGCCGCTTGTCCTGGTCGATCTCGCGTGATTGCGCGACCAGAAGCTTGTCCACTTCGGCGTTGCAATACTGCGTGTAGTTGCGTTCGGACTTGCAGGAATAATTCTCGACCAGGTTGCCGTCCGGATCGTCGACGCTGACGCCCGTCAGGTTGAAGCCGACGGTATAGTCCTTGCGCGCCACCTTTGCGTACCACTGTGGGGTGTCGACGATCTCGAGCTCAGCCTCGATGTAGATCTTCTTCAGCTGGTCGAGCAGGATCACCGCCGGATCGCGATAGGTCGGCAAATTGCGGGTCGGCAGTTTCATCCTGATCGGCTTGGCTGCACTGTAGCCGAGCTTCTCCATGATGCCCTGCGCTTCCTTGACCCGGCCCTTCACGTCGGCGCTGTAGCCCCGAAGGGTCGAGACCACCTCCTCCGGCATGCCCCACTGCCCGGCCGGCCGCGGCAGCATCGCCCCGCCGTAGGTGGCCTGCCCTTCCTGCAGGATGGTGTTGAACTCGTTGCGGTCGAACGCCAGCGACATGGCCTTGCGGATGTCGGCATTGTCGAACGGCGGCTTTTCGCGGTTGACGATCAGGTTGGCGCTGACGCCCGACGGATTGAGGACGCAGGTTGCGGTCGGCGCCTGCGCCTTCATGTCCTTCATCAGCGGCACGGTGATGTCGGAGGGATAGGTGATGTCGAACTCACCGGTCGTGAAGGCCAGAAGTCGCGTCGAGCGATTGTCGATCACCTTGTAGGTGATGCCGTCGAGATACGGCTTGCCGGGTTTGAAATAGTCCGGGTTGCGGGTCAGCGCGATCGACTCGCCGCGCTTGAACTCGACGAACTTGAACGGCCCGGTGCCGACCGGCCTGGTGCGCATCGCCTGCTGCGGAACGTGGCAGGGATAAACCGCCGAGAAGCCGCTCGCCAGCAGCATGATCAGCGCCGGCTGCGGTGCCTTCAGGTTGAAGGTCGCCTCATAGTCGCCGCTGATAGTGATCTCGCTCAGATTCTCGTACCAGACCTTGCGCGGGTTCTTGCGAAAATCACCGACGTCGCCCTTGCCGATCAGCATGTGCCAGGTGCACTGCACGTCCTTGGCCGTGAACGGCTTGCCGTCGTGCCATTTCACGCCTTGGCGCAGCTTGAAGGTGAGCTTGGTCTTGCTCTCGTCCCACGACCAGCTTTCGGCCAGGTCGGGAACGATCGTCTCCATGCTCTCGTTCGGCTTCTGCTGGTCGAACATCACCAGGTTGTTGAACACCGCCATGAACGGCCCGGTCGCCGACACCGTCGACTCCTCGAGCAGCGAGGCGCTGGGCGGATTGTCATTGTGATACATCCGCAAGGTGCCGCCGCGTTTTTGCGCGTCGGCCGGCACAGCCGACATCACCGCCAGCGCGGCCAAGGCAACGGAAACGTTTCCAACCCAGCTCAGTATTCGTCCCGCACGCATTTGAGACCTCCCACCAAAGCTCTTGCCCGTTCAGGCAGCACACTTGCTCGTGCGCTTCTCGTTGCATCGGCCCGTCATGTCGAAAACTGCGACGGGCCTTACTTTTCCAGCCAGACGTCCTCGTACCGCGTGTTGTTGTAGATGCTGTTGTCGTGGACGACAAAACCGTGCACGTACGGATGCCAGCAGGTTCCTGCGACATTGTGATCGATGATCGGCCGCGCCACGTCGTCGACCAGCAGCTTCTCGACCTGCCAGACGATCTGCTTGCGCTTTTCCTTGTCGGATTCCTTCGACTGCAACGCCAGCAGGCGGTCGACCTCCGGGTTGCAGTATTCGGTGTAGTTGCGCTCCGACTTGCACGAATAGTTCTCGACCAGATTGGCATCGGGATCGTCGACGCCGACGCCGGTGAGGTTCATGCCGACGGAATAGTCCTTGCGCGCCACCTTGGCGAACCACTGCGGCGTATCGACGTTGTCGAGTTCACCCTCGATATGGATCTGCTTGAGCTGGTCGATCAGGATCACCGCCGGATCGCGGTAGATGGCGATGTTGCGGGTCGCGACCTTGACCTTCAGCGGCTTGCCGGGGCCGTATCCCAGCCCCTCCATGATCTTGCGCGCCTCGGCTTGGTTCTTCTCCACGCTGCCGCCATAGCCGGTGAGCTTTTCGAGAACGTCCTTCGGCATGCCCCACTCACCCTGCGGCGCCGGCAGCATGGCGCCGCCGATCTTCGACTGGCCTTCGGTGAGAATCTTGCTGAACGCCTGCCGGTCAAGCACAAGCGACATCGCCTTGCGGATTTCCGCCTTGTCGAATGGCGGCGCGGTGCGGTTGACGATCAGGTTGTTGGTGACGCCGGTCGGTGCGTATTCGCAGACCGCCTTCGGCGCCTGCGACTTCATATCGCGCCCCAACGGCACGGTCATATCGGTCGGGAATGTCATGTCGAAATCGCCGGCGGCGAAGGCGAGCATCCGCGTCGAGCGGTTTTCCACGATCTTGAAATCGATCGCGTCGAGGTACGGCCTGCCCTTCTTCCAGTAGTCGGGATTCCGCACGACCCTGATCGATTCGCCGCGCTTGAATTCCACGAACTTGAACGGCCCGGTGCCGACCGGCTTGGTGCGCATGTCGCGCTGAGGCACGTGACAGGAATAGACCGGCGAGTAGCCGGAGGCGAGCAGCAGCGGAAACGCCGGCTGCGGTGCCTTCAGATTGAACGTCGCCTCATAGTCGCCGTTGATCGTGACCTCGCTCAGGTTCTGGTACCAGATCGCGCGCGGGTTCTTGCGAAAATCCTGCACGTCGCTCTTGCCGATCAGCATATGCCACGTGCATTGCACGTCCTTGGCGGTGAACGGCTTGCCATCGTGCCATTTGACGCCCTGTCGCAGCTTGAAGGTCAGCTTGGTCTTCGTGTCGTCCCACGACCAGCTCTCCGCGAGATCCGGAACGATCGTCTCGGCGCTCTCGTGTGCCTTCGCGTTGTCGAACACGATGAGGTTGTTGTAGATCGACATGTAGGGAATGTTCACCGATTGGGTCGCCTCTTCGTGAATGGAGGCGCTTGGCGGGTTGTCGCGTTGCGGGACACGCAGCGTTCCACCCTGCTTCTGGGCGAACGCAGCGCCAACGTCGATGACAAGGAAGGTCGCAATTGTCACGACTGCGGCCAAAGCACGTCCAAACAAGTCACGTCCAAACATGAATCCTCCCCGGGAGGACCTGCGAAGCTTGAACCGTCAACGGGCCGGGCGGACGCCCGGCCCTGACCTGCTTGTTGTTGTTATTTGTCCAGCCAGAGATCCTCGAAGCGTGTGTTGTTGTAGATTGCGTTGTCGTGGACGACGAAGCCCTTCACGTACGGGTGCCAGCAGGTGCCCGCGATGTTGTGGTCGATGATCGGACGCGCGGCGTCATCGACCAGCAGCTTTTCGATCTGCCAGACGATCTGCTTGCGCTTTTCCTTGTCGGATTCCCTGGACTGCACGCCCAGCAACCGATCGACTTCCGGATTGCAGTATTCGGTGTAGTTGCGCTCCGACTTGCAGGAATAGTTCTCGACCAGGTTACCGTCCGGGTCATCGACGCTGACGCCCGTCAGGTTCATGCCGACCGAGTAATCCTTGCGTGCCACCTTGGCGTACCACTGCGGCGTATCGACGTTCTCGAGCTCACCCTCGATATGGATCTTCTTGAGCTGATCGATCAGGATTACCGCGGCATCGCGATAGACGGCGATGTTGCGGGTCGCGACCTTGACCTTGAGCGTCTTGCCGGGGCCGTAGCCGAGGCCTTCCATGACCTTGCGCGCTTCGGCCTGGTTCTGCTCGACCGTGCCGCCGTAACCGGTCAGCTTCTCCAGCACGTCCTTCGGCATGCCCCACTCGCCCTGCGGCGACGGCAGCATGGCGCCGCCGACCTTCGACTGGCCTTCGGCAAGGATCTTGCTGAACGAGGCCCGGTCGAGCGCGAGCGACATGGCCTTGCGGATTTCGGCCTTGTCGAACGGCGGTGCGCTGCGGTTGATGATGAGATTATTGGCGACGCCGGTCGGCGCATATTCGCACACCGCCTTAGGCGCCTGCGACTTCATGTCCCGCCCGAGCGGAATTGTGATGTCGGTCGGGAACGTCATGTCGAAGTCGCCGGCCGCAAAAGCGAGAATGCGGGTCGAGCGATTCTCGACGATCTTGAACTCGATCCCGTCCAGATAGGGCTTGCCCTTTTTCCAGTAATCCGGGTTCTTCAGCAGCTTGATCGACTCGCCGCGCCTGTATTCGACGAACTTGAACGGCCCGGTTCCGATCGGCTTCGTGCGCATGTCGCGCTGCGACACATGGCACGGATAGACCGGCGAATAGCCCGAGGCCAGCAGCAGCGGGAGCGCGGGCTGCGGCTCCTTGAGGACGAAGGTGGCCTCATAGTCACCGTTGATGGTGACTTCGCTCAGGTTCTGATACCAGATCGCCCGCGGATTCTTGCGGAAGTCCTGTACGTCGCTCTTGCCGATCAGCATATGCCAGGTGCACTGGACGTCCTTGGCGGTGAACGGCTTGCCGTCGTGCCACTTCACGCCCTGGCGCAGCTTGAAAGTCAGCTTCTTCTTGCTGTCGTCCCAGGCCCAGCTCTCCGCCAGATCGGGCACGATGGTCTCGGCGTTCTCATGCGGCTTGGTGTTATCGAACATCACCAGGTTGTTGTAGATCGACATGTACGGAATGGTGACCGAGATGGTCGCCTCTTCCAGGATCGATGCGCTTGGTGGATTGTCGCGGTGCGGCAGGCGTAGCGTGCCTCCGGACTTCTGCGCCAGCGCGACGCTGACATCGATGGTGACAAGAGCAGCAACTGCCGCAACAGCGGCCAAGGCACGTCCGAGCATAAATCCTCCCAAAGAACGACGCTTGAAGCGTTCTTGACGTTTCGCGCGCGAACCTAACACGGCTGCAAGGGGGAGCAATGGGCTGCGTCAATGGGTGCAACCGCGATGCAGCAATCGGAACAGCGTTAAGTACGAAATCGGACTTGCTATCGGGCTCGGCCCGCCGTCATGATCCGGACCGTGGCGCGAAACGAACTCCGCCACCCTGCTCCATCCCAAACCGCGATCGGATCGATGCGACATTTTCCGCCACGCCGGATCGTTTGCCTGACCGAGGAAACGGTCGAAACCCTCTACCTGCTCGGCGAGCAGGACCGGATCGTCGGCGTGTCCGGCTATGCGGTACGGCCACCGCAAGTCCGGAAAGAGAAGCCGCGGGTCTCCGCCTTCATCTCCGCCGATATCCCGAAGATCCTGGCGCTGGAGCCGGACCTGGTGCTGGCGTTCTCCGACCTGCAAGGACAACTCGCCGCCGACCTCGCCAAGGCGGGCATCGCCGTCCACGTCTTCAACCAGCGCGACATCGCCGGCATCTTTGCGATGATCCGCACCGTGGGTGCGCTGGTCGACGCATCGGCCAAAGCCGAGGCGCTCGCCGACCGGCTGCAGCGGAAGCTCGATGCAGTCGCGGCAGCCGCGTCGCGCAACGGGGCACAGCCAAAAGTCTATTTCGAGGAATGGAACGATCCCCTGATCAGTGGCATCTGCTGGGTCTCGGAACTGATCGAGGTCGCCGGCGGCATCGATGCCTTTCCCGACCTTCGCCGTGAGCAAGGTGCGAAGCAGCGGATCATCGATCCGGCGGCGGTTGTTGCCGCCGCGCCCGACATCATCCTCGCCTCCTGGTGCGGCAAGAAGGTGCGGATGAAGGATTTTTACGAGCGCCCCGGCTGGACCGACATTCCGGCTGTCAGGAACAGCCGGATCGTCGAGATCAAGTCGCCGATCATCCTGCAGCCGGGACCGGCCGCGCTGACCGACGGTCTCGACGCCATCTGTGCGGCGCTTGCAGAGCCTGGTGCAAACGCCGCCGCAGCTAGCGGAAGAGCTTTGTAATCAGGTCGGAACCAAGCCCGACCTTCTCGTAGTGCGCCTTGCACATGGCGATGTACTGGTGGACGTCGAAGAAGCCGTCGGGCTTGCCGTCTTCGTCGAGCCAGATCAGCGGCCCCTTGACGATGAACAGCGTGCGCATCGGATCCTTGTGCTCGTAGGAAACAAGCGTGTGGCTCTCGCCGGGCGTCTCGTAGACGAAATCGCCCGCGGTCGCCGTCCAGTCATGCTCGAGGTAGCCCCACTTGCCCGAGATCGTGTAGGCGAACACCTCATGCGGATGATAGTGCCGGTTGACCAGGCCGGCCCCCTTGGCCGTCAGGATATCGCACCACTTGTTCTGGCTTGGCGATATCCACAGTGGCCTTGACGCTACCGTCTCGGTGAACGGCACGTAGTATCGCTCATCGTCGGTGACCGCGCCGGAGATGTAGACATCTTTCAAGGCATCGGGCTGGAACACCGGGCTGACCGGCTTCAACGATTTCCAGAACTCGTTGTTCGCGATTTCAGGCATGATCAAGCCTCCTGCTCGTGCGCTCAGACGTGCATTCCGCCATCGGCCATCAGCACGCTGCCGGTCGTAAAGCTGCTTTGGTCCGAGGCAAGAAAGAACACCGCGTCGGCGATCTCTTCCGCACGACCGTGCCGCTGCATGGGAATGATGGAGTCGAGAAAGGCACCGCCATCCTGCCCGAGCACGCCGGTCAACCCGCGCTCGACGTCGCGTTGAAAACCGTTGTCGATCGGCCCCGGCGCAATGGCGTTCACCCGTATGCCCCGCCGCGCGGTTTCCTTGGCGACGGTGCGCATCAGGCCGATCAGGGCGTGCTTCGAGGCGGCGTAGGCGCAGATGCCCGGATCGCTCGTCACGCCGACGACGCTCGCGGTCATGACGATGCTTCCGCCATCGCGCATCACCGGCAATGCATGTTTGCAGGCGAGAAACGAGCCCTTCACATTGACGGCCAGCACGCGGTCGAAAACGTCTTCCGGATAATCGGTCACGGGCAATATCGGCCCACTGATGCCGGCGTTGCTGAACAACACGTCGATGGCGCCGAACGCCGCCACCGTCGCCTCGATGTAGGCACGCGTCGCAACGCTGTCCGAAACATCGGCGGCCCTGGTTGCGACGCGACCTGAGGGTGCACCGAGCACGCGCTCGGCCTCGGCGAGCGGGCCGGCCTCGCGGTCGACCAGCATGACGCGCGCGCCCTCAGCGACGAAGCGTGCGGCAACGGCGAGGCCGAGACTACCCGCAGCGCCAGTAACGATGCACACCTTGCCGTCGAGGGCGGCCATTCGCGTGACTCCGACTGCTCGCGAGTCTTATTGCTTCCAGGCGGGCTTCGGAATGACGACGGCGCCTGCGCCCGCGCGCTGGGGAGCGACGCCAACGAAGAAGCCATCCTGCCACTGGCCGATCAGCCAGAACGCATCCTTCGGCATGTTGTTCTCGAGCTTGATCTTGCCGATGATGGTGTCGAACGTGCCCATCTGCAGTTCCTTGATGATCGCCTCACGGTCGATCTTGCCGACGCGCTCGACCGCCTGCTCCAGCATCTGCAAGGAAGCGTAGCCGACCTGGCTGCCCCAGCGGTCGGGACCGCGGCCCGCGAACATCTCGGCGTGCTTCTTCGCATAGGCCTGCGTCGCCGCGTTGTCCCGCGACCAGCCGCCGAGCGACATGATGCCCTCGGTGTTGGCGCCGAAGCGCTGCGGATAGAGCGGGAAGCCGACGCCGACGCCGAGGAACATGACCTTTGGCGCGAACGAGGCGACCTTGGACTGGTCGGTCAAGGCCATCGTGTCCGGCGGATAGCTGAAGGCCACGAACGTATCGGCGCCGGAGTTCTTCGCCTCGGCGATGATCGGGGCGAGATCCTGCGTGCCGACCGGATAGCTCTTGTCATAGGCGAGCTTGAAGCCCGCGTCGGCAAAGCCTTTGCGCGCCGCGCCGGACAGGTCGATGCCGAACCCGTCGGCAACGCTGATCATCGCCACGTTGGCGTTGATCTTGCCGTCATCGCGCTGCTTCTTGAGAAGCGCCACGAGCGAGTCGACATACTGCGCGCTGGTGCCAAGCAGCCAGAAGCTGTTCGGCCAGCGCTTGGCAAGCTCCGGTGCGCGATCGGTCACCGCGCTGAAGGCCAGTTGCGGGTAGCCGTATTTGTTGAACACCGGCCCGACGGCGAGGTTGAGCCCGGTGCCCCACGGCGGAAACAGCAGGTCGACCTTGTCCTGGGTGACCAGGCGCTCGACGGCGCGGATCGCCTCCTCGGCGGTCGAGCGGTCGTCGTATTCGACCACCTCGATCGGAACGCGCTTGCCGGACAGCATCAGGCCGCCCTTCGCGTTCACATCCTTCACCCACATCTCGTAGTTCGGGATCTGCGTGATGGTCGCGCCGCCCGCATTGGGGCCCGACTTCGAGATCGCATAGCCGATCTTGATCTTGTCCTGCGCCACCGCGAGGCCGGGGATGCCTGCCATGATCGCGGCCGCAACGGCCAGCCCAAGCGCCTTCCGTGTGTCCATGGTACCCTCCCTCCAAAGCCGCGGCAGCGTTCGTTGCGCTCCGTCGGTCGTTGTCTGTTGCAAGTAGAGATGCCAGCCCCCCAAGGCTGACAATGGACAAAACTGGCCAAAGATTGCAGGGAACTGGGGCCGCTCCGGCCCGGGCCTCGCCCGGGCGTCGCGGCCAGGCCCAGACCCATAAGAAAAGAGGCAAGCCGGGATGGACGAGGAAACCGCCAAAGGCGCACGGCTGCCGGATGCCGGAATTCGTGCACTTTATACCCTGGAGAACCGCTGGCAGGCGTGGCTCGACGTGGAGGCGGCACTCGCACGTGCCCAGGCCGACCTGGGTATCGTTCCGAAGGATTGCGCCGATCGGATCGTGGCCTGCGCGAAGCTAAGCCTGTTCGACCGCGCCCGCATCGACGAAGCCGACAAGCGCACCGGCCACACCATCGTGCCGCTGGTGTGGGAGCTGTCGCGGGTGTGCGGCGAGCCCGCCGGCGGTTGGGTGCATTGGGGTGCGACGACGCAGAACATCGTGCAGACCGGCGACCTTTTGGTGCTGCGGCAGGCGCACCGGATCTTCGTCCAACTCATTCTGAAGACGCTGCGGGCGATGGCCGACCTCGCCGAGCGCTCCGCCGACATGGTGATGCCTGCCCGCACCCACGGCCAGCACGCGGTGCCCGCGACCTTCGGCTTCAAGGTCGCGGTATGGATCGATGAGCTGCTGCGGCATCTCGAGCGGTTTCGGCAACTCGAGCCGCGCGTGTTCGTGGCGATGCTTGGGGGCGCAGCCGGCACCTATGCCTCACTCGGCGCGCAGGGACCGGCGGTACAGGCCGGGATCGCAAAGTATCTCGACATGGTGCCGATGACGGTCCCTGCCCGCACGCTCGGCGATCACCTCGCCGAATATGTTTCGCTGCTCGGCCTGTTCGGCGCCACCGGCGGCAAGATCGGCCGCGAGATCTACACGCTGATGAAGACCGAATTCGGCGAGGCCGAGGAACCGGTGCCGCCCGGCACGGTCGGCTCGTCGACCATGCCGCAGAAGCGCAACCCAAAAGTCTGCCAGGAGATCATCGCCCAGTCGGCGGAATTGCGCTCGGTGGTGCCGTTGGCGCTGGAAGCGGCGATGACGGAGCACGAGGCCGACCGCGCCACCAGCCTGATGATCCGCGAGGCGACCTCGCGGGCCTGCATCCTGACCGGCGACATGCTGATCCGCCTCGACTATGTGCTGTCGGGCCTGCAGCTCGACCCCGGCCGAATGCGCGCCAACCTCGACCTCGGTGGCGGGCTGATCATGGCCGAAGCGGTGATGCTCGATCTCGGCGCGACGATCGGTCGGCAGCATGCGCACGACATCGTCTATGACGCAGCACAAGCAGCCTTCGTCGAGAAGAAATCGTTCGCCGGCCTTTTGGCCGCGGACAAACGCGTCACCGAACACCTGTCATCCAAGGCCATCGGCGAGTTGATCAATCCGGTCGGCTACATCGGCCTGTGCGCAGATATGGCGCGCGAGGCGGCCGCGCGCGCAAGGAGCGCAGCATGAGCGCCATCGCATTCGACCTGCCGGAGGATGTGCTCGCCGTCCGCGACGGCGTCATGCGTTTTGTCGAGACGGAGATCGTGCCGCGTGTGGAGAAGAACCACGCGCTGTTCGAGGACCAACGCAAACTCTATGACGAGAGCGGACGCTATTCGGCAGATGTCCAACGCCTCGTCCGCGAAACGCGCACACTGTCGGCGAAGGCCGGCTTCTTCGCGATGTGTGCACCCGAAGAGCTCGGTGGCGGCGGCTTCGGTCACCTCGCCTATTACGTCGCCTGGGAAGCGATCAACCGCCGCCTCGGCTCGCATACCATCCTGACGCCCTGGGTGATCGCGCACTGGGCGTTCGGCCCGAGCCGGGTGCTGACCCAGGTGACGCCCGAGGCCTCGAAGCGCTTCCTCGCCGGCATAATGTCCGGCGAGACGTCGATGTGCTTCGGCCTCTCCGAGCCGGGCGCAGGCTCCGATGCCAGCATGATCAAGACCCGCGCCGTCCGTACCGACAAGGGCTGGCGCATCAGCGGGCGAAAGCTCTGGACCACCAACAGCCCCACGGCCGACTGGTGCATCGTCTTCGCCATCACCGACGCCGCGAAGGCGGAACGCAAGGCGGGCGGCATCAGCGCTTTTCTGGTACCGACCAGCGCCCCCGGGTTCAGCGTCGAGAGCATCGTTAAACTGTTCGGCGATGCCGGCGGCAACGAGGGCGCGCTGGTGCTGGAGGACGTCGACGTCGAGCCGTGGCAGCTCGTGGGTCAGCTCGACGAAGGCTTCAAGATCGCCGTCTACGGCGTCTCGCTCGGCCGCATCTACAACTCGGCCCGCGCCGTCGGTCTGGGACGGTGGGCGCTGGAGCGCGCGGTGGAGTATTCGCAGCAGCGCGAGGCGTTCGGCCAGAAGATCGCAGCCTTCCAGGCCGTGTCGCATCCGCTTGCCGATGCCGCAACCGAGCTGCACGCAGCCCACCTGCTCGGCCTCAACGCGGCCATGCTGCTCGATCGCGGCGGGCGCGCCATCAAGGAGCTGTCGATGGCGAAAAGCTACTCGGTCCAGGCGGGTTACCGGGCGATCGACCGCGCCATGCAGACGTTCGGCGGCATGGGCCTGACCAACGAGATCGGGCTGGTCCACCTCTGGCACACGCTGCGCATCATCAACATCGCCGATGGCACCAACGAGATTCTGGCGCGGACGATCTCGCAGCGATTGCTCGCGGGAGATTTGGAGCTTTAGGCGCGCGCGTTGAGCGTAGCCCGGATGAGCGAAGGGACATCCGGGGTTCGTACCACGCGAGTTCAGCCCCGCATGTCGCTGCGCTCATGCGGGCTACGGACTTCGGCCAGTCACTTCCACGGCGTCGGCGGCGGCACGTCGCAGACCGCGTCGCAGTCGACGCTGCCGAAATCGGCGGGGCTGACGATTTCGAGATACTCCATGTCCCTGGAGTAATCGAACAGGTAGTGCTTGATGCCGGGGCGCTGGTGCACGACGTCGCCTGCTTCCACCAGCGTCACCTGGTCCTCGTACATGAACTTCGCCCAGCCTTTCGTCATGATGACGATCTGGAATTCCGCCTCGTGCCGATGCCAGCCCGTTCCGGTCTCCGGCGGCATATCCGGATTGGCTTTGACCAGATGCGCGATCACCTGCCCGTTGGTCGCGTCCTTGATGCCGAGGTCGCGGTAGAGGAAGAAGTCACGCAAGCCGCCGCCCTTGAATTCGGTGTCGCCCGGTTTGACGTGTGAGAATTTGGTGATGCTGACTTGCTGGTTCATCGCAGTCTCCATTGATCTGCACTGGCGCAATTTCAGTCATCGGCAACGCCGGCCGCGCAGCGCACCGATTGGCTGAAAGTTGTCTATGCGAGAATTGCGCCAGTCGCGGAACTTCGCCGCGAAAGAGCGAAGCGCGCCATCGCTTCAAGCCGAAAGCGTTTGCACAACAATGCGCTGAGCGTTCGCCTCGGGACCTCACGCCGGCTGTCGCAGTTCGCGACGAGGCGGAGCCGGCCAACCGCGAATGTCATGAAGTTGGGCAACCGCCGCTTTCGCGAGCGGCCCGGAATTCATGCAGCAGGATATTCCACTGCCTAAAATTCAACCTCCAGCTCCTCGATATCCTCCGGCTCCAGCCTGGCGGCGGCGATCCATTCCTGCATTTCCGGAAGGTTGAGGATGACGTCCGAGTAGCGGGCGAGCCTGTCGTCGAGCGTCACGTCGTAGGTCTTGAAGCGCGTCACCACCGGCGCATACATCGCGTCCGCGATGGTCCGCTCACCGTACAGGAACGGTCCGTCGGAGCGTGCCAGGCACTCGCGCCAGATCGTGCAGACGCGGTCGATGTCGGCCTGCGCCCGCGACCAGATCTTGAAGCCCGGAAAGTGCCCCTTGAGATTGACCGGCAGCGACGCCCGCAACGTCGTGAATCCGGAATGAATTTCACCGCAAATCGCCCGGCAATGTGCCCGCAAAACGCGGTCCGACGGCAGCAACTGCGCCTCGGGCTTCAATTCGTTCAGATACTCGCCGATCGCCAGCGTGTCCCACACGGTGGCGCCGTCGTGGCGGAGACACGGCACCCGGATCGAGGACGACAGCAACAGGATCTCGGCGCGCACGTCCGGGTCGTCCGGTGACACCACGATCTCGTCGAACTCGAGCCCGGAGAACTTCGTCAGCAGCCAGCCGCGCAGCGACCAGGACGAATAGTTCTTGCTGCTGATCGTCAGCGTCGCCTTTGCCATGAACCCTCCAACACGAACTGCACAAGAAGGCTATGCGCCGGCTTGCTCCGCCCCAAGGACAGGATACAGGCAGCGCGTGCCCATTGTTCAGGCTGGAGCAAACCACATGCCAGTTCGATAATCGGCAACTGGCGTCGATATTGCATCGACCTTTGGGGGAAGTATTCCGGCGGATGACTTTGATGCTTTATCAGGCGTATCAGAACCACGTTGACATGACCGAGCCGTGGCGTACCGGTGCCGGCAATGCCCTCTCCCTGATCAATCGCCTCCCCCTCAGCGCCACCGACAAGGTCCTGAAACGGATCGCTGCCGCCTTCGAGTTGATCTCGCGCTCGAAGCTGACCTATGCGCGCCCTCCTTACGGGATCGACAAGGTGATGTCCGGCAACCGCGAGTATGAGGTGATCGAGAAGGTCGAATTCTCGACGCCGTTCGGCTCGCTGTTGCACTTCGTCAAGGACGGCGCGCCGTCGCAGCCGCGGCTGCTGCTGGTGGCACCGATGTCGGGGCATTTTGCGACGTTGCTGCGCAACACCGTGAAAACGCTGCTGCAGGACCACGACGTCTACATCACCGACTGGCACAACCCGCGCGACATCCCGCTCAACGCGGGCGTTTTCGGCCTCGACGACTACACCGAGCACCTGATCACGTTCTTGGGCGAGATGGGCCGCGGCTCGCACATGGTGGCGATCTGCCAGCCATCGGTCTCCGCGCTCGCGGCTGCGGCGATCATGTGCGAGGACAACCACCCGGCCCGGCCGGCGAGCCTCACGCTGATGGCGGGGCCGATCGACACGCGCATCTCGCCGACGAAGGTCAACGAGTTCGCAATCAGCAAGCCTTTGCGCTGGTTCGAGCAGAACATGATCAACTACGTGCCGATGCAGTGCTCCGGCGCGTTCCGGCGCGTCTATCCGGGCTTCATCCAGGTCACGGCGTTCATGACCATGAACCTCGAGCGCCACATGAAGGCGCATATCGACCTGATGGACCATCTGGCCAAGGGCGAGACCGAGAAGGCCGACACCATCAAGACCTTCTACGACGAGTATTTTGCAGTGATGGACCTGCCCGCCGACTTCTACATCGACACCATCCGCGACGTGTTTCAGGAGCACCTGCTGCCGCAAGGCAAGATGACCTATCGCGGCCGCCCGGTGAACCCGAAGTCGATCCGCCGCATGGGGCTGATGACGGTAGAAGGCGAAAAGGACGACATCTGCTCGATCGGCCAGACGGTGGCTGCCCAGGACCTCTGCACCAGCGTGCGTGCCTACCGCAAGGTCCACCACATGCAGGCCGGCGTCGGCCACTATGGCGTGTTCAGCGGCAAGAAGTGGAACAACGAGATCTATCCGTTGTTACGCGACTTCATTCATTTGAATTCGTGAGCGGTGGACGACCCCTCTTCTCCCCTCCTCCCGCGAGCGAAGCGAGTGGCGGGGAGGGGTCGGGGGTGGGGGGAACGGCGTTCACGACCAAGACTCAGCAGGCCCCCCACCCGGCAAGAATTCGCTTCGCTCATCCCACCCTCCCCGCCACTCGCTTCGCGAGCGGGAGGAGGGTGAAGAGAGAGAGCGTTGCTTCGCAGCAGCGACCAACTACTACTGAGTGATCTTGTCGGGCCGCGTGTACTGGTTGGTCTGGCCGGCGTACTTGATGCCCTTCTTGAACGCCCAGGTCGTCACCTCGAAGTGCAGCGGGATGACGCCGAAGTCGGCCATGACGACGCGCGAGCCTTGCGCCAGCATGGTGTTGCGCTGCTTGTCGTCGACCGTGGTCAGCGCCTTCTTCAAAATGTCGTCCATCTCCTTGTTGGAGTAACCGCCCGGATTGGTGGTGCCGAAGCCGATCTTCGGATCGGGGGTGGCAGCCAGCGCGCGCAGCGGGTTTGCCATCTCGCCGGTGTCGGCGCCCCACCCGGCCAGCCAGATGCCGAACTCGCGCTTGGTGCGGCGGTTGAAGAAGGTCGCAGCCGTCATGGCGTCGACCTGCGCCTTGATGCCGACGCGGTTGAGCATCTGCGCGACCGCTTGCGTGATCTGCGCGTCGTTGATGTAGCGGTCGTTCGGCGTGCCGATGGTGAGCCCGAAGCCGTTTGGGTAGCCGGCCTCGGCCAAAAGCTTCTTCGCCTTCTCCGGATCGGGCTTCGCCGCCTGGATACCGGGGTTGGTGCCGTCCAGCGGATTGGGCAGGAATTCGGCGGCAGCCTTCGCTTCGCCCGCCATGATGCGGGCGACGATAGCCTCGCGATCGATCGCGAGCGAAATCGCCTCGCGCACGCGCTTGTCGCGGAACGGGTTCTTCTCGCCCGCATCGACGACGCCCGGCGGTACATCGGCGAGGTAGTTGAAGTGCAGGTAGATGATCCGGTTCGACAGCTTCGAGGTGAGTTCCAGATTCGGGTTGGCCTTGATGCGCGGCAAATCCTGGATCGGCGGGTTCTCGATGAAGTCGACGTCGTTCGCCAGCAGCGCCGCGACGCGCGACGCCGCATTGGTGATCGGTCGCAGGATCACCTTCTTCCACTTCGGCTTCGTGCCCCAGTGGGTCTCGTTCAGCTCCATGATGATGCGATCGCCCGGCGTGAACTGGGTGTATTTGAACGGGCCGGTGCCGGCATACTTCATCTTGTTGAAGTCTTCGGTCTTCGGCCAGGCCGCCACGCCCTCGCAGCCGGCCTTGTTGAACTTCAGGTCGTCCGGCGCGCCGCCATTCTTGGCCGAGATGATGGCGATGTTGCTCACGGTGATCGCCATCAGCGGAAACGGCTCGGCCGTGGTGATGATGATGGTGTGCGGATCGGGCGCCGTCATGGTGTCGACCATGCGGGTCGAGGCGATGAACGAGGACGGAGAGTTCTCCACCTTCGGCACACGGCAATAGGAGAAGATCACGTCGCGCGCGGTGAAGTCCGAGCCATCGGAGAATTTCACGCCCTTGCGCAGCTTGAACTCCCAGGTCTTGTCGTCGATCGCGCGATAGCTCTCGGCAAGGCTTGGCCCTGGCTTCTGGTTCTCGTCCTGATCGGTCAGCCGCTCATAGACCTGGGTTGCGATCTGGTTGTTCGGACCCAGCGCATGATAGTGCGGGTCGATCGAGCTCGGCTCGGCGGACAGGCCGATGCGAAGCTCCTGCGCTGCCGCAGGCGCAAGCATCAAAAGCGTTGCCGCCAGCGGGGCTGCCGCGGGAAGCATCGCGCGACGGATGAGGTTCTTCATTGCTATTCTCCGGTAGGTCAAAAATCTCTCGTAACTAGTTGGCCGGCATGGCCATTTCGACGAGCCGCGCCCAGTAGCTCATGCCGACCGGCAGCGCCGCGTCGTTGAAGTCATACTTGGCGTTGTGCACGCTGGCGGTGTCGCCGTTGCCGACGAAGATGAACGCACCCGGCCGCTCCAGCAGCATGAAGGAGAAATCCTCCGACCCCATCGACGGCTCCATCGCGCCGTCGACGCGCGCGGCGCCCGCCACGTCCTTGGCCACCCGCTCGGCAAGCTCGGTCTGCTCGGGATGGTTTTCGGTCACCGGATAGCCGGTGGTGAGCGTGACTTTCGCCTTGGCGCGGTGCGCCGCGGCGATGCCGGTGGCGACCTCGTGAATGCGCTTTTGCGCGAACTCCCGCGTCGCGTTGCTGAGCGTACGCAAGGTGCCGGCCACATACACCCGGTCCGGGATGATGTTGAAGGCGGTGCCGGAATGGATCTGCGTGATCGACAGCACGGTGCCCGCAAGCGGATCGACATTGCGCGACACGATGAGTTGCAACGCCGTGGCGATCTCGGTGGCGATCATGATCGGATCGACGCACAGATGCGGCTTTGCGGCATGGCCACCGGTGCCTTCGACCTCGATCTCGATCCGCGTGGACGAGGCCATCATCGGTCCCGGCCTCAGCGCGAACGCGCCGACCGGAATGCCCGGCATGTTGTGCATGCCGTAAACCTCGGTGATGCGGAAGCGGTCCATCAGGCCGTCGTCGCACATCGCCTTGGCGCCGGCGCCGCCGTTTTCTTCCGCCGGCTGGAAGATCAAAACCGCCGCGCCGTCGAAGTTGCGCGTCTCGGCGAGATAGCGTGCGGCGCCAAGCAGCATCGAGGTGTGGCCATCATGGCCGCAGGCGTGCATCACGCCCTTGTTCTGCGAAGCATACGGCGTGCCGGTCTCTTCCAGAATGGGCAGCGCGTCCATGTCGGCGCGCAGCCCGATCACCTTCGACGAGGTGGACTTACGGCCCTTGATGACACCGACCACGCCGGTCTTGCCGACGCCGGTGACCACCTCGTCGCAGCCGAAATCCCGCAAATGCTGGGCGACGACGCCGGCGGTCCGATGCACCTCGTATTGCAGCTCAGGATGCATGTGCAGGTCGCGCCGCCAGGCCGTCACGTCGTCCGTGAACTCATTGATACGGTTGATGATCGGCATGGATTCGGCTCCGGAAAGCGCAAAGACAGGGCCCGCCGGGGGTGGCGGCCAAGGTGTGAAGGCAGGCTTCATACCAACAAATTGATCACGACGTGGCAACCACTTAGGCCGTGACATTTTGGTCTAAGGTCGCCGCCTTGGGGCGCGCGCGGCACCCTACTCCGCCGCGATCCCCGTTCCCTGCGGGGGACCGACAAAACCGGACGGATCACCGAACCGCTCGGTCATCACCGCCGGCAGATCCTTCGACTTGTGGGTCACGCAGGCGCCGGAGCGAACCGTGTAGCGGTGCTGGCGGCTGACCTGCTCCGGCTCGGTTCCCATCTGCAGGGCGCGGGCCGCGTCCATCACGTACTTGCGGAAGTGCATGATGCCCAGGTCCGTCGGGCCGAGATGCTCGCGGGTGCGATCGGCAATCGGCCCCTGGCTGTCCTGCACGGCGGCGTCCTGCTCCGACACGCCCTTGATGCCGGTGTAGCTCTTGGTCCTCTGCAGCGCGCGGTCGATCAGGTAGTCGTTGCCCTTGTGTCGCCGCGGCACATAGTTCTCGTCCACGTCGGCGATCACGCCGTTGCCGCGGTCGTAAAGCTCGCGGTCGGCCTGGGTCAGCGGCCGGTGCGGGTTCCAGGCATAGGTGTAGATCCAGCAGTTGGTATCGGTGACCGGCACGAACGTCTGACCGAAGATGTTCTCGCCCGGCATCGCGCTCGGCGCGTAGGAGTGCACCGGCATCAGGAACTGGGCGATGCGCCAGTAGATGTTCTCCGATCCGGTCAACCGTCCGCCGGCGATCGTCAGCCCGGCATCATGCGGATTGATCTTGATCACCGGGCGCGGGTCCTCGGCGATCCAGCGCATGTGGTCGGTGTTCACCCGCGTCAGCGGATTGATGAAGTGCTTCTTGATGTCGAGGATCTCGTTCTCTTCCTTCTCGAAGCTCAAGTGCGCGAAAGTGAAGTGCGCAGTGTCGATCGAACCTTCCAGCGCCTGCACCCAGTTGCAGTCCTGCCACTTCTTCGAGACGTAGCGGTGCTCGGGCGGCAATAGCGCCATCTCCAGCGCCGGCAATTCCGGCTGCAGCGCCGCCGGGCCCATATAGGCCCAGATCATGTCGGCCCATTCGCGCACCGGATAGGCCTTGATGCGTATCTTGTCCTTGGCGTTGAGGTCCGGATAAGAGGTCGGCATGTCGACGCAATGGCCGTCGGTGTCGAACTTCCAGCCGTGATAGACGCAGCGGATGCCGCATTCCTCGTTACGGCCGAGCCAGAGGTTGGCGCCGCGGTGCGGGCAATACTGGTCGATCAGTCCGACCACGCCGCGGCTGTCGCGGAAGGCCAGCAGCTCCTCGCCCATGACGACGACCTTCTTCGGCTCGCCGTCGGCTTCGGGCAGCTCCTCGCTGAGCAGCACCGGGATCCAGAACCGCCGCAGCAGCTCACCCATCCCGGTTCCTGCGCCGCTTTCGGTCAGGAAACGATTGTCCTCGGCACGGAGCATGGGCGTCCTCCGGATGTTTTTGATTTGTATTGCCCAAGCTTGGCGCAGGGTCGTGATTGCGTCAACGCCCGGCCATCACGCCGCGTCGTTCAAATGGCACGCCGACATCCAGCCGGGTGCGATCTCCTTGAGCGCCGGAACCTGCTCGCGGCAGCGCGGCATGGCGTGCGGGCAGCGGGGGTGGAAGTGGCAGCCGCTGGGTGGATCGAGCGGGCTTGGGATTTCGCCTTCGAGCGGCGCGAAGGCGTGCTTGCCGGTCTCCACCCGCGGCATGTTGGCGAGCAGCGCCTGCGAATACGGATGATTTGGCGTCGCCAGCACCTTCTCCGCCGCGGCAAACTCCACCACGCGGCCGAGGTAAAGGATCGCGACGCGGTCGGCGATGTGCTGCACCACGCCGAGGTCGTGGCTGATGAACAGGTACGCCAGATCGAAATCCGCGCGCAGCTTCATGAACAGGTTGATGACCTGCGCCTGGATCGACGCATCCAGCGCCGCGATCGCCTCATCGGCGACCAGCATGCGCGGCTTCACCGCCAGCGCCCGGGCAATGCCGATGCGCGCGCGCTGGCCGCCGGAGAATTGATGCGGATAGCGCTCGGCATAGGCCGGGTTCAGGCCGACCGTGTTCATCATCTCCGAGACGTAGTTGCGCAGTCCGGCACGATCGATCACGCCGTGGAACAGCGGCGCCTCGCCGATGATGTCGGCAATCCGCAAACGCGGATTGAGCGAGGACATTGGGTCCTGGAACACCATCTGCACCGCCAGATACGCACGCTTGCGCGCGTCCGCGTCGAGCGTGCGGCGATCCTTGCCCTCGAACAGCACCTCCCCGTCGCTCGCCTCCTGCAGGCCGGCGACGATGCGGCCGAGCGTGGACTTTCCCGAGCCGGATTCGCCAACCAGACCAACGACCTCGCCCGGCGCGACCGTGAGATCGACTCGATCGAGCGCGTGCACGACCGAATGCTTGACCGGCGAACCGAGAAGACCTGCAATCTTCGACGCAAGGTCAGGCTTGCGCACGAAGCGTTTGGAAACCTGCCGTGCCTCGATCAAATTAACGCTCACTAGGCTGCCTCAGCCGCACGCAGCGGGTTGTAGCAGCGCAGGCGCCGCGCATTCCCTGCGTCCGTTTCCGCGGGCGCGGTCTGAAGGCACATGTCGATGACGTTCGCACAGCGAGGCGCGAACGGACAGCCGGCCGGCAGCTCCAGCAACGACGGGGCCGCGCCTGGAATCTGGTTGAGCGGCTTTCCGCGCGGATTGCGCACCGGCAGCGAGTTCAGCAGGCCCAGCGTGTAAGGATGCATCGGCCGGTTCAGCACGTCGCCGGTCGGCCCCTCCTCGACGATGCGGCCCGCATACATCACCGCGAGCTTGTCGGCGAGGCCGGAGACGACGGCCAGATCATGCGTCACCCACACCACCGCAGTGCCCATTTCGGCTGCAAGCTTCTGCACCTGCGCCACGATCTGCGCCTGGATCGTCACGTCGAGTGCGGTTGTCGGCTCGTCGGCGATGATCAGCTCCGGATTGTTGAGCAGCGCGATCGCGATCGCCACCCGCTGGCGCATGCCGCCGGAGAACTGGTGCGGATAGGCACTCAACCGTTCATCGGGCGACGGAATGCCGACCCGGCCGAGCGCGTCGCGGCAGCGCTGGCGCGCCACCTCCTGCGACACCTGCTCGTGCGCCACGATCGCTTCGATCATCTGCGTGTCGATGCGCAGCACCGGATTGAGCGTCATCATCGGGTCCTGGAAGATCATCGCGACTTTCCGGCCGCGGATGGTCCGCCAGGTTTCCTCGCTGGCGCCGACCAGCTCCTGCCCGGCGAGCTTGATCGAGCCCGCAACGATACGGCCCGGCGGATCGATCAGGCCGAGGATGGCAAGGCCAGTGACGGTCTTGCCAGAACCGGACTCGCCGACCAACCCCATCACCTCGCCGCGCTCAAGCGAAAAATCGACGCCGTCGACGGCGGCAACAACCCCGCGCCGGGTAAAAAAATGCGCCTTCAGATCACGGACTTCGAGAACAGCGGACATGTGCGTGATCAGGACTTCAGGCGCGGATTGAGCAGGTCGCGCAAGCGATCGCCGACCAGGTTGATCGCGAGGATCGTCAGCAGCAGCAGCAGCCCCGGATAGACGCTGATCCAGTATTTTCCGGAGAGGATGTACTTATAGCCGTTGGCGATCAGCAGCCCGAGCGACGGCTCGGTGATCGGCACGCCGACGCCGAGGAACGACAACGTCGCCTCCAGCGAGATCGCGTGCGCGACCTGGATGGTGGCCACCACCACCAGCGGCGGCAGGCAGTTCGGCAGCAGGTGGCGGAAGATGATCCGATGCGCCGGCAGCGCCAGGTTGCGTGCGGCGTCGATGTATTCGCGCTGCCGCTCCACCAACGCGCCGCCGCGGATGGTGCGCGCGTAATAGGCCCACTGCACGATCACCAGCGCGATGATGACCTTGTCGACGCCCTTGCCCAGCAGCGCCAGCAGGATCAGCGCGATCAGGATCGCCGGGAACGACAGCTGCAGATCGACGATGCGCATGATCACCGTGTCGATCCGCCCGCCGAAATAGGCGGCGATGATGCCGGCGGCGATGCCGATGGCAAGAGCTGCCGCGGTCGAAACGATGCCGACGAAGAACGACAGCTTCAGGCCGTAGAACATGGCCGAGAGCATGTCGCGGCCCTGATCATCGGTGCCGAGCAGATAGAGCTTGCCTTCCATCGAGCGCTCGCCGGGCGCCAGCATGTTGTCGAAGATCGACAGCTGCGTGAGATCGTAGGGGTTTTGTGGCGCGATCCACGGTGCCAGCGCCGACAGCACGATCAGCACGACCACGACGGCGAGCGCGGCCACAGCAATCCAGCTGCTGCAATATTCGGAAACGAAGCGCGCGAACGGCGTCTCGACCTGGTCGCGCGGCAGGGTCGTTTTGATGCTGACGTCAGCCATGGCTCAGTTTCCCGTGTCCGAAAGGCGGACGCGCGGGTCCAGCACCGAGTAAAGAATGTCGACCAGCAGATTGATCAGCGCGAACAGCGCCACCACGATCATCAGATAGGCGACGATCACCGGCCGGTCGAGGCGACCGATGGAGTCGATCAGGAGCTTGCCGATGCCGGGCCACGCGAACACGCTTTCGGTGACGACGGCGAACGCGATCATCGAGCCGAGTTCGAGCCCGAGCACGGTGACGATCGGGATCAGGATGTTCTTCAGGACGTGTACGCCGAGGATGCGGCGGCGCGACAGACCCTTGGCGCGGGCGAAGCGCACATAGTCCTGCAGCATCGCCTCGCGCGTGCCGGAATAGGCGAGCCGGATCACCAGCGAGACCTTGTAGATGGCGAGCGTCAGCGCCGGCATCAAAAGGTTCGGCCAGCCGGCCGGGTTGAGCAGCGAGAGTTCGATGCCGAACAGGCTGCCGGTCGGCCCGCGCCCACCTGCGGGCAGCCACTGCAGCGTCACGGCGAAGAACAGGATCAGCATGATGCCGAACCAGAAGTTCGGCAGCGAGAAGCCGACGATCGAGCCGGTCATGATGCCGCGGCCGAGCCAGCTCTCGGCTTTAAGCCCGGCGATGATGCCGAGCGGAATACCGACGGCGACGGCCAGCACCAGGGCGACGAACGCCAGTTCCATGGTGGCCGGCAGCCGCTCGAAGATCAGGGTGACGGCGGAGGTGCCGTGCACGAAGGATTTGCCGAGATCGCCGCGCGCCATGTCGGCAAGGAAGATCAGGAACTGCTGCCAGACGGGCTTGTCGAGGCCGAGCCGCTCGATCGCCTGCTGCCGCTCGATCTGGTCTGCGTCGGGGGCGAGCAGCACATCGATGGGGTTGCCGATCAGGAAGACGCCGAGAAAAACGAGAGCGGCCATCGCAAGGATGACAAACAAACTCTGGCCGATGCGCCGGATCAGGAACGCCAGCATCAAATACTCCTACCGGACCCATGCTTGCACGCCGGGGCGGCGGGGCGCAAATGGTCCTGAAATGGTCCTGGGGATTGCTGGCAGGAAGCATGCCAGTTTCGGCCGCCGGGCGGCGGCGCCCGACCCTGCCCCGCGCGGCGTTCGGAACCCATTCAACTCATTGCCCACTTGCGGAAATTACTCGGCAGGCTACGACTTCCCCCAAAGGGGCTTAAAGGCCATGGCGTCGGGGCGGAGAACGATCAAGGATGTGGCGAGACTCGCCGGCGTCTCGCTGGGGAGTGCTTCGCGCGCCCTGAGCGGCGCGACCAACGTTTCCGAGGACACGGTTGCGCGGGTGCAAAGGGCGGCGGCTTCGCTGCGCTATCGGCCCAACCATGCCGCCCGCTCGCTCCGCTCGCGCAACACCAAGACCATCGGCTGCATGTTCTCCGACCTGTCGAACCCGCTCTACGCCCGGCTGTTCGGCACGCTGGAGGACCGGCTGGCGCGCGAAGGCTACATGACGCTGATCTCGAATACGTCGAACCAGCTCGACCGCGAGATCCGCACGCTGAAGCTGTTCGCCGAGCGCGGCCTGGACGCCCTGATCATCGCGCCAGCGCATGAGCGAAACCGCGAGCTGAACGAGTTCATCGAGCAGCTGCCGATGCCCTACATCATTCTCGACCGCGAGATGCTGGTGAAGGCCGATACAATCCTGTTCGATCATGCCGGCGGCATCGCTCTGGTCGTCGATCATTTTGTCGAGCTCGGCCACAAGACCATCGGGCTCGTCACCGCCAACCTGAAGAGCCGCCCGGGACGGCGACGCATCGCCGCCTTCAAGAGCGCGGTCCGCGCGCATGGCTTGGAGGTCAGCGAGGAGAACCTGGTGCTGCCGGAAAGCTCGATGAGCTCGGCCTATGACGACGTGATCAAGATGCTGTCGCGCAAGGATCGCCCGACCGGCATCATCGTCCAGGGCACCGGCGTGCTTTCGTCGACCATGAACGCCATCGCCCAGCTCGGCCTGCGCATTCCGCAGGACATCTCGCTGGTCAGCATCGGCCGCGCCGACTTCATCCTGAACCACGTGCCCGCCATCAGCACGCTGCGGGTCGACTACGAGAAGCTGTCGAACGAAATCACGGCGCGGCTGTTCGAACGGCTGGCGACCGGCAGCGGCCGCAAACCGCCGCTGCGCCGCCTGTTCCCCTACGTCTTCGAGGTGCGGGGCTCATCCACCGCACCGCCGGGAAAATAGCTTTTCGGGAGGTTCGCGTGCGCGTATCGGACAAGATCATCGTCGTCACTGGCGGCGCCAAAGGCATCGGCAAGGCATTGTGCGAGCGCTTTCACAAGGAAGTTGCGCGCAAGGTCATTGTTGCGGATATCGATGAGGCCGGCGCAAAAGCCGTTGCCGCCGCGGTCGGCGGCGAGGCTTACACCTGCGACGTGACGAAGGAAGTGGACATCGTCCATCTCGTCACCGACGTGGAAAACCGCTTCGGCGCGATCGACCTGTTCTGCTCCAATGCCGGCGTCGCCACCGCCTTCAACCCGCTGACCGAGAACGCCGCCGGCGACAGCAACGAGATCTGGACGTTTGGCTGGCAGGTGCATGTGATGGCGCATGTCTATGCGGCGCGCATCCTCGTGCCGCGCATGAAGGCGCGCGGCGGCGGGTATTTCCTGCACACCGTCTCAGCCGCCGGCCTGCTGTCGCAGATCGGCAGCGCCGTCTATTCGACGACCAAACACGCCGCGGTCGGGTTTGCGGAGAACCTCGCCATCACCCACAAGGCCGACAACATCCGCGTCTCGATGCTGTGCCCGCAGGGCGTCGACACGCCGCTGCTGCACGGCCTGCCGATGGGCCCGCAATCGCGCGACGGCATCCTGACGGCCGAGGCCGTGGCGGACAGCGTGATCGAGGGGCTCGAGCAGGAGACGTTCCTGATCCTGCCGCACAAGGAAGTGACCGGCTACGTGCAGAACAAGACCAACAGCTACGACCGCTGGATCGGCGGCATGGCGAAGCTGCACAAGGGGGCAAGGGAGCGCGCGGGGTATTAGCCGGAGCGGAATTGCGATCCGCCTTCGCTCTGCGAGCTACGGCGGAGAAGGCGAAGCGACATTCTTCTCCCCTCCTCCCGCGAGCGAAGCGAGTGGCGGGGAGGGGTCGGGGGTGGGGGGAACGGGGGTACAAACCGGGCTGAGTCCTGACAGTTTAGACCGGGTTGATTCCTGACAAGGCAAGCTTCGTCTGATTCGATGGAGGATCGGGCGATGCCTTTCAGGGAGAGCAGTCCTGTGGAAGAGCGTATCGCGTTGTTTCGGGAGTACGAGACGGGAGCATTTTCGGTGACGGAGCTGTGCGCACGGCATGGCATCAGTCGGGAGACGTTCTACGTCTGGCAGCGCCGCCGCGCGAGCGGCCAGGCGCACTGGTTCGAAGAGAGAAGCCACGCGGTGGAGAGCTGTCCGCATGCGACGGCTAGCCGGCTGGCTGACCGCATCGTCGCGACGCGGCGACGGTTCCCGCATTTTGGCCCGAAGAAGATCAAGGCATGGCTCGAGCGTGAGCGGCGCGAGGTCGACTGGCCGGCGGCCTCGACGATCGGCGACATCCTGAAGCGTGAAGGCTTGATCGAGGCGCGACGCCGCCGTCGTCGGGCGATTGCGCAAGGCGAGATGGTGGCGCCAGCGAGCGCGCCCAACGAGGAATGGGCGATCGACTTCAAGGGCTGGTTCCGGACCCGCGATGGGACCCGCTGCGATCCACTGACAATCACCGATGCGGCGAGCCGCTTTCTTATCGAGGTGCGCATTGTCAATCCGACCTGGGCCGGCGTCAGAGGTGCCTTGGAGCGCGTTTTCAAGGACATCGGCCTTCCCGACGCGATCCGCTCCGACAACGGCGCACCGTTCGGATCGACGGGCGCGGGCGGCCTTTCGGCGCTCTCGGTGTGGTGGCTCAAGCTCGGCATCGAGCCGCGCTACATCCCGCCGGCGAGCCCGCAGGACAACGGCCGGCGCGAGCGCATGCACCGCACACTGAAGGCCGAGACTTCGAAGCCGCCGGCGGAAACGCCCGCCGAGCAGCAGCGCCGCTTCGACGCCTTCCGTCGCCACTTCAACGAGGAGCGTCCGCACGAGGCGCTCGCCCAGACGCCGCCCGTCAAACTCTGGCAGTCGCCGTCGCGCGCCATGCCGGGCCGTCTCGACGATCCCTGGTACGACGCCGACCATGAGGTTCGCCGCGTGCGTCCTACCGGCGACATCAAATGGCGCGGCGAGCACGTGTTCGTCGGCGAGGCGCTCGCGGGCGAGCGCGTCGGTCTCGCCGAACACGACACCGGCGGCCACATCGTGCGCTTCTGCGGCCGCGACCTCGGGTTGATCGACCGCGACCGCCGTTTCCTGCGCTTTGCTCCGCCGCGTGCGCGGCTCCGCGTCGCGCAGGAAACGGCAGAGACAGCACCGCAATGATCGAATACTGTCAGGCATCAGCCCGGTCCAAAATGTCAGGGATCAACCCGGTCGGACCGGCGCGCGCGACCGAGACTCAGCCCCCCCCACCCGGCTCGAATTCGCTTCGCTCATCCGAGCCACCCTCCCCACCACTCGCTGCGCGAGCGGGAGGAGGGTGAAGAGAGCGCGCGGCAGCGCCCCACTCTATTCAATTTTCAAACAGCCCAACGCGCATGCATCCACGCGCGCGTCGTCGCCCCGTGTTCACTCCGGCCCCAGGGCTTGCCGGTCTTCTTTCTCTCGCATCCCTTGGAAAGAGGGCGTGCGGAACACAGGGCGAAAGGCCGCGCCCGCGGCACCGTATGCTTGTCGCATCCGGGCAAATCCGTATGCCGACGCGTTGGCACACGGCGATGGTTCAGCCCAAACGTTGAGCTGAACCGGACCACAAACGAAGCCTTCGCCTGCGTTCCGCACGCGCCGGATTAACGGCTTGCCGAATCCAGCGGAGCCATCTCTGGCTCACTTGACTGAAATCCGAGGGAATTCCCAGATTACTGGACCGCTTGGGCCGTCCGCCCTCGGCGCCGGTCGTCTCCCTTTCGCCGCCGCGACTTAACGGCGACGAAGGGCCGGCACCGCGACGGACCCGTCGCATCCCGCCCCGAGACGCTGACGATTAGCGCACTCGCTCTCCCATCGGGGCTGAACGAGGACTGTATATTCCTATCCAAAAGGAATAGCAATTTCTGATTCAGCGAAATAAGAAGACTACTGACAGAATCTGGTTGGCGTGCGGGTCGGCCGCCCACGCGTGGCGCGGGAACGCGCAATGACGGCTATTTCACATGCAGCACAGCCTTGCCTGAAAACTTTCGCTCGAGCAGATCGCTCGCGATCCGGCCGATCTCGGTCCACGGCGCCTCGACTTCGATCGCAGGCTTCAGCACCTTCCGCTGCACGAGGTCGGCCAGCACTGCGAGGCCCTTGCCTGCCGGCTCGACCCGCGCAAGCTCATCGAAGATGATCAAGCCGTAGAGCTTCACGCCACCGATGCGGAAGAAGTTGCCGCTTTCGAAGGTCGACGTTGGCGCTTCCGAGACGCCGAAGGTGACGCAGGTGCCGGTGTTGCGCAGCATGGTCAAAGTCGAGGCCAGCGTCTGCCCGCCGACGGAATCGAGGATCAGATGGAACGGGCCGAGCGCGCGCGCCGTTTCGATCGAGGCGCCGACGGCGACGCCGCCGTTGCACCATGGCTCGACCGCCTTGCGCAGCTCTTCCCGCCGCACATGGGCATAAACAATCGCGCCAGACGCCATGGCAAGCTGCACCGCCAGGTGGCCGACGCCGCCGCTGGCACCGTCGACCAGCACTTTCTGGCCCAGCAGCAGTCCACCCTGCCGCAGCGCATGCAGCGCCGTGAGACCTGCGACCGGCAGCGTCGAGGCCTGCGCGTCGGTGACGCCGTCCGGGAGCACCGCGACGCTTTGCACCGGCACGCGCACGCGCTCGGCCCATCCGCCGCTCAACAGCATGCCGACGACGCGCGCACCGACCGGCGGCCCACCGCCCTGCTTCGCTGCTTCTTCGACGACGCCGGCAAAATCCCAGCCGGGCCGCCATCCCGGCTCCGACGCAGTCACGGCCCGCTTGACCTCCCCGCGGTTGAGCGAGATCGCCGTGACGCGCACAGTCACGTCGGTGGGCGCCGCCGGCGCAAGCTTCACCGGCTGCACGGACAAGCGGCCGGGCGCGTTGGCGTCGACGACGATGGCTCTGACCTGATCGGACATGGTGACTCTCCAATTCGAATTCAGGCGGCCGCCGCCTGCACCGGCACGATCACGCGCTCTTGCAGAAGAATGCTGCGGACGTGGCCAATGAAAGTCGAGCCATGGGCGAACCACGCCTTGCCCTCAGCCGGAGCGACCATCTGCGCACGCGATTCCGGGCTGTCCCACCAGCTCTCGGTAAAACCGTCGAGCGGGCCGTCGAGCGAAAACGGTGCGATGTCCGGACGAAACTGTTCTTCGACGATCTCGGACAGCGTGAAACCGCGCAGGCCGGGCACGGCCCGCGCCATCGGCGCATGCACCACCGCCCATTCGTGATGGAATTCTTTCGCCGAAAGCTCCGGCTTTCGTTTGATCACCGAGAGCGTCTTGAATTTCGGTCGGTTCGGCGGCACCGGCACGACAAAGCGCTCGCGGGTGACGAAGGAGCGGATGCCGCCGATGATCGTGCCGCCGTCGGCATGCCAGCGCTTGCCTTCCGTGGAGACCGCGGCATGCGCCCTCGCCTCCAGGCTGTCGAACCAGACCTGGGCGACGCCGTCGAACTCGCCCATCGGCAGGCTCGGCACGTCGGGGCGGGACTGGTGCTCGACGACGGTCGAGACGGCATAACCGCGCAGTCCCGGAACGGCGTGGCACATGGGCACGTGCACATCGAGCCAGTGACGCACGAAATCCTCGCGCGACAGCGAAGGCTTTCGCGCGAGAAACGAGATCGATTTGATCAAGAGACCCTCCCGGACTTCTTAGCTTTCCGGGAGTCATAGCATATGCCGGCCGAGCGCCAGCCCGCGCTCAGGACATGCCCGCAGCCAGCTTTCGGAAGCGCTCGAGCTGGTCCTGCTTCAATTCGCGCTGCTCGTCACGGCCGACGAACACCTTGAACATGATGCCGCCGTCGACATTGAAGAACGCCACGAACGCCGACGACTTGCCGAAGAACGGCCGCTCGACGAACGCCACGCCGCCGCAGCGCTCATGCCGCAGGTGGCCGTGCAATCCCTTCGGCTGCATCAGGTTGAAGTAGCCGCGGCCGATCTCGCCGCGCGGCACGGAGCCCGAGAATTCGAAGATCGCGTCGTCGGTGTGGACAATGAGCGTGACGTCGCCCCACTCGGCGATGTCCTGCATCACCGGCACGAACTGGTCGCCCTTGCCGGACCGCACCATGCCTTCAGGCAGCGCCTCGATCACGGCGCGTGCCGTGACCTTGCGCTCGCGCGCAACGTCCTCGATCACCGCGCCGGTGTTCTCCGCCATGAACTTCTTCAGTTCGGCCAGGTCCGTGCTGAGCATATCGACCTCCGTCAGGCGAACGACGTTCAGGCCGCGGCGCTGGTGTTGCGCTGCGTCTGCACCACGTCAAAACCCTCGAACTTCGGATGATCGAGATACAGCGGGCCGGTCGATTCGTTGCCGGCGCGGGCATGCGCCTTGCGGAATTCGTCCGACTTGGTCCAGGCCTCGAAATTCGCCTTCGAGCTCCACACCGTGTGCGAGGAGTACAGCGTGTGGTCCTCCGCTTCCGGGCCCTTCAGCAGATGGAATTCGACAAAGCCCTGCATACGGTCGAGATAGGACTCGCGGCTCGACCAGACCTTTTCGAAGGCCTCTTCGGAACCCTTTTTGACCTTGAAGCGGTTCATCGCAATGAACATGCGTAATCTCCTGCATTTTTCCACGTTGTTCGCCTGTCGCATATCTCGCACAGACGCCGGCAAAAAGAAATGAAGGAGCCACGCCAGAGGGCGTGGCTCCGTTTCGCTGACCTGTAACATAGGCGCGCATTTTGGCAGATGCGCGCCGGATATTACGCGCCACCGAAATGAATTCGCATACCTCCCTTGAACGTCACGCCGGGTCCCGGGCTCGAGAACAGCACGTCGTTCTGGGTGGTCCCGTCCGTCGACGAACCGGGGATCGCATAGGGCCGGTAATACTTGTTCAGCGCATTGTCGACCGAGAAGTTCAGCGCGATGTCCGGCGTCGGGTTATAGGCCAGATAGAAGTTCAACAGGTCGGCCGAGGTCGCCGGCAGGTAGCCGCGCGGAATATCGTCGTGCGCGGCGAACGAAATCCACTGCGCCGACAGCGTTAGCCTGCGCTCGAGCAGACGGACACCGGCGGTGGTCACGATCTTGCGAGGCTGGATCAGGTTGGCAAGGCCGACGCCGGTGATTGTGTTCTCGCCTTCCAGAAGGTTGCCGGCGACGCCGACGAACCAGTGCCCGGCGTCATAAGCCGCCTCGGCCTCAAATCCCTGGATTCGGGCGCCCTGCGTGTTCTGGTACTGGAAATTCTTGCTGAAGCGGCCGAATGCAGGTCCGAGAATCGAGAACTCGGGAGGCGAAGCCACGAGATCGATGAAGTCGTCGATGTCGTTGCGGAAGACGTTGAACTTGCCGCGGAACGTGTCGCCCTGCGCGAAGATCCCGTCGTACTTCAGGTTGATGCCCGCTTCCTTGGTCTTGCCGACCTCGGGGCGCAGCAGCGGATTGGGCAGGAAGCAGAACAGTCCGCCGCGGCCGTCTGCGCAGATGAACAGGTTCGGACCGCCGCCGGTCGCGTGCGATCCGGCAATCAGCGTCTCGGTGATCGACGGCGCGCGATAGCCTTCGGCGTAGCTGACGTAAGGGGTGAAACCAGCCACCGGAGTCACGCCCAGCGTGATCTTCGGCGAGAGCCGGTCGCCACTCGACGAGCCCGCCGCCGAGTCCAGCTCATAGCGGTCGTAGCGGGCAGCGCCCACCACTTCGAGCCAGGTTGAATAGTTGCTCTTGATCTGAACGAATCCGCCCGAAACGGACCGCTCGCCGCCCGGTGTGGTGATGTTCGAATTGCCCCTTGAGTCGAAGGTCGCGACGTCATCGCGGAACGCGTCGAAGCCGTAGGTGACCGCATTGCGCCACTCGCCGTAGGAGAAGCGCGAGGTGTTGTAGGCATCGATGCCGAGGGTATCGAGTCGATAGTTGCGCTTGTCGCCGACGCAGCCGGAGATGTTGTTGCCGGGCGAGCCAAGCGTACAGAGGCCGCCGCCGGTGGTGATGCGGTTGTTGTAGGTCTTGACCTGGTCGTTCTCGGTGCGATTGCCGTAGAAGTTCACGTTCGAATCGAACAGGTCATCGCCCGGCTTGTTGTAGCGCCAGTTCGCCGTGCCCATGTAGTTGCGCACGGTCGAATCGTAGACGGACGATCCCGCGATCAACGCAGCCGGTGCGGCTGTCGTCGTCGGCCCGCGGTTGAACTGGCCGATGCTGTAGTCAAATTCCTGAAAGACGCCGCCGAACTTGAACTGATGCCCCTCCCAGGGGCGCGTGGTGAGTTTCAACAGCCCGCCGGCGACTTCGGAATTGGTATTGCCGATTTCAGTGCCGCTGCCGTCCTTGTAGTTCGAGTTGTTGCGATACACCGCACCGCCGAACAGGTCGGACGTCGGGTTCAGATGCATTCCGCCGAACGCCGAGGTCATGCCGCGAGTCTTGTTCGATCCGCCCATGCCGGTGACATCGATGCCCCAGCGCTCGCCGGGACGCACGACGTCCTCGATGTCCTTGGTGCGGAAGGACGCCACACCACCAATGGCGCCGGAACCGTAGATGTTCGCAGTCGGCCCGCGGACAATATCGATACCGCCGATCAGCTCCGGATCGAGGAAGAACGAGCCGTTCGCGTTGTGGCCGGAGCGCTGATAGTTCTGCCTCGCGCCGTCGACAACGACGGCGACCCGGCCGAAATCCTGCAAGCCGCGAATGTTCACCGCGGTGGACGGATCGTCGCCGCGATCCTGCAGCGCCACGCCCGGCACGGTTCGCAAGAGGTCGCCGACGCGATTCGGCTGAAGCCCCTGGATTTGCTCCAGCGTGATGACGCTGACCGGGGCCAGCGCGTCGATCGCCCGCTCCTCTGTCTTGCTGGCAACGACCGTGATCGTGTCGAGCGACTGGGTCGACGTCGTGCGCGCGGCCTGGGCGTTCGCGTTCAACGCGTTCTGATCCGGCGCTTGCGCGACCATCTGCTGCCGCTTCTTGCTGCGCTTGGCGCTCTTCTGCTTGGCATTCGGGCCAGAGTTAGGACCGGCACTTGCTTGCGCCGCGCCCGGCTGCAGCGCCTGAGCGCCGCTTTCCGAAATCCCGCACACACACAACGCGACAGCAGATACACCCCAGAGAAGCGCATGCGCGCTCCTGGCCCCGTTAGCCATTTGAATTCCCCAAGCCGACTTCTAAAGCCTGTCTTTTGAACTGGCCGCGGCTGGCGGGCGGCCACAGGGCGTGGCGGCTTGCTGGCTAACGGATATGCGTCCCCCCGGACGCAAACCAATCATCGGTGTCGTAGTCGGCGCAATTGATGAAATCAATCGCTCAGGCCGCATATTAAAACGATTGTAAAGTGGAAGGCTTGGAGTTGAGGGTCGGAGAACTATAAGAAGTACATCGATATTTCACTTCCGGATGATGATGAGCTTGAGCCAGACGCCACCACCGCGCAGCGAGGACGCCGCCAAAGTTGCCGCGTCGGCAGGCACGTCGCCCGGCGAAGAAACCCGCGCGGTCACCCTGCGCGGCAACAAGTTCGACAGCCGCGACATCTTCCAGTCGGTTCGCGAGATCATCATCGCCCATGGCGAGGACACCTATCGGCTCCGCCTCACCGCGCAGAACAAGCTGATCCTCACCAAATGATCGTTCCGGTCATCCGCAAGCGGCCTCCGCTGGTTCGTTGCGCGATCGGTGCGATCTGCGCCGCGCTCGTCGTCGCGTCGGCCGCCGCCGCGGAAATCCGCAACGGACAGGCCAAGCGCGTCGTCACCGTCGGCGGGGCGCTGACCGAGATCGTCTATGCCCTCGGCCTGGAAGATCGCCTGGTCGGCATCGACACGACCAGCCTCTATCCGCCGCAGGCACTGCAGCAGAAGCCGAATGTCGGCTACATGCGGCAACTGTCCGCCGAGGGCGTGCTCGGCCTCAACCCCGAGCTGATCCTCGCCACCGAAGGCTCCGGCCCGAAGGAAACGCTCGCCGTGCTCGGCGAGGCCAGGGTGCCAATGGTCATGGTGCCTGAGAGCTTCAGCGAGGACGGCATCCTCGAGCGTATCCGCATCGTCGCCCGCGAGCTCGGCGTCGAGCCGCGCGGCGCCTGCCTGAGCGAAGCGGTAACGAAAGATCTCGCCGCGATGCGCAAGCTGCGCGAGCGGATCGCCGAGAAGCGGCGCGTCATGTTCGTGATCTCGTTCGTCAGCGGCCGCGCCATGGTCGCAGGCAAGAAGACCGCGGCGCAGGAAATCATTGCGCTGGCCGGCGCCGTCAATGCGGTCGACGGCTACGAGGGCTACAAGCCGCTCAGCGAGGAAGCGATCGTCGCGGCGAAACCCGACGTCATTCTCGTCATGCAGCGGGGCAAGGATTCGATCTCGCCCGAGACGATCTTCGCCAGCGCGGCGTTCGCCCTGACGCCGGCGGCAAAGGACAAGTCGCTGATCGCCATGGATGGTCTCTACCTGCTCGGCTTTGGGCCGCGCACGGCCGCGGCCGCGCGCGATCTGGCCGTCTCGCTCTATCCGACGCTTGCCGCAAGCGACGAGATGGGCAAGCCGAGCGTGCTGTCCGTCAACTGCCGGCAATGAGCGCCACCGCCGACGCCGCGCCCGCATCCCGCAAACCGGTCGCAGGACGCAGACGCCCCCGGGCGGTCGCCGTGTTCGTCGGGCTGGTGGTGCTGCTGGTGGCCGTTTCGCTGCTGGCCGCAACCATTGGCGCTGCCGGCATTCCCCTCACCCGCCTCTGGCCGGCGCTTGGTCTTGGCGGCACTGCCGATCCCACCACCTTCGCCCGCGATCAACTGGTGCTCTGGTCGATTCGCATCCCGCGGATTGCGATCGCCGCGATGATCGGTGCGCTGCTGGCCGTGTCGGGCACGATCATGCAGGGGCTGTTCCGAAATCCCCTCGCCGATCCGGCGCTGGTCGGCGTCTCCAGCGGCGGCGCGCTGGCAGCGGCCTTCACCATCGTCATTCTCGACAACGCCATTGCACCGAATGCGGCCGCGAATTCCTTCGAGGTGCTGCCGCTCGCGGCGTTCTTCGGCTCGCTGGTCACGACGCTGCTGCTCTACCGGATCGCCAGCCGCGAGGGACGGACATCGGTCGCGATCTTTCTCCTCTCGGGCCTCGCCATCGCCGCGCTCGCCAATGCCGGCCTCGGCCTGCTGATCTTCATGGCCGACGACCGGCAGTTGCGCGACATTACATTCTGGCTGCTCGGCTCGCTGGGCGGTGCGACCTGGAGCAAGGCGGCGCTGCTGCTGCCGTTCGTGGCCGCGTCTGCGGCGGCGATGCCGTTTATCGCCCGCGGGCTGGACGTGCTGGTGCTCGGCGAGTCCGAGGCGTTCCACACCGGCATCAATGTCGAGCGGCTGAAGATCATCTGCATCGTGCTGGTCTCGGCCATGACCGGCGCGGCGGTGGCGATCTGCGGCGTGATCGGCTTCGTCGGTATCGTCGTGCCGCACCTGTTGCGGCTCGCGATCGGCCCGGGGCATCGCCTGCTGCTCCCCGCCTCCGCCCTGTTCGGCGCCGCGCTGATGGTGTTCGCCGACACTTTTGCGCGCGTGCTGGCTGCGCCGGCCGAAATTCCGGTGGGTATCCTCACGGCGACCATCGGCGCGCCGTTCTTCCTCTACGTCCTGCTGCGGCAGCGGGCGCTGGTCGGATCATGACGGCGGCGATCGAGGTCAGCGGCATCGGCATGCGCATCAAGAGCGCCACCCTGCTCGACGCCATCGACCTGCAGGTCCAGCCCGGCGAGACGGTCGCCATCGTCGGGCCGAATGGCGCCGGCAAGTCGACGCTGCTGCGCATCCTTTCGGGCGACATGACGCCGACCAAAGGCTCCGTCCTGCTGAAAGGCGCAGCGCTGAAATCCTATTCGGCCGACCGGCTGGCGGCGCACCGCGCGGTGCTGTCCCAGCATGTCAGCATCAGCTTTCCCTTCACGGTCGAAGAAGTCGTCCGCATGGGCGCCGGCGAGATGGCGCGCGTCAAGGCGCAGCCGCTGGTCGATGCGATGCTGGACGAGATCGGCCTGAACGCCTTTCGCGATCGCGAGCTGCCAACGCTATCCGGCGGCGAGCAACAGCGCGCGCACTTTGCCCGGGTGCTGCTGCAGCTGGCTGTCGGCGAGGCCAAGCATGGCCCGGGCGTACTGCTGCTTGATGAGCCGACCTCGAGCCTCGACCTGCGCTATCAGATCAACCTTGTCGAAACCGGCAAGCGACGCGCAAAAACCGGCACCGCGGTGATCGCCATCCTGCACGACCTCAACCTCGCAGCGCGCTTCGCCGACCGCGTCGTCGTGCTCCACCGCGGCCACCTCGCCGCCAGCGGCACGCCGGGAGAGACGATCACCAACGCGATGCTGCGTAATGTGTTCGAAGTGGACACCGATGTCGGCCTGATCGCGGGGCCCTTGCCGCACGTGCTGCCGCAGGCGATGCGGGCGGTGTAGACTCTCCGACCAAGCGAAAGCGCCACCCCACTCTCGGCGTCGTCCCTGCGAAGGCAGGGACCCATACGCCGTGTGGTCAATGGGACGACGAGCGTTTGTAACCTTAAGGTCGCTAGCGCCGTCTCCGAACAACAACCACAGGGGCTATGGGTCCCTGCCTTCGCAGGGACGACTCATTATTTTTTCGCTGGCTCTTTCTGATCCTTTGCGGCATTCGCGGCCGCCTTCAGCTCATCGATCTCTTTCCGCATCGTCGCGATCAGCGCCTTCAGTCCGTCTGCCTCACGCGTATTGGCGTCGAGCTTCTGCTGGAACGCCAGGGCCTGCTTCGTCAGCGACTGCTGCAGAAAGTTGACGTTGCTCTGCAGGCAGCTGGTGCGCCGCTCCATGGTCTTTTCGGCGGTGCAGATCTCGATGCCGGGCACGTCCTGCGCGACTGCCGTCGCGCAGAACCCTATTGCCAGCGCTGCAATGCCTAAGCGGAGCTTGAGCACCCTCAGGCCCCGGGCTTGATGTCGGCGAACTTCTTGCCCTCGGCGACGATCTTTTCCAGGAGCGGCGACGGCTTGAACTGGTCGCCCATGGTCGCCTGGAACTCCTTCATCTTGGCCAGGACCTTGTCGGCTCCAAGCTGGTCGCCGTAGTACATCAAGCCGCCGCGATAGTGCGGGAAGCCGTAGCCGTACTGCCAGATCACGTCGATGTCGGACGCGCGGATCGCCTTCTTGTCGGCGAGGATCTGCACGCCTTCGTTGATCATCGGGAACAGGCAGCGTTCGAGGATCTCCTCGTCAGAGATCTTGCGACCGTTGACGCCCTTCTTCGCCATGAAGTCCTTGATGATCTTCTCAGTCACCGGCGACGGTTTCGGGTTGCGGTTCTCGTCATAGTCGTAATAGCCCGCACCGGTCTTCTGGCCCCGGCGGTCCATCTCGCACAGCACGTCGCGCAGCGTCTCGCCCTTCGAGTTCTCCTTCACCCAGCCGATGTCGAGGCCGGCCAGATCGCTCATGGCGAACGGCCCCATCGGGAAGCCGAAATCGTACAGCACGCGGTCGACGTCCCAGGGCATCGCCCCTTCCAGTACCAGCTTCTGCGCCTCGACCTGGCGCTGGCGCAGGATGCGGTTGCCAACGAAGCCCGGGCAGACGCCGACCAGCGCCGCCACCTTGCCGATCTTCTTGGCGAGCTTCATCGAGGTGTTGATCACTGCCTTCGATGTGTGGTCGGCGCGTACGACCTCGAGCAGCTTCATCACGTTCGCCGGCGAGAAAAAGTGCAGGCCGATCACCGCTTCGGGCCGCTTGGTGGCCGAGGCGATCTCGTCGATGTTCAGCCCCGAGGTGTTGGTCGCCAGGATGGCGCCGGGCTTGGCGATCGCGTCGAGTTTCGCGAACACCTCTTTCTTGATGTCCATGCGCTCGAACACCGCCTCGATGATGAGGTCGACGTCCTTCAGCGCGCTCATGTCGAGCGAGCCGGAGATCAGCTTCATCCGTTTCTCGACGTCGTCCTGGGTCATACCGCCGCGCTGCGCGGTGCGCTCGTAGTTCTTGCGGATGACGGAAAGGCCGCGGTCGAGCGCCTCCTGTTTGGTCTCGACGATCTTCACCGGAATGCCGACATTGGCGAAGTTCATCGCGATGCCGCCGCCCATGGTGCCGGCGCCGATGATGCCGACGCTGTCGACCGGGAGCACCGGCGTGTCGTCCGGCACGTCGGGAATTTTCGCGGCCTCGCGCTCGGCGAAGAAGCTATGGCGCATCGCGGGCGCCTGCGGTCCGCCATGCAGCTCCTGCGACAGCTCGGTCTCGCGCTTCAGGCCCTCATCGAACGGCAGGCTGATCGCCGCCTCGACGCATTTGATGATGTTCTCGGGCGCCTTCATGTTGCGCAATTTCCGCGCATTGGCCTTGCGGAAATTGGCGAACACCTCCGGGGTCTTGCGGGCGGCCTCGATCTTGTCGGTGAGATCGCGCACGCGCTTGACCGGCTTCTTCTCGGCTGCGAGCTTTTTCGCGTAAGCTATTGCAGTTTCATCGAGTTTTCCCTCCGGCGCCAACTCGTCAAAGATGCCGAGCGATAGCGCTTCCTTCGCCGGCACGTGGCGGCCGGTGGTCATCATCTCAAGCGCCCGCTCGACGCCGACGATGCGCGGCAAGGCCTGCGTGCCGCCACCGCCCGGCAGGATGCCGATATTGACTTCCGGCAGGCCGCAGCGCGCGGACGGAACGGCGACCCGGTAGTGGCACAGCATCGAGAATTCGAGGCCGCCGCCAAGCGCCGTGCCGTGCACCGCCGCGACGATCGGCTTCTTCGCGCCGTCCATCAGCCCCTGAAAATCCTTGATGCCCGGCGGCTTGCGCGGCCGCCCCATCTCGCGGATGTCGGCGCCGGCGATGAAGGTGCGGCCGTCGCAGCGCACCACGATCGCCTCGGCCTTGGGATCGGCCAGCGCCTTGGTGATCGCCTCATACAGACCTTCGCGCACGTTCTGCGACAGCGCGTTGACCGGGGGCGAGTTCACCGAGATGACCGCGATATTGCCGTCGGCCTTCAGATCGACCACCTCGTTGATCGCTGCCATGGTGTCCTCCACTCAGGTTTTCTTTGAAATTCGCAGTACCGCGATGCGGAACCGATCAGGATCGGCGCGGCAATGTAGGCCATCGTCCCGAGGAACGGAAACCGGCTTGCGCGGATGGCAGCAAACCAAAAGACAGGCTTGCCAAAAGAATTAGGCGCGAAGCCTGACGCTGTGTGTCCCCCGACCGCAGCGAGCTTCGCGCCCTAAGGTTTTCCCTCTGCCCCTTTGTTGGGACCAAGGCTAGCGGGCCGGACAGCGATGCTCAAGTCGGAATTCGGAAACGTTTCCAGATCGTGCAGTGCGAGAGAGGCCGGCCACTATGTTCGTTTGAGCATGATCCATTCCGAAGACCGGTATCCAGTTCTCATGCCCTATGGCGCGACCAGAACCGGCTGACCGCCGCGACCGCGGCGGCGCTGCAGCAGCGCAAGACCCGCCAGCACGACGATCGCCGGGATGGCGAACAGAAACGCGCTTGGACGCGCCCTGTTGGGGACGCTCACCGACTCGACCCGGTCGCCGGGCTTCAGCTTCAGCCGCGCGGCCTCTGAGCCCGGCCGAACCGACGAGATCACCGGCTGCACGGTCAGGCCGCTGACGCCGATACCCGCTCCGGCAAGCCGCTCCTGAACGCCGGCTTGCGCACCGAGCTTCAGCCGCACCGCCTTGACCACATCGTCGCCGCTAATGTCCGTGGTCTGGATGCGCAGCCGCAACGCGCCGCCCTCCGGGGTTGCCCCGACGACATTGCTGATGTTCGATGCAGGGAACGTATTGAACGGCGGATAGATCATGTTCATCCAGAACTGCGGCCGGAACAGCGTGAAGCAGATCAGGAACAGCAGCGCCGTTTCCCAGATCCGGTTCGGCGCGAAGAAGTAGCCCTGCAGGGCAGCCACAAACGCCATCATCGCCAACGTGCAGCAGCCGACAACGACGAAAAGATGCAGCGGACCTTCGATGTCGATCAGCAGCAACTCCGGATTGAAGATGAAGATGAACGGCAGCAGCAGAGTCCGAAGCTCGTACCAGGTGCCCTGCCATCCGACCTTCATCGGGTCGGCATTGGCGATCGCGGCGGCCGCGTAGGCCGCAAGCCCGACCGGCGGCGAGACGTCGGCCATCAGGCCGAAGTAGAACACGAACATGTGCACCGCGATCAACGGCACAGCGAGATCGTTCTCGGCGGCGAGCTCGACGACGACGGGCGCCATCAGCGTCGCCACCACGACATAGCTTGCGGTCGTCGGCAGACCGGAGCCAAGGATGATGCAGATCACGCCGACCAGCACCAGCATGATGATGATGTTGCCGCCAGACAGGGTCTCGACGATCTCGGTCATGACCAGGCCGATGCCGGTCAGGGTGACCGTGCCGACCAGGATGCCGGCAGTTGCGGTGGCGATGCCGACCGCAGTCATGTTGCGTGCGCCGGTCGCGAGGCCATCGACGAACTCGCGCCAGCCCTGGCGCCAGTGCGCGGTGAGATTCCGCTCGTGGCGGAAGAACGCCGTCAGCGGCCGCTGCGTCAGCACCACCGCTCCCATCGCCATCACGCCCCAGAAGGCGGCCAGCCCCGGTGACATCTCCTCGATCATCAGGCACCAGACGAGGACGATCACCGGAAGCGTAAAATGCAGGCCGGTTCGCGCGACCTCATAGAAGTCCGGCACGGTCGCGAACGCCTTGGCGGTGTCGTCGGCGGTGAGATCGGCGCTTTGCGCGCGCACGCGCACGAGGACAAGGTAAGCGACGATCACCGCGGCGGTCGCAATCAGGCTCGCGGCCTCGCCGAAGACCGTCTTGGTCCAGCCGAGACCGTAATGCACAAGGCCGCCGAGAATAATGATCGCGCAGATCGTCATCAGCGCCTTGATGATGCCCTGCTGCAGCGTCCGCTTCTTCTGGCGTTCGATGCCGTGCATGCCGGCTTTCACCGCCTCGAGATCGACCACATAGAACAGCGCGCCAAAGGTAAGCACCGCCGGCAGGAACGCGTGCTTGCACACCTCGGCATAAGTGATGCCGACATACTCGGCCATCAGGAACGCAGCCGCGCCCATCACTGGCGGCATCAGCTGGCCGTTGACGCCCGCGGCGCATTCGATTGCGCCGGCTTTCACCGCCGGATAGCCGACGCGCTTCATCAGCGGGATCGTGAAGGTGCCCGTGGTGACCACGTTGGCGACCGAGGAGCCGGAGATCATGCCGGTGAGGCCCGACGACACCACCGCGGCCTTCGCTGGTCCGCCGCGGAATTTTCCGAGCAGCGCGAACGAAAGCTGGATGAAGTAGTTGCCGGCGCCCGCCTTCTCCAACAGTGCGCCGAACAGCACGAACAGGAAGATGAAATTGGTCGAGACGCCCAGCGCCACGCCAAACACGCCCTCGGAGGTCAGCCAGAAATGCGACGCCGCGCGCGACACCGACGAGCCGCGATGCGCCATCAGCCCCGGCAGGTATGGCCCAAGAAACACATAAAGCAGCGCCACGATGGCGATGATCGGCATCCACGGGCCTTCGGCACGCCGCGACGCCTCGAGCAGAAGAACGACGCCAACGACGGAGGCAATGATATCGCCCTGCGTCGGCAATCCCGGACGCAGCGCGATGTCGCGATAGAACACGACCAGATAGAGGACCGCGCAGATTGCCGCCGCGGCGAGCAGCCAGTCGATCACCGGCACGCGATTGCGCGGCGACGTCTTGAACGCCGGGTAGGCCGCAAACGCCAGGAACAGCGCAAAGCTCAGATGGAACGCGCGCGCCTCGGTGTCGCCGAAGATGCCGAAGCCCAGCATGTAGGGCAAAGGCGACGCATACCAGATCTGGAACAGCGACCATGCGATCGCGACCGCATAGATCAGCGCGCCGGCGTTGCCGGAGGGCTTGCGCCCTCCCATGTCGGCTTCGGCGACAAGCTGCTGCAGGTCGACGCCGGACGCTGTCGCGTTGGCTGCCATTCTCATATCCCCCGTCAAATTAACGGCGTGGAATGTCCCCACATCCCACGCCGCAATCTTCGTCATGCCCGCCACCGGGTCCGCGCACAGCGCGGCCCGACGACAGGCTCCAGCGGGCATCCAGTACGCCGCAGCGCTTGCGATTTAGCTGCAGCCGCTCTGGAATACTGGGTCCCCGCTTTCGCGGGGACGACGGCTTGAGTGCGTGTCAGGCGTGCTCGCTTACTTGATCCAGCCTTTTTCCTTGTAGAACTTCGCGGCGCCCGGATGCAGCGGCGCGGACAGTCCGTCCTTCACCATGTTGGCAGGCTCGAGGTTGGCAAAGGCCGGGTGCAGCTTCTTGAACTCCTCGAAGTTGTCGAAGGTGGCCTTCACGACGTTGTAGACGACATCGTCCGGAACCTTTGCCGACGTGACAAGCGTTGCGAGCACGCCATAGGTCTGGGTCGGGTTCGGATTGTTCGAGTACATGCCACCCGGGATCGTCGCCTTGGCGTAGTAGCTGTTCTCCTTGAGCAGCTTGTCGACAGCCGGCCCGGTCAGCGGCACGAGCTTGGCGCCGCAGGTGGTGGTCGGATCCTGGATGTTCGCGCTCGGGTGGCCGACGCCGTAAAAGAAGCCGTCGATCTTGTTGTCGCACAGTGCCGGGCCATGCTCGTCGGCCTTCAGTTCGCTGGCGAGCGAGAAGTCGGAGGTCTTCCAGTTCATCTCCTTCAGGAGCTCATCGAACGAGGCGCGGGTGCCCGAGCCCGGATTGCCGACGTTGAAGCGCTTGCCCTTGAAGTCCTCGAACTTGGTGATGTTCGCTTCCTTGCGCGACAGCACCGTGAACGGCTCCGGATGTACCGAGAACACCGCGCGCAGATCCGTATACGGACCGGCGTCCTTGAACGACTTCTCGCCCTTCAGCGCGACATACTGCACATCCGACTGCGCCAGGCCGAAGTCGAGCTCGCCGCCCTTGATGGTGTTGACGTTGAAGGCCGAGCCGCCGGTCGATTCCACCGAGCAGCGGATGCCGTGCGTCTTGCGGTCCTTGTTGACCAGGCGGCAAATCGCGCCACCCACCGCGTAATAGACGCCGGTGACGCCACCGGTGCCGAAGGTGACGAACTTCTGGCTCTGCGCATAAGACGGCGCCGAGCCGAAGGCCACCGCGGCCCCCACCGCGACGAGCGCGGATTTCAGCAGCAGCTTCGATGTCATGTTCCACTCCTCACGTGTGACCGGCGAAAGCTTCCGGTCATGGTTGTTGCATTGCAAAATGCGACTTAGCTACGAGGTTGCCTCTCGCCCAGTTTCAAATCAAGCAGCACGAATTTTTTCGAGGCCTGCAACCGCAGCATCGACCGCATCGCCGAGCCGTTCGACGATGGCGTCAATCTCACTTTCGCGAACGATGAACGGCGGCGCAATCAGCGCGTGATCGCCGCGCGCACCGTCGATGGTGCCGCCGGATGGATAGACCAGCAGGCCGCGCGCCATCGCCTCTTTCTTCACACGCGCATGCAGCTTCGCCTGCGGCTCGAACGGCGCTTTCGTGCCGCGATCGGTGACGAATTCCAGCGCCTGAAACAGTCCGCGCCCGCGGATGTCACCCACATAGGGGTGATTGCCGAACCGCTCACGCAGCCGCCGGGCCAGATGCTCGCCCTGGCGCCGCACATTGGCGAGAAGATCGTCGCGTTTGATGACGGTTTGTACGGCGAGCGCTGCTGCGCAGGCCACCGGATGATTCAAATAGGTGTGACCGTGCTGGAAGACGCCGGAGCCCTTGGCGAAAGCGTCGAACACTTTTTGTGCGAGCAGCACCGCGCCGATCGGCTGGTAACCGCCGCCAAGTCCCTTGGCGACCGTCATCAGGTCCGGCGCAATGCCCTCCTGCTCGCAGGCATGCAATGTGCCGGTGCGGCCCATGCCGCTCATCACCTCGTCGAGGATCAGCAGCACGCCGTAGCGGTCGCAGATCGCGCGGATACGCTTAAAATAGTCGGCAACCGGCGGCACCGCGCCCGACGTCGCGCCGACCACGGTCTCGGCGACGAATGCAATCACGGTGTCGGGGCCGAGCTCCAGGATCTTGTCTTCGAGCGACTTCGCGGCCCGCGCCGCATAGGCTTCATCGCTTTCGCCCGCCTCCTTGAAGCGATAGGCGAAGCACGGATCGGCATGGGCGGTTTCGATCAGCAGCGGTCGGAATTGCGTACGGCGCAACTCGTTACCACCGGTCGCAAGCGCGCCCAGCGTGTTGCCGTGATAGCTCTGGCGTCGGGCGATCACCTTCGTGCGCTTCGGCTCACCCTTCTCGACGAAATACTGCCGCGCCATCTTCAGCGATGCTTCGATGGCCTCGGAGCCGCCGCTGACGAAATAGACGTGCGAGAGGCCCTGCGGTGCATCCTCGACCAGCTTGTCGGCCAGTCGCTCGGCAACGTCGGTGGTGAAGAAGCTGGAGTGGGTGTAGGCGAGCGCGTCAATCTGCGCATGCAGCGCCGCGTTCACGTCCGGATGGCCATGGCCGAGGCACGAGACGGCGGCTCCGCCCGATGCATCGATATAGGAGCGGCCCTGGGCGTCGAACAGCTCAATGCCCTTGCCGCCGACGGCGACCGGAAGATCGAGCCCGATCTGCCGTGGGAGGATACGCGTCATGTCCGCTTTGTTCTTTCTGATTGGGGCTTTGGCGGTGTAAGCCATTCTGGAGAAACGCATTCTGCCTTCAAACGAAGATTTAAGATACCCGTCAATGGTCGAAAAACGCCGCCTCGCCGTCGCCCGCTTCTGGTACGAGGGCAATTCCTTCAGCCCGTTGCTTGCCGACCGCCCCGCCTTCGAGCGGCGGGAATGGCTGAGAGGCGAGGCCGCCCTGGACAGGACCGCACGGGAAAGCGAGCTCCGCGCCGTCATAGAGTTCAGAGACCAGCATCCGGACTGGGAGGTCGAAGTGTTCCGCTGTGCCTCGGCCTCGCCCGCGGGCCAGATCGACGACGAGATCTTTGCGGCATTCCTCGAGGAGACGCTGGCCGACCTGACCGGCAAGGAATTCGACGCGATCTACCTGTCGCTGCACGGCGCCGGCGTGACCACGCAGCGGGAGGACCCCGAGGTGGAATTGCTGCGGGCGATCCGCGAGATTCAGCCGACCGTAGCGATCGGCGCCAGCTTCGACCTGCACGGCAATCTCGCGAACGAGCTAGCGGACTACCTCACCACGGCGAGCGTCTACCGCACCTATCCGCACATCGACATGCGCGAGACCGCTTGGCGGGTGCTGAGCGTGCTGGAGCGAACGGTCGCGGGCGAAGTCAGGCCGGTCTGCCGCATCCTGAATGAGGGCCTGCTGCTGCCGAGCTTCAACATGCGCACCAAGGACGGCCCGATGCGCGACCTGCAGGCGTTCGCGGCCAGCCTTCGTGACGATGCGGGCGTGCTGGAAGCGTCCGTGTTCGGCGGCTTTCCGTTCGCCAACACGCCAGGCACCGGCGGCTGCGCACTGGTCGTCACCGACGGCGATGTCGCGAAGGCCGACCAGGTTGCGCGGACGCTCGGCGATGAGCTGAAGCGCAGGCAGAAGGATTTCATGATCTCGCTGCCGACGGCGGCTGCCGGCGTCGCGCGTGCACTCTCGTCCAACAGGCCCGGCCTGCTGGCCGTCACCGATCCCGGCGACAACCCCTACTCCGGCGGCATCAACGACACGCCGGAGATGTTCCGCGCGCTGGTGGCGGCAAACCCCAACCGGCCGGTTGTGTTTGCGGCGTTCACCGACGCAGACGTGGTCGACAAGGCCTGGCGCGCCGGCGTCGGCAAAAGCCTCGGCACGATCAGGCTCGGCGGCAAGGCGATGAAGGAATACGGCGCGCCGGTGCAAGTGGAAGCGACCGTGGCAAAATTGACCGACGGCGTGTTCCGCAACATCGGGCCGATGGAGACAGGCATCGAGCTGCGTTGCGGGCGCACGGCACTGCTGAAGTGCGGCAACATCAGCGTCATCGTCACCGAATTCGTCGCGCCCGCAAACGATCCGGCGTTCTTTCACCTGCACGGCATCGACATCGAACACGAGCAGTTGCTGTTCGTGAAGGCGAAGAACCACTTTCGCGCGGCTTTCGATGCCATCTGTACCGAGATCATCGACATCGACGCACCCGGCCCCGCCTGCCTCGACATGCGCATGCTGCCGTTCATTCCGGAGTTGAAGGCGAGGATTCCGGTTTCGTAGCCCGGATGGAGCGAAGCGCAATCCGGGATCCTTGTCGCAGAGTCAGCCCCGGATTTCGCTTCGCTCCATCCGGGCTACAAGGCTCGCTCGCGCGATTACTCCGGCTTCAGCCCGGCGAACTCGATCGCCTTCTTCCACTTGACGTTCTCTTCGGCGATCAGCTTTGCCATATCGTCCGGCGAGCCGCCGACCGGATCGGCGCCGAGCTTGCGCATCTTCTCGATCATGTCCTTGTCGGCCATGTAGGCGTTCACGCTCTTGTTGATCTTGGCGATGATCTCGGGCGGCGTCTTCGCAGGGGCAGCGATCGTGAACCACGACGATGCCTCGTAGCCCGGCACGCCCGCTTCGGCGACGGTCGGCACGTCCGGCATCAGCGGCCAGCGCTTCGCGGTGGTGACCGCCAGCGCGCGCAGCTTGCCGGCCTCGACATGCGGCTGCACCGCCGGCAGATTGTCGAGCGAGAATTCCACGCGGCCACCAATCACGTCGGTGATCGCGAGCGCGCTGCCGCGATACGGCACATGCACGAGATCGATGCCGGCCATCGACTTCAGAAGCTCGGTCGCAACGTGGCCGGTGCTGCCATTGCCGGGCGAGGCATAGGAGAGCTTGCCCGGCTGGGTCTTGGCGAGCGCGATGAATTCGGCCAGCGTCTTCGCCTTCACCTCCGGATTGATCGAGATCAGGTTCGGCACCCGTGCGATGACGATGACGGGCGCGAGGTCCTTGGCGCTGTCGAACGGCTGGTTCTTGTAGATGTACTGGTTGATGACGTGCGGCCCGGGCGTGCCGATGACGAAGGTGTATCCGTCCGGATCGGACTTCGCGACCGCGTCGGCGCCGATGTTGCCGCCCGCACCGGCCTTGTTCTCGATGATGAACTGCTGGCCGAGCTCCTCCGACAGCTTCTGCGCCATCAGCCGGCCGAGAATATCGGTGGTACCGCCCCCTGCGAACGGCACCACGAACCTGACGACCTTATTCGGCCATGGCGCCTGTGCGGACGCACGGCCGATGAACGGCAGCGAAAGGGCTGCGGCGCCGCCGGCGAGCACGGCGCGACGGCTGAGAATGGACATAGGTTTGCGGTTGGAGCGCATTGTTCTTCTCCTGCAATTTTTGCGCGTGCTTGGTCGACGCGATCAGCCGCGGGCGCGGCGCAGACTCGAGGCGTCTGTAGCAAACAACGCCGCCCGCCGCTTGAGAAATTGGTCGAATGCAGAGGCAAAAGCGTCGCAGGCGGCATCATTAATCTCGAACGACAGCGCCGCCATGCCGCGCCGGGCGAGGTAGATGCCCTGCTCCAACAAGTCGAAGAACATCAATTCCTTGATGCGTTGGTCCTGACCGGTGATGTCCGCATTGGAGCGGACCGGGCCTTCGACCCCATGGATGGTGAACAGCGAGCCGATGCCGGTGACGCACAGTGGCGCGCGGTGCTGCCTGCACAGGCCCTGCAACCGTTCGCGCAATGCTTCGCCGCGAGCGTTGACGGCGTCGAGCGCGTCCTGCGTCACGACCTTTGTCATCGCGGCGATCCCGGCCGACATGGTCAAAACGTTGTTGTTGAAGGTGCCGGCATGGCCCAGCGCGCCGGCTTTTCGCGGATCGAACCGCTGCATCAGGTCGGCCCGGCCGCCAAATGCGCCGAACGACATGCCGCCCGCAACGTACTTGCCGAGCGTCATCAGGTCGGGGCGAATACCGTACCGTGTCTGCAGCCCGGCGGGCGCAAGCCGCGAGGTCATGACCTCGTCGAACACCAGGAGTACGCCGGCCTTTTCCGTCTCCTTGCGCAGCGTGGAGAGAAACTCCTGCTCCGCCGGAATGCAGCCGCCAGACCCCTGCATCGGCTCGACGATGACGGCGGCGAGATCGCCCGCATGCTGCGCGATCAGCTGCGCCGCCGCGGCTGCATCGTTGTAAGGCGCGAATATCCAGTCGAACGGCACGTTGACCTGGTTGACCGCGTCCTTGAACACGAAGACGGAGCCGTGATAGCCGCCGTCGAACGCCATGACTTTCTTGCGGCCGGTGGCGATGCGCGCCAGCGTCAGCGCCAGCAGCGTCGCCTCGGTGCCCGAATTGGTGAAGCGCAACAGCTCCATGGCCGGAAAGCGATCGGCGACGATGGCGGCGAACTCCGCCTCAAGGCGGGTGTGGCCCGACAAGCTGAGCCCGTTGTCGACCGCGCGCTTGATGGCTTCGGCAATCACCGGGTTGGAGTGCCCGGCAAGACCCGCCGTGTACTCGCCCATGAAATCGAAATAGCGGTGGCCGTCGGCGTCGAACACCTCGCACCCCTCGCCGCGCGCGATCGTCAACGGAAACGGCTCGTAGAACAGCACCGTGCGGGTGTTGCCACCGGGCATGACACTGGCTGCCTGCGCATACTGCTTCGCGCTGTTCGGATTGCGCGCGACATACTGCGTGCGCGCCTCGTTGACGGCCTCGTCCAGGGCGGAGTCGGCGATCAGGTTTTCGACAACGTTCATCGCTGTTCCCTTGTTTGCTGCCGCGGGAGAGGATGCAATGAACAAGGGCGCAAGGCAATCATCCTTCCGCGCTGCGAAACAGATTGAGCCATTCTGCGACATCTTGCCGGAATTTCGCGGGCCGAAGGCCTTCCTCGACTTGCCGCGAGGGCTTACTCTCCATGATCGAAAACGCCGCCATTCAAGAGCGACCGGACAAGCCGCCACCCCCAGGGAGAGATTGATGTCGACCACGCTCGTTCGCTGGCTCAGTGCCGGCACGCTTGGCACAGTTCTTTTCCTGTCAGGCAACGCCCTCGCCCAGAATGCCGAGAAGCCGCAATACGGTGGCACGCTCGAGATCGCGACCATCTTTGCCTCACTTTCGGCGCTGAGCTGGGATCACAAGGACTGGCCGTGGAAGATCAACCACGATGCCGGGGGGACCTACGAAACGCTGCTGGTCGCCGACCTCTCCAAGGGCACGCGGGCCGGCGGGAAATATGCCTTTCACGCCGATGCCTGGATTCCGACCGAAGCGATCAAAGGCGAGCTCGCGGAAAGCTGGGAGGTCCAGAAGGAGCCGCTCGCGGCCGTCTTCAGGCTGAAAAAGGGCATCATGTTTCCGGCCAAGCCCGGCGTGATGGACGCACGCGAATTGACGGCCGACGACGTCGTGTTCAGCTGGTACTATCGCCACAACAGCCCGCGCAAACAAGCTGGCCTCAACGAAGAGTTCACCAAGGTTGCGGCGCTCGATCGCTATACGGTTGCCTTCTACATGAAGCAATACATGGCCGACTGGCCGTATCGCCTCGGCTACGGCTATAACTCATCGATCATGCCGAGGGAGGTCGTCGACGCCGGCGCCGCCGACTGGAAGAACCTCAACGGCACCGGTCCGTTCACGATCACCGAGTACGTCCCCGGCAACTCCCACACCTACACAAAGCGACCGGATTACTGGGACAAGGAGAAGATCAACGAGGCGGAGTTCAAGCTGCCGTTCGTCGATAAGGTCTCCTATCGCATCATCAAGGACGACTCCACCCGCGTTACTGCCTTCCGCACCGGCAAGCTCGACATCATGGAAGTGGTGCCCTGGGAGAACATGGAAACGCTCAAGCAGTCCGTTCCCCAGCTCAAGTCCAAGCAATGGACCAGTTTCTACGGCACCATGATGGTGCTGCGCACCGACCAGAAGCCGTTCGACGACATCCGCGTGCGCCGCGCGCTCAACATGGCCGTTAACAAGGAAGAGATCATCAAGTCGTTCTACAACGGCAATGCCGAACTGTTCGCCTATCCGATGCATCCGGCCTATGAAGGCTACTACGAGCCGCTGAGCGCCATGCCGGATACAGTGAAGGAGCTGTTCACCTACAACCCGGCGAAGGCCAAGAAGCTGCTGGCCGAGGCCGGCTATCCGAACGGCTTCACCTTCAAGGTCCAGGCCAGCGCAGTGAATCCTGGCCATCTCGATTTGCTGCCGCTGGTTGCGGCCTATCTCGAGCAAGTCGGCGTGAAAGTCGATATCCAGCCGATGGAGTATGCGGCGTTCCTGTCGGTCATGAGCAACAAGACGCACACGGCCGGCTATTTCATGAATATCGGCCACAGCAACCCGCTGACCGCAATCCGCAAGAACTTCATCACCGGCCAGCGCTGGAATCCGTCGATGTGGTCGGATCCGGCCTTCGACAAGAAGATGGAGATCGTCGACCAGGAGCCGGACGAGGAGAAGCGCAAGGTTCTGATCCGCGAGATGACCCGCGAGATCCTCGACAAGGCACCGCACATCTGGATGCCGACGGTAAAGTACCACACGGTCTGGTGGCCCTGGGTGAAGAACTACGACGGCGAACACACCGCAGGCGCCGTGCGGCCCTGGCCGATCTATTCACGCATCTGGATCGATCAGGACATGAAGAAGAAGATGGGCCACTGAGCCGTCGCTCGCGCCCGTCTTTGAGGAGCTGGACAGAATCTTACGGAGGAATTGATGTCGACCACACTCGATCGCTGGTTCAGGGCCGGTGCGCTTGGCGCCGCCATCCTGTTTGCGGGCAGCGCGTCCGCGCAGACGCCCGAGAAGCCGCAGTATGGCGGCACGCTCGAAATCTCCACGATCTTCTCCACGCTCTCGGCATTGAGCTGGGATCACAAGGACTGGCCCTGGAAGATCAACCATGACGCCGGCGGCATCTACGAGTCACTGCTGACCGCCGACCTCACGAAGGGCACCCGCGCCGGCGGCAAGCATGCCTTTAACGCCGATGCCTGGATTCCAAGCGACGCGATCAAGGGCGAGCTGGCGGAAAGCTGGGAGGTCCAGAAAGATCCGGCGGCCGTCATCTTCAAGCTGAAGAAGGGTATCATGTTTCCGGCCAAGCCCGGCGTGATGGAAGCCCGCGAATTCACCGCCGACGATGTCGTGTTCAGCTACTACTATCGCCGCAACAGCCCGCGGCGACCGCCCGGCATCGCCGAGGAAATCGAGAAGGTCGAAGCTCTCGACCGCTACACCGTCGCGTATCGCCTGAGCCGGCACATGGCCGACTGGCCGTTCTGGATGGGTTACGGCTACAATGCCTCGATCATGCCCAAGGAGGTCGCCGACGCGGGCGGCGCCGACTGGAAGAACGTCACCGGCACCGGACCCTTCACGCTCACGGAATACGTGCCCGGAAACTCCCACACCTACAGCAAGCGCCCGGATTACTGGGACAAGGAGAAGATCGGCGAGGCGGAGTTCAAGCTGCCGTTCGTCGACAAGGTCGTCTATCGCGTCATAAGGGACGTCTCCACCCGCATCACGGCGCTGCGCACCGGCAAGCTCGACATCATGGAGGCTGTCGGCTGGGAGAACATGGACTCGCTCAAGCAGTCCGCTCCTCAGCTCAAGTACAAGCAATGGACCAGCTTCTACGGCACCATGATGGTACTGCGCACCGACCAGAAGCCGTTCGACGACATCCGTGTGCGCCGTGCTCTCAACATGGCCGTCAACAAGGAAGAGATCATCAAGTCGTTCTTCAACGGCAACGCCGAGCTGCTCGCCTATCCGATGCATCCGGCCTATGAGGGCTACTACGAGACGCTCAGTGCGATGCCCGAGTCGGTGAAAGAGCTGTTCACCTACAACCCCGAAAAGGCGAAGAAGCTGCTGGCCGAGGCCGGCTATCCGAAAGGCTTCACCTTCAAGGTGCAGGTGAGCTCCAGCAACAGCACCCACATGGACCTCTTGCCGCTGGTCGGCGCCTATCTCGAGCAGGTCGGCGTCAAGATCGAGATCCAGCCGATGGAATACGCCTCCTTCCTGTCGGTGATGAACACCAAGTCGCATTCCGCGGGCTACTTCATGAATATCGGCCACAGCAATCCGCTGGTCGCGCTCCGCAAGAACTTCATCGGCGGCCAGCAGTGGAACCCGTCGATGTGGGCCGACCCCGAGTTCGACAAGAAGATGGTGACGCTCGAGCAGGAGCCGGACGAGGAGAAGCGCAAGGTCATGGTCCGCGAGCTGACCCGCGAAATCCTCGACAAGGCGCCGCACATCTGGATGCCGACGGTAAAGGCCTACACGGCCTGGTGGCCGTGGGTGAAGAACTACGACGGCGAGCACACCGCGGGCTCGGTGCGGCCCTGGCCGATCTATTCACGCCTCTGGATCGATCAGGATCTGAAGAAGAAGATGGGCTACTGAGCCTTTTGGCAAGGTTACGAAACGCCCGGCGCAGACCGGGCGTTTTTGTTTGTCTCCATTGCCCGAACACGCTGGCTGCGGTGCAGCGCTTGCTGCATCATCGCCGCAATCAACGAAACGGAAACGCCCCCATGCTCGACAAGCCAACATCCTCGCTGACACCCGGCATCCAGCGCAACTTCCTGCAGGAGCGCGTCGTGCACGGGCGGCCGGCGGCGGAGGTGATCGTCGAGGAAGCGCAGAAGCTCGGCAAGTCGCGCATCTTCATCACCACCTCCGGCTCGCTCGCAGGCGACAACGCCCTGCCCCGCGAGATCGGCCGAGCGCTCGGCGACAAATTCGTCGGGCTCTACTCCGGCATTACCGCGCATACGCCGCGCAGCTGCGTGATCGAGGGCGCAAAGGCTGCGCGCGAGGCCAATGCCGACCTGATCGTCGCCGTCGGCGGCGGGTCGGTGGTCGATGCGACCAAGGCGATGCTCTTGTGCCTGTGGCACGGGCTGACCGATGCAAAGGAGATGGACGCCTATCGCGGCGGGCGGCAGGGCGATCCGAGCCACTGGCCGGCGGACGCGGCCAGCCGCATCCGCATGCTGGCGGTGCCGACGATGTTCTCCGCCGCCGAGTTCACCTGGTATGCCGGCGTCACCGACCCGGCGCGGCTGGTCAAGGAATCCTTCGCCAACCCGCTGTTCGTGCCGCAGGTGGTGGTGCTTGATCCCGCCGCCACCCTCGCCTCGCCGATCCCGAACCTGCTCGCCACCGGCATGAAGGCGGTGGACCATGCTGTGGAACGGCTGTGCGCCCTGGAAGCGCCGCCACTCGCGGACGCCGCGTCCGTCTCGGCGTTGAAGCTGCTGCACACGTCGCTGCCGCAGCTCGGAGGCGCGAACGACAATCTGAAACTGCGGATGGACTGTCAGTTCGGCATGTGGCTGTCGATCTTCGGCGGTACCGGCGGCGTTCCGGTCGGCGCCAGCCACGCCATCGGCCATGTGATCGGCGGCTACGGTGTGCCGCACGGCCACACCACCGGCGTCTGCCTGCCGTCGGTGCTGCGCTGGAACTATGATGCGAACGCCGCACGCCAGGCGCATGCGGGTGCCGTGATCGGCGTCGCCGGCGACAAGCTGGCCGACGCGGTGCTGGCGTTCGCGACGAAACTGGGTGTGCCGACGCGGTTGCGCGACGTCGGCATCAAGCGCGAGCAGCTCGACGACATCGCCGCAAAATCCCTGCGCGATCCGCCGATGAAGACCAACCCGAAGCCGGTGACGACGACGGCGCATGTGATGGAGATGCTCGAGCTTGCTTTCTAGGTCGATGGCGCTCGTCTGGCGCGCTCGACGAGCTCCGCATCGCTGAGACCGGTGATGGATTCCCGAGCGCTGGTGACGAGCGGTACGCCGCGCCTGCCCCATTGGATGACGATGTTTCGCCGCTGCCTGTGCGAGAAATTGGGCAGACCTCCGTGCAGGACGAGAGGATGAATGGCGACGACGGCCCCCGCCCCGCAGCTCGCGGCGACGATGCGGCCGTCATTGGCTGAGATGGCTTTGGCCTCCACCTCCGCCTCGAGATGCGTGCCCGCTACGAACTGCGTGGCGCCGTTGTCATCGCCCATGGCGTCGATGCAAATCATTGTCCGCACCATCTGCGGCGTTTCGGGGCAGATATACTGGTTCGGAAAGTCCCGGTGCCAGCTGATGCCGCTGCCGATCGATGGTGATTTCGTCGTGATGTTGGCGAAGTGGGTTTCCACTTCGCTTGCCTGCAGCAGGTCCTTGACCATTGCGATCAGCGCGTCTTGCGCGAACACCGACAGGAACAGCGGATCGAAGCGCGACGGGTCTCCAAGGATAAAGACCGCATTCTGCGATGGCGCGACTTTGACCCCGCCCCGCTTCTTCGCGGGCAAATCTTTCTCGAAAACACATATGGATGCCAGCTCAGGCTCACCGGCCAGCGCGCGGCAATGAAGCGCGTCGACGGCTTGAGCGATCCCGGCCAGGCATTGGTCGTCGAACATCAGCTCGGAGACTGCAAATCCCCGAGACAGATATGAGTCGCGACGAGAGCTTGCGAGCATGTCTGGCCGGCTAGGGCGCGATCGAAAGGGCAGCGCCGTGTGCGAGCTTCACATCAAGCGCCTTCGCGGCGCTGCCACGCAGGACCAGCGACATCGGCCCCTCCCCCCGCTGCGCGATGTGCGCGCGGGCGGCGGCATCGCTAACGAGTTCGAATGTGGCAGCGCCGATCGTCACGCGTGCGCTACCGTTGTCCTGGCTCACGGCCGCCGGCCCGGCTAGTGCCGCATAGCGAGCCGCGCTCGCCGCAACATCACTGACCGCGACCTTCAGTGACGCTACGCCGGTGACGCCGTTGGCGTGGACGCGCATGTCGCCCTCCGGAACCCGCAACGACCGCGGCGTGACGTCGCCGCACCAGAACGGCAGGTCGTTCGTCTTCGGGCGAACGGTCTGCCAGTCGAGCCGCGCGCCGTCCAGCCGCAGCCGGCCGCCGGCCGTCGGGCCGTCGAGATCGAGGCCGCGCTCGCGCGCTGCGGCGACATCACGCTCGGTGTTCTCCGGCAGCAGCGCGAAATCGACGAAGCCCTCGCCGGCCTTCGACAGCACCTGCCACCAGCGCACGTCGGGCGCCGCCTGCCGATAGGCGATCAATTCGAAGTAGGAGCCGTCGGCGAACACCACCAGCGCATTGTGCGAGACGCCGCCGTGATGAACGCCGCCCGGATAGACCGTGAAGCCCAGGGCGCGATAGTCGGCGATCGCGGAATCGAGATCGGAAACAGCGATGACGACGTGATCGAGAGAGAATGCCATATCTTTTCCAGCCTGTTTCTCAGGTTTCTGCATATCCGCGGCACAGTTTGATGCGGCCGTCATGAATCTGCCAGCCTTGTGACCGACACAGGAACCGCGCATCATCGTCATTCTAATCAGAATTCTGCTCACATGGGGAGAAATGCCGTGGCTGCTTCGCAATGGGCCTTCAAGACCGCGTCCGAGACCGCAGCGGCGCTCGCCGCGAAATCCGTCTCCGCGGTCGAACTGACGCAGGCGACCATCGACCGGATCGAAAAATACGACGCAAAAATCAAGGCGATCTGCGTGCGCGATTTTTCCCGTGCGCTGGAGGCGGCCCGCGCCGCCGACGCAGCCATCGCCCGAGGCGAGCGAAGGCCGCTGCTCGGCATCCCGATGACCATCAAGGAATCCTATAACCTCGCAGGCACCCCAACGACCTGGGGCTTCGTCCCGCAAAAGGACTTCATCCCGAAGGATGACGCGCTGAGCGTCCAGCGCGTCAAGACGGCCGGCGCTGTGATCGTCGGCAAGACCAACGTCCCGGTCGGGCTGGCCGACTGGCAGAGCTACAACGCGATCTACGGCGTCACCAACAACCCCTACGACACCGCCCGCACGCCGGGCGGCTCTTCCGGCGGCTCGGCGGCGGCGCTGGCCGCAGGCTACGGACCGCTGTCGCTCGGCTCCGATATCGGCGGCTCGCTGCGCGTGCCCGCGCACTACTGCGGGGTCTATGCCCACAAGCCGACGCTGCAGCTGGTGCCCTCGCGCGGTCATACGCCACCGCCGTTGCCGCCGCTGCCGGTGGAGCAGGACCTTGCGGTCATAGGCCCCATGGCGCGCTCGGCCGCCGATCTCGCGCTGCTGCTCGACGTCATCGCCGGACCTGACGAGCTCGACAGCGGGGTCGCGCACAAGCTGGTTCTGCCCCCGGCGCGGCATACCGAGTTGAAGGACTATCGTGTCCTCGTGCTCGATTCCCATCCGCTGCTGCCGACCGATTCGAGCGTGCGCGCTGCGATCGGCACCCTTGCCGACAACCTTGTGAAACAGGGAGCCAGGATCGAACGGCAGAGCGAACTGCTGCCCGATCTCGCGGGCTCTGCGCGCCTCTACATGCGCATGCTGCTCTCGTTCCTCGCCGCGACCTTCCCGCCGGACGCCCTGGCGCGCGCGCAGGAGAGCGCCGCGAAGCTCGATCCGAAGGATTCAAGCCTCGCCGCCGAGCGGCTGCGCGGCATGGTGCTCAGCCATCGCGAGTGGGTGCTGGCAAACGGCGCGCGCAACATGCTGCGCGCGCAGTGGCGGGCGCTGTTCAACAGATACGACGCGGTGATTTGCCCGATCATGCCGACGCCGGCCTACCCGCACGACCATTCGCCGGATCAGGGCACGCGCACCATCATCATCAACAATGAGCCCCATCCCTACTCCGACCAGTTGACCTGGCCCGGTGTCGCGACCCTGCCGGGCCTTCCCGCCACATCGATCCCGGTCGGCTTCTCAACCAACGGCCTGCCGATCGGCCTTCAAATCATCGGACCGTGGCTCGAGGACCGCACGCCGCTGAAGCTCGCGGAACTGATCGAGCAGAAGTTCGGCGGATTCGTGCCGCCGAAGGGCTTCGACGCATAAAAAGTGCGCATTCGAATGGTTCTTATGGGTCGGCTTTCGCTTGCTTTGACACAGCAAAGCGATTGGCCGATAAGGGCGAAATCACGGGCGAAGTGATGGGCTAAGGGGCGTGGCCCGATCCGTCAATTTTGCAAGTTGAGAACGGCTGTGGCTGTGGCGCGTTCACGTTCAGGAGCGACAATTCCATGTCCGCCGACGCCGACCCGCTTGTGGCCAGCCCTGTCGCGGAGAAGCCGCGGCTGAAGGCCGACAATCTTTCCGGCTTCATCGCGGTTCACCTGGTCGCCGCGCTGGCTTTCGTGCCGTGGTTCTTCAGCTGGACCGGCGTCGCCGTTTTCATCGCCGGCATCTACGTCTTCGGCGTGCTGGGCATCAATCTCGGCTTTCACCGGCTCCTGACCCATCGCAGCTTCGCCTGCCCGCTGTGGCTCGAGCACGCACTGGCCGTATTCGGCACCTGCAGCCTGCAGTTCTCGCCCGCGCACTGGGTCGCGGTTCACCGCCGCCATCATCACCATGCAGACGAGGAGATGGACCCGCACTCGCCGCTGAAGAGCTTCCTGTGGGCGCATTTCGGCTGGCTGCTGGTGCGCCTGCCGGACATGCGCGCCAAGGTGATGACCGAGCGCTATGCGCGCGACCTGATGCGCGATCCGCTCTGCGCCTGGCTGGAGACGCGGAAGAACTGGATGAAGGTCGGCCTCCTGTGCTGGTTGGCGTTTTTCATTGCCGGATTTTCGGGTGCGCTGCTGACCGGATCAGCGCTCGCCGATGCCTTTCAGTTCGGCGCGAGCCTCTTCATCTGGGGTGGCGCGGCGCGCACCGTGTTTGTCTGGCACACCACCTGGGCGGTGAATTCCGTCACCCACATGTGGGGCTATCGAAATTACCAGACACCCGATGACAGCCGGAACAACCCGCTGATCGGGCTGCTGGCCGCAGGCGAAGGCTGGCACAACAATCACCATGCCGACCCGAACTCGGCCATGCACGGGCACAAGTGGTGGGAGTTCGACCTGACCTGGCTGACGCTGCGTGTCCTGATGGTGCTCCGCCTCGCCACCGATGTGAAGATGCCCTCGCCTGCGCTCGCGGCCAAGACCGCGCCGTAGGCGTTTTATTCCCTACGCCCACCGCATATTCGATCGCGGGCCGCCGCTGCTCCCCCTGCGCAAAGTCTGCTAGCTTCCCCGCGCTAGCAAGAATGGGAGGCTGCAGATGGGTTTCCTGACCGAACAAGAAATCAACGAGCTCAATCCGTCGGAGCTGCTGCCGCATCCGACGCCGATCCCGACGCAGATCGTCTCCAGCGACGAATACACTCCGCCGCCGCAAAGCGAGCAGCAGCGCGAGGTCGAGGCGCGACTGCTGTCGATGGCCGATGAGCTCGGCGGCAAACAGGGTCTCAGCCGCAGGCAGTTCTTCCAGAGCGCCGCCGGCATGGCCGCCGGCTTCGTCGCGTTGAACGACACCTTCGGCGCGGTGTTCGATGCGAGCCGCGCCGAGGCAGCAACGCCGGCGATGGCGCAGGAGCGCGCCAGTTCGCTGAAAGACCAGTTCATCATGGACATGCACACGCACTTCCTGCGCGACGACACGCGGCTGGAGAATTTCGTGCGCTCGCGCGAGGCGGTCGGCAAGGCGGGCTGGAATCCGTCGCTGGTCGACAAGCCGCAGACGCTCGACGACCTGAAGTTCAACAACTACTTCAAGGAAATCTACCTCGACAGCGACACCAAGATCGCGCTGATCTCGTCGTCACCGTCGGAAATCCCGCGCGATTGGTTCCTCACCAACGAGATGATGATCGAGGCGCGCGACAAGGTGAACAAGGAGGCCAATGCGCGGCGCATGTTCGCGCATGCGATCTTCACGCCGGGCTGGCCCGGCTGGCTCGAGCATCTCGAGGGCTCGCTGGCGCGCAAGCCGGAGTCGATCAAGGGCTATACCGTCGGCGACAACACCAACAAGGATGAGGCAAAGCATCCCTGGCGGATGGACGACGAGAAGATCACCTACAAGGGTTACGAGCTCGCCGTGACGCACGGCATCAAGAACATCTGCGTGCACAAGGGCCTGTTTCCCGAGGCGACTGCGAAACGCTGGCCGCATCTGCTCGCCTATGCCGACGTCAGCGACGTCGGCCAGGCCGCGAAGGACTGGCCGCAGCTCAACTTCATCATCTATCACGGCGGCTACCGCCATGCCGGCGGCGGCTCCGCCGATGCGGGATGGAAGGAGTTCGAGCAAACCGGCCGCGTCTCGTGGGTGAGCGACCTCGCCGAGATCCCGGAAAAATTCGGCGTCACCAATGTCTATGCCGACGTCGGCCAGCTGTTCGCCCAGAGCGTCGTCGCGCAGCCACGCCTTGGCGCCGCGCTGATGGGCATCATGGGCAAGGGTATGGGTTACGAGCGCGTGGTGTGGGGCACGGACGCGGTCTGGACCGGCTCGCCGCAGTGGCAAATCGAGGCGCTGCGCCGACTGGAAATCCCCGAGGACATGCAGAAGGCCCATGGCTTCAAGCCGCTGGGCGCCGCCGACGGACCGATCAAGAACATGATTTTCGGCGGCACCAATGCGAAGCTCTACAACTTTGACATGGCCAAGCGCACCGACGTCGGTCCGAACCGCGACCGCTTCGCGCTGATGAAGGACGAGTACGAGCGCAATGGTCCTGCCCGCAGCAACCTGCGCTACGGCTACGTGCGCGGCGAGGTGGATTGGTCGGCGTTTGCTTAAGTCGTAGCCCGGATGAGCGAAGCGACATCCGGGATTCTCACGACAGCGTCAGTTCCCGGATGTCGCCATAGCCGATGCGAAGCATCGGCGTTCTCACTTAACGACGGCGGCCGAAGGCCACCTATGCATCCGGGCTACGCGTCTCGTCACCGCTCCACGAACGCCTTCTCGATCACGAAGTGACCCGGCTCGCTGTGGTTGCCTTCTGTGAAGCCGCGGCCTTTGAGAATGACGCGCAGGTCTTCCAGCATGCTCGGGCTGCCGCACAGCATGATGCGGTCTGTCTCGAGATTGAGCGACGACATGTCGGTGTCGGCGAACAGGCGGTCGGTGGTGATCAGGTCGGTGATACGGCCGCGATTGCGGAACGGCTCACGCGTCACGGTCGGATAATAGACCAGCTTGTCGGTCAGCACCGGTCCGAAGAATTCGTCCATCGACAGATTAGCGACGAGCTGTTCGCCATAGGCGAGCTCGGACACTTGCCGGCAGCCGTGCACGAGGATGATCTTCTCGAAGCGATCATACACCTCCGGATCCTTGATCAGGCTCGCGAACGGAGCCAGACCCGTTCCGGTCGACAGCAGCAGCAGACGGGAGCCGGCGAGCAGGTTGTCGGTGATCAGCGTGCCGGTCGCCTTGCGTCCAACCAGGATCGTATCGCCTTCGCGGATCTTCTGCAGGCGCGAGGTCAGCGGGCCGTCGGCCACCTTGATTGAAAAGAATTCGAGCGATTCTTCGTGATTGGCGCTCGCCAGCGAGTAGGCGCGCAGCAGCGGCCGGCCGTTGACCTCGAGGCCCATCATGGTGAACTGGCCGTTGAGGAACCGGAAGCCGGGATCACGCGTCGTGGTGAAGGAGAACAGCGAGTCCGTCCAGTGACGCACGGAAAGAACTTGCTCTTTGTTAAAGGCGCTCATGCGTTTCGTTTTGTCTGGATGAGTGATGGGAGAAGATTTGTCTGCGGCGTGCGAATAACGCAATTATCGACCCGGATTCATGTTCGCATTTGTCGTCCGCAGATCGGGAAATGTTCAATTGGCTCGACGATTTCGCTGGCTACATAATGCATCGGCAGCAAATGTAAACACCGTGATTTATATCACAAAGTCGGCCGCAAGAATGTTGCAGCCCCGCGCTTAAAACCGTTCCAATGTGTCGGCACAGCAGCCGGCAAGGTTAACGATATTAGCGGTAAAACAGGCGTAGGCGGCACTATTCGGCCGCGCGCTCCAGCGGCGCGACGCGCGGCAGCACGATGTGGAAGCGCGTGCCCTTGCCGATCTCCGATGTCAGATCGATGCGTCCGCCAAGCCGGTTGATGATGATGTTGTGGACGATGTTCAGGCCGAGTCCCGTGCCGCCCTTGTCGCGGCGTGTGGTAAAGAACGGATCGAAGGCGTGCCGCCGCACCTCGTCGGTCATGCCGACGCCGTTGTCCGAGTAGACGATCTCGACGAACTCGTCGCCGGCCTCGCGCGCGACGATGCTGAGCTCGCCCGCCGCATTGGTCGGAAACGCGTGCGCCACCGAATTCAGGAACAGGTTGGTGACGACCTGGCCGTACGGCCCGGGATAGCTGTTCATGTCGATGTTGGGCGCGCAGTCGACGATCAGCGTCAGGTTGCGAGTTCGCAGGCCGGGACGCAGGCTGGTGACGATCTGCTCGGTCAGGTCGGCGAGATTGAACTGCCGCCGGTCTGGCACGTTGCGATCGACGGCCACCTGCTTGAACGACTGGATCAGCTCGGCGGCGCGATTGAGGTTCGACACCAGTTGTGCGGCCGCATCGAAGTTCGCCTGCACGAATGCAGTCAGGCTCGACCGCTTCAGCTCGCCGCGGGCGATCTCTTCGCCAAACATTTGGCAGCGCCGCTGTAGCGCGGTCGCCACCGTGACGCCGATGCCGACGGGATTGTTGACCTCGTGCGCGACGCCCGCGACCAGGCGGCCGAGCGCGGCAAGCTTCTCGGACTCGATCAGCGAGTTCTGCGTTGCGCGCAGGTTGTTGAGCGCGTTCTCGGCGGAGTCCCGCGCCCGCTGCGTCTCCTGCTCGCTGCGCTTGCGGTCGGTGATGTCGAGCGCAACGGTGACGATGTAGTCGATCTCGCCGTCGGCGTTCTTCACCGGCACCTTGTTGGCCATCCAGTGCCGCAGCCGGTGCGCGGAATCGAAATAGGCTTCCTCGTAGAAGCCGAGCTCCTCGCCGGTGGCGAGCACCCGATGGTCGCCCGACGTTTCCTTCGAGGCGCCGTAGCGCGCCATGATCTCGTTGGTGGTTCGCCCGACCGCCTCCTCCGGGTCGACGTCGAAGATGCGCGCCATGTACCTGTTCATCAGCAGGTAGCGCAGCTTCGTATCCTTGACGTTGATAACCGCCGGCACCGTATCGATCACGGTCTGCAGTTGGCGGCGGCTCTCGCCGAGCGCCTGCTCGGCGCGGCGCTGGTTGGTGATGTCGCGTACGGTGCCTTCGTGGCGGATCACCCGGCCGCTCGCGTCGCGCACAGCGGTCGCACTGTCGGACAGCCACAGGATGTCGCCGTTGCGCTGGCGCACCTGATACTCGAACTCCCGCACCATGCCGTCGCGCTGCATGCGCAGGAGATACTCCTCCCGCGCGGCCGGATCGACGTAGATCGATTCCGAGATGTCGGCGACGCCATCGATCAGATGTTGCGGCGAGTCGTACCCCATCATCTGTGCCAGCGCCGGATTGGCGTTCAGGATCTGCCCCTCCGGCGTGGTCACGTAGATGCCGTCGACCGAGCCCTCGAACAGCTTGCGATAGTCTTCCAGCGCCAGGCGCTGTTCGGCGACCGCGCGCAGCACGGCGTCGCGCGCACCCTCGATGTCTGCAGGAATCTCCATCGGCAGCGGAGTGGCTGCGCCGGTCAACGGCGCGCCGCAATCGCCGCAGAACTTCTTGCCCTCAGGACTTGAGGCCTGACACCGCGGGCATTGCATCGACCGACTGAGCCTCAGCACAAGGACACATGCGCAGCCGACCTCCGGCAGCGCTTCCGGCTCCGATACACGGCATGCCGACAGAATGCACTGTCCTCAACGCGGGCAAAAACCGCAAGAGCCTGGCGGTCAATTTTATTGCATCAATTCAGGTGGTTAAGCGGCGCAGGAAATCAGCAACCGGCGCCGCCGCCGCGCCTCCCGCCTCGGCATGGGCCAATAGCGCAATTCCGTGCGGCCCGCGCCACGTCCGCGCTTGCGGCACGGCGTCCAGTGTGGCGCGGACAAGGTCCAGGTGCCCGAGCATGGCCGCGGCGAAGATGTCCATGCGCGCACCGTTTTCGATGAGGTAGAGCGCGATGTCCCGCCGCCCCACATGGGCGGCGGCGCCAAGGCCGGTCTCCCAATCGCCGTCACCCCAATCCCATGCCGCGTTGACCAGAGCTGGATGCTGCTCGAGCAGCTGCCGGACGCGCTCGAGGTCACCATGGGCCTTACCGACGAACTCGTTGACGAGCGCCGGCGCGAGCGGTGTCTTGTCTGCCATATGTTTCCTCCGGAAGCCGTTACAGACTGATCTTGTAGACCTCCGCCGCGGTGCCTTCGAACATGCGGTTCTTCTCGGCATCGCTGTAACGGGCGGCGATGCGCTTCAGCGCATTCCAGATCACCTGGTAGCTGCACTGGCCCTTGTCCGGCGGGAAGTTGCTTTCGAACATGCAACGGTTCGGGCCGAACGCTTCGATGCAGGTCTCCATATACGGCCGCCAGGCATTGGCCAGCTCCTCCGACGAGACCGGTTTCGGACGCGCGTGGAAATCATGACCAAGCAGCATCATCGCCAGCCCGCCGAGTTTCACGACGACGTTCTGGCACTTGGCGATATCCGCAATCGACGCCTTCCAGATCTTGAATATCTCATCGCGCCTGTTGGCATAGACGCCGAGCCCAACCGGGCCGCCGCAATGATCCATGATGATGCGCTGGTTCGGGAACGCGCGCGCCAGATCGGCGAGCTCCGGAATCTGGGGATGAAACAGCCAGGCGTCGAACGTCAACCCGAGCGGGCCGAGACAGGCGAAACCCTTGCGGAATTGCGGGTCGGCCAGGAGCCCCTTCGGCCGCGTCGCGTAGGTGCCGGCGACCGCCGGATCGGCATCCCAGGCGGACGAATGGCGGATGCCACGGTAGCGGCCGTTGCCCGCCTTGATCTGCGCCTCGAGCACCGCCTTCGCATCGCCGCCTAGCAGCAGGTTGGTATGGCTGACGATCGCCGCGTTGACCGCACACGTGCCGTAGCCGCCACTTGCCGCTTGCGCCGCGACCCCGTTGGCGAACTCGACCTCGCCGACCGGCTTGAATGCCTCCGGCCCGCCTGCCCGGTACATCGACCGGCAATCGACATAGACGGTCGCGACGATGTTGTGGCCCGAGGCGATGTCGTCGGTGAGCTCTTCGAGCAGATAGCGGCCGCCCTGCCGATCCCACAGATGATGATGCGCATCGATGATGCGGCGCTGAGGATCGATGATCTCTTCCGAGTACTGTGCGAGCCAATCTGCGCGCGGCTCGGCGTAGAGACCGCTCTTCGGCACAACGACGCTCGAGGAAACCATCGGTCGCTCCCTTCCTGTTGGGGGCCCGTGCAACGCGCCGGGCTTCTTCTTGCCGGCCGAAGGCTAGCAAGAGGACTGCGGCATGAGGAGTCCTTGACGCTGCACGCCGCGCAAGCCTCATGGTCAGAACCGCATTGCGCTCTTTCCTTGGCGGCCGCCCTGTGCAGAATGCCGCCCGCAACATCGCCGCAAACAAGAACAATCAGGGTGGAACGACACATGAGACTGGCAAAGCCCCGCATCGAGCCCGTGCAGGATGACAAGCTCACGCCGGACCAGGCCGAGCTGCTCACGCCGATGATGAAGAACGGCCCGGTGCTGAACGTCTTCCGCACCATGATCGCCGCACCGAAGGCAGCAAAGGGCTTCTTCGCCTGGGCCAACTATGTCCTGTCGCGCCGCAACGATCTGCCGCCGCGCGAGCGCGAGATCGTCATCCTGCGCATCGGTTTCCTGTGCAAATCCGGCTACGAGTGGACGCAGCACACGCGCATCGCGCTGAATTCCGGACTGAGCACAGACGAGATCGCGCGCATCAAGATCGGCGCCAGCGCTCCCGGCTGGAGCGCGGCCGAGGCGGCGTTGCTGAAAGCCAGCGACGAGCTGCACCACGATCACTTCATCAGTGACGCGACATGGTCCGCCTTGCGGAACAATTTCACCGAGAAGCAATGCATGGACGTGGTCTTCACGGCCGGGCAGTACACGCAGGTCTCGATGTTCCTCAATACGTTTGGTGTGCAGCTCGACAAAGGGCAGACGCTCGATCCGGACTTCAAGCGTTTCTAGGCGCAACAAAAAAGGAAAATAGCATGCGCGTTCTGCAAGCGATCGTCGCACTTGGCGCCCTGCTCGCCGGCTGGTGGCCTGCGACTGCGCAGGACTATCCGACCCGGCCCGTGAAAATCGTCGTACCGTTCGCCGCCGGCTCCTCGACCGACCTTCTGGCGCGCGTCCTTGCCAAGGATTTCCAGCAGCGGCTGGGACAGCCCTTCATCGTCGAGAACAAGGCGGGCGCCGAGGGACAGATCGCGGCGCAAGCGGTGATCGCGGCCGAGCCCGACGGCTACACCCTGTTCGTGACGACGCACACCTCACAGGCCGCGAATGTCAGCCTGTTCAAGTCCCTGCCCTACGACCCGCTCAAGGATTTCGCGCCGATCAGCCGCCTGACATCCGGGCAATTTATCCTGGCGGTGAACCCGGTGCTGCCGGTCAAGACCGTCGACGAGCTGGTCAGGCACATCAAGGCCAATCCCGGAAAGTTCAGCTATGCGACCGCAAACTCGACATCGACGGTGGCGATGGCGTGGCTCGCGGCGTTGAAGGAGCTGGACGTCGTGCGCGTGAACTACGCATCGGCGCCGCGCGCCGTGGCCGACCTGCTCGCAAACCATGTGCAGATCACGTTTGGCGACCAGGCGAATACCGCGCCGCTGGTGCAGGACGGCAGGCTGACCGGCCTTGCGGTCACCGGCAGCAGTCGCTCAGACCTCGTGCCGACACTGCCGACCATGCGGGAAGCCGGCGTCGACGAGTTGGTGCTGAACTCGTGGGCCGCGCTATATGGTCCGGCAAAGCTGCCTCCGGCGATCGTCGACAAGCTCAACAAGGCGGTGCTCGCCGCCTATCGCGAGGCCGACGTCGTCAAGGCGCTCAAGGCCGCAGGCTACGATCTCGTTACATCGACACCTGACGAGCTTGCGGCGTTCAACAAACAGCAGATCGACGTCTGGCGCACCGCCGTGACGCTCGGCAAGATCGAGCAGCGTTGAACCACGCGGTACGACGAAACGTCAGTCCTTCTTGATCAACCCGAGCTGGCTCAGATTCTCCTTCTCGGACACCATGTAGTCGGCCACGAACTTGGTGTACTCGGCGCTGGTGAGGAAGTTGCCGCGCAGCATCTCGTAGCGGTCCATCAGCGCGATCACGGCCGGGTCGTCCAGCGCCTTCTTGTAGGCGTTCTGGAGCTTCTCGACGATTTTCGGATCGATCCCCTTCGGCCCGGCGATGCCATAGGGCGACTCGAACACATACGGATAGCCGAGTTCCTTCAGCGTCGGCACGTCCGGAATCTTAGGATTGCGCTTGGCCGTCCAGATGTTGAGGAAGACGAGCTTGCCAGCCTCGACCATCGGCCTCGATTCCAGGCCGCTGACGCTCAGCATGGTGTGGCCGCCGACGGCTGCAAGGTTGGCCTCGGCATTGCTCTTGAACGGAACGTGCGAGAACTTCACGCCGGCCTTCGCAGCCATCAGTTCCATGCCGATATGGCCGGACGTGCCGGCACCGGACGTCGCATACGTCACCTTGCCCGGATTGGCTTTGGCGTAGTCGATCACGTCGCTCCAGGTCTTGAAGCCGCTGTGCGTCCCGGCCTGCGCGGTGATCACATAGCCCGAGAGATTGGCGATGTAGGTGAAATCCCTGACCGAGTCGTAGGCGGTGCCCTGCACCAGTTGGTAGCGAAACACGCTGATCGGAATCTGACCGATCGTGTAGCCATCGCCCTTCGACATCGCCGCCATCGTCGCAGGCCCGACCGTGCCACCGCCACCGGCCTTGTTCTCGACGATGATCGGCTGGCCGAGATCCTTGGACGCGGCCTCTGACAGCGCGCGCATCACGAGATCGGTGCCAGAGCCCGCCGCCCACGGAACGATGAAGGTGATCGGCCTTGTCGGATAATCCTGCGCGGCGGCCGCGCCGGCAAACAAGGTGAAAGCAGCAAGCGCTGCTCTGAAAGTCGTCCGGCTCATTGGTCCCTCCTCCATGGGTTGGGGCTGCCGGACCTCGTTGGGCATTGAGTCCGTTGAACCGCCCGATCAGCTCAAAACGGCACGTGAACCTCTTCAGATTTTTTGACTGCAAGGATTGGCTGAATGTCCGGGCTCGCGCATCGCCACAGCCGCGAGAGCTACCTCGCTCGATCTTAATCGGCGAAAATATCATGTCGAATCCTAATCGTTTTTTGCAAAGCAGCAACACGCCGCAGGCGCGAACGACATGACCATTCATGCAGCACAACCGTTCGCATCGTGGAGAGCCTGCGCGACTGGCAGTTTGCGCTGTTGTCGCCGACCGGGCGAATTGTCGCTTGCCTTGCTTGCCAAATCAAAGGTGAGCGTGTTGACTTGATCGAGACCGCGGGAAACAGCGGTGCGCCACTGGGTCACGGAGCAATGCAACGCATTCGTATCTAGCCTGACGAGAAAAGAACAAGCGTGTCCTCCGTGCAGCGAATTCGCTCTGTACGGAAGCGTACAATCGCCAGGTACGTCGGAATGGGGGAGTGCATGAATGCTCAAGATGAGGGATCGCACAACTGATGCGCCGCCCAAGGCCGGAGTCGTGCAGAACCATTTTCTCGCGACGCTGTCTCCCGCGGACTTCGAGCAATTGCGGCCGTTCCTGCGAATCGTGGAGCTGAAGCGACACGCGATCATCCACGAAGCCAACAAGCCGGTCGACGCGGTCTACTTCGTGGAAAGCGGCGTGATCTCGCGCGTCGCGCGAACGCAGGCTGACGGTGCGGTCGAGGTCGCGGTGGTCGGGCGTTTCGGACTCGTGGGCCTCTCCGTCATCCTCGGCACGATGGTCGCCCTGCATCGCACGGTCGTGCAGATTCCGGGACTGGCGCTGCGCATATCCGCAGGCGACCTGCAGACGATCATGAGCAAGAATCCGGCGATCAGGGATCACTTGCTGCGCTATGTGCAGTTGCTGATGAGCCAGAAGGCGCAGGTGGCGCTGTGCAATGCCAAGCACGACATCGACAAGCGCCTGGCACGCTGGCTGCTGCTGGCACACGACAGGGTCGCCGGAAACCAGTTGCCCGTGACCCATGATCTGCTGGCCACGATGCTGGGCGTTCGCCGTGCAGGTGTAACGGAGGCGCTCGCGACGCTCGAGGCCGACGGGGTCATCTCCAAGACCCGGGGCGCGCTGAAGATCGTCAGCCGCGAAGCCCTCAAGGCGCATGCCTGCGAGTGCTACAAGATCATCGATGACCGCTTCGCATGGCAGCGCGCCATGACGCACTACGAGTATCACATCGATCCGAACTGGTAGCGCGCCGCTTCCAAAGCCGGCGATGCAATTGCGGCATGAGCCGCCCGCGATCTCAATCCCGACAGACTGGACACGTTGCCGGCGCGAATTGCGCTGCGCCAAGTTGCTGCGTGATCCCGCGCAGAGCAAAAGAAATCCCCGGCGGGTTGCCCTGCCGGGGATTGTAGCTTTTGAACTCAGGCTCTGCCGATCAGAAGAAGCGGCGGACCGAGAACAGACCGGAGAACACGTTCTGGTCGCGAACCTCGTAGCGAGCGTCGGGCTTGAAGCCGGCGATGTTCGGAGTGGCCACGATGACACCATCGCCATGGCTGACGTGGTGGTTGGTCCACGTGAGCTCGACGCCGATGGTCAGGTCGCGAACCGGGGTCCAGAAGGTCCGGGTGCCCGCGCCGACGACGCGGTAATCCCAGTTGCAGGCGCCGGTGTTGTGGAGGCTCGCACCAGCGGCGTTGATGAGGACTCCAGCAAACCGCGAGCACAGGATGGCGTTGGCCGTGTCGTTATAGTCGATCACCTGCGCGCCACCGAACACCGAGGTTCGCCATTCGGCGTTCCAGCCGTGCTCGAAGGCAATCGAGCCGCCATACGTCGTCGTCAGCTGCTGGCCGGTCGGGCCAACGGTGATGCCTGCACCGGTGCGTGCCGTCGAGGAATACACCGAGTCGAACAGCGGGGTGCCGGTGATGCTGCCGTAGGTCAGGGCGCCGTCCGAACCGCCGAAGATAGCGAACGTCGAGCCCTGGCCGATGTTGGCGAACACGTCGGTGCTCGCGCCCTTCGACCACGTGCCGCCGATGTACAGTGCGTCGTTGACGCCGGTCGGAACGTTGAAGCGGAAGGCTGCATTGACGCCGTAGCCGACCTTGTCGGACGGGTTGCCCGAGAGCTCGGAGCAGCCGCCGGCCAGAACCGTCGTCGTGCCCGACGTCGCGCCGCAGTTGTAAGCGACGTGGTTGTTCAGGACATTGGCGGCGATGTGGAAGCCGCCCCAGGCCTGGTCGATGCGCAGTTGACCGACGATCTCGGGCCAGGTGTTGCCGCCGCGGGTATCGACGCCCGGCACCGTACCTTGTATCCCCACACCAATGAAGGAGGTCAAAGCGTTGGCGCCGTTATAGATGCCGCGCTTGCGCTCCTTGTTGTCTTCGATCGACAGCGTGCCGGAGATGCCGTTGCCGAACTGGTGGGTGTAGGCCGCAACGAAACGACCGCCTGCCGTGTCGGGCCAGCCGAACCCGCCGTTCGGATTCCACTTGAAGGCGTACTGCCACGGATTGTCGAAGTACGACGTGCCGGCGCGGCCGATCGTGAAGCCACCCCACTGGATGATCGCCGCATCGAGGCCGAGGACGCCCGGGTTGGCTGCCAGGCCGGTCGGCCCGTTGACCTCGGCGCGAACCACCGAGAACGTGCGCAGCGTGCCGAACGCGGTCTGCGTGCGCGTGTCGACGTTGGTGAACACGCGGGAACGGGTGAAGAAAATATCCCGATCGCGGGTCCGCGTCGCGTTGCCGGTGCCGTCGACGTTCCACTGCTGGATGCCGGTGCCACGGCTGTTGAACGAAACTTCCGCGCGGATGTGACCACCGATGCGGATACAGGTGTCAGTACCCGGGATGTAATAAAACCCCGCGCCGTACAGAGAGCAGATCTTCACGTATTCGACCGGCTTGGCCTTCACGGGAAGATCGGCTGCCTGCGCCCCCGTCAGAGCGGCCAGTCCCGCCGCCGAGCCGAGGAGTAGGCTCTTAACCATCTTCATCTCAAACCTCCAAGTTTGCTCTGTCCACCCATCTCGCTTCGCGCTTCTCGGACCCCCGCTTCAGCGCGAGCGACTTGAGCGAAACCCTGACGGGACGACTCGGGATGCCCCCCTCTGTCGCAAAAAAACCATCGCCCATGCCTCTCAAGCGTGCACTTTGCTTGTCGGTACGGTAGCGCGCACTGAAAGTCGTTTCGGAACAAGTGTTGTAGGAACAACACGACCGCCCCGGCAAAGGTCAAAAATATTAAATATTTCCGTATGTTACGTCCATTTTGAAGGCCCCTCGCGCAGCCGCAGCGACACCCGCGGCTGCGCCAGGCGCGAAAGCATCCGCCGGCAGGGTGGATTCCCGCGGAATCCCGCCAAAAATGCCCATCAAAACGCCAGTTTCAGGCCACCAACAGCTGGTTTCGCCCAGCAAATTGGCCGCTCGTACCCGGCCTGCTCTCATTGGTCAGTCGGTAAAGACCACGGTCTTGCGGCCGTTCAGGACGATGCGGTCTTCCAGGTGATAGCGCACGGCGCGGGCCAGCACCCGGCGCTCGATATCGCGCCCCTTGCGAATCAGGTCGTCCGGCGAGTCGCGGTGACTGATCCGCTCCACGTCCTGCTCGATGATCGGCCCCTCATCGAGCTGCCCGGTCACATAATGCGCCGTGGCGCCGATCACCTTCACGCCGCGCTCGTGCGCCTGATGATAGGGCCGCGCGCCCTTGAAGCCCGGCAGGAACGAATGATGGATGTTGATGCAGCGACCATGCAGGCGGGCGACGAAGCTGCTCGAGAGGATCTGCATGTAACGCGCCAGCACGACCAGCTCGGTTTGCGTCGCTTCGATCAGCTGCAGGAGCTCTGCTTCCTGCGTGTCCTTCGTCGCTTTCGAAACCGGCAAATGATGAAACGGGATACCGGCCAGTTGCAGGCCATTGTGCGCATCCATTGCGTGATTGGAAACCACGGCGGTCGGATCCATTTCGAGTTCGCCGATACGCCAGCGATAGAGTAAATCCATGAGGCAGTGATCGAAGCGCGACACCAGCAGCATCACCCGCCGACGCACCGCGCGGTCGCGCATCTGCCACTCCATCTGCAGCCCGCCGCCAACGGCCTGGAATTTTTCGCGCAACTGTTCGATCGATGGTGCGTCGGTCGCCGCCTCGAACACCACACGCATGAAGAAGCGTCCGGTTTCGACATCGCTGAACTGCTGCGCATCAAGAATGTTCTGGCCGTTGTCGAACAGGAACGCGGAGACCGCGGCAACGATTCCCGGCCGGTCGGGGCAGGACAAGGTGAGAACCAGCGGACGGCCGGACATGGCGATATTCTGCTTCAAAATCGACGAGCGGACCGATCTAGGTAGGGGCCAGGAGGCGGCGCTGTCTACAGCAATTCCAACGATGGAATCCGGATATGGGCCCAGGGTCCAACATTCCAGATTTTGTCAATCGTGATATAGGCTTGCCAGCCTGCCGGGGATGGGATTTGTTCACCCCCGGGCATCGGCGGGGCGGCGACACGAATTCTCTTGGGCGACCTCAACGCGAGACACCGAAATGATCAAGTTTGGACGAGGCTTCCTTGCTGTGGCGGCCTGCATCACCGCCCTCACCTTCCAGCTCACCCCCGCCTCAGCGCAGCGCGATTACACCAATCTCGAGGACCAGCCGGGCGTCGTTCCAAACGCGGCCGATGAGCAACTGCAGCCGCAATTCCAGCGGCAGATGGTGCTTTACCGGACGACCGAGCCACCCGGCACGATCATCGTCCACACCTCCGAGCGTTTCCTCTACCTCGTGCAAGGCAACGGCCGCGCCATGCGTTATGGCATCGGCGTCGGCCGCGAAGGCTTCCAGTGGCAGGGGCTGCTGAAGATTTCGCGCAAGCAGGAATGGCCGGACTGGACGCCGCCGCCGGAGATGATTGCACGCCAGCCCTACCTGCCGCGTTTCATGGCCGGAGGCCCCGGCAATCCGATGGGCGCTCGCGCGCTCTATCTCGGCGCCACCGTCTACCGCATTCACGGCACCAACCAGCCGCACACCATCGGCAGCGCCGTGTCGTCCGGCTGTTTCCGCCTCGTCAATAACGACGTGATCGATCTGTTCGAACGCGTGCCGGTCGGCACCAAGGTCGTCGTTCGCCAACGGCCCGAACTGTAATCACCAGGTCACTGCAAAGTCGCGGCCGGACAACGGCAACGCGAGCAGACAATCGCAAAACGAGATTTTCATGCAAAAGACATTTCGAACCGGCCTCTCGATCGGACTTGCCGTCGCCGTGGCGGTGATCGCCGCCGCCTGGACCTACATCCGCTACGACGCGAACACGCTGCGCAAGGTCCGTGCCCGGGGCGAGCTTTTGTGCGGCGTCAACACCGGCCTGCCCGGCTTCTCCAATCCGGACGCGCAAGGCAATTGGAGTGGCTTCGACGTCGACTTCTGCCGCGCGATTGCAGCTGCGATCTTCGACGATCCGAAGAAGGTGAAGTTCGTGCCTCTGGACGCCAGCGAGCGCTTCCGCGAGCTGCGCGACCGAAAGGTCGACGTGCTGTCGCGCAACTCCACCTGGAACCTCTCGCGCGAACTCGGCTTCGGCCTGCACTTCGCAGCCGTGTCGTACTATGACGGCCAGGGCTTCATGGTCCGCCGGTCGAAGAATGCCGATACCGCGCTCGAGCTCGACGGCAGCAAAATCTGCATGCAGACCGGAACGACGACGCAGCGCAATCTCGCCGACTACTTCCGCACCAACAATATGAAGTACCAGGAAGTGCGCTTCGACAAGCTCGAGGACGTGGTGAAGAACTACGAGTCGGGCCAGTGCGACGTGGTGACCAGCGATGTGTCGCAGCTTTACGCGCAGCGCCTGAAGCTCGCGAAGCCCGGCGACCATCTCATTCTCGCCGACGTGATCTCGAAGGACCCGCTGGCTCCGGTCGTGCGCCACAAGGACGACGACTGGCTGCTGCTGGTGAAATGGACGTTCTTTGCGATGCTGAACGCCGAAGAGCTCGGCATCACCTCGAAGAACATCGGCGAGGCGATGAAGTCGACCAAGCCCGAGGTGATGCGCTTCGTCGGCACCGAGGGAGCCTACGGCGAGGATATGCGGCTGACCAAGGACTGGGCCGCGCGCATTGTTCGCCACGTCGGCAACTACGGCGAGGTGTTCGAGCGCAACCTCGGCACCGAGTCGCCGCTTGGCATTCCACGTGGCCTCAACCAGCTCTGGAACGCCGGCGGCATCCAGTACGCGCCGCCGATCCTTTAGCCGATCCTTTAAAGGAGGACGCCATGTCGGACCGCTACGCCCGCTACCAGCGCCTGCAGTTCGACTGGCCCGCGCCGCGCGTCCTGCGCGTCCGCATGAACAATCCCGGCAAGCTGAATGCTGCGGACCAGACCATGCATGGCGAGCTTGGGACGATCTGGCGCGACGTGGACGAAGATCCGGATGTCTCGGCGGTGCTGCTGACCGGCACCGGCGACGCATTCTCCGCCGGCGGCGACATGGCGATGATCGACACGATCATGAACGACTTCCAGGCGCGCGCGCGGAACTGGAAGGAAGCGAAGGACATCGTCTACAACATCATCAACTGCTCGAAACCCGTCGTCAGCGCCATTCGCGGACCGGCGGTCGGCGCCGGGCTCGTGTGCGGCCTGCTGGCGGACATCTCGATCGCCGCGAAAAAAGCCCGCATCATCGACGGCCACACCAAGCTGGGTGTTGCCGCCGGCGACCATGCAGCGATCGTCTGGCCCCTGCTCTGTGGCCTGGCGAAGGCAAAATACTATCTGCTGCTCTGCGACGCGCTGAGCGGCGAAGAGGCCGAACGCATCGGTCTGGTCTCGCTCGCGGTCGAGGATAGCGAGCTGGACGCAAAGGCGCTGGAGATCGCCACCCGTCTCGCCGACGGACCGCCGAGTGCGATCCGCTGGACGAAATACTCGCTCAACAATTGGCTCCGGCAAATGGGCCCGGCGTTCGACGCGTCGCTCGCGCTGGAGTTCTTGGGCTTCACCGGACCGGAAGCACGCGAGGGCGTGGCCGCGTTCAGGGAAAAGCGCAAACCGGACTTTCCGAAGGACTCGCCGGTTTGACGCAACGGGTCATCCAGGACAGCGCGAAGCGCTGATCCGGTGAAGCGGCCTGGAATGACGGCTGATCAACCCGCCTGCTGGATGATCCCGGCCTTGCGCAGCTCGGCGAGCTTGGCATCGCTGTAGCCGAGCTTGGCCTTCAGCACATCATCGGTGTTCTGGCCGAGCAGCGGCGGCGCGCGGTAATCCTTGATCGGCGTCCCGGAGAAGGTCAGCGGGTTGCGGATCAGCGACAGGTCCTCGCGCAGCGGGTGCTTCACCTTCACCTCCATGCCGCGATGCTTCACCTGCTCATCGTCGAACACCTGCTGGAAGTCGTTGATCGGCCCTGCCGGCACGCCGACACGCTCGAGTTCGTCGAGCCAGTATTTCGCGGGCCTGGTGATGAACAGATCCTCGAGGATCTTCATCAGCTCGACACGATGCACGACGCGGTCATTGTTCTTGACGAAGCGCGGGTCCTTGGCGAGCTCGGGGTGGCCGAGCACGCCGCAGCATTTCTCGAACTGCGAGTCGTTGCCGACCACCAGCATGATGTCCTGATCGGCGCAGGTGAACACGCGCGCCGGCACGCCGCCGTTGCCGGAGGTGCCGCGCCGCGGCGGCGTCTCGCCGTTGACGAGATAGATCTGCGCATAGTGCGTCAGCGATGCGATCACCGTGTCCATCAGGCAGACGTCGACATGCTGGCCTTCGCCGCCATTGACCTTGCGATGGAACAGCGCCGAGAGGATGCCGATCGACGCGTTCATGCCGGTCATCACGTCGGCAATGCTGGGGCCGACCTTCATCGGGCCTGCGCCCGGCTCGCCGTCCGGATGGCCGGTGACGCTCATCAGACCGCCCGCCGCCTGGAAGATCGCGTCGTAGCCCGGACGCGCCTTGTACGGACCGGTCTGGCCGTAGCCGGTCACCGAGCAGTAGATGATGCCGGGATTGATCTTCTTGATCGATTCATAGTCGAGGCCGTATCGCTTCAGGTCGCCGACCTTGAAGTTCTCCATCATGATGTCGACCGACTTCGCAAGCTCGCGAACGATCTCCTGTCCCGCGGGCTTGGCGAGGTCGACTGCGACCGAGCGCTTGTTGCGGTTGGCGCAGAGAAAGAACGAGTTGTTGTTGTTCGCCTTGCCTTCCGGATCGGCCAGATAGGGAGGTCCGAAGATGCGCGCATCGTCGCCGCCGCCCGGACGCTCGATCTTGATCACCTCGGCGCCGAGGTCGGCGAGCATCTGGGCCGACAGCGGGCCCGCGAGCACGCGCGTCAGATCGAGCACCTTGATGCCGGTGAGCGGAAGCGCAGACATTCTTGTTTCCTCTGGCTGGTCAGGCGTGGGACTGGTCAGGCGTTCTTGCTTGCTTCTTCGGACGGTCGTGCGAAGTCCGTCATGGGTCCGTCAATAGCCTGTCAAACACATTGATTTCAAGGGCTTGGCTCTGCTTTGGCCGCGGCCTCGGCCAGCAGAAACGCAAGGCAGGTCCACGATCAACGGGCGAAACCCAGTGTCCATTTTTCGCGCGCTGTGCTCCCCTCACCGCCCCTGAAACACCGGCTTGCGCTTCTCGACAAAGGCCCGCATCGCCTCCTTCGAGTCTTCGGTCTTGCCGATCTGCACCGTCATGTCCTGCTCGTAGCGGTAGCCGTCGCGCAGGCTCATCTCCTCGATCGCGTTCAGCGACTGCTTGAACAGCTGCACCGCGAGCGGCGCCTTGGAGGCGATGTCCTTGGCGAATGTCATCGCCGCCGGCATCAGCTCGGCCGCCGGCACGCAGGCCTCGACGACGCCAAGGCGATAGAGCTCCGGACCCGGAACCCGATAGCCGGTCACGGCCATCCGCCGCAGCCGCGAATGACCGAACAGCCGCATGGCGTGCCGCCCGCCGCCCATCAGCCCGACGTCGATCTCCGGCATGCCGAGCGAGGCCTGCTCCGAGGCAAGCAGGATGTCGCAGGACGCTGCGATCGCGAGCCCTGCCCCCAGCGCCGGACCGTTGATCGCGGCGATCACCGGTTTCTTGCACTCGACGATGGCATGAAAACATTCGCGGGCGCTGCGCAGATGACCGCGCGGACCGCCCGGCTGCGCCTCGCCGCTGGAGCGCGCCTTGATGTCGGCGCCGGCGCAGAACAGCTTGCCCTGCCCGGTCAGCACGACGACACGCACGTTGTCATCGTCGGACATGAGATCGAACGCCAGCGCCATCTCGTCCTGCATTTGCCGGCTGAGCGCGTTGACCGGTGGATTGGTCATCGTCGCCACGGCGACATGGTCCTTGATCTCGATGTCGAGCAGCTTCAGATCGTAAGCACCCATGGTGTTTCCTTTGTTCTTGCTTGTGCTGCTTAGGCCTTGGTGCGGGCGGCGACGAGGCGGAGCGGTGTGTATTCCATCACCGGCGCACCGTCCTGCTTGACGACGATGTTGCGCGTCCGCACCAGGCCGCGGTTGTCCCGGTTCTTGCTGCGGCGGGCTTCGATCACCTCGCATTCGACATGAATGGTGTCGCCGGCCACGATCGGCCCCTTGATGTCGAGCTGCATGTTGAGGAAGGCGAAGCCGGTGTGCTGCATGGTCGCCTGCATCAGCAGGCCTTCGGCAAAGCAATAGACCAGCGCACCCGGCGCCGGTCGTCCCTTGATGTCGGACTCCTTCTTGACGAACTCCAGATCGGTGAACAGCACCTCGGTCATGCCGGTGCAGTTGACGAAATTGACGATGTCCGTCTCGGTGATTGTGCGGCCGACGGTCTTGAATTTTCGCCCGAGCGGCAAGTCCTCGTAGAACAGGCCGAGACCAACGATGTCCATTTTCTTCTTTCCTTGTGTTGTGATCTTTTCGGTGTCGTAGCGCCGGCAAGGCGTCAGCCGTGCATGGTCAGGCCACCTGAGACGCTGATGGTTTGCCCGGTGATGAAACCGGCGTCGTCACTGAGCAGGAAGGCGATCGTTCCCGGATAATCGTCGGGCGTGCCGAGACGACGCAACGGAATGGCGCGCGCCAGGCTTTCGGCAAGCTTGCCGCCGGAAGGCGAACTGCTCTTGAAGTTGTCGAACAGCGGCGTGTCGGTCGGCCCGGGGCAAACGACGTTCAGCACGACGTTCTTGCGCGCAAGCTCGCGCGCCATGGTCTTGGTGAAGGCGATGACGCCGCCCTTGCAGGCGGAATAGACCGCCTCGCCGGACGAGCCGACACGGCCGGCATCGGACGAGACGGTGACGACCCGGCCGAAGCCGCGCTCGACCATGCGCCTGACCACGACATGATGCAGGTTCAGCGGCCCGTACAGGTTGATGCCGATTACCTTGTCCCAGAACGCGCGATCGGTATCGAGGAACGGGATCGGGATATCCCAGCCGGCAACGTTGGCGAGCAGTTCTACGGGTCCTGCGTCGTTCTCGAACACGTCGGTCGCAGTCGCAACCGCATCGCGATCGGTGATGTCCACCTTGTAGATCAGCACGCGACCGGGTTTTCCCCTGCACAGCCGCGCCGTCTCTTCCGCGCCCACAAAATTCAGGTCGAAAATGCCGACGATGCAGCCCTCTTCGACAAGACGAACCGCCGTCGCCCGGCCGATGCCGCTGGCGCCACCGGTGAGGATTGCCCGGCGTCCCGCAAGTCCACGCATGTGATCCTCCCCGAGTATTCGTCTTCATGTGTCAGGGTTTCACGGCAGTTCGCAACAGTCAAAGGCGCGTCTTCGCGTCGCCTCAGGTCGCAAATTTTCAGGGCTGCTTTGCAGAGCGGCAAAGCTTTTGTCGGGGCTATGAAATTCCGCTAAGACCTCAAGTATTCAAGCAAAAAGCGACGAAGAACGAGGGAACACCATGTCGATCGATTTCGAGATTCCGGCTGAGGCCAAGGCCATCCGCGAGAAGGTCCGCAAGTGGGTGCAGGAGGAATGCATCCCCGCCGAAAAGGAGCTGGACACAAAGTCGCTCGACGAGGTGCTTGGACCGTTGCGCAAGAAGGCGCGCGCGCAAGGTCTGTGGTGCCCATTCATCCCGAAGGAATATGGCGGCATGGGCCTCGGCCCGCTGGCCAACGCGCTGGTGCAGATGGAGCTCGGCGAAAGCTCGCTCGGCGCGCTTTCGATGAACACGCAAGGCCCCGATGACGCCTCGATGCTGACGCTGCTGGCGCATGGCAGCGAGTATCAGAAGGAGAAGTTCCTCAAGCCGTTGCTGGCCGGCGAGAAGCGCGTCTGCTTCTCGATGACCGAGAAGGCGTCCGGCGCGGATGCCACCGGCATGCAGACCACCGCAGTCAAGGACGGCAACGAGAACTATGTCCTCAACGGCGAAAAGTGGTTCTCATCCTCGGCGAGCGTCGCCGATATCGCCATTGTGATGGCGAAGACCGATCCGAACGCACCGCGCCGTCAGCAGTTCTCGACCTTCATCGTCGAGCTGCCGAACCCCGGCTACCAGATCAAGCGCAACGTCAAGAACATGGCGATCGAGGGCCCGCACTACGACAAGCTCTCCGGCGGTCACTCGGAAATCACCATCAAGGACCTGAAGGTGCCCGCCGATAACCTCCTGGGCGGCGAAGGCAACGGCTTCAACATGGGCCAGCATCGCCTCGCCTACGGACGTTTGCGGCACGGCATGCACAACATCGCCAAGGCGCAGCGCGCGCTCGACATGGCGACCGCCCGCGTCACCACTCGCTCGACCTTCGGCACCCTGCTCGCGGATCGTCAGGCCGTACAGTTCATGCTCGCCGATTGCGCGAGCGAGCTCTACATGGCGCGATTGATGCTGTTGCATATCGCCTACAAGGCCGAAAAGGGCATGGATCTCCGACAGGAGAACTCCATCGCCAAGATCTTCCTGGCCCACATGGTGCACAAGGTGGTCGATACCGCGATCCAGCTGCACGGCGCGCTCGGCTACAGCCAGGACCTGCCGCTCGCACGCTGGTACACGCAGATCCGCTCGCAGCGCCTGGTCGACGGGCCCGACGAGGTCCACAAATGGACCATCGGCCGCAACGTCATCAAGGCCTACAAGAAGCACGGCACCACCGCATCGGCGGCCGGTGGCGATTTGATTTAGGCGAACCAAGCCGGGCTACAGGGTGAAGCTAAGGCTTCACCCTGTGCAGCACCGCTTCCTGCACGACCGGCTGCGTTTGCAGCTCCGTGCGATTGCGCCCGAGCTCCTTGGCCCGGTAGAGTGCCTCGTCGGCCGCTGTGATCAGGTCGCGCATCTGCCTTCCCGCGCCCGGCACGAGGCTGGCAACGCCGATACTGAGCCGTGAATACTTGCCGGAGATGCCTTCGGCGTAACAGGCCGTGACGAAGGCATGGCGGATTTGCTGCGCCATGACGCCCGCCTCCTCGACGCGTGATCCCGGCAGCAACACCGCAAACTCGTCGCCGCCATAGCGTGCGCCGAGATCACTGGGCCGCTTGAGCGATCCGGCAATCGCCTCGCCGATCTGCATCAGCAGCTTGTCGCCGGCCTGGTGGCCGAACGTGTCGTTGTAGAGCTTGAAGTGGTCGGAATCGATCATCAACAGCGCCACCGGCGCTGCGGTTCGCGCGGCGATGCGCCATTGCCGGTCCAGCGCGTCGTTGAATGAGCGGCGGTTGGCGAGCCCCGTCAAGGGATCGGTCGTCGCCAGGGCCGCGAGTTCGGCTTCGGCACGCGCCCGCAGCCGGAGATTCCGGTTCAGGAACGCGACGAGCGCGATGGTCGACGCCGCGAGCGCTGCGATCAGTGCACCGATCGCGAAGGCCTGTGGCCGCCACTGGGCGAAGATATCCTGGGTCGTCTGTCCGATCGCGACCACCAGCGGGAAGTCTCCGACCCGCCTGTAGTTGAACAGCTTGTGGGTTCCATCGACTATCGAGGTGGTTTCGAACTGACCGACGGGGTCGTCTGAGAACAGATCGATGATCCGCCCGGGGTTTCTGTCGCGCTCGATGAAGTCGGAGTCCGCCGGCGAGCGCACAAGAACGATGCCGTCGCTGCGAGCCAGCGTCACCGTCGCGCCGGGCCCAAGCGCAATGGCCTTGAAGAGCTGCTCGAAATGGTCGAGCCGCATCGAGCCCACGACGATGCCGCCGAACGAACCGTCCGGTTTGGCGAGGCGCCGGCTGAACGGAATCAGCGTCAAGCCCGTGATCCTGGAGACGACGGGGCTGGCGATGAACAGGCCGACGGCGTCATTGTGCTTGTGAATCCTGAAATAGTCGCGATCCGAGAGGTCGGCTGTCGATGGTTCGATCGCCCTGGAATCGTAGCGGAGGCGGCCGTGTTCATTGACGACGATGATCGCGCTGAGGTGGCGTGCCGTCACGGAACGGTCGAACAGCAAGAGATGCCGCCGCTCGATCGGGACATCCTCGATCTCGGGTAGCGTCAGTTTTTCGATCACACCGGTGACAGACAGCTGGAGCGCATCGACATCCCTGGCGATATCTGCGGCCACGGCGGCTGCGATCGTCGATCCGACCACGCCCGCATGCTTCCAGGCCGCCTGCCTGGCGTCAAAGATGACCCAGGCGGAGATGCTGCAGAAGCAAAGGCAGATGAACAGGATAGCAAGCGACGTCCGGCCCCAGCCCGCGGCAGCCGGCCGCGAACCATCCATAGTCGTTGCATCCGTCAGGCGGATCATGTCTCTCTCCCCGCCGATACACGTATGTGAGCTTGATCTGGGCGAGGTTAAACGGCGCGTTGAATCGCACGCGATCCTTCATCATCGGTTAAAGGCAAAGGTGAAATCTTTACAAACGAGAGAAACCGATGCGAGAGCGCCGCAATCGCGAGGCTTGCGGCCAAGGTTCAAAGCTTCGGGATGCGCAATCGGCTGATCATGAGGGAGCCGGATACGGCAAAGAGCAAAGTTATCGGATGCAAGGTGAAGCCGACAAACGACAGCTCACCGCCCCACAAATCCGCGCCAGTCGCGCCCAATGCGGACGCTGACGCCAGCATGAGCACCAGGACCACCGAAGTCGGAATCGGCGTACCTTCGAAATGAGTGACCTTCTCGCCGGCAAGCGCTTCCGCGGTGATATTGTAACGCGCAAGTCGCGATACGCCACAGGCGACAAAGTAAATCAAAATGGCGATGTCGTATAAGCCGCGCATACCGCAGCCATAAGCAATAGCCGCAGGCGCGACTCCGAACGAGATCACATCGGCCAACGAGTCGAGTTCCCGGCCGATCGCCGAACTCTTCTGCCGCCAGCGCGCGATACGTCCATCGACGACGTCGAACACCAGCGCGGCAACAACAAGACCGCAGGCCAGGTACAGATAAACCATCTCGACGCTGATGAGGTAGCGCATGACCGCGAATATCGCGCCCGTGCCGCAAGCTGCATTCGCCAATGTGAACCAATCCGCGAGATGAAATTCACGAATCATCGCGAACGGTTTTTTGGCAGGAGCAGTCATCGATGGTCTCAAGATTGCGGCGTTAATCTATTTGTTTGGGCATGATCTTGTCCGAAAACGGGTGTCCACCCCCGATCGCGTTCGAGGGCAAGCTTTTCGGGATCATGCCCTAGATCCGGCCTTCCTCGACCGCATGACAGGCGACAGCGGCGGGTCCGCTGACGATGGTTCGCGGCTCTTCGGTCCGGCAGCGATCCGCCGCAAACGGACATCGCGGGTGGAAGGTGCAGCCCGGCGGCGGTGAGATCGGATTGGGTATCTCGCCGTCGACCGGCTTGCGTTGCCGGCCGACCATCGCCAGATCCGGCACCGCGTCCAGCAGCATGCGCGTGTAGGGATGCCGCGGATGCGTGAAGATCTCGCGCCCGGGCGCGACCTCGACCAGCCGCCCGAGATACATGACGCCGATGCGTGTCGCCATGTGGCGGACGACGGCGAGGTTGTGCGAGATGAACAGGTAGGTCAGCCCGAACTGATCCTGCAAGTCGCGCATCAGATTGAGAATCTGCGCCTGCACCGAGACGTCCAGCGCCGAGGTCGGTTCGTCGCAGACGATGAATTCAGGATTGGCCGACAAAGCGCGCGCAATCGCAATGCGCTGGCGCTGGCCACCGGAAAATTCGTGCGGATATTTGCGGCCGTCGGCGGGATGGAGCCGGACCAACTGCAACAGGTCGGCAACGCGCCGGTCGACCTCCGCATCGTCGTGCACGAGGTCGAAGGCGCGGATCGGCTCGGCGATGATACGATCGACCCGCCAGCGCGGATTGAGGCTCGCGAACGGATCCTGAAAGATCATCTGCAGGCGCCGGCGGAGTTTTTCGCGCGCAGCGCTCAGGCGCGGGTCGGACATCGAGACGCCGTCGATGCTGACCTGTCCCGCGGTCGGCGGCAGCAGCCCGACCACCATGCGTGCCACCGTGGATTTGCCGGAACCGGACTCGCCGACGAGCGCAAAAGTCTCGCGCCGGGCGATCTCGAACGACAGATCTGCAACCGCGGTCAATGACTGCTTGGGCGCTCCGGCCAGTGTGCGTTCAAGCCAGGGCCGCGACACGTCGAACACGCAGGTAAGGTGCTCCGCCTTCACGAGCGGTGCGGATGCTGCGGCGCCCGGCTGGTCCCGCGGTTCGGCGATCACGGTGCTCATGCGCTGGCCCTCGTATCGGCGGCGTAGAGCCAGCAGGAGGCGAGCGACCGCTCGGCCGGAAGCAGGTCCGGTCGCTCGACGCGGCAACGGTCGAAGACGTGCGGGCAGCGCGGATTGAAGGCGCAGCCGTCGGGGATCGCCGTCAGCCGTGGCATCGATCCCGGAATCTGCGTCAGCCGCTCGGTATCCGCCGTCAGCGTCGGGATCGAGCCCATCAGGCCCCGGGTGTAGGGATGGTGCGCGTGCTTGATCACGTCGCGCACCGGTCCGATCTCGGCGACGCGTCCGGCATACATCACCGCCACACGGTCGGCGGTCTCGGCGATCACGCCCATGTCGTGGGTGATCAGCATGATCGCGACATGGTGCTCGCTGCAAAGCCGCTTCATCAGCGCGATGATCTGCGCTTGCACCGAGACGTCGAGCGCGGTGGTTGGCTCGTCGGCGATGATCAGCTCCGGGTTGGCGGCCAGCGCCAGCGCCAGCACCACGCGCTGACGCATGCCGCCGGAAAACTGATGCGGGTAGGCGTCGATCCGCCGCGCGGCGGCCGGAATGCCGACGTCTACCAGCAGCGAGATCGCGCGCTCGCGCGCCTGCGCCGCGTTCATGCCGGTGTGGATCTGGATGGTTTCCATCAGCTGCTCGCCGATGCGGAACAACGGGTTGAGCGAGGTCAGCGGATCCTGAAACACCATGCCGATGCGCTGCCCGCGGATCTTGCGCAAGGCTTCAGGCGGCAGATTGTCGATGCGTTCGCCTTTTAGTCGGACCTCGCCGCCGGCGATGCGGCCGGGCGGATCGAGCAGTCCGATGATCGCGGCACCGGTCAGCGACTTGCCGGCACCCGACTCGCCGACCACGCCAAGCACCTCGCCAGGCTGAATATCGAACGACACGCCGTCGACCGCCGTCAGAATGCCGCGTCGCGTCGGAAACTCGACGCGCAGGTTGCGGACGGACAGGAGTGGTTCGGTCATCGAAGTCGTGTCACCGAAGTCTTGGGTTCAGTGCGTCGCGCAGCCAGTCGCCGAACAGATTGATCGACAGCGCGATCGTCACCAAAGCGAGTGACGGGAACAAGAGGATCCACCACTCGCCAGAGAACAGGAACTGCTGGCCAATCCTGATCAACGTGCCGAGCGAGGGCTGGGTCGGCGGCATGCCGACGCCAAGGAACGAGAGCGTCGCCTCCTCCAGCACCGCCAGCGCGAGATTGATCGTCGCGATGACGAGCACCGGGCCGGCGACGTTCGGCAGCACGTGCTTGATCATCACCGGGAATGCTCGCAGCCCAATCACCCGCGCGGCGTCGACATATTCCTTGCGCTTCTCGACCAGCGTCGAGGCACGCACCGTGCGCGCATACTGCGCCCAGTTCGAAAGTCCGATCGCCACCGTCATCACGATGAACGTCATCTGCTCGTGCAGCGAGGGATGGATCAGGCCGCGGGCGATGCCGAACACCAAGAGCGCCACCAGGATGGCCGGGAACGACAGCTGGATGTCGGCGATGCGCATGATCAGCGCCTCGATCTGTCCGCCGACATAGCCCGCGATCAGGCCGAGCGTCACGCCGAGCAGCAGCGAGAAGATCACCGACGCCGTACCAATCAGCAGCGACACGCGCGAGCCGAAAAGGATCGCCGAATACATGTCGCGGCCCTGGCTGTCGGCGCCGAGGCTGAAGATCATGCCCGATCCGGCGCCGGCTTCGCCCGGCGGCGTGAAGCCGTCCATCAGGTTGAGGGTGGCTGCGTCGAACGGGTCCTGCGGCGTGATGAAGCCGGCAAAGGTGGTCGCTAGAATAATGATGAGCGTGACAGCCGCGGCGCCGATCGCCACCGGCGAGGTGCGGAACGAGTAGCCGACATCGGAATCCCATGCGCGCGCAAACACCCCCTTGAGGGCCTGGGCTCTGGTCGCGGTCTGCGGCTGCGATGCGACGCTCATGTGTTTCCTACCTCAGGCTCCGCAGCCGCGGATCGATCAGCACATAGACGAAGTCGGTCATGAAGTTCACCGCCGCGAAGACGAAGGCGACGAACATCAGATACGCCGCCATCACCGGGATATCGACGAACTGGACCGCATTGACGAACAGCGCGCCCAAACCAGGCCACTGGAACACGGTTTCGGTAACGATGGCAAAGGCGATCACCGAGCCCAGCTGCAGCCCGACGATGGTGACGACCGGCACCATGGTGTTGCGCAGCGCATGGCGGAACTGGATGCGCCGCTCGGGGATGCCGCGCGCCCGGGCAAAGCGGACATAATCGGTGCGCATGGTCTCCAGCATTTCCGCGCGCACCAGCCGCATGATCAACGTCAACTGGAAGAAGCCGAGCGTCAGCACCGGCAGCACCAGCGATTTGCGGCCGCTCTCGGTCAACAGCCCCGTGGTCCACCAGCCGAAGCGGACAACGTCGCCGCGGCCGAACGACGGCAGCCATTTGAGCTCCACCGCAAACAGATAAATCAGGCCGATGCCGATCAGGAATGTCGGCAACGACACGCCGACCAGCGAAAGAACCATCACGCTGTTGGCGACCATCCCGCGCCGATTGATCGCCGCGTAGACGCCGAGCGCGACGCCGACGATGAAGGCGAACAGCGCCGACAGCACCGCGAGCTCCAGCGTCGCCGGCAGCCGTTCGGTCAGCAGATCGGCGACCGGCCGCGCCTGGCGATAGGAGATACCAAAGTCACCCTGCGCGGCGTGCGCAAGAAATCGGGCGAACTGGATCGGAAACGGATCGTTGAGTCCGAGGCGCTCGGTCAGCTCCGCGCGGTCGGCATCGGTGGATTCCTGGCCCGCAAGACTGGCGATCGGATCGCCGACGAAGCGGAACATGGAGAAAGCGATGAGCCCAACCGCCAGAATGACGAGGATGCCCTGCAGCAGGCTGCGAATGAGGTGCGCAATCATTCCGAAACGCTTGCGGGAGCTGCCATCAGCTCCCGCAAGCTGTTCATCCGATCAGTTGGTTTTGAACGAGACGTATTTCAGCTTCGGCTGATTCGAGACGTCGACCGGAATATCGAAACCGGTCTTCATCGCGTAGGCGAGCGTCTGGTGGTGAACCGGGAGATAAAGCGTCTCCTCCCTGAACAGTGCCCACAACTTGGCGATCGTCGCATCGCGCTTGGCCTTGTCGGTCTCGCTCGACAGGGATTCGATCATCTTGTCGGCCTCGGCATTGGAATAGCGCAACGCGTTCCAGCTGCCGAATTTGGCGTCTCGCGTGTGATAGAGGAACGAGAAGGTGTACTCGGAATCGAACGTCGGAACGCCCCAGCCGAGCAGGTAGAATTCGGTCTCCGGCGGATTCTTCTGGATCAGCGGGAAGTGGATCGATTTCGACTGCGAAACCAGGTTCACCTTGACGCCGATCTGGCCCCACATGCCGACCGCCGCCTGACAGATCGCCTCGTCATTGACGTAGCGGTCGTTCGGGCAATGCAGCGTGACGGTGAAGCCGTTCGGATAGCCCGCGTCGGCGAGCAGCTTCTTGGCCGTGTTGGCATCGCCCGTTGGCACGGCGTCGAGTTCCTTGGTCCAGCCGTGGACGAACGGCGCCGCCATGGCGCCGGTCGGCACCGACTGCCCGCGCATGGCGACACGCTGGATCGCCTGCCGGTTCAGCGCCATGTTCATGGCGTGACGCACCTTCTTGTCGGCGAACGGGTTTTTGCCCTGGACACTGTCGCCCTTCAGGTCGGCTGACGCGACGTCCATCCCGAAGAAGATGGTGCGATTCTCAGGCCCGATGTTCACGCGCAGGCCCTGCTGGCTCTTCAGCCGCTCGATATCCTGCACTGGCACGTCCTGCACGAAATCGACCTCGCCCGACAGCAGCGCTGCGAGTCGCGTCGCATCGGCCTTGATCGGGATGTAGACCAGCTCGGTGATTTCCAGCGGGAAGGTCCCGATGCCCCAGTAGCTGTCGTTGCGCTTCATCACCGTCTTCACGTCCGGCTCGCGCGAGACCAGAGAAAACGGGCCGGTGCCGTTGGCGTTGCGGACGGCGTAATTCTCTTCCTTGTTCTTGAAGTCCTGCGGCTTCTGAACGTTGTTCGCCTCCGACCACTCCTTGTCCATGATGAACAAGTCGGTGAGATTGTTCGGCAGCAGCGGGTTGGGGCCCTTGGTCTTGATCTGGACCGTGAGGTCGTCGACCTTGGTGATGGTGTCGACCGAGGTCAGCAACCCTTTCATGTCCGAAGTCGGCTGCCGCGCGCGCTCCAGCGAGAACACCACGTCGTCGGCGTTGAAGGCATTGCCGTTGTGATACTTCACATTCGGCCGAAGCTTGAACTCCCACACATTTGCATCATCCGTGACCTTCCACGACACGGCGAGCGCCGCCACTTCCTTGCCCTGCGTGTCGCGATGGATCAGCGGCTCATAGAAATGATGGTTGAGGCCGTGCGTCGGCCCCTCGTTCTGAGCGTGCGGGTCGAGGGTAAGGGAGTCGCCCGAGCGCGCCCACTTCAGCGAGCGCGCATCGGCCGCCGCCGTCGCCAGGGCCGTCGCTGCCAGGAGCGCGATGGCAAATTTGCCGTAATTGGTCATTGGAGGGGCCTCCGAAATCATGCCTAAATCCGGCCGTCCGGCGGCCGTTGGAAGCCGATTATAGGCCCCGCCTGTGCCCTGTCACCGGGCGGCGAACAAGATTTGTGCAGCCCTCAAGACCCGCTCGCAGGGGCAAAACACCGCAGCCGTCAAAAGTATGAGGCGGGAATATTCGCAGTGCGGAACAACGGGCTGTGCCGGCGGGCCTGCATCAACCCGCGACAGCCTCGCGCACCGTTTCCGCCCGCACGGCGCAGAACTTGAACTCGGGGATCTTGCCGAACGGATCGAGCGCCGGATTGGTGAGCAGGTTGGCCGCCGCCTCCGCGTAGCAGAACGGCATGAACACCATATTCTCCGGCACGTCGCGGTCGGCGCGGACCTTCACCTCGACTGCGCCACGGCGCGTCTGCAGGCGAATGAAATCGCCGGGCCACACCTCCAGCCGCCGCATATCCTTGGGCGACATGAACGCCACGGCCTCCGGCTCGATCTGGTCGAGCACCTGGGAGCGCCGCGTCATCGAGCCCGTGTGCCAATGTTCCAGCACACGGCCGGTCGAGAGCACCATCGGATAGTCGGCGTCGGGCAATTCGTCCGGCGGGATGACATGCGCCGGCACGATCTTGCCGCGGCCGCTCTCGGTCGGGAACCCCGTGGTGAAGATGATCTCGTTGCCGGGTGCCAGCGGATCGTCGACCGGATAGGTCACCGCCCCTTCCCGCTGCAGCCGCTCCCAGGTGATGTTCTTCAGCGACGGCATCACCTGCGTCATCTCGGCGAACACGTCGGCCGGGCCGGCATAGGTCCAGTCCAGGCCCATCCGCTTGCCGATTTCCTGGATGATCCACAGATCCTGCCGCGCATCGCCCGGCGGTTTGATCACTTCGCGCGCCAGCTGCACGCGGCGGTCGGTGTTGGTAAAGGTGCCGGACTTTTCGGCGAATGCGGAAGCCGGCAAGATCACGTCGGCATGGAATGCAGTTTCAGTGACGAACAGATCCTGCACCACGAGATGGTCGAGCTTGGCCAGCGCGCCGCGGGCATGCTGCAGGTCGGGGTCCGACATCGCGGGGTTTTCACCCTCGATATACATGCCGCTGATCTCGCCGGCATGGATCGCATTCATGATCTCGACCACGGTGAGACCGCGCACGGGATCGATCTCCTGGTGCCAGAGTTTCTCGAACGGCTCGCGCAGATCGGTACGGCCGACCGGCTGGTAATCGGGAAGAAACATCGGGATCAGGCCCGCGTCGGAGGCGCCCTGCACATTGTTCTGGCCCCGCAGCGGATGCAGGCCGGTGCCGGGGCGGCCGATCTGTCCGGTGACCAGCGCCAGCGCGATCAGGCAGCGCGCATTGTCGGTGCCGTGGACGTGCTGGCTGATACCCATCCCCCAGAAGATGATCGAGGCGCGCGAGCTCGCATAGATGCGCGCGACTTCGCGTAGCGTCTCCGCCGGGATGCCGCAGATCGGCGCCATCTTCTCCGGTGGGAACTCCTTGATGCGCTCCTTCAACTCGTCGAAGCCCTCGGTATAGCCGGCGATGTATTGCTGGTCGGTCAGGCCCTCGGTGATGATGGTGTGCAGCATCGCATTGAGCATCGCGACATCGCTGCCGGGCTTGAAAGCGAGATGCTTTGTCGCATGCCGCGACAAGGTCTGCCGGCGTGGATCCATCACGATCAGCTGGGCGCCGCGTTTGGCCGCATTCTTGATGAAGGTCGCCGCGACCGGGTGGTTGATGACCGGATTGGCGCCGATGACGATGATGACTTCCGCGTCCAACGCTGCTGCGAACGGCGCGGAGACCGCGCCGGAGTTCAGTCCCTCCATCAGCGCCGCTACCGACGAGGCATGGCACAGCCGCGTGCAGTGATCGACGTTGTTGGAGCCAAATCCGGTGCGCACCAGCTTCTGGAACAGATAGGCTTCCTCGTTCGATCCCTTGGCCGAACCGAAACCGGCGAGCGCCTTGACGCCCTTCTCGTCACGAATTTTGGCGAGACCTTTGGCCGCGACGTCAAGCGCCTCGTCCCATGACGCCTCGCGGAAATGCGTGAAGGGGTTGGCTGGATCGACCTGGTCGTTGGCGTCTTTCTTCGCATTCGGCAGCCGTATCAACGGCTTTGTCAGGCGATGCGGGTGATGGATATAGTCGAAACCGAAACGCCCCTTGACGCAGAGCCGGTTGTGATTGGCGGGGCCGTCGCGGCCCTCGGCATAGATGATTTTCTCGTCCTTGACCTCATAAGTGACCTGGCAGCCGACACCGCAGAATGGGCACAGCGAGGCCACCTTCCTGTCGGCATAGGTCGCACGGGTCTGATTTTCATCGAGCATCACCGACGGCATCAGTGCGCCGGTCGGGCAAGCCTGTACGCATTCGCCGCAGGCAACGCAGGTCGATTCACCCATCGGGTCGTCGAAGTCGAACACGATCTTGGAGCCGTGACTGCGATAGGCCATGCCGATCACGTCATTGACCTGGACCTCGCGGCAGGCGCGCACGCACAGGCCGCACTGGATGCAGGCGTCGAGATTGACGCTCATGGCTGGATGGCTGGTGTCGCTTTGCCAGCGCTCCGCCGCGGGGAAGCGGCTTTCGGTTACCTCGACTTTCTCCGCCCAGGTCCAGAATTTCGATTGCGGATCGTGTGAGGTTTCGCGCGCCGGCTGATCGGCGACTAGCAATTCCATCACCATTTTCTGCGCCGCGACCGCGCGCGCGCTCGCCGACTTCACCTTCATGCCGACGGTCGGCGTCCGCTTGCAGGATGCCGCCAGCACGCGCTCGCCTTCGATCTCGACCATGCAGGCGCGGCAATTGCCGTCCGGCCGGTAGTCCGGCTCCGGCGCGTAACATAGATGCGGAATGTCGGTTCCCTGACGTTTGGCGACCTGCCAGATGGTCTCGCCGGCGGTGGCTTCGACCTGCCGGCCATCGAGCTCGAACTGGACCTTCGTCATGTCGCGGCCTCGTCAGGCATGAACGCGTTCGGAAAATACGTCATCACGCTCGTGAGTGGATTGGCCGCCGCCTGGCCGAGACCGCAGATCGACGCATCCCGCATCACCTGGCCCAGTTCGCCGAGCAGTTCGCGGTCCCAAACCGGCTTTTCCATCAAGAGCGCGGCCTTCTGGGTGCCGACCCGGCAAGGCGTACATTGGCCGCAGCTTTCGGCTTCGAAGAAACGCATCAGGTTGAGCGCCGCATCCTTCACTCTGTCCCGTTCGGACATGACGATGACCGCGGCCGAACCGATGAAGCAGCCGTATTTCTCCAGCGTGCCGAAATCGAGCGGAATGTCGTCCATCGACGCCGGCAGGATGCCGCCGGACGCGCCGCCGGGCAGGTAAGCGCTGAACGTATGGCCATCGGCCATCCCGCCGCAAAACTCGTCGATCAGTTCGCGCACGGTAATCCCGGCCGGCGCGAGCTTCATGCCGGGATTCTTGACCCGGCCCGAGACCGAATAGCTGCGCAGGCCGTAGCGGTCGTTGCGGCCATGGCTCTTCCACCAGTCCGCGCCCTTCTCGACGATGTCGCGCACCCACCACAGCGTCTCGACGTTGTTGATCAGCGTCGGCAAGCCGAACAGCCCGACCTGAAACGGGTAAGGCGGCTTGTGTCGCGGCAGCCCCCGTTTGCCTTCGATGCTTTCCAGGAGCGAGGATTCCTCGCCACAGATGTAGGCGCCGGCGCCGCGGCGCATATGCAGCACCGGTCCGCCTGACGGGAGCTTTGCGATCTCGCGTTCAAGGATTTCCCGCGAGGCCGGATATTCGTCGCGGATATAGATGTAGACGTCGGATGCTTCCACCACATGGGCGCCGATCAGCATCCCTTCGAGAAACCGATGCGGATCGTTCTCGAGATACCAGCGATCCTTGAACGTACCGGGCTCGCCTTCGTCGCCATTGACCGCCATCAGCCGCGGGCCCGGCTCGCCGAGCACCGCGCGCCATTTTCGTCCCGCGGGAAAGCCTGCGCCGCCGAGCCCGCGCAGGGATGCATCGTCCAGCGCCTTCAGCAGATCGTCCCTGGCCAGTTCGCCGGAGCGCAGACGATCGAGCATCAGGTAGCCGCCGCCGGCAACATAGGCGTCATAGTCGACGTAACCGGGCAGATGCGGGTGAGTATCGCCATCCTTCACCGCCGCAAGCACGCTGGCGGCCGTGGCATGGTCGACAAAGTGATGGCCGACCTCGACTGCCGGCGCCGTGTCGCAGCGGCCGACACAAGGCGCGCGGACCACGCGAATGCCGGGGCCGACCCCGTGCTCAAGTTCGCCCAGCAACCTCTCCGCGCCCATCATGGCGCAGGTGAGCGAATCGCAAACACGAATGGTCAGCGGCGCGATGTCCGCCTCCCCCTCCTTCACCACATCGAAATGCGCGTAGAAGGTCGCGGTCTCGAACACTTCGGCAAACGCCAGCTTCATCTCGTCGGCAAGCGCTGCGAGGTGAGCCGCCGAAATCTGATGATAGGTGTCCTGGATCAGGTGCAGATGCTCGATCAGGAGGTCGCGGCGGCGCGGCCGGTCACCGAGCAGCAGCTCGATCTCCTGCGCGGCCACCGGATCGATCTGGCGGCCCTTGGGCGTCGATTTGGCTCGCCTGCGCCCCTCCCCAGGATGGTCGAACGAGCGGACCTTTTGCACGTCGTGGCTCACTGAAACGTCTCGTCTTTCACCCGCAGACCTCTGCCCTTCGTTCCGGCAAACGGCATGTTACGCAAACCACGCACAGCGCCAATACGCAAATGACGCACGCATCCGGCTGTAAGCGGTGGCACGGCCACACACTCTAAACTAGCATTCGACTCGGACCACTCCTCGCAAGGAACCGGTCACCAACAAAGACAACAAGAAGCAGATGGAGGAACGTATGGAAGGCCGCACCGCGCGCTTGAGCGTTGCCGTCGCGTTTTCAGTCGCATTGTCATCCAGCATTGCTGCAGCGCAAGACTTTCCGAGCAAGCCGATCACCTGGGTGGTGACCGGCATGGCCGGCAGCGTGACGGATATCGGCTCGCGCACCTATGCCAAGGTGCTCGCCGAAAAGCTCGGTCAACAGTTCGTCATCGACAACAAGCCGGGTGCCGGCGGCATCATCGGCACCGAAGCGGTGGCCCGTGCGAAACCCGATGGCTACACCCTCCTCAACGGCACCAGCGGCCCGTTCGGCTCCTATCCCTCGCTCTACAAGAAGCTGTCGTTCGATCCGTTGAAGGACTTCATCCCGGTGCACGGCCTGTCGGAATCGCCGATGATCATGGTGGTCACGCCGAACTCCAAATTCAAAACGGTCAAGGAACTGGTCGACTACGCCAAGGCCAACCCCGACAAAGTGAACTACAGCACTACCGGCATGGGATCCGGCTCGCACCTGTTCATGGAAATGCTGCAGCAGGCGGCCGGCATGAAGGTCACCGTCGTGCCCTACAAGGGCTCGGCGCAGCAGATCACCGACCTGATGGGCGGCCAGATCGAGCTCGTGCTCGACTACTCGGTGGTGGTCACCTCGCTCATCAAGGACGGCAAGCTCATTCCGATCGGCGTCACGGGACGCAAGCGGTTGAAGCACCTGCCCGACGTGCCGACCGTCGAGGAGCAAGGCTATCCCGGCGTCTGGCTGACCGCCTGGTCGTCGGCGATCGCACCGGCCGGCACGCCGCCGGAGGTGGTCGACAAGCTCGCCAACGCCTTCGAGGCCATGCTGAAGGAGCCGAGCATCCAGAAATATGCCGACGACAACGGCGCCAACCTGATGGTCGGCATCAAGAAGGAAGCGTTCCGCGATTTCATCATCAAGGACATGGAAAAGCTGAAGGGCGTGATCGACAAGGCGAACATTCGGCTCGATTGAGCCAGACGGCCGTGCCGGTCACGCCGTCGCTGTGACCGGCACGACATCGACGCCGACTTCCAGCTCCTGCGCGCCGGAACCGACGAACACGCCGTAGATCGGCGACACGTCGGAAAAATCCCGTCCGACCGCCAGCACGATGTGATCGTTGCCGGCATCGATCGCATTGGTCGGATCAACGCCGAGCCAGCCGATCTCCGTGCCGCACCAGACGGAAACCCAAGCATGGGTCGCGTCGGCGCCTTCCAGGCGTGGTTTGCCCGGCGGCGGAATGGTGCGAATGTAACCCGAGACATAAGCGGCCGGCAGGCCGAGGCCGCGCAGCCCTGCGATCATGATATGCGCGAAATCCTGGCAGACGCCGCGCCGCTGCGCGAAGGCTTCGTCGAGCGGCGTGGAGACGTCCGTGACCTGCGGCGAATAGGCGAAGTCGGCGCGAATGCGTTTCGCCAGATCGCGCGCCCCGTCGGCGATCGACCGCTGCGGCGAAAAACTTATCGCCGCGTAGGCGGTGACCGCCGCCGCAAGCGCGATGCGCGGGCTTGCAAACAGGAAGTGCGACGGCGCGTCGGGGCCGAGCGAGGCCTGCTCCAGCGCCAGGCTCGCAATCTCCTTCCAGTCCGGACTGGCACCGTCCTGCGCGATGACGGGCCGGGCAACATCGACCCGCGCACGCGCCTCGACCTTCAACGCCATCAGCCCGGTTTCGATCGTCGCCATCGTCACCGAGTTGCCAAAGAAATCCTCCTCGACCCGGAGCGTCTTCGGCTGCGGCTCGATGATCAGCGCATGATCGAGGCAGCGCTGGCCGAAGCCTGAGCGCGGCGTCACGCGCAACGACAGCGTCGCCGACGAGACCGGAAACTCATAGGCGTAGCTCGTCACATGACGGATGTCATAAATCACGCAAGGCCACTCACGCTCCTGGTCTTCAGTCCGTCGGGCCGTTGCAGGAAGTAACGCGTCGCCAGAGCGTCGGCGAACTTCATCAGCTTCTGTTCGAGGGCGAGGATGCTCGAGCCGTCGATATCGCGCGCCGAAGCGCTGGCGATCTCGCCGCCGACCAGTTCGATGATCCGCTTCGGCTCTTCGGGAAGCCCGTCCTCATTCAGCGTCGGCAGCGTGTCGAGATGCCGGCGGATCTGCTCGATCTGGAAACTCGCCGAGCGCGGATTGAACGGATCGAGCAGCACCATATCGCGGACCGGCGCCAGCGCCACGCCGGTCAGGTAGCGCGAGCGGTAGGTGATCTGCGAATCGATCAGGTCGAGCAACACGTCGAGATCGTCGGCCGTCGCCTTCTCACCGGCGAAATTGCGCGCGAAACGGCAGGCATTGATCGCGCGCTCGATGCGGCGGCCGATGTCGAGGAAGCGCCAGCCGGCGACGCGGTTGACGTTCTCCTGGGCGAGGCCGGAGATCGCCGCAAGCGACACCAGCGCCCGATCGGCGATCTCGAACGCTTCCGCCGTGGCGGTGAGCTTGCCGGCAGGCACGCTCAGTTGCTGGTCGAGGCCGCCGATCAGCTTGACGCTGTCGATCGACAGGCGCTCGCGGATCACCGACGCCGCACCATAGGCCATGCGCACGTTCGAGAGTGCGGAGCCATAGTGCTCTTCGGAAGAGAGCGCGTTGACCACGGCGCCGAGGATGTCGCCGTCGCCCTTGTCGGCCGGCGTCGCGCCCCATGCGACCAGCATCCGGCTCAGCCGCCGCAGCGCCTCGAGGCCGTCGGCGCCCATCAGGTCGAGCTCGACGCTGCGGCCGCACAGGCAGCGTACGATCCGCAGCACCGCTTCGGCGCGCTCCAGGTAGCGGCCATACCAGAACAGGTTGTCGGCCGCGCGGCTCGGCAGGTTGCCGAGGATGCGGCGAATGCTGACCTCCTCGTGCGACGGCAGCAGCGTTTCAAGAACCACCGGCTTTTCGGACAGCACCCAGACGTCGGCGGACTTCACGCCCTCGCCCATGCTGACGGCGCGCGCGTCGGCCTTCTCCGAGATCAGGCAGAAGCCACCGGGCATCACCTGCCAGCCGTCCGGCGTCGCCGCCGCATAGACACGCAGCACGAACGGCCGCGGCTGCAGCCGCCCCTCTTCCCACACCGGCGTGGTCGACAGCCGCACGATCTCCTGCCCGACATAATCGACGCCGCGCGCGGCGATCGCCGCCCGCAGCCGCGCAGCGTCCGCCGCCGGCAGCCCGTCCGGCAGCACATGCTGTTCGGCATCGAAACCCGGCACGCGCTCGGCGAACGCGCCCGCGATCGACATCTGCGGCAGGTCGTTCAGCACTTTTGCGCGCGCACTCGCCTGCCCGCACCACCAGGTCGCGATGTTCGGCATGGCGAGGTCTTCACCCAGCAGATGGCGGCAGACCGTCGGCATGAAGGCGAGCAACGCCCGCGACTCGATGAAGCCCGTGCCCGGCATATTGGCGACCACCGTGTTGCCGTCACGGATCGCCGACAGCAGCCGCGGCACGCCAAGCCGCGAGGCGCCGTTCAATTCGATCGGATCGACGAAGTCGGCGTCCACCCGCCGCCACAGCACGTCGGCGCGCTTCAAGCCGGCGATGGTGCGCACATGCACCTGGCCGTCATGCACGACAAGATCGTCGCCCTCGACCAGCAGGAAGCCGAGATATTTTGCCAGGTACGACTGCTCGAAATAGGTCGCGCTGTAGGGGCCCGGCGTCATCAGGCAGATGCGCGGCTGCGAGCGCTCCGCCATCGCGGTGAGGCCGTTGCGGAACGCGCGGAAGAACGGCGCCAGCCGCTGCACGTTCATCTGCGCGTAGGTCGATGGGTAGGCGCGCGACACCGCGAGCCGGTTTTCCAGCGCATAGCCTGCGCCGGACGGTGCCTGCGCGCGGTCGTTCAGCACCCACCAGCGGCCGTCCGGCCCGCGGCCGATGTCGGCGGCATAGAGATGCATCCAGCGTCCGCCGGGCGGCTTGACGCCGACCATCGGCCGCAGGAAATCCTTGCTGCCGGCGACGACGGCCGCCGGAAGGATGCCGTCGGCGACCAGGGAAGCGTCGCCATAGACGTCGCCGAGCAGCGCCTCGAACAGCGACGCGCGCTGGACAATGCTCGCGGAAATATCCGCCCACTCGTCTTCGTCGATCAGCAGCGGCAGCCCGCTCAGCGGCCAGGTCCGCTCCTTCGCCTCGCCGCGCACGCGGTAGGAAATGCCGAGATCGCGGATGTGGCGTTCGGCGACGGCCAGCGAGCGGTCGATGTCGCGTGAGGAGACACGCTCCATCCAGCGCAGCCACTGCGCCTTCGGCTTGCCGTCCGCGCCGATGAACTCATCCGGCACGCCAGGCAACGGCTTGTAGTCCGCAAACGCTGCGGACCAGCCGTCGGCGATCGTCGCTGACTTCTTCATGCCATTCGCTTGGAATGTCATAGCCTTAGCCGCCTACGCTCCTCCTCAAGTCGAGCGTCAGCGGAAACTCGCTGCTGGCCTCGTCCGCAGGGGAATCGATGGAGCCGACAGTATGGCCGTGATCCTGGAACCGCGCCAGCCGCCGCGCCTGCGCCTCATAGGAATTGACCGGGAAAGTCTCGTAGCTGCGGCCTCCTGGATGCGCCACATGGTAAACGCAGCCGCCGAGCGAGCGGCCATTCCACAGGTCGAGCAGGTCGAATGTCAGCGGCGCATGCGGGGGTATCGCAGGGTGCAGTCCGGACGGCGGCATCCAGGCCTTGAAACGGACGCCGGCGACCGTGTCGCCGAACGTGCCGGTGGCCGTCATCGGCAGCTTGCGGCCGTTGCAGGTCACCACGTGCCGCCCCGGTACCATCCCCGTGGCCTTCATCTGCAGCCGCTCGACCGAGGAGTCGACGAAACGCGCGGTGCCGCCCACCACGTTCTCTTCGCCCAGCACGTGCCAGGGCTCCAGCGCGTGGCGGAGCTCGAGCGTTACGCCGCCATACTGCACCGATCCGTAGAACGGAAACCGAAACTCGCGCTGCGCCTCGAACCAGACCGGATCGAACGCGTAACCTGCGTGCGACAGATCGCCGAGCACTTCGAGAAAATCCTGCCAGACGAAGTGCGGCAGCATGAATCGGTCGTGCAAGGCCGTGCCCCATCGCACCAGCTTGCCCTGTTGCGGCTCGCGCCAGAACCACGCCACCAGCGCCCGCAGCAACAGCTGCTGCGCGAGACTCATACGCGCGTCCGGCGGCATTTCGAACGAACGGAATTCGATCAGGCCGAGCCGTCCCGTGGGACCGTCCGGCGAGTAGAGCTTGTCGATGCAGATCTCTGCGCGATGGGTGTTGCCCGTGACGTCGGTCAACAAATGGCGGAACAGGCGATCGACCAGCCACAGCGGGATGGTGCCTCCACCCGGTCCCGGCACCTGCGACAGCGCGATCTCCATCTCATAGAGACTGTCGTGACGTGCTTCGTCGATCCGTGGCGATTGGCTGGTCGGACCGATGAATAACCCTGAGAACAAGTAAGACAGCGACGGATGCCGCTGCCAGTAAACGATCAAGCTCTTCAAGAGATCCGGCCGGCGCAGGAATGGCGAGTCCGCGGGCGCGGAGCCGCCGAGCACCACATGGTTGCCGCCGCCGGTGCCGACATGCCGGCCATCGATCATGTATTTGTCGGTGCCGAGGCGGGACTGCCGCGCGTCCTCGTAGATCGCCCTCGTCGTTTCCACCGCCTGCCGCCAGCTGCTGGCCGGATGGATGTTGACCTCGATCACGCCGGGATCGGGCGTCACCTTGATCATGTCGAGGCGCGGATCATACGGCGGCGGATAGCCTTCGATATGCACCTTCGCGCCGATCTCATGCGCGGTTCGTTCGATGGTCGCGATCAGCGCCAGGTAATCTTCCAGCCGCTCGACCGGCGGCATGAACACGCACAGGATTCCGTTACGCGGTTCGATCGTCAGCGCCGTGCGGACGTAGCCGCCGACGTCGGCGGCGTCGACGGGCGGCGGACCCGGCGTGCGCGGCCCCGGCGCACGCGGTTGCGTGTAAAGCTTCTCCAGCTCCTCGCGGGTCGGCAGCGGCGGCCGCTGCTCGAGCGGATCCTGCGGATGGACGTACGGGTAGTCCATCGGCGGCATCCACGGCAGACTGCCAAGCGGCAGCCGCAATCCGACCGGCGAGTCGCCCGCCATAAGGAACAGCTTGCCGCGCCGCAGGTGCCAGCGTTCGCTCTTCCACTTCCATTCACGTGCCTGCGCATTCCACGGCTGGATCGGCAGCACGTAGCCCACAGGCTTGGTCAGGCCGCGCTCGAACGCGCGCACCATGCGGCTGCGCTCCTCGGCCTCCTCCATCTTCGGATCGAGCGCGTCGACGTTGACCGGAAGCGCGCCCTCCTTGAACAGCCAATGCGCCGGATCTTCATACGCCGGCAGCACGTTCTCGACACTCACGCCGAGATTGCTGGCAATACCCTCGAGCAGTCGTTCGGCCTGCGGGGCGTCGCCGCCGTTGCCATTGCCCTCATCCGCGACGATTTCCGGATCGTTCCAGATCGGTATGCCATCCTTGCGCCAGTACAGTGCAAAGGCCCAGCGCGGCAGGCTCTCGCCGGGATACCACTTGCCCTGCCCGTAATGCAGAAAGCCGTTCGGCCCAAAGCGCCGGCGCAATCGCCGCACCAATTCGTCCGCACGGACGCGCTTGGTCGGACCGACCGCCGCCGTGTTCCATTCCGCAGTTTCGAAGTCGTCGATCGAGATGAAGGTCGGCTCGCCGCCCATGGTCAGACGCACGTCCTGCGCGACGAGGTCGCGGTCGACCTGCTCGCCCATCTGATCGAGCTTTTCCCACATCTCGTCCGAGAACGGCCACGTGACCCGCGGCGCTTCGTGAATGCGGGTCACGCCCATGTCGAACTCGAACTCGGTCTTCGCCGGTTCGACGCCGCCCGTGATCGGCGCGGCGGAGCGATAGTGGGGCGCCGCGAACAGGGGAATATGCCCCTCACCGCACAGGAGCCCCGAGGTGGCATCGAAGCCGATCCAGCCCGCGCCGGGCAGATAGATCTCCGCCCAGGCATGCAGGTCGCAGAAATCGACGCGCGTTCCTTGCGGTCCGTCAAGCGGATCGATGTCCGCTTTCAGCTGGATGAGATAGCCGGACACGAACCGCGCCGCGAGGCCGAGATGCCGCGCGATCTGCACCAACAGCCACGCGGTGTCACGGCAGGAACCGGAGGCGAGCTTCAGCGTGTCGTCGGGCTCCTGCACGCCCGGCTCCATACGGATCACGTAGCGGATCTGCCGTTGCAGACTCGCGTTGAGTTCGACCAGCATGTCGACCGTGCGGGGCGCTGTCTTTGGCAGTGAGGCGAGCAGCGCCGCCAGCCGCGGACCCGCCGGCTCGGGTGTGCGATAGGCGGCCAGCTCCTCGACGATGTCCGCCTGGTAGGCGAACGGAAACTGCTCGGCATAGGGCTCGACGAAGAAGTCGAACGGATTGACCACCGACATGTCGGCGATCAGGTCGACCTCGATTTTCAACTCGTCGGTCTTCTCGGTGAAGACGTGGCGCGAGAACCAGTTGCCGTGCGGATCCTGTTGCCAGTTGATGAAATGGTCGGCCGGCGTCACCTTCAGCGAATAGCTGAGGATTTTCGTGCGGCTGTGCGGCGCGGGCCGCAGGCGGACGATCTGCGGACCGAGCGCAATCTTGCGGTCGTAGCGGTATCGCGTGAGATGACGAAGTGCGACGGTAATCGACACGCGGACCCTGCCCCTGCCCAAGAAGTTGCACCAGAGTCTGGTCCAGCTTCGCTGGATCAGACTCGTCTACCCCGCTTCTTTGGGCATGATCCGATCCGAAAACCGGTGCCCACTTTTCGGGATCATGCCCATCGCGAGCGTCCTGCGCATTGCCTGCGCTGTCAACGGACCGGCAGGCAGGTTAAAGGCCTAAGTAACGGAAATGGTGGATTTTTTTGGCAACCTGCTCACGCAATGGCCGGAGACAGGCTAATTTGCGCGCAACGCCCGCTTGGCGCATGGAACCCATGGTCCCGTACTAATGTTATCCGGCAGGACGATCGATGAGACTGTTCAAGTGTCAGGTCTGTGCGCAGCTTCTCTATTTCGAGAACACGCGCTGCGAGAAGTGCGAGCACGCGCTCGGCTATGAGCCCGTGCAAAACCGCCTCGTCGCGCTCGACCCAAGCGAACAATCAGGTGAACCGTCGAGCCAGCCGCTTTGGACCCTCGCGGGCCGCGCCGGCAAATCCTACAAGTTCTGCGCCAACGCGGCTCACGCGGCCTGCAACTGGCTGATCGATGCCGAATTGAACGACGATTACTGCCTCGCCTGTCGTCACAACGGCATCATTCCGGACCTCGGCAACCCGGAAAACGCCGCCAGTTGGCGAAAGATCGAAATCGCCAAGCACCGGCTGATCTACACCCTGCTTCGCCTGAATCTGCCGTTGCAACCGCGCAACGAGAATTCCGAAGGGCTGGTCTTCAACTTTCTAGCGGATTCGCCGTTCAATCCGAACGAGCGGATCATGACCGGACACGACAGCGGCACGATCACACTGGCGCTTGCTGAAGCCGACGACGTCGAGCGCGAACGGCGCCGTTCACAGATGGGCGAGCCTTACCGGACGCTGCTCGGGCATTTCCGCCACGAGGTCGGTCACTACTTCTGGAATCTGCTCGTGCGCGACACGGGCGGCGAGGCAAGCTTCGTCGACATGTTCGGCGATCACACGCGCAACTATGTCGAAGCGCTCCAGACCTACTACGCGCAGGGCGCGCCGGCGAACTGGCAGGACAATTTCGTCAGCGCCTACGCGGCCGCACACCCGTGGGAGGACTTCGCGGAAACCTGGGCGCATTACCTGCACATCGTCGACACCATCGAGATGGCGGGCGCGTTCGGTATCAAGGTCGAGCCGGTGCTAGACGACACCGGCGAACTCGACGCAACGATCGATTTCAATCCCTACCGCATCAAGGATTTCCGCAGCATCATCGATGCATGGCTGCCGCTGTCGTTCGCGCTGAACAACATCAACCGCAGCATGGGGCAGCCGGACCTCTATCCGTTCATGCTATCGCAGCCGGCAATCGCCAAGCTGACCTACATCCACGGCGCCGTCAGGGACATCAGCATTTCCGCGTTGATGAAGCAGGCGTGGCAGTCGTGGCAGGAACCCGGACCAGTCCCGGAGAAAACGTCTTAGAAGTCCGTTGGGTGCGCCCGCACGTTACCGCCCGTTGTTGGATTTCTGCTTTGTCGTAAACTTGCCGGAGCATTTTATGACATTGCCGTCCGTGCATGCATTTGCAGGAGCTGGATTGGCGACGGTCACACCGATAGCGACTGCGGCAAGCAAGATGATACGGATCATTTGGCACGTCCAAAGTTTATCAAGAATCCCTCAAGGCTAGAGCCGCTCACACGATTGTCAAGCGCACAAGCGAATCTTGCGAGCGAAGCGACGCCGAGAAGGCGCGCCTCCGCCAAACCAAATCTCATCGCGCCTAGACGACACCCTCCCAGCCGCGCTGGCGGATCAGCGCCCTCTCCTGCTCGCTCGCAAGCCTGTCCCATTCGGCCAGCAGCGGCTGCATCGTCTTTCGCCACAGTGCGGGGATCAGCGCGACGAACACCATGGTCTGGTAGCCGAACGGCAGCAGGGGCGCCTTGGGCGACACCTTCAGTTGCCAGAACGCCTTGGCCGCGAACATGTGATGGTCGGCGTGCATCGGCAAATTGTAGTGCAGCACGTTGGAGATGAGCCGTTTGCAATCCCAGGTGTGGCGCTGCTCGACCGGCTGATCGTCGGCGCGCACCAGGCCGAAATGCTGCACGTAGTTGACGAGTTCGTGCAGCAACCGGCCAAGCAAGGCGGCCGCGAGGAAGGCGAGCACGCCGGGCAAACCTGCCAGCACCGCTGCAACGGCGATGACACCCAAAGAGTAAAGCTGTCCGCTGACCACCCGGTTGCGAAGGCCGTAAGGTGCGAAGCCGAGCCGGCGTGCGCGTGCCGCCTCGAACACCAGCGCATCCATGAATTGGCCGGCGACGGTGCGCACGACGAACGCCAGGATGTATTCGCCACGCCGCGCCGTTGCCGGGTCGCGAAACGTCGCGACCTGCCGGTGATGGCCGTGCACGTGAAACGTCGTGAACGACGTGTTGAAGGTGAAGGCGAACAGTCCCCGCGCCGAAAGATAGGCCGGCATCACGCCGGTCCGGTGCGTGAGCTCGTGCCCGACCGTGGCGCCGAACACCGCGTAGCAGTAGCCGGTCAGAACGACAGCGCCGGCGACGTCCGCCTTGTCGGCGACGCTCCAGCTCGCAAGCGCGTCAGGCAGCAATCGCGGCAGGCCGGCCGCAAGGCCAGTTTGGTAGTCGACCGCGACCAGATGCAGCATCGCAAGCGTGATCAGAGCCAGCAACGGCGGCGTCGCATAAAGGTTTGCGTTGAAGAATGCGCGCTGCGCCTCCGAGAGGCGGCTTTCGTCGTCGCCCAGCGCCTCGTCCGCAGGGCCGCCGATCGCAATAATCGCGATCGCCACGATCCAGATCACCGCGCCACCGCTCAGGATCGCAACCAAAGCCGCGATCATCGCCGCACTGCCGAGCAGGTATCGCAGGTACTGCGCATTCATGGCGAATTGGTGTTCCCGACGGCGACCAGGGTCAATAGCGGACGGACAATATTGCGCGAAGAAGCGCCGCTACAAGGGCCAATCTTATGGCCATTTGCCCCTGACATGGTAGTCTGCTGCTGCTTCCGCGATTTGCCGTTGCTTGCCTGCTCGATCCTGGTCCTTGGGGGATACGACGAATGCAGAATGCTCAGGCGTCCTCGTTGAACGTCCTCCTCGTTTATCCGCGCTTCCTTGACAAGTCGTTCTGGAACTACAAGGCGACCTGTGAAGCCACCGGCGCGCGCTATCCCGCAGCGCCGCTCGGGCTGATCACGCTGGCTGCAATGCTTCCCGCCGAATGGAACCTGCGGCTGATCAATCGCAACACCGAGGCGCTGACCGACGCCGATATTGCATGGGCCGATGTCGTCATGACCGGCGGCATGCTGATGCAGCAATTCGACACCCTCGAGCTGATCGACCTGATCCAGGCGCACGGCAAGCCGGTGGCCGTCGGCGGGCCGGACATTTCATCGAGCCCGCATGTCTACGAGCAGGCCGACTTCAAGGTGATCGGCGAAGCCGAGGACGTCATCAAGGACCTGGTGGCGGCGATCCAGCGCGGCGAACGCCAGGGGCGGTTCGAAGCCGAGAAATTCCAGGTCGACGTCACCAAGAGCCCGGTGCCGCGGTTCGACCTGCTCAAGTTCGACCATTACCTGCACGTCGGCGTGCAATTCTCACGCGGCTGTCCGTTCACCTGCGAGTTCTGCGACATCATCGAGCTCTACGGCCGCGTTCCGCGCGCCAAGACCAACGCGCAGATGCTCATCGAACTCGACGCACTCTACGCCTGCGGCTATCGCGGCCACGTCGATTTCGTCGACGACAACATGATCGGCAACAAGAAGGCGCTGAAGAAGTTTCTGCCCGAGCTGGTCGCCTGGCAGAAGAAGCGCGGCTATCCGTTCGAGTTCTCCACCGAAGCATCGGTCAATCTCGCGGACGACGACGAGCTCCTCGGCATGCTGCGTGCAGCGAATTTCTTCGCCGTGTTCGTCGGCATCGAAACGCCGGATCCCGAAACGCTGGTGCTGACGTCGAAGAAGCAGAACACGCGCCGCGACCTGGTCGCCAGCATCCACAAGATCTACGCCGCCGGGATATTCGTAACCGCCGGCTTCATCGTCGGCTTCGACGGCGAGAAGAACGGCGCCGGCCGCGCCATTACTGCCTTCATCGAGGACGCCGCCATTCCGATCTGCATGGTCGGCCTGCTCTACGCCCTGCCGAACACGCAGCTCACGCGCCGCCTGGCGAAGGAAGGCCGCCTGTTCCCCAATCACGACGTGATGGTCAATCAGGCCGGCGATCAATGCTCGCTCGGGCTGAACTTCGAGACGACCCGGCCGCGCCAGGACATCCTGCGCGACTGCCAGGGTATCGTCCGCGACATCTACAATGCACCCGCCTATTTCGCCCGCGTCCGCCGGGTCGGGCTGGCGCTCGACTGCTCGCAGCATCGCACGCCGTTCGCGCCGAAGAAGGGCCTGTCGGACGTCATTGGCATCATCTGGGCGTTGTCGCGCATGCGCGGCGCGGCTTTCGAATTCTGGCGCACCCTGTTCCATTGCGCTGTTCGTAATCCGTACGCGTTCATTTCGGTGGTGAAGCTGTCGGCGCTCTACCTGCATTTCGGGCCGTTCTCGAAAACCGTCGCCGAGATGCTCGAAGAGAACATCGCGGCGCCGCTGAGCCACTGGCAGCGCCTGCCGTCATTGCGGCAGCAGACCGCAGATGCGCGAGCGGCAGCATTTGCGGAGCAGCCGGTACGCGTCGCGAGCTAGAACCCGGCCTTCGGAAACGTCCAGATCACCGCGATCATGCCGGCGGCGATCGCGACCACGAGCCAGACCTGATCGGCGCGCACCGGCGACCCGCTCCACAGCGAAGCCGCAGCAGCCAGAACCACGAGGATCGCCGTGAAGAAGATCTTCATGGCGGTCGACATGGTAGCGCGCCTCGTTGCCTGAAAAATCGCCGCGCCGGTCAGACGCGACTTGCGGGCTCGGTTGCGTGACCGCCGGTGCGCTCTGCCTCGGCGGGTGCCTCAGCGTCGGCCGGCATCGCCGTGACGGGGAGCCCCTGCTTCACATGCCGGTTGTCGTAACCGTTGAACAGATGCCCGAGCAGCCCGCGATTGAGATCCGAGGTGCCGAACAGCCAGTCGGCAATCGGAAAGGTCACGTTCATGTTCACGTTTGTCATCATGCGCGGATTGTGGTGCGCAGTGTGATGACGGCGCGTGGTATTGATCAGCGGGCAGTTCTTGACGAACCAGTTTTCTTCGCAGTGGCAGCACAGGTGGATGAATTCGTAGATCATCGCCATCGAGGCGACGACGGCAAGAAACAGCCAACCGCAGTTCGGCGAGAATATGAACCCGACCAGCGCGGCGAACGGGATCGTGATCAGGATCAGGATGGTGATGACGTAGGGCGGGAAGATCGTGATCCGCCAGTCGCGATGATCGTGAAAATGCATATCCTCATCGGTAAAATACTGATGATGATTGAGCATGTGATAGCGATGAATGATCTGCAGCGCCTTGATGGACGACTGCTGATGCATGAAGTTCTTGTGCAGGTCCCACTCGAACCAGTTGGTGACCAGGAACACGAGCGGCACCGTCAGCCACTCGAGCCACGAGACGTTCTCGATGTGCTGCACGCAGACATAGAGAACCGACAGGCCGGTGGCATAGACCAGGAACGCGTGGAAGTAGCCGTTGTACCAGCCAACGATCCGCGCCCGGTAAGCCTCCCGGAATTTGGCTGATCTTTCGCGGCTCATGCCTGGTTCCCGTCCCGCGCCAGAGCGCCCCCTCCAGCCGCCGGGATATCAGCATTTAGCATCTCGAATGCCACCCGATCAAACGGCATTCGGCCAGTACGGTCAAATGTGAATGATGCAGGCAAAACACAGTTTTAGATGCATTCCGAACTCGTGTGCCGCGGCAACTTGTAAATCCACAATCGCTCGGTTCTAATGCCGCGCAACCATACCCTCGTCAGGGTAGACTCTGGGGGCAGCGTGGCCGGAACCGACCGCCTGGAAGAACTGCGCGCACTGAAGCTGCTCGCCCCGCTGGTGAAGGACCTGCACCGGCCGAGCCCGCTTATCTACTGGAGCGACCTGCTCGGCTGCCTCGCGCTGGCGGCGCTCGGCCTTTATCTGTCGACGCCGTTTCCGGACACTGCCCTGCAAGGCTCGATCCCGGCGATTGCCGGCATCGTCGTCGCAGGGCTCGCGCTCTATCGCGCATCCTATTTCAACCACGAACTGTCGCATCAGGCACGCCAGCTGCCGGGCTTCGAGATCGGCTGGAACGTGTGCATCGGCATTCCGCTGCTGATCCCGTCCTTCCTCTATTACGATCATCTGAACCATCATTCGGTGCGCGGCTTCGGCACTGAATCGGATATCGAATACTTCGCGCCGAAACAGCGCGGATGGCGCGGCGCGGTGACGCTGGTCGCCGTCTGCGCCGTCCTGCCATTGCTCTACATCGCACGGTTTTCGGTGCTGCCGCCGCTCGCCTGGCTGAGCCCGAAAATTCGCGCCTGGGTCGACACGCGGGCGTCGGGCCTTGGTGTGCTCGGCCTGTCGCGCCGTCCGCCCCCCACCGCCGACGAGCGCTTCTCCTGGCGCGTGCAGGAAGCCGCGTGCTTCGTCTATCTCGGCGTCATGGGTCTGCTGCTGCTCACGGGCGTGACGACGATCAGCTCGCTCATGCAGTTCTACGCCATCATGAGCGTGCTGCTGCTCTTCCACGCGCTGCGCATCATGGTCGGGCATCGCTATGAATCGAACGGCGAACCGCAGGACCGCATCGAGCAGGTGCTCGATTCCTTCAACTTCCCGAAATACTCTTTTGCGACCTCGATCCTGGCGCCACTCGGCTTCCACCTGCACGCGCTACATCACCTGTTTCCGAAGATCCCCTACCACAACATGCCCGAAGCCCACCGGCGTATCGCCGCGGCGCTGCCGAAGGACTCGTTCTATCACCAGGTGGAGTCGGACAATTACTTCCGCGAGGTGGTGCGGTTCATGATGCGCAGGGATGAGGCAGCGCCGCAGAAGAAGCCTGAGGCCGAACAGCAAACGTTAGTCGCTGCTTCAAAGCATTAGTGACTGTCATGCGCGGGCTTGACCCGCGCATCCATCGCTCTTCACAGAAGGCTCTTGCGAAGCGGACGGATTGCCGGGTCATAGGCGAGCGAAGCGACGCCGTTCTTCGAACGGCTATGCCCGGCAATGACGCAACCCTCACCGCCATCGCGCCGCGATCTGCGCCGCAGCCCCGCGCCAGCCGTTGCCCTGCCGCTCGCTCGCACTCGGAATGGCCAGGATCCGCTTGAACAGGTCCCGGTCCGCATCCGCGCCGAACCAGTCGACCTGCCCCACCGCGAACGCCTCGTCGAACGACGCCCGCCCGGCGAGCAAATCGCGGAACAAGCTTGCGTTCATTGTCACCGTGCTCGTCGGCGACGATAGCGCGCCGGCACGGACCTTCATTCGGCCGTCCTCGACCACAAGCGAAAAATCACCCCCGACCGGTCCATTCAGGCACAGAAACAGCCGGCCCGAACGTCCGGCCAGGCCGCCGGGCGCACTGCGTGTCGCGCGGCCGAGCATCCACAACACCAGCAGCAGCTTCACGTCGAGGCGCCAGGGCGAGACCTCGCGAAACCGCTGCACGACGGAGACGGCGGTCGGATAGCGCGGCGACCAGCCAAGCTCACGCTTCGCGCGCTCGCTCGAGAGGATCAGCGGCGCTACCGCCCGCGTGGCCCATGACGGATCGGAAAGGACATGCAGGTTGAGCCGCGTCGTCAGCTCGTAAAGTGCAGTGTGGATGCCTAGCAGCGCCCGCGAGGTTTTGACCGCCGTGGCGCCTGTCTTCTCGGCAAGCTCCGACGACGGCAGCAGTTCGTCAGCCCCCGCGTTGAATGCGCCCCGCCCGCCTGCACGTACCGACAGCACCAGCAGGGCAGCGACATCCTCGTCCCAGACGATCGGCAACGGATAACCGCCGAAATCCGGAATCCAGCCGATCCGCAGCACCATGCCGAGCAGGTGCGGCATCTGCCGGCCCATCAGAACGTTGGCGCGGATGCGGCTGATGGCGATGTCCGGGTGCTGCGGCTCGACCTCGTCAAGAAAGGCCTCGACATCGTACTTGCAGCAGGCGTAGGCGAAGTCCGCCTGTCGCACCCGCGGCGTCGCCTCGACGATCGGCACCGGATGCCCCGGCACGCAGCCGTAAGCGGTGACCGAGGAGACGAACGCCATCGTCTTCACACCCGCGGCGGCCGCTGCCCGAAACACGTTCTTGCTGCCGTCGACGTTGACCGCGCGATAGACGGCTGAGCGCTCACCGCCATTGATGATGAACGCACAGTGGATCAGCGCATCGACACCCTGCAGGTTGTGCGCAAACTGCGGATCGCACACGTCGCCGACAATCGCCTGTAGCCTCGGCGAGCTGATGAACGGTGGACGCCGGTCGATCGAGATCACGCGCTCGATGCTTGGATCGACGAGCAGCCGCCGCAGCACGTGGGTGCCGAGCTGTCCCGATCCGCCGGTCACTGCGACGATGCGCGGAGACGCCAAGAGTTTCCTCGCCGAATTGTGCGGGTCAGTCCGCCGTGCGAATGTCCCATCAAGATGTCATTTAAGCCGCTCAGCCTGCACGGATCAATCGGATTGCGCGCCGCAAGTCTTTTGCGACTTGCGCATTCGGCCATTGCCGTTGTCGCGCGCCGCGCCCTGCGCGGGCCGCTGCGCCCGTCCTGGAGCCTTGCATTCGAAATCGCGACGCGGTTCTTCCAGGCGCAGGACGCACGCGTGCGTTCTGTCGCGCCTTCTGGTGACATCGCGCGCTGCCGCGCCATCGCCGACAGTCTGGTGTTCTACCGCCCGGCCCTGAACGAGGTCCGCATCGAAGCTGAACCGCACATTCCCGGCGCATGGTTCATCGCCCCGCGCCCCGGCCCGACCGTGCTCTACCTTCACGGCGGCGGCTATGCCTTCTATCCGAAGATGACCGACAACATCGTCGCCGCCGTGGCGATGGCCGTGGGCGGCCGCACATTCGTGCCCCACTATCCGCTTGCACCGGAACATCCGTTTCCCGCGCAGCTCGCGGCCGCCCGCGGCGCCTATCGATGGCTGCTCCAGAGCACACCGTCCTCACAGATCGTCTTCGCGGGCGACTCGGCCGGCGGCCACCTCGCGCTGCTGCTGCTGCTGACGCTGAATGAGCTGCCGAGACCCGCCGCGGCCATCGCCATCTCGCCATGGACCGATCCCCGCAACGGCGGCGCGAGCGTCGCTGCCAACACCGCTTTCGACTGGATGTCACCGGCCATGGGCGACCAGCTCGCGCGCTGGGCCGGACCGGAGTTCACTGATAATGCCAGCCTCACCGAATGGCCCGACGTCCGCGACCTCGCCGCCCTGCCCCCGGTGCTGATCCACGCTGGCGAAGCGGAAATCGCCCGCGACATGATCGAGCAGTTTGCCCGGCGCGCAACGAGCGCCGGCGCGCCAGTGACGTGCCGGACCTGGCCCGACATGAACCACAACTTCCACGGTTTTGGCGAGATGATGCCGCAGAGCCGCGACGCGCTCGCCGAGATCGGCGCATTTGTGACCGAGCATTGCAGGTAGCACCGGCCTCATACTCCGTCGTCATCCCCGCGCATGCGGGATCCAGTATTCCAGAGCGTCAGCGTTTCAACCACCGGCGCTGCGGCGTACTGGTTGCCCGCCGGAGCCTGTCATCGGGCCGCGCTTCGCGCGTGGCGGGCATGACGGTTGAGATTTGACTTTGACTTCTATTCCGCCGCCGTCGCAGACGAAGACGACTGCACCGCTGCCGCGCGGAAGCGGTCGATGTCGTCAGCCGAAGGGAACCATGCCCCGCAATGCAGCGGCGCAGCCGTGATTCCCATGGTCGCGAACGCGGCAAAATAGGCGCGGCAATCGTCGAGGCTGGCTTCGCCGACCGTCGGCTTCAAGCCGTTCGCCTGTGGCAGCAGGGCGGACAGGATGCAGCCGGTGATCATCCGTTCAGACGGCAGCAGCGCCGAGGCGATACGGCTGCGGGCGAAGCCCGGGATCGCCGGCGGCAGCGCGATATCCCACTTCACGCCGCCCGGCACCTGCACGGAGCCGCCGGATACGAACAGGATATCGCCGGACTGGCGGAAGCGCCGCAGGGCCGTCGCGAGATCGAAGCAGAGCGGGAATGAATCATCGACGATGATCGCGCCCGGCCGCAGCTGCTCGACCGCGACCACGTTCGGCACGTTGGTCGCGCCGACGAAGACATCGGCGTCATAGGCCTCGCGCGGCAGCGGCCCGGTCGTCGTCAGCACGCGGACATCGCCGCGGAAGCCGAAGACGGACTTCGCCTCCTGCGCCAGCTTTTCCAGCTCGGCGCGCTTGGCGACGACGTCGCACAGCGTGATCTGCTCCGGATGGTCGATGCAGCCGAGCACGGTGCGCAGAGTCGCAGTGCCGATTGCGCCGAGGCCGACGAAGCAAAGGCGCTCCTTGCGGATATTGCGCCGCGCGGCCGACAGCACCGATTGCAGCGTCAGCCCCATGGCTGAAGCCGTCGCCGCATGACCTGTCGTCAGCGCCGCGCCGCTATCGCCACTCAGGACACGGCCGAGGTCGGTCACCGCCGGGATCAAGCCAGTGAGCGAGACGGTTTGCGCGCCCAGCCGTCCGGCATAGGCGACCGCCTGGTCGATGCTGGTTCGCGCCTTGTCGGGGTCGGCGAAGAACTCGCGTGCACCGCTCGGCACGACGACGAGCGCGATCGAGCCGGTCGACAGGTGCCCCACGCCGGTCCAGAACGGCTGCGCGTCATCCTTGCGCGCTGCGAACTGCGCCCTGAACAGCGGCGACGAGACGATCTCGTCAGGCAGATAGGCAATGGCCGCAGCATCCACCCGCGCAAGTCCGCTCTCCGCCCGCACCAGCGGCAGCGGCCGCCAGTAGGAATGCCCTGTCGCCACCGCGGCGCCTTCGGCCAGTGCCGCCGTATTGGCCGCCGCAGCGGTCTTCTCGGCAATGCATTCGGCGAGCGAGACGACCGAAGCCGCCCGCATCAGGTCGGCGGGACCAAGCTCCACATTGAGAACGTCGCTGACGCGCGCGAGATAGCGCATGCCGAGCAGCGAGGTACCGCCGGCTTCAAAGAAATTGTCCTGCACGCCGACGTCGTCGGAGCCGATCACATCCTTCAGCACCGCAAGCAGCTTTTCCTCGACCGGGTTGCGCGGTGCGACGCGCGTCTCGCGCTTGCCGGCGAGCGCGACAGCGCCCGCCACCAGCCGCTCGCGATCGATCTTGCCGTTCGGCAGCCGCGGCAGCGCCTCGACGATGGCCACGTTGGCCGGCACCATGTAGCTCGGCAGCGCTTCCTTCAGGTGCGCGACCAGCCCTTGCGGGTCCGCGACGGCCCCCTGCTCCAGCACGACATACGCGCCGATGCGCGCGTCGGCGAGATTGCTTCCGTGCACCACGGCGACGGCCGCACGCACGGATGGATGCCCACCAAGCCGCGCCTCGATTTCACCGAGCTCGACGCGGAAGCCGCGGATCTTCACCTGCTGGTCGCGCCGGCCGAGATAGACCAGCGCGCCATCGTGACCGCGCCGGACGAAGTCGCCGGTGCGGAAGCACAACGCGCCGTTCGGATCGAGCGGATCGGCAACGAAACGCGCAGCGGTCCGCTCGGGATCGTTCAGGTAGCCCCGCGCCACGCCCTGCCCGCCGATCAAAAGCTCACCCGGCACGCCTTCCGGCACACACTGCAGGTTCTCATCGACGATGTAGCAGATGGTGTTGGCGATCGGCCGTCCGATCGGCACCGATCCGCCATCAGCCGTGACTTGCGCGGCCGTCGACCAGATCGTCGTCTCCGTCGGCCCATACAGGTTCCACAGCGTGTCGACGCGCGCCGCCACCGCATCGGCCAGGGCGCGCGGCAACCGCTCGCCGCCGACCAGCGCCGTGAAATCGCGCGCGCCGTCCCATCCGGCGTCGAGCAGCGTCTGCCAGGTCGCCGGCGTCGCCTGCATGGCGGTGATGTCACCGTGGTCAAGACGCGCAGCCAGCCGGCGCGGATCGCGCAGCATGTCCTCGTCGGCAACGACGACGCGACCGCCCAGCGTCAGCGGCAGCAGCAGCTCCAGCCCGGCGATGTCAAACGCGATCGTCGTCACCGCCAGCAGACTGTCGGTTGGCGTCAGCGAGAGTTCCGCGCCCATCGCCGCCATGAAGTTCGACAACCCGCTGCGGAGAACCTCGACGCCGACCGGCTTGCCGGTGGAACCGGAGGTGTGCAGCACATAGGCGAGATCGCCCTTCTTCCGCTCGATCGCACCGCGTGGCGCGAACTGCGTCAGCGTCTCCGCGGTGATCACCGGGCAGCCGGCAAATGCGCGCACCGCGGCCGCGGACTTCTCATCGGCGATGATCAGCTTCGGCGCGGCGTCTGCGAGGATTTGCCCAAGCCGCGCCGGCGGATGCGACAGGTCGAGTGGCAGATAGGCCGCGCCGGTCTCCAGCACGCCAAGCATCGCGTTGACGAGCGAGCCCGAGCGCGACATGCAGACGCCGACAAGCGCACCCGGCCCGACCTCACGCAGCGCAAGCGCCGCGGCGATCGCGTCGATCCGCTGCATCATCACGCGATAGGTCTGGCCGCCGTCCACGCCTTCGACGGCGATCTCGTCCGGATTGTCCGCGGCCGCCTGACGGATCGCGTCGCAAACGTCGGGATAGTCGGCAAGCACCGGACCGGTGATGGCCCGCGCCGGGCCCGGCCGCGGCGCGACGTCGGGGATCGGTGCCTCCACCGACCGCGAGACGCCCTGCAGGATCGCCTCATAGCGCGCAACGAACCGGTCGATGGTCTCCGCATCCCACAGGTCAGTGCGGTAATCGACGACGCCGTAAATCTCGCCGCCGAACTCCTCGAGCAGGAAGGTCAGCTCGAACTGTGCCCGGTCACGCTTGGCGGCCAGCGCTTCGATCCTGAACTCGCGCACATTCAGGCCCGCACCCTCGGTGTTGAGCAGCGTCACCGCAAAACCGTTCGAGTCGAGCGACGCCGAGCGTTCCATGGCGAACATCACCTGGAACACCGGCGATCGGCGCGGGTCGCGCGTCAACTGCAGCTCGCGGACGATGCGTGCGAACGGATATTCCTGATGCTCGAGTGCGTTCCGCACCCTTTCATCGACACTGCCCAGCAGCGCCTTGAAGCTCTGCGCCGGATCGAGCCGCGTGCGTATCGGCACGGGATTGACCAGATAGCCGACGCTATCCTCGAACTCCGGCTTGATCCGCCCGCCGACCGGCACGCCCACCACAAAGTCAGTGTCGCCGGTCAGGTCGTGCAGCAGCACGTTGAAGGCGGACAGCAGCAGCGAGAACAGCGTCGTTCCCTGCTCCTGCGCGGTGTCGATCAGTTGCCGGCTGAGCAGGCTCGGAATGGAAATCTTGCGCGAGGCGCCGGGCCCGCGCTGGTTCTGCGGCCGCGGATAGTCGGTCGGCAGCGTCGTGCCGATCGGCGCGCCGGCCAGTTCCTCCGACCAGAACGCGAGATGACCCGCGCCGGTCGCACCCGACGACACGCTGTTCTGCCAGTTGACGAAGTTCGCGTAAGAGCGCGCCGGCGCCGACCAGCGCACCTGGGCGCCCGCACGCAGCGCGAAATACGCCTCCAGCATCTGCTCGACCATGATGGCGATCGATGTCGCGTCGGCCACGATGTGATGGACGTGCAGCAGCACGACGTCGTCGTCGGCGCGGCGGAAGTGATGCAGGCGGACCAGCGGACCGGCGCCGAGATCGAACGGCCGGTTGGCCTCGCGGTCGATCTCCGTGCGAACCGCGGCTTCGCTCCACGACGTCATGTCCTCGAAGCGGACCTTGAACTCCGACGGATCGAGCGCCGTCGGCACCGGACCGTTGGCGTCGGCGGGGAACGATACGGTGAGGCTGTCGTGGCGGGCGACCACCTGCTGGAACGCGTTGCCGAGTTGCTCCGTGTCGACATGCGGGCGGACGGAGATGCACATCGCCAGCCCGTAGGCCGGGCTGCCCGGAGCGAAATGCTCCACGAACCACAGCGCCTCCTGGCCGATCGACATGACCGGACCGGAGCTATCGCCACCCGTGGACGCGGTCGCGGAGGAATCGGCCGCGGACGAGTCGATCTTGTCGAGGATCGCCTTGGTGATGTCCTGCGCAGTTGGCTTTTGCAGGAACGAGCCGATGGCGAGCGCGATGCCGAGCTGCGCCTCGACGCGGTTCTTCAGCTCGAACGAGGTGAGCGAGTCGAGGCCGATGTCGGACAGCGGCCGGTCGAGCTCGACCGACGCCGGCGTCACCTTCAGCACCGCAGCGATTTGCTCGCGCAGGAACTGGATGACAATCGGCGGCCTCGCCTCCTCGTCTGTGGCGAGGATTTTCGCGCGCAGATGCTGCCCGCCGCGGTTCTCGTCCTGGCCGTCGCCGATCAAACCTGCGACGCGCGGAACGCCGGCCAGCATCGGGTTGGCGCGCGACAGCGTCGGCCAGCGCACGTCCGCATAGACCACGCTCGCGCAATCACGCGTGAGCAGCTCGCCGAGACCGGTGAGTGCCTCCTTGACCGGGATCAGGCTGACGCCCGACTGCGACAGGAAGCGCGCCACATCCGCATGATGCGCCAGGAAGCCGGTCTCGCCGATGGCGCCCCAGGCGACCGTCAGCGCGGGCAGCCCCTGCGCCCGCCGCAGCTCCGCCAGCGCCTCGAGCGAACGGTTGGCGCCTGCGTAATGCGCTTGCCCCATCGAGCCGAGATGAGCTGCGACGGAGGAGTAAGCGACGAAGAAGTCGAGCGGCGCGTCGCGCGTCTGCTCATGCAGATGCCAGGCGCCCAGCACCTTCGGTTCGAACACGCGACGAATACGGTCGAGTTCGAGCTGGGCCACCAGCGCATCGTCGATGACGCCCGCGGCGTGAATGACGCCCCGCAGCAGCACGCCAAGCTCGGCCACCCTGCCCAACGCGGCGGCAACGCCTTCGCGGGTTGCGACGTCGGCAGCCACGGCGACAATCTGCGCGCCTGCGGCGCGCATCACGTCGAGCTCTTCGGCCGGCGCTTCGCCCGAGCGGCTGACCAGCACCAGGTTCCTGGCGCCGAGGTCGACAAGCCACTTCGCAGTGGCAAGTCCGAAGCCGCGCAAGCCGCCGGTCACGAGATACGCCGCATCGGCGCGCACGATCTGCGCCACGCCGCCGATGGTTTCGACCTGCGGCGCCGGCGCGTCATAGGACACCACGATCTTGCCGATGTGCCGCGCCTTGGCCATGTGCCTGAACGCGTCGGCGACTTGCGACAGCGGGAAGTTCTCCACCGGCAACGGATCGAGACGGCCTCTGCCGAGATCGGACAGCACACTTTCGAGCTCGTTGCGCAGCCGGTCAGGACGTTCCTCGGCCAGTCGTGCAAGATCGATGGCGAAGAACGAGACGTTCTTCCGGAGCGCGCGCAGGCCGATCGGCGTGTCGGCATAGATGTCGCGCTTGCCGATCTCCAGGAAGCGCCCGCCCGACGCCAGCAGGTTGAGGCCCTTTTCGAGGAATGGGCCGGGCAGCGAATTCAGGACGAGGTCGACGCCGTAGCCGTTCGTCGCCGCAAGCACGCCGTCAGCGAAATCGAGCGAACGGGAATCGAAGATGTGCTTGACACCGAGCTTGCGCAGGTAGGCGCGCTTCTCGTCGCTGCCGGCGGTCGCATAGATTTCCGCGCCGTGGCGGCGGGCGACCGAAATCGCCGCGAGGCCGACGCCGCCGGTCGCCGCGTGAATCAGGACCTTCTCGCCCTTCTGGATGCGGCCGAGGGTCGCGAGCGCGTATTGCGCTGTCGCATAGGCCGTCGGGATGGCCGACGCCTGCGCAAACGTGAATTTCTTCGGGATCTCGAACACCAGCGCCGCCGACACCGCCACCTGCGAGGCGAACGCGCCGCTCGTCACCGCGACCACGCGCTTGCCGAGCAAGGCGGGATCGACGCCGGCGCCGACCTGCCGCACGATGCCTGCGCACTCAAAACCAAGCCGCTCCCAGGCCGGTCCGACCTCGGCTTCCGCCGGCAGCAGGCCCGTCGCCGCCATCACGTCGCGGAAGTTCAAGCCGACGGCGTGCACTTCGACCAGCACCTCGCCTTCGCCCGCTATGCGCGCGGGCGTCTCGCGCAGCAGGAGATTGTCGATCACGCCTGCACTGCTCATGGTCAGGCGGAATTCGGGGCTGCGGTTCGCCAGGTCCCAGGCGATGCGGCGCTTCGGCAACGCCTCGTCGGGCACGCGCTCGAGACGGACACCGAAGCGGCGGGTGCCGCGGAGCGCGATCTCGGTCTCGCCGGCTGCGCCGAGCAGCTCTGTCGCCAACTCGTCGGCCGACCGATCGGCCGGATCAAGGTCGATCACCAGCTGCTTGAAATCCGGAAACTCGTTGCCGATCGTGCGCGCGACGCCCGGGATGCCGGCGTGCAGCATGCTCTGCTCGCTGCGCGCGGCCTCGCCCACGGTGGCCGTGCCACGCGTGACGGTCACGAGTTGCACCGGCAGTGCCGCGGTCGCGGCGGCCTTTGCCAGTGCGATCAGCGCTTCTGAGCCGAGCTTCTGCGCCTCGGCAATCCGAGCGGCGGAAATAGCGGCGTCCGATCCATCGAGCGCCCATAGGTGCACGATCCGCGAAATGCCTGCCGGCGACACAGCTTCCAGCAGTTTCGCAAAGCTGTCCGCATCCGGAGCGCATTCGAAGGTCTCGTCGTCGCGCCGACGGAATTCGGCTGCGGCAAAAGCTCGAACGGCCTTGATGCCTTGCTGCGCAAGGCGCCCCGCCAGCGCATCACCGATTCCGCCGCGATCGGCGAGGATCAGCCAGCTGCCCTCCGGCCGCCCCTCCACCTCTGCTGCCTCCGGCGCCGGAAGCTCGACCCATTGCTCCTGATAATGCGCAGGACCGCTGGCCGTCTGCTGCTGCGCCGGCTGGGTGACCTGTCTGCAGGTGAAGCCTTCGATCAGCGCGACCAGCCGTCCGGCCTCGTCGATGATCGAGATGTCGGCGATGATGTTCTCGCCGTCGTCCTCTTCCGCCGCAACGGCGCGGCTGAACACCGCCGCTCCCGGCTTGCGAAAGAAGCGAAGCCGCCGGATCGCTATCGGCAGCGCCAGCGTGTGGCTGTGCTCTTCCTTCTGATCGAAATCGCGGAAGCCGCGGATCACCTGGAAGCAGCTGTCAAGTACCGACGGATGCAGCAGGTAGTCGCTGCACGTTCCGGCCGCTTGCGGCAGGCCGATGCGGCCGAGCACCTGACCGCGTTCGCGCCAGATCGTCTCGACGCCCTGGAACGCCGGGCCGAACTCGTGTCCTTCCGCGCGAAGCTCGCGATAGAAACGCGTGCGCTCGAAATGCGCCGGCGGCTCGATCTCCGGTGTCCACGGCTTCAGCTTGGGTTCGGCGCCGGACCACGCGCGCAGACGGCCCGATGCGCGCAGCACCCAGTCGCCGTCCTCGTTGCGCATCCGGCTCTTGATCTCGACGATACCGCGCCCGGTATCGACCGAGGTCTGCACGAACTGGATCGCATCCTCCGACAGGATCAGTGCATCGTGGAACGCGATCTCCTCCAGCTCCCATGCCTGGTCCGGCAGCGTCTCGCGCGCCGCGGCCAGCATCAGCTCGACGTAGCCTGCCGCTGGAAACACCGCGCTGCCGTTGACGACGTGGTCGATCAGGTACGACGGCGCCTCGGCGCTGATGTGCGCCTGCCAGGAAGGAACCGCGCTGCCGAGACGATAGCCGAGCAGCGGATGCACGGGCGCGGAGAAGCGCGCGGCCCTGGATTCCTCGGATTCCGACCAGAACGTCTTTCGCTCGAAGCGTTGACGCGGCAGCTCGACGAAATTCCAGTTCGGCGGAGCGACGCGCGCCCAGTCGACAGCGACGCCCGCAAGATGCAGGTCGGCCAGCGAGCGCGAGATGTAGTCGCGATCTTTCTCCTCCCTATGCAAAGAGCCAACAACGGTCCCTTCGCGGCCGCAATGGGCAAGGCAGGCACGCACCGGTCCGGTCAGCACCGGATGGGCGCCGAGCTCCACAAAGGTGTTGAAGCCGTCGCCGATCGCAGCCTCCGCCGCCTGACGGAACAGCACCGGATAGCGCATGTTGCGCCACCAGTAGTCGGCGTCGAGTTCGCCGGCCTCGATCAGCTTGCCGGTGACCGTCGAATAGGCCGGCACCGTCGGCTCGCGCGACGTCATCGCCTTCAGGCTGGCGCGTAGCTCGGTCTCGAACGGATCCATCTGCCTGGAGTGGAACGCGTAGTCGATATGCAGCAGGCGGGCGAACACATCGCTGCGCGCGAGCTTCAGCTCCTCGACGAGGCGCTCGGCCTCGCTGCGGCGGCCGGCGACCGCGACCAGCTCCGGTCCGTTGACGGCCGCGACCTCGAGGTCGATCTGCATCTGATCGAGCAGCTTCTGCGTTTCATCCGCCGACAGCCCGATCGCCGCCATACCGCCGAGCAACCGCGATTGCTCCTGCAGCCGGCTGCGGTGATAGACGACCTTGACGCCATCCTCGAGCGAGATCGCGCCTGCGACATGCATCGCCGCCATCTCGCCGATGCTGTGGCCGATGGTGGCTTCGGGTTCGATGCCCCATGCTTTCCAGCGCGCGGCAAGCGCAACCTGTAGCGCAAATGTCGTCGGCTGCGTGACGAAAGTCTGGTCGACGCGCGAGCGTTCTTGCGTCGCGAGCAATTCATTTAGCAGCGACCAGCCGGACAGGCCACGGAAGATCTCGTTGCATTCCTCGACCTTGCGGCGGAACACCGGATCGCCGTTGAGCAGGCCGCGTCCCATCGCCCACCAGTGCGCCCCCTGCCCCGTGAACACGAACACGGTGCGCGCCCGCTCACCGCGGCGGCCGCTGACGACACCGGCGCGCGGCTCCTTGTGTTCGAACGCACGGAAGCTGGCAGCCGCCTGCTCGACACTGTCGGCCAGCACGACGACGCCATGCTCGAGGTGCGAGTGACGCAGCGCCAGTGTGCCGGCGACGTCGGCCAGCGCGGCCTTGCCGCTTTCGAGTGTCGCCGCGAAATCGCCCGCAAGCGCTTCGAGCGAGGCCCGGCTCGGCGCCGAGAGCGGCAGCGCCAGCGGGAAATCGCCTTCGATGGTTTGCGTGCCCTGCACCGGCAGCCGCGTCGGCGGCTGCTGCAGGATCGCGCATGCATTGGTGCCGCCGAATCCGAACGAGTTGACTGCAGCGAGGCGCGTCGCGCCGTCGCCGGGGAACGGCGCCAGGCTGTTGTTGACGCGGATGCCCAGTTCTTCGAAACGGATGTTCGGACTGGGCTTCTGAAAATGCAGGTTCGACGGCACCTGGCCGTTCTCGACGCACAGTGCAGCCTTGATCAGGCCGACGATGCCGGCTGCAGGCTCAAGGTGGCCGATGTTCGACTTGATCGAGCCGATCACACAGGTCTTGTTCTTGCCGGAGCTCTTGCCGAACACGCGGCCGATCGCTTCGGCCTCGATCGGATCACCGACCGCAGTACCGGTGCCGTGCGCCTCGACATAGTTGACCTGCAAGGGCGCGATCGCCGCTCGCCGGCAGGCTTCGCGCAGCATCGCCATCTGCGCGTCCATGCTCGGCACGGTGATCGTCGTGGTGCGGCCGTCCTGGTTGACGGCGGTGGCGCGAATAATCGCGTGGATGCGATCGCCGTCGGCGATCGCGCGCGTGACGGGCTTCAGCACCACCATGCCGGCGCCCTCGCCACGCACGTAGCCGTTGGCGCGGGAGTCGAACGCCTTGCAGCGGCCGTCGGGCGACAGCATCGAGGCGCGGCTGAAGGTGACGGTGACGTCCGGCGTCAGGATCGCGTTGACGCCGCCGCACAGCGCCATCTCGCAGGCACCGTTGCGGATTGCCTGGCACGCAAGGTCGAGCGCCACCAGCGACGACGAGCACGCGGTGTCGACGGACAGGCTGGGACCGCGCAAGTCGAAACGATGCGAAAGACGATTAGCGGCGATGCTCAGCGCACCGCCAGTCGAGGTGTGCACGTCGATATCGGGGCGGCCGAATTTCTGGATGCCGTGATAGTCGCTGTGCGAGATGCCGATGAAGACGCCAGTGTCGGTGCCCGGCAGCTTGTCGATCTGCACGCCTGCATCTTCGAGCGCGCGCCACGCGGTCTCCAGCAGCATCCGCTGCTGCGGATCCATCACGGCGGCTTCGCGCGGCGAGATGCCGAAGAAGGCCGCATCGAATTCGGCGATGTCCTTGACGAAGCCGCCCCACTTGGTCGGCGTCTTGCCTGGCTTGCCGGGATCCGGATCGAAGACGGCGGCGTTGTTCCAGCGGTCGGCAGGAACTTCGCTGATGCCGTCGCGGCCTTCGCAGAGAAATTCCCACAGCGCCTGCGGCGAGCGAACACCGCCGGGCAGAATACAGCTCATTCCGACAATAGCGATGCCGGCGCCGAATTCGGAAACGACCGCGTCCTGCTGCATGCTGCGCCTACCTCGACCCCAAACCCGCAGCCATACGCAACTCGATCGCGCCGTCGTGCGCGCGTTCTCCTGCCCGCGCGCCGACGGCGACATGGCCTGCGAATTCGTCACCCAGTTCGAGTGGCGTCAGTGACCAGCCGCCTCTCACATCATCTCGCAGCACCACACGCTCCGATCCGGGCTCTGCGAGCCGCACCGGCACCTTGCCGTTGATCCCGGCAAATCCGAGGCCACGCGCCTTCACGAACGCCTCGCCGGCGGTCCAAAGTCCCAGAAAGACGGCGTCCTGGCGTGGGCGCTCGACGGAGAGCAACTGCTGGGCCACGTCGAGGCCGAAAAGGTCGGCCGCAATCCTGATCCGGTCCGGACATGGGCGGTACGGCTCCACATCGACGCCGACTGACGCGCCCTGCGCAATCGCGACGACGGAGAGCCCTTTGGTGTGCGACACGCTGAAATCGACCGCGGCCTGTGGTGCGTCGAGTGAAGGCTTGCCCCAGCGGTTGTAACGAAAGGTCAGCGCCTTCGGCGCCACGCCGGTCTCACGCCCAAGAATGCTGCGCAGCGCAGCGCGGGTCTTGATGAAGGCGTCGCGGTCGACCTTCGCTTTCAGCCGAGCGGCTTGCGCACTTTCCTCGGCATCGAGCAGGGCAACTTCGGTCGCTTCAAGCCCGCGGTCGTTCCGGAACGCCCAAATGCGACAAGGTAAACCTGACATGCCCGCGCGGCCCCCGCCGGTTTCAACCGTCCGCGCACGCGCGGCGCCAAACTTTGCAAATAGTTCCGGCCTTCACCCCAAGCCTTTAAGAAGGCTAACCTACGACATTGATTGGAATACTTGCAATGTGCGGCGATGCGATATGATTTTGAGTGCATCCGACTGACAACTCTAGAGATTTGCTGTGCTGAGCCTCGGTTGTCCGGCGCTTGCACCGCTACGCGGCCGATCATTGTTGCAAATTCGCAGCAGTGGTCTGATTTCCTCCGAAACGACGTCTTTGGCGGTTCCGATGGAAGCGAAAACGACTGATGTTCGAGGAAATCGGAGCGGTTGCCCTTGGCTGAAGCAAGACCATCCACTGAACCTCGCATTTGTGTGATCGGCGCGGGGCCGTGCGGCCTGGCGGCGCTGAAGAACCTGCTTCAGGCCGGATGTCGAAATGTGGTCTGCTACGATGAGAGCAACAGCATCGGCGGCAACTGGGCCTATTCGGAAGACCCGCAGCGCATCAGTGTCTACGAGTGCTCGCACATCATCTCGTCGAAACGCATGTCGTCGTTCGATGACTTTCCGATGCCGGACAACTATCCCGACTATCCCTCGCATCGTCAGCTGCTGGCGTATTTCACGAGCTACGCCAAAGCCTTCGATCTCGAGCCTCATGTTCGCCTGAAATCGAAGGTCGAGCGCTGCACACGCATGGCGGACGGCCGCTGGACGGTTCGCGTGATCGCGAACGGCGAAGCGCGCGACGAGGTGTTCGACTGGCTGGTCGTGTGCTCCGGCCACCACCGTCAGGCGTTCGTTCCCGAGTATCCGGGAGCGTTCGCGGGAACCGTCACGCACTCCTCCGCCTACAAGCGGCCCGATGCGTTTCGGAACAAACGCGTGCTTGTGGTCGGCGCCGGCAACTCGGCCGCCGATATCGCGGTCGATATCTCGCGCGTCGCCTCCCTCACCGCGCTCAGCATGCGCGAAGGCACCTACTTCATTCCGAAGCTGATGTTCGGCCAGCCGGTCGACGTCGTCTACGCCTTCTGGAAAGGCATCATCCCAAAACCGCTGTTTCAATCGATCTTCAAGCTGTCGCTGCGGCTCGCGATCGGCAAGTGGGAAGATTATGGCCTGCAGACGCCGACCACTCCGCCGCTCACTAAGCATCCGACGCTGAACTCTACGGTGCTCGAGGCGCTGCGGCACGGCAGGCTGACCGCGCGGCGCGGCCTCGAACGCTATGACGGGTCGGAGGTGTATTTCACCGACGGAACCCATGAGCCGTTCGATGCCATCGTCATGGCGACCGGCTTCCGCACGGCGTTCCCGTTCTTGAGCGAACCTGTCGCCGGCTGGGACCTGACGAAAACGCCGCCGCTGTATTTGAAGATGATGCACCAGTCGATCGACAATCTGTTCTTCATCGGTCTGTTCCAGCCGATCGGATGCATCTGGCAGCTTGCGGACTATCAGGCGCGGATCGCGGCGCAGCAGATCAAGGGACGGCTACAGCGTCCTGCGGATATCGCCAGCCGCATCCAGCGCGAGGTGACGACACCGCATTGGCGTTTCGATCCCTCGCCGCGCCACGCCATCGAAGTGGACTATCACGATTTCCGCCGCGAGCTGATGCGCGAGCTCGCGCCGCTTGCTGCATGAGACGGGATGCGTTGAGATGAAGCGGCGCCTGTGCTAAGCGAGCGCCGCCAGAAGTAGCAAGTGGGGGACGACATGCAGCGAGTGATGCAACGTTTGAGTGCCGCGCACGATCCTGTGACACACTTGCGACGCGCCGCCCTGCTGGCAATGGCACTGTTCATGCTCGTAGCGGTCTCGGGTTCCGCCCTCGCCGCGCCTGACCGCGGGCCGAAAGTCTACCTGCTGCGCGGCTTCCTCAACGTATTCTCGCTCGGCCTCGACGAACTGGCCGTAAAGGTCGAAAAGCGCGGCATCCGCGCCGAGGTCTACAATCATACGAGCTGGCGCCGCCTGGTCGGAGAGATCTCGGCCGAATACAAGAGCGGGCAGACGCGGCCGATCGTCATCATCGGCCACTCGCAGGGCGGCAACGCCGTCATCGATCTGGTCGAAGGGCTTGGACAGGCGGGCGTGCCGGTTGCACTTGCCGTCACACTCGACATCTCGTCGGTTCCGGTCACCGGCGGGCGCGTTGGCACCTTCCTCAACCTCTATGCAAGAACAGGAGCGCTTACCAAAGGTCCAGGCTTTCACGGCCGGCTGGTCAACATGGATCTCGGCAAGGACCCGCTGGTCGGCCACTTCAGCATCGACAAGGTGGACGCGGTTCACAACCTGATCCTCCGCCATGTCGCGTCGGCCGTCGGCCGTCCCGGTCCGCGCAGGCAGCCTGCGGCGGCGAACGCCGCAGCGCCGCCGTCCTGATAAGGTCAAGCGACCGACATTGAACGATTGCGTTCGGCGAACGTGCGCTCGACAAGATCGGCCGTCCGCTCCAGCGCCCGAGCGTTCGCAAACCGCAGCTTTACGTCGGCGCAGGCGCGCGCATAGCTCTCGCCGAGAACGCGCTCGAGCGCAGCAGCTCCGCGCGAAACGTTGAATTTTCCGGGCGCGATCGCCACTCCGACGCCAAGCCGTTCGATGCGCACGCCGTTGTCCGGCTGATCGTACGCGGCCGGCACGGCAACCTGCGGCGTGCCTGCCGCAAGTGCAAACGCAACGCTGCCGATGCCGCCGTGATGAAACAACACGGCCGATCGCGGCAGCAACTGGCTGAACGGCGCATACGCCTCGCTGTGCATGAAGGGCGGCAGCTTCGCCCTGAAATTTTCCGCAAACGACGACAGCAGCACGCCGCGCCGGCCGGACGCACGGCAGATCTCGACGGCCGTGCTGAAATACCGGGCCGCATGCCGCATGCCCGTCCCTGAGGAAAACACGACCGGTGGCAGTCCATCATCGAGAAACCGAAGCAGGCCGGCCGAGAGCGGTGCCTCCTTCCCCGCATCGTAGAGCGGGAAGCCGGTCAGCACCGTCTGCTTCGGCCAGTCGTCTTGCAGTGGCGCGTACCAGTCCGGAAACAAGCCGATCACGCGATCCGGCGAATGGATAAAATCCCGCATGACGTGCCTGACAGGCGGCAGCGCAAGCCGCGCACGAAGTTCATTCACGGGTTTGGCCAGCAGCCGGTCCATCACGAGATCGGTGACGCCGTACCAGAAACCGTTCCAGCGCGGCGCCTGGCTCTTCAACGGCACCGGCGGAAGCAGCGGCGGATCAAGACGGCTTCGAAAGATCGTCGGATACGGATGCATCGTCGCGGTCGGAATCTGCAATGCGTCGCGCGCGATGCGAGCGCCGAGAAACATCCAGGAATGCACCAGCACGGTTCGTCCCGGCGCATGATGCTGGCGCACCGCATCAAAAGCCGGTTCGATCATGCCGGCGATGCCGCGCGCCAGCAGCGGATAGCCGGTGGACGAATGCCACAGCCATCTTTGCGAAACGAACCGTTTGAACTCTTCCGCCTCACCCAAGGGGGAGAAATCGAGCCCAAGCGCCTCTGCGTTCTCCGCATAGATCGCGGGCGCAATAATGCGCACGTCGTGCCCGCGCGCACGCAACATCGCACCGACGCCGAGCACCGGCTGGATTTCGCCGAGCGTGCCGAATGCACCCAGCAGAACGCGAAGCGGTTCGGTCATCGTTGTCTGCCGGCGGTCCCACACCAACGCACGAAGCGCCCCGAGATGGCGGAACGCAGCGAGGCTATAGTTCACCGCGCCGATGCGCCGTCAACCTGCCGGGCATGGGGACATGGCTGGCGCGACTGCCGCTTATCGCCTAGCCTCTGGTCCTTGATCCTCGAATGCAGCGACCGACATGTTGCCCTGGTCCCAGATCATCGCCGAAAACGTCTGGTGGATATGCGCCCTCATCTTCATGGCGATCCGCCTGCCGCATATCCGCCAGGCGCGACGCGATCCGGTGAAGCTCAGCGTGCCGCCGGCGAGCGATTTCATCCTGCTGCGCATCGGCGAAGTCGCGTTCGGCGTGCTGCCGCTGGCCTATATCCTGTTCAAGGTGCCAGGCTTTGCCAACTATCCGTGGTTTCCGCCGTTCGTGGTCATCGGCACGCTGGTGTTCCTCTGCGGCATCTGGATGATCTACCGCGCCCACAAGGACCTCGGGCGCTCCTTCTCCTACACGCTGGAGATCCGCCACGAGCATGAGTTGGTCAGCAACGGCATCTACCGCTACATCCGTCATCCGATGTATGCGGCATTTCTGCTGTGGACCGTCGCGCAGGCCATGCTGCTGCCGAACTGGGTGGTTGGCCTTGCCGCACCGCTGGTGCTCGCCACCCTGCTCGCCATCCGCGTTCCGCGCGAGGAAGGCATGATGCTGCAGACGTTCGGTGACGGCTACCGCGCCTATATGGGGCGGACCGCGCGGTTCATCCCGGGCGTGTTCTGAGCGGGCGTTATGCCGGCGGTGTGCACTTCTTCGGTGCGCTTGCCGGGCGCGACCACTCCACGGTCTTGCCCATCAGCTTGGTGCCGATATAGCCGCGGACGGCAAGCGTCTTGCCGCTCAGCGTGATCTCGACCGAATACTGCTTGCCGGTTTCTGGATCGTACACCCAGCCGTCACCAAAGGCGTCCGTCGACACCTTCTTCAGTCCGCCCATGATCTGCAGGCCGCACAGCGGACGCTTGCGCAGTTCCGGCTTCTCATTGCGGTTGTCGCGCGGTGGCAGCGAGGGATCGGGAACCACCAGGATCGAATAGATGTAGCCGCATAGGCCTTCGCCGCAGGGCCGGATCTCCGCCGCTCCGTCGCCCTTGTCGGTCAACCAGACGCCGGTGAAATCCGAGCGTTCGGCAGCTTGCGTCTGGCCCGTCGCACACGCCAGCAACGCCGCAACCGCAAACACCTTCAGCATATGCATCTTCGGCCCTGCTCCAATCCCACCGCCCACGCTTATACGAAAGCGGCACGATTTCGAAGGCCCGCAAGGTCACAGCCGACGAATGTGTTGCGCAAAATCAACTATGCGAGCGCGGGCTAAGCGAGCCGCCGCAAGCGATCCATTCCGCCGACGCATCGTCGCGAAGCTTCGCCAGCGCATCTGCGCGCTGCGACAGCACCGCGCTCTGGTTGATGTAGCCCTTGTCGGTGATCTCGCCGCCATCGATCGAGGGCGGCTCGGCCAATATCAGCGCGCGCGTCGCGTGGCCTGCGGAGCCGCTGTTCTGCGCCTTCAGCTTCGCCATCCCCTGCGCGACCGCCTCGCGCACTTTTGGGTGTGCGAGCACGGCGCCGAGCGCCGCGGTTTCCGGCAGGCCGGAAAGCGCACGGCAAGCCACGACATTGGGGAACACGAGGAAGCGGACCTCGTCCTCGTCATGGCCCGCAATCACGATGTCCTGCGCCATCGGCGCCAGCGCCGCCACCGCTGCGACGCGCAGCATGCCAACCGTCACCCATGTTCCCGATGTCAGCTTGAAATCCTCGCTGATGCGGCCATCGAAGAACAGGCCGCGCTCCGGCCGGGCGGCGTCGGCGAACTTCACCGCGTCACCGATGCGATAAAACCCTTCCTCATCGAACGCCTTGGCCGTGAGGTCCGGCGCCTTCCAGTAGCCAGGCGTCACGTTCGGCCCGCGCACGCGCACCTCGAGCTTTTCACCGGACGGCACCAGCTTCAGTTCGGTCCCCGGAACCGGCACACCGATGTTGCCGGGCCGGCCCGCCAGGAAATGGCAGTCGGTCGCAAGCGGTGCCGTCTCGGTCGAGCCCCAGGCCGAGACCATCGGGATGGCCCGGCCGGTGGTCTTGATCGACAGCTCCTCCAGCGCATCCCACGCATTTTGCGGCAGCGCCGCCGCGGCGTAAAACGCGAAGCGGACGCCGTCGAAGAACTTCCGGCGCAGCGCCTCGTCCTCACGCAACGCACCGAGCAGCATGTCGAACCCGCGCGGCACGTTGAAATAGACGGTCGGGATCACGCTGCGCAGGTTGTCGAGCGAAGCCGAAAACAGCCCCGGCGCCGGCTTGCCCTGGTCGATGTAGAGCGAGCCGCCGTTGCGCAGCACCATGTTGAAGTTGTGGTTGGCGCCAAAGGTGTGGCTCCACGGCAGCCAGTCGAGCACGACCAGTTCGCTGCGCTCCAGGAACGGCCAGACCTGCGCCTTCGCCGCCTGGCTTGCGGTCAGCATGCCGTGGGTGTTGATGACGGCCTTGGGCGAACCCGTCGAGCCCGAGGTGAACAGGAACTTTGCGATCGTCTCGGGCGTGATCGCGGCAAACGCCCGCGTGACCGCTTCGCTGTCGGGCGTAGCCAGCACCTCCGCCGACGGGATGCCACTTCCCTTCTCGGCATTCTTCCCCGCAACGACGACCGCACGATGGTTCGCCTTGATGGCGGCAAGCGCGAAGCCGAACGGGGTCGCGTCGGACACGTAGATCGCGCCCGGGTCGAGCAGCGTGATCGCCGCGCGCAGCTTCTCGAAATCCTTCGACACCAGCGAATAGGCCGACGAGATCGTGGCCGCCGGCACGCCGGCATGCATTGCGCCGAGCGCGAAGATCGCGTGCTCCATCGCATTGTCGGACAGGATCGCCAGCGGACGTTCCGCGCTCAGGCCCTGCGCGATCATCCAGCTCGCCGCCGCGCGCACGCGCTTCAGCGCCTCGCCATAGCTGAGGGTCGACCACGGACCACGCGTATCGGCGCGTTCGGCGAGAAACACCCTGTCGGGTGCTTCATTAGCCCAGCGTTCGAGCCATTCGCCGACCGCGCGCTGCCGCGGCCCGAGCGGCACGGTCGACCGGACCAGAATGGAGCCGTCGGCGCGCCGCGTGGACGTCACCGACGGCGTCGCAAACAGCTCACTGATTTGGTCCTCGCGCGTTGCGGCGACCTGCATCGAACTCCCTCCCCTTCAACGTTCGACGCTTCTATGTCGTCTTAATAAGTCTCGACGTGGTAACGGCCGCCGTCGCGCATCGCCGGCTTGACCGCCGACCAATCGATCGCGGCATGCCGGCAGACATCGGCGAAGGCTTCGTCCACCCCGCTCTCCATGCCTTTCAGCCCGCATATGTAGATGTGGGTCTGCGGATCGCCGAGCAGGCTCGCGATCTTCGCGCCCTCATCCCGCAGGCGATCCTGCACATAGACCCGCGGCTGGTCCGGGACGCGCGAATAGCACAGGTGCTTGCTGAGCAGTTTTTCAGGCACCTTCTGCAGGGGGCCGAAATACGGCAGTTCCTGCGGACGCCGCGCGCCGAAGAACAGCGTCAGCTTGCCCGGCGCATCCGGCATGGTCCGGCGGCGGCGCTCGGTGAACGCACGGAACGGCGCCGAGCCGGTGCCGGTGCAGATCATGATGATGTTCGCCGCCGGATCGTTCGGCAGCAGGAAGGTCGCGCCGAACGGGCCGGTGATCTCGACCTTTGCGCCGCGTGGCAGGTCGCACAGGTAGTTCGAGCACACTCCGCCCGGCTCCCGCTTCACCGTCAGGGATAGGTTGTTCGCGTTCGGCTTCTCGCCGTCGCGCGCACTTGCAACGGAATAGAGCCGCACTGCATGCGGCTTGCCGTTGGCGTCTTCGCCGGGAACGACGATGCCGATGCTCTGCCCCTCCAGCACCGGAAACGGCTGGTCGCCGAAGTCGATGATGATGTGGCGGATGTCGGACTCCGCGGCGGCATCGGTCAGCCGGTAGTTGCCAGTGATGGTGCCGACCGCCGGCTTGCCGCGGTTATAGAGATTGACGGTCGGCTTGCTGGCGGAGGCCGGCGCCACCGCCTTGCCGCCGAGGCCCTTGCGCGCCTCTTCCAGAAGCGCGCCGATCTCGTCCTCGAGCGCCTCGACCGCGGCGCTGTCCGCGCCCTCGAATGCTTCCTGCTGCGGCAGGTCGCTCCAGGAAAACTGGTCGTCCAGCGAATAGGCTTTCGTCACCACGCGCCAGTTATCGATGGCGCCGGTCGGGCACGGCGAAATGCAATCCATGCAGTGGTTGCAGATCGACGCATCGACGACATAGTTGTTGTCGTCGTGCGTCACTGCGTCGATCGGGCACGTCTCCTCGCACGTGTTGCAGCGAATGCAGATCTCCGGATCGATCACATGCTGCTTGAGCACGCCCGAATGCGCGATTGCGTTCATTTGCCCGCTCCAAACCCTCGCGGTTACGCCTCGATCTTCACGTACTCGAAATCGCCGGGCTTGTTGTCGATGCCGACCTTCGGCGCCGCGATCCAGCCTGCGAACTGCCCGGGCTCGCTCACCGGCGTCATCAGTGAACCGATGAAATCGCCGTCCGCGACCGACGGCAGATAGCCGTCGCGCACCTTCGCCCATTCGGCATCGGAGACAAGCACGCCCTTCGGGGTCGCCTGCACGTCCTTGAACTCGCCGATCTGGCGATGGAACGCTGTGTGCGGCAGCTCCAGCTGGAAGTTGACGCCGGTCTTTTCGATGATCTTGTTCCAGCGCTCGATGCCCTTGGCACAATCGCGGGTGTAGTCGTCACGCAGCCGCATGTTCAGCGCCGTCAGCGCCGGCTCATCGACCAAGGTGATCTTGCCGTCCACCAGCTTCAGCACCGGATAGATGTCGCTGGTCAGGCGGTGGTCGTCCTGGATCCTCGTTTCCTGGAAGCGGCCTTTCATGCCGGCATTGTAGAAGTTTGCGGCATTGGTCGAGACTTCGGAGCCGAACAGGTCGAGCGACAGCGAATAGTGCAGGTTCACCTTCTTCTGGATCGTCGGCAGGTCGACGACGCCGAGCGCCCGCACCTTGTCGATCTCGTTCGGATCGAGGCCGGCCGCCTTGATCGCCTCGCAGGTCCGCTGCAGTACGCGGCCGACGCCGGTTTCGCCGACGAACATGTGGTGCGCCTCTTCGGTCAGCATGAAGCGGCAGGTGCGCGACAGCGGATCGAAGCCGGACTGCGCCAGGCTCTCCAGCTGCATCTTGCCATCGCGGTCGGTGAAGAAGGTGAACATAAAGAACGACAACCAGTCCGGCGTCGCCTCGTTGAAGGCGCCGAGCATGCGCGGCGAGTCCGCGTCACCCGAACGACGTCGCAGCAAGTCGTCCGCCTCCTCCCGGCCGTCGCGACCGAAATATTTCTGCAGCAGGTAGACCATCGCCCACAGGTGACGGCCTTCCTCGACGTTGACCTGGAACAGGTTGCGCATGTCGTAAAGCGACGGCGCGGTCTTGCCGAGATGGCGCTGCTGCTCCACCGAGGCCGGCTCGGTGTCGCCCTGAATCACGACCAGACGACGCAGCATCGCGCGATATTCGCCCGGCACTTCCTGCCAGGCCTTCTCGCCCTTGTGCTGGCCGAAGTTGACGAGGCGCCCCTCTTCCTCCGGCGCCAGCAGCACGCCCCAGCGATATTCCGGCATGCGCACGTAATCGAACTTCGCCCAGCCCTTCGGATCGACGCTCACTGCGGTGCGCAGGTAGACGAGGCTTTCCTGAAAGCCCTCGGGCCCCATGTCGTTCCACCAGTCGAGATAGCCCGGATGCCAGCCCTCCAGCGCCTTCAGCACCTGGCGGTCCTCGGTCAGGTTGACGTTGTTCGGAATCTTTGTCGAGTAATCGACATTCATGATGTTCATGGCCGTCTCCTTAAACCCGCGTCATATCGAACTGCGGCCGCTCGCCGGTGCCGTAGCGTTGCAGTGCGCCTGCTTCCCCGACCGCATTGGGCCGCTGGAAGATCCAGTTCTGCCAGGCGGTTAGCCGCGCAAAGATTTTTGATTCCATCGTCTCCGGCCCGACGAAGCGCAGGTTCGCTTCCAGGCCTGTCAGGCTGTCCGGCGAGAAACTCGTGCGGGCTTCGAAGAACACGCGCACCTCGTCATCCCAGTCGATGTCGTCCAGCGCGAAAGTAACGAGCCCGAGCTCCTCGGCCGCCTCGGCATCGAGCGCCTCACCGACACGCGCCTTCGCGCTCTCGACGTCGGAAGGATCGGCCTGGAAGCGCGACTCCAGCCGCGTCAGGCCGTGGCTCATCGGATAGGGACCGAAATTCATCGCGCTCAGCGCCAGTTTCGGGGCGGCGCGGTTGTCGCCCTGGCGCGAGCCGATCAGCATGTAGGCGCGGTCGGCGGCGAAGGCGAGCTCGGCGAGCGTGCCGGCAAAGCACGAGCCCGGCTCGATCAGCGCGACCAGCGTACGCGAGGTGACATCGACGCGCTTCAACACGCGCTTCCAGTAGTGCCGCACCTCGTTGACGAACCAGTCGTCCTTGTGCGCGTCGAGCGCCGCGTCATAGGCGAGCACGCTCGCCGGATCGCCGTCCGACTTGAACACCAGCACTGCCACCTCGAGCTCGTTGATGCGCAGATGCAGGATGGCGTCGTCGAGCTCGCGCGCGACCTGCAGCGGCCAGAACGATGCACCCTGCGCCTTGATGGCCGCGGCGCCTGCCGGCGGCGGCGCATCCGGCGCCTTGATCGAGATGGTCGCCGTGCGTCCCGCGCGATCGATATCGACGCTGACGAAGCCGTAGCGGATCGTGTCCGCATCAATGCTGCGCGTCAGCGGCGTAAGCTTGATGCCCTCGCCTTGCGCGGAGCGCTTCGAGCCGGTCGCAAACTCGCGCGCCCGCTCCGTGACGCGGGCCTCCATCTTCGAATTCGGCACGATCTCGTCGACCAGCCGCCACTGCACGGCGCGCTTGCCCTTCACGCCCTCCTCGAACGTGCAGAAATAGTCTGCATGGTCGCGGCGCACCTTGCGCTTGTCCGTGACGCGCGTCAGGCCGCCGGTACCGGGCAGCACCGCCAGCAGCGGCACCTCCGGCAGCGACACCGCCGCGGCGCCGTCGTCGACCAGGATGATGTGATCGGTCGCAAGCGCGAGCTCGTAGCCACCGCCCGCCGCCGTGCCGTTGACGACGCAGATGAAGCGCTGGCCGGAGTTCGCGCTCGAATCCTCGATGCCGTTGCGCGTCTCGTTGGTGAACTTGCAGAAGTTGACCTTGTGCGCATGCGTTGCGCCCGCGAGCATGCGGATGTTGGCGCCGGCACAGAACACCCGGTTCTTGCCCGAGCGCATGAGCACGGTCTTCACCTGCGGATATTCGAACCGCAGCCGCTGCACCACGTCGGCAAGCTCGATATCGACACCGAGGTCGTAGGAATTCAGCTTGAGAAGGTAGCCCTCGAACAGCCCGCCGTTCTCGTCCACGTCCATGGTGAGGGTCGCGACCTCGCCGTCGACGGCCAGCTTCCAGTGCCGGTAGCGCGACGGATCGGTCTGGAAGTCGATGTGGCTGGCGCCATTGGCGAGTTTTCGGTCCTCAGCGGCCATCGCGGCATCCTGGCTGTCGGTGTTAACGATATAATGAATTATAATGCATATTGAATGAAGCGGGTCCAGTCCTAAAGTGCAGGAACCGGCATTTTTATGCACAATAGCTCAGGCCGCCCTATCCAGGACGCCCTCGCCATGCCCCTGCAGGATGCGGTTGGCGAAGTCGGCGACGACCTCGAGCGTCGCGTCCGCGGCCTCCCGGTGCGGCGAGTGCGCGGCATCCGCAATCATCGCCACGTCGACCGGGCAGTAGCACTCCTCTTGCGCCACCTCGATCTGGCGCACCGTGCCGTACTGATCGCCCTCGCCTTGCACGATCTGCACCGGGACGCGGATGTAGCCGAGATATTCGGAGATATCCCAGTCGCGGAATTTCGGATCGAGCCAGGCGCCATTCCAGCCGTGGAAGGCGTTGTCGACATCGCTGTGCCAGCGCGAAAGCTTTGCGCGCAGGTCGCCCTGCTCGTAGGTCTGCTTGATGGTCGCGATCGACGACACCGAGATTTCCTCGACGATGAAGTGCGGCGCGATCAGCGACAGTGCGCGAATGCGATGGTCCTGCACGCCGCCGGTGTAGATGGCCGCGATCGACGCGCCGTCGGAATGCCCGACCAGCAGCCCGCGGCGGAAGCCGATTGCCTCCAGCACCTTCGGCAACACCTCCAGCGCCTCGACATGCATGTACTCCAGCGGCCGCGGCAGCTTGACCGGGCTCGATGCGCCATAACCCGCACGCGAATAGACGAACACGCCGCAGCCGGTCGCAGCCGCCAGCCGATCGGGGAAATCGCCCCACAGGCCGACACTGCCGAGCCCTTCATGCAGCATGACGATGGTTGCGGCCTTGTCGGGCGCGGGCCCGATCGCACGATACTCGAGCTCGCTTGCACCGACGGCCAGACGGCCGGTCTCTTTCCACACGTTCATTTGCAAAGTCCGTCTCTGGGGCATGATCCCGAAAAGTGGATACCGGTTTTCGGAACAGATCATGCCCAAACAATAAATCAGCGACGAGTCTGATTCAGCGGAGCTGGATCAGCCTCTAGCCAGCGTCGCCGCTGCGCAGCTTGAACCGCTGGATCTTTCCGGTCGCCGTCTTGGGCAGCGTGTCGACAACGTCGATCCAGCGCGGATATTTCCACGGTCCGATCTTGGTTTTCACATGCTCCTTCAGCGCTTCGTTCAAACCATCCTTGGACGCACCGGGCTTCAGCACGACAAAGGCCTTCGGCTTCAGCAGTCCTTCCGGATCGGCGGCGGCGATGACCGCAGCTTCCGCGACCGATGGATGGGTGATTAGCGCGCTCTCCACCTCGAACGGCGAGACCCAGATGCCCGAAACCTTGAACATGTCGTCGGCGCGGCCGCAGAAGGTGTAGCGCCCGTCTGCATCGCGCGTGTACTTGTCGCCTGTACGCGTCCAGCCGCCCTCAAATGTCTGGCGGCTCTTGCTGCGCTGGTTCCAGTAGCCCTCCGCCGCCGACGGCGCATCGACCAGCAACTCGCCGACCTCCCCGTCGGGGACATCCGCGCCCGCGTCATTCACCAGCCGCACGCGATAGCCCGGCACCGGCCGCCCGGATGATCCGTACTTGATGTCGCTCGGCGCGTTGGAGAGAAAGATGTGGAGCAGCTCGGTCGAGCCGACGCCATCGATGATGTCGACGCCGAAACGCCGCTTCCAGGTTGCGCCGACGGCTTCCGGCAAGGCCTCGCCGGCCGACGTGCAGATACGCAATTTTGGAAACGCCGGCTCGTTCTTGAACGCCTCGTCGTTCAGCATCGCCGCAAACAGCGTCGGCACGCCATAGAAGATCGTCGCGCCGTGCTTGCGCATCAGGCCGAACATCGCCGCCGGCGTCGGCCGGTCCGGATAGAGCACCGTGGTCGCACCAACCGACATCGGGAACGTCAGCGCGTTGCCGAGGCCATAGGCGAAGAACAGTTTTGCCGCCGACAGGCAGATGTCGTTCTCGGCGATGCCGAGCACCTGATGCGCATAGGTCTCCGCCGTCGCCTGCAGGTTCGAATGCAGGTGCCGCACGCCCTTCGGCATGCCGGTCGAGCCGGACGAGTAGAGCCAGAACGCCGGCTCGTCGCGATGGGTCGCGACCGTCTCGAACGCATCGCTCTCGCGCGCGATCTCGTCGGCGAATTTGAGGTACCCTTGCGCCTCCTTGCCGACGACAACGACATGCGCGAGATCCGGCAAGCGGCCGAGCAGATCCTTCACCACGGGAAGAAGCGCTTCGGACACGAACAGCACGCGCGCGCGGCTGTCGGCTAGCACGTAGGCATACTGCTCGGCGGTCAGCAGCGTGTTGAACGGCACGGGCACCACGCCGGCACGCATCGCGCCGAGAAAGACGATCGGAAATTCGACGGTGTCGAGCATCAGCATCGCCGCGCGTTCCTCACGCCGCACGCCGAGCCGCTTCAGCAGATTGGCAAGCTTGCGGCTCTCTTTCTGCAGCGCGCCGTAGCTGAGTTCGGAAACACCGTCCGCGAAAGCGAGTTTTGCGCCCCTGCCCGCCTCGACGTTGCGGTCGAGCAGATAAGTCACCGCATTGTAGCGATCTGCTTCGCCCATAACGGCGTTCCCTCATGCCGGATTGAATTATAATTCATATAAAGCCACCCGGTGCGCTTGCTGTCAACCGGTACTGGCATTATGATTCAGGTCAGGCACCACGCCATATATAAAGTCAGGCATGACCGAGCCAACGAACTCCGACGATGTCTTCCTGGCCGAACTCGGTCAGCGCGCCCGCACGATGCGCGGCGTGCACGGCATGTCGCGCAAGGTGCTCGCGAAAGTCTCAGGCATTTCCGAGCGCTACATCGCGCAGCTGGAAAGCGGCAAGGGTAACGTCTCGATTGTGCTGTTGCGACGTTTGGCCCACGCCATGGGCGCGCCGCTCGAAGATCTCATTCCCGATGGCGACGGCTCGACCGACTGGCCGGTGTTGCGCGCGCTGGTGCGCAAGGCCAGCGCGCAGCAGATCGCGCAGGCGAAGGATGCGCTCTCGGGCAAAGCTTCGCCGGCCCAACGCAAGCTGGCCTTCAGCGGCATCGCGCTGATCGGCTTGCGCGGCGCCGGCAAGAGCACGCTCGGCCGGCGGCTCGCCGAAGACATCGGCTGGAGCTTTGTCGAACTGAACAAGGAGATCGAGGAGCAGAACGGCTTGTCCGTCGCCGAGATCCTGGCCCTTTACGGCCAGGAAGGGTTCCGCCGCATGGAGCAGATCGCGCTGGTGCAGACGCTCGCGCGCAAGGAGCCGGTGGTGCTTGCGACCGGCGGCGGCATCGTCGCCGAGCCGCTGACCTTCGACCTGATCCTCTCCTCCTTCTACACGGTGTGGCTGAAGGCCGAACCGGAAGAGCACATGGCCCGCGTCCGCGGCCAGGGCGACTTGCGCCCGATGGCCGACGACCGCTCGGCGATGCAGGAGCTCCGCACGATCCTGCTAAGCCGCGAACCGCTGTACGCGCGCGCAGCAGCACAGGTGGATACGGCGGGCCTCAGCGTTGAAGAGGCAACGGCGCGGCTTGCAGAAGCAGTAGCTCCCGTAGTTGCGAAGGCGGAGCCCGCGCGCGTCAGCGCGATAAGGTGAGATTTGCTCTGAGCGTCGGCACGGCGCGGCTCACCTCTCCCATGGGGAGAGGTCGGATCGCGAAGCGATCCGGGTGAGGGGTTACGACCTATCGAGGGACCGAGTGCCCCTCACCCCAACCCTCTCCCCGCCGGGGAGAGGGGGCGCGCTGTGCGCGTGGCTCGCGCAGCGGACTCAGTCAAACGCCCAAGTACCGCTCAAGCAACTCCGGCTGCGCCGCGAGCTCCGCAGGCGTCCCGGCGAACACCACCGCCCCCTTCGACAGCAGCACCGTGCGGTCGACGATCCGCGACAGGCTGCGGAAGTCGCGGTCGACGACGATCGCCGCCACACCCTCGGCCTTGATCGCTTCGAGCGTACGCCAGATGTCCTGCGCCACCATCGGCGCGAGGCCTTCGGTCGCCTCATCGATCAGGATCAGGTCGGGGTTGGTCATCAGCGCGCGGCCGATGGTGAGCATCTGCTGCTCGCCGCCGGACAACTGCAGCCCGCCATTGTCCTTGCGCTCGTACAGCCGTGGAAACAATTCGAAAATCCGTTCCAGCGTCCAGGTCTTGCGGCCGTCGGTCCCTGCCCGCGCCGCCATCACCAGGTTCTCGACCACGTTGAGCGAGCCGAACACGCCGCGGCCCTCCGGCACAAACGCGACGCCGGCCCGTGCAACAGCCTCAGGTGCGGCGCGTGCGATGTCGCGCCCTGCGAGCACGACGCTGCCCCGGCAATTTTCCACGAGCCCCATCAACGCGCGCAGAAAAGTCGTCTTGCCCATGCCGTTGCGCCCGATCAGCGCGATCTGCTCGCCGCGCTGCAATTCCAGGTCGATGCCGTGCAGCACCTGGCTTGCGCCATAGAATGCCTCGAGCCGTTCGGCTTTCAACAGCGCCGTCACGCTGCGCCTCCAGCGCTTTCAAGGTCATGGGCGCCGAGATAGGCCGCGCGCACGGCCGCGTTGGTCCGCACCTCTTTCGGCAAGCCCGACGCGATCACCTTGCCGTCCTGCATCACCGTCAAACGGTCCGCGAGCTCGAACACGGCGTCCATGTCATGCTCGACCAGCAGCACCGCGTGGCCTTTGCGCAACGATGCGATCAGGTCAACGATGCGCCGCGCCTCCTGCAGCCCCATGCCGGCGAGCGGCTCGTCGAGCAGGATGATGCGCGGCCGCGTCGCCAGCACCATGGCGATCTCCAGTTGCCGCTGCTCGCCATGGCTGAGACGGCTGGCCGGCGTCGCGCTTCGCGAGGCAAGGCCCGTCCGCTCCAGCGCCTCGCCCGCGACGCTGTTGACGGCGGTGTCCGCCACCGCGCGGCCGAACATCCGCAGCGGCGACTTCGAATGCGCTTGCGCCGCAAGCCGCACATTCTCGTACACCGGCTGCTCGCGGAAGATCGTCGTCTTCTGGAACGAGCGGCCGATGCCGGCCCCTGCCCTGCGTGCGGCGCCGAGCCGCGTCACGTCGCGTCCGTCCAGCCGGATCGCGCCACCGCTGACATGCATGTCGCCGGAGAGAAGATTGATCAGCGTCGACTTGCCGGCGCCGTTCGGCCCGATCACCGCATGGATTTCGTCGGTGTGCACGTCGAGCGACACATCGGCAACGGCACGCAGGCCGCCGAACTGTTTCGACAGCGAGACCGCCTGCAACGATGCGGCTTGCGCTTGCACCGGCTCAGACATGTTTCGCCTCGGCCACCGGCGCTTCATCCGCTTTCTCTTCGGCCGTCCCGAACGCCGCCGTCAGCAGGTGCCGCATGCCGTCCGGCAGTGCCAGCACGATGGCCATGATCACAAGGCCCTCGATCAGCTTCCAGTATTCGGTCGCCGACTTCAGCACCTCTTCCAGTCCCAGCAGCACCAGCGCGCCGAGCAGCGGGCCCGCGACCGAGCGCAGGCCGCCGATCAGCACCATCACCAGAATGGTCGCCGAGACGTGCCAGCCGAGCATCTGTGGTGCGACGTAGCCGTACTGGGCGGCTGCGAGATAGCCGGCGACACCCGCGATGGCGCCGGAGATGACGAAGGCGGTCAGCCGCAAGCGGAAGATCGCAAAGCCGAGCGAACGGGCGCGCCGTTCGTTGTCGCGCGCCGCGGCAAGCGCATGCCCGAATGGCGAACGCACCAGCATCGTGAGAAGCGCGATCGTTGCCACCAGAAACGCCAGCACCAGGAAATAGAAGACCAGCGGCTTGTCGAGATTGATCAGTATTTTGCCGGCAATGGCGATCTCCGGCTTGTAGTTGATGAAGGCGCCGTCGGAGCCGCCGGCAATCTGGGTATCGTGAAACAGGAAGAACAGCATCTCGCCGAAGGCGAGCGTCACCATGATGAAGTAGACGCCGCGCGTGCGCAGCGCCAGCGCGCCGATGATCAGTGCTGCCAGCGCCGCAACGGCAACCGCAAACGGGAACGAGAGCCAGAACGAGGCCGGGTCGTACTTCGGCGTCGCCAGCGCCAGCGCGTAGCCGCCAAGGCCGAAGAACGCGGCATGGCACATGCTGACGAGGCCGCCGAAGCCGACCACGAGATTCAGCGCCATCGCCAGGATGCCCATGATCAGCACCTTGCTGGCGAACTGCACGTAATACGTCGGCACCATGAACGGCAGCGCGACGGCGATGGCCAGCAGCACGGCCGCCATGATCCAGGTGCGGGCGCCGGCCATCGTCAGACCTCGCGCTTGCCGAGGATGCCGTTCGGCCGCCACAGCAGCACGCCGGCCATCAGCACATAGATCAGCACGCTCGATATGCCCGGAAAGAACACCTTGCCGAACGTGTCGGTGAGCCCGATCAAGAGCGCGCCGATCGCCGCTCCCGCGATCGAGCCGATGCCGCCGACGACGATCACCACGAACGACAGGATCAGCATGCCGTCGCCCATGCCAGGAAACACCGTCGAGATCGGCGACACGACGATGCCGCCGAGGGCGGCGAGCGCAATGCCGACCGCGAACACATAGCGATTGATCTGGTCGAAGCTGATGCCGAGCGCCCGCGTCATCTCGCGGTTCTCGGCCCCGGCGCGGACGATCATGCCGATTTTCGTCCGCTGGACGACGAAGAAGATGACCGCGGCCACCGCAAGACAAAACACACAGATCGCCAGGCGATAGACCGAATACGACATGTTGTCGGTGAGCTGGAACGAACCGGACAGGAATTGCGGCGGCGCCACCGAGTGCACGTCCTTGCCGAACACCACCTGGCGGATGTCGTCCAGCACCAGGATCAGGCCGAACGACAGCAGCACCTGCGCCAGGTGATCGCGCCCATAGAGGCGGCGGATGAAGACGTTCTCCAGCGCAAGTCCGGCGACGAAGGCGATGGCGACGCCGCCGAGCATCGCCAGCCAGAAGCTGCCGGTCGCTGTCGCAATGCCGTAGGCGAGATAGGCGCCGAGCATGTAGAACGTGCCGTGCGCGAGGTTGATGACGCCGAGAATACCGAACACCAGCGTCAGGCCGCTGGCGACGAGGAACAGGACCATTCCGTACTGAATGGCATTCAGAAGCTGAACGCCGAACGTCGCAAGGTCCATGAAGAAATCCGTCCCCAAGCCAGCAGGACGCACATCCTGCAATCGATGTCATTTCAGCATAAGCATGCGCGGGTCAACCCGCGTCGTTTTGTGGGCGGCGGCGAGTGGGCATGAATGGGCAGAGCGCCCACACCACTACCACCGGCCGTCATCCCCGCGAACGCGGGGATCCAGTATTCCAGAGCGTCAGCGGCTAGACCGCAATCGCTGCGGCGTACTGGATGCCCGCTTTCGCGGGCATGACGGTGCTTTCCCTTGCGTGCGCCTTCTCAGAACCTCACGCCAGCTTGCAGCCCCGCGCCGGATCGTCCAGGTTCTCATGCGCGATCCTGACGAACTCGTTGCGGCCGTTCTTGACCTCGCGCAGGTAGATGTTCTGGATCGGGTTGTGCGCCTTGTTGAAGCTGAGCGGTCCACGCGGCGACTTGATCTTCGCCTTCGCCATGGCATCGACCAGCTTGTCGCGCGCCTTGTCGTCCCCGCCCACCGCGGTGAGGCCGATGTCGAGCAACGCTGCGGAGTCAAAGCCCTGCACCGCGTAGATGTCGCCATCCTGCTTGGTCTTGGCCTTGAACGCTGTGAGGAACGCCTTGTTCTCCGGATTGTCGAGATTGTCGGCGTAATGCAGCGTCGTCTTCATGCCGTTCGCGGCTTCACCCTGCGCGTCAAGCACGCCGTCGGTGAGGAAGCCCGAGCCGTAGAGCGGAATGGTCTTGTTCAGGCCGGCCGCCGCGTAGTCCTTGACGAACTTCACCGCGCCGCCGCCGGCGAAGAAGGCAAACACGGCGTCCGGCTTCAGGGTCGCGATCCGCGTCAGCAGCGCCTGGAACTCCACTTCCGGGAACGGCAGCGCCAGGTTTTCGACCACCTTGCCGCCGGCCTTGGTGAAACTCTCGGTGAACGATGCGATCGACTCGGCGCCTGCCGCGTAGCGCCAGGTGATGGTCGCGACGTTCTTGTGGCCGGCGTCGAACATCACCTTGCCCATCGGGAAGGACGGCTGCCAGTTCGAGAACGAGGTACGGAAGATGTTCGCCGCACACTGCGGCCCGGTGGCGTCGTTCGCGCCGGCATTCGGAATGATCAGCAACGAGTTGTTGTCGCGCGCGACCTTCACCATCGCCATCGCCACGCCGGAATGCACGGTGCCGACCACCACGTCGACCTTCTCGCGCCCGACCAGGCGGTTCATGTTGTCGGTGCCGGCCTCCGGCTTCGACTCGTCGTCGACCTGTACGAAGGTGATCTCACGGCCGCCGAGCTTGCCGCCCTTCTGCTCGACATAGAGGCGAAAGCCATTGTCGATGAAGGTGCCGAGCTTCGCGAAGGTGCCGGTGTACGGCAGCATCAGGCCGACCTTCAGCGGTGCGCTTTGCGCAATCGCCGGCGAACGCAGTTGTGGCGCGACGGCCAGCGTCGCGGCACCGGCCGCCCCGGTCAAAAGGGTCCGGCGCGTCAAACCCGGCAAAAGAATGCGATGTGTCATGAACGTCTCCCCTACTCAGACTTTATTATTGTGTGTCAGCGGTGATTGCCGTCTGCAAGGCCAGCCGGGTACGGCGAATTGCCCGCCCCTGCATCATAATTCGCGTTTAGAGCCGATACAAGAAATATAATGCAGGTTGGTCGGCCGGCCCGACCCTAAACTTCCGCCGTCATCCCCGCGGAAAGCGGGGATCCAGTATTCCAGAGCGTGAGCGATTGAACCGCCAAGGCTGCGGCGTACTGGATGCCCGCTTTCGCGGGCATGACGCTGAAGGCTTCGGACGCGTTCTACGCCGGCTCAAACATCGGCACGCGCTGACCGTTCTCGGACTCCACCAGCGCGACCCGCACCTTCTGCCCGATCGCGAGCTTCGCCCCGTCCGCATTGACGATGTTGGTCATCATCGTCGGCCCCTCGTCGAGGGTGACGTAGGCGATGACGTAGGAGTCCTTGCCGCGGCGGGAGACGCTGAAGCTGTAGATGCTTCCCGTCCCCTTCGCCGGCTTCAGATCGATCTTGTCGCTCGTGCAGAACGGACAATTCGCGCGCGGGTACCAGTGAAACTTTCCGCAAGCTTTGCAATGCGGCACCGCGAGCTGGCCTTCATTGGCTTTGGACCAGAACGCTGCGGTCTCGGTCGTCACCGCCGGCGATGGAATCTTGCTCATCGCTTTATTGCCTTTCCATGATCAGGGTCGCGCTGCCGTGACGGCTGCCGAGCCGTCCGCCGGTGCCTTGCGCCAGCCCCAGATTGCAATTCTTGACCTGCACGGCCGGATGCGCTTCGCCGCGAAGCTGCCGCACCGCCTCGATCACCTTGGTCATGCCGCCGCGGTTCGAGGGATGATTGCTGCACAGTCCGCCGCCGTCGGTGTTGAACGGCAGCTTGCCGGTGCCGGAAATCAAGTTGCCGTCGGCCACGAACTTGCCGCCCTCACCCTTCTTGCAGAAGCCGAGGTCTTCCAGCTGCATCACCACCGTGATGGTGAAGCTGTCGTAGATCGACGCATACTTGATGTCGCCCGGCTTCACGCCGGCCTCGGCGAAGGCCGCAGCTCCCGCGACCGCAGCGCCCGACGTCATCAGATCGATCTCGCCGCCGTTCTGACCCTTGATTGCCTCACCCGCGCCGATCACCGCGACCTTCGGCCGCTTCAGCGCATTGGCGATTTCCGGCCGCGCCACGATCAGCGCGCCGCCGCCGTCGGAGACCACGCAGCAGTCGAGCCGGTGCAGCGGCGACGCCACCATCGGCGAGGCCACCACCTCTTCCACGGTGACGACATTCTTCAGCATCGCGTTCGGATTGTGCTGCGCATGATGCGAGGCCGCGACCTTCACCCAGGCAAGCTGCTCGGGCGTTGTGCCGAACTCATACATGTGCCGCTGCGCGCACAGCGCGTAGAGGTTGACCGTGGTGGCGCTGAACGGCGCTTCCCACTGCGCTTCCGGCGACGCGTCGGCGGTCGCGCGCGGCACCGCGCCGCTCGAGCCCTCCGAGCGCGGCCGCCCCGCAAGCGTTATCAGCGCAGCGTTGCACTTGCCCGCCGCAATCGCCTGCGCCGCATGCGCGACATGGATCAGGTAAGAGGTGCCGCCAGTCTCGGTCGAGTCGACATGGCGCACCTTCAGATTGAGATAATCCACCATCGACATGGTGCTGAGGCCCGACGCGTCGCCCGCGAAATAATAGGCATCGATGTCGTCCTTGCTTAAGCCAGCGTCGGCGATAGCGCCGATCGCCACCTCCGCATGCAACTGCACCAGCGACTTGTCCGGCGCATGCCGCGTCGGATGCTCATATGCCCCGACAATGAATGCGCGACTTTTGATTGTCATATGTTGCTCTTGTTTGTCTTGCCGCGGCATCAAAGGCAGCGAAGGTCGTCTCGTCAACCCTCAGCGTGTCATGGCCAGCGTCTATTGCCGAAGTCTCGCAATATCCTCGGCCGAGTATCCCAACTCCCGCAGCACTTCCTCCGTGTGCTGGCCATGCAGCGGCGGCGCGCCGACAGCAACCGGCGCTTCGCCAGTCCAGCGGAATCCTTCGTTCAATATCTGCGCAGATTTCCCCTGCTGCAGCGGGTGCTGGAGCTGCGTACCGATCCCACCCGTTCCAGCATATGGACCGTCCAGATACGACGCCACCGTATGCACCTTCGACGCCGGCACGCCGGCCGCCGTCAGCCGCTCTTCCCACGCAGCCGACGTATCCGTCGCAAACGCCTTCACCAGTGCCTCGCGCAGAACGTCGCTGGCAAGACCGCTCAGAAAACTGTCCTTGCTCGGCGGGATCGTCGGCATCAGCGTCCGGTCGCCGATGATATCGGCCCGGCCGAGCACGGCACACATCTTCTCGAATTGGCCGAACGTGTTCGCCGCAGTCGAGATCCAGCCGTCCGAGGTCGGAAACGTGTCCGCACCGGGGCTGCCGACGAAACCGCGGTTGCCGACGCGCTGCGGGGCTGTGCCGGCGAGCCAGTAATTCGCGACCATGCTGCCCATCAGCAGCAGCGATGCATCGACCATCGATACGTCGAGCACGATCTTCGCGTCATCGCCCCGCGCGCGTCGCAGCACCGCCGCAAGGATCGCCTGTGCCGCCGACATGCCGGTGGCGATATCGATCACCGGAAAGCCGACCTTGATCGGCGGCGCCTTCGGATCGTCGCCTTGCAGCGACATCATCCCGGTCGCGGCCTGGATGACATGGTCGTAGGCAGGTCGCGGCGCATTCGGACCAACCTGGCCCCAGCCGGAGATCGAGCAGTAGACAAGTTTTGGATTGATCGCCTGCAACCGCTCGGGCGTAAGCCCGAGCTTCGCCGCCTTGCCGGGACGGAAATTCTCCACGAACACGTCGGCGGTCGCGACCAGCTTCTCGATGACCTTGCGGCCTTCCTCGGTCTTGATGTCCACGACGACAGAGCGTTTGCCGGAATTGAGCGCGACAAATCCTGGCGCGAGGCCCTTCAGCTCAGGGCGCAGCGCCAGGCCGCGCGTCTGATCGCCCTCGCCCGGCTTCTCGATCTTGATGACCTCGGCACCCATCATGCGGAGCTGATGCGTGGCGAACGGCCCCGCCAGCACATGGGTCAGGTCGATCACGCGCAGTCCTTCAAGCGGCCGCATATCCAGTTCCTTAGGTGTGTTCGAGATCGCGGACGCATCGGAAGCCGACATGTCCAGTCGCCGTATCCGGGGTCGAGGCCGAGCGCGCCGCCGTGCGATAGCGCCAGCAGTAGGATGGATGACAGAGAAAGCTGCCGCCGCGCATCACGCGGTGCGTGCCGCTCGCCGCGCCGCGCGGATTGCTGAACCAGTCGCTGCACCATTCCCAGGCATTGCCAGCCATGTTGTGCAGGCCAAAACCATTCGGCGCGAACATATCCACCGGCGCCAGGCCATAGAATCCGTCCGCGATCGTGTTGTCGCTCGGGAACGTCCCCTGCCATACATTGCAGCGATGCTCGCCGTCCGGCGTCTCGTCATCGCCCCACGGGAAGCGCTTGCCGTCAAGGCCACCGCGCGCTGCCTTCTCCCACTCCACTTCGGTGGGGAGCCGCTTGCCCGCCCAGGCGCAGTAGGCCCAGGCGTCCACATGCGACACGTGGATCACCGGCAGCTTGTCACGCCCGGCAACGTCCGAGTGCGGTCCCTCAGGCTGGCGCCAACTCGCCCCAAAAACCTGCCGCCACCAGGGAGCCGCGGCAACGCCGCGTGTCTCCTCGAAATCGTCCGGCAAGAGCCCCGCAAACACGAACGACCAGCCGATGCGCTCGGCATCGGTGACATAGCCCGTCGCCTCGACAAAGCGGCCAAAGCGCGCATTGCTGACCGCACAGCGGTCAACCTTGAAGCCATCGACATGCACGAGCCGGGATGGCCCCTCGCCATCGGATGCATGCCCCTCGCTCCGGTCGCATCCATAGGCGAACGTGCCCGCGGGCACGATCGCCATGTCCGTGTCATCTTCGCCAGCAATGGCGGCGCTCGGAGGCATGGCAGTGTCGCGCGCGCCCGAACCCGCAGCCGCCTGCGGTCCGCAACAGGACGCGCGCGCCTCGCTCATTGCCGTGTCATCTCCACCTTCGCCTTCACTGCCATCGCTTCCGCCTCGTCCTTCGCCGGTCGGCCCGGCATGTCGAACACCAGGCGCGCGATCTTGCCTTGAAAATTGAACGGCGCCGAATAGTCGTCGCTCACCGCCGAGCCAGCGTCGCAGCCGGCGTCCATGCCGTTGGACGAGATCATGCGCAGGATTTTGGGGATCTCCACGCTGCCGCAGGCAATGCCGTCGATCGACACAGTTGCCTTGCCGGCGTCGCCGATCTTCTCCACCGACACCGAAAGGATCGATTTGCCCACCGGAACAGGCCGGTCGGAGATCGCCTTGCAGTGCTTTGTGAACAGATTGTAGTCGAACACCAGCCGGTCGCCGAGCACATAGAACGCCATGCCGTTGTTGCCGGTGCCGAGCGCGAAGATCGCCCCTTCGGATTTCGCCGTCGGCCGATCGACTTCTGCCGTGGCGATGAAGCTGCGGTTGCCGAGCGCCGGCGACACCTCCCCGGTCATGTGCGCGACCGGCGGATACAGCACATAGCGGCGGCGGTTGCGCGGCGTCAGCGAACGCGGGGTCGGCCGCCAGAGTTCGGCGCGGCGGTCGTCCAGCGGCAGCGCGCCGTAGCGGTCCGCCTCCGCCCACCACAGGTCGATCATCTCCTTCAGCTTCTCAGGCTTGTCCTTCGCGAGGTTCTTGCACTCCGAGAAATCGCTTTCGAGGTGATAGAGTTCCCACTGATCCTCATCGAACGGTTTTCCGGGTGGATGAAACGCCACGGCCTTCCAGCCTTCCGCCCAGATGCCACGGTGGCCATACATCTCGAAATACTGCACGGCCTTGCGTGACGGCTCCGCCTTCGCCTCGGCCGGGAAGGTATAGGCGAGGCTCGTGCCGTGCACCGGCATCTGCGCCACGCCGTTGACCTGCTCCGGCGCCTGAATGCCGAGCACGTCGAGCAGCGTCGGCGTGATGTCGGTGACGTGGTGGAACTGGTGGCGAATGCCGCCGCGGTCGGAGATGCCCTTCGGCCAATGGGCGATTAATGGATCGCGGATGCCGCCACCATGGGTGTTCTGCTTGTAGCGCTTGTTCGGCGTGTTGCCAGCCTGCGCCCAGCCCCACGGATAGTTGGTCTGCGACTTCGGTCCGCCGATGTCGTCCATCCGCGAAGAAATCTCTTCAAGCGTCTCGGGGATGCCGTTGAAATACTTGAACGTATCGATGACGCCGAGCGGCCCGCCCTCCTGGCTCGCGCCATTGTCGGACATCAGCAGGATCAGCGTGTTGTCGAGTTCACCGATCTCCGACAGAAACGTCACCAGCCGGCCGATCTGCGCGTCGGTGTGGTCGAGGAACGCCGCGAACGCTTCCTGCAGTTTCAGCGCAAGCTTCTTCTGCGTCTCGGGCAGTTTGTCCCAAGGCTCGACGCCCGGATTGCGCGGCGCCAGCTCGGTGTCCTTCGGGATGATGCCGAGCTGCTTCTGCCGCTCGTACCATTGCTGGCGGATCGCGTCCCAGCCAGCGTCGAAGCGGCCCTTGTACTTGTCGACATAGCCCTGCGGCGCCTGGTGCGGCGCATGCGTCGCACCGAAGGCGAGATAAAGGAAGAACGGCTTTTCCGGGATCGCCGACTTCTGGCTGCGCACCATGCCGATCGCCTGGTCGACCAGGTCCTCGCTCAGGTGATAGCCCTCTTCCGGCGTACGCGGCGCATCGACCGGGTGGTTGTCGCAATAGAGCTCCGGCGAGAACTGGTCGGTCTCGCCCTGCAGGAAGCCGTAGTAGCGGTCGAACCCGCGCGCCAGCGGCCACTGGTCGAATGGGCCCGCGACCGATGTCTCTTCCATCGGCGTCAGGTGCCACTTGCCGACCACGAACGTCGAATAGCCATGCGGCCGCAGCATCTCGGCGACCGTACCGGCGCTCTTTGCCACCGTGCCGGTGCAGTTCGGAAAGCCGGTGTTCCAGTTGGCGAGCCCGCGCATGCCGACCGAGTGATGGTTGCGCCCGGTCAGCAGCGCCGCCCGCGTCGGCGAGCACAGCGCCGTGGTGTGGAAGTTCGTGTAGCGCAAGCCGCCGGCCGCCAACCGATCGATGTTCGGCGTTTCGATGGAGGAGCCGTAACAGCCCAGATGCGAGAAACCGAGGTCGTCGAACAGCACCACCAGCACATTCGGCGCCCCCTCCCGCGGCCGCGGATAGTCCGGCCACCACGGTTTTGACTCCGGAATCGTGCGCCCGATGGTGCCTTTGTATTGAACCGTCATAACGCTTCCCCTTTTCGTTCGTTCATTCAATCGCCTCCACTGTCATCCCCGCGAAAGCGGGGATCCAGTACGCCGCAGCATCAGCGCTCTTGCCGTGAATGCTCTGGGATACTGGGTCCCCGCCTGCGCGGGGACGACAACGGAGAACTCGTCAATCCCTCACCACCAGCACCGCATCGAGCGCCATGGCGCCCTTGCCTTTCGGCATGGCGACGAACGGATTGATGTCGATACTTTCCAGCTTCTCTCCGGCCCCCGCCGCAAACCGCGACAGCGCGACCAGCGCATCCGCCAGCGCGTCGACGTCGGCTGCCGGCGCACCACGCCAGCCGTCGAGCACGGCGCGTGCCTTGATGCTGTCGATCATGCGGTGCGCCTCGGCCTTGTCGAACGGCGCCAAGCGGAAACTGACGTCGCGCAGCGCTTCCACCAGCACGCCGCCTAGCCCAAACATCACCACCGGACCGAACACCGGATCGCGCTGCACCCCGAGGATGCATTCCACGCCGCCCTTGATCATCGGTGCGATTAACACGCCCTCGATCTTTGCCTGTGGCTTCGCGGTCTTGGCGCGCGACATCAGGTCATCGAACGCCTTCGCCACCTGATCCTTGCTCTGCAGGTTGAGCGCGACGCCGCCGATCTCGGTCTTGTGCAGGATGTCCGGGGAAACGATCTTGGCCACCACCGGAAAGCCGAACTCTTCCGCCGCTGCCATGGCGTCGCTGGCATTGGTCGCGAGGCGATGCGGCATCACCGGAATGCCCGCGGCCTTCAGGCTCGCGAGTGCGCCGGCTTCGCTCAGCGTGCCGCGCGGCAATTCCACCTTCGGCAGCGCCGCGGCCCTCGCCGTCGGCGCCGCGTTCGTTGCATAGGACGCCAGCGCAGCAATCGCGCGCATCGCACGGCTTGGGTCCGCGAATGCCAGCACCTGCCCCTCGTCGAGCTTCTGATGCAGCTCCGGCGTGAACAGGCTGCAGGCGGCGATCACCCGGTCCGGATATTTCGTGCGCATGTCGATCGCTTGCTGCACCAGCTCCGGTCCGCGCGCCGACAGGCCCGCGGCCGACTGGAACACCACAAGGCTGTCGTAGTCGCCGTCCTCCAGCATCAGCCGGTAGGCCAGCGGCATCACTTCCTGATCGCTGGTGATCTGCCCGGTGACATCGACCGGGTTTCGCGCCGAAGCAAACGACACGCGCGCGAGGATCTGCTTCTGTGCGTCCTCCGGCATTGGCTTCGCATCGAGACCGAGGCTCGCCGCGGCATCGGCCATCATCACGCCCGCACCGCCGGATACGGTCAACATGCCAATCGACGCGCCACGGGCAACGCCCGCGACCGACACCGCATAGGCGACGTCGAAGGCCTCTTCGATCGTTCCCGCGCGCCAGACACCATACTGCTTGAACACAGCATCGTAGATCGCATCCGCGCCGGCCAGGGCCGCAGTATGGGAGGCAGCCGCAGCGGCACCGAGCTCGGTCCGCCCGACCTTCATGATCACGACCGGCTTCTTTGCCGCACGTGCCTTCTCCAGCGCGCGGAGCAACTTTGCGCCGTCGCGGCAGCCTTCCATATAGGCGAGGATCACTTTTGTGGCGTCGTCGTCCACCAGCCAGTCGAGGCAATCGGCCAGCTCGACGTCGACTTCGTTGCCGGTGGTGACCCAGTGGCTCAAGCCCAGGCCGCGCTCCCGCGCCAGCGAATAGGCGAAGCCACCGAATGCGCCGGACTGGCTGACGAGACCGATGCTGCCGACCTTGGCGATGCCCGTCGCCGCAACCGGGCTGAAGGTGGCGTAGACCGCGCTCGCCCCGCTCATCACGCCCAGGCAGTTCGGGCCGAGAATGCGCATGCCGCTTTTGCGCGACAGTTCGGCGATCTGCTGCTGCGCTCTGGCGCCAATTTCACCGACCTCAGCAAACCCGGAGGTGAACAGCACGATCGACTTGACCTTGGCGTCGGCGGCTTCGGTCAACGCCTGCAGTGCGCTCGCCGCCGGCACGGCGACGATCGCAAGATCGATCTCCTTGCCGACGTCCTTGACGCTCTTGTAGGCGCGCAGATCCTGGATTGTCTCGTATTGCGGATTGATCGGGAAAATCTCGCCGCGATAGCCGTAGCGCGTCAGGTGCGCGATCGGCACGCCGCCGATCTTGGTTGGCGAGCCCGAGGCGCCGATCACGGCGATCGATTTCGGACGGAACAGCGAATCCAGTGAGTTTCTTGTTGTCATTGTTGACCTCAAAGTCCTCGTTCGCCGAGGAGATAATGTGCGCTGTCACCGACCACTTCCTTCGGCTCCAACCGGAACAGCGTGCGCAGGTGAACCTCGTCGGGGCCGTCATAGATGCGCATGGCGCGCGCAGCGGTGTAGGCGGCGGCCACCGGCGCATCGTCCGTGACGCCCATCGCGCCGAAAATCTGTACCGCGCGGTCGGCGATGGCGCTGTAGGTGCGTGCCACCGCTACCTTGATCATGGATATCTCGCGCCGCGCCGCCTCCGGCCCACCTTCATCGAGCAGCCAGGCCGCCTTGTAGACCAGTAGCTTGGCCTGCTCGAGCTCGATGCGCGACAGCGCAATGTAATCCTGGATGTTGGCGAAGTCGCCGATCGGCCGGCCGAAGGCACGGCGCGTGGCCGAGCGCTCGCGCATCAGCTGGATCAGCACGTCGCAGCTACCGAGACTGCGCATGCAGTGGTGGATGCGCGCGACCCCGAGCCGCGCCTGCCCCATGGCAAATCCCGCGCCCTCCTCGCCGAGGCGATTGGATTGCGGCACGCGCACATTGCGCAGCAGCAGCTCCGTCGCCCCGCCAAAATCCTCGCCGCGGCCGAAGATCGGCAGTTGGCGGACGATCTCAAGCCCCGGTGTGTCGTTAGGCACGATGACAATCGAATGCTTCGCTGCGCTCGAGCCTTCCGCATCGGTGACACCGACCACCAGCACGATCTTGCACTCGGGATGGCCCGCGCCGGAGATGAACCACTTGCGCCCGTCGATCACGTAGTCGCCACCCTCTTTCCGGATACGCGTGCGGATGTTGCGCGCGTCCGACGAGGCGACGTCGGGCTCGGTCATGCCGAATGCGGTCCAGATCTTGCCGTCGAGCAGCGGCGCCAGCCATTGCCGCTTTTGTTCGGGTGTGCCGAACTTCTGCAGGATCTCCATGTTCGGCACGTTCGGCGCGTTGCAGTTGAACACGATCGGCGCCCAGGGCAGCCGGCCCATGATCGCCGCCAGTGGCGCGAATTCCAGATTGGTCAGCCGCGTGCCCGGCTGATCGGGCTGCAAGTCCGGCAGCCCGAGGTTCCACAGGCCGCGCCGCCGCGCTTCCGCCTTCAGCGTCTCCAGAAACGGCGGTGTCGTTTCGTACTTCGCGACATGCGCGTGCCACTCGCGATTGCGCGGAAGCACCTCGCTGCGGAAGAACGCCTCCAGATGGTCCTGCAGCGCCCTGCTCTTGTCGGAGAACCGGAAATCCATGATCTTTACCCCGCTACGCCTTCACGAACGTGCAGCGGATCGACTGCTGCGACGCCTGAATGACGGCCAAATCCTCGGCCTTGCGCTGGATCATGCGGATCAGCGCGATCCCGGTCCGTGTCGGGCTTGCGACGGCCGTCACGCCCGCAGGCGACGGCCCGCCGCCCTCGCCGCGCACGACGATCTGAAAACTGCGCGCGGGAAGTTCGCGATCGTTCAGCACGAAATAGTTGTCGGTGTTGTGCGCATAAAGCGACAGCGACCAGTAGTGGCCTTCCGGTGGGAGCTGACCTGCGATGACAAGGTTGCCCGCGGCAAGATCGTAGACGCAGGACGAATAGACGAGATCGGGTGACGGCATCACGATCTGCCGCGACGTGTGCGTCGGCGCCCGGCCGTGGTGGAATGTGTTCGGCCCGGTCTTGCGGATCGACAGCAGCCGCTTCTCCGCGCCCTCCATCAGCTTGATCGGCACCCGGTGCAGCACCAGCCGATAGGTGAGAAAGAACAGGATCGCGCCCGCGGCAAGTCCGGCCAGGATGATCATGCCGCGGCCCGCCCTTTTTCGATCCGGCTGACCTGTGGCAGCGCCACGGTGCACACGTCGTCGAGGATCGCCGGCGACGGATTATAAAGGCGGATCGTCACCATCAGCCGCCTGGCATTGCCGGCCGCCAGCCAGTTCGTGCCGGGATTTCCGCGAGCAATGACGATGCGGTAGCTGCCGTCCGGCTCCGGCACCACGTTGTCGCTATGCACCGAGTAGCGCCGCGAGAGGCTTTCGATCAACTGGGACTCTTCATCGTAGAGCGTGAAAGACCACCAGCGGCAATCGAACACCCTGCCCCTGATCTCCCAGTCGAAATCCGGATCGAGCGGATTGCCGAGGTCGTCCTTCAACGCAAAGAAATAGATCGTCTCCTGCCGGTGCATCGCCAGGATGCCGTGGATGGCGATACGCGCGCGGGTGATCGCGTTGGCGGCGGCGGAGCCGGCAAGCGTGTTGGTGGTCCAGGCGCCGAGGTGGATCTCGTCCGGATTGTCGCCGATCGTCGCGCGCAGACGATAGCGCGCCAGCAAAGCGCCGCCGCCCGCGCCGGCGGCCGCCAGCGCAAGGAAAATCAGCAACGCGAGCGCAACATCCCAGTCCATCGTGCAAGCCTAAAGCGGCACGAGCGGCGGGACCATCTTCTCCTCGCCGGCCGAGAATTGCAGCGGCTCCCAACAATCGTACCGCTTGAGGATCTTTTCAAGCCGCGCTCGCGGCTCACCCTGGACCTCGGTCAGCGCGGCCTTCAGCCACAAGAGGCAGCGCCGCTTGTAGGAGCGGGTCGGGTTTGGATAGCTCTTGCCGCGCAGCGTGAGGTCATACGCCTTGGTCTCTGCGGCGATCGCAGCCGCATTCGCAACGAGAAATGGCAGATACGTATCGCCCGCGAGTTCGAGCAGCGCCTCCACGCCCGCGCCGAGCGGGCTATGCGGATTGCGCCACTCGCCCTCGATGCCGGACGCGTCGTCGAGGTCGTGCTGCCATTGGTAGGTGCGCACCGCGTCGCGCCGCATGATCGCCGACGGCGTCGGGTCGACCGCGAGCTGCGAGAGCTGGCCGTACAGGCCGAAGTCGCCGATCGACGGCCGGCCGCCGAAAAAGAAGCGGCTGTGCTGGACCTGCAGCTCGATCGCCTTGAGCACTCTGGCGTAGCCTTCATACCAGAGCGGACGGTTGGTGCCGAGGTCGCCGGCACGCGCCAGCATGCCGACCTGCCGATTACGGAAGCCATCGACCACCTTGTCGAATTCGTCCCCCGGCATCGCGCCGAACCAGCCGGCCATCTGCCGCCGCGCGCAGAATTCCTGATCGACCGGTTCCGCCCAGCGAAAATCGAACATTGCAAACACCAGCCACTCGTCGGCGATGTCTTCCAGCAGCAGCGCCAGGAACCGGTCTGCCGGGTCGTCGGGCAGAACACTGCGGACGCCTGGATGCATTTGTTCCAATGCGAGAATCATCGGCGTCGAGTCGGCCCAGTATCGGCCGTCGGGCAGTTGCATCACCGGGATGATGCCCTTACCTGCCTTGGCAAGTTCACCCTCGGGATCACGAAACCTGGGGGGAACAACCCAGACGTGTGAAATCCGGCGATACCGCAAGACAGCGCGCATCTTGAAGCTGTATGGTGAACCCGGTCCGCCGATCACGCGGTACCGTTCCGTTCCACTCATGGTAACGCTTCCCGGCCACAATATTATCGCACACTTTTATGCAATATAGTGGCCCGCGCGCAGCCTTGTAAAGTCGCCGCAGGCCCAGCCATGAGCCGCAAGACCAGGAAAGCAAGCACTCCGCATGTCCTCTGAATCCGCCCCCGAAGAACGCATTGACGGCCGCCGGCAGCGCACGCAGGTGACGCGCGGAAACATCGTCAACGCGGCGATCGCCTTGCAGAACGAAGGCAACATGCGGCCGTCGATGCAACAGATCGCCGAGCGCGCCGGGGTTTCGCTGCGCACTGCGTTCCAGCACTTTCCGGAAAAGCACCAGTTGACCCATGCGGTGCTGGACGAGCTGACCCGGCTGAACCGCGTCGACCCACCGCCGCCGGAGCTCGCCACCCACAGCGCGCTCGACGCCCGGATGGCAAAATTCCTGGAAATCCGCTGCCGCCAGCTCGAGGGCCTGACGCCGCATCGCCGCGCCGCCAACTCGATGATCGCCACCTCGAAGCTGTTGCAGGAGCACCGCGTCAAGGTGCGCCAGCGCTACCGCAACGTGGTCGAAACCTGGTTCGCCGCCGAGCTCGACGCCCTCTCCGACGCCAGCCGCAAAAAATGGCTGATCGCCATCGCCACCCTGGTCGACTGGGAGATGTGGCAGTCGCTCCGCACCTACCCCGCCCGCAGCCTCGCCGAAAGCCGCGAGCTGCTGGCCCTGCTGCTCGCCGCCGCGCTGAAGCAGATGGAAGACGAGGCGAAGGGGAAGTCGAAGCGGTAAGCGCGCTCGTCGTTGCGAGCGCAGCGAAGCGATCCAGCGCCGCACAACCGCCCCATCGTTTGTCACGGGCCGAGCATTGACGGGACAAGTCGGCGACGACAAATATTTGCTGCTATATTGCGCCGAGGGTCATTTCAGGGGGCGTTGTGTTCTGGCGGAAAAAGAACAGCAGAGCCGACAAGAATTCTGTGCGGCAATCGGCTCTCGACGAAATAATCCAAACATGGAGCGTGGACGCTTCAGACGTAACGCCGACTGAATACGGCTTCGATTGGCTCCCGGGCAGTCATCTGGTTCACGTTCGCATCCACGAAGATGAGCGCGAGCGGGACGGTCCAGTACGATTCCGCATCACAATTGCCACCGACTACCTTCGCTCCGTGCCGGTGCACGACAAGGAATTCGTTCGGCAAACAAATGAAGTTTCGTCCGTGTTTTTCCCGACTTACTCGCTGGTCTATCCCCCGAGCGAAGTTGTTGACAAGTATTTCGACGGTCGTCGGGCCGATGCAACACTGTTTTCATCAGCATATGTGTACGACGATACGGTGAAATGGCTCTCCGGCTTTCTTGCTCGCATGTCGATCATGCAGCCGATAAGTGCCGAAATCCTTTCAAGGGGAGTGGAACTTGTTGGCTCCGGATCGCCGGCGCTAGCCGGACCATCGCTAAGAGAAGCTGTAAATGGGGTTCTCAACATACACGTAGATTTTCTTATTCCCGAGGGAGAGAAGCCGAGCAAGTGGATCGGCTCCGGTGAGTTCGAAGCATTCATCGAGCAATACGGCAGGAGCGACGCTAGTAACATTCAAGGCGAGCGAACGGGATCTACGCCTGGGTGCCGGGCTGGTGGTGCAGAGCGAAATCCGAACTGAATTCGAGTACACCAATGCTTGCGAAACAGCCGCCTGGTTGAATTATCTTGAATCGGTGGTTTGGACCGACTTTCCGCAGTTCGGTCGCTGGCATACTCGCGCCGTCACGAAATCGCAGGCCGGACTTGCTGACGTCCCGCAAGAGTTTAATCTCGCTCACACTTGCTTTATTCCAAATGCATACTTCGTCGACGGGCTTGTCGTGAACTATGCTCTGTGGGCCATGGCTCGCCTTCGATGGGCGCGCGAGAGGCTGATTCCAGACGAAGAAGATCTCACGATGCCGGAGATTCTGGAGCACCGACGGCGTTCGTAGAGTTGGGCCGTTTGTACGAACCTCACGGCTCGCCCCGGCGCGCGCCCAGTCTGATCACCTCGGCACCACTCGGGCCGCACCTGCTGCGCTCGATCTTTCCGGCTTCGTTGAAATTCAGGATCGTCTGCACGGTCCCGCTTGATACGCGATAGTGGATCGCGATGGCGCTGCCCAGGGCGTACACATCCTCAAGTTCGCCTGCCGGCTTGTCGACGAACCGATGCCGCCAGTATTCGGCTATGGCCGGCTTGCCGACGATCACCTTGTAACCGCCGCAGCCGCACTCCAGCGACGCGTTGTCGTCGTAGAGGTCGACGATCGAAAGAGAAGCCGCGCGATAAGCATCAAGCCAGCCGATCGCCGCGGCCATCGGGTCGAAGGAACTCATTCTTATGCCTGCATGCCGTAGCTCCATCCGCTGTAGTGTGCACCTCCTGAATGTTTTCTGAACACAATTTCCGTCGTGAAGAGTCTTTTCCTGTGCATTGCGAACGTTCACTAATGGACACAGCGAAGTCGTCCCGGCCGTGCCTCTGCACGACTTGTTCCAACAGTTCCTCGCGAAACATCGCTGCACGCGATGCGTTGTCTCGCCGTATGGAGGTACGCAATGGACAAAGACCGCATTGAAGGTTCTGCGAAGCAGATCAAGGGAAAGGCCAAGGAGGCCGCCGGCAAGCTGACGGGCGATGAGAAGACAAAGCAGGAAGGTCGCGCCGATCAGCTGGAAGGCAAGGTTCAGAACACCGTGGGCGGCGCCAAGGACAAGCTCCGCGAGGTGATGGGCGAGGATTAGCCCACAGAGCGATCGAAGGAGGACACGATGAGAGAGTTCGATCCTGACAACCCGATGATGCGTCGGGAGATGGGCGACGTGAACGGCGACAGTGGCGCCGGCGTTGGCGCCATCGGCCTGCTCGCGGGTCTCGCCGTCGCTGTGGCCCTCGGCTTCTTTTTCTTCATGAATACGAACGAGCGCACCAACACAGCCGTCAACACGGCGCCGGGCGTGACGACTGGCTCGTCGACAACCCCTCTGCCGGCACCACCGGCCCCGCCGAGCAAGGATAAGTCGACAGCGCCGCAATAAGCGCTCTGAAACGTGAAGCGAGATTGGAAATCCCGGCTTGTCCACAGGCCGGGATTTTTCTTTGGCTGAACGCTACGCAGTCCCTGCTGCGTACGCCGCCATACACAACGAAATCACCCGTGCGCCGAGGCCTCGGTCCCGGTCGCGACCGGCCGCTCGCTGCGAAGTTCCGCTTCGCGCGCTTTCGGGCCCGGCCCGCGCATGTAGTGCTTGGATGGTTCGTAGCGGCGTTCGAACACCCTCAAGAGGTCGGCCGTGGCGCGGCTCGCTCGAACGAAAACCAGTTTGGCCTGGGCAAGAAGCATTGTCGCAAGTCCCGAAGACAGCGCGCTGATAGCGCGGTGATCAAGCCGTCGTTACCCCTAACTCTGTGACGGCTGATACTGCCGACGCCGCTGCGTCGCAAGACCAAAGTTCAATCTATTTGCATTTCTTTGTGAGATTTAATATTTTTGCCACAGGTGAGGAAAAGCCCCGCCAAACAACAACCGGCAAAAGCGCCACAAAACAGAAGCAATCAGTTAGGGAGGAGCTCATGACGCGGTCCCGCCCGGCCAGCGCCAGCGCACGAACGATCGGCCTTACGACTTTCGTCGCAGCCTCTTTGGCCCTGTTGATATCGACTGAGGCGCCGCGCGCTGCGGAACCGAAGAAAGGCGGCTCGGTCAGCATCTCCACCGAGTCCGACCTGCCGACGCTGGACCCGCTCGGCATGGCCTCGTTCAGCGACCGCAACGCCGGCCTCCTGCTCTACGACACGCTGCTCGACATCGACCCCAAGGGCAACGTCGTCCCCAACATCGCCGAGCGGATCGACGCGTCTGAAGACGTGATGACGTTCAAGCTGACGCTGCGGAGCGGCGTGAAGTTCTCCGACGGCACGCCCTACGACGCCGCGGCCGTGGTGAAGAACTTCCAGCGGATCATGGACCCGAAAAACCGCTGCCGCTGCGTGTCCGACCTGTCGACCATCGCCTCGCTGGAGGCGACCGGGCCGCTGGAGGTCGTGATCAAGATGAAGTCGCCATCGGCGCACTTCCCCGCCGCGCTTGCCGACGTGGCCGGCATGGTCGCCTCGCCTGCCGCCGTGGAAAAATACGGCGCCGACTTCGGCAACTACGGCGTCGGGGCCGGCCCGTTCAAGCTGAAGGAATGGCGGCGCGGCGCCCAGGTGATCTTCGAGCGCAACCCCGATTACTGGCGCAAGCCTCCCTATCTCGACGAGGTCGTGCTGCGGCCAATGCCCGACGAGCAGACCCGCTACGCGAGCCTCAAGGCCGGCAATCTCGACATCGTCACCAACGCGGCCGCGCGCGACGTCATCGATGCGCAGCAGGGCAAGAAGTTCCAGGTGCTCAACCCCGGCAGCCTCGCGACCGTGTTCGTGATGATCAACGTCGGCGCGCCGGACGTGTCCGATGTGCGCGTCCGCCAGGCGCTCGCCTATGCCCTGGACCGGGTGGCGCTGAACAAGGCGATCAATCGCGGCCTCTACAAGATCGCCAACACGCCGTTCGGCACCGGCCTGTTCCCGCATGAGCAGGTCGACGGCTATCCCGGCTTCGACCCGGCCAAGGCGAAGAAGCTGGTCGAGGAGTACGGCAAGCCGATCAAGATCAAGCTGTCGATCAACGCCGCACCGCTCTCGACGCTCTCGGCCCAGGCCCTGCAGCAGATGTGGAAAAAGGTCGGCATCGAGACCGAGATCATCCCCTTCGAACAGGTGCAACTCGTCCGCACCGCGGCCGCCCGCGACTATCAGACGATGCTCTATCGCTGGGCCGGCGGCGCCGATCCGGACAAGAACGTGCACCAGTTCTTCCACTCCAAGGGCACGGTCAACCGGACCAACTTCAACAATCCGGTGATGGACAAGCTGCTCGACGCCGGGCGCTCCACCACCGACAAGGCCGAGCGGCTGAAAGTCTATCGCGAGATCAACAATCTGCTCGCCAGGGAGCTGCCGTACATCTTCCTCAACTACTTCGACAATATTGCGCTCGCCAACCCGGCGGTGAAAGGCCTGACGCCGGTGCCCGACGGCCTGCTCCGCATGCATTCGGCGTGGAAGGACAAATGATCGGCGCGCAGGCCGCGCGCCGCATCCGTACCCAGCTCCTGACGCTTGTTGCGATCGTCTTTGCGGCGACGGCGCTGACGTTCGCCGTCACCGAGATCCTGCCGGGCGACGCGGCGGTGGCGATCCTCGGCGACACGGCGACCGAAGCCGAGATCAAGTCGCTTCGCGCCGAGCTCGGCCTCGAGCGGCCGCTGGTCGTGCGCTACGTCGACTGGGTGTCGAACGCGCTGACCGGCGACCTCGGCCGCTCCTACCGCACGCGCGAATACATCGCGACCATGATCGCCCAGCGCCTGCCGGTGACGATCGAATTGATCATTATCACCCAGATCATCGCGCTCGGGCTTGCGGTCCCGGCCGGCATCATCGCCGCCTACCGCAACCGTTCGGGCATCGATCATGCGCTCGGCGGCGTCTCGATCGGGCTGCTGTCGACGCCCGCCTTCGTGATCGGCATCGGCCTGATCTACACGCTGTCGGTGGCGCTCGGCTGGTTCCCGGCATCGGGCTATGTGCGGCCGAGCGACGGCATCCTCGGCAACCTGCACAGCATGTTCCTGCCGGCGCTGACGCTGGCCCTGGCGGAGTTCCCGGTCTATATGCGCCTCTTGCGCGCCGACATGATCTCCACCCTGCAGCAGGACTTCATCCTGGTGGCGCGCGCAAAGGGCCTCGGCGTCCGCGACATCCTCGTCGGCCACGCGCTCCGCCCCTCCTCGCTGTCGCTGGTCACGGTGATCGGCATCAACCTCGGCCGCCTGGTCGGCGGCGCTGTGATCATCGAGACGCTGTTTGCCATTCCCGGCATCGGCCAGATGCTGGTGAACGCCGTCTACCAGCACGATCACTTCGCCATCCAGGGCGTGGTGCTGGTGGTCGCCACCGGCTTCGTGCTGATCAATCTCGCCGTCGACATGGCCTATGCCCTGCTCGACCCACGGGTGCGTCATGGCGTCGATAGCTGACACCACCGCACTCCAGCGCCCGCGCAAGCGCAGCAAGCCCGAGTTCGGCGTTGCCCTTGCGCTCGGCTGGATGACCCTCGTGATCGTGCTGGCCCTGCTCGCCCCCTATGTCGGCATCCAGAGCCCCGACGACGGCGACCTGATCGATCTGTTGGCGCTCCCCTCACCTGAGCACTGGCTCGGCACCGACTCCCTCGGGCGCGACACCTTTGCCCGCGCGGTCTATGGCGCACAGGTCTCGCTCACCGTGGCGCTGGGCAGTGTCAGCATCGGCCTCGCCTTCGGCGGCACGCTCGGCCTCGTCGGCGGTTATTTCGGGCGCTGGCCCGACCGCATCATCATGGGCACGATGACGGTGCTGCTGTGCTTTCCCGGCATCATCCTCGCCATCGCGCTGGTCTCCAGCCTCGGCCCCAGCGTCACCAACGTCACCTTTGCGATCGGCGTCATCTTCATCCCGGCATTCGCCCGCATCGCCCGCGCCAACACGCTCAGCCTGCGCAGCCGCGAGTTCGTGCTGGCCGCGCAGTCGCTCGGGGCGAAACTGCCGCGCATCCTGGTGCGGGAGATCTTGCCGAACCTGATGCCGGCGCTGCTGTCCTATGCCGTGGTGATGCTCGGCGTCGCCATTCTGGCGGAAGCGGCGCTCGGCTTCCTCGGCCTCTCGGTGCGGCCGCCGCGGCCGAGCTGGGGCGGCATGATCGCCGCCGAGCGCGCCAACCTCGCCGACGCGCCGCATGCGGTGTTCATCCCGGCCGCGGTGATGTTCCTCACCGTGCTGGCGATCAACTGGCTCGGCGAAGCGACCCGCCGTCTGTTCGACATCCGGGCGCAATCGCTATGACCGAACCGCTCCTGAAAGTGCGCGATCTCTCGATCCGCTTCGACACGCCACGCGGCCTTGTGCACGCGGTCAACAATGTCGGCTTCGACCTGATGCCGAGCCGGACGCTGGCGATCGTCGGCGAGTCCGGCTCCGGAAAAAGCGTGCTGTCGCGCGCGATCCTGCGGCTGCTGCCCGAGGCGACCTCGCGCCGCTCGGGGCAGATCCTGTTCGACGGCAAGGACCTCGCGGCGCTTGCCGAGCCTGCCCTGCGCAAGGTGCGCGGCAAGGACATCGCCATGATCTTCCAGGATCCGATGTCCTCGCTCAACCCGGTGCTGACCATCGAGCAGCAGATCGGCGAGGTGCTGGAGCTGCATCTTGGCCTTGGCCCCGCCGAACGGCGGCAGCGTACCATCGAATTGCTACGATCCGTCGGCATCGCCGCCGCCGAGCAGCGCTTGAGGGAATATCCGCATCAGCTCTCGGGCGGCCTGCGCCAGCGGGTGATGATCGCCATGGCGCTCGCCTGCCGGCCACGCCTCCTGATCGCCGACGAGCCGACCACCGCGCTCGACGTCACCATCCAGATGCAGATCCTGGTGCTGCTGAAGCGCCAGCAGCGCGAAACGGGGATGGCGATGATCTTCATCAGCCACGACCTCGCCGCGGTCGGCGGCATCGCCGACGAGGTGGCGGTGATGTATGGCGGCCGCTTCGTCGAGCAGGCGCCGACCGACGCCTTCTTCAAGACTCGGCTGATGCCTTACAGCGAAGCCCTCCTCAAGGCACGGCCCGACCCGTTCGCCCCGCGCGGCGCCCGCCTCGAAGCGATCGCCGGCCGCCCGCCCGACCTGACCGCACTGCCGCCCGGCTGCTCCTTCGCCGCGCGCTGCACCCGCGTCCAGGGCGACTGCCTGCAAAGCATCCCGCCCCTGACCACCGCAAGCGACCGCCGCTTCGCCTGCTTCCACCCGCTCCTGAGCGTCGCATGACCAGCCCGTCCGTCCCCGCCCTCGAAGTCTCGCACCTAGTGCGCTCCTTCCGCCGTCCGGATCATCGCATCGTCACGCCGGTGGACGACGTCAGCTTCTCCGTCGCCCATGACGAGACGCTCGGCCTTGTCGGCGAGTCCGGTTGCGGCAAGTCGACGCTCGCGCGCGCGTTGATGCAACTGCCGCCGCCGAGCTCCGGCACGGTCAGAATTTCCGGCGAGGAAATGTCAGATCAGTCAGCGGCTTCGCGGCGAAAGCTGCGGCGAAAGCTGCAGATGGTGTTCCAGGACCCGATCTCTTCGCTCAACCCGCGCCGCCGCATCGCCGACGTGGTCGCCGAGCCGCTGGAGATCTGGGGCAAGGGCAATGCCGAGCAGAACCGGCAGCGTGTCACCGACGCCTTGAACGAGGTCGGCTTCGACGCCGACACCGTCTGGTCGCGCCGGCCGCACGAGATGTCCGGCGGCCAGTGCCAGCGCGTCGCCATCGCCCGCGCGCTGATGCTGGAACCGACCGTGCTGGTGCTCGACGAGCCGGTGTCCGCCCTCGACGTCTCGGTGCAGGCGCAGATCCTGAACCTGCTGCTCGACATCAAGAGCCGCCGCTCGTTCAGCATGATCTTCATCAGCCACGACCTGGCGGTGATCCGCAACATCTGCGACCGGGTGGCGGTGATGTATCTCGGCCGGATCGTCGAGATCGGCCGGACCGAGGACGTCTACCGCAACCCGCAGCATCCCTACACGAAAGCCCTGCTCGGCTCGGTGCTGGCGCCCGGCCAGAAACTTCCCGACGAGGAAGTCCTGAGCGGCGACCTGCCCTCGCTGATCAACCCGCCGAGCGGCTGCCGCTTCCGCACGCGCTGCACCCGCGCCAGCGAGCGCTGCGCGATCGAGCCGCCGCAGCTCGACCCGTCGGAACCCGATCACTTCGCCGCCTGCCACCACCCACTCGGCTTCGAACAGGCCGAACACCGTCAATCGATGTGACCTTTCAAGCACATCCAGGGAGTATCCATTGTCAGACATGAACTATCGCGCGCTGCGCTTCGACGAGCTCACCGTTCAGCGCAACCGCGGCGAGGATGTCGCCAAAGCGGTAAAGACGAACGGCGCGCCCGGCTCGCAGACGCTCGGCGTCTGGCTGCCGATGATCGGCGTCAGCACCAACGTCGTCTCGGTCATCACCAACTGGACCGGCGAGCCTCAGGCTGCCGCCTACAAGGACGCCAACATCGTCGGCGTCCGCACCCGCCTGTTCGACACGCTCGCGCGCGGCCAGCAGCCGTGCACGGCCGACGGCATCTACACCCACCGCTGGTTCATCGTCGCCCCCGACAATGTCCAGGTGCTGACCGACACGAGCGTGAAGGCCTGGAAGACGATGGAGGCGGACACCGAGGCGCGCATCGCCGGCTTCTGGCGCTGCCGCGAGCTGAATGCGAACGGGGAGGCCGTGGTGCTGATGATCGTCTATTATCCGAACCTCGCGGCCTGGGACGCCAGCCGCTACTGGAAGCCGAAGCCGGCGGCTGAGATGCAGCCGAACCGCAATGTTTGGGGCAGCCTGTTCGCCCAGCGGCGCGACATCCTGCTGGATTCCTGGGTCTCGGTGCACCGCCTGGCGAAGTAAGGAGGACATCATGACGGACGATCTGCGCGCCGTTGGCGACGCCTGCTGGACCACATTCCGCTTCCCCGACTGGCAGCGTGCCATCGGCACCTCAAAGGTCACGCCTGTCGCCGACGACATCGTCTACATCGCCACCCGCGGCGTGGTCGGCAACGTTACTGCCGTGCGGACGAAGGAGGGCCTGGTGGTGTTCGACACCGGCAGCCTGTCGACCGCACGCCAAGTCTACGACACCCTGCGCGGCTGGGATGCCAGCCCGATCCACACGGTCATCTTCACCCACGGCCATGTCGACCACGTCATGGGCGCGTTCCTGTTCGAGGAGGAGGCAAAAAAGCGCAACCACCCGAAGGTCCGCTTCGTCGGCCAGCGCAACATGCCAGCGCGCTTCGCCCGCTACACGGCGACAGCAGGCTTCAACACCAACATCAACGGCCGCCAGTTCGGCGTGCCGGATTTCCAGTGGCCGAAGCAGTTCCGGACCCCTGACCTCACCTACGACGAGCGGCTTGTGTTGAAGGTCGGCGGCATCACCTTCGAGCTCAACCACGGTCTCGGCGAGACCGACGACCACACCTGGACCTGGATCGCCGACCGCGAGGTGATCGTCTCCGGCGACTTCGTCATCTGGGCCGCGCCCAACAGCGGCAACCCGCAGAAAGTCCAGCGCTACACCAAGCCATGGGCCGAAGCGTTTCGCGCGATGGCGGCGAAGCAGGCGGCAGCGCTCGTGCCCGGCCACGGGCCTGCGATCTTCGGCGCCGACCGCGTCGCCACCCTGCTCGCCGATGGCGCAAAATTCCTCGACACCATGCACGACCAGGTGCTGGCACTGATGAACGAGGGCAAGACGCTCGATGAGATCGTCCAGGCAGTGAAGATCCCGACCGACCTGCTGACGCGGCCCTACCTGCAGCCGACCTACGACGACCCGGAGTTCCTGATCCGCAACATCTGGCGCCTCTATGGCGGCTGGTGGGATGGTGACCCGGCGCACCTGAAGCCCGCGCCCGCCACGGATCTGGCTTCTGAACTCGCCAAGCTCGCCGGCGGCGCGTCGAAACTGGCCGCACGCGCGAAGGAACTCGCGGCGAACGGCGATCTCCGCCTCGCCGGCCACCTCGCCGAATTCGCCGTCCGCGCCGAGCCCGGCAATGCCGACGCCCACCGCACCCGCATCGACGTCAATAAGCAGCGCGCCGCAGGCGAGACGACGCTGATGGCCAAGGGCGTGTTCAACGGAGCCGTGCGGGACTCGCAGGCGGTGGTGGATCCGGAAGCGCTTGCCGTCCAACCGCGCAGGAACGTCGGAATAGGCTGATGCCGTCATGCCCGCGAAGGCGGGCATCCAGTACTCCGCAGCCTTAGCGATAGAACCTCTGGCGCTCTGGGATACTGGGTCCCCGCCTGCGCGGGGACGACGGACGTGACCGCCTCCTCCCATGTCTCCCAGATATGCGCCCGCCCCCATGGACGGGCCATCCGGGCGTGCTAAATCGTTTCCATGACGGCCCAAATCCTGGCCGAGCATCCCCATAATAGAGTGTCCCGGGAGGAGTTCTCCGCATGCAATTCAGCTTCACGAACGAGCAGGAGGACTTCCGCGGCATCCTTCGGCGCTTTTTCAGCGCCCGCTCGCCCTCCACCGAAGTTCGCAAGCTGATGGAGACCGAGGCCGGCTTCGACCGCGAGGGCTGGAAGAAGCTCAACCAGGAGCTCGGCCTCACCGCCGTGCACATCCCGGAGGAATATGGCGGCCAGGGTTTCGGCTGCGTCGAGCTCGGCATCGTGCTCGAGGAGATGGGCCGGGTGCTGCTGTGCGCCCCCTACTTCTCCTCCGTGGTGCTGGCAGCGACCGCCATTCTGAATGCTGGAACCGATGCGCAGAAGCGCAAGCTGCTCCCGGCCATCGCCAGCGGCGACCTGACCGCCACCCTCGCTTTCACCGAAGACAACGGCCGCTGGGATTCGACCGGCGTGGCGATGACCGCGAAGGGGACGAAGCTGAACGGCGTGAAGAACTTCGTGGTCGACGGCCACACCGCAGACCTCATCGTGGTGCTCGCGCGCGAACCCGGCACCAGCCGCAACGCCGGCCTGTCGCTGTTCACCGTGCGCGGCGACGCGGCGGGACTGACGCGCACGCCGTTGAAGACCATGGACGCCACGCGAAAACTCGCGCGGCTGGAATTCAAGGACGTCGACGCCGAGCTGCTCGGCGCGGCCGGCGAGGCCGGCGAGCCGTTCGCCAGGACCATCACCCAGGCCGTCGTCTGCCTCGCCAACGAGATGGCCGGCGGCGCCGACAAGCTGCGCGAGACCTCGCTGGAGTACGCGCAGATGCGCATGCAGTTCGGCCGGGCGATCGCCGCGTTCCAGTCGATGAAGCACAAGCAGGCCGACATGCTGGTCGATGTCGAGACCGCGAAGTCCGCCGCCTACTACGCGGCAGCCGCAGTCGACGACGACGCCGAAGACCTGCCGGCGGTCGCGTCGCTCGCCAAGGCTTCGGTCTCGGAGGCCTACCTGCAGACCGCCATCCACGCGATCCAGATCCGCGGCGGCATCGGCTTCACCTGGGATGAAGACACCCACCTCTGGTTCAAGCGCGCCAAAAGCTCGGAAGTGTTTCTCGGTGATGCGAACTATCACCGCGAGCTGATGATGCAGCGCTGGGCTTCGTGAGAAAGAACGCAAGATGACCGAACCAACCGAACAAGACGTCCGCGCCGAAGTCAGTGCCTGGCTGAAGGCGAACTGGAGCCCCGATTACGGCCTGGTCGAATGGCGGCTGAAGCTGATCAAGTCCGGCTGGGGCGCGCCGCACTATCCGAAGGAATGGCATGGCCGCGGCCTGCCGGTGAAATTCAACAACATCGTCGACGACGAGTTCTCAAAGGTCGGCGCGGTCACCGTCTGCCGCGCGGGCATCCGCACGCTCGCCGCCGCGACCATCCTCGATCACGGCAGCGACCTGCACAAGGAGAAGTTCCTGGCGCGCACGCTGACCGGCGAGGACACCTGGTGCCAGCTGTTCAGCGAGCCCGGCTCCGGCTCGGACATGGCGGCGGCGACCACCCGCGCCGAGTTCAAGGGCAACAAGTGGATCATCAACGGCCAGAAGGTCTGGACCACCAGCGCCCACAAGGCCGACTGGGCCTTGCTGCTGGCGCGCACCGACTGGGACGCGCCGAAGCACAAGGGCCTCTCCTACTTCCTGCTGAACATGCGCCAGCCCGGCATCAACGCGCAGCCGCTCAAGCAGATGAACGGCCACGCCTCGTTCAACCAGGTGTTCATCACCGACGCCGAGATCGAGCCCGAGCTGCAGATGGGCAAGAACGGCGAAGGCTGGAAGATCGCCACCACGACGCTGATGCACGAGCGGCGCGGCGCCGGCGCGCTGCGCAGCTGGGCTGTGCCGTCGACCCGCAAGGGCCGCATCTACACGGAAGAGAACGCCGAGATCGCGACCACGATGGAGCCCTACAAGTGGTATCCGCAGCGGGCCGGCCGCGTCGATCTCCTGCTGGAGCGCGCAAGGGCCACCGGCAAGATCAATGACCCGGTGGTGCGTCAGGAGCTGGCAAAAGTGCTGGTGCTGTCGAAGTCCGCCGAATGGACCGCCATGCGTGCACGTGCGGCCCAGGAAATGGGACGTCCCCAGGGACCGGAAGGCTCGCTCGGCAAGCTGCTCGGCAGCCACGTCGCCCGCGCCGCCGCGCGCGTGCACACCATGATCGACGGCGCCAACGCCATGCTGACCGGCAGCGACGGAACGCTCGACGGCGTCATCGCCGAGGTCCTGGTCTCGGTCCCCGCCACCTCGATTGCGGGTGGCACCGACGAGATCCAGCGCAACATCATCGCCGAACGCATCCTGAACATGCCGAAGGAAACCGACAACTTCGCCAACAAACCGTTCCGCGATGTGCCGCGGAACACGGTGTCGAAGGTCGGTTAGTCGCGGCGCAAATAAATGCGCCCTCTCCCCATAGCCGTTCGAAGAACGGCGTCGCTTCGCTCGCCTATGTGGGAGAGGGCATCACAAAGCCAACCTCGCACTCTGCTGGGTGAGGGGTAGCCCCACGGCACGGAGTCACAATTTGTCGCGCCCCCTCACCCGGCATCACTCTGCGCCGCGGCCTGCATGCCCTCTCCCACGAGGGGAGAGGGCACAATCGCTGGCGCCCCATCGCCTTCGACGCGAGGCGCTAACCGGACCAAATCGATCGTCAAGCAACTCCATACCGCAGAGCGAAAACCACCCTGCTCCACGGCCATAAAAAGCGAATTGTCATGTGCCGCGGAGCGGGCCATAGTCCCCGTCCCCAAGGAGATCAAAAAAATGCGTGAAGCTGTCATCGTATCCTATGCCCGCACGGGCCTCGCGAAATCCGGCCGCGGTGGATTCAACATGACGCCGCCCATGACGATGGCGGCGCATGCGATCAAGCATGCCGTCGAGCGCTCCGGCGTCGACAAGGACTATGTCGAGGATTGCTATCTCGGCAACTGCGCGCACGGCGCGCGCAACATCGGCCGCGAGGCCGCGCTGCTCGCGGGCATGCCGAAGACCACCGCCGGCGTGTCGGTGAACCGCTTCTGCTCGTCGGGCCTGCAAACCATCGCGATGGCCGCCAACCACATCCGTTCGGACGGCGCCGACTGCATCGTCGCCGGCGGCGTCGAGAGCATCTCGATCCCGGGCGGCGGCATTCCGAAGGACGCGAGCGACCCCGAGATCCTGAAGTATGCGCCCGACATCTACATGGCGATGATCGACACCGCCGACATCGTTGCCGAGCGTTACAAGCTCAGCCGCGAATATCAGGACGAGTATTCGCTGGAATCGCAGCGCCGCATGGCGGCCGCCCAGCAGGCCAACAAGTTCAAGGACGAAATCGTCCCGATGAACACCAAGATGAAGGTGGTCGACAAGAACACCAAGGAAGAGAGCATCGTCGACTACGTCGTCAACCGCGATGAGTGCAATCGTCCGGACACGACGATGGAAGGTCTGACCAAGCTCGAGCCGGTCAAGGGCGCGGGCAAGTTCATCACCGCCGGCAACGCCAGCCAGCTCTCCGACGGCGCCGCCGCCGTGGTGCTGATGGAAGCCAAGGACGCCGAGAAGCGCGGCCTGAAGCCGATGGGCCGCTTCGTCGCCTGGGCGACCGCGGGCTGCGAGCCGGATGAGATGGGCATCGGTCCGGTGTTCGCCGTGCCGAAGCTGCTGAAGCGTCACGGCCTCAAGGTCGACGACATCGACATCTGGGAGCTGAACGAGGCGTTCGCCAGCCAGTGCCTCTACTCGCGCGACAAACTCGGCATCGACCCGGCCAAGTACAACGTCAACGGCGGCTCGATCGCGATCGGCCACCCGTTCGGCATGACCGGCGCCCGTCTCACCGGCCACATCCTGCAGGAAGGCGCCCGCCGCAAGGCCAAGTGGGGCGTCGTGACGATGTGCATCGGCGGTGGCCAGGGCGGCGCAGGCCTGTTCGAGATCTACAGCTGAGATTGATCAGCGCGTAACGATATGGAGGGCCCGGCGAAAGCCGGGCCCTTTTGCTTTGCGTGATGAGTCCAGTTGGAAAAGGCGCCCGCTACCTACTCGGTGTCGTCCCGGCCAAGCGAAGCCATAGCCGTTCGAAGAACGGCGTCGCTTCTGCTCGCCTTTGGCCCGGACCCATACGCCGTGTCGTGAACGATGCGACGAGCGCAAGTTGCCTAAGGCAACCAATACTGAGTGCAACCAATGGCCTCGCCGGGAGTTGCGCGCCAATACCCGATGGCCCGTTTTTCGCCCAACGAATGCGATGGAATAGAATGAGCCTTTGGCCGATGCGAACGGGAAGATGACTCGGAAGACATCCAGCTTGCTTGCACTCGCAGCCTTCCTCGCCATCCTCGTTGCGACGATCGCGTTTGCCCCACCTGATGGAGGCGGCTTCCTGAATCCTGGCAAGCCGAACGGCGCCGGTCTGATCGTGATCGACGGTGATGAAGTCCGGTCGGGGGATAGAACCTACCGTCTCGTTGGATTTGATGCGCCCGAACGCGGCGACCGGGCGCTGTGCGACAAGGAACGCGACGTCGCCGAGACCGCAGCCGCGCGGCTGCAAAGCCTCATTGCCGGCGGCGACGCGAAACTCGAGCCCCTGCCCTGCGCCTGCAAGCCCGGCACCGAAGGCACGCGTGACTGCAATCTCGGCCGTTCCTGCGCCACGCTCAAGCTGAACGGCAGCGATGCCGGACCGCTCCTGATCGGCGAAGGACTGGCGAAGCGCTTTGTCTGCGGCGCCACGAGTTGTCCGCCACGGGAGCCTTGGTGTTAGGCAGCCAGTGGCATCGCGCTCCGATCGGTTGATGTTCCGCATGCGGAACTCGCGTCCCGGCAGCGTGGCGGCGGCGCGAAGACGGCAACCGCACGTCCCTCCGCGGCACCAACAGGCGCGGAGCCAGCCTGACTGCGCAATGCGGAATTAGGCAGATTTTCGCAATGCCGAGGTTGGGCAAATGATCTTTGAAATCTGGCGTTGAATCCCATCGCCTATCACCAAAGGAGTATGTCGCTGCACCAAAGCGGTACGTAGGCATTGACCGTCGGTAACGTACAGTTTGTGCCACCAAGTGGAGAAGAGATGGTCGCGTAAACCACACAGAGCAGGCGTCGTCGTTCCATGCGCGAAACAATCGAGACAGTACCCAGCGATGGGAATTTTGTCATTCTCGAGGATGATGCGAGTGGGAGCTATGCGGTCGCCCGCTGGTCGGTCAAGGTGAACGATTGGATCGGGGAAAACGGAGAGCCCATCACGATCGTGCCGACGCATTGGCATCCATTGGCGGGCGACCACAATCACCCGCAAGCGGACAATGAATCGGGCCTTCTCTCTCCGCTTGGTGCCTCGCCGTCGCGGAGGCGTCGCTTTGGATTCTCTCCCTTCTCCGCGAGCCGAACCGCGCCACGACCAGCAACCAGCAACGTCGTTGCGTTGAAGCCAACTGCGAACGCCGAGCAAGCAGACCCAATCGAGACGCCGCGTGTGCCGATCAAGCGCAAGCACGCCGCTCGGGCGCGGCGACCTCTTTTAGCTCTCTCGGTCGCAACTGTCGTCGTGGCGGTGCTGGTCACAACGTCGTTCCGCGCCGATGTCGCTGCGTATCTGAAGCACTACGCTGATCGCCAGGACGTCACCGGCACGCCCGATGTGCCGGTCACCACACAGACGGTGCAGGCCGCGGAAAGCGCGACCGCAGCGCTGCGACAGTCCCTACAACAGGAGCGCGGCACGGCCGAGGCGCTGGCGCAGGATCTCGCGAGCGCGCATCGCGAGATCGACAAGCACGCAGCGCTGGCCGGCAAGGCGAGCGACGACGCGGCACAGATCAAATTGGCGGCGGAAAGCGCCGCGACGGAGTTGCGACAGTCCCTGCAGCAGGAGCGCAACAAGGCCGAGGCGCTGGCACAGGATCTCGCGACAGCGCGCCGCGAGATCGAAACGCGCACAGCGCTGGCAAACAAAGCGGGCGACGACGCGGCACAGATCAAATTGGCGGCGGAAAGCGCCGCGACGGAGTCGCGACAGTCCCTGCAACAGGAGCGTGACAGGGCCGAGGCGCTGGCACAGTCTCTCGCGACCGCGCGCCGCGAGATCGAAACGCACACAGCGGTGGCAAGCAAGGCGAGCGACGACGCGATACAGATCAAACTGGCCGCGGAAAGCACCACGGCGGAGTTGCGACAGTCCCTGCAGCAGGAGCGCGGCAAAGCCGAGGCGCTGGCACAGGACCTTGCAACCGCGCGCCGCGAGATCGAAACGCACACAGCGGTGGCAAGCAAGGCGAGCGACGACGCGATACAGATCAAACTGGCCGCGGAAAGCACCACGGCGGAGTTGCGACATTCCCTGCAGCAGGAGCGCGGCAAAGCCGAGGCGCTGGCACAGGACCTCGCGACCGCGCGCCGCGAGATCGAAACGCACGCAGCGGTGGCAAGCAAGGCGGCCGACAACGCGACACAGATCAAGCTGGCCGCGGAAAGCATCGCGACGGAGTTGCGACAATCCCTGCAACAGGAGCGCGGCAAAGCCGAGGCGCTGGCACAGTCCCTTGCGACAGCGCAACGCGAGATCGACAAGCACACCGCACTGGCAACCAAGGCGGGCGACGACGCCGCACAGATCAAGCGGACCGCGGAAAGCACCGCGGCCGAGTTGCGACAATCCCTGCAACAGGAGCGCGGCAAGGCCGAGGCGCTGGCAACGGATCTCGCGCGAGCGCGCCGCGAGATGGAAATGCTCGCAGCCCTGACGGGCAAGGCGGATGACGACGCAGCAAAGATCAAGCAGGCCCTGGAAAGCACCACGGCGGAGCTCCGCCAGTCCTTGCAGGAGGAGCGCGGCCGGGCCGATGCCTTGGCACAGGATCTTGCAACGGCGCGCCGCGAGATCGACAAGTACGCAACGCTAGAAAGCAAGGCGGACGACGACGCGGCGCGGATCAAGGTCGCGGAAAGCACCACGGCGGAGTTGCGACACTCCCTGCAGCAGGAACGCGGCAAGGCCGAGGCGCTGGCACAGACTCTCGCTAGAGCGCGCCGCGAGATCGACATGTACGCAGCGCTGGCGATCAAGGCGAGCGATGACGCGGCACGGATCAAGGCCGCGGAAGCCACCACGGCGGAGTTGCGAGAATCCCTGCAAGAGGAACGCGACAAGGCCAAGGCGCTGGCGCAAGGTCTTGTATCCACCCGCCAGGTGGCTGCTCAGCGCAATGCGCCCGAGCCGACGACGGTCGCACAGGTGAAACAGGTCGTGGAGACCGCTGCGGTGGAGCAACCGGCGGCCGAGCCGCGAGATGGTCCGGCGGTGGCAAGGTTGCTGGCGCGCGCCAGCGCGCTGCTCAACAACGGCAACATCGGCGCGGCGCGGATCGTGCTCGAGCACGCCACCGCGGCGGGGAGCGCCCGGGCGAGCTTCGCGCTTGCAGAAACATATGATCCCCTCGTTCTCGCGACGTGGGGCACCTACGGAACACGCGGCGATCCAACGCGAGCACGCGAGCTCTATGCGAAGGCTCATGCCGGCGGCATCAAGAACGCAAAGGAACGACTGAACGCATTGCAACAGTGAAAGAGTGACGTCTCGATATTCAGCGCCTCCAGAAGGATTTCAGGCGCCTCCAGAAGGGAGCTCATTGATGAACAGGATTCTCAGGTCATTGCTCCTGTGCGCCGCATTGGCGCCGGTCCTTCAGCCCGCCGGCATCGATGCGCAGACGCAAAGCGTCCGTTCGCCGGCCCGCGGATCGCCGCAAGAAACGGCGAAAACGATGATGAACGCCTGGACGGTCGGCCTCGCCGGCGGCTTGCTCGAGGGCGCACCGATCCGTCTGGCCGCGGAGATCGCCCGCGTCGTCGACGACGGGCCTAGCATGCATGTCCTGCCTATCGTCACCCGCGGAGCCACGGAGAACCTGAATTCGCTCCTCTACCTGCGCGGCATCGATATGGCGATCATCAATTCCGACGCACTCGAAGAGTACAAGATTCAGGTGCCGGAAATCCGGCGTCGCATCTCCTATCTCCTCAACCTCTTCCCTTCGGAACTGCACATCTTTGTTCGGCCGGAGATCCAGAGCCTGCAGGACCTCGCCGGCAAGAAAGTGAACTTCAACACCCAGGGAACAGCGGCCGCCTATTCGGGTCCGCTGATCTTCAGTCGCCTCGGCATCGATGTGGACAAGACTTTCATTCCGCATCAGGTCGCGCTGGAGCAACTGCGGAAAGGCGAAATGGCGGCCGTCGTGTTCATCACGTCGAAGCCGGTTGATGCTTTCCTGCGCGGACGGTGGGAGGGTGGCTTCAAGTTTCTCCCGGTGACCTATGACGCCAAGTTCGAGGATTACTATCTTCCCGCGTCCCTGGAGTCGGGCGAATACCCAAACCTGATCAAGGCCGGCGAACGCGTGGCGACGATTGCCGTGCCGACCGTGCTGGTCGCCTTCAATTGGCCGGTTCAATCCAACCGCCATCAGCGCGTTGCGCGTTTCGTCGACTACCTGTTTTCCCGGATCGACAGGCTGCAGGCGCCGGGCTTCGACCCGAAATGGAAGTCGATCAATCTTGCGGCAACGGTCCCCGGACTTGCCCGCTTCTCGGCGGCGCAGAACTGGCTGGACCGTCAGCCACGCCAGGCTCAGGCATCGCAATGAAGACCCCTGCGATTTACCCGGCTGTTGCATTCGCCCTCGCGAGCGCGACGGCGTATGCACAAGGCACGACCGATCCGGTAACCCAGCTTCGCGCGTGCTCGGCGATGGAGCATGCGGAGCGGCTGCAATGTCTGGACAAGCTGTCGCGCGACATTGCGCCCCCGCTTCGCCAGGCGCCACAAGCCGAAAACGGGGCCGACAACTGGATTGTCAGCGAGACCACGTCACCGGTGGACTATGCGCCGATCGTCGCCGCCACCGCTTCATACCGGCGCGGCGCAGACGACTCTTCGATGCAGCTTTCCATTCATTGCCGCGGGGGGCGCACCGAGCTGGTGGTCGCAGGACCGGCCGTCACCCGCAGCGGCGAGGACTACGCAATTTCCTATCGCATCAACGACGAGCAACCGGTGCAGGTGGCTGCAGCCTCGCCATTGTTCGGAGCGGGCGTCGCGTTCAGGGGCGACGTGGTGCGCCTGTTGCAGTCGCTCCCCGACGAGGGCGGCATCGCCATCCGCCTCTTCACCCGAGCGGGCACAGTTCTCGACGGGCAATTTTTGCTGAGCGGACTGAAGCTGGTGCGAGACAAGGTATCGGCAGCGTGCAGATGGCCGCACGCCGTATCGAGACAACGCAATTGATGGTCATCAAACAAGAAACCGGTCACGGGAGGTACGCGTCATGGGCAGGCTTGGAAGCACGGCAACAACACTGACGGCGGCAATCGCAGCGCTGCTCTTCGTTTCGCTACCATCGGCAGCGCAGCAAAACTCCGAAGCAACACCACAGCTGTCAAAGCGGCCCGTCGCCGTCAAAACCGCTTCCAAACCTGCAGTCAAACCTGCAGCCGGGACTGCCGTCAAAACTGTGGCGGCAAAGACTGCTGATAAGACTGCCGACACAAGCGCCGATACGGCCGCCGAGAGCAAGCCGCACCGCCTCGTCCTGCAGGTCAATACAAACGAACCTGCCGTGATGAATCTCGCGCTCAACAATGCGGCGAATGTCGCGCAGTACTACAAGGACCTCGGCGAGAACGTGACCATCGAGGTCGTCACTTTCGGTCCGGGCCTGCATATGCTGCGCGATGATACGTCGCCGGTGAAGGCGCGAATCGCGTCGATGGCGAAGAGCACACCGTCGATTTCGTTCAAAGCCTGCGGCAATACCCAGGCGAACATGAGCAAGGCCGAGGAGAAGGACATTCCGCTCGTCACCGAGGCGTCACTCGTGAAATCCGGTGTTGTGCGGGTCATGGAGCTGCAGGAGAAGGGCTGGGCGTATGTGAGGCCGTAGCGCCTCAGGCTTTTGGTGGCTGGCAGGGTCCGGAGATCGGGTTGGAAAGGCGCCAGCCACTTGCTCCTGCGTCGTCCCCATAGCCGTTCGAAGAACGGCGTCGCTTCGCTCGCCTATGGAAGGCAGGGACCCATAGCCACTGAGGCCATTGCTTACACTCGGCGTTTGCTGCCTTAAGGCAACTAGCGCTCGTCGCATCATTCACGAGACGGCGTATGGGTCCCTGCCTTCGCAGGGACGACGCCGAGCAAATGGTCGCGGCCGCACTTGGCCTGCCGATGCCAGCTCGCTCAGCTCACCGCAACCTCACCCCCGCCGCGACGCCTCGATCGCAGCAACATCAATCTTCTTCATGTCCATCATCGCATCGAACGCGCGCTTTGCTTCAGCGCCGCCGGCCGCCATCGCCTCGGTCAGCACGCGCGGCGCGATCTGCCAGGAGATGCCCCACTTGTCCTTGCACCAGCCGCACGCGCTCTCCTGGCCGCCGTTGCCGACGATGGCGTTCCAGTAGCGATCGGTCTCCTCCTGATCGTCAGTGGCGATCTGGAACGAGAAGGCTTCGTTGTGCTTGAACATGGGCCCGCCGTTGAGGCCGATGCAGTGTATGCCGGCGACCGTAAATTCGACTGTCAGCACATCGCCCTGTTTGCCGGACGGAAAGTCGCTGGGTGCACGGTGGACGGCGCCCACCGCGCTATCAGGAAACGTCTTGGCGTAGAAGCGGGCAGCATCCTCGGCGTCCTTGTCGTACCACAGGCAGATCGTGTTCTTGGTCGTGTCCTTGGCCATTGCCGGTCCTTTCGCTTGAAACCAAATTCAGCCGTTTTTCCCACCCTGTCTTGTCCGAGACCGGGTGCCCGGCCGCTTTTCTCCACATCGCGATTCAGGGCTGAGTAACCATCTCCGGAGCCTTCGGCCATCGCCCGGTTCGTCATCCGAACTCCTGCCTCACAGTCCGCGTTTACGGTCAACACGTCCGGCAAGGAGTTGTTCCTGTGCGGCACTTTTACCTGAACCTGGAGGGCGCTGCGCGCGTCGCCGACAAGAACGGCTTCCACTACGCAAGCCCGTTCGAAGCGTTCAAGGCTGCACAAAGACTCGCGCGCGACCTCGCCGACGCGCGCCCCGAATTGCGCCGGAATACATGCGTCGTCGTGACAGAACGGGATCATCCGGACGATCTCTATTGCGTCAGCGTTCCACCGGGGTTTTGACCCAACGGCCCGCAGGGCATTCTAGCGGCAAGAATCCCGGATTGCGCCATAGCCGATGCAAAGCATCGGCGTTCTTAAGAACGGCGGCCTGAAGGCCGCCTGTGCCATCCGGCCCACGCGGCCAGCTCGCTTTCTCCTTGTTCTGACGCGCGTCCTCGCCGATGATGGCTCCAACAAGACTGCCCAGGGAGAGCGCCGCGATGCCTGCATTGCATGGGATTCTGCTGGCGGTGCTGCTGCTGGCCGGCGTCGCGCCATCGTGGGCGCAAACTTATCCGAACCGCCAGGTGCGCGTCGTCGTAGGCTTTGCGGCCGGCGGGCCCACCGACGTCATCGCCCGCCTCGTCGCGCAAAAATTGTCCGACAGTCTCGGCCAGCAGTTCGTCGTCGAGAACATGGGAGGCGCCGGCGGCAACACCGCGGCCGCTCATGTCGCGCGCGTCACGCCCGACGGCTACACCATCATGGCGATCAGCACCGGCTTCATGGTGAACCCCAGCCTCTACGCCAAGGTGCCGTACGATCCGATCAAGGATTTCTCCGCCGTCAGTCTGGTTGCGGTGTCGCCGAACGTCGTGGTAGTCAATCCGCAGGTCCCGGCCAAAACGCTGCCGGAACTCGTGCAGCTGATCCGCGACAATCCCGGCAAGTACAGTTACGCCGGCCCGGGCGTCGGTTCGACGCCGCATCTCGGCGCCGAGCTGTTCCGCCTGTCCTACAAGCTCGACCTCGTCCACGTCCCCTTCACCGGCGCAGCACCAGCCGTGCAGTCGACCGTCGGCGGCCACACGCCGATCGCCTTCACCGCGCTGCCCTCCTCCTTTGCGGCGATCCAGAGCGGCCAGGTCCGCGCGATCGGCCTCGCCGCTGCGACCCGTGCGCCGTCGATCCCCGACGTGCCGACCTTCACCGAACAGGGCGTGACGAACCAGGATGCCGATACGCTGACCGGCATCGTCGCACCCGCCGGCACGCCGAAGGAGATCGTCGAGCTGCTCTCGCGCGAGATCGCCAAAGCCGCCGCACAGGCGGACGTGAAGCAGCGCCTCGCGGCGCTCGGCTTCACGCCGGTTGCCAACACGCCCGACGAGTTCACCGCGCGCATCAAGCTGGAGATGGAGAAGTGGGGCAAGGTCGTGCGCGACGCCAATCTGAAGATCGAATGACCAGCTAGATGTGAGCGTGATGAGTCTAGACCAAACCATCACCGTCATGCCCGCGCAGGCGGGCATCCAGTACTCCGCAGTTTTGGCGGTTTGTTCGCTGACGCTCTGGGATACTGGATCCCCGCCTTCGCGGGGATGACGCTGAGTGTGTGGGTGGGATTTTGGGGACACTAGACCGAGGCAAGGAGCATGTCGCCTGAGCGCATTCGCACCGTCAGCCGACGCCATTTGCTGCAGTATCTCGCGGCCAGTCCCCTCTTGGCTCAAGATGCCTTGTTCGCTCAAGGTGCCCTGGCGGAGGCGAGCCGATCGTCGGATCCGATGGACTGGGCGCCGCGCGACCTGAACAAACTGATCGCCAGCCCCCGGCAAGCGCGCGACGTCTTCGATTTCGAGCTGGTCATGCAGAAGAACGTGGAGCCGGCTCATTTCGGCTACATGGCGACAGGCGTCGACGACGAAGTCACACTGCGCGCCAATCGCGACGGCTTCCGTAAATTCCAGCTGCGTCCGCGGCGGCTGGTCGATGTCAGCAAAATCGACATGACGACCGAGATCCTCGGCGGGATCTACGACAGCCCGATCGTTATCGCGCCCACCGGCAGCAACCGCGCCTTTCATCCCGATGGCGAGATCGCCGTGGCCAGGGCGGCCCGGGCATGGAACCATCTGCAAATTCTCTCCACGGTCGCAACGACGTCGATCGAGGACGCGATTGCAGCGCGCGGCGCGCCGGTCTGGTTTCAGCTTTATACGACGCAGCGCTGGGACATCGCCGAAGGCCTCGTCAAACGCGCAGAGCGCGCCGGCGCTCCAGTGATCGCGGTGACCCTCGATGTGTCATCGCCGGCGAAATGGGAAACCTTTGACCGGTTGCGCCGGACCGACACCAGCGACTGCGGGAGCTGTCACGCTGGCAAAGGCTATTTGGCGCGCAAGCCGAATTTTTCCGGCATCGATCTTGGCGGCGTGAACAGCACGGTGGTCACCAACCTGACCTGGGAGAGCATCAGGCGCCTGCGCGACACGGTCAAGGTGAAGCTCGTGCTCAAGGGTATTCTCGCCTTCGAGGACGCAAGACGCGCCGCCGATGCCGGCATCGACGCGATCATCGTTTCGAACCACGGCGGGCGCGCGGAAGATGGCGTCGCCTCGACGATCGAGGTGCTGCCGGAAATTGTCGAGACGGTCCGCGGCCGCATGCCGGTGCTGATCGACAGCGGCTTCCGTCGCGGCAGCGACATCGTCAAGGCGCTGGCGCTCGGCGCAAAGGCCGTGTGCATCGGCAGACCCTACCTGTGGGGCCTCGGCGCCTTCGGCCAGCCCGGCGTCGAACGCGTCCTCGAAATCCTCCGCACCGAAACCCGCCTCGCCATGCAACAACTCGGCGCGCCATCCCTCAAGGATCTCACCCCGGCGATGGTGCGACGGGTGTAGGGGCAAGCAAATGGCCGTCATCGTGTGTTGCGAAGACTCGCCGAGAACTCGGCGATGTCCCCTCTCCCCGTTGGGGAGAGGGTTAGGGTGAGGGGCTCTGGGCGCCCGTTGTTGAACGCGACAGCAACACCAAATCCATGATCGGCAATGCGGTGCTGGCGCTGGCGCTGCGCTTCACTATCAAGTCCGAGTGCCCCTCACCCCAACCCTCTCCCCCATAGCCGTTCGAAGAACGGTGTCGCTTCGCTCGCCTATGTGGGGAGAGGGGGCGCGCCGAGATCGCGGCGAGATCGGCAACCGGTCCTAATCAGCCTTGATGCCCGCGAACTTGATCACCCTTGCCCACTTTTCCGTGGCTTCGGAGACGCCCAGCTCGCCGAACATCGGACCAAGAATGCCGGCATCATCGACAAGCCGGACGCCCATTTCTGGAGGCGCAGCTAAGGCAAAATCCACTTCACTGCAATCACGGCAGATGCATAAAGGCCGAGGCTGAATACCGCGTACGCGGCTGTCCTATTCGCTGCAGGATTTGTACAGCCTCATCCGTTCCTGTGATGCAGGTGTAACCAACGGGTGTTTGGCTCCTTCAAACAACGAGAGGGGCCAATGATCGATCATCAAAAACTTCTGGTCCGCGCGGCGGAATGCGAAAAGCTCGCTAGCGAAGCCAATGACAAGAGCATCCGGGAGAAGCTCTTGGAGCTAACGTCCGAGTTTCATGAATTGGCCCACCGAGCGATGTCTCTGGAAACTTCCCGGCTTCGAAAAACGCCATTCTAATCGCATGAGCTGCCCGTCCCGCAATTGGCACCTCCGCTCACGTCTTCATTCGCGCTTGAGACCTATCAGATCGATAACACGCTTCTTCTCGGCGATCTCTGTTTGCACAAGCTGCTGGGCCGCCTGCACGTCGCCATATAGCGGCCTCAAGCCCAGATTTTCCAGTTTTTCAATGACGTCGGGTTTGGCGAGCGCCTCGTTGACCGCCTTGTTCAGGATGCTGATGATCTCAGGAGGCGTGCCTCTGGCCGAAACCAGAACGCTCCACGTATGTGGATTGTACTGCTTGAAGCCGGTCTGTTCGGGGACCGAAAGCAGTGCGGGCTGAATCTTCATTCTCGATGTGCCGGGGCCGTTCGCCGCCAGTGCTTTCAGTTTTCCGTCGAGCAGAAAGGGCGTGGCCGATGCTGTCGCGACACTGGCGATACTGACATCGCCTGTAAGAACAGCGGTGATTGCGGGGACGTCGCCGGAAAAGGGGACATGCAGCATTTTTACGCCGGCGAGTTGCTGCAGATACTCCAGGTTCAGGTGGGCGGGACCGGCGACCCCGGAGGTGGAGTAAGTAATCTTCTCCGGGTTAGCACGCGCAAAATCCAATAGCTCGACCACATTGTTTTGCTTGAAGTCAGGCTTCGCGACAATGACACCGTAAACGCTGTTGAGACCCGCGATGACGTCGAGATCGCGGGAGGGATGGTAGGGCAACTTCGGGTCGATGATCGGGATGATTGCGGTTGCTCCGACGCCGCTGACTCCGAGCGTGTAACCATCCGGCTTTGATTTTGCGACGAGGTCGATGCCTAATGTCGCGGCGGCTCCCGGCCGGTTCTCGATGACGAGCGGTTGCCCCAAAATCGTGGACATCGCTTCACCAACAATTCGTGCCGTCGCGTCGGTCGAGCCCCCTGGCGTGAACGGTACGATCAAACGAATGGGCTTGGTTGGAAAAGACTGCGCCGCAAGATTTGTTGGTGCGCTGGCGAAAAGACACACGAGTAGGCAGAATGCACGTTTCAGCATAGCCGCTCCCTCCTGACGTTTCTTGACGTCACTATAGCCAGCGGCTGCTGCGAGTGCGACCGAGTATGCTGAAGCGCTGCGAACGACAGCTATGCTGTGTTGGTCTGAACGCAGTGCCATCTTTGGAGCCCGAGCCGGACGCGTCCGACGATGCTCCGGGCCTCTGGGCCGGCGGATCTGCCTGAATGGTCAGGATCGGCGAGAGCATCGCCGCATGCGTGAGCCCGAATGCCAGCTTATGGCGCAACGCGCACATAAACCTGCGTCCGCTGCGTTGTCTGCATTCAGCAACGCGGCGACCAACCCTAATCCGCCTTGATGCCCGCGAACTTGATCACCTTGGCCCACTTTTCTGTGGCCTCAGTGATGATCGCTCCGAATTCCGCAGGCGTGCCCCCGAGCACTGTGCCGCCCAGCTCGACGATACGGGCTCGGACTTTGCTATCGGCGAGGCCGGCATTGAGCTCCTTGTTGAGCATAGTGATGATTTCGGCCGGGGTATCTTTGGGCGCGCCAATGCCCGCAAAACCACTGGCCTCATAACCAGGCACGAACTCTGCCAGCGTTGGAACGTCCGGGAACACGTCCAATCGGGACGCGGTCGTGACTGCGAGGGCGCGCAGCGCGCCGGCCTTGATGTGTCCGATCGATTCCGACACCGGACTGAAAATGACCTGTATGTGACCACCGACCAGATCGCTGGTCGCAGGAGCGCCGCCCCGATACGGAACGTGGACCAAATTCACGCCGGTCATCATCTTGAAGAGTTCGCACGCAATGTTTTGCGGAGTGCCACTGCCGGCCGAACCGTAGTTGATCTTGCCCGGGTTGGCCTTGGCATATGCGATGAGCTCAGGGATCGTCTTGGCGGGGACCGACGGATGCACCACGACGACGTAGGCCAGCCGCGCGGCGCAGACGACCGGTGCGATGTCCCGGACGAAGTCGAAACTGAGATTGCTGTAGAGCGCGGCATTGATCGCATGCGGGGTCACGACCTGCAGCAGCGTGTAGCCATCCGCCGGTGCCTTGACGACCGCCTCTGTCCCGATGTTGCCGCTTGCCCCGGCGCGGTTCTCGACGATGAATTGCTGGCCGAGACGATCTGTCAGCCATTGACCCATTAGGCGCGCCTGGATGTCAGTGGCCCCGCCGGCGGGAAAGCCGACGATGATGCGCACCGGCCGTGAGGGATAGGCTTGCGCCCGGGCCATGCGGGGCACGGCCGGCAACGCAGCGGCCCCCATGGCCAGTTGCAGGAATGTGCGGCGGGGAAATTTCATGATGCTCCCTCCACTGTGTGCGCTGCCTTATGTCGCGGACATGCAATCCGGCTGGAGCGCTGCGAGGGAGCCTACACCTGTCTCCTGAGGAGGTGGAAGAATCGACGCCCGGAGTTTTCACATGTCGAAAACGGCGCGAATGGGCGAGCCGGGTCCCGTCCCCACCACCAGCGCTGTTGCTCCGATTATTGTTTTGGCCCGCCGCGCCGCGTACGGCCGGTTGGGGGGAACGGATCGTTCTGAAAAAACGACCCGAAGTTGTTGTTGCCCCAGCCGTTGTTGCCCCACCCATTGTTGCCGGCCCAGACGGTGTTGTCGCTCTCAACGGGGACAACGGGCGTAGGCTTGCGCGTCACGAAGCCGCCCTGCGGGTGGTTGCTCAGCACTGCGACGAACTCGGTGCGATAGTTGGTCTCGGCACTTAGGGGCTCATCCGAGACAATGATCGAGGATCGCGGCAATGCCGTCGGCCCGATGCGATCGAGCAGATCCTGCGGGATGGTGATCCGGTCGAGCGCATTCTTGGCGTCGTCTCCGGTGTCGATCGTGACCGCGCTCCAGCGCAGGCCCGCGTCGCTGCGCGCCATCGCAGTGAACACATGCGTGCCGATCGGCTTGTCGGGGTTGCGGATCTTGACCGGAATTTCAATGGTGGCATCGAACACCTCGCCGCCATCCGGCCATGGCTTGTGCGTCGCGCGCCGCACATAAAGCTTCTGCGTTGCGCGGCTGATGTAAACCTGGACCGGCACGAGCGCGAGCTTCGCATCGCTCGCGGCCTTGGCCGTATCGGTCTTCCGGGTTCCGGCCGCCTTGAGGGCATCCTTTGCGCCGGCGATGGCGTCGAGCTTTGCCTTCGTCTCGATCCTGGCGGCGTCAACCTGCGTCCCCAGGTCCGCGGCCTTGGCGGCGGCCTTCTGCTTGAGCTCCTCGGCCTGCGCCTTGGCTTCATCCGTCTTTGCGGTCGCGAGCGCCTTGTCGGCCGACGCCAGTTCGGCGTCGGCGCGGGTCTTGAGCCCTTCCAGCTTGCGCAGCGACGCGTTGAGCGATGCTGTCGCGCGCGGCGCTGTCGCGACGGCTTTCTTCGCATCGACGGCCGCCTTCGCGGCCTCGGTGGCTTCGCGGGCCAGCGTCTCGGCACGCGCCGGCGCAGCCGCGACGGCCTCTGCCTTCGGCACGAACAGCGTCGCGTGGGAGAACTCCACCGGGGCCGCGTCGATCGGCGATATGATCACCCGCATCCCGAGCCGCGTCTTGTCGAACAGCTTCTGCGCAAAGCCGAAGGGCATCCGCACGCAGCCGTGCGACGCCGCATATCCGGGCAGCGGCCCGCCATGCAGCGCGATGCCGTTCCAGGTGATGCGCTGCATGTGCGGCATGTGGGCATCGTCATACATGTTCGAGCGGTGGTCCTCTTTCTTCTCGACGAGGGCGAAGACGCCGGCGGGCGTCTCGCGTCCCTTGGTGCCGGTCGACACCGGCGCGCGCAGGATCCAGCCGTCGGCGTCGTAGAGCGTGACCTGCTGGCTCTTGATGGACACGATCGCCATGATCGGCTCGCCTGCATTCCGCGGCGCCGTCGCCTCGCTGGTTGCCGCGCGGCGCGCTTCTTTCGGTGCGGCGTCAGCGGTCGCCGGCATCAATGCGGTCATCGCCGCGAGCATGGTTGCAACGCCAAGCCCCCAACGAGGCCCCCAACGCCGCATCGCCACGGTGGCCTGCGCCGTCGTCACTCGATTTGCCATCTCGTACCCCGGTTGACCCGCCTGCCCGCACTTGCGTCGAAGAGTGTCAGATCGCGATTTTTGCATTTTATCAACTGCCGCCGCGACCCCAATACCGTCGATTCGCTCCTGGAAACTATCGCCCTTTCCGAGGGCAATCTCTCATATCCGTTCCGCTTTTGGCGCTTGGCGGCGCGTTACATTCCGGCAACACTTTCTGCAAAAGCATGATGATCAGGACTTTCGGTCATTGCGCGGACCTATTTTGGCCAGAAGAATCAGCCCGTTACGCTTGACTGTGAACATGGCTCAGCTGGAGCCGTTGGAGGCGAACGGGATGATGAACCCGCGGCGATTTCCGACGTTGGCGGCGGCGTCGTGCGTTCTCGTGGGTTTGGTCGCAGCCTTACTTGCTGGTTTCGGTTCGGCCGGCATCAACACCGCAACGCCAATCGAGGAGCGCCGCGCAGCGTCTGTGGCCGCCGACGCCGAGCGCGCGGACACGCCGCTGACAACCACACCACTGACAACCACAATGGGCAATACCGTGGTCGCCAGCGCCGATGCGGCCGCGATCCCCGAATTGGTGACGGGGGCGGCCACCGACGCAACGGCGGCCCCGGATAAGTCGGGATCGATCATCGTGGCCGCATTGCCCGAGTCGTCGCAGATCCTGCCGCCTGAAACCCCGTCCGTGCAGATGGCGTCAACAAACCCGCTTGATACGATGCCAATCGGCGATGAGGCGGTGAGCTTGATCGAAGTTCTCGACGAATGCTTTGTCCTGGAGGTCTGCGTCGATCACTACTTGTGGGCGCTCTATGAACGGACGCTCAAGCAGGACACCATGAAGGTGCATGAATGGAGGAAGGTGACGGTCAAGAAGAAGCGCAAAACGGTGACTGTCAAAAAGCGCTTTACCAGGCTCGTCGACGCGGACTTCACGTGGAAGGATCCGAACGCCGCGGAAAAAGTCGGCATGCCGATGATGGACTACGTGATCGGGGGCATGGATCGAGGCTTCAAGCTGAAGCTGTTTCATACGCTTCGCGCAGCCGAGAAGGCCGGGCTGTCGCCCGGCATAACCAGCGGCTTCCGTGACGACTATCGTCAGTCGATCGCAAGCGGCCTCAAGGCTGCTTCCAACAGATCATACCACGGCGGCAGCTTGCGCGGCGGCTATGGCCACGGGGTTGCGGCCGATGTCGTGAGCGTCAAGGGCGCGACAAGGGGGCAGCGATGGCTTTCCACTGTCACCTTGTGGCAATGGATCGATGCAAACGAGAAGCAGTTCGGAATCGGGCGACCGTATCTCCATAAAGATCCGCCGCATGTGGCGCCGCTCGATGGCGAGGAATATGCCTCTCGCCGCGGGACGAAAACTCAACACGCCAAAACGGACGTAAAGAAGCCGGCCCGGCTGGCCGTGCGGCATAATCATAACGGGGCAAAAACCGAGGCGAAAACGAAGAACAGCAAGATCGTTCGTGCGGCGAGTGCTGCCCGCCCTGCAAAGCAGGCAGCCTCTTCCGGAAAGCAGGGAGCCCCTTCTGGAAAGCAGGGAGCCCCTGCTGGCCGCCCGACTGTTGCTGCACTCAAGCGCAATTAGATCGATCGAAACAGCTGCCCAGATCGGACCTGGATAGCGGCGCTGATGCCAGCGGCGACCATGTTCGCAGGCCGGATTGATGCGGCCGATCACAACAGCTATTCTTGCTTGCATGAATGATGCGCAATGCCAGTGAGAGCCTTCTTGGCCAGCCAAGGTCTGGCGCGTCCCTCCAAACCGGCTTTTGAACGCGCGACGGGGCCGCAGCGACCGAATGCAACAACGTGACGAGCGAGCGCAAGGTCCTCCTCTGGATGTGCCTCCTCGTTGGTGTGAATCAGCTTGGTTTCGGCGCGATGGTGCCGTCGCTGCCGCTTTACGCGAGCTCGTTCGGTGTCTCGGCTTCAGCCATCGGTCTGACGATCGCCGTCTACGGGTTCGCGCGGTTTGCCGTGGCAGTGCCTGGCGGGCAACTTTCGGACCGCCTGGGCCGGCGGCCCGTGCTCGCTATCGGCGGGCTCATCTCGGCGATCGGAAGCTTCTGGTGCGCGGAGGCGCATAGTTTCGCCGAATTCAATGTTGCGCGGATCGTCGCGGGCGCCGGAGCCGGCATCATTCTGACGACCGGCCAGATCGTGCTCGCCGATATCAGCTCACCCGACCGGCGCGGGCGAAACATCGGGATTTATCAGGCCGCGTTTCTTTTTGGTTTCGGCGTCGGACCTTTCCCGGGTGGACTGCTGGCCGGAGCCTACGGGCTCGCTGCGCCATTTCTGGTGACGGGAGCAGCAAGTGTTCTTACGACAGTCATTGCCTGGTTTCTGGTCAGCGAGACCCGGTCTGCGAGAGCGAGTGCGGCGGCTTCCGGCGGAGCAGCTCAGGTCCCCTTCGTCCGGCAGATGCTGGGGTTGTTGTCTCATCGCGGTTTTCTGCTGGTCAGCCTCATCTCACTGATGAACGCTGTCATACGCACGGGAGGGCTGTTCGCACTCATTCCGCTGCTTGCCACCGCCACGCTTGGCCTTTCGGTTGCCGAGATCGGCTTCGCCATGATGCTCTCCGGCATCATCGGCCTCGTCGCTGCGTATCCGGCTGGCTGGCTCGCCGACCATCTGGGTCGAAAGGCGGTCATTGTCCCGTCGACGTTACTCACAGGTGTGTCGATGGTCCTCTTCTGTTATGCGCCATCGTATGCGTGGTTCATCGCGGCCTCGATCGTCTGGAGTGTTGCAACCTCCATCAGCAGCTCCGCACCGGCAGCCTATGTCGTGGATACGGCGCCAGCCGGAAGGAACGCTGCGGCAATGAGCACTTTCCGAATGACGGCTGATGCGGGCTATATCCTGGGACCGCCGGGATTGGGCCTGCTTGCCGACGTCACCAGCCCGGCCGTCGCCCTCATCTCTGCGTCGGTCGTTCTCATTTCGATCGGCGCAATCTTCGCCGTCACGACCCCGGAATCACGGACTCCTGCATGAGTTGTCGAACTCGGCAGAAAAGATAGTATCCTTGGAAAGCCATGACCCTTGGCATCAGTGCATGACCGAAGCCATTGTCCGCTCTGCGGCAGAACACGATCTACCCAATCTGTTGAACCTTTACCGACATCTTCATCCGCAGGATCCGCAGCTGGAGACAGCTGCTGCCGAGCGCGTCTGGTCGACGTTGCTTGCGTCCAGTTTCATGACCGTAATTGTGGCGCAAGCAGCTGAACTGCTTGTATCTTCGTGCACGCTCGCGATCGTGCCTAACCTGTCTCGAGGCGGTAGATCATATGGGGTGATTGAGAATGTCGTCACTCACGCCGACTACCGTCAACTGGGCCTCGGCCGACGGGTTCTTGCTCATGCGCTCGATGTTGCTTGGCAGGCCGATTGCTACAAAGTCCTATTGGCGACGGGTTCGAAGCGGGAGACTACCCTACGCTTCTATGAGGGAGCGGGCTTTCATCGTGGGGGCAAAACCTACTTCGAAGTACGCCGTCCTTAATGAACTTCGATTCTTGGGCCGCAAATAGCCAGCCGACATTGTCGTGGGGAAAACAGGGATGCAGGCGGATTATGTCGTCGTCGGTGCCGGCTCGGCGGGATGCACGGTTGCTGCACGCCTGTCCGAGAGCGGCGCTTCGGTGATCGTGCTCGAGGCCGGGCCAATCGACTGGTATCCGTTCATCCATATCCCGGCCGGCATGCGCTCGCTGCTGCGCAACCCGCTGGTCAACTGGAACTACAAGACCGAGCCTGAGAAGAGCTCCGCCGAACGGCGCATCGACTGGCCGCGCGGCCGCACGCTGGGCGGCTCGTCGTCGATCAACGGCATGCTCTACGTGCGCGGTGCGCCGGCCGACTTCGACGGCTGGGCGCAGATGGGCTGCCAGGGCTGGAGCTGGGACGACGTGCTGCCCTACTTCAGGAAGTCCGAGCACTATGTGCAGAAGGGCGACGGCGAGGTGCGCGGCCAGGGCGGCCCGCTCAAGGTCGAGGACTACCGCACCATCCTGCCGCTCACCCACAGATTCGTCGAGGCCGCGCAGCAGGCGGGCTTCCCGTTCAATCCCGACCTCAACGGCAAGCAACGCTATGGCGTCGGCTACTCGCAGATGACGCGCCGCGGCCGCTGGCGCGGTTCGACGGCGCAGACTTTTTTGCGCGAGGCGCGGCGGCACCCCAACCTGCGCGTCGAGACCAATGCGCAGGGCGGCAAGCTCCTGTTCGAAGGCAAGCGCTGCACGGGAGTCGAATTTCAGCGCAACGGCAACCTCACCACCGTACGCGCCAACCGTGAGGTGATCGTGTCCGGCGGCACGGTGAACTCACCGCACATTCTGCAGATCTCCGGTGTTGGCCCGGCCGCCCATCTGCAATCCCTAGGCGTTCCTGTCGTCCACGACCTGCCGGGCGTCGGCTCGAACCTGATCGACCACTATGTGGTTCGCATCGTGAATCGCGTGCAGGGCTCGCCGACGGTGAACGAGTTGGCGCGCTTCCCGCGCGTGCTGCCGGAAATCGCGCGCTTCTTTCTGACCGGCAAGGGCGCGCTGACCTTCGGCGTCACCACGGCACAAGTGTTCTGCGACAGCCGCGAGGGCCTCGCCTCACCCGACCTGCAGCTCCTGTTCACGCCCGGCAGCACTCACCCACTGAAGTTCGGCCAGCTGGATGACGAGCCGGGCATAAGCTGCGTGGTCTGCGTGGTGAAGCCCGACTCGCGCGGGACCATCATGGCGGCGTCGGCGGATCCATTTGCGCGGCCCGCGATCCGGCCGAACTATTTTACGACCCGTACCGACGAGCTCGCTCTGCTGGGCGGCGTGCGACATGTCCGGCGCATCTTCTCCGCACCTGCCCTCGCCCAGCACAGTCTGGGCGAGACCAAACCCGGGCCCGAGGTCGAAAGCGACGCCGACCTGCTCGACTACGCCCGCCGCTTCGGCAACACGCTCTATCACCCCGTCGGCACGTGCAAGATGGGCGAGGATCCGCGCGCCGTCGTCGATTCACGGCTGCGCGTGCGCGGTATCCAGGGCCTGCGCGTGATCGACGCCTCGGTGATGCCGACGCTCACCACAGGTAACACCAACGCGCCCGCCATCATGATCGGCGAGAAGGGCGCTGCGATGATCCGCGAGGATGCGGCCTAAACCAACATCACAAATCAAACACCGCCACCGCGCGGATCGGCGAACCGGTCCCGTCCCGCCACTTCATCGGCAAACCGATGAACGTGAACCGCCCCTTGCCCAGCAACGCTTCCAGATTGCACAAACTCTCGATGTGGGTGATGTCGAGCTCGAGACACGCCTTGTGAACGAGCGAGTTCACCTTGCCCTCGGGCCCGGGCCGCATCGAGTCGATGCCAAAATGCACGACCCCCTGCCCGGCCAGCCATTCGGTGGCAGCGACATTCACGCCGGAATTGTCGGTCGCATATTCCTTGCGCGGAAACGTGCGTTCATGGTGGCCGGTGCAGAGCAGAACGGTGCCACCCTTCGGCACGGGCACGCCCGCCTTCTCCACTGCCCGTTCGAGGTCGGAGGGCCCGATCTCGGCGCGCGGCGCGATGTGGCGCAGGTCGATACATATCCCCGGCACGATACACTTCTCCAGCGGATATTCGTTCATCGGTATTCCCGCTTTACCGAAGTGCCGCGGCGCATCGATGTGCGTGCCTGCATGGTCCGGCATCGAGATGAACATCGACATGAGGCCGTGCACATTGCCGGATTCGACGAACGAGTCCTCGTGGCTCTTCCACACGGTGTGAACAACGGGAGGATGCCCCGGATAGCTCGGCGTCCGATGATAAAGCTCGCGACTGAGATCGACGATCTTCAAGAGTTGTTCTCCTTAAAAAGTCTGAGATCACTTGCCTCACCGCGACCTCAGCGCGCCCCCTCTCCCCGTCGGGGAGAGGGTTGGGGTCATATGCGCTAGGTTTAGGTCTAGACGCGAAGAATCTCGATGTGATTCAAGATTGGGATGGTGATTCGACCGGACATCTTGGACCACTGGCCGGAGGTGCAGGCGCACTTGCCAGCCGGATTTGATCTGGAACGGACGGCGCGCGAGCGCGGTGCGTTCACGCGCGCGCGGCAAATCAAGGATGCGGCGACGCTGTTGCGGCTGGCGCTGGCCTACGGCGGTTGGGGCATGTCGCTGCGGGAGACATGTGCCTGGGCTGAGGTGGCCGGGGTTGCCAGCTTGAGCGATCCATCGCTGATTGAGCGGCTGTGCAAGGCGGCCCCTTGGCTGGGTGACATTGTGGCCGCGTTGATTGGCGAGCAGGCGAAGCTTCCGACAGGGCGATGGGCGGGGTACCGCCTGCGTGCGCTTGATGCGACGTCGATCTGCGAGCCCGGAGCCGATCGCACGACGTGGCGTCTGCATGTCGGATACGACCTCGCGAGCGGACAAGTCGACCACATCGAACTGACGGACGTGCACGGCGCGGAGAACCTGCAAAGGCTCAAGTACCGGCCGGGCGACATCGTGCTGGGCGATCGTGGTTATGCGCGACCACGCGATTTGCGACCGGTGATCGAGGATGGCGCTCACTTCATCGTTCGAACGGGCTGGAACTCGCTGCGCTTCATGCATCCAGATGGCTCCGCCTTCGATCTCTTCGCAGCGCTCGCTGCGCAAACGGAGCAGGAAGGCGAAGTTAGCGTTCGCATTGACGAAGGTCGCGATGTCAATGAACCATTGATCCTGCGGCTTGTCATTCGGCGCAAGAGCCCCGAGCAAGCGGAAGCCGAGCAGAAGCGCCTGATCAAGGAAGCAAAGAAACGCGGCAGGCAGCCTGACCCGCGCAGTCTCGAGGCTGCCAAGTACATCCTGCTTCTGACTTCGCTGCCGCCCGACACCTTCCCGCCTGCCGACGTGCTCGCGCTCTATCGCTTTCGCTGGCAACTCGAACTCGCCTTCAAGCGGATGAAGAGCCTCGCCGGTCTCGATGCGTTGGCTGCCAAGAAACCGGAACTCGCTCGCGCGTGGATCTATGCGAGACTGATCGTCTTCCTGATTGCTGAGCAAAGCGCCGGGCAGGTCCCGGACTCTTCCCCCTGTGCACCCGAAACGCACAAGCCCATCGCGATGGCGTCTCACAAAACTGGCTCTCGCAAGCGTTCTCGCCGCAATCCGCGGCCCGTTGCGATGGCAGATCGTTCGAAGCGTCTTCAAGCGCATTCGCCGTCACCTCTGTGAGCCACCACGCAAACGCAGCAAACAGACCGATCGGTTGATCGCATGCCTAACCTAGCGCATATGAGGGTTGGGGTGAGGGGCACTCAGACTCTCGAGCGCCCTAACCCCTCACCCGGATTGCTTGCGCAATCCGACCTCTCCCTACGGGAGAGGTGAAGCCACTCTGCATCATTCCCCCGCATCCGGCTCCTGCAACTCCGCAATGCGATTGTCCGCGCGGCGGAGCCGCCGGCACAGCTCGCGGTTGATATTGTGCATCACGATCACATACGCGTGGATGTCTTCCTTGTAGAACGTGTAGAGATTTCGCGCCGTGAGCTCGTACAGTACGGTCGGGTCTTCCGCTGTGACAGTGGCCGACCGGTTCTGCATTTCGATGAGCGTCATCTCGCCGAAAAAATCGCCGGGCCTGAGACCCGACATGCGAATGGAGCGCCCCGCCCCCGCGAGCTTGCTCACCACGAGCTCGCCAGAGTGAACAATGAACATCGAGCGCCCCTCCTCTCCTTCCGCCACGATAGTGGCGCCGGCGTCGAAGCGGCGCTCGACCAGCATTGAAACCAGGAGATCGAGGCTTGCGCCCGAGAGCCCACCGAAGAAAGGCGTGGCGAGCAGGAACGCTTTCAGATCGGACGAGCTGACAGCCATTGCCCCAATATACTCCCGCTCCCGACGGCGACAAACGGCAATGATTTGCGACATAGCGACGTGACGCCTGACGATTGCTATGGATATAGTTGCTGCTGCTTACCTTGCCGCGATCACCTGCCTCCGGTTGGACCATGTTCGATGCCGACCCTAAAGCCAGAGCCGATCTAAGTGCGGGAACGCTTTATGCGATAGCGGGCGAGTCCGGCTGGATTTACTACGGCCAGGTGACGCCGGACAAAGCCATCGGCTTCTTCCGGCGTCGAGAGCACAATTTGGCGGGATCAGAAGCTGTCTTATCGTCGAACGTGATGACGACGGTCGTCGTTGCCCATCCATCCATAGGCCGAGCATTGAGGTCCGGTCGATGGACGAAGCTGGGCCGTTTCCCCCTGCACAAAGAGCTGCAAGAGATACGCTATTCCGTTCAGTGGCCGGTAGGAACTTTGAACGTAACGGTATGGGCAGGCGGCGAGCGGAGGCATGATACGCGTGTCGAAGATCCCGCGATCCAGAACATGGAGATCATGGCGGTCTGGGACGCGGAGCATCACATTCCGCCGCGCCTCACTGCCGACTTCGGAGAAGAAGAAGCTGCATGGCACATCGGCGGACCAATCTGGCGTGAACGGAAGGTCAAGGAGGAAACAGCGAGACGCTTTCCTGATCAGCCATGGCACAGGCTCCCCCAGGATTGGGTGTCGACTGATGGTGGCCAAGGTTAGAAAGCACCCATGCCCGCGCGTTAAGATCGCTTGCTGCCCTTTTGCCGTGCTGATGCAGAGCGCAACCTCCGCCGCTACGCCGCGGCAGGCGGTCCGAACCAGGTCGTCAGCGCGCCAGCGAGCCCCTGCTGGGTCTGGTCGCCCACCCAGGCCACCTGGGTGGGGAGATTGGTCTTCTGCTTGCGGCCATGTCCGCGTCGAGCGGAGAGGCTCCGAACCATCCATCCGATGTTTCCATCTGATGGAAGGATATCTCCCAGTTTTCCCAGATACCCAGCTTTTTCGGAACGGTCTACTCAGGACGGCAGTAAGGACGGATTTGATCCCAACCGCCAACTCCGGGAGACCGACATGACCTCGATCCAAGCCAAGAGCAACGCCCTCGCCGCATCAGACTTCAGCACGCCTGCACCGGGCACAATTTTCGATTGGCGCGCGCAAGTCGAGCGCCTGCTCGCCACCGCGGAACCGATCAGCCGGATCGGCCTCTACGTCTCGCTCGGCATCATCTACGCCTGGTTCGGCGGGATGAAGTTCACCGACTACGAGGCCCAGGGACTGGTGCCGCTCGTGGAGAACAGCCCGCTCGTGAGCTGGTTCTATGCCCTGCTCTCGGTCCGCGGCTTCTCCACCTTCCTCGGCTTCGTCGAATTCAGCATCGGACTGCTGATCGTCCTCAGGTTTGTGAGCCCGATCTTCGCGGTGGCCGGCGGTCTTCTCTCGGCCGGACTGTTCGTCACGACCCTCAGCTTCATGATCTCGACGCCGGGCGTCGTGGTGCCGGGGCTCGGTGCACCGGCGATCTCGGTCGCACCCGGTCAGTTCCTCCTCAAGGACGTCGGCCTCCTCGCCGCCTCCGTCTGGGTGTTCGTCGACTCGCTGAAGGCCGTCGTCCGCAAGTGAAGTTGAATCAGACTCTAGCCCTCATGCGTGGAGATCGTCGTCCTGTCACCAACCACGCGAAGGTCTAATCCGCTGATCAGGTCCGAACGGAGCTTCTCGGCGGCATCGATGGCGGCCGTCGTCTGCCGCAGCGTACTGACATTTGATCCGAGCGACACGATTCCGCCCAGCACCATGGCAATCGATCCGATGGCTGCGGTCGGACCGGATGACCCGAACAGGCCGAGTATCACAACGAGCAGCAATGCGAAGCCGCCGGCGATTGCCGCCTTGGAGGCCAGAATGATCTTTCGGCATCGCTCGGAGACCTCGGCCAGCTCCTCGAGCCGCGCTTCGATCCCTGAAATGCCGTCGATCGGGGTGTCCAAGTCCTTCAGATTCAAGATCAAGATCCACAAGGTTCGCTGTCGGAAGTGGCGGGCAGGTTTGCTCATGAGCGAGGGGCGCGTCAACTCCCTCAGTTGGTAGCCCGGATGAGCGAAGCGATATCCGGGACCTTATCGCCAACGCAGCCCGGCATATCGCTGCGCTCATGCGGGCTACAATTGCCGAACCAGCGGAAAATCAGAAACTGTCCGACCGGGCATTTCTGCTTCTCAGAAAAGAAAGCAATAAGATTTCTTCCCTTTCCACTTGACCGAAGAACAAAATAGGAACATACTCATTCCCGTCCCGTCTCGATAGGAGAGCGAGTGCGCTAATCGTCAGCGCCTCGAGGCGGGATGCGACGGGTCCGTCGCGGTGCCGGCCCAATTTGCGTCGCGGTGATGAGCCACGGCGCCGAAAGGGATGACGACCGGTGCCGAGGGCGGACGGCCCAAGCGGTCCAGCAATACGGTGTGGTCTTCCGTATTTGGTCAAGTGAGCCGGGCCTGGCTCCGCTGGAATCCGGCAAGCCGTTAATCCGGCGCGTGCGGAACACAGGCGAAGGCTTCGTTTGTGGTCCGGTTCGGCCCAGCAATGGGTTGAACCATCGCCGTGTGCCACGGTTCGGCATACGGATTTGCCCGGATGCGACAAGCATACGGGAGCCGCGGGCGCGGCCTTTCGCCCTGTGTTCCGCACGCCCTCTTTCCAAGGGAAGTGCATCGAGAAGACCGGCAGCCCCAGGCCGGACAAAGAACAGGGGCGATGACGTGTGTCTGCGAGCGAAGGACGAGGCTCTTTGACAATTGAAGCAGTGAGTAGCCGCAGCGGCCGCCTCACCCGTCATTGCGAGCGAAGCGAAGCAATCCAGCCGCGCGCGTTAGCGCGCCAAACAAAATGCGGGCATCGTCGGCGACTTCAGCGCGTTATGAGCGCGCCTGCGCGCAGCTGGATTGCTTCGTCGCGGAGCCTGTCATCGGGCCGCGCTTAGCGCGGACCCGTTGGCTCCTCGCAATGACGGCTTCGGCAACCTCACTCCGCAGCCATCCCTCTGCGCGCCGCGGCCGGATGCGTCGGGCGCTTCAGGCCGAGATTGTCGCGAAAAGTCTTCCCCGCATACTCCGTCTGCGCGAGCCCGCGCCGCTGCAGCTCCGGAATGAGCAGGCTCACGGTGTCCTCGAGGCCCTTCGGATAGATCGGCGAGCGCAGCAGGAAGCCGTCGGCGACCTCGGTCTCGAACAGATCCTGCAGTTCGTCGGCGATGCTCGAGGGACTGCCGACCATGAACTGGTGGCCGTAGGTCTCCGTGTACTGGATGGCGAGCTCGCGAAAATTCAGATGGTCCCGCTCGGCCACATCCATCATCAGTTCAAGCCGCGACCACACCGGCTGGCTGCGCAGCGAATCCGGCAAGGGCTTGTCGAGCGGCAGATGCGACAGGTCTGTTCCCGCGAGCGACGACATGTACTGTACGGCGAACTCCACATCGATCAGCGAGCGCAGGTACTCGCGCTTCTCTTTTGCTTCCGAGTCAGTCTTCGCAACGATGATCATCGCGCCCGGCAGGACCTTGAGGTCGTCCGGCGAACGGCCATGCTTCGCCAGGCGGGCCTTCACGTCCTTGTAAAAGGCCCTGCCCTGCGCCTTGTCGGGCTGGGCGGTGAACAGCGCGTCGCCGGTTTCCGCGGCGAGCTCCTTGCCGCGCTCGGATGCGCCGGCGACCAGCATCACCGGATAGCCTTGCGGGCACCGCTCGACATTCAGCGGGCCGCGCACGCTGAAATTCTCCGACTTGTGGTTGAGAGCGTGCATCTTCGACGGGTCGAGGAAGCGCCCCGCCTTCTGGTCGCGCAGGAACGCGTCGTCTTCGTAAGAATCCCACAGGCCCTTGACGATCCGCACGAACTCCTCGGCGCGGCTGTAGCGGTCGCCCTTGTCCGGATGCGCGTCGTGGCTGAAGTTCTGCGCCGAGGTCGGATTGCCGGTGGTGACGATGTTCCAGCTGGCGCGGCCATTGCTCAAATGGTCGAGGGAAGCGAACACCCGCGCCACCGTGTACGGATCCGAATAGGTGGTCGACATCGAGCCGACCAGCCCGATGTGCTGCGTCCCGGGGATCATCGCCGCCAGCATCGTGGTCGGCTCGAGGTAATAGTCCTGCGCGGCATGCTCCAGCAGGTAGGGGTAGTTCAGGTAGGTGACCGTCGGCGAGTCCGCCAGAAACAGGAAATGCAGCTTCGCCTTCTCGGCGATCTCCGCAAGGTGGGTGTAGTAGCCAAGTCCCGACGAGCCTTTCAGCGTCTCGACCGACACATCCCGATGCCGCCACCCGGCGATGCAGCCCGGCAGTCCGCGCACGACGGCACCAAGGATCATCTTGCGCTGACGCGACATGGGTTTCTCCGCATTTCGACTTTTGCCGATCCTATGGCACGGCGCCGGAAAACAAAACGGGGGTCGTCCCGGCCAAGCGGAGCGCAGAGCCGGGACCCATACGCCGTGTCGCCTGTGAAGCGGCAAGCGCCTGTTGCCTTCGCTTGCTCGGTGGCTATGGGTCCCTGCCTTCGCAGGGACGACGCCGAGCTATGCCGCCAACCTTCCCGGATTGCGCTCCACCAGCAACGGGCGGATCAGCCGGCCGAAACGCTCCGCCTCCTCGTCATGCAGGTAACCCGACAGACAGAACGAATGACACCCCGCATCGATGAACTGCTGCAAGGTCGCCGCGCACTGCTGCGGATCGCCGACCACGGCGATGCCGGCGCCGGGGCGCACGCGGGTGATGCCGGTCCACAGATGCGGCATGATCAGGTCGCCGTATTCCTTCGCGAGCTCCTGCACCCGCTGGTTCGCGGCCGAGCGCGTGTACAGCGTCTTCATCTCGAGCTTCTGCCTCTCGGTCGAGTCCTTCACCAGCGTCTCGGCGGCGTCCCACGCATCCACCTCGCGCTCGCGGCAGATCACCTGCAGCCGCATGCCAAACCCGATCTTGTCCTCGCGATCGTGCGCCCGGGCGAGGCCACGGATCTCGGCAATGTTCTGCGCAATCCGCTCCGGCGTATCACCCCAGAACAGATGCACATCGGAGTGCTTTGCGGAGATCTCCCACGCCTGGCGCGAGCCGCCGCCGAGATAGAACTTTGGATACGGCTGCTGCAGGATACGCGGCCGGATGTGCGCCTTGGTCAGCGTGTGAAAGCGCCCGTTGAAATCGAACGGGCCTTTGGTGGTCCACAGCCCCTTCAGGATCGTGACCTCCTCCTCCATCAGGTCGTACCGCTGCTCCTTGGGGTAGCGGATGCCCTCGCCCTCGACCTCGCTCTCGTTCTGTCCCGCGATCAGGTTGACGCAGATGCGGCCGCCCGACATCTGGTCGAAGGTCGAGATCATCTTCGCCAGCAGAACCGGATTGATGTAGCCCGGCCGCGCGGCGATCAGCGGCTTGATCTTCGAGGAGCGCGCCGCCATGAACGCGCCGGTGATCCACGCCTCCCAGCACGTAGAGCCAACGGGGATCAGCAGATACTCGAAGCCCGCAGCTTCAGCGGCCGCGACCACGCGTTCGCAAAGTTCCGGCGAGCCCGCAACCTGCGCTGCCGCAACGCCGTAGGCCGTCGTGTCGCCGTGCGTCGGCAGGTACCAACCGAATTCCAGCGGGCGCATGCTGTGTCTCCATTGCCGTCGGCTCTTCGCGGCCAACCGGAATGGAATATAGCCGCTTCACCGCCTACGCGGCAAACCGCCCAAGCAAGTCGCGCACGAGGCCTTGCAGCAGATCGAGCTTGTAGCCCGTCATCGGCAGCGGCTTTGCTCCGGCGGTCGCATGCGGCGCAGCTGTGTCTGCCGTCATTGCCGTGGCGAGGGCACCCGTCACCGCACGCTCAACCGCAGCCAAACGCAGCGGCACCGGCGCGATGCCACCCGCTGTCACACGAACGACGTCGAACTTGCCGCCCGACACCGTCGCGCGCACCACGACTTCCACCAGAGGCCACTCGGCATGGGTCCTGCTGATCGCACGCTTGTAGAACGCACGCTCGCCGGGAAGCGGCGGCGGCAGCTGGATGCTCCTGACGATCTCGTCCGCGCCGAGCATGTGATCGCTGGCGGCGTGCGAGCCGTCGCCCAGCACGTCGCCGATCGAAAGCCCGCTGCGCTTGTCGGTCGTCACGGTCGCGTCATAGGCCAGCAACGCTGCGGCGAGCGTCGAGGGATGCGGCGCGATGCAAGGTCCAAGATCGAATGCGACCCCGTAGAGGTGATTGCCGTCGCGCGACGGACAACTCGAACCGCCCTTCTTGTAGCAACTGAAATGCGGGTTGCGGAAATACCAGCAGCGCGAGCGCTGCGCGAGATTGCCGCCGACCGTCGCCAGGTGCCGGATCTGCGGCGTCGCGAGCCCGCCGGCCGCTGCCGCAAGCCCCGGATAGGCGCGCGCGATCTGCGCATCTGCCGCGACGCTTGCGATGCTCGTCGAGGCGCCGATGCGGGCCGCGCCGTCTGCGCCCCAGACGATGCCACTCGTCTCCGGCGACGGGGTCAAATCGATGATGGTTCCGCGCGAGACGCCGGTGCGGCGCCGCTCCGAGAGGTCGGTGCCGGCGGCGCGAAATTCATTGACTGCGATCGAGGCGCTCATGCCGCGGCCCTCCCCTTCAAGAGTTCCAGCAACCGGTCGGGACGGATCGGTATCTCCTGCGGCCTGACGCCAACCGCATTGCGGATCGCGTTGGCGATTGCGGCGCTGGTCGGCACCGTTGCGACCTCACCAATGCCGACGCTGCCACCCATCACATGACCGAAACCGCCCTCGTCGAAATGCACGTCAATCAGCGGCGTGTCGGCAATGCCGGGGATGCGATAGTCCTCCAGCCCGACGGTCAGGATGTTGCCGCTGGCCGGATCGACCTCGCGTCCCTCATACAGCGCGTAGCCGATGCCTTGAACGACCGATCCCGTCGCCTGGCTGCGCGCGAGATCCGGTGCTGCGACCTTGCCGACGGCGATGCCGGTATGGACCTTCAGCACCTTGACGTGACCGAGCCAGGTGTCGACCTCGACCTCGACCACCTGCACCGAGCTCGGCACACCGGCGCCGACCGCGATGTTGGAGAACCAGCGCATCATCCAGCCGAAGATGATGCCCATGAAGCCGGCCTCCTTGAGCGGCGAGCGCACGCCGGGGGCAAGGTTCTTGCCGTCCTCGCCGCGCGTGGCCAAAACACGCATGTCCGGCGACGCCGCGATCAGGTCGCGCCACGGTGCATTCGAGCCTGCGGCGGGCGGCCGTGCCGCCTTGCTGCGGATCTCCGCCTTCAGCTTCTCGATCGCCATCAGCGTCGGCGGCATCACCGAGGCTGTGACCCGGCTGCCGCCGGATGCTGGCCCTTCCGGCAGCTTCGAATCGCCGATCCGCACATCGACCTCGTGCGGCTCGAGATCGAACTCGCGCGCGACAGTGTTCGCGATCACGCTGCGGGTGCCGGTGCCGATATCCTGGACGGCGACGCTGGCGACGAGGCGATGGTTCTCGATCGCAAGCTCCACCTTCGACTTCGGCTGCCAGAGATAGAGCCAGTAGCCGGTCGCAACACCGATGCCATAGCGATAGCGGCCGCTTCTGGAGTTGCGCGCCTTCGCAGTCTTCCAGGCATCGAGCTGCAGGGCCCAGTCATAGAGCCGCTGCCGGTTCGGGTTGGTGTCCCACCTCTTGCGCAGCGCGATCGGATCGGTGTTGAGCCGCAGCGCGGCCTCGTCCACGGCCTGCTCCAGCGCGAAGGCCATCGGCGGCCCACCGGGCCCGCGAAAGGCGGCGCCGGGTGGCAGGTTCGACACCACATCGAAGTCGGCGAGATGCTTGGCCTCCGCCGGATAGATCAGCCGGGCCAGGCCGGAGATGGTGGAGTTGATCGCTGCTCCAGTGTCGGCGCTGGAGTCCATGGTCACGGCCTTCAGCGCACCGTCCGCCGATGGCAGAAGCGCAATCTTCATCTCCGCCGCAGGCCGGTAGCCGGTGACGGTCAACTCCTCGTGCCGGTCGAAGGCGACGCGCACCGGCGCTTTCGCCGCGCGCGCCAGCTCGATCGCCGCGATCGTCTCGTTGCCGAGCGAGGCTTTCGAGCCGAAACCGCCGCCGACATGCTCGGCGATGACGCGAATGTTGGCGACATCGAACTTGAAGCGCTTGGCGACCAGTTCCTTCAGGTGAAACACCGCCTGGGTCGAAACATGCAGGGTCAGCTGGTCGCCATCGAAGCGCGCCACCGCCGCATGCGGCTCGAGGCAGGTGTGCGATTGCGTCCCGGTATGGAACACGCCCTCGACCAGCAGCGGATCGCGCGCAGTGCGCGCGTCGTCGACCCAGGTGCGGGCCTTCTTGGCCTTGTGCGAGAAGGCGTTGGTCGGGCCGCGCACGTTGCCCTTCCAGGGCGCGGGACCGCCTGCCCCCTCCGACACGTTGCCCGGGTTCTTGCGCTTGCCCGGAAACACCTCCGGCGCGCCCGGCTTTCGCGCGGCATCGAGGCCAATCGCGGACGGCAAGGTCTCGCTGGTGATCTTGATGGCATCGAGCGCCTGCAGCGCCGTCTTGCGGTCCTTCGCCGCGACTGCCGCGATCTGCTCGCCGACGAAGCGAACGGTTTTGTCCTCGCCCAGCAACGACACCGCCGCCTTCACGCCCGGAATGGCGAGAGCGGCCGCGAAGTCGATGTTGACGATCTTCGCATGCGCCGCCTGCGAGCGCAGGATCAGCCCTTCGAGCTGGCCTTGATGGCGGATGTCGAGCGTGTATTTGGCCGCACCCGTGACCTTGTCGCGGGCCTCGATCCGTGGCGAGGCCCGGCTCTCGCCGTCGAAGCGGCCAGCACACGCATCCGCGACTGCGCGCAAGATGCTTTCATAGGCGCCGCAGCGGCAGAGATGGCCCGACAGCGCCCCACCGATCTCGTCGCGCGAGGGCACGGCCGTGCCCTTGGCTTTGCGCCAGCCGTCGTGAAAGGCCGCGGCCTCGACGATGAAACCCGGCGTGCAGAACCCGCACTGCAGGGCATCGAGCGCCATGAACGCCTTCTGCACCGGATGCAGCGACGTCGCGCCGATGCCCTCGACCGTGGTGACCTGTCGCCCCGCGACGGATTTCGCCGGCGTCAGGCAGCTGACCACCGGAACGCCATCCAGCAGCACGGTGCAGGCGCCGCAGACACCTGCGCCGCAGACGAGCTTGGTCCCGGTGAGTGCGAGATCGTCGCGCAGGACGTCGGCCAGAAGCGCATCTGGATCGTCTGGCAAGGTGGCTGGACGGCCGTTGATGGTGACGCTGCTCATGACGCCTCACTTTTGAATGCGGGGTTTCCTTCGGACCGGGGCTTTTGCCCTCTTCTTTGCTTTGGGCGCGGCGATCACCGCGCCGGTGACGATCAGCCGGACGACCCGCTGCAGGTCGTCGAGAAAGCTGAGCTTGAATTGCAGGTCGTCGTAGCCGCTGACCGCGATCTGGATGGCGCGGGCAAGATCGGGCGCCGACATCCCATCGCGCAGCGCCAGGCCCTGTGCGCGAGAGACGCGCTCGATGGTCTCGGTATGCAGCTTGACGTTCTGCTCGAGAAAACTCTGGATCAGATCGCGGGTCTGCGCCTGACGCTCGGACAGGAGCTCGCCAGGCTGCGAGGTCTCCTCCAGGCACTCGACGAGATAGCGAAAGCGCGCGTCGATCTGCGTCGCCAGGATATCGGCCAGGTCGCGGCCGGCTTGCTCGGCCTCACGCCCGGCCTCGACCTCGGCCTCGTGCGCGCCTTCATGCAGCGCCTCGACCGAGGCGCGGAACAGATCGGCCTTGCTCCTGAAGTAATGATAGAGCGCCTGCCGGGTCAGCCCGGCTTCCTCGGCGACCTGGTCCATCGACGCGCGCCGGTATCCGAACTGGGCGAACACTTCCATGGCGGCGTCCAGGATCCGTTCCCGTGAGCTCATTGGACAATTTTGACAAATGTCGACGATCTGTCAAATCGCAAAGCCGTGTCCGGAGGCAATGCCGCGCATTCGCTTCAAAATTGAAAGTTCCCTCCCCGGTTCGGAAGGTTCTTTGCCTCAATGGTGGTGCCGCGCGTTGAACCTACCTCGGCCATTGCGCGACTTACTCGGTGAAAGGCGCAGCAAGGCCCCTCGGCCCACCCGCCTTTCAGGAACAAGTCCTTCAAAGCAGTCGTTAAATCGCCGCGCCACCCGGTTGCGGAGCCATGAAAGTTGGGACAATGAACGACGATATGAGCGATCTCGCACCGGCACTGCTGATGACCGTCATCGTCGCCATCGGCATCGTCGCCTTTGAATTCCGCTCGGTCATTCTTGCGACGCCCGCGCACGCAAGCGTCTCCAAGGTCGAGAAGGCGAAGTCCGACAAGACCAGCCCGCAGCTGGCGATGAACGACCGCCTCTACTGGATCCGCTGAATCTGCCTATTTTGCCGGCCTTTTCGAACATCGCAGCAAGCATGGCTGTGCGGTCCAGCCCGTCGAGCGGGCCGGACGGCCGCTTTGCCTGAAACTGATAACGCGGGGTCCATCACCCGTCGATCGTGCCCGCGACCATCCAGTCTTCAAGCTCCAGATCGTCCGGGACCGGACATATCGCCCAGCACCGCAGCCGCCTTAAAGCCTGTGCCGGCTGCAAAACGGTGGTGAACGAAACGTGCCGCGACGAGCGGACGTTCGGCGATAGGGTCCTCATACCCTTGGCGGTATCCATGGGATCATAGTCCTGATTCGGTCGAAATTGACGGTGGTTCGGGCCAGGCCCGTACCCCAAGTCCAGAATTTCTGGCCCTCTCTGTCCAGTTGAAAACCATGGTTCCGGCGAGCAATTTCCCTTGACGGCGGCCCTCGGATCAGCCGTGACAAAAACTAGTCGGCTCGAAGTTTCGCCTATTTATTGAGCAAAATGGCTCTCATTGTATGCAATGAGGCTTTTCGGGGCGATTGTGCCGAAACGGCCCAAAATCGCCAAAAGCGAAAGGAATTCAGTCAGCTACGCCCCGCGCGTCCCTCTTCGCAATCGTTGGCACGATCCTTGCGAATTCGTCGACAAGAGGCTGGTGCCGTTTGTCGGAGGGGGAAGATGAAGCGCAGAGATTTTCTGAAGTCGATGTCGGGCGCGGTCGCAGGCAGCATGATGCCCTTGCCCGCGGTTTGGTCGAGCGCGAAGGCGCAATCGCGATCGGAAACACTGCTGATCGTCTCCGAAAGCGGTCCGAACAATCTCGATATCCACGGCGTCGGCACCAACGTGCCCGGATATGAGGTGTCGTGGAATTGCTACGACCGGCTGATCAGCCACGAGATGAAGACGGTCAACGGCACGCCATATTACGACCGCGACAAATTCAAGATGGAACTCGCCGAGGACATGAACGTCGGCGACATGTCCGCCACCTTCAAACTGAAGAAGAACGCGACCTTCCAGGACGGCACGCCGGTCACCGCCAAGGACGTCAAATGGTCGCTCGACCGCGCCGTCAGCGTCGGCGGCTTCCCGACCTTCCAGATGGGCGCGGGCTCGCTCACCAAGCCGGAACAGTTCGTGGTCGTCGACGATCACACCGTGCGCGTCGATTTCCTCAAGAAAGACCGCCTGACGATCCCGGATCTCGCCGTGATCGTGCCCTGCATCATCAATTCCGAGCTGGTGAAGAAGCATGCCTCGGAGAAGGACCCGTGGGGCCTCGAATACACCAAGCAGAACACCGCCGGCAGCGGCGCCTACCGCGTGGTGCAGTGGACGGCGGGCACCGAGGTCATCCTCGAGCGCAACGACAAGTGGGTCGGCGGACCGCTGCCGAAGGTCAAGCGCATCGTCTGGCGCATGGTGCCGTCCGCGGGCAACCGCCGCGCACTGCTGGAGCGCGGCGACGCCGACATCTCCTATGAGCTGCCGAACAAGGACTTCGTCGAGCTGAAGGACGCCGGCAAGCTCAACATCGTCTCGACACCGTTCTCGAACGGCATCCAGTACCTCGGCATGAACGTCACCCAGCCGCCGTTCAACAACCTCAAGGTGCGCCAGGCGGTCGCCTACGCGGTGCCGTACCAGAAGATCATGGACGCGGTGCTGTACGGCCTCGGCAAGCCGATGTACGGCGCGGCCGCCGGCAAGCCGACCGAGGTCGCCTGGCCGCAGCAGCATGGCTTCAACACCGATATCGCCAAGGCGAAGCAACTGCTGGCCGAGGCCGGCTATCCGAACGGTTTCGAAACCACGCTGTCGTTCGATCTCGGCTTTGCGACCGTCAACGAGCCGCTCTGCGTGCTGGTGCAGGAGAGCCTGGCGCAGATCGGCATCAAGGCGACCATCAACAAGATCACCGGCGCCAACTGGCGCACCGAGCTGAACAAGAAGGTCCTGCCGCTCTACACCAACGTGTTCTCGGGCTGGCTCGACTATCCGGAATACTTCTTCATCTGGTGCTATCACGGCAAGAATTCGATCTTCAACACCATGAACTACCAGTCGAAGGAGCTCGACAAGCTGATCGACGGCGCCGTCGATGCGGCAGCCAATGGCGACAAGGCCGCTTACGACAAGGACGTAAAGGGGTTCGTCGACCTCGCCTATGCGGACATGCCGCGCATCCCGCTGTTCCAGCCCTACTCCAATGTCGCCATGCAGAAGAACGTGTCCGGCTACCAGTACTGGTTCCACCGCCGGCTCGACTACCGTGCCCTCGTGAAGGGTTGAAAACGCGAGGGAAGTCCCATGCTTGGATTGATCGCCAAGCGGCTGATGTTTGCGATTCCGAGCCTGATCGGGGTCGTGATCGTCACGTTCCTGCTCACGCGGGCGCTGCCGGGTGATCCGGCCGCGTATTTCGCTGGTCCCGCGGCGACCAAGGAGGCGGTCGAGCAGATCCGCAAGAAGCTCGGCTTCGACAAGTCGCTGGCCGAGCAGTTCGGCCGCTATGTCGCCGATCTCGCCCGCGGCGACCTCGGCTCGTCGCTGACGACCGGCCAGCCGGTCGCGACCGAGATCAAGAACCGCCTGCCCGCCTCGGCCGAACTGACGCTGCTCGGCCTGTTCATCTCGATGGCGATCGCGCTGCCGCTCGGCATTCTGGCGGCAACGCGGCCGAACTCCTGGATCGACCACCTCTGTCGCCTGACCACCACGGCGGGCGTCTCGCTGCCCGTGTTCTTCACCGGGCTGCTCTTGGTCTACGTCTTCTATTATCTGCTCGGCTGGGCGCCGGCGCCCCTTGGCCGGCTCGACGTGTTCTATTCGGCGCCGCCGCATGTCACCGGCCTCTACCTGATCGACAGCCTGCTCGCCGGCCAGCTCGAAACCTTCCGCTCAGCGCTGAGCCAGCTGTTGCTGCCGGCAGCGACCCTGGCGATCTTCTCGCTTGCGCCGATCGCGCGCATGACGCGGGCGTCGATGCTGGCTGTGCTGGCGTCGGAATTCGTGCGCACGGCGGTCGCCTCCGGCCTGTCGGGCTTCACGGTGATCGTCACCTACGCCTTCCGCAACGCCATGCTGCCGGTCATCACCACGCTGAGCATGGTGTTCTCGTTCCTGCTGGGCGCCAACGTGCTGGTGGAGAAGGTGTTTGCCTGGCCGGGGATCGGCTCCTACGCCGTCGAAGCGCTGATCGCCTCCGACTTCGCACCGGTGCAGGGCTTCGTGCTGACCATGGCCGTGATGTACGTCCTGCTCAACCTGATCATTGACATTCTCTATGGCGTGATCGACCCGCGTGTGAGGCTTGACGGATGAACGACGCTGTCCTGCCGCAAGCCGCGCCCGTGGTGGCGACCGAAGTCCCCAAACCTCCGGCAAGGCAGAACCGGCTTGCCGCAACGCTGAGCCACGCACGCTACGTGATCTCGGGCAATCCGGTCACCGGCTTCGCCTTCGGCCTGCTGGTGCTCATTGTGATTGCCGCGGTGTTCGGGCCATGGCTCGTGCCGCACGACCCGCTGGCGAGCAACACAGCGGTGGCGCTGAAGCCGCCGTCGCTCAGCCACTGGTTCGGCACCGATCAGCTCGGCCGCGACGTGTTCAGCCGCGTGATCGTCGCAACGCGCCTCGACCTGTTCATCTCGGTCGCGTCCGTCGCGCTGGTGTTCCTGATGGGCGGCATCGCCGGCATCGCGTCGGGCTTCTTCCTCGGCTGGACCGACCGCATCGTCGGCCGCATCTCCGACACCATCATGGCCTTTCCGCTGTTCGTGCTGGCTATGGGCATCGTCGCAGCACTCGGCAACACGGTGCAGAACATCATCCTGGCCACGGCCATCGTCAATTTCCCGCTCTATGTCCGCGTCGCGCGCGCAGAGGCCAACGTCCGGCGCGAAGCCGGCTTCGTGCAGGCGGCGCGGCTGTCCGGCAACGGCGAGTTCCGCATCCTGTTCGGCCATATCCTGCCGAACATCATGCCGATCATGATCGTGCAGATGTCGCTGACCATGGGCTACGCCATCCTCAACGCGGCCGGCCTGTCGTTCATCGGCCTTGGCGTGCGACCGCCGACGCCGGAATGGGGCATCATGGTCGCCGAAGGCGCGGCCTTCATGGTGTCGGGCGAATGGTGGATCGCGCTGTTCCCGGGCGCAGCGCTGATGACGGCGGTGTTCTGCTTCAATCTGCTGGGCGACGGCCTGCGCGACATCTTCGATCCTTCGCGGCGGACCTGAGCATGACCGACATCCCCCTGCTCGATGTGAAAGACCTGACCGTGCAGTTCGCGACCCGCCGCGGCACGGTGACCGCGGTCCGCTCGGTCAATGTCTCGGTGGCCAAGGGCGAGACGGTCGGCATCGTCGGCGAGTCCGGCTCGGGCAAGTCGGTCACCTCCTACGCGGTGATGCGCATCCTCGACCGCGCCGGAAAGATCGCCGGCGGTACCATCTCCTTCTCCGGGATCGACGTCGGCCATGCCAGCGACGAGGCGATGGCCGACCTGCGCGGCCGTGAAATCTCGATGATCTTCCAGAACCCGCGCATGGCGCTGAATCCGATCCGCAAGGTCGGCGACCAGATCGAGGACGTGCTGAAGCGGCATGCGCAGGCGACCAGCGCCGATGCCGGCGAGAAGGCGATCCAGGCGCTGGAGCAGGTGCGCATCGCCCGGCCGCGCGAGCGTTATCACGCCTACCCGTTCGAACTGTCTGGCGGCATGTGCCAGCGCGTGGTCATTGCTTTGGCGCTTGCCTGCAATCCGCAGCTTCTGATCGCCGACGAGCCGACCACCGGCCTCGACGTCACGACGCAGAAGGCGGTGATGGATCTGGTCACCGAGCTGACACGCCAGCGCGGCATGTCGACCATCCTGATCACCCACGATCTGGGACTGGCCGCCGCCTATTGCGACCGCGTGGTGGTGATGCGCCAGGGCGAAGTGGTCGAGACCGCGAAGTCCGCGACGATCTTCAGGACCCCCGAACACGCCTACACCCGCAAATTGATGCGCGCGACGCCGCGGCCGGGCATGAACCTGCGCGATCTCTTGCCGGAGGAGGACGCGGCCACCGCCAAGCCCGTGATGCACGAGACCGCCGCGGCTGCAGCAGCGGGCGACGTGCTGCTCTCAGTCGAGAAGCTGGTGAAGGAGTATCCGCGCAAACGTGCAGGCTCGGCGCTCAGCAAGGTCTTCCGTCGCGGGCCGCCGGTGGAAACCGCAGTGTTCAAGGCGGTGGACGGCATTTCGTTCCAGATCATGCGCGGCGAAAGCGTCGGCCTGGTCGGCGAATCCGGCTGCGGCAAATCCACCACCTCCATGATGGTGATGCGCCTGCTCGACCAGACCGACGGTCGCATCGTCTTCAACGGTGAAAACATCGCCGAGATCCCCGCCAAGTCCTTCGCGCGACTTCCTCAGCGCAAGCGCATCCAGATGGTATTCCAGGATCCGACCGACAGCCTCAACCCGCGCTTCACCGCCGCACGCGCGATCGTCGACCCGATCCTGCAACTCGGCGACATCCGCGGCCGCGATCGCTTGCGCGCGCGCTGCGAGGAGCTTGCAACACAGGTGGGCCTGCCGCTCGAACTGCTCGACCGCTTTCCGCACCAGCTCTCCGGCGGCCAGAAGGCCCGCGTCGGCATTGCCCGCGCGATCGCGCTACATCCCGACCTCATCATCCTCGACGAGCCGACTGCCGCGCTAGACGTGTCGGTGCAGGCCGTGGTGCTGAACCTGCTGCACGATCTGAAGCAGCAGCTCGGCATGAGCTACCTGTTCGTCTCGCACGACCTCAATGTGGTCCGACTCCTGTGTGATCGGGTGATCGTCATGCAGGCCGGCCAGATCGTGGAACAGGGCCTGACTGAAAAAGTGCTGGAACGCCCGGAAAGCGCCTATACTCGGGAGCTACTCGAAGCGATCCCGCATGTGCCTGCTGCGTGAGGTGATACAGATGGCTTCTGACGACAACGATCCCCTGCTGACTGCCATCGCCGCGGGTTCGCACATGCTGGGGCTGAAGGTCGATCCAGCATGGATACCCTCCGTGCGCGCCAATCTCGAAGTCTCACTCCGCCTCGGCAAGCTTGTCGACGAGTTCCCCCTGCCTGACGATCATGAACCAGCCACCATCTTCAAGGCCTGAGAACGTGGACAGCGCGCCCATGAGCGCCGCCGAGATCGCGCAGGCGGTCGCCGCCGGCCGCTTGAGCGCCACAAGCGTCACAGCCGACACGATGGCGCGGATCGCCGAGCGCAATCCTGTGCTCAATGCATTCACAGACGTCACCGCCGAGCGCGCGATCAACCGCGCCAAAGCCATCGACCAGGCGATTGCCAGCGGCAAGTCCGTAGGCCCCCTCGCCGGCGTTCCCTTCGCAGTGAAGAATCTGTTCGACGTCAAGGGACTGCCGACGCGTGCTGGTTCGAAGATCAATCGTGAGCTGGCACCCGCCGAGCGCGACGCAGTGCTGGTCGAGCGGCTGGAAGCGGCCGGCGCCATTCTCGTCGGCTGTCTGAACATGGGCGAGTACGCCTATGATTTCACCGGCGAAAACGTCCACGACGGGCCCTCGCGCAACCCGCATGACACGACGCGCATGACCGGCGGCTCGTCCGGCGGTTCCGGTGGCGCGGTCGCGGGCGGTCTCGTGCCGCTGTCGCTCGGCTCCGACACCAACGGGTCGATCCGCGTGCCGTCGTCGTTCTGTGGCCTATTCGGCCTGAAGCCGACCTACGGACGCCTGCCGCGTACCCGTTCGTTTCCGTTCGTGTTCGCACTCGATCACTTGGGTCCGCTGGCGCGCACCCCCCGCGACCTCGCCTTGAGCTACGACGCAATGCAGGGCTTTGATGCCGGCGACGGCGCCTGCGCCGAGCGGCCGGTCGAGCCGGTCACGCCGGAATTGGCCAAGGGCATTGGCGAGCTTCGCATCGCCGTTGCCGGTGGATACTTCCGCAAAGGTCTCGGCGCCGAAGGCATCGAGGCGGTCAGCCGGATCGCGAAGGCGCTCAACGCGACGCAGGAGCGCGAACTCCCTGAAGTCGCGCGGGCGCGCGCCGCGGCCTACGTCATCACGACGGCCGAAGGCGGCTCGCTGCATCTCGACCGCTTGCGCACGCGGCCGCAGGATTTCGATCCCGCGACGCGCGACCGACTGATCGCAGGCGCGATGGTGCCGGCGCCGCTGGTGGAAAGGGCGCAGAAATTTCGCCGCTGGTACCGCGCGCGAATGCTGGAGATGTTCGAGAACGTCGACGCCATCATTGCGCCAGCAACGCCCTGCGTTGCGCCACAACTCGGCGAACAGACGCTGACGATCGAGGGCGTGGCAATGCCGCTTCGCGCCAACATCGGCATCTACACGCAACCGATTTCATTCATCGGGCTTCCGGTCGTTGCAGTGCCTGTGCCGCTGTCGCCGCTGCCGATCGGCGTGCAGATCATCGCCGCGCCCTGGCGCGAGGACATCGTGCTAAGAATTGCGCAGCATTTATCGGATTCGGGCGTTGCGAAAGCGCCCTCCCCACCGGTTGGTTGAGGACACCATGCAGATCAATATTCCCGATGTCCTGGCCGAGGTCACCGCCGCATTCGCCCGCTACGAAAAGGCACTGGTGACGAACGACACGCTGACGCTGGACGAACTGTTCCGCACGGCCGACGAGACCGTGCGCTTCGGTATCGCCGAGAATCTGTTCGGCATCGAGGAGATCCGCAAGTTTCGCAACAATCGTCCGGCGATCAACCTCGCGCGTGAGGTCCTGCGCACCAACATCACGACCTACGGCCGCGACTTCGCAACCACAGCGATCACGTTCGTTCGCGCTTCTGCCCCTGGGAAGATCGGGCGGCAGATGCAGTCGTGGGCCCGCTTCCCAGAAGGCTGGCGCATCGTCGCCGCCCACGTCAGCCTGATCCCGACGCCCGAGGACGAGCGGCGATGACGGCGGACACAGTCTATACGCCGAACAAGACCGAACCGCCGGAGGAACGCCGGGCCTGGCCGTCGACGTCGGCCGGGCGCGTCGTCACCGCACGCAAGATCACGCGCGCGGAAGAGCTGCGGCTGATGCTCGCCGACGAGATCGTCAGCGGCCAGCTCGAGCCCGGCTCGCCGCTTGACGAGACCGAACTCGCGCGCCGTTTTCGCGTGTCGCGCACGCCAGTGCGCGAAGCGCTGCGCCAGCTCGTCGCCAGCGGCCTTGTCGATGCGCGCGCCCACCGCGGTGCCGTGGTTGCGCATCCGGATTCGGAGCGCCTTGCCGGCATGTTCGAGGCGATGGCCGAGCTTGAAGCACTCTGCGCCGGCATGGCTGCGGAACGCATGACGGTGTCGGAGCGTCACGCGCTGCAGTCGCTGCACGAGCAATTGCGCGCGATCAGCTATCTCGGCGATCCGCAGCGCTTTCACGAGGTCAACGAGGCGTTCCACAACGCGATCTATGCCGGCGCCCACAACGCCTATCTGGCCGAGCTCGCGCTTGCCACGCGCAAGCGCGTGCAGCCGTTCCGCCGCGCCCAGTTCCGCAACGTCGGGCGACTTGCCAAGTCGCATGCCGAACACGACCGCGTCGTGCTGGCCATCCTGCAGGGCGACCGGCAGGGAGCGATTGCAGCGATGCGCGGGCACATCGACACTGTCCGCAAGGAGTATGCGACCTATGCGGGGAAGGCTTAGGAACTCGTGACCCGCACCGTTGCATCGATCGCCGCCGCGCACCGGTCGGGCGCCGCTTCACCTGAACAGACCGTCGCTGAAACCTATGCGCGCATCCGTGCGCACGACGATCCGGCGATCTTCATCACGCTCCGCGACGAGGCGGATGCACTCGCCGAGGCGCGCGCGCTGACGAGCCGCTCCCCCAACCCGTCGCTGTTCGGCGTACCGGTCGCGGTCAAGGACAACATCGACGTCGCCGGCTTGCCGACCACCGCCGCATGTCCGGCGTTCTCATACATGCCCGCAGTGGACGCGACAGCGGTGGCGCGGTTGCGCGCCGCCGGCGCGATCGTCGTCGGCAAGACCAACCTCGACCAGTTCGCGACCGGCCTTGTCGGCGTGCGTTCGCCTTACGGCATCCCTCGCAACGCCATCAAGCAGGGGCTCGTTCCCGGCGGATCGAGCTCAGGATCAGCAGTTGCGGTCGGGGCCGGGCTGGTGCCGGTCGCGCTCGGCACCGACACGGCCGGCTCTGGGCGTGTGCCGGCGATGCTCAACAACATCGTCGGCCTGAAGCCGAGCCTCGGCCTGGTCTCGACCTTTGGCGTCGTGCCTGCCTGCCGCACACTCGATTGCGTCTCGGTGTTCTCGCTCACTGTCGACGACGCAGTGACGACGTTGAGCGCAATGGCCGCGCTGGACGAGAAGGATGCGTATTCACGCAGCTTCCCGCCCTCCTCCCTCGGCGCCTGTCCGCCACACCTGCGGCTCGGTGTGCCGCGCCCGGACCAGCGGCAGTTCTTCGGCGACAAGCGCGCAGCGAGCGCCTACGAGGCGGCGCTGGCGCGCCTTGCCCAGATGGGCGCGACGCTGGTCGAGATCGACCTGGAGCCGTTCTATGAAGCGGCGCAGCTGCTCTATGAGGGGCCCTGGGTCGCCGAGCGCTATCTGACGGCGAAGGCGCTGATCGAGAAGGACCCGCGCGCGCTGCATCCGGTGATCCTGCAGATCGTCGGCGGTGGCGGTCAACTGTCGGCGGCGGATGCCTTCAAGGCCTTCTATCGCGTCAAGGAACTGAAGCGCATCGCGGACGCATCGCTGGCATCGATCGACGCGCTCGTCGTGCCGACCGCGCCTGCGACCTACTCGGTCGATGAGCTTCTCGCCGATCCGGTGACGCTGAACAGCCGGCTCGGCACCTACACCAATTTCGTCAACCTGCTCGATCTCTGCGGCCTTGCGGTTCCCGCGTCGCTGAGTGCGGACGGGATTCCCTTCGGCATCACCCTGCTCGCGCCGGCGGGCCGGGATATGCAACTGGCTTCGATCGGCGCTGCATTCCATGCACAGAGCGGCTTGAAGCTTGGCGCAAGCGACAGTCCCGTGCCGCCGCAGCTCGCTGCCTCACCTGCCTTGCAGGGCGGAGAAATCGCCATCGCCGTCGTCGGCGCACATCTCTCGGGCATGCCGCTGAACGGCGAGCTGCGGGCCGTGAACGCGCGCCTGCTCAGGACCACGACAACGGCGGCCGACTACCGGCTGTTTGCGCTCCGCGGCACCATGCCGCCGAAGCCGGGATTGATGCGGGTGGAGCGCGGCGCAGGCGCCCGCATCACCCTGGAGATCTGGGCGCTGACGGCCGACGGGTTCGGACAATTCGTCAACAACATTCCGCCGCCGATGGCGATCGGCACCCTGCGGCTGGACGACGGCAGCGAAGTGAAGGGCTTTCTGGCCGAGCCCGCCGCCTTCGACGGCGCGCGCGACATCTCCGAATTCGGCGGCTGGCGAGCCTTCATCCAGCAGGCAAAGGCGACCGCGTAATTGGCGTCGTTTCCGGGCGCGTCAGCGGACTCCATGCGAACCCGGACCCCCGCGAAGCGCCCAATTTTCCTGGGGTGCGCGGTTGCGCGACGGGAACCGCAGGGGTGGTCTCTAAGTTAATGATGTTGTGCGGCTTTTGCACAGCGCCGGGTGCCTGATCGGCCCGGCCAGGTGGGCGTCGGAAACAGTGTCCGACGCGCGGGTCCGTGCCGGGCTTTGAGCAGCGTGGCCCGTGAGCCGGCCCTGCTTCCTCGCAAAACTTCGAACGACAGAAAAAGCCTACCAAAACGGTCGTTCGGAACGTGCGCATGCACGTAACCTGATCAGAGAGGAGGTGACGATGATGGAGAGTATGAGAAAGGAGACTGTCGCCGATACGATCAACCTGGTGCTCGGTGCATTCCTGTTCTTGTCGCCGTGGATCTTCGGATTCACTACGGAAACGAAGACAAGCTGGAACGCGTGGTTGAGCGGAGCGGTGATCGCGGGTCTGGCCATTGCCGCACTCGCGGCCTTCGCCGAGTGGGAGGAATGGATTGAGCTGATCGTCGGCATCTGGGTGGCCGCTTCGCCTTGGCTCGTTGGCTTCTCGGCCAACGCGACCGCGATGTGGCTGCACGTGGTTGTCGGCGCGATCGTCGCCATTGCGGCGGCCGTGCGGCTTTGGCTCGTTCACTACGGTCCGCCTCGCGTGGCGGCCTGACGCGCGAATGAGAAGCTGCAATCGCGCAGGGAGGCCGGTTCCTTCGCTGGCATCCCCTGATCAAACTTGCGCCGCCGCGACGGCGTAAAACCGCCGTCGCGGTGCTCAACTGTGGTTATCACGTGCCTTGGCGCACGTTGTCCCACCAGGCGCACTCGCCCGGAGAGAGCTTGAAATTGCCTTCCTGAACATTGACCGGGGCGCGCAGTCCTTCTTCCGCCGCCTTGAGCTTGAGCGCGCGTGCCTGGGCCTGCTGTTCGGCCGGCAGCCAGTCGCGGTCGTGCCCCCAAAGGCTCGCGCCGCGCGAGACCTCCTCCGGCTGCCAGCTATCGACGTCGATGGAGCGGCCACCCCAGCCATACTCGACGAGGAAGCCAGACGGCGTCCGCGCATAGAACGAGGTCATCTGGTCGTTGATATGCCGGCCGAGCGTGGTGGCGATCCGCCCCTTTTCGCCGAGTGCGAGGTCGTAGCCCTGGCCGACGTCATCGAGCATGTAGAGCTCCATCATCACATGATGCAGGCCGCTGCGGCCCGTTTCGATCATGGCGAAGCTGTGATGCCGCGCGTTGACGTGCATGAAATACGCCTTGAACGGCTGGAAGAAATAATCGCTGACGTGCAGACCAACGACATCCCGGTAGAACGCCAGAGCCTGATCGATGTGCTGCACATGCAGCACGACATGGCCCATGCCGAGCGGTCCCGTGCGGAAGCCGGAAATCGACCTGCCCGGGCGGAACGGTTCGGACGCGATCTCCGCGCCGTAAAACACCTCCAGGCGATTGCCGAGCGGATCGGAAAACATGATGAGCTCGCGCACACGCCGCTGATCGGCGAGTGCCTGTGGAAGCCGCTCCACGCGGACGCCGGCCGCTTCCAGGCGCGCCGCCATGCGATGCAGCGCGGACGCGTCGTCGACCTCCCAGCCAAAGAACGCCGCGTCCTCTCCATCTTCCGACGTCACGACCACGCGCTGCTGCCGGTCATCCATCCGGAATGTGAGGCTGGATGCGCTGCGGTCGACGAGCTGCATGCCGAGGAAGCGCGTGCCGTAAGTGGCCCAGTCCTCGAGCTTCCGCGTGCGGAGCCCGACATATCCCAGCGCACCGATCTCCATGTGGGCCTCCTCTCGCAGGTCTTGTTTGCCGAAGCTGCTGCGACCTTACGCTCAGCCGATTGCAGCTCAAGTGTCCTGCATCAGGCGTCCACCTGGTGAACGGCCCTGGCCCATCCAATTGCGCCGGCCAGGGCGATAACGCAAGCAACGTCCCCATGGTGCAAGCAACCCATATCCCCGTTGTCGTGGTCGGCGCCGGGCCTGTCGGTCTCGCCGTTGCCAATCTGCTCGGCCATGCCGAGATCAGGACGCTGGTGCTCGAGCGCAATCCCGCGACGGTCGCCCATCCGCGCGCGATCGTGCTGGATGATGAAGGCGCGCGCACCATTCAGGCCTTCGGCGCCGCAGCATACATCCGGCACACGGTCGAGGGCGACGGCTCACGGTATTACGACAACGACGGGAATTGCTTCGCCACGGTCGGCGCGGGACCGCGAAGCTACGGCTTTGCGAAGCGGCACTTCATTCATCAGCATGAGTTCGAGCAGTTCCTGCTCGGTCACCTCGCTGGCTTTCCCTCGGTAGACGTCAGGTTTTCCGAGACCGTCCGTCTCGTGCATGCGAACACAGCATCGATCGCGCTCGAATGCACGTCACCGGCAGGCACGACTCAAGTGACCTGCGACTGGCTGCTGGCCTGCGACGGCGCGCGCAGTCCGGTGCGCGAAGCACTGGGGATCGCGTTCACGGGAAGCACCTATGAGCAGGACTGGATCGTGCTGGACATGGCGCGCGACGACGACACGAGCAACTTCTCGAAGTTCTATTGCAGCACCGAACGGCCGAGCGTCAGCGTCCCGGCTCCCAAAGGCGGACGCCGCTACGAATTCATGGTGCAGCCGGGCGACGACAAAGCCGACCTGCTCAGCGATGCGTCGCTCGCCCGCCTTTGCGCGCCGTTCTGCGCGTTTCGGGCGGAGAACGTCACCCGCCGCACCACCTACACGTTCCATGCGCGGATCGCCTCGACATTCCGCAAGCACCGCGTGCTGCTGCTGGGCGATGCCGCGCATGTGACGCCACCCTTCGCCGGACAAGGCATGAACTCCGGCCTGCGGGATGCCCACAATGTCGCCTGGAAGCTGGCACTGGTCCTGAATGGCGTAGCGGACGAGTCCATCATGGACAGCTATGACACCGAGCGCCGCGCCCCGGCGTGGGCCATGATCCAGCTGGCGGTCGCCATGGGACAGGTGGTCATGCCCCAAGGTGCGAGCCAGGTTGCTTTTCGCGATATGCTGTTGAAGGCACTGGAGCCGTTCCCAGGCGTGCAGGACTACTTCCTGCAGATGCGCTTCAAGCCAAAACCGCGCTACGACGCGGGACTGTTCGTCGATCTTTCGGCGCAGCGCTACGAAGCGTCGCTGGTTGGCGAAATGATCCCGCAGCCGGACGTCTTGAACGCGGCCAACGACCTGCGGAAGCTGGACGACTGCCTCGGCAGCGGTTTCGCTTTGATTGCGCAGGACGCGGCGGGTGCGGCGGCGCTAAAGTCGATGACGCATCCGGTGTGGCAACACCTCAAACCGACCGCAATTCAACTCTGCGAGCATGCCAGCCAGGCTACCGGCTTCGTTCCGCACCTTATCATGAACGATGCGATCGGCCGGCCGATCAAAACCCACCGCGACCAGATCATGCTGGTGCGCCCTGATCGCTACGTTGCGGGCGCCTTCCTGCCGTCCGAGCAATTCGCGTTTGCCGAGAAGCTCGCCAATCTGCTCGATCCGTGCAACTGCACTCGCCTATCCGCGTGATTGTTCGGCCGCGGCGGACATTTCTCTGGCAATTCTGGCTGCAGTTTTCTTCATCGGCTGAAGATGCCGGCGAACTGCTTCATCGATCGTCAGCGCCTTCTTGATCCAGATCATGCTGATGCAGGCCTTGACGCGATCATCGATGACGACCGGCACCGAAATGCTGGAGGTATCCGGCCTGAAGCCCTCGCTCCGCGAGCCATAGCCCACCTTCCGGACTCCCTCCAGAAGATGCTCCACATAGTCGCGATCGCGCGCCACTTGGTCGTGCGCTTTCTTCGATCTGCGCAAGCCCTGCAACACCATATCGCGCTCGGCCGCGGGGCTGAACGCGAGGAACGCACGGCCAGCCGACGTCTCGAGCAGCGGCAAATGCGTGCCGGCCATTCCGCGGTCGATCGAAAACGGGCTCTCCGCATGGGTGGTCTCGCGTATGACCATCGCGCCGTTTTCATAAGTCACGAGGTCAACCGGCCAGAGGACTTTGCGGCCGAGATCGTGCAGCAGCGGCGCGGCGATGCGGGTGACCCATACATCATCGTGGAAGCCGGCGCTCAGCGCCTTGATATGCGCCGTCAGATGCCAGCATTCGTCCGTCTCGCTGCGTGTGACGTAGCCCAGCCGGCGCATGGTTTCGAGCAACCGATAGACCGTCGGGCGCGGAATTTTCACCGAGCGCGAGAGCTCTTGCGCGCTTGCGCCGTGGCGACGGTTCAGCGCTTCCAGAACCTGGAAGCCGCGCTCCACCGATCGGACCGTTTTCACCGCGGCCATGCCTGTCCACCACGTGAACGCTGCGCGGGATCATTTTCCACCAAGCAGGCAGAGTCAACGATAAGGCTGGGTCTTCAGTCGGACGCCGCGTGCGCCGACGTCGGATCGACCTTCATTGCCGAGAATGCCTTCAGCGGCGGCCGCCATTGCGGCTTCGTCTTCGGCCATGGCAGCGTGATGGCGACGCGGTCGAGGCCGCCGACGGTCCAGCGGAACTCGTCGCCGTCAATCTCGATCACGGCCGTGCTGCCGGCCGGCTCGCCGGTGGTGAAGGTCTCGGTCAGCGACTGCAGCGTCAGATGCGCGACGCCGTCGACCATCGTCAGCGTATTCCAGTGCACATGGCCGGCGAGCGCAATCAGCGGGCACGGCGCCTTGGCGATCACGCCGCGGATCTCAGCATTCTCGGCATATGTGGCGTGGCCTGGATTGCGCTCGAAATAGTAATTGCCGGTCTGCGCGTGGCCGGACAGCGGCACGTGGGTCACCAGCAGCGTCGGCCGGTCGTCGGTGTTGAGCAGCTTCTCCAGCGCGTCGAGATCACCGTCGTTGAGATGGAATCCCCGCTCGATGGTGACCCGCACGTCCGGCTGCCAGAACGCGATGCGATGGTCGCCGACGATCACCGCGCGGGTGTGCAGCGGCGCATCAAGGATGGCCGAGTTTTCCTCAGCTGACAGCATGGCGAGGTCGTGGTTGCCGATCACATGATGCAGCCGCTTGTTGCCGAGGCGGCGGAAGCCCTTCACCACCTCGCGCTGCAGCACCGCATCGCGTTCGGCGGTCTCGTCGGAGATGCGATCGCCGAGATCAATTACCGCATCGAAGCTACCCGCATTGACACTGTCGACGAAGCCGTCGAGCAGGCCGAGCGCTGCACTGCCGCGTTTGGTGAAGGTGTCGCGACCGTGGTGGATATCGGCGACGACGGCAATGCGTGTAACCATGGAAGTCTCCGGAAAAGCGCGGCGCAAGGACTGCGCCACACCAGTTTCAGCCGTTGTACTTTAGTGTCAACCCGCGCCCTTGGGCAGCAGTCCGGCGACGGCCTTGCCCATGCTCGCAAGCGTTGCATCCGCCTCGCCGCGTTTGGCGACCACGGTCTGCAGGTGATCGTTGATCACGTCGGTGATGCGGAGCGCGTTCTGGCCCGGGAATGCGTACCAGCCGGTGATCACATCCTGCTGCTTGATCGAGACCATGTGGTTCGGGTTGTCGCGGTAGAATCTGGCCAGCATGTCATCGCGCTGGGCCGGGATCGTCGTTGCCGGCATATAACCCGTCGCATTCACCATCATGGTCGCACCGGTCGGGCCGCAGGCGAACTTGATGAACTCCCAGGCCGCCTTCTGCTTGGCCGCGTCCTTGGTGAACATCATCGCCACGTTGCCGCCGGCCGGCAGCCGCGCGTTCGGCGACGACAGCGGATAGCGCCCGCAGACGAGACGGAAACGGCCGCCGATCTCGCGGTTGTAGCGCGCGAGCTGTGCGGTCGACTGCATCGAGATGCCCATGCGGCCACCGAACATGTCCTGGAACATGGTGTCGGGCTTGATATCCGGCATCTTGGCGTCATCGACCATCCGCCGCAGCAGGCGCATCGATTTGACACCCGGCTCTTCAGTAAAGGCCGCCTTGGTCTCGGTCGGGTCCAGCATCGCTCCGCCGTGCGAGAAGACGAGCCCCTGCCACGACCAGTTGCCAGTGATGGTCCAGTCGAAGAACATGCCGGTCTGGTTCTTGGCCGGGTCGTGCACGGCCGCGGCGAGCTTCAGCACGTCGTCCCAGCTGGACGGCAGCTTGTCCGGGTCGCCGCCCGCGGCTTTGACCAGGTCGGCATTATAATAAAGGATCGGCGTCGAGAGCGAGAAGCCGATGCCGGTCTGCTTTCCCCCGACCTGCCCGAGCGACAGCAGCGACGGTGAGAAGCCGAGCTCCTTGGTCTGCGGGTCGGCGTCCATGAACGTCTTCAGGTCGACCGGGATGTTACGCTCTTCGAGGGTGCGCTGCCGGTTCAGGCCGTGGAAGGCAACGTCCGGCAGATTGTTGGTGATCGAATCGCGCAGGTTGCGCTGCAGGATTTCCTCGTAGCCCAGTTCGGGCGCGCGCAAGGTCACCTTGATCTTCGGATTCTTCGCCATGAAGTCGCGGGCGATATTCTCCTGTAGCTCCTTGAACAGGACGGGAATCGAATACTGCACGGTGATCTCGGTCTCGGCTGACTGTGCGCGCAGGTAGGACGGCATTGCCAGCGTGCCGCCGGCTGCAGCGGCGCCTTGCAGGAGATTGCGGCGTGTGACTTTCATGGCGGACTCCTCCGGTTTAGGATTTCACTTGACGGCGCTCATGCTGACACCGTCGATGAACCAGCGTTGCGCGAACAGGAACGCGATGATCAGCGGCGCGTTGACGCTGACGGCCGCGGCCATCAGCACGCCGTAGTTGGTGCCGGCCTCGGCATTCGAGAAAAAGCTGACGCCGAGCGGCGGCGTCGCCAGGTGCTCCGACTGGATCACGATCAGCGGCCAGAAGAACTCGTTCCAGTTCCAGATCAGCGACAGGACGCCGAACGACACCATCGCCGGCACGGCCATCGGCAGCATGATGCGCCAGACGATGGCGAACTCCGACAACCCGTCGAGCCGCGCGGCATGCAACAGGTCGTCCGGCACCGTGCGGAAGAACTGCCGCATCAGGAAGATGCCGAACACCGAAATGGTCGACGGCAGGATGATCGCCGCATAGGTATCGAGCAGGCCGAGCCGCCAGATGCCAATATAGAGCGGGATGGCCGTGACCTGCGGCGGAATCAGCAGGCCGAGCAGCACGAACGCGAATGTCGTCTCACGGCCGCGCCAGCGCAGTTTCGCCAGTGCATAGGCGCAGGGCACGGCGATCAGCGCCTGGAAGAAGAAGATCGCGGCACCGACGATGACGCCGTTGAGCAGGTAGCGCGCGAGCGGTTGCTTGGTGAACGCGTCCGCATAGTTCTGGTGCGCCCACCAGACGTCAGGCAGCAGCTTGAACGTCGGCGCGAACAGCTCGCCGGGGCTCTTCAGACTGATGGCGACCATCATCACGAACGGAGCCAGCATCACCACGGCACCGAGGCCGAGGATCACATGCCGCAACCCGCTCTTGATCAGCGATGGAGCGAGAGGGTTGGCGCTGCCCATTGCGCTCACCCGTAGTGCGCGCGCCGCTCCAGGACTTTCACCTGAAGCAGGGTTATCGCGAGGACGAAGCCGAGAAAGACGCAGGTAATCGCCGCCGCATAAGCCGAGCGCAGGAAGGAAAAGCCCTCCTGATACATCTGATACAGCAGCACGCTGGTCGATTTGTTCGGCCCGCCGTCGGTCAGCACCGCGACGGTGTCGAAGATCTGGAAGGAACGGATGGCGGTGATCGTCACGACGAACACGAAGGCCGGCCCCAGCATCGGCCAGGTGACGCGGCGAAACCGTTCCCAGGCGCCGTCGGCGCCGTCCACCGCGGCTGCCTCGTAGAGGTCGCGCGGGACCGTCTTCAGCCCCGCGAGAAACAGCACCATGTTCAGCCCGAGGTTTTGCCAGATGCCGATGACGCCGAGCGCGTACAGCGCCGTGTCCGGGTTCTTCAGCCAGTCGGTGGTCGGCAGGCCGATTGCCGACAGCACCTCGTTGACGATGCCGACGGTCGGGTGGAACGCGAACTGGAACACCAGCGCCATCGCCAGCAGCGTCGAGGTCACGGGGAGGAAATAGACGGCGCGGTAGAAGCCGCGCAGGCTGGTGCCGGCCTCGATCAAAAGTGCCGCGCCAAGCCCGAGCGCCACCGACATCGGCACCACAAACGCGACATAAGCCAGCGTGTTGCGCAGCGACGTCCAGAACACCGCGTCGCCGAACATCTCGACGTAGTTTTCGAGGCCGACGAAGGCGATCGTTGGCGCGCCAAAGGTCCAGTCCGTCAGCGAGAGTGCGATCACGGCAAGTGCCGGGCCGAGCAACAGCAACCACATGGCGGCGATGCCGGGACCGGCGAGCGTCCAGGCGGCCAGCAGTTCCGGCAGAGCCGCCGCGCGGACGCGCCGCTTCGGCAGCGCTGCGAAACCGGCCGGCGCGGTTGCGGCGACGCTCGCCATCGCACTAGACATGGGCGATCTCGGCGAGCCGCACTGGCGGGGCATGGCGTCTCGCAAGGCGCTGGCCTTGGGCATCGAACACGGACACAGCCTGGGCGGACGCCGTCAGCGCGACGCTTCGCTGCAACGACAGCGTGCCTGTACTGGCCGGATCGATGCGCGCGATCAACGGGACGGCGAGTTGATCGATGCCGGCATGGACGAGTGTTTCGGAGCCGAGCCGTTCGATATTGCAAATGGCGCCGGCCAGTGGCGGGGTTCGCCCGCGCTGGTCCGAGGCATCGAGCGCAAACGCCTCGGGCCGGATCGCCACCTGGACCGCACTCCCCGCCTCCGCGTCCACTTCGACCGGCCAGGCGCGCCCAAAGATCTCCAGCGCGCCGTCGCCGCGCACAAGGCCGGGCAGCACGTTGATCTCCGGCGTGCCGACGAAGCGGGCGACCTCGAGCGTCGCCGGCTGATCGTAGATCTCCTGCGGTGGTGCCACCTGCAACAGCCGCCCGCCCATCATCACCGCGACGCGGTCGGACATGGTCATGGCTTCCGCCTGGTCGTGGGTGACGTAGATGAAGGTCGCCCCCAGCCGGCGATGCAGGTCGGCGATCTCGGCACGCGCGTGCACGCGCAGCTTGGCGTCGAGGTTCGACAGCGGTTCGTCCATCAGGAACGCCTGCGGATGGCGCACCATGGCGCGGCCGAGCGCCACGCGCTGGCGCTGGCCGCCGGACAGCTGCCCAGGTCTGCGCTGCAGCAATTGCGAGATGCTCAGCATGCGCGCGACCGCATCGGTCTCGTCCGCGATCGCGCGGCGTCGTGCGGCGGTGCCCGGCAGCACACGCCCAACGAAAGGCAGCCGCTGCCACGCATTCATGCGCCGCATCACCAGCGGCAGCGAAATGTTTTCGGCGACGGTCATGTAGGGATAAAGTGCGTAGCTCTGGAACACCATGGCGACGTCGCGCGCCTTCGGCGGCAGGTCATCGACCGGGCGCTCGCCGATCATCACCTCGCCCTCGTCGTGTTGCTCGAGGCCGGCAATGATGCGCAACAGCGTGCTCTTGCCGCATCCGGAGGGGCCAACCAGCGTCAGGAACTCGCCGTCGGCAATATCCAGCGAGACGCCGTGCAGGATCTGCGTGTCGCGAAAAGACTTTCGTATCTCGCGCAGCCGAACCGATGCCATCGCCCTGTCTCCTTGGGCGACGTTAAGCAGCGTTCCGTGACAGACATGTGAAAGTTTCAGAAATCCTTGAGTTTGACACTGAGACAATTTCAGCACACTTTTGGGCGTCACAGAATCGCGAGACAGAGCTTGCAGCGGCATCCATCACCGAGTGCGTACCTGGTCGATCTCGACGGGACCCTGATCCGCGGCGGCGCGGCGCTCCCCTTCGCAGCACAGCTGCTGAACAGCCTGGACGGCCGCTTCGTGGTGCTGTCCAACGACGCCGAGCACATGCCCGAACAATTGTCGCGCTCGCTGCGCGCGATGAACCTGCATGTCGCACCTGAACGGATCGTGCTGGCGGGCGCAACGACCGTCGACCTTGTGGCGCGCGAAATGCGTGGCGCGCGCGTCATGCTGCTGGCAAGCACCGTGCTCCGCACCTATGCGCGGCGCCTCGGCATCGAATTGGTCGAGACCGGCGGCGACGTGGTCGTGCTCGGCCGCGACCGGCAGTTCAACTTCGCGAGGCTCGCCGCAGCCGCCAACGCTGTGCGCGATGGTGCGAAACTTGTCGTCGCCAATCCGGACCGGACCCATCCGGGCAAGGATGGTACGGTCGTTCCAGAGACCGGCGCGCTGCTCAGCGCGTTGCTCACCTGCACGGGCGAGGTCGCCTATCGCATCATCGGCAAGCCCGAACCCCCAATGTTCTGGAAGGCGCTGGCGCTGCTCGGCGCAGAAGCTGCCAACACCGTGATGATCGGCGACAATGTGGAGACGGACGGCCGCGGCGCGCTGCGCACCGGAATGAGCTTCGTCCACATCGATGATTGGGTGGCGCGCCGGCAGGCTTCGCCGAACCTGAAACCCGATGACGTGTTCGCGGGGGGCTGAACGATGGCACGCAGCTCACGGCAAAAGACCCGCCCCGGCGTGCGCCTGGTGGAGCCGGTCCCTGACGGCGTACGCGACCGGCTTCAGGCGATCCGGCCGAGCCTGGCGCCAACCGCCCAACGCATCGCCGACTATGTGCTCAAGCACTCAGCCGACGTGGTGCACATGTCGGTGACCGAGGTGGCCGAACAGGCGAATGCCAGCGAAGGCAGCGTTGTCGGCCTGTGCCAGCAGATCGGCGCGCGTGGCTTCCAGCAGCTAAAAATCGCGCTGGCGCGCGACCTGGTACAGCCGGTGCAGTTCATCCACGAGGACCTCGTGCGTGGCGACGATGTCGGCACCGTAGCGAACAAGATCTTCCACAGCGGCATGCAGGCGATGCAGGACACGCTGCGGGTGATCGACACCAGCGCGCTCGGCAAGGCCGTCAAGGCGATCCTGGCCGCCAGGCGTGTTGAAATCTACGGCATCGGCAGCGCAGCCCCGATCGCGGAGGATGCGAACTACCGCTTGCTGCGCATCGGCATCGAATCGAAGTCGGTGATCGACTCGCATGTGCAGGCGATCTCGGCCTCGCTGACCGGACCGCGCGTGGCGGTGCTGACGGTGTCGCACTCCGGCAGCACGCACGAGACGGTGACGGCGACGCGGCTTGCCAAGGAAGCCGGCGCCACCACGATCTGCATTACCAACTACGGCAAGTCGCCGATATTGGCGCACACCGACATCGTGCTGCACACCATGGCGCGCGAGACGCAGTTTCGCACCGAAGCGATGACGAGCCGCATCGCCCAGCTCGCGATCGTCGATGCGCTGATCGCCTGCCTTGCGCTTGCGACCTACGACCGCGCGGTCGACACCATCGCCAAGACGTTCGAAGTCCTGGCCGACAAGCGATACTAGGAAGAGACCGCCCGAGGCTTGCGCACGCGGGAGGCCGAGGCGGGCGAAACCGGCGCGCCCGGAGATAGCGGCCTCCTTCAAGCAGCGTCTGAAGGCGGACCAATACCGTGAGATATCAGCGCCCTGCGGCGGCCTTTTGCGGCGGCGCTTGCGGCTCGAAATGCTCTTTCAGCACGCTCTCGAGCGCGTCCTTGACGACCGGCTTGTTCAGCACCCGGCAGTTGCTGAGCCGGGTCTTGACCGCCTCGGACTCGTAGCCGGTGGTGAACACGATCGGGATGCCGCGCTTCTGCAGCTGCTCGGCCAGATCGTAGGTCATCTCTCCGTTCAGGTTCAGGTCGAGGATGGCGAAGTCGATCGACTCGGCCGCCGCGCCTTCGATCGCCTCAGACAGCCGGCCGTAGGGACCGACGACCGCATAGCCGAGCGACCTGAGCTGCTCCTGCAAATCGAGCGCGACCAGCATCTCGTCTTCGACGATCATCACCCGCGGCGCCGTGCTGTTCGGCGGCACGCCGGCAGCACTCGCGACCCTGGTCCTGCGCGGCCGGTTGCTGGCGAAGGCATCCCTGAACGGAATCCTGAGCAGGCAATCGAGACCTTCCGGCTTCCAGTCGAACGTGACCTTGCCTCCGTGCTGGTGCTCGACCCCGGCGACGATGGCCGACGTCCCAAAACCCCGGCGCTCCGGCGGCGACACCACCGGACCACCCTGCTCCTGCCAGCGAAGGACCAGCTCATGCCCCTCCATGTGCCAGCGCACGTCGAGATGACCTGTGGGCAACGACAATGCGCCGTATTTTGCGGTGTTGGTCGCAAGCTCATGCAGCGCCAGCGCCAGCGTCTGCGCCGTCGAGGAATCCAGAAGCACATCAGGGCCTTCGACAACGATCCTCGTCGTATTGCCGAGGTCGAACGGCGCCAGCTCGTCGTGCAGGAGGCTCCCCAGGTCCGCGCCTTCCCAGCGCGACTGCGACAGGATCGAGTGCACGCGCGAGAGCGCAAGAATGCGCCCCTCGACCGCGGTGACGAAGTCCTCGATGGTGGTCGCCCTGGTCAGCCGCACCAGCGCCTGCACCAGCGCGAGCGCATTCTTGGCGCGATGGTCGACCTCGCGGGCGAGCAGCGCCTGCCGGTCCTCATCGGCCTTGCGGTCGGAAATATCCAGAATGACGCCGCTGATATGGGTTGCGCCGCTGGCTTCGTTCAGGGTCGAAGCTGCACTGCCGATGCACCAGCGAATCTTGCCGTCCGGCCGGCGGATACGGAACTCGATATGATGGGCCTCGCCACCGGCCAGCAGCTGCCTCAGCACCTCGTCGAGCTGCGGCCAGTCATCGGGCTGGATCAGCGGACGGATCGTCGCTGCCGTCGGCACGAACGATGCGACATTGACGCCAAAGATGCGGAACAAGCCGGCATCCCAATGATATCTCTCCGAGGCGCTATCCCAATGCCATGATCCCAATTGCGCCGCGGCCAGCGCCAAACTGCGCCGCCGCTCGCTTTCCATCAGCCGCAGCGTCTGCGCTTCCAGCTCGGCGGTCCGCTCGCGCACGCGCTGCTCAAGCTCGCTGTTCAGCTGCTCGAGCTGCCGTGTCTTGCGATAGAGCTCGCTGAAGATCCTCACCTTTGCGCGCAACACCTCCGGGACCACAGGCACCGGCACGTAGTCGACCGCGCCCATCTCATAGCCGCGCAGGCGGTCCATGTCGGAGAGATGGATGGCGGAGATGAAGATCATCGCGATCTTGCGGTAGCGCGGATGCTCGCGGATCATGGCCGCGAGCTCGAAGCCGTCCAGCTCCGGCATGTTGACGTCTAGCAGAATGACCGCGACTTCGGTGCGCAACAGACATTCCAGCGCTTCGCGGCCCGAGCGAACCGCGATCAGGTTCTCGTCGAGCGGCCCGAGGATCGCCTCATAGCTCAAGAGCTTGCCCGGCTGGTCGTCAACCAGCAGGATGTTGAGCTTGTCGCCGTCAGTCATGCCACTTCTTTCGGCTCTTGCCTTCGGCTCTCCTGGCGTGCGCATCAACGATGCAGCCACATGCGCAGCGCCGCCAGCAGCTGTTCGGTATTGACCGGCTTTGCAAGATAGTCCGACGCGCCGGCGTCGAGACACTTCTCCCGGTCACCCTTCATCGCCTTCGCGGTCAGCGCCACGATCGGCAGGCGGCGGAATGCCTGGTTCTGCCTGATCGCGGCGATCGTCTGATAGCCGTCCATCTCCGGCATCATGATATCCATCAGCACGATGGCGACATTCGACGTCGCGTCAAGCAGGCCGATCGCCTCGCGGCCTGTGGTCGCGGTCAGCACGTTCATGCCGCGCCGCTCCAGCACACTGGAGAGCGCGAAGATATTGCGCGCGTCGTCGTCGACCAGCAGCACCGTGCGCCCGACCAAGTCCTCGTCGGACGAGTTCAGACGTTCCAGCATTTTTTGTTTTTCGGGTGGCAAATCCGTAACCACCCGATGGAGAAACAGTGACGTCTCGTCGAGCAGACGTTCCGGCGACTCTACTCCCTTGACGACAATGCTGCGCGCCATCTTGTGCAGCGTCGCATCCTCCTGCGCGGAGAGTTCCCGCCCGGTGAACACGACGACGGGCACGTCGGCCAGCGCCGTATCCGCCCGCATCTCCTCGAGCACCTCGAAACCGGACATATCCGGCAGCTTCAGATCGAGCACGAGACAATCGACCGGATTGCTGCGCATGGCATTCAGCGCATGCTCGCCGCTGCCGACGGTTTCGATCTCGATGTCGTCGTGCCCCAGCAGCGCGGCGATGCTCATCTGCTCCGACGGGTTGTCCTCGACGATCAAGAGCCGCCGGCGCTTCTGTGCCGAATAGCCCTTGATGCGTTCGATCGCATCTTCCACCCCGTCGCTGGTCGACGGCTTGTTGATGAAAGAGAACGCACCGCGCGTCAGCGCATGCTGGCGATCCTCGTCGAGGGTGACGACCTGGACCGGGATGTGCCGGGTCAGCGGATTCTGCTTGAGCTGGCTCAGCACGGTCCAGCCGAGCATGTCGGGCAGGAACACGTCGAGCGATACGGCCGACGGCTGGAACTGCTTTGCGAGTTCGAGCGCATCGATACCCTTGGTCGCAACCAGAACCTTGAACCCCTTCTTGTGGGCAAGGTCGGCGAGGATCTTCGCATAGTGCACGTCGTCTTCGACGATCAGCAGGATCTGATCCCCGGCCTCGATCGCATTGCGGTCGTCCGCGACCTGCTCCGCAGGCTTGCTCGCGGCATCGGCGCCTTCGCCGATCGAGCGGGCAATCTTCGGCCGTGCCGCCTGCGGATCGACCACCTGCGGATTGGACGCACCCACATATTTCGCCGGCAGATACAGGATGAAGTTGCTGCCCCTGCCCGGCGTGCTGCGCAGATGGATCTCGCCGCCGAGCAATGACGCGAGCTCGCGGCTGATGGCGAGACCCAGACCCGTGCCGCCATACTTGCGGCTGGTGGAGGCGTCGGCCTGCTGGAACGCCTCGAAAATGATGCGCTGCTTGTCGAGTGGAATGCCGATACCGGTGTCGGCCACCTCGAAGGCAATCACCGCATCGGTCGTATCCAGCACCGGATGCTTCGGGTTCCAGCCGCTGGTCGCGTGCGACACCGTCAATTTCACGCCGCCATGGGCGGTGAACTTGAATGCGTTCGACAGCAGGTTCTTCAGCACCTGCTGCAGGCGCTTGGAATCCGTCGTCATCGTTCGGGCAACGCCGGGCTCGATCGCGACCTCGAACGCCAGTCCGCGCGTCTCGGCTTCGTGCCGGAACGGCCGCGCGACCGAGTCGAGCAGGCCGCCGACCACCATTTCCTCCGCGTCCACCGTCACCGTGCCGGACTCGATCTTCGACAGGTCGAGGATGTCGCTGATGAGGTTGAGCAGGTCGGTGCCCGCGCCGTGGATCGTGCGCGCGAATTCGACCTGCTTGGCCGAGAGGTTTCCTTCCGGGTTCTCGGTGAGCTGCTGGCCGAGGATCAGGATGCTGTTCAGCGGCGTGCGCAGCTCGTGGCTCATGTTGGCAAGGAACTCGGACTTGTACTTCGAGGTCAGCGCGAGCTCGCTCGCCTTTTCTTCCAGAGCGCCGCGCGCCTGCTCGATTTCCTGGTTCTTGCGCTCCACCTCGACGTTGCGTTCGGCGAGCTGCTGCGCCTTCTGCTCCAGCTGATCGTTGGTGTCCTGCAATTCGCGCTTCTGCGACTGCAGCTCTCCGGCGAGGTTCTGCGACTGCTTGAGCAGCGCCTCGGTCTGCATGGTCGCTTCGATCGAGTTCAGCACGATGCCGATCGAGGCGGTGAGCTGCTCGAGGAAGGTGATCTGCAGCGGCGTGAACGCCTTGACGGAAGCAAGCTCGATCACCGCCTTGAGCTGGCTTTCGAACACCACCGGCAGCACCACCACGTTCTGCGGCACCACCTTGAACAAAGCCGAGCCGATCGGCACGGCGTGCGCCGGCAATTCCTCGATCAGCACGCGTCGCTTGTTCAGCGCGCACTGGCCGACCAGGCCCTGGCCGATCCTGATGGTTTCGGGATGACCCTGCGCAACGTCGTCCGCATGCGCGGAGAGGAGCTTCAGCTTCTGCGCGTCGTCGCCCTCCATCTGATAGATCACGCCGAGCTGCGCTTCGACGAGCTCCGTCATCTCGTTCAGCAGAAGCCGTCCGACCGTCGTCAGGTCGCGCTGGCCCTGCAACATGCCGGTGACGCGGGCGAGGTTGGTCTTCAGCCAGTCCTGCTCGGTGTTACGATCGGTCGTCAACCGAAGGTTGTCGATCATCGTGTTGATGTTGTCTTTCAGTTCGGCCACCTCACCGCGCGCATCGACCTGAATCGATCGCGTCAGGTCGCCCTTGGTCACCGCGGTCGCGACCTCGGCGATGGCGCGCACCTGGTTGGTCAGGTTCGCCGCCAAGAGGTTGACGTTGCCGGTGAGGTCCTTCCAGGTGCCGGCGGCGCCGGGCACCGCCGCCTGGCCGCCGAGACGGCCTTCCACGCCGACCTCGCGCGCCACCGTCGTCACCTGGTCGGCGAAGGTCGCCAGCGTTCCGGTCATGTTGTTGATGGTGTCGGCAAGGGCCGCAACCTCGCCCTTCGACTTCACCGTGAGATTCTGCTTCAGGTCGCCGTCGGCGACCGCGGTCACCACCTTGACGATGCCGCGCACCTGCTCGGTGAGGTTCGCCGCCATGAAGTTGACGGTGTCGGTCAGATCCTTCCACGTACCGGCGACGCCCGGCACCTCGGCCTGACCGCCGAGCTTGCCTTCGGTACCGACCTCGCGCGCCACGCGCGTCACTTCCGACGCAAAGCCGTTGAGCTGGTCCACCATCGTGTTGATGGTGTTCTTCAGTTCGAGGATTTCGCCCTTCACGTCCACGGTGATCTTGCGCGACAGGTCGCCGCGCGCCACGGCCGTGGTCACCTCGGCAATGTTGCGGACCTGCGTGGTGAGGTTCGCTGCCAGCAGGTTGACGTTGTCGGTGAGATCCTTCCAGGTGCCGGCCGCGCCCGGCACCACCGCCTGGCCGCCGAGGCGGCCGTCGGTGCCGACCTCGCGCGCCACACGCGTCACTTCGGCGGCGAACGAACGCAGCTGCTCGGTGGTCGTGTTCAGCGTCTCTTTCAACAGCAGCAGCTCGCCGCGCACGTCCACGGTGATCTTCTTCGACAGATCGCCGCCGGCGATCGCGGTCGCAACCTCGGCGATGTTGCGCACCTGCGCCGTGAGGTTCGACGCCATGAAGTTGACGTTGTCGGTCAGATCCTTCCACGTGCCCGCGACGCCCGGCACCTGCGCCTGACCGCCGAGCTTGCCTTCGGTGCCGACTTCGCGCGCCACGCGCGTCACTTCGCCGGCGAAGGCGTTCAGCTGATCGACCATCGTGTTGATGGTGTTCTTCAGTTCGAGAATTTCGCCGCGCACGTCCACCGTGATCTTGCGCGACAGGTCGCCCTTCGCCACGGCGGTGGTCACCTCGGCGATGTTGCGGACCTGGCCCGTCAGGTTCGAGGCCATCGAGTTGACGTTGTCGGTCAAATCCTTCCACGTGCCGGCAACACCCGGCACCTGCGCCTGGCCGCCGAGCTTACCTTCGGTGCCGACTTCGCGCGCCACGCGCGTCACTTCGCCGGCAAAGCCGTTCAGCTGGTCGACCATCGTGTTGATGGTGTTCTTCAGCTCGAGAATCTCGCCGCGCACGTCCACCGTGATCTTGCGCGACAAGTCGCCCTGCGCCACCGCGGTGGTCACTTCGGCGATGTTGCGGACCTGGCCGGTCAGGTTCGAGGCCATCGAGTTGACGTTGTCGGTGAGATCTTTCCACGTACCCGCGACGCCCGGCACCTGCGCCTGGCCACCGAGCTTGCCTTCGGTGCCGACTTCGCGCGCCACGCGCGTCACTTCGCCGGCAAAGCCGTTCAGCTGATCGACCATCGTGTTGATGGTTTCCTTCAGCTGCAGGATTTCGCCCGAGACGTTGACGGTGATCTTCTTCGACAGGTCGCCGCCGGCGATGGCGGTTGCGACGTCGGCGATGTTACGCACCTGGGCGGTCAGGTTGCCCGCCATGAAGTTCACGCTGTCGGTGAGATCCTTCCAGGTGCCGGCGACGCCCGGAACGCCCGCCTGGCCGCCGAGCTTGCCTTCCGTGCCGACCTCGCGCGCAACGCGCGTCACTTCCGAGGCGAATGAGTTGAGCTGGTCCACCATCGTGTTGATGGTGTCCTTCAACTCGAGAATTTCACCGCGCACGTCGACGGTGATCTTGCGCGACAGGTCGCCGCGCGCCACAGCGGTGGTCACCTGCGCAATGTTGCGGACCTGCGCCGTCAGGTTGCCGCACATGGCGTTGACGGAGTCCGTCAGGTCCTTCCAGGTGCCGGCCACGCCCGGCACGATTGCCTGGCCGCCGAGCTTACCGTCGGTGCCGACTTCGCGCGCCACGCGCGTCACTTCCGAGGCGAACGAGCGCAGCTGGTCCACCATCGTGTTGATGGCTTCCTTCAGCTGCAGGATTTCGCCGCGCACGTCGACGGTGATCTTCTTCGACAGGTCGCCGTTGGCGACGGCGATGGTCACCTCGGCGATGTTTCTGACCTGGCCGGTCAGGTTGTTGGCCATCGAGTTCACGCTCTCGGTGAGGTCGCGCCAGACGCCCGTCACTTCGGACACCTGCGCCTGACCGCCGAGCTTGCCTTCGGTGCCGACCTCGCGCGCCACGCGCGTCACCTCAGAGGTGAACACGCTGAGCTGCTTGATCATCGTGTTGACGATGTTGGCCGAGCGCAGGAATTCGCCCTTCAGCGGCCGGCCGTCGACGTCGAGCGGTACCGTCTGCATCAGGTCGCCGCGCGCCACCGCGGTCACCGCACGAGTCACCTCGGTGGTGGGCCAGAGCAGATCATCGATCAGGCCGTTGACCGAGGATTCCATGTCGCCCCAGGAGCCGCCGGCCAGGCCGAACTTGACGCGCTGGCGGGTCTTGCCTTCGCGTCCGACCGACTGCCCGACGCGGCGGAGCTGATCGGCCATCTGCTGGTTGGCGGCGACGATCTCATTGAAGACGTCGGCGATCTTTCCCTCGAGTCCGGCATCGGCGCTGTTCATCCGCACCGAGAAGTCGCCGTTCTTCATCGCCTGCAGCGCGTTGAAAAGAGCGGGAAGCGGATAAGCCTCGGTGGTGGCCTCCGACCGCGCACCGCGACCGTTTGGAGGAACCTTGGAAGCAGTCACATTCGGCATGGCGATCCTCAAACGATGATGCGGCCCGGTCTAGCCTATACGACTCCGGGCGCGTTTGTTCAGATGTCGAATTGGCCGACCGTTTTTGCCGATTTGAAATTCACGATCAGGTCCTGCCGCACGCGACGCGGGAACCTCAACTCGGCGGCGCCGGGTCATACTCAGGGAAGAATTCCTTTGCGGTCGACTTGACGGTCAGAAGGCCTGGCATTCAGAAAATGAGGCTGAAACATGGCTTGAACGCGCTGTGGCGCGTTTGGTTCCATGCCGGAGGCCGCTAAACGCTCCAGCACCTTCAATCTTCAGGAAATTGGCGGGCGCGCCGTCAATTGCGTCCGCTACCGGACTCTCTGCCGCCCGATTCCCGCGCCGGTTGTTCGGATGGATCGGAGCCACCGTCCGCCTTGGCTTCGAAATCGGCAGCAAGATGCGTCAGCCGGTCTGCGACCGTCTTGTCTTGCGCCACACCGACCATCTTACGGAGCGTCGTTGCCTGCCGCTTGAAGTAGTCTTTGCCGATCATTCTACCAACCCGCGGCCCCCGCCTCGATTTGAAGACTCCGCAGGCAGTCATTCGTTCCGCCCAATTGTATAAAAGTGCACTCAGGGCGGGCGCGGTCCCCTGCCCGGCTGGTCCGAAATGCAATGTGAAAAGCAAAAGGACCGCCAGAGGAGGAACGGCCCTGGCGGTCCTAAGGGCTTATCGGCGTTGTGGGACAGTCAACGCCTCGATCAGCCTGGGTGGATATTGCCCGATGGCCCGCAGGACCGCTGTTCCTCAGGTGACAGCCGTCCATCACCAGCACTTGACCGGGCGCCTGGCAAAACGCGCATCGACTGTTCCCTCGGGAACAGCGGCCCGCTTGCAGCGATGGCATGCTGCATCCACGTCATCGATGCGTTGATTGTCCCACAACGACGATGATCTGGACCGCCGGAGACGTCCCACTCCGGCGGTCCTTTCGTTTTCACCGCTCGCGGAACGTCCGCGAAATCTGGTCGGTGAGCGGCTTCATCATGTAGCTCAGAATCGTCCGTTCGCGGGTCTGCAGGTGAAGCTCTGCCGGCAAACCGGAGATGATGCGCTGGTCGACGAGCTTTTCGAGTTCGCCCGACTTCAATTCGACACGGGCACGGAAATACGGCGCCGCCTGGCGCTGCTGGTCCTGCTCCAGGTCGGCGGAGACGAACACCACGCGCCCCGCGAGCTCCGGCGTTTTGCGCTGATCGAAAGACGAGAAGCGGATCAGCGCATCCTGGCCGACGCTGACCTGATCGATGAAGGCGGGCTCGATCCGGCTTTCGACCAGCAGCTTTTCGTTCTCGGGAACGATCTGCATCACCGTCTCGCCCGGCGCGACCACGCCGCCGATCGTGAAGATGCTCAGCTGATGGATCAGGCCCGCGATCGGCGCGCGCATCTCGATCCGCTGCAGCTTGGCTTCGGCCGCCAGTCGCCGCTCCTGCAGATCGGCGATCTTCTCGGAGGCTTCGCGCAGGTCGCGCGCCACCTCGTTCAACGTCTGCTTGCCGACCTGTGCGATCTGCACGTTGACCTCGCTGATGCGGCCTCGCGCGCGGGCGATCTGCGCCTTGATGTCGCCAGCCTGCCCCTCGAGCTGCGCAAGCGTAAGCCGCTGCGGGTTGATGCGCGAGAGTTGCGTCAGGCCCTGCTTGAGCAGCGCTTCCAGTCCGATGAGTTCATCGCGTACCACCGTCGCCTGGCCTTCGATCGCCTTCTGCTGCGCGGTCAGCCCCTCGATCTCCTGGCCGATCTGGTCGATACGCTCGCGCAGCTGCGACACCTCGCCGTCGCGCGCGCGCTTGCGCGCGGTGAACAGCTCATTCTCCATGTTGATGATGCCGGCGGAGTCTTTTTCGCCCTCCGCGGGCGGCGCCGGAAATTTGATGGACGACTGCTCGTCGCGCTCGGTGGCAAGCCGCGCCGCGCGAACCTGCTGCCCATAGAGCTGCACCATCACCACGCCGAGCTCAGCGCGCGCCTGGGTTTCATTCATCCGCACCAGCAGATCTCCGGCGGAGACCTTCTGTCCGTTGCGCACGAGGATCGCTGCGACGCTGCCGCCGTCCTGATGCTGAATGCGACGGATATTGCCCTCGACCACCATATTGCCCGGCGCGATCACCGCGCCGCGGATTTCGACCAGCGCCGCGTAACCGACGATGCCGAAGAGGAAGATCGCCGTGACGATGTAGCCCGCGAGCAACCTGCGGTTCAGTCCGCGGCGGACGTTGGCGTCCTGCGTATCGATCGACGTGGTCCCTGGATGGTTCGGATCGCTCATGATCTCGCCGTGATGCCTCCTGAACGGCCCGCGATCTCGGGATTGACCACGACGCGCTTGAGAACCTCGTCGCGCGGTCCGAAGGTGGATTGCGCGCCGTCGCGCACGAACAGCACCTGGTCGACTTCCGCCAGCGCGCTCGGCCGGTGAGCCATCACGACGACGATGCCGCCGCGCTGCCGCACGGCGCGGATCGCCTTGCCGAGTGCGGCTTCGCCCTCGGCGTCGAGATTAGAGTTCGGCTCGTCGAGTACGACCAGGAACGGATTGTTATAAAGAGCGCGCGCAAGGCCGATGCGCTGGCGCTGTCCGGCCGACAGCGTCACCGCGGTATCGCCAATCGGCGTATCGAACCCCTGCGGCAATTTCAGGATCATTTGCGTGGCGCCGGCCATTTCCGCTGCGGCGACCACGGCCGCGTCCTCGCGCCCTTCGGAAAAGCGCGCGATATTCTCGGTCACGGTGCCGTCGAACAATTCGACCGACTGCGGCAGGTAACCGATCAACCGGCCAAGGTCGTCCGGATGCCACTGGTCCTGCATGGCACCGTCGAGCCGCAATTCGCCCCGAACGATCGGCCAAACTCCGACCAGTCCGCGCGCCAGCGTCGACTTTCCCGCACCGCTTGGCCCGATCACGGCGACCGCCTGCCCGGCTTTCAGCTTGAAGTTGATCCCTGCAAGCGTGGTGCTGCGTGCGCCGTGCGGGGCGATCGCAACATTTGCGAGCGAGATTTCGCGGGCTGGCGGCGGCAACGACGTGCGTTTGGTTTCCGGCTCGACCGCCAGATTGGCAAGACGCGCGCGCGCATCGCGATATTGCAGGAACGGGCGCCACTGTCCGACCACCTGCTCGATCGGCTGCAACGCGCGCGCGGCGATCACCGACGCCGCCAGCATCACGCCGGGCGTAGCCAATTGCTCGATCACGAGATATGCGCCGGCGGCCAGGATGACCGACTGCAGCAAAATCCGGAAGGCTTTCGCGAACGCCGCGATCCGTCCCGCCGCGTCGGCGCCGTGCATTTGCGCCATCAGTGTCGCAAGATGCGCCTCGGTCCAGCGCGAACGGATCGCCCCCAGCATACCGAGCGCGCGCAGCGATTCGGCGTTGCGGCGCCCACCCTCGATCCAGGCATTGCGCCGCGACGCATGCTCGACGGCCAGCCGCGTCGGCTCCTTCGAGGCGTAATACCCCCAGACCGTTAGGACGATCAGGATCACCGCGCCGGCGATCGCAAGCGCCCCGAGCAACGGATGCAGGAGAAAGCAGAGGGCGACATAGAGCGGCATCCACGGCAGGTCGAACAGCGCGATCGGACCCGGGCCAGCAAGGAAAGATCGCACCACGTCGAGGTCGCGGACCGGCTGCTGGCCGTCGCCGCTGCTCCGCCGCGTCAGCTGCTGCTCGATCACGCCGTTGAATACATGCTCGCGCAACGCGCGATCGAGAGACAGCCCGATCCGGATCAGGATACTCGAACGCAGCTGATCGAGGATCGCCATCAGGACCAGCAACAGGATGGCGACGCCGAGCAAGGCAATGAGCGTCTGCTGGCTGCGGCTGGTCAGCACCCGGTCATAGACCTGCAGCATGAAAATCGGGCTGGTCAGCAGCAGGATGTTGATGATCGCGCTGAAGATGCCGACGCCCCAGAGCGCGAGGCGATTGGACCGCAGAGCGGCCCGGACCGGATCAGCTGGAGCACGCGGGCGTGGCAGGAGAGCCATATTCAACCTTCAATTCCGAGGCCGCAATGTCATGGACCGGCATGGGATAGTCAAATCGCACGCGGAACCGCTTATATCGAATAAAGAGCGCGAATCGCTGAACCTAAACCTCGGCCGTTAGACTAAATCGGGCGTGAATCCGAAAGCCGGAAACGACCCCTTCGGATCATGCCCAACAGCCCTGCCGGGCGCTGCAATATCCTTTGCCGTGCGTCCGGCCCGTGCAACTCTTGTCACCAAATCGGAATAAGAACCATGCCAGGCATCGATCGTCGCGTTCTTGTTGCGGGCCTCGCAATCTCCAGCCTTTCGCCGCACTCTGCCCTCGCGCAGTCGGAAAGCGTCGCCGGGAGGGTCGATGAAGCAATCGGTCTTGTCACGGTCGAAGGCCGGCAGCCGCAAAAGCCGCTCGCCGTGCAGGAGACGGTGTTCGTCGGCGACACTGTCGCGACCGGCAGCGCGTCGAAAGTCGGCATGAAGCTCGGCCAGGAGACCTTGCTGCGGCTCGGCGAACTGGCGCGCATCAAGATCGACCGATTCCTCGTCAACGCCGGCGGCACCATCCAGCTGAATGCCGGGCCCTTGCTGCTCGACAAGCCGAAGACCTCGCCTCCGATCAACATTCGCTCGCCGTTCGGCCTGATCAGCGTGCGCGGAACCCGCATCTTCGCAGGTCCAAGCCGCGGCGTATTCGGCGTGTTCGTCGTCCACGGCAACGCGACCGTCACGGCCGGCGGAAGAACCGTGCAGCTCACGGACGGCCTTGGCACAGATCTCGCCAGACGAGGTGCGGCACCGACTGCTCCGGTTCGCTGGGGCGAGGAACGCATCCGCCTCGCGCTCGCGAGCGTATCGTGAACGCGAGCATGTCGTGACGCAGACTTCGGACGATCTGGCCTCGCTGCTGGCGAAGACCGAGCTCTTCGGGGCTCTGTCTTCCGGCGCCGTCGCGCAACTTGCGAGCCGGTTTCACACCGTGCAGTTCAAACGCGGCCAGACCATTTATGAGCGTGGCGACGCGGGCAACGCACTGCACTTGATCAGAAGCGGCCAGATCCGCTTCTCGGTGGTGACAGGTGACGGGCGCGAACTGAGCGTCCGCGTGGCGAAAGCCGGCGAGATCATCGGCGAGATCGCGGTGCTCGATCGCCAGCCGCGCACGGCGACTGCGGTGGCACTTACTGCGGTGACCGCGAACTCGCTGGCGCGCGCCGATCTCGATCGTCTGTTGCTGCAAGAGCCGCAACTGGCGCGAAACGCCATCGACTTTCTGTGCCAACGGCTGCGCGATACGACCGATCAGCTCGAACTGATTGCACTCTATCCCGTCGAAGTGCGCCTTGCGCGTTTCCTCCTGGTCGCGCTCAAGGGCCAAAGCGCCCAGAGTGGAAAACGCATCCCGCTGGAGCTTGGCTTCTCGCAGGGCGAACTCGCACAACTGCTCGGCGCCAGCCGGCCGAAGGTCAACCTCGCGCTCGGCATCCTCGAAGAGGCCGGCGCCATCGGCCGCACATCGGATCGGCTGTTCTGCGATCCCGCCATTCTGGCTCGTATCGCCGAAAAGACCGATGATTAGGTGGCGCCTCGCAACGATGGCGCCGTTGCTCGGCGGGCTCCTGACGATCGCGCTCCTGACCGCCGGCTTTCTCGCAGCCGGTCAAGGCCTGCTCGATCGCATGATCGAGCCGACCAGGGACGTTGTCCTGCGCGCCGCCAATTCCTTCGTTGAGAAACCTCGAACAGCGCCTGCCGTGGTCGTCGTCGATATCGACTCCCGGAGCATCGATGACGTGGGCGCCTGGCCGTGGCCGCGGGAAACCGTCGCCGAGCTCGTCGACAGGATTGCCGCGGCGGCGCCGTCGGTCGTCGCCATCGACGTCCTGTTCGAGAACGCCGACAGCCACTCGCCGGCAGCGCTTGCGCGACAGCTGGGCGCGCGTCTCGGACGAAGCGACCTCACGACGCTCGCCGACACCCTTCCCGACGGCGACAAGCGGCTCAGCGCCGCCCTGCAGCGTACCGCCGCCGTGCTTGGATTTGTGCTCGACCCCGCGACGCGCGGCAGCATCCCTGCGCCGCCGATCATCGCCCGCGGAGACGTGAGACTTGCCGAAATCTGGCGCGGCGCCGGCGTCATCGGCCCGCCGGCAGAGCTGGCGGACGCCGCGCGCGGACTTGGCGCTCTCGCGCTGCTGGGCGATGCGAGCGGCATCATCCGCCGTGTGCCGCTGCTTGTCGCCGCGGAAAGCCGGGTCTATCCGGGCCTCGCCCTCGAGTGCGTCCGTGTCCTTTCCGGCGCCTCGAACTACATCATCGACGCTGCGACCGAAACCATTCAGGTGGGCGACCTGCAGCTGCCGCTCGCACGCAACGCCATGCTGCGGCTTTCGCCGATCGGCACGAGGCGTCACGGTGTGACGATCGTTTCGGCCACGGACATCATGTCGGGTCGCTTCGATCCGGCCGTGCTCGCGAAATCCGTGGTCATGATCGGCGGTTCGGCCCCCGAGCTCGGCGGGCTTCGCGCGACGTCGTTCGACCCGCTGACGCCGTCGGTGCTGGTCCACGCCGACGCATTTCTCCAACTGATGCGCGGCTACCTGCCCCGCCCGCCGGCACTTGCCGCCACGTTCCAGCTCGCCAGCCTGCTGCTCGCGGCGCTCGCAGCGCTGGCCGCCGCGCTCTGGCTCAGGCCGCTTGCCGCGGCGCTCAGCATCGCGATGCTGTCTGCCCTGATCTGGTCCGGCGCAATCGCGCTCGCCGCCAGGCCGCAGCTTCTGATCGACCCGCTGCTGCCGACGGTGATGGCGTTTACAGTGTTTGCTGTGGTGTCGACGCTCAACTTCGCCATCACCCAGCAACGCGAGGCGCGGGTTCGGCAGCGGTTCGCCCAGCACCTCGCGCCTCAGGTGGTGAGCATGATCGTGTCCGATCCGAACCTCGTGAAGTTGACCGGCGAGCGGCGGGAAATCACCGCCCTGTTCACCGACATCGAAGGTTTCACCACGATGACCGACCGCCTTGGGCCGCAGGAACTTGTGTCGCTGCTCGACCGCTACTTCGAGGGCGTGGCTGCGATCGTCATGAAGCACGGCGGCATGATCGACAAGCTGGTCGGCGACGCGGTGCATGCGTTCTTCAATGCACCGCTGGATCAGAGCGAGCATTGGCGCCACGCAATCGCGTGCGGCATCGAGATCAGGAGCTGGACCGAAACGTTCCGGGCATCGCCCGAGAACCGTGCAGCGCAGATGGGCAAGACGCGGATCGGCATCGAGACCGGCGACGCCGTGGTCGGCGACGTCGGCATCGCCGCAAAGCTCGACTACACCGCGCACGGCAACGCGATCAACATCGCCGCGCGGCTGGAGGCTGCCAACAAGGATCTCGGTTCGACGATCTGCATCGGTTCAGGCGCGGCCGAACGTTTCGGCAAGGACCGGCTCAATCCGCTGGGCACGGTTCAGCTTCGTGGCCTGAACGTGGAGATGGCGGTGTACGAGCCGAAGCCGTGACCTTCCGCCTAGTGTGGTGGTTCCGAAGTTCGCTCCACCCCATAGGCGAGCGAATCGACGCCGTTCTTCGAACGGCTATGCCGCGAGTCCATCGAGCGAACTTCTGAACCATAAACCACACTAGAAATCATAAATTTGCTGGTGTCCTTATCGAATTCGAAGTTCGCAAAAACCCAGCCGCTTGGTGATCTTCGAATTCGGGACACTAGCCGCGGGCCGCACTGACTGCGCGTGGACCTTGCAGGCTGCGGCTGTCGGACAGCGACCGGCCCGGACTTTCCGTCACCGCCGCGCGCAGTTCACCCTTGTCGAGCAGAACCGGTTTGGCGAAATAAAAGCCCTGCGCGTATCGAATCTTCGTTGCGGCCTGCAGGTAGGCAAGCTCCTCGAACGTCTCGACACCCTCGGCGACGACAATCATGCCCAGCGCTTCGCTCAAGGATTCGATCGCCTTGAGGATGCTCTGGCTGCGCGGACGCTTGTGGATGTCCGTGATGAACGACCGATCGATCTTGATCTCATCGGCGGTGACGTCGGCAAGCGCCGACAGCGACGAATAGCCAACGCCGAAATCATCGATCGAGACGCCGACGCCGATGCGGCGCAGGAGCGGGAGGATTTCGGTCTGGAACTCGGATTTCTCGAGGAACGCATCCTCTGTCACTTCGATCATGAACCGCGACGCGCAACCGGTCGCATCGAGTGCATGCGCGAACGAGCGCATGAACTCGCAATTCCCGGCCTGCTTCGCGGCGACGTTGATGCTGATACCGGTGTGCGCACCGAACATGGCGTCGATCTGGTCGATCGAGCCCATGATTTCGTCGAGCACCAGATGCGTCAGCCTGTCGATCAGGCCGAGCTCGGTCGCAAGCCCGATGAAGGTGCCGGGCGCCTGCAGCAGTCCGTTCTCGTTGCGCAGCCGGACCAGCGCCTCGACACCCCTCACCTCCTGTGTGCGGATATCGACCTTGGACTGGAAGGCACAGCAGAACTGCCGGTCCTGGATTGCGAGCCGTAACGCCTGCTCGTTCTGCATGCGCTCGGCGGTTTCGCGCTCCATGCTCGCGTCGAAAACCGCGAATGTCCCCTTGGTTCGGCTCTTGGCCCGGTACATCGCGATGTCGGCGTTCTGGCAAAGCGCTTCATAAGTGCGGCCGTGCTCTGGAAAGCAGCTGACGCCGATCGAAGCCGAGGCGAACACCTCGGATCCATCGATGATGTAGGGCGCCTTCAGCCGCTCCAGCAGATCGGAGATGAATTCCGAGATTTCGGCGTCGTCCTGAACCGGGTTGAGCAGCAGCAGGAATTCGTCACCGCTGATCCTGCCCAACAGGTCGGTATCGCGCCGGTGGAAGCCGATGCGCTGCGCGAAATGCTTCAGAAACGCGTCGCCGACCGAATGGCCGTAATAGTCGTTGATGTTCTTGAAGTTGTCGACGTCGAGAAAGACCAGCGCGAACTTCTTCGGGCTGTCGACGGCCAGAAGTTCATTGACCCGGCTTTCGACCAGCCGCCGCGTCGCGAGCCCGGTCAGTTCGTCATAGTAGGCAAGACGGATCAGCTCCCGCTCGCGCATCTTTTGCGCAGTGACATCGATCGTGCTGGTCAGCAGCAACGACCGGTCCGCGACCTTGAGCGGCTGGTGCGAGGACAAGAGTTCGCGCTCGCCCGACAGGCCGACGACACGTTCTTCGCTGGTCGTCGAACGGCCGGCGCGCAACGTCTCGACGCAGAGCTCCTGCCGGCGCTTCAGCTCCTGATATGGAAACAGATGCGGAGCTTCGTCCGAGAATGTCGCAAGATTGAAGTGAACGCCTGCGGTCTCGTTGACGAACAGAAATCGCCCGCGATCATCCTGCACCGTGATGCCCACGGGCAGCTGGCTGATGGCCTCGTGCAGGTCGCCGATCGCAAGGTCAACGCTATGCTGGCCGTCGACACCACCGGCATCGATCTGTTCGAATGGCTGTTCCGGGAGGTCGCCCCCGCCGCCTGTTGTATGTAATCCCCGCACTCCCATACCGGGACCATCACAGGTTCCATTTTCGGTTCCGTTAAGCCGATCGAACAGACAGACAGGCTGACGGAAACGGTTAACCCATCGTTAGCCTGAACCAGAACTATCGATCTTTTGCCGAGTTTCGCACCCGCAACGTACGGCTCCGCTCTCACTCGCGCTCGAAGGTGACCTTCACGGTGGTGCCGTCGTTCGAGACGTAGTCGACATGGCCACGCAGGTTGGCGGCGAGGCCGTTGATGATGCTGCGGCCCAACGAGGATCCGAGTGCGTCTTCACCCGGAAGAATGCCGCTACCGTTGTCCGACACCGTGAGCTCGCAAGGATCAGCGAGGCCATCGATGCGAACGGCAATCCGGCCGCCGCCTGCCTTGAAGGCATGCTTCAGTGAGTTGGTGACGATTTCGGCGGTCAGCAGCGACAGGATGATCAGCCGTTCCGGGCCGAGCATGAGCGCCGACGGCTCCACCTCGATCGTCACGTCGTTGCGTCCTTCCGCGCGCACGAGTTCGTCGCACAGCGTCGCGAGATGGGTCGTGACCGGCTGATTGCTCGCCGTGGTATCGTAGAGGCGGCGGTGAATGCCGCCGAGCAGCTCGAGCCGCCGTTGTGCCGCCTGCAGGGATTCCGCCTTCGATCGGTCGGTGGTGCGCTCGAGCTGCAGCACGCTCGCGACCAGTTGCATGTTGTTGGCGACGCGATGCTGCAGCTCGCTGAACATAGCGTTGCTCTTCTCCCGCTCGATCCAGAGCTTGTCGGCCGTCCGGTGCAAAAGATGCATGAAGGCCAGCGCGACCACCGACGTGACCGCAAACAGGAAGAAAGGCAGCGCGGGATTGGGCGCATCGTAGCCGAGGAACATCGGCCGTGACGAAAACATGAAGAAGACCGCGGCCTCGCTCAGGACCACCACCAGCAGCCCCGGGATCGCACCGGCGAGATAGCCGGCAATGAGCACTGCCGGATAGAAGGTCACGAACGGAGTGCCGTCGCCCGGCGTCACCATCCGCAGACCGAGCGCGAGTGCAAATAAGCCAAGCGCCACCAGCAACCCCAGCAGCGGGTCATGACGAAGTTTGCGAAGGCGCGACGTTATATCCATCACCGACTCGAGCATCGCTAGCTGTGACGATTCTCGGACCGGATGTCAAAAAGTGCACACTGGCTTCGATTCAATCATCCCTGACAAATGGATAGCGCCGCGTCCGGAACGTTGGAGCGCGCAGCTTGTTGCTCCTCGACAAGAGCAAGAGGAGAGGTACATGGCAATCGAACAACGCGAGACCGGAACGTTGATCGGCAGCGACAAGGTCGAAGGAACGGCCGTTTACGGCGCCGATAACCAGAAGATCGGCTCCATCGAGCGGGTGATGATCGACAAGGTCAGCGGCAAAGTGTCCTATGCGGTGCTCAGCTTCGGCGGATTCCTCGGCATCGGCGACGATCACTATCCGCTGCCGTGGCAGTCGCTAAAATACGACACGAATCTTGGCGGCTATATCACCGGCATCACCGAGGACCAGCTCAAGGGCGCGCCGAAATACCAGAACGACAACGCCTGGAATTGGGCGGACACGGCGCGCACGCGCGCGCTGAACGAATATTACGGAGTTGCCGTCTAGCGGCGCTCGCAAGGCCGCCCGTCCGGGCGGCCTTTTTGCATCTGCACACGCCCTTGCGGGGTGTCTACAATTGTACAGAAGTCAGCTGGGTGGCCGAGAGACTTTTTCTCCTTTTTTCCGACCGGTCGACCGCATCCTTCTCCCTGCAATACCGTCAGGGCCGCCTTCCTGAAAATAGGACTCGCCAAGCGTTTCGATTGGATGGAAAATCCTACGACCACCGGCAGTGAACTAGGGCGCCGGTGGCTGAGGGACCATTGCGCTCCCGCCCGCTGAGTGGGGTGCCTCTGATGACAGATATCCGCACCAATCTTGAAGAACTGCGCGCCAAGGCGGCCGACTGCGAACTGCTCGCAAATCTCGCAATGGATCCGGCCGTGCGCGCAGAAAGTCGAAAGCGCGCCGCAGAATATCATCGCCTGATCGAGGAAGCCGAAGCGCTCCTCAAAACGCAGGCCGCGTAGCGGCCGCCAAGCGGCCGCATCGGCGCAAGTCGGCGCTGGTTTTGGATGCACCCGATCCTCAGCTCGCGGCGCAAAGCTTTTCTCCGTGCTCTGGAACACCGGCATCCCCAGCGAGTTGCAGGTCCATCTCACTTTAGCCAAGGGGAAATCAGCATGACCAAGACCAAGAATCTGGACGAGCTGTTCCACGACACGCTCAAGGACATCTACTTCGCCGAGAAGAAGATCCTGGCAGCCTTGCCGAAGATGGCGAAGGCGGCGCACAACGAAGAGCTGAAGGCGGCCTTCGAAAAACACCACGACCAGACCGAAGAACACGTCAGCCGGCTCGAAGATGTATTCGCGGAAATCGACGCGAAACCTCAAGGCAAGACCTGCGACGCGATCATGGGCATCCTCGCCGAGGGCCAGGAGATCATCAAGGAATACAAAGGTGCGCCGGCGCTGGACGCGGGATTGATTTCCGCGGCGCAGGCGGTCGAGCACTATGAGATCGCGCGCTACGGCACGCTGGCGACCTGGGCTGACGAGCTCGGCCTGACGCGGGCCGGCAAGCTTCTGAAGCAGACCCTCGGCGAAGAGGAAGAGACCGACGAAGATCTGAGCAAGCTCGCCGAGAGCACGATCAACCACGAAGCCCATCGCGAGGCGGCCGAGTAGCCGGGCGAAAACATGCCGCGCACGATCTGGGAATGGATCGTCAGGATGGATGAGCGCATCGGCGAGGTGGTGCTCGATGCAGGCATCGCCGTGGTGCTGGCGGCGATCGCAACGCAGGTTCTGCGTGCGCTACTGGCGCAGCTGTAGATCGATTGGACCGACCTACCCGCGCTTCATCAGCCGGCGACGTCCGCGCCGCCGGCTTAAGCTGTTGCGTCGCATGAACACGAGACGAGTTCCGGGTGGGGAACCCGCGCGCAGACCTGTGCGTTCTCTCCGCAAGTCAATTTCTCAGGTCCACGCGGATAGTCTCGACCATGAAACCCTATGAGGCCGCAGTCCTACGGGAAGGCAGGAATTGCTGGCGCATCTGCGCCTCTGACCGCGCCGCGGTGCTGGTGGACGGCGAAAACTATTTCGCGCACTTGCACGATGCATTGCAGCGCGCGAGACGATCCATTCTGATCCTAGGCTGGGATTTTGACGGCCGGATCAAGCTGCGGCCGCAGGATGACGATTGCCCGACGCTGGGCGACATGCTGCGCGGATTGGTCGAGAAGAATCCCGAGCTCCATATCGATATCCTGGTCTGGAGCGTCGCGGTCTGGCACGCGCCGAGTTCGCCCGCAGGTCTGCTGTTCGGCGAGAGCTGGCAGGAGCATCCGCGCATTCGCCTGCACCTCGATACGCATCATCCGATCTATGCTGCGCATCATCAGAAGATCGTCTGCATCGACGACACATTCGCGTTTTCCGGCGGCATGGACCTTACGGTGATGCGGTGGGACTCGACCGAGCATCGCGCGTGCGACCCCATTCGCCGCGCCGCCGGAGGCGAGCCGTACGGGCCGGTGCATGACGTTCAAATGGCAGTGCAAGGCGAAGCGGCCGTAGCGCTCGCCGAGATCGTCCGGGAACGCTGGCGGCGCGCAGCGCTCTCGCCACCGAAACTAGCCGAGCGCTGCGAGCCTCTCTGGCCACCGGCGCTCATCCCGGATTTCACCGGCGTGCGGCTCGCCCTCACCCGTACCTTCCCGCCCTGGGAGCAGCATCCGCGGATCGAAGAGATCGACGCACTGACCCAGGATACGATCCACGCGGCGCGCACCTACATCTACATCGAGGCCCAGTATCTCACCGCCCCCGATGTGGCGAAGGCGCTGGCCAGGAAGCTGACCCAGGACGACGGTCCGGACGTCGTCATCATCGTCACCAAGGAGTCGCGCGGCCGCGCCGAACAATTCGTCATGGGCCGAAATCGCGCGCGGCTGCTGCGCCGGTTGGCGCGCGCCGATCGCCACAAGCGGCTGCGCGTCTACTACCCGGCGATCTTCGAAGACGAGGCCGAGACGGCAATCCACGTGCATGCCAAGCTGATGATCATCGACGACCGGATCCTGCGGGTCGGCTCGGCGAACCTCAACAATCGCTCGATGGGGCTGGACACCGAGTGCGACATCGTCGTCGAGGCCGAGGACGATGTCACCCGCGACGCCATCTGCAAGGTGCGCGAACGGCTGATGGCGGAGCACCTCGGCACCACAGCGGACAAGGCTCGCGAAGCGGCCCAGTGCGAGCGCTCGCTGCTGATCGGCATCGAGCGGCTGAACCACAGCGCGCGCCGGCTGATGGACATCCATGTGGATTCGCGCGGGCCGACGCGACCGGTCTGGGCAACCTTCATGCTCGATCCGCGACGGCCGATCGAGCCGCTATGGCTTCTGCAGCGAAGCCTTCGCCGCCGCTGGAGCCGGCCACGCCTGCCGTGGCTTCAGCAATACTTCCGACAGAGCGAGAAGGGTTAGGCCGAGCGCCAGCGGCGCGAGGTAATAGACCACGCGGAACATCAGCAGCGCCGCAAGCACCGAGGCCCCGGGCAGCAGCGACAGGATAATGCTCTCCAGCACGCCGATGCCGCCCGGCACATGACTGGCGATCACGCCGGTGTTGGCGAGCACGTAGGCCGCGGCGACCTCGAAATATCCGACCGCTCCGCTGCCGCCGAGCAACTGAAGCAGACACGCCGCCACGCAGAGGTAATTCAGGCTGCCGACGCCAACCTGCGCCGCAGCCAGTTCGGTCGATGGCAGCTGCACGCGCCAGCGAAACAGCGTGATCGATGTCCTGACGAATGTCAGGCCGACATAGGCTGCGGGAACCGCCAGCAGCGAGACGCCCGCGGCGCGCACGACGCCGGGATTCAGGCCCACAAGCGATGAGGCCAGCGACGGCTTCAACAGCAGCGAGCATCCAGCGACGGTGACGAGCCCCATCGCCACGGTGATGCCGCAGAAGATCACGAGCTTCGCAACGTCTTCGAGGGACAGACCCCAGCGGGCGTAGAAGCGATAGCGGACGGCGCCGCTACTCAGGCCCGCGAAGCCGACGTTGTGGCCGATCGACAGGCTGGTGAAGGACGCGAGCGCGGCGCGGCGCCAGGGCAGCGGCCGGTTGACGCAGCGCAGCGCAATCCAGTCGAAGAAGGTCAGGCAAAGATAGCTCATGGCCGCAAACATCGCCCCGCGCACGATCCACGCCGCCGGCATGGCGGCGATCGCTTCGGAGATGTCGGCCCACCGGTACTCGTTCAGGATGCGGTAGGCCAGGATCGCCACGAGGCCGATCACCACGGCCGCCATGAACGGTCCGATCCATTGGCGCAGCGTTTCCAGAAAGCGGCGCGGCTGGTCAGGCATGATCAAGCACCTTGGCCTGCGCGATATGCTCTGGCGCAGGGGCGACCACGGGTATCCGCAAGTCCGCGACCACCGGCAGATGGTCGGACGCGACCTGCGCCGCCGCGGTTCGCACCGTTTCGACCCGTTCGACCTGGATCGACGGCGAGACGAAGATGTAATCGATCCGGAAACGCGGATAGCGCGCCGGAAAGGTCGCGTCCGACCGGGACGGCGCGAGCCTTTGCGCGTCGTTGAGGCGGGCGGCGATGCGCGCATAGGTGCGCGAGCGCGACAGGAAGTTGAAGTCCCCCGCAAGGATTGCCGGATCGCTGCAGTGCGGGTGCTTCAGCCAGTCCGCCCCGCTCAGCGCGCCGGTCTGGTTTCTTCGCTCGCGCCGCACAAGCCCGAGATGCGTGGTCAGCATTTGAACATCGGTTCGCCCAACCCGGATTTCAGCCCAGAGAGCGCCGCGGGATTCCAGCCGCACCGGAAAGCGGATGCCGGGCAGCGCGCCGGCCTTGACCAGGCGCATCGGCAGGGCCGTCAGGATGGCGTCGCCGAACTCTTCCTCCATCACCCGCATGGCCGGCGAGAAATGAAAGCTCATTCCCAGCTCGCGCGCGACGAGCTCGGCCTGATCGAGCCGGTCACTGCGCCTGCGCCCGACATCCAGCTCCTGCAGCGCAACGATATCGGGCGAAACGGACGCAATCACCTCCGCGATACGCGATGGCGAGATGACCCGGTCGCGGCCTTTGCAGGCGTGGACGTTGTAGGTCAGCACTCTGAGGCGTTCGAAGGTCTGGGGAGCATGGGCGGTCATCGAAGAGGGAACGCGCCGCACCAAGTCCCTGTTCCCGGAACCGGACGCTGGCGTACCGCAAGACAACGGGTCACTCTGCCGACCCAGGCGCTACTTGCCGCTCGCCGTCAGGGCAATCATCTTCAGGAGCACCTGCTCGCGCTTCGCCTGCGACCGGCAGCCCTTCAGCTTCGATGAAAAGCGCTCCAGCAATCCATCTTCGAATGCGGTGACGATCGTCTCGTGCACGTAGCTCTTGCGGCAGATCGCAGGCGTGTTGGCAAGTTCGTCGGCCGACGCCCGCACCGCCTCCATGATCTGCCGGTTGCGCCCGCGTGCGCTGCCCGCCGGCGCCACATGCGCCAGCGACTCCATCACCGCTGCCGAAGCCATCAGGGTGCGGAAATCCTTGCATGAGATGCGCACGCCCGCGATCTCGCGCAGGAAGGCGTTGACCTGCGCCGACGTCACCGGGCGCACCTGTCCGCCCTCATCCAGATATTGGAACAATCGCTTGCCCGGAAGCGTGTAGAGCAGCGCGAAGGCGCGAACCAAGGGCTGCGCATTGCATTCCTTCTGCACTATCTTGCCGCCTTTGGCGCGAAACGACAGGACGATGCAATCGTCTTCGATCGCGGCATGCGATTTCAACAGCGTGGTCGCTCCGCGCGAGCCATGCAGCCTGGCGTAGGAGTCGTTGCCCGGACGGATCGCCGTCCGCGCAACGAGCTCGATGACGGCGGACAATGCGAACTCGCGGGTCGGCTGATCCGCGGCGAGCCGCTGGCCGACGCTGCGGCGGATTTTCGGCAATGCCGCAACCAGCCGCGTCAGCCGGCGCGCCTTGCGAACCTCCCTCACCTTTTCCCAATCGGCGTGGTAGCGATATTGCAGCCGGCCCGCCGCATCGCGCCCCACGGCTTGAAGATGCGCGTTCGCATTCTTCGCATAGCGGACACCGCGATAGGCCGGCGGCACTGCCAGCGATTTCAGCCGCGTCAGCGTCGCAGCATCCCTGATCGCCCGCCCGTCGCCGTTCACAAAGGCGTATCCATTGCCACGCTTCAGGCGACGGATCGTCAGGTCGGCCTGATGCCCGATCCGCAAGCCGAATTGCCGGGTCAGCCTTTGCACCGCCGCCGGGTGCGCTTTCGGGCTGGTGGACGTGATCTGTTCGGTGGCCGGCATGTCTGTTCCTCGCGCGGGCAAACCGCGCGGCGCCAGCGTTGGTTCCATTGACGCGCCGGCCTCGGAACCTGAAACGCCATCTGGCGTTGCCCCCACGACGGGAGGTGTCAAAATGGAACAACAGCAAGACAGGGAGGCTCGGATTGGCATCGGTCTTGTTGCGGGCCTGGCGCTCTTCGCGCTCGTTGCGCTCGTCAGCTTCTACTTCCAGAAGCCCGTGCCGGATCTCGCTGCGAGCATTCGACACAATATCGTGTCCACTCCGAGATAAACCTTTGACGCTCCAGTGAAGCTATCCTGCTAGTATTGGAACATCCCGCCATCGAACCGAGTTGGAACGTGTCGGCGGGATGCCCCGCCGCGCACGCACGCAAGGTTGCCGATGCCGGTCTTGAGATACTTCATGTGGGTCGGCGGCAGCCTTCTTGCGCTGCTACTGATGGCCGATTTCTATTTGCCGAAGCAGCCACAGCGAACCGAAACGCCCCACTCCTACAATATTCCGATCGCAGCGGCGGCGCCTCCGGATTCGCAGGCCATCACGTTCAGCGGCGAAACGCGCGATTTCGGAGCACCGCCGCCGCTGACCGTGGTCGATTTCGCCGCCCGGCCGAATGACGCGAAGCAAGCTGCCACTCAGGCTCACGCCCAGATGACCGCCGAGCAAAGCGCCAAGCCGGCACGACAGAAGGTGGCAAAGCGCAAGATCAAACGACAGCGCGTCCCGGTCGATCACGACGTTGCCCGTCTTCCCGACGCCTGGCAACGCAATCAGCCGATGGGCCTTGCCTTCGCGAGGCCGTTCTTCTGGTAGGCGGCTTCGAGCTTTATTCTCTTGGAGCATGATCTTTTCGGAAAACCGGTATCCACTTTTCCGGATCATGCTCTAGCGGCCGGCGAGCTTCACGCGCTTCAGCTTTTTCTTCTTCAGCGCCGCAAGCCGTTTACGCTTCGCTTCCTGCTCTCGCAGCTGCTGGGCGTAGCGCTCGCATTCCTCGAACTTGCCGTTGGTGAGCTCGGCCAGCTCCTGTGCGGTCGGCTCGCGAAAGAATTCATGCCGACCGGCGTCGACGACCTTCACGAACTCTTTCCTGAACCGGCAGGCGTTGCGCAACGGTGTCAGTGCGGTGTTCATGTAATAGCGGATCGAGCGCTCGTGCAGCTCGTTCGTTCCCTCAAGTTCCTGCCCGGCGATCTCCCGCGCCTTCTGCCAGGCCTCGCCGTATCGCGGCGTCCGCCGCGCCAGTGGCAGACAGGTGAACGAGAACTGGCAGACGCCCTTGCGCATGTAGAAGACGACATCGCAGATGTCGGAGCCTCCCCACTTTCGCAAGTTCGCTCGCGCCCGCTCGTGAATGACGCGCGCGATGTGGCGCTGGCCGATCTCCGGCTCGAAGGTCGACCCACCCTCGAAGTAGATCGCCAATGTCAGACAGTACCCTTGTGATTCCGCCCGGACGTCCCGTTCGATGGTCCGGTGACTTGGCGCCGGCGGCGCGACGACTTTTGCCGCATGATGCGCGAATGCAAATGGACACACGCCGATCGCCAATGCGATCGCACACAGCACCTGTCTCATTTCTGATGCCCCAACGAGTCTGTGATGCGTGAATATTTGTAACCTGCATGCGGCGTTGAGAAAAGATTCTATTCCGGTTCCATGGCGCGGAACCCGCTCAAGCGTGCGAAATCACGAACCGATGATGCAATCGTGCAACGCGGAACGGACGAGTCCGCAGCAGCGTTGGCGAACATGCGTATTCAGCAAGGGGTCGGCAGCGATCAGAATACCGCAGGAGCTATGGTTAACGACGGAGCCCAGCGATGCCATTGCATGCTTCTTCCTATTTCGCCGGCGTCGGAACTGTAGTCGCGACGATGGCGCTCGGCTTCGGTGCGGGTGTGCTGATGACCGATGCGTTCGTCGGCAAGAGCGAGAATCCGCCGACACTCACGGAACGTCGCGCCACGCCCCTATCGGAATCCACCGCACCGGTTGTCACGGCCGCGCAGAACGCACCGGTCGCCGCCGCACCGGAAACACAAGCTGCCACCGCACCACCGCCCGCTTCCGCGCCTGCACCGCAGCTAACCGCGCCGCCGAATTCCACGTCGACGCCGCAGCAGGCAGTTGCAGCTGCGCAGTCGAACCCTGCACCAGCCCCGCAAGCCGTACGCGAGCTACAGTCGCGGCCCGAACAGGCGATGGCCAGGGCGCAGGAAGCCGATGTCAGGGCTCAAGAGGCCGAAACCAAAAAGGCGATAGCCGCCGAGCGGCGCAAGGAAGAACGCCGCAAATGGGCCGAGCGCCGCAAACGCGAACTGCAAAAGATCGACGAAATGAACGCGGTCGCGGAGAGGGTCCGGCAGGCCGAGCGCGAACGCGAGCCGGTGGTCCGCTCGTTCTTCGCAGAGTCGCCGCGCATCAAGCTGTTCGAGGATGATTAGGTTTAGCACCAGCAGCCACAGCACGCAGCGGCGCGTGCTGACTTCAATATCATAATACCTCTCGCTCAGGTTGCGGCGTGGAACCTCCGCAGTCTTAAGTAATTCAACACGGTCTCGACGTATTTTGATCAACCGATATTCGCGCCCGGTTTTCAGCGGGTGTCGCCTGTTTCAATTTTGCAATTGCTTGCCGAGTAAGGCCGATGGTTGGGGGCCCGAGGAGAAATCAGCGGACTGCGTTTCAGTGCGGCGTCTACGCCCGCACGGCGGCCATTGGCGGCGGCTGAGACCACTTCATGTACGTACATTTTCTCACCGACGAGCCGAACAAGATACCGAAGATGCGCGCGCTGCTGGAACCGCAGCACCGTATCGAGCCGACGCTGGTCGGCAGCGACGATATTCGCGTCAGGCCGGAAGGCGTGGTCATGGTCGACGCCGATCTGCGAAAGCCCGACTGCATCGAACACATCAAAAAGAACCTGCTCGCACTGAGCGAAATTCGCGAAAGGCTGTTCGTCGTCGAGAAGAGCATGCGCGCCATGGTCGTTCAGGCGCATGCGCTGGGCGCGACCGGGATCGTATCCAACGCGCGCGAGATCGTCGGGCATATCACCCAACTGGAAGCCATAGCGCGGAGCGAACGCGCGGCGACCGCTCCGGCCGAGATGTCGGGCTGCGCGCAGGCCTTTGCATCGATCTTTTCCGCAGTGATGAATGATGCGCCGGTGAGGATCGCCGACGCCGAAACCGCGACCCATCAGGTCATCTCAGGCGTGACGCAATGCGGCTTGACGAGCTGGCTCGACGACGTGCGCCGCTACCATGAAGGCACGTTCCAGCATTGTCTCCTGGTGACGGGCGTGGCCGTCGGCTTCGCGCTGCATCTCGGCTTTCCCACGCGAGACGTGAGGCGGCTGGGGATGGCCGCGACCCTTCACGACATCGGCAAGGCGCGCATTCCGCTCGCCATCCTCGACAAGCCCGGCAAGCTCGACCCGACGGAAGAAGCAACGATGCGGCTTCATCCTGTCTACGGCTACGAAGCGCTGAAGGAGATCGACGGCATCGTGCCGGAGGTGCTCGACGCGATCCGGCATCACCACGAGTATCTGGACGGAACGGGATATCCGGATCATCTTCCCGCCGAACAGATTCCGGACATTGTCAGGCTTCTGACGGTTGCCGACATCTTTGCCGCCCTCATCGAGGCACGGCCCTATCGGCCATCCATGGCGCGCGCAAAGGCTTACGACATCGTCTGCGAGATGGAAGGCAAGCTCGAGCCGGCGCTGGTGCGCGCCTTCCAGCACGTTGCGCTCAGGGCTTAGGCCCGTCAGTCAGTTCAAGCCGGACGATGGTTGAATGGGGCGCTGCGCGAGCAGGCCTTGCCTCACGCCTGCGCGGATCCCATCTCAAAGACCCGGGCGCTCTTGAAAGAGTCGCCCACCCCCTCCTAAGCTCCAACGGCCTTCGGAACGATACAAACCACCGCGGCAGCCGCAAAACTGTCACGAGAGCGGTTCGCCCGCTTCGCGAATGTGATGCAAACGCCCAACCATTGGGCGCTCGGCTGGCCACAACTGATGATATTTGTTGTAAAAGTGCCGTGATCAAAGGCCATGAGCGTCTCGTGAACATCCAGTCTGCAACAATCGGCGAAATCCAGAACTGGGTCGTGGCACGCGGTCTTGCCGGCTGCTCGGAGACGGATTTGCTACACGGCTTTTGTGTCAAATGCCGCGAAGCCGGATTGCTGCTGTCCCATGGCCTGGTCATCATCGATACGCTTCACCCCACCTATGAAGGCCGCGCCTTCCGCTGGCAGGTGACGCCGACCAACGAAAGTCCCCTGATCGAGTACGGCCCCACGAACGTGGGTGAAGCCGCCGAGAACTGGCGCCGCTCCCCCTTCTTTCATCTGCTGGAGCGCGGAGAAGGCGAGTTCAGATCCCGCATCGGTCACGGCGACCCACTCGATTTCACCAATCTCGCGCGGTTGAAGGACGCTGGACACAGCGATTACATCGCCTTCGTCAATCGCTTCGACACCGATGGAACGATCGGCGAAATGGATGCGGTGTACTCGCATTGGACCACCGACATCGAGGCGGGTTTCGACGAGGAGAGCCTGCAGGCGCTGCGCGATCTCGTTCCGTCGATCGCGCTGGCCATCAAATGCATCTCGCTCGGCCGCGTCGCCGCGACACTGGTCGACGTCTATCTTGGCCACCAGACCGGCCAGCGCGTGCTGCAGGGGCAGATGTCGCGCGGTGTCGCTGAGCGCATCCATGCCGCGCTCTGGTATTCCGACCTGCGCGACTTCACTTCGATCTCCGAACAGATCGCGCCGGAAGAGATCATCCCGCTGCTGAACGACTATGCCGAAGCCGTTATCTCGCCGATCCAGGACCAGGGCGGCGAGGTGCTCAAGTTGATGGGCGACGGCGTGCTGGCGATCTTCACGGGAAAATCCATCGCCGACGCCTGCCGCGCCGCCCTGAACGCTGAGGCCGGCGCACGCGAGCGGATCGGTGAGCTGTCCGCGAGACGTACGGCAGAGGGAAAGCCCGTGACCTCCGTCTATCTCGGCCTGCACGTGGGTGATGTGTTCTACGGCAACATCGGCAGCGACCAGCGGCTCGATTTCACGGTGATCGGACCGGCCGTGAACGAAGTCAACCGCATCGGCACCATGTGCCGCTCCGCCGGGCAACTGACCCTCGCCTCCACCGAATTCAACACGGCTGCCCGAAGCGCCGACCGATCGCGGCTGGTGTCGGTTGGCCGCTACGCGCTGCGCGGCGTCGAACGCCCGCAGGAGCTGTTCACCATCGACCGGTTTCGCGACGCTGCCGCAAAGCGGACGCATTGATACGTCTCCATCACTTAAGGGAAAAGCAAACGTGCGCAAGCAGGGACTCCTTTTCAGACCGGGGCATCTCGCCGCCCTGTCCGTCCTGGCCATCATCGCCGCGGGATGCAGCAAGGCATCCGAGCAGGCGGCGGCGCCACCGCCGCCCGCGGTTACCGTCGCGACACCGACGGCCCGCACCGTGACGGACTGGGATGAGTTCGTCGGCCGCTTCGAGGCGATCCAGCAAGTACAGATCCGCGCACGCGTCGGCGGTTTCGTCGACAGCGTCGACTTCAAGGATGGCGCTATCGTCAAGACCGGCGACCTTCTCTATGTCATCGACCCCCGCCCCTATTCCGCGGCGCTGCTGACGGCCCAGGGGCAGCTCGCCGATGCGAAGGCCAAGGTCGATCTCGCCGAGCGCGAACTCGCACGCGCGATGGAGCTCAACCGGACGCAGGCCGTGTCCGACGCCGTCGTCGACCAGCGCCGGCAACAGTCGGAAGTGGCTCAAGCCGCGGTCCAGCAGGCAGACGGTGCGCTGAAGCGGGCCGAGCTCGACCTCAGCTTCACAAAGGTCACGGCGCCGGTCGCCGGCCGCGTCAGCCGGCACCTCGTCTCGGTCGGTAACCTCGTGCAAGGCGCCGACGGCGGGGCAACGCTTTTGACGTCGATCGTCTCGATGGATCCGATCCACATCTATTTCGACATGGACGAGGCAACCTACCTCCGGAACAACCGCCTCTGGCACGAGGGACGGCGGCCGAGCTCGCGCGACACGGCCAACCCGGTGCAGATCACGCTCTCCGGCGAGACGAAGCCTTCGCACGAAGGCGCGATGGACTTCGTCGACAATCGTCTCGATGTCGCCACCGGCACGTTGCGCGGCCGCGCGATCGTGCCCAACACCGACCTTTCGATCCTGCCGGGGCAGTTCGCCCGGATCAGGGTAATCGGCAGCGCGCCTTATGAGGCGCTGCTGCTGCCGGACGCCGCCATCACCAATGACCAGTCACGGAAAGTGGTCTTCGTCGTCGGCAAGGACGACGTGGTCGAGATGCGCCCGGTAACGCTCGGTCCGCTCGACGACGGCCTGCGGGTCGTGCGCGAAGGGCTGAAGAAAGACGACCGCGTCGTCGTCGACGGACTGCAACGGGCGCGCGTCGGCGCAAAGGTCACGCCGCAGGTGGCCAAGGGTGCCGGCTCATGAATCTCGGTCATCTTTCCATCCGGCAGCCCGTCCTCGCGATGGTGATGTCGATCGTGCTGCTGATTGTCGGCGGCATCGCCTACTTCACCCTGTCGGTCGCGGAATATCCGGAGGTGGCGAACCCCACCATCTCGGTGACCACGCAGTATCCGGGCGCGAGCGCGCAGACCGTTGCCGACACCGTCGCTACTCCCATTGAGCAGGAGATCAATGGCGTCGAGAACATGCTCTATGTCTATAGCCAGTCCACCTCGGACGGCTCGCTGACGGTCACCGTCACGTTCAAGCTCGGCACCGACCTCGACCAGGCGCAGGTGCTGGTGCAGAACCGTGTCGCGACTGCAACTCCCCGCCTGCCGGAGGAAGTCCGGCGCATCGGCGTCGTCACGCGCAAGAACAGCCCCGACCTGCTCGCCGTGGTGTTCATGCTCTCGCCCGACAACACCTACGACCAGCTCTACATCTCGAACTATGCGCTGCGCGAGGTACGGGACCAGCTGCTGCGACTGGACGGTGTCGGCGACATCCAGATCTTCGGCGCCCGCGATTATTCGATGCGGCTCTGGCTCGATCCCGACAAGATTGCCACGCTCGGCATGACGGCCGGCGAGGTCATCGCTGCGGTTCGTTCCCAGAACCAGCAGGTCGCTGGCGGCCAGATCGGCGCCCCGCCGATTACCGATCGTGCAGCGCAGCTAAGCCTCACCTTCACCGGTCGCCTGGCGACACAGGCGCAGTTCGAGGACATCATTGTCAAGGCAAGTGACGACGGGCGGACGGTACGCCTGCGCGACGTCGCGCGCGTCGAGCTCGGCGCGCTGTCCTACAACACCAATTCCTACCTGCTCGAGAAGCCGGCCGTGGCGTTGGCGATCTCGCAGCGGCCGGGCTCCAACGCGCTCGGCACGATGAAGGGCGTCACCAATGCGATGGAGCGCATGAAGGCGCAGTTCCCGAAGGGCCTTGAGTACAACATGGCCTACAATCCGACGGAGTTCATCGCCCAGTCGGTCAATGAGCTGATCAAAACGATCTATGAAGCCATGCTGTTGGTGGTGATCGTCGTACTGGTGTTCCTGCAGGGCTGGCGCGCCGCGCTGATCCCGATCCTGGCGATCCCGGTTTCGCTGGTTGGCACGTTCGCGGTGATGGCGGCGCTGGGCTACTCGGTCAACAACCTCACGCTGTTCGGCCTGGTGCTGGCGGTCGGCATCGTCGTCGACGACGCCATCGTCGTCGTCGAGAACGTCGAGCGACATCTTGCGGCGGAAAAAACCGCGCGCGAAGCGGCGCTCGCCACCATGAGCGAGGTCGGCAGCGCGCTGGTCTCGATTGCGCTGGTGCTGGCCGCAGTGTTCGTGCCTACCGCATTCCTTGAAGGCATTACCGGTCAGTTCTTCCGCCAGTTCGCGGTCACGATCGCGGTTGCGACCGTAATCTCCTGCTTCTGCTCGCTGACGCTGTCGCCGGCACTCGCCTCGCTGCTGCTCAGGCCGCATGATCACACGCCAGCGTCGAACCCGGTGATGCGCGCGATCAACCGCGCCTCCGAGGTGTTCAACCGCGGCTTTGACTGGCTGTCGCGCGCGTACGGCCGGACTGCCGGTTTTGTCGTGCACCATTCAGCGCTGATGGTCCTCGCCTATCTCATCCTGATCGGCGGCACCGTGTGGCTGCTGGTGGTCACGCCGAGGGGCTTCATTCCGGCGCAAGACCGCGGCTATGTCGTCGTTGCCGTGCAGCTTCCGGGCGCGGCGTCGCTGCATCGAACCACAGAGGTCGTGAAGCAGGTCGAGAAGATCGCCCTCGGAACACCCGGCGTGGTCGCGGCCCCCGCCTTCGCCGGCTTTTCCGGCGCGACCCGCACGCTGTCGAGCAATGCCGCAGCTCTCTTCCCCGTGTTCGAGGCGCCGGAGATCAGGGCCAAGAAGGGCCTCACCTCCGCCTCCATCGCCAACGAGCTGCGCAAGCGCCTGTCGGTGATCCAGAGCGCCTTCATCATCGTCATTCCGCCGCCCGCGATTCCGGGCATCGGCACCGGAGGCGGCTTCACCTTGCGGGTACAGGACCGTCAGGGACGCGGACCGGATCTGCTCGCCTCGGCGACCGCCGAGCTCGTTGCCGCAGCCTCGCGCGATCCGCGGCTGGTCGCGGTGTTCTCGCCCTACGGCGCCAACACACCGCAGGTCCATGTCGAGATCGACCGCACGCGCGCGCAGAAGCTTGGCGTGCCGATCGAGAACGTCAATACGGCGATCGAGACCTATTTCGGTTCGGCCTATGTCAACGACTTCAATATCCTGGGCCGCACCTATCGCGTCACCGCGCAGGCGGATCTTCCATTCCGCAAGGACACGGCCGACCTCGCACGGCTGAAGACCAAGAACTCGGCCGGCGACATGGTGCTGCTCGGCAGCGTCATGGATTTCAAGGATGTCGCCGCGCCCGACCGGGTGCCGCGCTACAATCTTTATCCGGCAGCCGAGATGCAGGGTGAAACCGCGCCCGGCACAAGTTCGGCGACGGCGCTGGCGATCGTCAAGGATATGGCAGACCGGATCCTGCCGAGCGGATTCTCGTTCGAATGGACCGATCTGTCGCTGCAGGAGGCGACCAGCGGCAACACCGGTCTCTACATCTTCCCGATCTGCGTGCTGTTCGTCTATCTGGTGCTGGCGGCGCAATACGGCAGCTGGAGCCTGCCGCTGGCGGTGATCCTGATCGTGCCGATGTGCATCCTGGCAGGGTTGATCGGCGTCCGGGTGATGTCGCAGGACGTCAACGTGCTGACGCAGATCGGCTTCGTCGTCCTTGTCGGACTCGCGGCCAAGAACGCCATCCTGATCGTCGAATTCGCCCGCGACATCGAGGCGACGGGCAAGTCGACCATCGATGCCGTGATCGAAGCCTGCCACCTGCGGCTCCGCCCGATCCTGATGACGTCGTTCGCCTTCATCCTCGGCGTGCTGCCGCTGGTGATATCCTCGGGCGCGGGCTCGGAGATGCGCCAGGCCGTCGGCGTCGCCGTGTTCTTCGGCATGATCGGCGTCACCCTGTTCGGCCTGATCTTCACGCCGGTGTTCTACGTGCTGATCCGCCGCCTCAGCGGCGGCAAGCCGATTGCGCGTGCGGCATAATACTGGAAGGCGAGCGGACGGTGACTACATAGAAGAGAGGCACGCGGTTCGCGACAAGACGCCTGCGCTGCGGACTCGACCTGATACGGGAGCCACCGGGTGATCTTCGAGCATCGCGCATTCGACCACCATGAGCGTGTGTCTTTTGTGGTGGACGAGCGCGCGGGCCTCCGGGCGATCGTTGCGATCCACTCCACCGTCCGTGGCCCGGCTGCCGGCGGATGCCGGATGTGGGATTATGCTTCGAGCGAGGAGGCGCTGGCGGACGTGCTGCGATTGTCGCGCGGTATGTCGCTGAAGACGGCGGCCGCCGATCTGCCGCTGGGCGGTGGCAAGGCCGTTATCATGCGGCCTCAAGGCAGCTACGACCGCCACCGATTGATGCAGGCCTTCGGCAATGCTGTGAACGCTTTTGGCGGCAGCTACTGGACTGCCGAGGATGTCGGCACCAGCGTCGACGACATGGAGCTTATCGCGTCCCGCACGCCCTATGTCGCCGGCCGTGCCGATCCCTCACCCATCACCGCGATCGGCATCGCCGTCTGTATCGAGGCCGCGATCAATCAACTGTGGAGCGCGACGTCGCTGTCCGGATTGCAGGTTGCCGTGCAAGGTCTCGGCAACGTCGGCATGGGGCTCTGCCGGATCTTGAGCGAAGGCGGCGCCAGGCTGATCGTTGCAGATGTCGATGACCGCAAGACGCAAGCCGCAGCCGAGGCGTTTCAAGCAAGCGCCGTCGACGTGGATGAGGTGCACGCCGCCAAGTGCGACGTCTTCGCACCCTGTGCGCTCGGCGGCATTCTGAACGCCGGCACGATCCCGCACATTCAGGCCCGCCTCATCTGCGGGGCAGCCAACAATCAGCTCGATACGATCGAGGACGCCATGCGGTTGCAGGCCCGCGGCATCGCCTATGCGCCCGACTTCATCACCAACGCCGGCGGAATCTGCTCGGTGGCGTCGGAGATCCTGAACATCGGCGATCCGGCCTGGGTCAAGGGCAAGATCACGACGCTCGGTGAGACTTTGCGCGACGTGCTCGCGCAGTCCGCCGACGGCGGCGAAACGACAGCCGTCATTGCCGAGCGGATGGCGCAGAGCCGGATCGACGCGGCCGCGGCCAAGCCGTCCTAGCTGACTCAGCCGTTCTGCGTGCCGTCGGCGTATCCGCCACCGATCCGGGTGCCGGGTGCGAGCAGGCCTTGTCCTGGAACGTGATTGATCTCCAGCCTCGTGCCATCCGGATCCTCGAACAGCACCGAGTAGTAACCGGGGGCAAAGCGATCTTCTCGTGGCGGGTGAACGACGCACGCACCGATCCCGAGCAGGAATTCGTATGCCTCGTCGATATCCGCACGTTCCCGGGCGCGAAAGCAGTGATGATGCAATCCAACCGAGCCTTGGCGGAAGCGTTGGCCCGCATACTCCGGGGCTGGCGCATGAATGCCGAAACCTGTGCGGCCGCCCACACCGTAGAAGGTATTCGCCGTATCCGCCACGATTGTCAGACCCAGGAACGGCAACAGTTTCGCATAGAACGCCCGCGCGGCTTCGAAATTGCCAACCGTGATGAACGTGTGGGCGACACCGTTGATTTGCATGCTGGGGTCCTCTCGCAAATCGTTCAGGCGAAGCTTGCGCGACCGAACACCTCGCAGGACGCATTGGTTAGCTAGGCATACTGGAACGTCGCGTCGTCGAGGTCGATCGCCGGGAATTCGTCCTTCTCCTGCCAATAGTCCTGCGTGTGCTGCCACTCGCGCTTGTCGCCACGCTTGGGCAACAGGTGCATGTCGCGCATCAGGTAGCCGGGATTGAAGTTCTCCGGATCGATCCATGACGAGATCGGCATGTTGCCGTCTTGCGGCCGCAGCGCGACCGCAACGGAATGCGCGTTCTTCTTGCGCATGTGCGGCAGCAAGCGGCAGACGAAGTCGGCGACCAGATCAGTGCGCAGCGTCCAGCTGGCGCGGAAATAGCCGAACACCCAGACGAGGTTCGGCACGCCCGTGAACATCATGCCGCGATAGGTCACCGTCTCGGCAAAATCGAGCGGCTTGTTGTCGATGGTAAAGGCGATGTCGCCCATCACCGAGAGATTGAAGCCGGTGGCGGTGATGATGATGTCGGCCTCAAGTTCCTTGCCGGACTTGAGCAGGATGCCCTTCTCGGTGAAGCGGTCGATCTCGTCGGTGACGACCGAGGCCTTGCCGCTCTTGATCGCTTGGAACAGGTCTGCGTCGGGGACGAAGGCGATGCGCTGTCGCCACGGCCGGTATTTCGGCGTGAAGTGCGTGTCGACGTCGTAGTCGGGACCGAGCAGGTTGCGGATGTTGCCGAGCAGATCGGCCTTCACCTTCTCCGGCTTCTCGAACGAGGCACGGGTGAACGCATCCTGCTCGAACAGGATCTTTCGCCGCACGATCTCATGGATCCATTCCTCGCTCACCTGCAGCCGGCGCAACTCCTCGGCAAGCTCGATCGCGTTGCGCCCGGTGCGGAAGTAAGTCGGCGAGCGCTGCAGCATGACGATGTGGCCACACTTGTCGGCGATCGCCGGCAACAGCGTCGCAGCGGTCGCACCCGAGCCGATCACGACGATGGTCTTGCCCTCGGTCTGAAGGTCCTCAGGCCAGGTCTGCGGATGGACGATACGGCCCTTGTACTTGTCCATATCCGCCCACTCGGGCGTGTAGCCTTCCGAATGGCGATAGTAGCCCTGGCACATCCATAGGAAATTGCAGGTGAAGTACAGCGTCTCGCCGGTGTCGGTGCGTGTCGCCTCGACGGTCCAGAGCTTCTCCACGCTCGACCAGCTCGCCGACAGGATCCTGTGCTTGTAGCGGATGTGCTTGTCGATGCCGTTCTCGGTGATCACGTCACCCATGTAGGACTTGATCTCCGCAGCGCTGGCGATCGGCGGGCCGACCCATGGCTTGAAGCTGTAGCCGAAGGTGTGCAGGTCGCTGTCGGAGCGGATGCCGGGATAACGATGCGTCAGCCAGGTGCCCCCGAAGCTTTCCTGCGTCTCGAGCACGACGTAGCTCAGCTCGGGTAGCTGCTTCGTCAGCTGATAGGCGCTACCGACGCCGGAGATGCCCGCGCCGACGATCAACACGTCGAAGTGCTCAACCGGTGCGCCCTTGGGCACGCTGCGGAATGCCGCGGTATTCATATGGTCTCGTCCTCCCGATATTGCTTTGACTTCTCGCACACCTTCGCCGCGTTGCAAACTCATGCCCCTCCCGCAAATTTCGGGAGGCTTTTCATCCGCACTCTCAATGAGTTCATTTGCTCGCCGGAATACCCAGGCGCAAGCTTTAGCCGGGGCGAGAGGGAGTATCCTTACATGTTCGACCGTCGAGCCATTCTTGCCACGTTCCTCGGCGCCTCGACCCTGCCGCTGATCGGCCGTGATCCCGCCGATGCCCAGGACGCGCCGCGCCTCGACCTCACACCCGCCTGCGACGGCCATGCGCAAGCAACAGCCGCGCAGACCGAGGGCCCCTACTTCAAGCCGAATACGCCGCTAAGGCGCGACCTTTCCACCGATCGGCCGAAGGCCGAGCGGATGATCCTCGCAGGCCTGGTGCTTGGCACAAATTGCCAGCCGGTTCCAAAGGCCCAGATCGAGATCTGGCAGGCGGATGAGACCGGCGCCTACGACAATGCCGGCTTCACGCTCCGCGGCCATCAACTCTCGGACGATCGCGGCCGCTGGTGGTTCTCGACCATCGTGCCCGCCGCCTACCCCGGCCGCACCCGACACATTCACGTCAAGGTGCAACGGCCCGGCGCGCGCGTGCTGACGACACAGCTCTATTTTCCCGGCGAGCCGCTCAACCGCCGCGACGGGCTGTTCGACCAGCGGCTGTTGATGCGCATCACCGAAGCCGCAGACGGGAAGTTCGCGCGGTTTGATTTCGTCGTCTAGGCGCCGAGATCGATCAAGGCGATGCCGAGCTCCGGTCGCTTGCGGCGGCGGAGGTCGGCTTCGGTCTCGGTGATGACGGCTTCAAGCGTCGGGCGCACCTTGCCTTCGATGAGGTGGCCGCCGCGGGTGGAGCCGTCTGCGAGGCCGAGCACAATGTGTACATGCAAGCTCGCCTTGCCATCGTCGCCGACGGCGACATCACCGAGCGCCGAGAGCACCTCGCACTGCTCGTCGACGGCAATCTTCTTGTAGGTCTTGGTGTTGAAATCGAACCAGCCGACCACCGCACGCTCGAAGGCGCCGATCGCCGAGAGTGATGCGCCGCCGATGCCGATCTCGTTGGCGTAGCGCGTCAACGCAGAGAATGCCTCTGCGCCGCTGTCCAGCACCACGACATGAGTCTTCCCGGACGATCTCGATACGATTTTAGCTTTCATGGGAACGCGCCTCCATCGCGGGATTAGAGTCTCTCTTTGGGCATGATCTAATCCGAAAACCGGCGTCCACTTTTCGGGATCATGCCGTAACGGTTCTGCGCGGCTGATGTTCCTTTGCGGCAATGGACAAATGAGGCCACTCCGGCACAATGCGGAAAACACAGCGTTTTCAACGGGAGGATCAGCGATGGCCGAGAGCGAAACGTATGCCAGGGGCGCAGCGATGCGGCGGGAGCTTTATGGCGAAGCGGCGGCCGACCGCACTGCCCGCGATACCTACACCGATCCGATGATGAAGAAGTTTCTCGACGTCGCGACCGAGAACGTGTTCGGCGCGCTGTGGACGCGGCCCGGGCTCGACCTCAAGACGCGGACGATGGTCTGCGTCGTGTCCGATGTATCGACCGGTCGCGAGCCCGAACTCGCAATTCATCTGCGCTTCGCGTTGCGCCAGGGCTGGACCGAGGAGGAATTGAGCGAAGCGATGCTGCACCTCTCCGGCTACATCGGCCTGCCCCTGGTGCGCGGCGCGATGCTGGTGGCGAAGCGCGTGTTCGCGGAGATCCGTGCGGAGAAGTCCTAGTGGTTACGGCGCCAGCGGCGCTACCAGCGCGTAGGTGATCAACGTCGAGAGCACGAGGCCGATCACGCCGGCGCCGAGCACACGCCACGCGCCGCCGGCCTCCTGCAGCATGGAGAGCCGCGTCGTGATGCCGAGCGCCACCATCACCATCAGGAACAGGAACTGGTCGAATGCCAGGATGGCGTCGCGCGCCGGTGCGGGCAGCGAGATCGACGAGTTCAGCAGCATGACGAAGACGAAGGCGACGATGAACCACGGGAACGGCACCGGCACCGATTTCGAGTCCTCATCGCTGCGCCGGCGCATGACGGCGAGTATCATCAGCAGCGGCACCAGCATCAGCACCTTGCTGAGCTTGATCTGCGTCGCCGTCTCCAGCGCCGCCTCGGACACAGCGATCGCCGCACCATAAACCTGCGCCAGCTCATAGATGCTGGCGCCGACGAACACGCCGTAGAAGCGATCGTCCAGAGCCGGAAGCCAGCCCTGCGTGAAGGCGACCGGATAGATCAGCAGTGCCACCGTACCGGCGATGGTGATGAGCGATACGGCAATGCTCGCGAACTGGTCGCGGGCGCGCGTGGCGGCCGCCACCGCAAGGATCGCCGCCGCGCCGCAGATCGCGGTACCCACAGCAATGAGCAGAGCCAATTCCTTGTCCAGCTTGAGGACGTGCAGCGCCAGCCAGTTCAGGATGACCAGCACCGCGACGAGCTCGACGCCGGCGACGATCAGCGGGGCGAGGCCCAGATTGGACAGCAGCCCGACGCTGATGCGGAAGCCGACCAGCACCACCGCCAGCCGCAGCAGGTAGCGCTTGGTGAAATCCAGACCCGGCTTGAACCTGTCGGGGCATTGAAAGGTGTTGCCGAGCAGCAACCCGAACATCATGGCGACCAGCACCGGATTGCGCGACAGCGGCTCGCCGAGACCGGCGGCAATCCGGCCGGCGACCAGCGCCAGAACGGCAGCGAGAGCAATGCCGGGGAAAAGGGAGATGACCGTTTTCGTGGCCGTTTGCCGGGCCAGCTCGGCGCCGGCTGGCAGGCGATCGCGGAGCGTATCCAGCATCGCCATCACAAACCCTTGCCGCCGATCATCAACGTCCCCTCGGTTACCGGGAGGATATTATCACCCGCAAATGACGTCTGGCGGAAGAAATTTGTGCTTCCACACCGAATAGCTGGCATGAATCTGCTGTGCCGGCACCCGGCCCTGCCCTAATACAGCTCCATCAGCCGGGCGTTGTCCTTCAGCTCGCCCGGCAGGGCCTCGAGGATGATGGCCCCGGCCTTCATGACGACGACGCGGTCGGAGACTTTCAGCGCCTCGCGCACATTCTGCTCGATCAACAGGATGCTCATGCCGCGGCTTTGCTGCAGCTCGCGGATCGGGCGCATCAGGTCCTGGAACAGTTTTGGTGCAAGGCCGATGGACGGCTCGTCCATCAACAGGCAACGCGGCTGGGCGAGGATGGCGCGGCCGATCGAGACCATCTGCTGCTGGCCGCCGGAGAGAAGGCCCGCGCGCTTGGTGTAGAAATCGCGCACCGGCGGCAGCACCGACATCACCCACTCGACGCGCTCGGCGTACTGAGCAGACGGCACACCGGCGGACCACATGCCAAGCGCAAAATTCTCCTTCACCGTCAGCCCGGGAAAGATGCCGCGTCCTTCCGGCACCATGGCGATACCATGCGAGGCGAGCACGCGCGGGGCGTGATGGCCGAGCCGCACACCGTCGACCAGCACGCTGCCGCGTTCGGGCGCAACCAGCCCGAACAGTGCGCGCATCAAGGTGCTCTTGCCCGCGCCGTTGTGGCCAATCACGCAAAGCACTTCATTCGGCTTCAGCTCGATGCCGACGTCGACCAGCACCGGCTTGCCACCGTAGCCGGCGCTCAGGTTTTCCGCTTTCAGCACTGCCGCCGCGCTCATGCCGCCCGCTCGCCAAAATAGATCGCCGCCAGCGCCGGATCCGAAAGGATGGTTTTCGGATCACCCTCCGCCAGCAGCTTGCCCTGGTCGAGGAAGGCGATGCGGTCGGAGATGCCCTGCACGATGTCGAGGTTGTGCTCGATGATGCAAATGGTGACGCCGCCGGTGACCGCCTTGCGCAGCAGCGACAGGAAGCGCTCGTAGGAGCCCGGATCGAGGCCGGACGCCGGCTCGTCGAGCAGCCACAGCCGCGCGCCGGACGCCATCACCCGCGCAAGGCTCAGGAACTTGCGCTCGGCAAACGCCAGATCGATCGCGCGGGAATGACGCTTGTCCTTCAGGCCGGTCGCCTCGAGCACCCGCTCGATGCCTTCGCGGCGCGATTTGCCCCCCGCCACCCCGCCCGGCTGCCACAGCCACGAGCCGCGTTCAGTGACGGTCGCGACATTCTCCTGCACGGTCATGTGCGTGAACAGCTTCAGATCCTGAAAGGTGCGGCCGATGCCAAGGCGCGCGATCTTCCACTCCGGCAGCCCGATGATGGATTGGCCGAGCCAGATCACCTCGCCCTGGTCCGCCACCAGCTGGCCGGTGATCAGATTGAACAGCGTGGTCTTGCCGGCGCCGTTCGGTCCGACCAGCGTCGTGACGATGCCCGCACGCAACGCCAGCGTCACGTTGTCGACGGCCTTCAAGCCGCCGAACGTTTTCGACGCGCCGGTTACCTGCAGCAGGATGTCTTGCGGCTCGCTCATGCTTCGACCTTCGGCTTTTCCTGAAAGCCCCAGAGACCACCCGGACGGAAGATCATCAGCAGCACCATCGCGAGTCCGTAGATTATCTGCTGGATCGAGCCGATCTCCGTGGGCGGCAGATACGGAATGTAGCTCAACCCCGCCGGCAGCAGCAGGATCAGCACCGTACCGATCACGGGACCGAACAGCGTAGCGGTGCCGCCGATGATCACCATCGCCATCAGCTGGATCGAGGTTTCGAGCACGAAGCTCTCGACATTGATGAAGCTCAGATAAAACGCATAGAGCGAGCCCGCGATCGCGGCCAGCGCCGACGACAGCACGACCGCGGTGGTCTTGATCACCGCGACGTTCTTGCCGAACGCGGAGGCGGCTACCTCATCGTCGCGGATCGCCTTCAGGCTGCGGCCAAAGCTGGAGCGCACCAGTGCGCGGATGATCAGGATGATTGCGACCAGACAGATCAGCGACAGGATCAGGTAGTGCTCGGGCTCGCTCAGCTTGAAGCCGAAGAAGCTGGCGGCTGGGATGTTGGTGAGACCACCGATGCCGCCGGTGACCGACTTCCATTCGGTGAACACGGTGATCGCCAGCATCTGCAGGCCGAGGGAAGCTGCCACGAAATACTCGCCGCGCACGCGCAACGCGGGCAGCGCCAGTGCCAGCGAGATCACTGCCGACAGCAGCATGCCGAAGGCAGTCGCGCTGAGGAAGCCGACGCCGAGCTTCATCGCGGCGAAGGTCGCGGCATAGGCGCCGACGCCGAAGAACAGCGCGTGCGCCATCGAGAAGATGCCGGCATAGCCGAGAATGAAATTCAGCGTGACGGCGAGGATGGCATTGATCGAGATCAGTACCAGCAGGTTGACGACGTAAGCCCACATGGTTGCGGCCTCACTTCGCCGCGTGCGGCCGGCCGAAGAAGCCGGCGGGCCGGAAGATGATGAACAGGAACAGCACCACGAACGTCACCGCTTCACTCCATTGCGGGTCGAGCCGCCACAGCGCCAGGTTTTCCGCGAGCCCCAGCAGGAAGCCGCCACAGGCGGCGCCGCGCAGCGAACCGATGCCGCCGACGATGGTCGCGGCAAGACTGATCAGCATGACGTGCGCGCCCATCGACGGGTTCAGGCCCGCGGTCATGGCGGTGAGGATCGCACTCGGCACGACGATGGCCGAGCCGATGCCGAAGGCGTATTGCGCGACGCGTCCCGGATCGAGCCCGAACACCCGGATCAGGTCCGGATTCTCCGACAGCGCACGCATCGCCATGCCGGTGTGGGTGCGCGAGAGGTAGAACGAGAGCGCGACGAACACGACCAGCGCCGCCAGCATCGAGATCCACGCCACCGGCGCGACGAAGAGTCCGGGCAGCACTTCCACCGATCGGCTGAGGCTGGTCGTCACCGACGCGAAGCCGCGGCCGAAGATCGTGCCGATCAGGTTCTGGACGATGATCTGCACGCCGAAGGCGGCGATGAAGACCGTGAAGAACGCGCCTTCATGCCGCTGGATCGGCCGGTAGACGAACCGCTCCATGGCAAGTCCGAAGACCACGGCCGCGACCACCGCCGCCAGCACGGCCAGCGGCCAGCCGACCTGCAGCACCGAGAAAATCCACCAGAATAGATAGGCCGCGATCGTGAAGGCCGCGCCATGGGCGACGTGAAACACCTTTGTGGCGCCGAAGATCAGCGAGAAGCCGACCGCCGTCAGCGCGTAGATCGCACCGAGCTGCAGGCCGTTGATGAGGAGCTGGAGGAGCAGCACGGGATGGCGGAGCCTTTGACTAGTGCGAGACGTCGTCCCCGCGAAGGCGGGGACCCAGTATCCCAGAGCGTTGGCAATCTATCGCAGATGCTGCGGCGTACTGGATGCCCGCCTGCGCGGGCATGACGGTAGTAGGTGGGACTAAAGCCATCGCGCGTCTCGCGCTACTTCGCCATCGTCCCTGCCTTGACCATCTTGCCGGCGGCGCCGTCGACTTCGTTGATCTGGATCGGCATCGACACCGAGCCGTTGGGGAGGAATTCCATCTTGCCGCCGACGAGATCGAAGGTGCCGCTCGCCTTGCGCTGCTTCAGCAGGTTCTCACCCGTGATCGGCTGGTTGGTCTTTTCCAGCTCCTGCGCAAGCTTCACGAACACCATCACCGCGTTGTAATAGTTCGCGACATAGGCGTTCGGCTCCTTGCCGGTCTTGGCCTTCCAGTCCTTGGCGACGCGCTCGCTTACGCCCTTGGCCGACCAGTCCACCGACTGGGTCGGAAACAGCGCTCCCTTGGCTTCCGGCAGTGCCGTCACCGTGGGCGACGAGAACGCCGAATAGCTGGCGAGCTGCTGGCTGACGCCGTTGTCGCGGAGCTGCTTGACGATCTGTGCCTGCTGCGCGCCGAACGACGCGATGAAGACGAGATCGGGGCTGGACTCGCGGACCTTTGCAGCGATCGAGGTGAACTGCTGCGCATTGCGCGGGATTTGCAGCTGCGCGACCATCTGCCCCCCGGCCTTCGGCACGTTCTCGGCGAGCTCCTTGTTGATCGCCTCGCCTGCCGGATCGTCCACATAGATCAGCGCGATCTTCTTCAGGCCGCGCTCGTGCACCAGATAGGGCGCCATCACGCGAATTTCGAGATTGACCAGCGGGATCACGTTCCAGAAATAGTCGCCGAGCTCGGCCAGATCCGGCCCGATGCCGCCGCCGTTGACGCTGACGACCTTCGCCTTGTCGCCGACCGGCGCGATCGCTTTCGAAACGCCGGTGAAGGCGGACAGCACGAACGGCACCTTCTCGACGCTGACCAGCTTGTTCATCGCCACCAGGCCCTGCTGCGGCGTCGCCTGGCTGTCCTCGAACTGGATCACCAGCTTCTTCGACAGCATCTTGTCGGCGTTGGCATGCTCGACCGCGAGATTGGCCGCGCCGCCGAACAATTCTCCGTACTCGGCATTCGGTCCGCTCATGGGCAGGTCAGCGCCGATCTTGATGACGTCCTGCGCGTGGGCTGAGGATAAGACCGCGAGGCTCGCGGCAACGGTGAGAGAGCGAACCAGGCGCATACGTTTTCTCCCGATATTCATTATGCTTGTTGTTGAGCCGTCGCTTGCCGCGAATGAAGCATAGCGGTTCCGAACAGGCAAGCGGTGCGCAGGCAGCCCGCCGTGTCATCCAATTGGAGGATGTCGAAGTCCGGCATACAGCTTAGCACTGAAGTCATGACCCATTTTGCCCACCGTGCAATCATCGCAGGCGCGGTCGCAGGTCTGCTCGCGGGCGTGGTTGCGGACAAGGCGGTCGCCCAGGATTCTTCGCCCATTGCCGCATCAGCGGAGGTCTGGGTCTGCACCGACGCGACACACGAGCCGGGCCGGTTTCCGCTTGAACTATCGCTGAAGGACGGCGTCCTGAGCGAGCAACCGCTCGGCGTCCCGCGCTATCGCCTCCTGGCCAACACCCGCTACGCGATCATCGGCGAGGATCATCACGGCGATTTCGATCCGGTGCTGGGCATGGTCAGCGTTTTTGTGTCGACCGTGGTGATCGACCGGACGACGGGGCGATTTACCAGCACGACGTCGGTGACCGACGCAGCACCGCAGTATCGGACGGGACGGTGCAGGCGCTTTGAAGACTTGGCGCGTGCCGCGAGCGACGGCGTGCTGGCAACGCGGTGACATAGCTCGTAGCCCGCATGAGCGTAGCGATATGCGGGGCTGAGCCCGTAGCGAGAATCCCGGATGTCGCTTCGGGCTACGACCGCAACCCCGGAGCCTCCTGCCCCGTACGCTCCACATACTCCGTATATCCGCCGCCGTATTTGTGGATGCCGTCGGGGGTCAGCTCCAGAACGCGGTTGGAGAGGGCTGCCAGGAAATGCCGGTCGTGGGAGACGAACAGCATGGTGCCTTCGTACTCGGTGAGGGCTGCGATCAGCATCTCTTTCGTCGCCATGTCGAGATGGTTGGTCGGCTCGTCGAGCACCAGGAAGTTCGGCGGATCGTAGAGCATTTTTGCCATCACGAGACGCGCCTTCTCGCCGCCGGAGAGCACGCGGCAGCGCTTTTCAACATCGTCGCCGGAGAAGCCGAAACAGCCGGCGAGCGCGCGCAGCGCGCCCTGCCCGGCTTGCGGAAACGTGTGGTCCAACTCCTCGAACACGGTACGCTCGCCGTCGAGCAGGTCCATGGCATGCTGGGCGAAGTAGCCCATCTTGACGCTGCCGCCGAGCGCCACCGTGCCGTCGTCCGGCTCGGCCGCGCCTGCAATCAGCTTCAGCAGCGTGGACTTGCCCGCCCCGTTGATGCCCATGATGCACCAGCGCTCCCGGCGGCGGACAGAGAAGTCGAGCCCGTCATAGATGCGCTTGCTGCCGTAGCCTTTATATACGTTCTTCAGGTTGACCACGTCCTCGCCGGAGCGCGGCGCCGGCTGAAACTCGAACATCACGGTCTGGCGCCGGCGCGGCGGCTCGACGCGCTCGATCTTCTCCAGCTTCTTCACCCGGCTCTGCACCTGCGCCGCATGCGACGCCCGCGCCTTGAAGCGCTCGATGAACTTGATCTCCTTCGCAAGCATCGCCTGCTGGCGCTCGAACTGCGCCTGCTGCTGCTTCTCGTTCAGCGCGCGCTGGCCTTCATAGAATTCGTAGTTGCCCGAATAGGTCGTTAGCGTGCCGCCGTCGATCTCGACCACTTTGGTGACGATTCGGTTCATGAACTCGCGGTCGTGCGAGGTCATCAACAGCGCGCCCTCGAAGCCTTTCAGGAACTGCTCCAGCCAGATCAGGCTCTCCAGATCGAGATGGTTGCTCGGCTCGTCGAGCAGCATGACGTCCGGGCGCATCAGCAGGATGCGCCCCAGTGCGACACGCATCTTCCAGCCGCCGGAGAGCGCGCCGACGTCGCCGTCCATCATCTCCTGGCTGAAGCCGAGACCTGAGAGCACCTCGCGCCCCCGCGCTTCGAATGCGTAGCCGTCCAGTTCCTCGAAGCGAGCCTGCACCTCGCCGTAGCGTTCGAGGATCTCGTCCATCTCGTCCGCGCGGTCCGGATCGACCATGGCCGCCTCGAGCTCTTTCAGCTCGGTCGCGACGCTGCTGACCGGACCCGCACCGTCCATCACCTCGGCCACGGAGCTCTTGCCCGACATCTCGCCGACGTCCTGGCTGAAATAGCCGATGGTCAGGCCGCGATCGACCGACACCTGCCCCTCGTCCGGCTGGTCTTCACCTTTGATCATCCGGAACAGCGTGGTTTTGCCGGCCCCGTTCGGCCCGACGAGCCCCGCCTTCTCGCCGCGCAGGAGCGTGGCGGAGGCTTCGATGAACAGGATCTGGTGGCCGAGCTGTTTCGAGATGTTGTCGAGACGGATCATTTTTGCGCGCGATTATAAGGATGTTGCGCGGCGTTTAAGCCATGTTGCGCTGCAATGGAAGGGCGGAGGTCACCGGCCTCTCAGGTGAAAAGGGCAAAGCAAAGAGCCCGCCGGGTTCCGGCGGGCTCTCCTTGTGTCGGCAGACCTCAGCGCATGAAGGGACGCGGCATCGACGACTCGCGGTGCATCGGCCGCATGAACCCCGGACCTTGCTGCGGCGCCGGGCGGACGAAGAAGCCCGGACGACCGGCGCCACTACCCATGAAGGGTCCCTGCGGCTGGACGGTGGTGTAGTCGCCCATCACGCAGCGGAAGGCGTTCGGGCCGGTCTGCACCTTCACCGTCCGCGGACCGCAGAAGCAGACCGTGCCGGTATTGACGCCGCCGATGCAGCTGATCGTAGGCGGAGTGTTGCCCGTTTGCGCGGTCAGGCGTGCCGGCGGCGTCACCTGGGCATTCGGCTTCAGCGGCTTCCTGGACGAACGGTCGGTGTTCGGCCGCGGCGCATCGGCAAGCCCGCCGCCACCCACACTCGTGCAGTGGAGGACGATGTCCTTCCAGCCGGTCGACTGACCGATCGCATTGGTCTTGTCTTCGGCCATCGCCTGGACGGAGGTCGTCTTCGTCACCTCGACCCACTCGTCGTACTCGGCCTTGAACTTGCCTGCACCATCGTGGCTCGCCCAGGCTTCAATGAACTTCGATGCCATCGGCGCATCGCCCACCTTGGTCCATAGCTTGAACTTGACCGGGCCGGCGCGGCTGGTGTCGAGCCGCACGAGAAGACGCGCCTTCTTGCAGACGGTCGCCGGGTTCGGCTGGCTGGTGACGTTGACATAGGTCGACAGGAACAGGTCGATCGCACGAGTTGCCAGGGGCTCCGGCGGTCTCTCTTCGGCCTTGGGGCGTGCCTTGCAGACCACCTTGGCGTGAAAGGCCGCCTGTCGCGTGACCTCACCGCCGTTGTAGTGAGGCTCGAGGTCTGGGTTCTGGACCTCGGACGGCGGCGGCGGGAGGACACTCTTGCGCGTGTTCACCGAGAACGACACCGTCATGCCCTTGTTGAACGAATGCTCCTTGGTGGCGCCGTCCGGCTGCAGCTGCGTGTTGCACAAGCTCAGGATCTGGTCGCCATAGGGGACGATCGCGATGCCGGGACCCGACACCGGGATTTTGGATGTGTGGAAGGAGATCGACTGTTCCTTGTCGTAGTCCCGGGTGTGCGGCGCGTCGTGGAACAACAGCGGATAGCCGTTGCTGCATTGAAGGTTTTCGCATTGGCCGAGAAAGACGCCGACCTGCTCGACATAGCCGGACCCGGCCGTGTCGACCTTCATATGGGCGGAGAACACGACGCTACCCGGCTCGATGGTGTCCCACTTCTTGTCGTCGCTGGAGGTGACATTGATGGTCGACGGAAAAATGGGTGAGGACACGTCGAAGGCGATTTCATTGATCTTCGCATTTTCTTCGGCCGCGGCGCCGGTGTGAAGCGCGCCCGAAAGCAGCGTTACGGCGGCGGCCCCCGCCATGAAGGTACGCATGAGATAGTGTCTTGCCTGCCTGGTTCTGGTCTGAGCCATGATTTTCTCCCGATCAGCTCGAAACAGCGGGACGCCATCGCCCCGCTTCTGCCTTTGGGACGGCGCCGCAAACGCGCTGGTTCGCGCACGGCGCCAAAAGTTTTCGTGATTACAATGACTTAGGCTGTCAGCGCACAGCCTGTGCACTGCCAGCCTAGTTCGGGGTGCGATTGAACTTGGTCGCCGCGCGCCTGACTAATGTTGGTGGCGACGCCTGTCCGAGGCGGGGCCAAACTCGCTTCGTCGCCGGAACCGTTGATGGACGCTGAACGCAATGCGATCGACCTGACCGCTGGATGCGGCGTACCGCGGCTGCTTCCCGCGGACGCCGCGCGCGACGGGTTCATGCGTCAGAACATGCGGCTTGATGTGACCGCCAGTTCGTCTGCGGCGAAACAGTTCGCGATTGTGGTGCGCAATTTTGGGCGCGTGCGCATGGCCGACATCGATCCGGCGGCCGCGCGCTTTACGCGCGCGCGGCGACATCTCGCCGACGGCAGAGACATCATATCGCTGGTGATCAGCAGGGGTGGTCGTTTCAGCCTCGACGGCCTTGGAGAGGCACGCTGCGTTTCGCCCGGCGCCGTCGCGCTCGAGAGCCGGTGCGAGAGCGTGTTTCATTCGCCCGACGAGACGCGCGTCTGGACCATCTGCATGGACCGCGCGCCGCTCGAACCGTTGCTCTGCGATATGCGAGGCCCGGTGCAACGATGCATTCCGGCAGAGACGCCGGCGCTACGCCTGCTGGCGAGCTATCTGACGACGCTGTCTTCGTTCGAAGGTGCTTGCGACCCGCTCGTCGGCGGACACATTCGCGACCTCTCGCTCTATACTCTCGGAGTTTCTCGCGATGCGAAGGTCCACCTGCGGGAGCGCAGCGTTCTGCAGGTTCGACTTCATGTCGCACTCGAGCGCCTCAAGCTCGCATCCGCGGAGGCGGGACTCGATCCCGCGCAGTTTGCGGCCCAGCTGAACATCTCGGCGCGCTACCTGCATCGCATGCTCGAGCCGACGGGGCGGACATTCTCCGAGCACCTGATCAAGTGCAGGCTCGAACGCGCGGCCGCCATGCTGAGCGATCCGAACTCCGCGCACCTGCGCATCGGCGATATCGCAAGCCGCGTCGGCTTTGCCGACATCTCGCATTTCAATCGCAGCTTCCGCCGCGCCTACGGCGAGACGCCGCGAAGCCTGCGCAACGCAGCCACGGCCGGATAACCGGCGCGGCCGCGAGCGTCCGGCAGTCACGCCTCGCGCTTTAACGTCGGGCTGAACACAAAGAGGCTGAGGATCTCGAAGAGGATCTGCGCTCCGGCATGCGCAGTATTGGCCGTCGCGTCATACTGCGGCGCCACTTCGACCACATCGCCACCCACCACATCGAGGCCCTTCAGGCCGCGGATCAGCGCCAGCGCCTCGCGCGTCGTCAGGCCGCCCACCTCCGGCGTGCCGGTCCCGGGCGCAAACGCCGGATCGAGGCCGTCAATATCGAACGAGACATAGACGGGCCCGTCGCCGACGACCTCCCTCGCCATCTCGACGATCCGCGCAATGCCAAGCCGTTCGATGTCGCAGGCTTCGACGACCGTCATGCCGGAGTCTGTCGAGAACTCCCACAGGTAGCCGGAGGAGCCCCGAATGCCGATCTGGATCGTCCGTTTGGGATCGAGCACCCCGTCGAGCACGGCAAGGCGGAACGGACCACCGTGGTGAAACTTCGAGCCGTCGTAAGGTCCGCCGGTGTCGCAATGGGCATCGATATGCACCATCCCGACCGGCCGCTTGCGGCCGACCGCCTTCAGGATCGAGGAGCTGATGGAGTGATCGCCACCGACCGACAACGGCAGCACGCCGGCATCGACGATCTTGCCGAACCACGTCTCGATGTCCGCATGCGCGGTATCCAGGCTGAAGCGGCTGCGCAACGGAACATCGCCGACGTCGGCCACGCGCAGGTCGGCAACCGGCGTACAGCGCAGTGCATCGTTGTAGGGACCTATCCGCTCGATCGCGCGGAGCGCACGGGGCCCGAAGCGCGCGCCGCTGCGGTTGGTGACGCCGAGATCCATGGGAACGCCGACGAGCGCGACCTGCAAGTCGCCGAAATCCGGCGCCACCGGGCTGATCTCGCGATAGGGCAACGACAGAAAGGTGGGAAGGCCGGAGTAAGGCGGGCGGCGCGTGCCCGACGCATTGAAAAAGCGCTCGGCGACCTTGCGAAATTCCGGGTCGAATACATCGCCGCCATGCGCGTTCGCGTATTTTTCGCGCAGCCGCTTCAGCTCATTCGCGTCCATGATTTCACCCGCTTGCGCACGAACGTAGGTTCCGCTTCCAGTTCCTGAAGAAAACGCCGATCAGGCCGCCAAGCAGCTCGAACTCAAAATGGACTGCTTTCGGGCCCGGCTCAAGCGACGAGGGCCCTTCCTTCGGGCCTCGCAGGCTGGCGCCAGGCAAAGGAGTTGGAACCAAAACATTTGCCAAAAACCGACATGCGTTTCGTGCACGAGGCGTCGGATGAGCGGCGCCGAATCGCCGATAATGCAAACCGGAAATGAAGCGAACCTCGCGACAAGGGAGGGAAGCATGCGTTTCTTTTTGAGCATTCTGGCTGGTGTCCTGGTCCTCTACGTCGCCGACGCTGCCTTCGCATCCGGGAAATATTCAAAAGGCGTCGCGGCCATGGGAAAATCGATGGCGATGCATTTCGGACTTTCGATGCGGCGTTGAAGCGGATTTAAAAAAAGTCCGCTGCGTCTGCCTCAATCGTTGGCGCACCCGCTCTCTGCCAAACCACGCGGCAGCCGCGGGTGCTGTAGCGCGCTGAGACGAATGGCCTCACCAGCAAAGAAAATAGTAGCGGGGAAAACTCGGCCGCGCATATGATCGATGGATCACCGTCCCACCCAAGGCACATCGGTGACTGAGAGATAGTAACGCTCCCGCCCCGCATCACAGGGGACTAGCGATGCGTCGTTCGCAAGATGCCCTTCCCTCCGCCGCGTATCAAACCGCCGACGAGCTCAGCGAGCTCATTCGCCAGCGCGAGCAGGCGATCGAGCTCCTCCCCGAGGGCCAGGTGAAACAGCGCGTCGCAAGCGACCTCGCACGCCTGCGCAGTTATGCGGCCGAATGGCACAACGTGACGCACGAGACGCTGCAGTAGGAAGCGCGGTCCCGGCTCGCGCTTCGCTTGGCCGGGACCACATTGGATTCCCTACGCGTTCACCGCTTCGCGTTGGCGAATGTTGTAGCGGTGAGCCGGGACGGCGCTCGACAGTCGGTTGGACATGTCGCGACGCGTGGCCTCGTAGCGATCCCACTCGGCCTGATCCGGAAGCGAGGGAATGGTCACGGTCTCGCCGAGGTCGAGGCCCGCGAGCGCTGCGTCGACCATATCCTCCGCCGACATGACGATCTGCGCGGGCAATTGATGGACCGGCAACCCGGCGATGTCCCAGAACTCGGTCGCCGTCGCGCCCGGCAACACCGCCTGAACGCGTACGCCCTTGTCGGCGAGCTCGTGCTTGAGCGACTGCGTCAGCGCCAGCACGAATGCCTTCGAGCCGCCGTAGACGCCGTTGAGTGTTTCGGGCGAGATCGCCACAACCGACGCGATGTTGATGATCGTGCCGTGACCGCGCGCGACGAAGCCAGGCACCGCCGCGTAGGTGAGACGGGCCAGCGCCGTGACGTTCAGGCTGATCATGTCTTCCATCTTGTCGACGTCCGACCCCAGCAGCGGCCCTGTGGCGCCGACACCGGCATTGTTGACGAGCAGCGAGATATCGACGTTCGAGCGAAGCACGTCTTCGATACGATTGAGCCTGCCCGATCGCTGAGGTCGGCCGAGATCGTCTCCACAGCCCGACCGGTTTCGTTGACGATCCGCCGGGCCTGGGCCGCAAGCCTCTGACTGTTGCGCGCGACAAGAATGAGGTCGTAGCCGCGCCGCGCGAGGCGATTGGCATAAACCGCGCCAATTCCGGTCGAAGCGCCGGTGATGAGGGCGATTCCCTTGGTTTCGACGGCAGTCATGGGCGTTGCTCCTTTGATGGCTTGAGCCGTGATCGGCTGCGCGACACCTACGCCCTTCCGAAAACGACGCATATCTGGCAAAGTCGGGAAGCATCCTTCCAAAAAATGGAATACGAACCATGGATCGCCTGGAAGCCATGTCGATCGTGCTGGCGGTGGCCGAGGCCGGCAGCCTTTCCGCCGCTGCGCGTCAGCGCAAAGCGCCGCTCGCAACGATCAGCCGCAAGGTATCGGAGCTCGAGGCGCACCTGCGGACCAAGCTGTTCAACCGTTCGAGCCGCGCGCTGGTGCTGACGGATGCCGGCAGCTCCTTCGTCGCCGCATCCAAGCGGATCCTGGCCGACGTCGCCGAAGCCGAGCGCGCCGCTTCCGGCGAATACAACGCGCCGCGCGGCGAGCTGAACATCACCGCGCCGGTCGGCCTCGGCCGCATCCACCTCATCCCGGTCCTTGCGGACTTCCTGAAGGCGTATCCAGACGTCGACGTTCACCTCTCGCTGCATGACAAAGTGGCGGATCTGCTCGAGGAGCATGAGGACGTGGCGCTGCGCATCGGCCTGCTCGCCGACTCGAGCCTGATCGCGGTTCGCGTCGGCGAAGTTCGTCGCGTCGCCTGCGCAAGTCCGGACTACCTGAAGAAGTACGGCACGCCGAAGACCCCGGACGACCTGGTGAGGCATGATTGCGTCAGCTACACGGGCTTGCTCACCCCGAGCGCGTGGACGTTCGCGCGCGAAAAAGTCGAGCATGTCGTCCCGGTGCGCTCCAGGCTTGTGGTCAGCAGTGCCGAGTCCGCCTGCGACGCCGCGCGGGCGGCGGTCGGAGTCACGGTCGCCTTCTCCCACCACGTTGCTGAATCCGTGAAGCAAGGGACACTGACGCCGTTTCTGCACGAGTACCAGCCCGCGGCGCTGCCGGTCAGTCTCGTCTATGCATCAAACCGCTTCATGCCGATCAAGCTGCGCGCCTTTCTGGATTTCGCCGCGCCCCGACTGAAGAGCCGCCTCGCCGACCTGCTCGACACGTTTCCGCCCTCGGATCAAAAGCGCGGCCGGCGCAAGCATGCTTCCGTTAACCATGCCTGAGCCTGTTGCCGCGAGGACCGAACGCTTAACAGGAGCGTAACGCTTTTGCGCAAAAGATAATTGATCAGCATCAGATCTATATCGCAGCAAGAAATGCGCGCGACACCCCTGCGAGAGGGATCGCATGAGAGTGCTTCTTGTTAGTACTCTGGCCGCAACCTTGGTCGGCTGCAGTTGCTTTGTAACGCAACAGGCAGAGATGAGTGAGTGCAGGCAAACAGATGGCGCCCGCTGTTTTGACACGACTGCCGGCGTGCCGATCGAACTAAAGCCATTGCCAATCAAGGCCTCTTTCCCGAAAAAGGACGTGAAGTCCACGCTTACGAAGAAGGATAGTCCTTCGTCTGCCAAGACCGGCGACAAGGTCGTCCTTGCGAAGGCAAGACCCGCGGCTGCAGCCAGGGTCGAGGATCCCCCGACCAATCAACCCGCTGAGGCCTCCGATCCCGTGATAGCAAGCGCGAAGACCGCGATTGCTGCGAAGATGGAAAATCCGGAGTCTGCCGAGTTTCGAGACATGAAGCGGGCCAGGCGGAAGAACACCCTCGGGCAACCCATCGACACCATTTGCGGCTACGTCAAAGGAAAGAGTGCGTCAGGCGAGGACACCGGCGAAAGGCCGTTCCTCTATCTCGTGAAGGAAGGCGACGCGTACGTCGTCAATGGCAGCGCCGATTCAGTGGCGGCGACCGTGTATCGCAACATTTGCAAAGAGACTGAAGTTCGCCGGGAATGATTTCGGCCGCAAATAGCGCTGCAGCGCGAGAGCGCAGTGCGAAACGCCGCCGTTACGTCAGCCGTGCTGTCTCCATTTGCGCCGCATACCGCGACATGGCTAGCCAACTCTCTTCGCGGCACCTGGAACCGCCGGGAACTTTCGCCTGTGATCCGCGTTTCGCACGACAGGCCGAAAGCTGCTCAGGTCTCCGTACGCGCGCCGCCGAAGCGCCAGGAGTCATGCGGACCAGCGTACGTTCCGTCGAGGGAAGGAGCTTCCCATGATGGATCGCGTCGCCAACGTCAACAATCGGCTGCTAGCCATGTTGCCGGAGGAAGACCTTGGGTTGCTCGCTCCCCACTTCCAGACGGTAGCGCTCAAGCAGGACGCCGTGGTGATGCAGTCCGGAGGCCGTATCGAGCACGTCTACTTTCCACACAGCGGGACGGTCTCCTTCATGGTCGACATGCCGAACGGACAGACTGTCGCGTGTGCGATCGTCGGGCGCGAAGCAGCTCTGGGCGGCCTGTCGGTGTTGGGACCATCGCGCTCGACTACGACGGCAGTCGTACGTTCGCCGGGTACAGCTTCGCAGATTTCCGCATCGCGATTTCATATCGCCGTCGGTCAAAGCCGCGCCATCCGACGGATGGTCGAGATCCATGCCCGGGCGGTGCTTGCGCAAATCCAGCAGGTCGCCGCCTGCAATGCACTGCATCCTGTCGAGAATCGCATGGCCCGGTGGCTGCTTCACATGCACGATCGAATGGAAAGCAACGTGCTGCCGATGACCCAGGAGACGCTTGCCCACCTGCTGGGGGTTCGGCGAACAACGGTGACGCAGGCCGTGCAGAAGCTGCGGGCGTCGGGCGCGCTTCGTTACGACCGGCGTGCCATGCTCGAGGTTGTCGACAGGCCGCGGCTCGAAGACGGCGCATGCGAGTGCTACGGCATTATCTGCCGTCAGATCGAGCTCATTTTTTCACAGCAAACGCTGAAGCCATCCCCCGGCAAGCCAGCGCGCGAAGCCTTGCCGGTCAAGCCTCCCGCAATATGACGACAAGCCGCATGCCGCTGTCGCGGCCACACGCAGGTTTGCCCGCTATCGGATAGCAGCCTGGCTGGCTGCGGTTCTATCCTTCTCGCTTCGGTCGTAGATCCAGGCTTCCCCTGAAAACCATTCGTGATTGGTCTGGCAGACCGCGCATCGCGTACGTCCGAAGAACACCGGACTGCATCGAAAAGCTTCGCGCTCAGCCTTCATGCCGGTCGGAATGGCACGCCCTGTCCGAGGGCATCGAATCATGACCAGTCCCATCGGAATCTCCCTCACTTTGTTTCTTGTTCGCAAACCGGCGCACTCTTTGAATGCGCCGCCTTTCTCGTCAGGAGAAACGGGCTTGCGCTCCGAACCTCCCGCCTAAGCTGGTCAGGCCTTGGTCAGGGCCCTGCCGACCTGCCTGATCGGCTCGGCGGTCTCGGTCGCGACCCTCTGAACAAGCGCCAGCAGCTCCACATTCTGCGCGGATGCGGCCTCCAAAGTCTTGCGCGCCTGTGCGGTCGAAAGCTGCACCATGTCCGGCATCGACTTCGTCGTCATCAGATCGCCCACGAAATCGAGCGCCGAAGCTGCGTTGGCATTTGCGATCTGGATCACCCTGAGGCCGTAGTCCGTGGCACCCCTGGCCGTGGTCAGATAGCTCTCACTGAGTGCGCCGGTCATCTCCTCGGAGACGGTCTTCAGTTTCTCGGAGCTCTCCTTCACGCGCTGCGCACCTTGTTCGGCGAGCCCGCGGAAGACGAACGGGACCGCGATTTTCGGCCATTCGAACAGCAGCGCTTCAGCTGTTGGCTTTTCGTTGATCTCCGGTTTGACGTTCTTCGAATTGTTGTTTGCTTCGTTACGCGCACCGACGTCGTTCACTGGTTCTTGTTCCTTTCTTGTCAACTGCCGTCGCCTGCCTCGCCGTGCAACTGCGCGTTCGACGCAAGCCACCTTCCCCCGGCGACAGGTGGACGCTGAAAGTCCGTCCGTCCTTCCGCCAGGCCGACTTCGCGATGTGCTGGTGGTGCGAAAACGCCCCTTACACCCCGCTGGAACCAATCTGCACTACTAAAGTCGAAGACGTCCGTCCGGTACCCGACTCTCAGCTCGAATTTTTAGTGCTTTCGATCGGGCGAAGGCTTCCCCACCCGCCGCGGCCGGAACTCGGGGCGAAAGGCCTGGAGCACTGCAGGATCAGACGGAATCGCCATCGAGCTGGAACAGGCCTAGTCCCGACCGAACTTCGTCAAGCGTAACCTGGGCGACGGCTCTCGCCTTGCTGGTCCCTGTTCGCAGGATGTCGAGAACGTACGTCATGTCGCGAGCATAGGCAGCGCGGCGTTCCCGGATCGGTGCAAGCAATTCCTGCAATATGGCTTCGAGCCGCCGTTTCACCGCCATATATCGCCAAGTCCTCCACGGCGATACTGCTCTTTCAGTTCAGCGACGGCGGACTCGTCTTCATCAAACGCATCGAGATAGGTGAAAACCACGTTGCCTTCGACCGTTCCAGGATCGCTCGCCCGAAGATGGTTCGGATCGGTGTACATACGATGGACCGCCTGACGGATTTCGTCGGACGAGGCTGACAGCAAGACCGCATTGCCCTGAGACTTGCTCATCTTGGACTTGCCATCGATGCCAGGCAGGCGGCCAATGCGCGGAATGACAGCCTCAGCCTCCACGAGGACATCGCGGCCGATCTGCCTGTTGATCCGCCGCACGATCTCGTTGGTCTGTTCGATCAGGGGCTCCTGGTCGTCACCGACGGGCACGACAGTCGCCTTGAACGCGGTTATGTCGGCGGCCTGGGCAACCGGATAACACAGGAATCCTGCAGGGATATCCCGGCCGAATCCGCGCGCGTGAATCTCGTCCTTGATGGTCGGATTGCGCTCAAGGCGCGCCACTGTGACGAAGTTCAAGTACAGCGTGGTCAACTCCGCCAGAGCCGGCAAGCCGGACTGGACGCAGATGGTCGTTTTCTCCGGATCGATGCCGACGGCGAAGTAATCCAGCGCCACCTCAAGAACGTTGCGGCGCACCTTGTCCGGATCATGCGCGTTGTCGGTCAGCGCTTGAGTGTCAGCGAGAAGCAGGAACTGGCGGTGCGTCTCCTGCATCTTCACCCGGTTCTTCAATGAACCAACATAGTGCCCAAGGTGAGAGGGTCCGGTCGTGCGGTCGCCGGTGAGAATGACCGGCTTTTCAGGAAGATCGATAGGCATGCTGGCTTCTCCGGTTTGGAGCCGCCGCGACCGGGAGACCTGTCGATAAAACAACGTTGCCTACCGGTTCACGGCGGCAACGTCAGATTGATGGACATGACGACGCGCCGCTCCTAGACGGAGCGCCACCAAGATGCTCTGGCGGATTTCATTGCGTCGATCATTCGCCTTGAATGCCACGCCGTCAGAATTCTTACAAGCGCACACAGGCGCCAGGGGCCGAGACGCTGGCGCAGGATCTCCAGGTCGGCGCAGGGAACGGGCTTCGAACCCTCCCGACGGAACAGCCCATGGGGTGAAGTCAGTCCCGGATGTTGCTACGCTGATCCCGGCAAGCGCTTCCAGCCTCCCGCCATTGCGGAAGCCTCCAGACAGCGAGACAGGCCATGGTCAAACCGTTTCCGTCGAAGACCCACATCGGCAACCACATGCTGCATCCCGAAACGCTGATGCTGAACTACGGCTACGATCCGCAACTGTCGGAAGGGGCCGTCAAGCCGCCGGTGTTCCTGACCTCGACCTTCGTCTTCAGGACCGCGGAGGACGGAGAAGACTTCTTCGATTTCGTCTCAGGCCGGCGCGAGCCGCCCGAGGGGATGGGCGCGGGCCTGGTCTATTCACGGTTCAATCACCCCAACAGCGAGATCGTCGAGGACAGGCTGGCGATCTATGAGCGCACCGAGAATTGCGCGCTGTTCTCGTCCGGCATGGCGGCGATTTCGACCACGATCCTCGCCTTCGTCCGTCCCGGCGATGTCATTATGCACTCGCAACCGCTCTATGGAGGCACGGAAACCCTGCTTGCGAAGACGCTTGCGGGCTTCTCCATCGGCGCCGTGGGCTTTGCCGACGGCATCGACGAAGCTGCAGTCATCCTCGCCGCGGACGAAGCCATGCGCAAAGGCCGGGTTTCGATGATCTTCATCGAAACGCCTGCCAATCCCACCAATGGCCTCGTCGATGTCGCGATGATCCGGCGCGTCGCCGAGACGATCGGCAAGGCGCAGGGGCACAGGCCGATCGTCGCGTGCGACAACACCTTGCTCGGGCCGGTGTTTCAGCGGCCGATCGAACATGGCGCGGATCTCTCATTGTACTCGCTGACAAAATATATCGGCGGCCATTCCGACCTGATCGCCGGCGCTGCGCTCGGCTCAAAGGCCATCATGAAAGACATCAAGGCGCTGCGCGGCGCCATCGGCACCCAGCTCGACCCTCATTCCTGCTGGATGATCAGCCGTTCGCTCGAGACACTGAGCCTGCGCATGGAGAAAGCCGACAGAAACGCGCTGCTCGTGGCAGATTACCTGCGCGACCACGCGAAAGTGGACAAGGTGCATTACCTTGCCCACTACGACCAGGCCTCCCCCGCCGGCCGCGTGTTCGCACGGCAATGCACCGGCGCCGGCTCGACCTTCTCGTTCGACATTGCCGGCGGCCAGGCCGCCGCCGTCAAATTCCTGAACGCGCTGCAAATCATCAAGCTGGCGGTGAGCCTCGGCGGCACCGAGTCGCTCGCCAGCCTGCCCGCGACCATGACCCACTCCGGCGTTCCCGCCGACATCCGCCACAAGATCGGCGTCCTCGACTCGACGATCCGATTGTCGATCGGCATCGAAGACCCGACGGATTTGATTGCAGACATCGCGCAGGCTTTGAATGCGGCGTAGTGTGTGATGGGCTGCCCCGAACCTCCACCGTCATGCCCGCGAAAGCGGGCATCCAGTACGCCGCAGTGCCAGTGGCTAGATCGCTGACGCTCTGGAATACTGAATCCCCGCCCATAGGCGAGCGAAGCGACGCCGTTCTTCGAACGGCTAGGGGATGACGCTGAGAGTGCGGCGGCAAGCTGAATCAACTTGGAGAGATCATGACGCCAGAACGGATCAAATTGAGCGTCGCAGACGCGCGCGAGCTGGCGGAGGGTGCGCTGCGCGGCATCGGCTACAACGCCGACGAGGCGCGCATCCTTGCCGATCACTGCATCGACGCCGCGCTCTGCGGCTATGAATATTCCGGCCTGGCAAAAATCCTCAACCTGCCGGAGACCGAGCAGTTCAAGCAGCCGCGCCGGCCGATGCAGGTGATGCACGAGACGCCCGTCTCGCTTGCCTTCGACGGCGGCAACAACAACGCGATGCTGGCGCTCTATTACGCGGCAGAAGCCACGATCAAGAAAGCCACGGCACAGGGGATCGCGCTGGTGTCGGTGACCGACTCCTGGATGAGCGGGCGCAGCGCCTACTATGTCGAGATGATCGCCAAGGCCGGCCTCGTCGCCATCCACACGGCCGCGAGCTCACGCCTGGTGGCTCCGCCCGGTGGCACCGAGGCTGTGCTCGGCACCAACCCGATCGCGATTGCGATTCCATCGACGCGCGGACCCATCGTGCTCGACATGGGCACCTCCGCATTCATGATGACCGAAGTGATGCTGCGCGAGCGGCTCGGCGAGCTGCTTCCCGAAGGCGTGGCCATCGGACCCAACGGCGAGCCGACCCGGGACGCAGCGCAGGCACGGCGCGGCGCCCTCCTCCCGTTCGGCGGCTACAAGGGTTTTGGCCTGGCGCTGATGGTCCAGATCTTCGGCGTCCTCGCCGGCGCCGGCTCGGAGCCGCCGCGGGGAGATTCCGGATACCTGTTCGTCGCCTTCAAGCCCGACCTCATCGGCCCACCGGACGTCTTCAACGCGCGGGTGACAGAGCTGATCGACCGCATCAAGGCGACACCACGCCAGCCCCGCGTCGACGAGATCCGCATCCCGTCAGAGCGGGCCTTTCGCACGCGGGAACGCACGCTGCGCGAGGGGTTGGAGATCGATCGGCTGGTGTTTGATGCGCTCGACGCGATGCGGACGAGGAGCAATGGTCAATGATCACATTTGCGACCCTTGGTCCTGCGGGAACGAACCATGAGCTCGTAACGCGCAGATACATCGGCCTGCACGAGATCGACGACGCCCGCATTGAGCTGGTGTCCGACTTCAAGAGCGCGGCCGACGGGCTTTTGCGCGGGAGCTACGACTTTGTCGTCCAGTGCGCTGTCCACCCCGATACACCCGGCACCCTCGGCGCCAACTTCCGGAAGATGTTTGCCGTCGACTGCTTCATATCCTGCAGCCGAGAGCTTGCGGTTCTGACGCGCAAGGAGATCGAACAGCCGAGGTCGATCGGCTTGCTGGCGCCCGCGACCGAGAGCTATGTCAATCTGGACAAATGGGAACGGAAAATCAGCGGCACGTCGCTTCCACTGATCTTCGAAGATCTGCTCGCAGGCAAAATCGACTCGGCACTGGTCTACCTCGATTACGCCCGGCAGCATCCCGATCGTGTTCGGGTCGACGAGGTCATCGGCTCGCCGGACGACGTATGGATCGTCTATGCCCTGGAACGCACGTCCCACGGCGAAATCCAGGCGTGGAAAGACAGCCCCGTCAACACGATCCTGCGCCGGAAGGCAGCCGCTGGTGGGCCCGCCGTGTCGACGACTGGATGAGCGGTGCGCTTGTGGCGATGCGGGGGTGATCGGTAGAGCACCCTTCTCCCGCCAACGACAATACGTCCGGGGAAAAATTACCTGCGTCGCTTCGAGCCTTTCGGCGCCGACACAGACCGATCAAGCACGCCAAAGAGCGCGAGCAGCAAAGCGATTTCTTCCTTTGAACCAACTTCAATCATGGCCGTCTCCTTTTGTCTTTTGGTCGAGGAGGCGGAAAGCGTTCAGGAAAATCTGGTTTCGGGATTGTTTCAGGTTTGTTTCGTCGACATCGACTGGATTTAAAGCCTTTCGCGCAAAGGCGCGATGCGATCGCCAGTCGAAGGATCAAACAGGTTGATCTTGCGAGCATCAATCGCAAAGCGAGCCATTTCGTTCAAACGGGGGCGAAGGTCAGTCGACACCCGGCCGAGTGCGCGCTCATTGCCAAGACGGAGTACAACGATAGTCTCCGCCCCGGTTGGCTCGATCATTTCCACCGAAGCAGCTATGGTAAGCACAGTGTCCGGCGCGTGGCCAAAATGTCGCGTCGGCTCGGTGATGCACTCGGGCCGAATCCCGAGCACAACTTCGCGACCAACCCAGCCCTTCGCCTCCGCTGGTACGGGCAGCCGGATCTCCGCTTCGCCGTGTCCGATGACGGCCACAGTCCCGCCGGGGGATGCCTCCAGTCGGGCGGGGAGTGTGTTCATCGGCGGCGCGCCCATGAACCGGGCGACGAAGAGATTGGCCGGGCGGTTGTAGACGGTGTCCGGGTCGGCGAATTGCTGGACCACGCCCTGATGCATCACGGCGATGCGCGTGGCCAGGGTCATCGCCTCGATCTGGTCGTGAGTGACATACACGATCGTTGAGCCAAGACGCTGGTGCAGTTGCTTGATCTCCATGCGCATCTCGGCACGGAGCTGGGCATCGAGGTTCGAAAGCGGCTCATCGAAAAGAAAGAGCAACGGGTCGCGCACCAGGGCCCGGCCCATGGCGACGCGCTGGCGCTGGCCACCGGAAAGCTGGGCGGGCTTGCGGTCCAGCAAAGCCTCGATCTGCAGAAGTCCTGCGACCCGGGAGACCGCCTCTTCGCGCTGCGCACGTGGGACGTTACGGCATTCCATGCCAAACGTTATGTTCTGTCGTACCGTCATCGACGGGTAGAGCGCGTAGGACTGAAATACCATCGCGATATCGCGATCCTTTGGCGCAATGTCGTCAACAGCGCGCCCGCCGATCTCGATGCTGCCGGAGGTTTGCCGATCAAGGCCGGCGATGATGTTGAGCAACGTCGACTTGCCGCAGCCGGATGGCCCGACCAGGACGGTGAAATCGCCCGAGCCCATCTCGAGGCTGATTCCCTTCAGCACTTCGCTCTGGCCGAACTTCTTGTACACATCGCGGATGCTAAGAGCCGACATGCGCCTCCCCTATTTTACGGCGCCGGCGGTCAGGCCGCGTACGAAATACCGGCCACCGAGCACGTAGATGAGCAAGGTTGGCAGCGCCGCAATCATCACCGCCGCGCTTTGCACGCCGTGCTGCGGGATGTCGGCGATTGAGGCGGAGAGCGCGATCAGCGCGGCGGTGACGGGCTGCTGCTGGCCGGTCGTGAATGTCACGCCATAAAGGAACTCGTTCCAGATGTGCGTGAACTGCCAGATCACCGTGACGATCAGGATCGGAGGCGAGAGCGGCAGCACAATGCGCCAGAAAGTACGAAAGAAGCCCGCGCCATCGATGCGCGCGGCCCTTATCAGCTCCGGCGGGATGGCGATGTAGTAGTTTCGGCAGAACAACGTGGTGAAGGAAAGCCCCTGGATCGTGTGGATCATCACCAGCCCGGTGAGCGTGTTGGTGAGACCCATGTCACGCAGCACGATGGTCCAGGGAAGCAAGCGCATCTGCTGGGGAAGAAAAATGCCAAGGGTAACGATTCCGTAGATCCACTGATCGCCGCGAAAGCGCCAGAGCGATATGGCGTAGCCGGCAACCGCACCAAGCATGGTGGAGATGATCGTTGCGGGAATGGTCACGATCGCGGAGTTCAGCATGTAGGGCCGGATGCCGGCGCAGGTCTGAGCGACGCAGAAGTCGGCCCAGGCGGTCGCGTAGTTGCTCCAGGCCCACTGCTTTGGCCAGCCGATCATCGAGGTTTGCGCGATCTCCTGCGCGGTGCGGAGCGAGTTCAGCACGACGACGAGCAATGGCGCGAGATAGATCGCCGCGATCAACCAGACGACGAGATAGATCAGCATGCGGCTCGGCGCGAAGCTTCGGTCAGGCATGCGCGGCCCGCCTTCGCTGGACATATCGCCACGCTGCATAGGGCAGCAATACCGCGAGAAGAATCAGCAACATGAGAACCGCCGCCGCCGCGCCGCGCGCAAGCTGACCGCGCTGGAACATGAAGTCGTAGACGACGAGGGCCGGCAGCTGGGTCGCAAGTCCGGGACCCCCGCCGGTCAAGGCACGGACGAGGTCGAAGGTCGTGATGGCGAACTGCAGCTGGATCACCACGACAGTCACAGTGATCGGCCAGAGCGTGGGAAGGATAACGCGCCGGTACATGCGGATCGGTCCGGCACCGTCGATCTGCGCAGCCTTGATGAGATCGGCGTCGACGGAGCGGAGGCCGGCGAGAAACAGCGCCATGGCGAAGCCCGAGGATTGCCAGACGGCAGCAATGACAATGGTCCAGATTGCCATGTCGCCGTCGATCAGCCAGTCGAACCGGAAGGAGGTCCAGCCAAAGTCGTTGACGAGCTTCTGGATGCCGATGCCTGGATTGAGCAGCCAGCTCCAGACCGTGCCGGTTACGACGAAGGAGACGGCTATGGGGTAGAGGAAGATCGACCGCAGCGTGTTCTCGCCGCGGATACGCTGGTCGAGCAGGATCGCGAGCAGCAGGCCGGTCAACAAACTGAGCAGCACAAAACCGCAGCCGAACAGCAGGAGGTTGTCGAAGGCAATCTTCCAGTTCCGCGTCGCCATGACCGCGGTGTAGTTGCGCAGACCCACCCACCCCGAGACCGGAACGAGCGTGGACGGCGTGAACGAAATCCAGATCGTCCACAGCGCAAACGAAATTAGGTGCCCGGCGGACAACAGCAGCGGCACCCAGATCGTCAGATATTCCGGGAGGCGGCGCAGCACCCGCCCCGTTCGCGTTGTTGCAGGAGCGGCGTGCGTCAACGCGCCCCCTCGACGGCATCGCTGAGGCGCGTCACCGCCTGATCCGGCGTAATCGCCTTGTTCTTCACATACTCGGTGATCACGTCGATCATCGCCGCGGTCATCCCGTTTTCCTGCGCCATGTTGTGCGCGACGCTGAGCACGGCCTGATTGTTGGCGACAGCCTCTTTGAGCGCGGCCGCAGTCCGCCGTTGACCATCCGACCATCCGGCACCGGAGAGGTCGACATCGGTCCGCACGGGTATCGATCCGGTGATCTGCGAATACATGGTCTGGATCGCCGGATCCATGACGAGCTGGGCCATCAGCGTCTGACCAGCCTGCAGATCGGGCTCTTTGCGCTGCCAGAAGATGAAAGCGTCGGCGTTCAACAGGAAAACCGGCTTGGTGTTTTCGCTGGGGCCGGGAGCGATGATGAAGTCGTCGAGCTTGAAGCCGGCGTTGAGCAGCACGCCCTGCGCCCAGCCGCCCTGGATCATCATGCCCATGTCTCCGGCGATGAAGCGTTGCAGGTTGGTCGAATAGTGCTGCGCGGCCGTGTTGGGGTCCATCCAGTCGGCGATCTTGCGCACCTGTGCGAAGGCAGCCTTCACCTCGGGGCCCTTCAAGGCTTTCGCGTCGAGATTCATAATGGCGGTCCGATATGCGGCCGGACTGATGCCGGCGAGAGCAGCCTCGAATTTCTGCCCGTCATCCGGGCGGGTACCACCATTGGCGATCGGATATGCGACCCCACCCTCCTTCATCTTTTGGGCCAACGCGTTGAATTCGGCCCATGTGACGGGAACCTTGTCGGCTTTCGCCTTGTCCATGGCGCGCTTTGAGAGAAACAGCATGTTGGTGCTGTAGATCTGCAATGGCAGCGAAATCCACTTGCCGTCGGGCTTGTGCAGTCGCGCAAGATCCGGGGCGACAACCTTTTCGTAACCGGCGGCGGCGACCAGCGCGTCGAGGTTGACGGTCGGAGCAATCTTCGACCAGGCCGCAATCTCCGGCCCCTTGAGTTGCGAGCAGGCCGGCGGATCACCCGCCATGATCTGAGCGCGCAGCTTGTTCATCATCTCGGTCGTGAATCCGGGAACGGGCGAGTGTTGCCAGGCGCCACCCTTCTCCTCGAATTTCTTGCCGAGCGCCGTTATGGCTGCCCCATCGCTGCCCGCCGACCATTGCGAGATCACGGTCAGGCGCGGCTTTGGGGCTTGCGCCCTGCTGAGACGGGGAGCGACGAACAGGCCGGCGGTGCCGGCGAGCATGGAACGGCGGCTGATCTTGTTCATTGGTGCGTTTCCTTGCGTCGGCGGTGTGTGCAATTGACGAAGCTGATACGCCTCCGCATTCTCCGGCACCTGCGGCCGCATGACAAGCTTCGCTGCGGTGCGGCGTTATCTCGTGGTGAAAGGATGGAGTGATGGATCTTCCGACCGGCGCGTCGCGCTTCGTTTTCATCCTGGCTCATCCGGCCGCCCACGTCGTCGCGCCACGCTACTACACGCCCTTCTTCCATGGAGCGGGGCTGGATTGGCACATGGTGCCGCTGGACGTCGCACCGGAGAACTTCTCCGACGCCATCCGCGGGCTCGCGAAATCAAAGAGCGTCGCGGGCTTCAACCTGACCATGCCGCATAAGCCGGCGGCCTACGCGCTTTGCGACGCGGTCGGCCCGGCGGCGCAGTTCGAAGGCGTGGTCAACACGATCCGGATTGAATCGAACGGGCGCCTGATCGGCGAATCCTTCGATGGCGGCGGCTTTCTCAATGCCGCGCAGGCGGATGGCATCTTTGATCCGAACCGCCGCTGCCTCGTCATTGGCGCCGGCGCCGCCGGGCGAGCGATCTGCCACGCCCTTGCAGCGGCAGGCTTACGCAATCTCCGCATCCTCAACGAAACGCCCGAGCCGATCGACGCCCTGGCGTCGAGACTGAAAACGCGATTTCCCGACCTGGAGATCGACCGCGCGCAGCGGTTCAACGATGTCGGCTTGCTCGTCAACGCAACGTCGCTGGGGCTTCACCCGACGGATGCGCTGCCGATGGATCCGGCAACGCTGCCGGCCGACTGCGCCGTGTTCGACATCATCGCCGCGCGCCGAACCGAACTCATGCAGGCAGCCGCAGCGCGTGGGCTGAAGGTGGTCGACGGCACCGCCATGATCAAGCATCAGTTGCCGCTGCAAACCGCATTCTGGCGCAGCGGGCCCTGACCGCCGGGCAAGTGGTGCCGGAGCTTCCGTCGTCTCACAAGCCGGAGCTCCCAGTCGGTGATGCCGATGGCGCAGCTCGCCCGCCGCGCTGGTGCGGCGGGCGGGCGTCGAGACCTTATGACGAGTACTTCACCACGCATCCATACGCACGCGTCGCGGGCATGGACACCGGCTTGCCGGCCTTCAGTTCGGCCAGCGCGTCATCGACGTAATTCTTCGCACCCGTGATGTCTGAAGGACGCGACGTCGGCTTGTCGTCGATCGCGCCGGCGTAGGCGAGCGTGCCGTCCGGCTTGATGATGTACATGTGCGGCGTGGAGGTCGCGCCATAGGCTTTCGCGACCTGCTGTTTCGGATCGAGCAACACCGCGGTCGGCGTCGCCTTGCGATCGCTGGTCAGCGAATTGGCGCGGGTGGCATCCGCAAAGCCCTGTTCGCCGGGCGGCGACGAGATGACGGACAGCCAGACGATGCCCTCACCGGTCCACTTCTTCTGCAGCGCCTGCATGTTGCCGCTGCCATAGTGCTTGCGGACATACGGACAGCCATCGTTCGTCCACTCGAGCACGACCGTCTTGCCTCGATAGTCGTTGAGATTGACCGTCTTGCCCTCGGTGTTCACGGCCGAGAATGCGGGGGCCGGCGTGCCGACCTTCACCTCCGCCTGCGATGGGTCGACCGTCAGAAGCAAAACGGCGGCAGAGGAAGCGAACATCGTTGCGAACGTGCGTCTATTCATTTCTGTCTCCATCCAGTGCAAAGTGATTTTTAGATTTGATCAAGCGCATCCAGCACGAGTGATTGTGTCAGGATCTGCGGTAACACCACGGGCTCGCGACCGCCGCGATACAGCACATAGAGCGGCACGCCGCTGCGGCCGAACTTCTCAAGAAGGCGTGTGATCTCCGGATTGCGGCTGGTCCAGTCGCCCTTCAGATAGGCGACCTGCTTGCCGGCAAAGGCCTCACGCACCGCCCCTGTCGACAGCGCGGTCCGTTCGTTGACGAGGCAGGTGATGCACCATGCGGCCGTCATGTTGACGAAGACGGGCTGCCCGGAGGCGAGAAGCGTGTCGAGCTTCTGCTGACTGAACGCTTCATATCCGGCCGTGGACGAGGCCTCCTGCGCGGCCGTCTCAGTCGGTCGATACAAATTGATGACGATGGCCAGCGCAACGACGCCGGCAACGGAGATCGCGGCCATGCCTCGAAGGGCGCGCGCTGAGCCAGTCGTCCGCCCTTGCGACAGACCCCAGGCCCATGCGCCCAAAGCGATCAGCACGAGTGCTGCCAGTGCTGCAAGCAGGCCCGATGCGCCGACCTGGAAACTGAGAACCCAGATCAGCCAGGCGACCGTTGCATAGAGTGGGAAAGCGAGGAACTGCTTCAGTGTTTCCATCCAGCGTCCCGGCCGCGGCAGCAGCCGCTGCAGGCCCGGCACGAAGGCGAGCACCAGAAACGGCAACGCGAGCCCAAGCCCGAGCGCGAGAAACACGGCAAGTCCGACAGCAAACGGCTGGGTCAGCGCAAAGCCGATCGACGCGCCCATGAATGGCGCGGTGCACGGCGTCGCCACCACCGTCGCCAGCACGCCGGCGAAAAACGACCCCGACAAGCCGCCCCGCTGCAGGAGGCTAAAGCCGCCCACACGCGTCAGCGACGTGCCGATGGTCAGAATATCGGAGAGGCTCAACGCAAGCGCGAACAGGATGAACGCCAGGCTCGCGACCATGAGCGGCGACTGCAACTGAAACCCCCAGCCGATCTCGGCGCCGCCGGCGCGCAATACGTAGAGCATACCTGCCAAAATGCTGAAGCAGGCAAGGATCCCCAGCGTGTAAGCTATTCCGTGCAGGCGCACGCGGCGCGGCGTCTCGGCCTTGTGCTGGGTCAGGTGCAGGATCTTGATCGACAGCACCGGAAACACGCAGGGCATGAGGTTCAGGATGACGCCCGCGAGCAGCGCGGAGATCACGGCATAGAACAGCGTCATGCCGCCCTCGCCTGCTCCGAACGCGGACGGCGTCGCTTGAATCGCGAACGCATGCCGGGCGAGCTTGCCGCCGACATCCTCCTCCAGCACCAGCACACCATCGATGCGCTGCGGAACGGACTTCGCAATCTGGCTGCGTTCGATGGAGAGGCGCGTCGTCTCCCCCTCCGTCTGCAAGGTTTGCTGCGCGGCGTTGTCGATGAGCGAATTGTCATACGGAAAGAACGTCGCCGAGCGGATGGCATCGCCGCGCAGACCCTGCGCGCGCAGGGACAGTGTGATTGTCTTGGCATCGATGCCGAAGGTCGCGCTCCACGGCGATGGCTGCGGCAGCTTGCTGCGCGCCACGTCGAAGGCCGCATTGGCCTGCTGTGGCGCGCCTGGTTCTGAAACGGGAAGCAAGAGGGAAACCGACGCGTCACCTGGGATGCATATCTTCTCGCAGACGAGATAGGCGACGTCGGCGGCGAGCGCGACCCTCGTCCCGGGTTGCAGATCGCGTGGCGGCGTAACGCGCGCAAGCAGGATCGCGCTGCCTTCGTAGCCGAAGCTCGCGACCGGCCCGACCCGGATCAGCGACGGCGCCGGCCATTCCAGATCGCCGGCCACAAAGCCTTGCGGCAATTTCCATGTCACCTGCGTCGGCTCGCCGGAATCGCCGGGGTTACGCCAGTAGGTGTGCCAATGCTCCTTCATCGACAGCTTGATGCCGACGGTGAAAGGCTCGCCCGGCACGATCGCTGCAGGCTCGGCCAGTAATTGAACCTTGACGAGATCGGCCGGGTCTTGCGCCCGCGCGGATGTGAGCGCGAGAGCGAACACGCACAGGACCAGGATCAGGATTCGGTCGAGCTTGAAGAGCATGGGCCTCAAAACGTAGTGCGAAAACAGCGGATCGTTGATCGTAGCACCTGTCCGACAACAACTGGGCGATGCGGCAGAGCCCGGCATCACAAGCACGTGAAAGTAGCTGATATTATTCACATCTTACGCTGCGACCGCGATAAACAGCGCCGGATTCCGGCGAATTGACGGGACCAACCTTTGTTGATTGACTAACTCCAAGGAGTATCCGGCGACGCCGCACGCACCTCTTCTTGTCTTCTTGCGCTTCGCCTGCGGGCGCCACGAGCAGTCTAGTTTGTCCCTTGCACTATCCATTGCACTGGAGGCCGATACGATGACGCGCTGTTTCCTGAAAGCCACCCTGCTGACACTGACACTGGGATGCTCCATCGCATTGGCAGCACCACCGTCCAACGCTATCGCTGCCAGCGTCGCTCAGGCGTCGACGCTCGACGACACTGATATGAGCGCGCAACGCGCCGTGCGTCGCACCACAGTTGTCCGCGGCCCTGCCGGCGGCGTCGCTGTCCGCCGCGCGACGGTGGTACGTCCGGGGCCTGTGGGATGGGCGCGGCCAGGGCATTATTACTGGGGGCACGGCGGCGCGATCGCGGCAGGTGCGGCGATCGGGCTCGTCGCAGCAACGACAGCCGCAGCATGGGCCGGCCCGCCTCCGTTCCGGGGCGCGTGCTGGTACTACACCGATCCGTCGCGGCGGCAGGGTTTTTGGGACTACTGCCGGTAATCGCAGCGACTCCGTCTACCTAAAGATACGCAGCGCGAACTCATGAGCTCTCAACGCTCATGAGTCCGCCTGGCTTTGCCGTGCGCTCGCATCCTGCACGGATGTCGTTCCGCCTCCGGCGGTGGACGATGTCGCCATTGCCCCTCATCATGCGCTGTCCGCGGACAAAGCCGCGGCATCGAAGAAGCGCACACGGGAGCACGCCAAAAATGTATTTGAGACTTCGGCAGATCGCGCTGGTGGCTCGCGAACTGGAGCCGGTGCTGGCGCAGCTGCGCAAGGTGCTGGGGATCGAGGTCTGCTTCCGCGATCCGGGCATTGCGCGGCACGGGCTGGAGAATGCGCTGCTGCCAATCGGGCCGGTGTTCCTCGAGGTGGTTGCGCCGGTGCAGCCGAACACCACCGCCGAGCGTTATCTCGAGCGGCGCAAGGGCGACGGTGGCTACATGTTCATCGTCGATTGCGACAATGTTCGAGCGCGGCGCGAGCATGTGAAGGCCATGGGCGTGCGCATCGTCGCCGAGAACAGGAAGGAAGGCGCGGCGCCGGTAGAGTCGTTCCAGCTGCACCCGAAGGACACCGGCGGCGCGATCCTGTCGATCGGCACGCATGGACCGGGCGAGAACCTGATGGGCGGTTACCACTGGGCCGGACCGGACTGGCAGAAGTTTGTGAAGACCGAGCCGGTGAGCGCGGTGCTCGGCTGCGACATCCAGTCGGACGATCCGGCAGCACTGGCGAAGCGCTGGAGCGCGATCTTCGAGCGGCCGTTGTCAGCGGAGGCGGACGGAACGCCGGTGATGAAGCTGGAGCTCGGCTTTGCGCGGTTCGTGCCGGACAAGGACGGCCGCGGCGAAGGGCTTTCGGCGGTGCATCTGAAGGCAAGCGACGCAGAGCGCATATTCGCGGCGGCGCTGGCCGAGAGTATTCCGGTCAAGGGCAACGCAGTCGAACTGTGCGGCACACAGTTCGTGGTGCATTAGCCATCGTCACCACCCATCCACGCACGGCCTTCGCTTGCCCTGGCGCACGGGCTGGGGCGGTAGCGAGCGCAAGCCCGCGACGATCCAGCGGCGGGTGTCGGCGGGGTCGATCACTTCATCGACTTCGAACAGGCTGCCGGCGTTGAGGGCTTTGCCGCGTTCGTAGAGTTCGGCGACCATGCGCTCATAGGCGGCGAGGCGCTCGGCGGGATCCTCGATCGCCGCAAGCTCGCGGCGGCGGCCGAGCTTGACTTGCCCTTCCAGGCCCATACCGCCGAACTCGCCGGTCGGCCAGGCGACCGCGAACATGCCGACGCGCATCGACCCGCCGGTCATCGCCAGCTTGCCGAGGCCATAGGATTTTCGCGTCATGACGAAGAAGGTCGGGATCTCGAGGTTGGCGCCGATCAAGTAGGTGCGGCAGCAATGGCGTACCAACGCGGTCTTCTCCGCCTCCGGCCCGACCATGTTGCCGGGATTGTCGTTCAGCGACAGCAGCGGAACGTCGTGCGCGTCGCAAAGCTGCATGAAGCGCGCCGCCTTGTCCGCGGCATCGGCGTCGATGGCGCCGCCCAGATGCATCGGATTGTTGGCAACGACGCCAAGCGGCCGGCCCTCGATGCGAATGAAGGCGGTGATCATGCCGTGGCCGAAGCCGCGGCGGATCTCCAGCACCGAGCCGTCGTCGGCGAGCGTGTCGATCAGGGCGCGCATGTCGTAGCCGCGCAGACGGTTCTCAGGCACCACGTGACGCAGCTTGCGCTGATCGGGACAGGACCAGCCTTCGACGCGGCCCTGGAAGTAAGACATGTACTGTCGCGCCACTTTCACCGCCTCGGCCTCGTCCTTCACCAGGATGTCGACGACGCCGTTCGGCACCTGTACCGACATCGGCCCCACTTCCTCTGGCCGATAGACGCCGAGGCCACCACCCTCGATCATCGCCGGTCCCGCCATGCCGATGGTCGAGCCCTCGGTGGCGATGATCACGTCGCAACAGCCGAGCAGCACCGCGTTGCCGGCAAAGCATCTGCCCGAGGCGATACCGACCAGCGGCACCAGCCCGGACAGTCGCGGCAGGCGATAGAAAGTGTCAGAGAAGTTGACAAGGTTGTCGGTGTCGCTGCCGCGGCCGCCGCCGCCCTCGCAGAAGATGATGACCGGCAGCCGCCAGCGCTCGGCCATCTCGAACATGCGGTCCTGCTTGTGATGGCCCATATGGCCCTGCGTACCGGCCATCACCGTGTAGTCGTAGGAGACGACGACGGCGCGGCTTTTCTCCTCGCCGAAATTGTCGCCGTTGATCTGTGCCAGCCCCATGATCAGGCCGTCGGCGGGCGACTCCTCGATCAGCTGCTCCATCGGCACCGAGCGGCGGCGGCCAGAGAGCACCAGCGATCCGTATTCGACAAAACTGTCGGCGTCGCACAGGTCCTCGATATTCTCGCGCGCGGTGCGCTGGCCGCTGGCGCGGCGGCGAGCCACCGCCTTCGGCCGTGCCGCGTCGAACGCGCGGTCGCGCCGGTCGAGCACCTCCTTCAGGTCGGGGCGGATGACGTCGAGGTCGATCGCCTCCTCCTTGGCCTTGCCACCGCCGAGCTCGGCGCGCTCCTCGATGAAGGCGAGCGGATGGCCCTCGAACACCGTATCGCCGCTGGCGACAGTGAAGGCCCGCACCACACCGGAGACCGCGCTCGTCACCGTGTGCTGCATCTTCATCGCCTCCAGTACGAGCACCTCCTGCCCGGCCAGCACCGTGGCGCCGGGCGCGACGCTGAGCGATACGATCGTGCCCTGCATCGGCGCACGGACCGGAATGGTACCTTCGGGGCCTGCGTCGTCCACCACATCGGCGTCGACCTGCGCCGGCGCGCCGGCCTTACCATAGAGCACCACGGCCAGCGGATCGTTGGTCTCGAGTTTTGCGCCGGCGCGGCGCTGCGCGGCGGTTGCTGCGGCAGCTTGCGGTTCGAAGTAGCGCGCGGCATCCGGCTGCGCCGCAAGCAGCGTCGCGACGTTCTCGTCGATGAAGCGCGTGTGCATCCCGCCGGCGAGCACGCCCGCGTCCTGCAACAGCGCGCGCAGGAACGGAATGTTCGACGGCACGCCGGACAGGCGAAATTCGGCGAGCGCGCGTTCGGTTTTCGCGGCGGCTTCCGCGAAGCCACCGGCCGGCGCATGCACGACCACTTTTGCAAGCAGCGAGTCATAACGTGGGTTGGTGCGGTAGCCCGCGTAGCCATAGCCGTCGACGCGCACGCCGCGCCCGGACGGCGGCTCGTAGACGCCGATCATGCCGCCCGCCGCGCGCACCGAGCCGTCGCCTTGCATCGTCTCCAGATTGACCCGCGCCTGGATCGCCGACCCCGACGGCGCTGCGACGTTGGCCTGTGCAAGCCCGAGGCCCGCAAGCCGCGCACCGGCGGCGATCTTCAACTGCGCCTCGACGAGGTCGATGCCGGTGATCTCCTCGGTGACGGTGTGCTCGACCTGCAGCCGCACATTCGCTTCGATGAAGGCGATCGCCGCGTCGTCGGTATCCTCCGCGGCGTCGACGAGGAACTCGAAGGTGCCGGCGTTGAGATATTTCGCGGCACCAGCAAGCGCGGTCGCCGCCTGCAACAGGCGATCACGGACCGCGGGCCGCAGGAATGGTGCCGGCGCGATCTCGAGGATCTTCTGCCGCTCGCGCTGCAGGCTGCACTCGCGCTCCCACAGATGCGTCACCGCACCTGTGCCGTCGCCGATGATTTGCACCTCGATGTGACGCGCGCGCGGAAACAGTCGCTCGACATAGACGTCGCCGTTGCCGAAGGATTTCTCTGCCTCGGAACGACAACGCTCCATCGCCTCAGCAAGCAGCGCGATGTCTGTGACCGGCCGCATGCCGCGGCCACCGCCGCCGGCGATCGCCTTCACCATCACCGCGGCCCCTGCCCCAAGCGAGTCCATGAACGCGCGGGCTTCGTCGAGCGTGGTCGGACCTGATGTGCCGCGGATCACCGGCACGCGGTGGGCGGTGGCGAAGGCGCGCGCCTTGGCCTTGTCGCCGAACAGCTCCAGCGTCTCGGGGCGCGGACCGACGAATGTCAGGCCGGCCTTCTTGCATGCGGCTGCGAACGCAGCATTCTCGCTCAGGAAGCCATAGCCGGGATGGACCGCATCGCAGCCGGCCTCGCGCGCGGTGGCGATGATTGCGGAGGCGTCGAGATAGGCGGCAGCGCCGGTGCCGGGAATTTCGACCGCGGCATCGGCCATCCGCGTGTGCAGCGACTGCGCGTCATCCTGCGGATGAATGGCGACGGTGGCGATGCCAAGGTCGGCGGCGGTGCGGGCGATGCGGATCGCGATCTCGCCGCGATTGGCAATCAGCAGTTTGGTGATGGCGCTTCCCATGACGGCTCCGGTTCGAGCGGGTTCTTGTTCCCCCGCAAGTGTCGCCGGTGCGGCACAGGATGACAATCTCCGGCGAGGTCGGAGTGCCGGACGGCAAAGCGCATGACATGGCGATTGACCACAGGCGCCGGATTTGGGTTGGGATCAGCCCACCACAACCGGCGCCACTGTGTCTGCAATCCATCGCGCCAGGCTGGTGATCCGCTCGTCCTGCCACTGCTGCCCCATGATCTGCAGCCCTACCGGCATGCCGCCGACCGCCATCAGCGGCATCGTCACGACCGGCGCGAACAGCATCGAGCTTGGGTAGTTGAAGACGGCGTCGCCGGTCGGGCGCGGCAGCAGCGGTTTGCCCGGTTGGTCGCCGGGCCACAGCGGCGCCGGACCCGGACAGGCCAGCGTGATCGCGGCATCGGCGACGTTGGCGACGCTTGCATGCGTCACCTGCGCGACCTCGCGTTCGAGCAGCAGCGCGCGATAGTCGGAGATGGACATCGCTTCGGACTTCGCGAGCACAGCCTTGGCGCGTTCGCTGACGCCATCCGGATGCTGGTCGACGAGGTTGCGCGTGCCCCAGCGGTTTTCCCAGCCGGTGATGCCGCTCGCCACAGCCGTTGCGTTGCCAATGGCACGCTCCATCGCCTCGACCGCGGCGCTGGTGCGGCGGGTGACGAGGGTGACGCCAGCGCGTTCGATCGCTTCCAGCAGTTGCGCGAAGGCCTGCTTGGTCGGCTCGTCCAGGCGCGCCAAACCTTCGGTCTCGAGCACCATCAGCCGCTGCGGCTTTTGAGCTGGCGGCGGCGACATCGCGCCCGAGAGGCCGCGACAGCCGCGATCGCCGCCGGCGCGCGAGGCAATCTCGATAGCGACCTGCCACATATCCTCGATGCAGCCGGCGTGCGGGCCGTGCGTGCTCATGCTGGTCGCCTGCCGCTCGCCGCGGTTGATGCCGCCCTGTGTCGGCTTCAGCGCAAAATTGCCGCAGAAGGCGGCGGGGCGGATGATCGAGCCGCCGACCTGAGTGCCGATCGCCGCCGGCAGCATGCGCGCGCCAACGGCAGCCGCCGAACCGGAGGACGAACCGCCGGCGGTGCGGGTTGGATCGAACGGATTGCTCGTGGCCGGCGGATGCGAGCCGCCGAGCTCGGCCGTCGTCGTCTTGGCGAGGATGACAGCGCCTGCCTGGCGCAACGCCCACACCGCAGCGTTGTCGCGCTTAGGAAAACTGCCGCGATAGGCTTCGCAGCCCTGCTCGGTCGGCATGTCCTTCGTTTCAAGCAGATCCTTGATGCCGATCGGCATGCCGTCGATCGCCGACAACGGCCGATTGGATTTCCAGCGCTCGGTGCTGGCATCGGCCGCGGCGCGGGCGGCGGGGACGTTGGTGGCGGCGAAGGCTTTTACGACCGGCTCGCGCTGTTCGATGGTTTCGAGGCAGCGCTCGAGATAGGCGCGCGGGGTGTCGGCGCCGTCACGAAAGCGCGGCACGGCGTCGTGGAAGGTGAGCGGCCTGAAGGCGCGCGGGTCGTAGGTGGGCGTGTTGTGGGCGTTCATGACCTTATGCTTCTGCTAGCGCCTTGCCGTTGACCCTTGTCTCGTTCTTGAGGTTATCGACGGTGACGTGGGTGTCGTACCAGATGAGCCTTGGGCGGGCGCCGAAGCGGGTGGTGAGGTCGGCGATGCGCTCTTCGGTGAACCAGGCCTCCGCGGCCTTGCGGCTCTCCCAGAGATAGACGCCACCGGTGCCAGCATCGCCGTTGAGATAGTCCCTGCGGATGAGGCCCTTGGCGCCAAGGCCGCGATAGGTCGGCGCGGACGCCGTGCCGCCCTTGATTGCCTGCTCTTCGGTGCGTTTCGGCAAATCGAACTGGACGACGACGATGCAGTTACCCATGGCGCGTCTCCTGTTGTTGTTGGCCAAGGATAACGGCAGAGGCTCGGTCCGCGCAATGCGGGCCGGCTGACCGGCCGGTCCGGGATTGCATACGCGCAGGCCCCCTGACGCAGGGCTCCGCGCCTTCCCGACTCCGCCCGGGCAGCCTATCCTGTCTGAAAATATCCAGCGGGAGAGAGCGAACCCACCATGACGGCGCCCATCCGTACGCACGCAATCACCGGTTTGAAGATCTTCAACACCCGCGCCGCCAAGGCGACGGAGAAGATCACCGGCAAGGGCTATTCGGCGATCGACGACCAGGCGCTGAAGGAGCTGCCGCCGCCCCCGCCGGGCGCGGTGTTCAACGCCGAGGAGCAGGCGAAATACCGCGCGTTCAAGGAGGCTCGGCGGGGTGCTGCCGACTACATGGCGATGGAAGGCGAGTTCTCCCGCTACCTCGACGACGTCTATTCGGCGCCGCCGATCGAGCGCGAGCCGTTGACCGACTCCTGCGAGGTGCTGGTGATCGGCGCGGGCTTTGCTGGCCTGCTGCTGTGGTGGAAGCTGCGCGACGCAGGCTTCGAGGATGTGCGCTTCTGCGAGAAGGGCGGCGACGTCGGCGGCACCTGGTACTGGAACCGCTATCCCGGCATCGCCTGCGACGTCGAGGCCTACAGCTACCTGCCGCTGCTGGAGGAGATGGGCTACTACCCGACCATGAAATTCGCCTCGGGGTTCGAGATCCTCGAATACTCGCAGACGATGGCGGAGAAATCCGGCTTCTATGACAAGTGCCTGTTCCACACGACCGTGGAGCGGACCGAGTGGGACGAGGCCACCGCGCGCTGGACCGTGTTCACCGACCGCGGCGACGCGATGCGTGCGCGCTTCGTCGTGCTGGCGAACGGCATCCTGACGACACCGAAGCTTGCCCGCATCGAGGGCATGGAGACGTTCAAGGGCGAGTCGTTCCACACCTCGCGCTGGGACTACAACATCGACCTCACCGGCAAGCGCGTCGGCATCATCGGCACCGGCGCCACAGCCGTGCAGGTGGTCCCGGAGATCGCCAAGGCGGTGAAAGAGCTGTACGTGTTCCAGCGCACGCCCTCGACCATCGACGTGCGCGACCAGCGCGCGACCAAACCAGAGGAAATCGCCGAGTGGTCGAAGCAGCCGAACTGGGCCAAGGCGCGGCGCGAGCGGCTGGCGACGATCTCGGCCGGGCGCACCGCGCTGCAGGCCAACGACGACTTTCTTTCGGGCAAGATCGACGTGTTCAAGCCGCGCAAGCAGCATGAGCGCGAGCTTTCGGGCGAGGAGCTGCTGGCAAAGCAGCTCGACACGAACTTCCGCATCATGGAGCAGATCCGCGCGCGGGTGGACGCGATCGTCAAGGATCCGAAGACCGCGGCGGCGCTGAAGCCGTATTACCCCTATGGCTGCAAGCGGCCGACGTTCCACGACGAGTTCCTGCCGACCTTCAACCTGCCGCATGTGACGCTGGTCGACACGGCGCCGAACGGCGTCAGCAGGATCAACGCCAACGGCGTGGTGCATGACGGCAAGGAGTATCCGCTCGACGTGCTGATCTATGCGACCGGCTTCCAGTGGATGGCGACGTCGACCTTCAACATGATCCGCGGCCGCGGCGGCCGCACGCTGCGCGACAAGTGGACGACCGAAGGCACACGCACGTTCCTCGGCCTGCACAGCCATGGCTTCCCCAACCTGTTCATCTGCTCCGGACCGCAGGGCGGCGGCGGCCAGTTCAATTTCACCCGCGGGATCGAGGCGCACACCGACTATGTGGTGTGGATGCTGCGCACCATGCGCGAGCGCGGCACGGGCGTGGTCGACATCAAGCAGCAGCCGGAGATCGCGTACGCAGCGCACTGCCGCGAGGCGGATGTGAGGACCGCGGCGTTCCGGGATTGCCTGTCGTATTATAATGGCGAGGGCAATGCGGAGCCGGGCTCGCTGGCCTACTACGGCGGGCCGGACAAATGGCATGCGATGCGGAAGACGGCGCAGGAGACGCTCGAGCCGTATGTGTTTGAGGCGGGGCGATAGTCTACGAGAACACAAAATCATCCGCCCCTAACAACACTAGGTTCGCCTTCTGGATTTCAATGGTGTTGCCCGTCTCCAGCGCGATGACGACGCTCGTGCCAACTTGCGCCATCGCAAGTTCGCTGAAATCGGTGACCACACCTCCCTCGAAGCGAATGATGTCTTCGGTGCCAAAACCGTCGTGGAACTGGCCGACCATGTCGCGGCCGAAGTCTGGGCCAAAGATGAAGGTGTCGGAGCCGTTGCCGCCGTGCAGATAGTCGTTGCCGGCGCCGCCGGTGAGGACGTCCGCGCCGTTCAGGCCGAACAGGTAGTCGTTACCCTCCCCGCCCGCGATCACGTCGTTGCCGTCGTCGCCGTAGAACTTGTCGATGTCGGCGCCGCCGTCGATGACGTCGTTGCCGCTGCCGGCGTTGACGAGGTCCCGCCCCTCGCCGCCACGCACCGTGTCGTTGCCGGCGCCGGCGGTGATGGTGTCGTTGCCGGCGCCGCCCTCGAGCACGTCGTTGTCCGTCGGCGCGCCGAAGAACAGCGCCTGCCGGTCGCTCATGTCGTAGTCGATCGAGCGGTTGTGGTAGAGATTCCAGGTGCCGGGATGGCTGGTGTTGACGGCGTCGGCGGCAATCAGATGCTCGCCGTTGACCGTGATGTCCTTGATATAAAGGTTGCGATCGCCGCCGTCGGTGCGCACGTCGTTGATGAAGGCGAAGCTCAGGGACTCGATCACCGCCGGATTGTCGAAGGTGAACGTGAATGTCTGATAGTCCGCGGCTGTCGCAGCTCCGTGAAACTCGACGACGTCGCCCACGGGCTGGCCGTTCACCAGCACCTGCATCCTTGCACCGACGCCGTCGACCGCCGCGCCGAAGCCGGTCACCGTGACCGTCGTCGTCGCAAGCCGCGGGATCGGATCGGGACCGCCGACGATGGTGTCGTTGCCGCTGCCGCCGCGGATCGTATCGTCGCCGAGCCCGCCGGACAGCCGGTCATCGCCACCGCCGACGTCGATCAGGTCGCCGTCTGGAGAACCGTCGACCGTGCGCGAGGTCGCGCGATGCTGGCCGTCGAACCATTCGCTGATCAGCTGCTCGGCCGGCTTGTCCATCGGCGAATAGCCGGTCGGCACGTAGATGTTGCTCGGATCCCAATTCCAGATGTGCGCGCCCTGGAACCAGCTGCCCTCCCCGCTCCACACCGCGAAGAACGCCTCGAACGCGTCGCGCTGCTCCTGCACGTCCTGCGTCGAGGTGACGTTCCAGCCGCCGGGCCGGATGTTGGTGCCATCGAGGCTGCGATAGCCGGTCTCGGTGAACAGCACCGGCTTGTCATGCTCCACCGCCAATGAGTGGAAGAACTCCACCGGCGACTTGTGGTCCATCACCGCGGCCCAGTAGTCGTTCGCCGACACGCTGTGCCAGGCCGCGATCATCTCGTCCACGGTCGGATCGAGCTCGGTTGTCAGCGGCGGATAGGCGTTGACGCCGATCACGTCGACCGCGTCCCAGAAGCTGACGTGGTTCGCCTCGTCGGTAGCCGCAGCGTAGGTGACGGTTCCATCATAAATCGCGCGCACGGCGTCGATGATATCGAGCCAGTAGGCACGATACTCCGCGCCGGACAGGGAGCTCATTTCGTTGCCGATCGACAGCTGCGCAACGCCCGTGTCCTGCGCGAGCTGGGCGAACTCGACGATCTTCGCCTTGTAGGATTCGAAGAAGGCCGCGACGTCGGTCGGCGCCAGCGCCATCTGGCCCGCGCCGTCGAGCGGCGTCAGCGCGGGCTTGAGCAGCACCGAGAGCCCCTGCGCATGCGCGTCGGCAATCGCGCTCGCAAGGTTCGCCATGCTCTCGGTCTTGCCGGCGTGCGAGAACACCTGGTTGGACGTGCGCTCCTCGGTGAAGATGCGCGGCACGATCGACACCGCATTGGCGTTGGTTTCCACGATCCCGCTCAGCGCCTCGCGCGCCGCGGGCGTCACCAGTTGCCCGTTCCAGTCCGACTGGAACCCGAATCCTTGAATTGCGAATACACCGGCCATCATCCGATCCTTTTAAAGTCTTTTTGTGCGTCGACTGGCAGCTGCCAGAGCCTGCTTGCGTGACCTCGGCCCAAGGTTTGACGAAGCCGTGGCGATCACGCGGCGGCAACGCGATCAGGATGTCGATGTGTGAGTTGATGACTGATTGCAAATGAAGAGGATTGCTAAAGTTCGACCGCTTTGCGTGCATACGCGAGTTCCCTGCGCACGCTCACATCTTGTGCATCGCGCTCAAACGACTGACGCATTCGTCCGGCAAACAGCGTCCGGTGATCGAACATCGAGGCTCTGCATGACAAGCCGGGACATTGGCATCAGATACCGGCGCGACTTGCGCCTGCGGCACAGCATCGCCAGGATCCACCATGCGGGCGGCGGCTCTGGAACGGTCAGTCGCGCGGGAAGTGCCGAACAGCAACCGGGCGCGCCGCTCGATGTGAATGCGCTGCTTTGCTGTCCGCGCTGCCGCTCGTCGCTTCGTTTCGAGCGCGAGCCTATCGTGTGCACCAATGGGGGGTGCGCCTATTCGCGTGACGGCTTTCCGCGCGCCCGCGGCCAACCCGTGCTGGTCGACTTCGAGCGCAGCATCTTCGACCGTGGGAATTACACTGACAATCGCGGATCGGTGATGCGCGACGACACCGGCCGTGGCCTCGCGCTGCGGTGTCGCAGGCTGCTGACCGGCGGCAACCCGGTGACGCCCGGCAAATCGCGCGAGATTATCGGGCGGCTGACGGCGCAGGCCTCTGCGCCGTGCGTGCTGGTGATCGGCGGCGGCGCGATCGGCTCCGGCGCCGATGCGCTGTATGCGGATCCGAACGTGCGTGTGGTCGGTACCGATGTGTATGCCTCGGCGAACACGCGCGTCGTCTCCGACGGCCATTTCCTGCCCTTCCGCGACGGCACATTCGACGCCGTCTGGATCCAGGCGGTGCTCGAGCATGTGCTCGATCCGCCCGCGGTGGTGGCGGAGATCCATCGTGTGTTGAAGCCGAACGGGCTCGCCTATGCGGACACGCCGTTTATGCAACAGGTGCACGAAGGCGCCTATGACTTCACCCGCTTCACGCTGAGCGGCCACCGTTGGCTGTTCCGCGGGTTTGAGGAGATCGACGCCGGCGCGGTCGGCGGCGCCGGCACGGCGCTGGTGTGGTCGATCCGGCACGCCGCGCTGTCGCTGGGCCTCAGCACGCGCATGGCGTCGCTGGTGGCGCTGCCGTTCTTCTGGATGCGGTTCATCGACTACTTTGCGAAGCCGGGGCCGAAGACCGATGCCGCGAGCGGGATTTATTTCTTCGGGCGGAAATCGGAACGGGCAATGAATGCCAAGGATATGGTGCGGTATTTCGAGATGAAACACAGGTAGGGTCGTGGCGTGGGCTTACGCCGCGACGGCTACGATCGGCCTTGGGGTTGCGCCGTGTTCTTTCAGGACTGTGCCGGTCGCGTCGATTTCCTTTAGCGTTACGTCGTAGCTCCAGAGGTCGGCGAGGTTCTGCATGACCAGCTTCAGGTCGTGCTCCTGCAGCACGGCGCCGTTGACGACGGTGTGGTGGACGATCAGGCGGCGGTCGCCGGCCAGGTCGACGTCGGCCACTTCGATGTTCGGGTCGATGACGCCGACGTCGTACTGGCGTGACAGCTCGCGGCGGACGCGGCGGTAGCCGCGCTCGTTGTGGATGGCATCGACGAGGATGCCTTCAGTCATCGCCGGGTCGTCGTGCAGGTGGAACATGCGCATGTGCCGCATCAGCCGCGGCGACAGGAACTGGCTGATGAAGCTTTCGTCGCGATAGTTCGCCCAGACCTGACGCAGCACCGCCATTTCATCGCCGGAGCCGGCGATGTCGGGGAACCACTCGCGGTCCTCGTCGTCCGGATCGGTGACGATGCGCTCGATGTCCTTCATCATGGCAAAGCCGAGCGCATACGGATTGAAGCCCGAGAAATGCGGATTGTCGAAGTCCGGCTGGAACACGACGTTGGTGTGCGACTGCAGGAATTCGAGGAAGTTGCCGTCGCTGATCCGGCCCTGCTCGTGCAGGCGGCTCATGATGCGGTAGTGAACGTAGGTCGCGGTGCCCTCGTTCATGACCTTGGTCTGGCCCTGCGGGTAGAAATACTGGGCGATGTGACGGACGATGCGCAGCAACTCGCGCTGCCAGGGCTGCAGCCGCGGCGCGGACTTCTCCAGAAAGTACAGCAGGTTTTCCTGCGGCAGGCCGAGCAGCGCGCGGCGGCGCTCGGAGCTCAATTCAGTTGCGGTCTTCGACGGGCCGGTCGGCACGGTGCGCCACAGGTCGTTGAACGCGGTCTCCTCATGCGAGCGGCGCTCGCGCGCCCGCTTCTCCTCGGCGCGAAGGTCGAGCGTCTTCTTGCCGGGATAGCGGTAGACGCCATGCGACATCAGCGAGTGCGCCGCATCCAGCGTGCGCTCCACGGCGACGTGGCCATGGCGCTCCTCGCACTGCGCGACATAGGTCTTGGCGAATTCCAGATAGTCGAGGATGCCGTCGGCATCGGTCCATTGCTTGAACAGGTAGTTGTTCTTGAAGAAATGGTTGTGGCCGAACGCCGCGTGGGCGATCACCAGCGTCTGCATGGTCGCCGTGTTCTCCTCCATCAGGTAGGAGATGCACGGCGAGGAGTTGATGACGATCTCATAGGCAAGGCCCATCAGGCCCTTGCGGTAGAACGCCTCCTGATGCGCGAATTGCTTGCCGAACGACCAGTGCTTGTAGAACAGCGGCATGCCGACCGACGAATACGCGTCGAGCATCTGCTCGGACGTGATCACCTCGATCTGATTCGGATAGACCTCGAGGCCGAGCTCGCCGCGGGCGATCTCGTCGCAGGCGTCATGGATGCGCTGAAGTGTCGAGAAATCCCAGTCAACGCCTTTGTACAGCAGCCCCTTGCCGCTCTTCTTCACGGTGCGGCCTCCTGACTCTGGCGCTTCTGGAAGAGGTCGTGGAACACCGGATAGATCTCGCTGCGTTCGGAGACCTTGCGCATCGACAGCGCCTCGCCGTTCGAGCGCAGCCGCTCATAGAGCGTCCAGAGCGAGGAGTCCGGCATCTGCTCGAACATGCTGGGTGCGGATTCGGAGACCTCGAGATAGGCAAAAAACTGCGTCGCCGGCAGGATCAGGTTAGTCAGAAGCTGCCCGGTGAGCTCGGAGTCGGCGTAGGCATTGTCGCCGTCGGAGGCTTGCGCGGCGTAGATGTTCCAGTCGCTCGGCGAGTAGCGCTCGCGGACGATCTCGTGCATCGCCACCAGCGCGGACGAGACCAGCGTGCCGCCGGATGCGGGGCCGTGGAAGAAGGTATCCTCGTCTACCTCCTCGGCGCGGTCGGTGTGCCGAATGAAGACGATGTCGACGTGGCGATAGCGGCGCGTGAGAAAGACATAGAGCAGCATGTAGAAGCGCTTGGCGAGGTCCTTCATGTGCTCCGACATCGAGCCGGAGACGTCCATCAGGCAGAACATCACCGCCTGCGCGACCGGCTTCGGCACCGTCTCGAAGCGGCGGAAGCGGATGTCGATCGGATCGATGTAGGGGATGCGCTTCATCTTCCCCTTCAGCGCCTCGATCTCCGCCAACAATTCGGCGCGGCGCTTTTCGTCGGTCTCCGCCTCGGCCAGGGCTTCCAGTTCCTCGACCTCCGCTGGCCGCGGCCGGCGCAGCGCCATGCGGCGCGACAGCGCCAGACGCATGGTGCGGCTGATGGAGATGTTGGCGGGCGAGCCCGAGGTGGTGAAGCCGGCGCGCTGGAGGCCCTCGCCTTCGGTCGAGGCGAGCTTTCGCTTCGCCAGGTCCGGCAGCTCGAGGTCGTCCAGGAACATGTCGATGAATTCGTCGCGGGTCAGCACGAAGCGGAACGCGTCCTCGCTGTCGCCGCTGCCGGCTTCCGACCCGCGTCGGCCGCCGCCCTCGCCGGAGCGCGGCAGGATGTCGCCTTCGGTGAACTTCTTGTTGCCGGGCAGCACCATGTCGCGGGTGCCGCCGGAGCGGCGGAAGCGCGGCTCGCTCATGCCGTCGAGCGGGATCTCGACCTCACCGCCCTCCAGCACGTCCTTGATGTCGCGCTGCTGCGAGGATTTCTTCACCGCACCCTGCACCAGCGCCTTGGCGCGGCGCAGGAACCGCTGCCGGTTCTCGAGGCTTTTGCCGCTCGGATTCAGGCGTCGGTCGACGATGTACATATTTCAGTCTCCCGTCATGCCCGCGAAAGCGGGCATCCAGTACGCCGCAGCGTCAACGGTGGAAGTTCTGACGCTCTGGAATACTGGGTCCCCGCCTTCGCGGGGACGACGCCGAGTATTTGGCAGTTGCCCTTGCAAATCAACCTGCCTGCTTCACGCGCATGTACCACTCGACCAGGCGACGAACCTGGCGTTCGGTGTAGCCGCGGTCGACCATGCGCTCGACGAACTCGCCGTGCTTCTTCTCGGTCTCGCCGTCCTTCTTGGAACCGAAGGAGATCACCGGCAGCAGGTCTTCCACCTGCGAGAAGATGCGCTTTTCAATGACTTCGCGGATCTTCTCATAGCTGGTCCATAGCGGGTTCTTGCCGCTGTTCTGCGCCCTGGAGCGGAGCGAGAACTTGACCACCTCGTTGCGGAAGTCCTTCGGATTGGCGATGCCGGCCGGCTTCTCGATCTTGGTCAGCTCCTGATTGAGCAGCTCGCGATCGAGCAGTTGTCCGGTATCCGGGTCCTTGAAGTCCTGGTCCTCGATCCAGGCGTCGGCGTAGTCGACGTAGCGGTCGAACAGGTTCTGACCGTAGTCGGCGTAGGATTCGAGATACGCCTTCTGGATCTCGTGACCGATGAACTCGGCGTAGCGCGGCGCAAGCTCGGCCTTGATGAATTCGAGGTAGCGCTTCTCGACTTCCTCGGGCAGTTGCTCGCGGCGGATCGACTGCTCCAGCGTGTACATCAGGTGGACCGGGTCGGCGCCGATCTCGTTGGTGTCGTGGTTGAAGGTCGCGGCCAGCACCTTGAAGGCGAAGCGGGTGGACGGGCCGTCCATGCCTTCGTCGACACCGGCGGCGTCCTTGTACTCCTGCACGCTGCGTGCCTTCGGGTCGGATTCCTTCAGGCTTTCACCGTCATAGACCCGCATCTTCGCGTAAATGGTGGAGTTCTCGTGCTTGCGCAGGCGCGCCATCACCGAGAAGCGGGCCAGCGTCTGCAGCGTCGCCGGCGCACAAGGCGCTGCCGCGAGCTCGGAGCCCTGGATCAGCTTCTCGTAGATCTTCTGCTCTTCGGCGACGCGCAGGACGTACGGCACCTTGATGACGCAGATGCGGTCGATGAAGGCCTCGTTGTTCTTGTTCGACTTGAAGCTCTGCCACTCGGCTTCGTTGGAGTGGGCGAGGATCATGCCAGTGAACGGGATGGCGCCGATATTCTCGGTGCCGATATAGTTGCCTTCCTGCGTCGCGGTCAGAAGCGGGTGCAGCATCTTGATCGGCGCCTTGAACATCTCGACGAATTCGAGAATGCCCTGGTTGGCGCGATTGAGGCCGCCGGAGTAGCTATAGGCGTCCGGATCGCTCTGGGCGAACGTCTCGAGCTTGCGGATATCGACCTTGCCGACCAGCGAGGAGATGTCCTGATTGTTCTCATCGCCCGGCTCGGTCTTGGAGACGGCGATCTGGCGCAGCCGCGACGGCTGGATGCGGGCCACTCTGAACCGCGAGATGTCGCCGCCGAAGGATTCTAGGCGCTTGTAGCACCACGGGCTCATCAAGCCGGTGAGACGGCGGCGCGGAATGCCGTACTTCTCCTCGATCATCGGGCCGAGCGTCTCGGGGTCGAACAGGCTGAGCGGGCTTTCGAAGACGGGGCTCAACTCGTCGCCGGCCTTCAGCACGTAGATGGGGTTGACCTCCATCAGCGCCTTCAGCCGCTCCGCGAGCGAGGACTTGCCGCCACCGACCGGGCCCAGCAGGTAAAGGATCTGCTTGCGCTCTTCGAGACCTTGAGCGGCGTGACGGAAGAAGGCGACGATCCTCTCGATCGTCTCTTCCATGCCGTAGAAGGCTTCGAATGCTGGATACGAGCGAATGGTACGGTTCAAAAAGATACGGCCAAGGCGCGCGTCCCTGGCCGTGTCGATCAACTCAGGTTCGCCGATCGCTGCAAGCAGTCGTTCGGCTGCGTTGGCGTATCGCATGGGGTCGTCTCTGCACGACTCCAGATACTCCGCCATCGACATGTCGGTTTCGCTGCGAGCTTCGAAGGTCCTAGCGAACGCATTGAACAGGGAATCGTTGTACATGGTCCCTCTCCGTGTACGGTTCAGCTGTCCTGCAGTTGTGCGGCACGCCTTTGGTGCGGTTCATTCGAAAAGCCTGCCCAGCATTTCGAATCACACAACAGCATCAGCAACATTGGTCCGTAGTGCACGCTTCGACTAGCTATTTTGCAACGCACAACACAGGCACCGAGCGATTCAAAGGCAGGCAAACGCCTTGAAAATGAGCGATTGGAACCGCGACGGCGTCATTTTCCTCATAATGCTGGCTATTGTGGCATCGCTGCCACGCTGCCAGACACGCTGTCACGAGTCGCATTAACGGAAGATTAAACATAAGTCGCTCCGCCTCCTCTGCGATGAGAATCACACTTCTCTCCATCTATACGTGGCGATGGCGGATGAAGTTCCACCCTCGGACCCATCACATCGCCATCACGTCGGATCATTTGCGCGTGCGATTTTGCTCACCTTGCGGGGCATCAACGCCGATGCGCGACTCTTGTTGCATTGCGATGGGTGTTCACGATCAGACATAAGTCCTCCTCCCCGCTCTCTATTCGGCTTGGGGTTCGCCGGTCGTCTTGCTCCTCTGCCCAAAGAGAGGGCGTGCGGAACGCTGGGCGAAAGGCCGCGCCCGCGGCTCCCGTATGCTTGTCGCATCCGGGCAATCCGTATGCCGACGCGTTGGCATACGGCGGTGGTCCAGCCCAAACGCTTGAGCTGAACCGGACCACAAACGAAGCCTTCGCCTGCGTTCCGCACGCGCCGGATTAACGGCTTGCCGGATTCCAGCGGAGCCAGGCCCGGCTCACTTGACCAAATACGGAAGACCTCACCGTATTGCTGGACCGCTTGGGCCGTCCGCCCTCGGCACCGGTCGTCATCCCTTTCGGCGCCGCGGCTCCTCACCGCGACGCAAATTGGGCCGGCACCGCGACGGACCCGTCGCATCCTGCCCCGAGGCGCTGACGATTAGCGCACTCGCTCTCCCATCGGGGCGGGATGAGGGAAGGATAATCCGAAATTTGTTTCGGGAAAAGAGAAATTAAAGAGCCTGTTGGAAACCTGTTGGAAGTTTGGGTAACGTTCGGAGCGGGCTGCGGTTTTGTCTCTCGTCATTGCGGGCGAAGGGGATGCAATCCAGGCTGAGGTGGCGGTGGCTACTGACAGTTTTTGGTTTTGCGCGCTGCGCGCGCGGCTGGATTGCTTCGCTTCGCTCGCAATGACGATGGGACTATCGATGGGGTGTTGCTGGCCCTCACCCGCCCTCGCTTTGCTCGGGCACCCTCTCCCACAAGGGGAGAGGGGAAGAGCTTACGCCTTCCGGAGTTTGCGGAGGCGTTCGAGGATGCTGCCCAGGATGCCTTTGGGGAGGAAGATGATGAAGACCACCAGAAGCACGCCGTAGACGAGGTTGTCCCAGCCTACGGCTTTGGTGCCGAAGCCGATGCGGAGGATTTCGGCCAGCATGATGGTGATGATGGCGCCGACTGTGGGGCCTAGCGAGACGTAGAGGCCGCCGACGATGACGGCGAAGACCATTTGCAGGGAGACGGCGATGCCGCTCACCGTGTCCGGCGAAATGAACATCTGGTACTGGCAATAGAGCGCGCCGGCCAACGCGGTCATGATGGCGCTGATGACGGTGATCTTCAGCTTTTCCCAGGTGACGTTGACGCCGGCGGCGGCGGCGGCGTCTTCGTCCTCGGAGATAGCTTCGAGGGCCAGGCGGTCCATGCTGCGGTCGACGTAGCGCCAGATCAGCAGGCCGACGCCCCAGACGAACAACGCGATCAGGAACCAGACGGTCTTGCTGTCGGACTGCAGCGCCCAGAAGCTGCCGCCCTGGATGCGGTTTGGCGTGTAACCCAGCGAGCCGCCGGTGAAATTGCGTGTGGCGGTGATGACCTGCAGGACGATGCCGGAGAGCGCCAGCGTCACCAGCACGAAATAGTGGCCGGTGATGCGGAAGCGAAAGCACGGATAGCCGACGATCACCGCCAGCAGCGCGGCGCAGGCCATCGCCAGCGGAATGCCGACCCATGGCGTGACCCCGAGGTGGTTCCACATCAGCGCGGTGACATAGGCGCCGACGCCCATGAAGCCGCCGTGGCCGAGCGAGACCAGGCCGAAGCGTCCCATCATCGACCAGGACGTATAGGCGAACGCCCAGATCAGGATGAGGATGAGAATGTGCAGGTGATACGGATCGCGATAGACGAACGGCAGCGCGATCAGCGCCGCTCCTGCGATCCACGGGACAACCTGGCGCAGGTTCATGAACGCCTCGACAGCAGGCCCGCGGGGCGGATGAACATCATGATGATGAAGAAGGCGAAGGCCAGCACGTAACCCCATTCAAGATCGGAGAAAAGCCCGCCGAGCGAGATGATCTCCGCGAACACGAAGGCGGCGACGAAGCCGCCGACGAAGTTGCCGAGGCCGCCCAGCACGCAGATGAGGAAGGTGATCGGGCCGAACGACAGGCCGACGAAGGGGTGGATGTCGTATTGCAGCACCAGGAGGCACGCGGCGAGGCCGGCGAGCGCGCCGCCGATCGCCGAGGTGATGACGTAGATCTTGCCGGCATCGACGCCCATCAGCGGCATGATCTGGCGATCCTGCGCGATGGCGCGGATGGCGGTGCCGAGGAAGGTGCGCTTCATGAACAGGAACACCAGCACCATGCCGATCAGCGCTGCGACGAAGGCCAGCAGGCGCGAGTAGGAGAAGTGCATCTCGGCGAAGCGCAGCACCGGCAGGCGGATGCCGAGGTTGCGGAAGTCGATGCCGAAGGCGACGGTGGCGAAGCTCTGCAGCACGAACAGGACGCCGCCGGTGGCGAGCAGCTGGTTGATGGGCGCGGAGTTCAGCAGCGGCGCGATGACGACGATGTGCAGCAGCGCGCCAAGCGCTGCGACGAGCAGGATGGCGATCGGGGCCGCGGCGTAATACGGCAGGCCGTAGTACTGGACCAGGAAGTACATGCCGTACATGCCGATCATCACCAGCTCGGCGTAGCAGATCCAGGTGACGTCGATGACGCCGAAGATGAGGTTGAGACCGAGGGCGAGCAGCGCGAGGAGGCCTCCGAGGAGGATGCCGTTGATGACGGCTTCGAGCAGGTAGATGTCGAAGATTTCAAGGAAGCTTTGCATTAGGTCACCTGCTTGGGTTTCTTGCCGCGGCGGGCGCCGTCAGAGTGCGGCGCCACTGCTCCCCTCCTCCCGCGCGCGAAGCGCGTGGTGGGGAGGGGTCGGGGGTGGGGGGCCGCTGAGTCTCCCCATGCACGCCGTCCAAGACGAGACTCAGCAGGCCCCCCACCCCGCCGGCCATCGCTGCGCGATGTCCGTCGACCCTCCCCGCCACTCGCTTCGCTCGCGGGAGGGAGGGTGGGAGAATGCCGAAGCGCTTCGCAAACCTACGGCCGTCATGCCCGCGAAAGCGGGCATCCAGTACGCCGCAGCGGTTGCGATTGAAGCGCTGGCGCTCTGGGATACTGGATCCCCGCTTTCGCGGGGATGACGGTGGGAGTGTGGGGCGATTCATCAACCTCACATCACACCCCCAGATACGCTTGGCGGATGGTGTCGCTGGCGAGCATGTCGGCGGAGGTGCCGCTGGCGCGGATGGAGCCGGCTTCCAGCAAATAGGCGCGGTCGACGACTTTCAGGACTTGCTGCACGTTCTGCTCGACGATCAGCACCGTGAGGCCGCTTTCGCGGATGCGTTTGACCAGTTCGAACACCTGCTGGACGACGACCGGCGCCAGGCCGGCGGAGGGTTCGTCGAGGAGCAGGAGTTTTGGGTCGGACATCAGGGCGCGGCCGATGGCGCACATTTGTTGTTCGCCGCCGGACATGGTGCCGGCGAGCTGGTTGCGGCGTTCCTTCATGCGGGGGAAGAGGTCGAATACGAAGTCCAGGCGCTCGGCGAAGCGCTTGCGGGCTTCGGGCATGAAGGCGCCCATCTTGAGATTGTCTTCTACCGTCAAGCGCGGGAACAGGCGGCGGTTCTCGGGCACGTGGGCGATGCCGAGGGAGACGATGCGGTGGGCCGGCGTCTTGACGACGTCGGTGCCCTCAAAAGTGATGTGGCCTGCGCGCGGGCGGATCAGCCCGGAGATGACCCGCATCAGCGTGGTCTTGCCGGCGCCGTTCGGGCCGATGACGCCGACGGCTTCGCCTGCCTTCACATCGAGGCTGACGCCGAACAGCGCCTGGAAGGTGTCGTAGCCGGCGTCGACGGATTTTAGTTCAAGCATGGCATTACCCGCGAACTCAGCGCGCCCCCTCTCGCCGTTGGGGAGAGGGTTGGGGTGAGGGGCACTCGGCCTATCGATGTGGTGTCACTGGCCCTCACCCGCCCTCGCTTTGCTCGGGCACCCTCTCCCACAAGGGGAGAGGGAAAGAGGTCGGCTCCCCTCACCCTAGCCCTCTCCCCAACGGGGAGAGGGGACTGCGCCGCGTGCTGTGGTGAAAGTCTTGCCCTGTTCGACACGCTGGACATTCCCCTCACCCGCGCACTCTGGCTGCCGCTGCTTGCACGGCGTTGGCGTCGGTGCCGAGGTAGACTTCGATCACTTTGGGATCGCCGGCGACTTCGCTGGGGAGGCCTTCGGAAATCTTTTCGCCGTGGTCCAGCACCATGACGCGATCGACCACGCGCATCAGCACGCCCATGATGTGCTCGACCCAGATGATGGTGATGCCGAGCTCGTCGCGGATCTTGCGCAGCATGTCGGCGGCCTGCTCCATCTCGGTGTCGTCGAGGCCGCCGAGGCTTTCGTCGGCGAGCAGGAGTTTTGGACCCGTCGCGAGCGCCTTGGCGAGTTCGAGCTTCTTCAGGCCCGCGGCGCCGAGGCCATCGACGAAGGTTTCGCGGTCGGTCGGCAGGCCGACCATGGCGAGTGCGCGCTCCGCCGCCTCCTCCGCATCGCTGCGGCTGGCCTGGCCCTGGCCGAAGTAGCCGGCGATCGCGACGTTCTCGAAGATGGTCAGGCGACGAAAGGGCCGCGGGATCTGGAAGGTGCGGCCGATGCCGCGGTTGATGATCTTGTGCGGCGGCAGGCCTGCGAGCTCCTGGCCGAGGAAATTCATCGAGCCGGAGGTCGGCGGGAAGGTGCCGGAGAGCATGTTGAAGATGGTGCTCTTGCCCGAGCCGTTCGGGCCGATCAGGCCGAGGATCTCGCCCTGCTCCACCTTGAACGACACGTTGTTGACGGCCTTGAAGCCGCCGAACCGTTTCACCAGGCCTTCCACGACCAGCACGGGGATTCCTTTTGATGTCCTAGCGAAGGTGGTCACCTCTCCCCGCTTGCGGGGAGAGGTCGGATTGCGCAGCAATCCGGGTGAGGGGGTACCGGCCTATCCGCTGGCACTGGTGCGCAACGAGAGTCATCAGCCCCCTCACCCCAACCCTCTCCCCGCAAGCGGGGAGAGGGGGCGCGCCGTCATTGTCGCGAAGGCAATCCGTCCCAGCGACAGCCAGAGGCGCCCTGCCCTTACTTATTGCTGTACGTCGTACCCGCCGGGAGTGGCAGGACGGCTTCGCGTTGGGCCTGGCTCAGTGGCCAGACGACGTAGGACTTGTCGTCGACGTACTGGACGACGACCGGGAACGAGCGCTCGTTCTGGCCGGCCATCGGCTGGCCCTCGCCGAAGAATTTTACGCCGAAGCCCAGCATGGTGCCGCCTTCAGGAACATCGACCTCGAGCGCGGCCTTCCGTAACGCATCCGGGTCGACGCCGCCGTATTTCTTGATGGCGCGCGGCAGCACGTCGGTCATGAACAGGTAGGTGTTCGACGCCGCCATGCCGACGTGGGCGGAGCGGATCGCAACGCCTGGCTTGATCTTGTCGAACTCCTCACCGACCATCTTGATGACCGGCGGCAGTTTCGGGTCGAGGCCCTTTTCGCTGGCGGCCCAGATCGAGATCGGATCGGTGTTGAAGATGTAGTTCACGTCCGCGCCGAGGCCTTCCTTCAGCTTCTCGTACACGCCATAGCCCGCGCCGTGGCCGACGAGGGCTGCGATCTTCAGCCCCTGCTCGCGCGCCTGGCGCAGCAAGAGCGTGATGTCCGGGTTATAGCCGGTGTGGAAGATCACATCCGGCCGTGCTCGCTTGAGCTTGGTGACCAGAGCGGACAGATCCGGCGCGGTGGCGGCGTAGCCTTCGTGCATGACGACGTTGAAGCCGGCCTTCTTGGCGCCGGCCGTGTTGCCCTTGGCGACGTCGACACCATAGGCACCGTCCTCATGGATGATGGCGACGCGCAGGTCCTTCGGCTCCTTGCCGAGCTTCGCCTTCGAGTTCGCCGCGATGAAGTCCATGGTCATCGAGCCGAACTGGTCGCCGCTCGCCTGCGGTCGGAAGACGTATTTGTAGTTCTTGCCGTCCAGCACCGCCGAGGAGATGCAGGTGGTGATCCACATGAACTTCTTCAGCTGCTCGACGCGCCCGGCCACCGGCACGCACTGCGCCGACGAATAAAAGCCGAGCAGCATGTCGACCTTTTCCTGCTCGACCAGGCGGACCGCCTCGTTGATGGCGACGTCCGGCTTGCTCTGCGCATCGGCGTAGACCGCCTCGATCTTGTAACCCTCGACGCCGGTCTTGGTGAAATGGTCGAGCATGATCTTGGCGCCGATATACTGCAGCTCCGAGCCGCCGCCGGCCAGCGGGCCGGTGAGGTCGTAGATCACGCCGATCTTGATCTTTTTCTCTGGAGACTGGGCTTGGGCGCTGTCCGCAGCCGCGAGCCCCAGCACCGCTGCCACAGCCCCAAACGCAAACAAAAGACGGGCAGCTTTACGCTTAAGCATGAAAACCTCCCATTATTATTGTGCATTGCGTTTCTTGGTTTTTGTTGGGGCGCATCACAAAGGCAGCGCGGGGGGATGTCAAGGGAGGTGGGGCGCGGCATTTGCGGAGGGCGCAAGGGGCAAACTCCCACCTGAACAGCCTTCCACTATGCGGAATCGTTGGGAAGCCGCGAGATATCGCATTCAGCAACGTCCGTCTGGATGCCGCTCCGCTTGAGTGCCTCCACTCATGGCGCGCCTCCCTCTCAAGTCCTTCGCTGCGGAGGAGGCGGACGATCCCAAACATGGGCGGATTCAGAGTCGACAAAGGTGTATTCAATCGTCGAGCCCGCGCGCTCTTTGTATCGCGCCAGTTCACCGCTTACGGCTCTGATCTTCTCGTCAGTTGGTTGATAGACGCAGAAGTAGAGATGGGTGATCTTCGACCGAAAGAGCGCACTGTAGATGTGGGCGTCGTTCGGATCAGCCGAGTGGCCAAATACGAAAAAATTGCCGCTGCTCGCGCCGAGCTTTTCATAGCAGTGACTGAGATATTCGTTCGCCCTTATACGTGTCATCTTGGCTGGCGACGTGCCTTCAGCCACGTAGAGCGGCAATCGCTTCCCTGTAGTAATCGTCTGTGCGATCGCATCGATAACGCCTGTATCACCAGCGATCCTCTTTTCCACATCAGTACCGTGGCGAAACAAATGTAAACCACCGTGAAGATTGTAGACCCGGCAATACGCGTCCTTTTTGAAAGGCCCCTGGAAGCCGTTGCGCTTCTCTCCGAGACCGAAACCGTCGGTCAGCCGCGCCTCGTTCGAGAGGCAGACCCAGTTGAGGAGCAAGTCATAGTTGAGCGTGAACACCTCATCGAACGAAGAAAGAAACGTAACGCAACTCGGGATGACGTCCTCTATCCCCTCCCGATGGGAAGGGTGCGTGCCGCGAATTGCGTGCACGAGCGCCTCGCGAAGGCGGCTCGCATCTTTGACCAATTGCTCCGCGTGATCCCTGTTTTCGTAGGCCACCTCAACTTCGGACGCGCCCTCAAGCGCTTTGACCACTCGCTCGAAATCCACCGTCTTGAGGCGGTCAAACAAAACGCGTACCGGATCATCCGGCTTGAGATCGGCCTTTTCCAGCAGGGAGCGATAACTGAAGTAACGGGCAGAGAAGCCATTGCCGAGTAGAAGTGAGCAGTCCCTGCCACCCGCAGCCTTCATGGCTTCATCGAACGAAATAGCCTCCGGCATCACTAAACGCCTCCTTGCGCAGATGACGGCCCCACCACGTACTCACAATAATTGATTGTGGCCGTCGTGTCTTCGACCGCCGTCGGCAGAGCGTCAGAATCACCGGCCAATATCCGAACGATTGGCACCAACCTCCTGCGGTCGATGAATGCTATCGACCTCGATCGCGTTTGGAGCCCTTAAATTTTGTTTCGACCGGACCTACTTTTGGTCTCCGGCCTATTTCTTTCGCCTTCCCCTTTGAACCTCGCTCCGGGCTTGTCGACTTAATGCCTCCACTCTTCTTGTTGGACCGGCCTTCTGATTTTCCCTGCTTCGCCGATACCTTCGCCTTCGCATTTTTTGTCTTCGGTTGTCCAACTTTTCCGCCGAGTGGCACTGACACATCGATGACTACAACTTGAAGCTTTGCACCGTGTTGAGCCGCAATCGCTTCTTTCAACATCGCGGAGAGCTCAGCAGCAGTACGCGGCGCTGCCACGTCAGATTTGAGCTTGGGAATGGCGCCGACGCGATGGGCGCCGTACCAAAACACCCCGTAGATTCCAAAACCGCTCGCCGCCGGATCTCGAACGTAGAAGCTCTCAAGCTGCGTTTCATGAGCGGTCCAAAGGTCGGAATGAGTATCCCGCTTCAGCTCGAGAATGAGCTTTTGAGAGGCGAATGTTACAACAATATCTGCTCGTTTATCGGTAACCATGTGAACTTCTGGTTCCGCCGATATCCCCAAACGGGCCAGTGGCACCCTTAGGAGCTCAAGAAGTACATCGCGGGCGCTTTCCTCATTCTTCTGATCGGTTGGCCGCCCATGAGAGTCTTCATTCCAGAACTGCTTATAAATGTCCGTGTTCTGGCCCCCGATCCGCAAGTTAATATCCGTTAGATGCTCTATAACTAGAGCTTGTAGATCAGCAACATTGGCGGGCGGGCCGTTCGACAAAGCCTGAATGGTTTGCTCCCAACCCGGTTGCTGATAGGCCATCTCGCGAAACCTTGCCTGCTGGTTTGTCAAAGCGTGCTTGAGTTCATTTGCGTAGCTCTTGAGGTCTTCCAATCCCTGTAGCCGAAGCAGAGATTCGGTTGCCTCCGGACCTTTGGCAGCAGACAGCGCCGCTATCAGAGACTTTACAAATTCGGCCGCATCCCAGGCATTTTCATCACCGGACCAAGCACTCCGCGGATGCGGTGCGTTCGAAAAATGCATAGCAACAATTCGAATGAGCTTATCGATTTGCCGAACGGAGAGCCTGTGCATGGGAACGCTGTTGCGTCGATCATACCCGGTGAGCGCTCGAATCTCCCATACAACGGCTGGCGCACCTTGAGAGACTGCATCGAGGTCCGTCTCAAACCCATCAGGATCGACCAAATACGCAGCCGCCGTCCACAAGCGGCGCTGCGCATCGCCTATCGGCGCTGAACGACTAGTCCGCGCCTTGAATATTTCCGGTATCTCCCTGCCAGCCGTCGTTGAAAGCGCAACCCGCAATAGCTCTTCAAGACGCTCCCTTGGAGCGTCAGGAAAATCCTTGAGGAGCTGTACAGCTCTCGTTGAGCGCCTTTCGCGAAAGGCCTCATCATTCAATAGTTCGTACAGACCTGACACGTGCGACAGGCCGTTCGACAGGCCATCTCTCGCCAACGCGAGATAAGCTGATTCAAAGAGATCTGGGCGTTGCTTTTCGAGATACACTTTCCAATCATGGATGTCTCGCGACACCGTATTGCCTTGCGGCCGCGATTCTGTTGGCATTATTAGCTCAAGCGCCAACAACGATCTGAGCACCTCGTCCGAAATTCCATCTACACTGGGGCTTTCGAGCCACACCTCATCCATTCCAGCAATGAAGGCGAGCCAAAGCCTCGGGTATGAATTATCCTTCTCGGCGTTCGAGATTTCGGCAATCGTTGGCATCGATCCTTGCCGTACCAGCGTCTTCAATCCTGCGAGGAGAGTCGCGGTATTCTCACTTCCAATCTCTTCTTCAAGACGCTCGCGCGGCTGCTTCGTCCCATCGCTATCTGAGAACCGGGCAAAATAGACCTCAGCTCCCCAAATCAACCAACCAAGATGAGTGCCTGTTCGAATCTCTTGAATATTCTTGGCAAATTCTTCCAGGCTCTTTTGCCTTCCTTCGGCCTGCTCATCACGAAACGATGCTCGACGGCGCGCTTCGTCCCTTTGCCATTCCTCAACGTTCGAAACAAGGACGCGATCTCTGATTGAGGCGAGCTTGGGATCATCTTCTGCAAGGAAAAAGAGGCGCTCGAAAGTGGCGCGGTTCGGCTGCGTAACACTCAAGCCTATTGCAAGTTCGTAGAACGCGGCTTGCTTCTCCCTGGAGTCCGGCGCCGCGATCAACCGATTCACGAGCCACTGCAACGGCTCAGCATTAAGTTGGAGAGGAAACCAGGGAGTGATGCGGCGTATGAATATCCATATGGGCGTATCCGGTTGATATTCATCAAGCGCTTTTTGAAACAGTGAGCCTAGGAGATCAGATCGATGCTGTAGGGCCGACCTGATGTCCTCAATTTGACTTGTATCGTAGCTCGCGTTCATTCCTGTTCTTATCCCAAGCCACCTCCATAGCATCGATCCGGTTACATCATTCGACCGCTCCTCCAGTGCGCGCACAATCAGTCGCTCGACGAAGCGCTCCAATTGACGACGATTCTTGCGTCGACGCGGCGCATCCGAAAAGCTGACGGTTGGTAAAGTGTCCAACACCATTGGAATTTGCTGGCTCGGAATTGCCATAGGCACCGACCAAAGGACGCCCGTCAGCAGCTCTTCGTCACAAGACGCAACGTCTGCAAACAAACCCACAACGTCCTTGGGCTCGAAGACTCTCGCGAAAAGCCTAGAAAGGATGTCAGCACGTAGTCGGATATCGTCAGCTGTTCCACCTAACTCTTGGTACAGCTTTGCCACCGAATTGGTCACTCGCGAGCCCATGCCGACCGCCGCGCTTAGGGCCGCCGATTTCAATCCATACGGTGCGCTTTTGTCCGTCAGGAGGGCGACAACTTCGTTCTGAAGGCCCTCCAAGGGCTCGCCAACGCGAAGCGCATCTAAAACCAGGAGCTTGAAACCAAATGGGGCATTTGCGCTTCTAAGAACCGCACCGAGCTGAGGAACCATGTCCGGCTTCCGCAAGGCGGCCAATGCCGCACTGACTCGTTGTTCGCCCCCGCCAACCTCTCTCTCCGCCCGAAAAAATGGGTCGCCCTCCGCGAGCCGCCCGAGAGCGGAAAGGAGTTCAACCCGTAGCCCATGGCTCAAGCTGACGGCATCTCCATAGATCAACACTCCAAAGGGATCGGCCTCTATAAGCGCCGTTGCGTGTTCTGGAAGCAGAACAGCAAGCCAAGCATGCAGGCCGCGCAATTCGGCACTTGGCACGCCGTCCACGCCGAGAATGGCTCGAACGCGACTCAATGGGAGACCCCGACGTATCTGTTGTGCGAGCCACTCGGCTCCGGCATATTCTGCGTTTATTCGATGCGAATAATCGACCGCCTCGTCCCCAAGGGAGCGGAAAACGCGCCGCCCCAGCGCCGCAAGGGTCATTTTTGGCTTTGCAAAGGGAATCGTCCGATAGCTTGGAAGGTGAGGATTGCTCGCTGACTCAAGAAGGCTGATGCCGTCAACATCGCTAATTAGCCGAAGGGCGCAACTGGCTCCCGCAGGCGGACGAACTTCGGCGACTGCAAAACGTCCCTCGCCCGTTCTGCTTCGAACTAAGTTGTGTTCGTGCAAAAGAATTCGCGTCGTCCGCTCAAACAAGTCGCGGCGCGTCGTCGGCCACTTATCCTTTAGCACTGCCTCGGCCAACATGATCAGGTTTTGCGGATTGACGAGAAGGTCCGCCAGATCCCGATTCTCGGCATCGCGTATGAATTTTGAAGGGTCCAGAATTCCTTGCCTAAGCAAAAGCGCATGTTGCTCGACGTCGGTTAGCGCTTGCAACGAAAGAACGACAAAGCCTCCCGCTTGGGTAAAATATGGACGAAGTGCCTCAAGATCTGTGCTCCCGAGCCAATCATGCTCCCGACAAGCAATGCGCACTCTGCTCGGAGTGACCTGCGACAGCTTTTGTGCGACGAGATCTATTGTTGCCGAATCGCTGCGCCCGGCGCGCTTCTCATCTAGCGCATCGATGAAGAGCGTCATCGATCTTGACGACGTCGTTGAATTCAAGAATACGCGTGTGCTTTGAACGGTCGCTTGAGCAAGACCAGCAAATTCCTCGAAGAGGTGAGATTTACCGCTACCCGGATCGCCAATGAGTACGATGTTTGGAGTATCGATATACTCGGAGAAGCGCTTTGCCGCCTCATTCCCGTCGGCAGGCGCTGGAACAACTTGGCGAACAAGTCTATCGGACATGATAAGAATCTATGCGAGTCGATAAATTTACGCATCGAAATCGCGTTATATACTACGCGAGGGTATGCAATCGTCTCACAGAAGGCCAGCCGAGAGGCACGTTCAGGGGCTTTGCGGTGCACGCGAGATGCTAAGCTGCGCTAGCGGAAGGCTTGCAGGGCTCTTGGTCACGATCTGTTTAATCTCAAGCGGGGCACACCCGCGGCCTACCGTATTGCGTTGCTGGGATGAATTATCTTCTGCTCGCCGCTGCCGGCTGCGAAAGGCAGACGCCGCGGCGGAGTGACCAAACGGCGTCAGCATAGTGCCTTGACGGCCACCTCTCTCTTCTTGAGCGTCATCTTCTGCTAGTTTTTGGTTTCGCACTCTCACTATTGGCCGGTGCAATGCCGCATTATCTTCTCACAGGCGCCGGGTTCAGCAAGAATTGGGGCGGATTACTCGCATCTGAGGTTTTCAATGACCTACTCGCGGCGCACGAGTTGGATCAGCAAACGCGAGCAATGCTGTTTCGGGCCAACGATCCGGGGCGAGGCGGGTTCGAAGCAGTGCTGGCGGCACTTCAGCAAGCGCAAGACCCTGAAAACAAGAAGCGCCTCGAGGTCCTCAACAGCGTGCTCGCAGGCATCTTCAATGGAATGGGTCAGGCTTTCATGCGGCGGCAGTTTGAATTCTCGCCGCAGCCCGACGCACGCTATTCCCTGACGCCCTTCTTGAATCGTTTCGACGCGATCTATACGACGAACCAAGACACCTTGATGGAGCAAAAGTACGTCCCGTTTGTTGGGCCGATTCGCGGCGCTCACCTTCCCGGTATCAGGTTCGTAAATCCCGGGGCGGTTACCGGGACTCCGCACGACCGCATCGCAATCATGCAGCCAGACCCGTCTGCGTTTCAGCTATCACCGTCCATTCAACCGTACATAAAGCTCCATGGATCGGTGAACTGGATGGAGAGCAACGTTGGCGAACGAATACTCATTATGGGCGGCCAGAAGTCCGTCTCTATCGGTCGTTTCCCGATACTCGCCTGGTACCACGACGAGTTTCGGCACATGCTTGCTGTGCCAGGCGCAAAGCTCATGGTCATGGGGTATAGCTTCAGCGATACCCACATCAATGAGGCCATACTCGATGCCATCAAGAACAGCGACTTGAGAGTCTTCATTGTCGATCCGGGCGGGGTAAACATTATCGACAAGCGCGATAAGACAGCGCAGATACAACAGCCCAAGGAAGAACTTCAGGAGCTTCTTGAGCAGCGCCTAATCGGCGTTTCGACCAGGCCCATATCGAGCACCTTTAATGAGGACACGGTCGAGAATGCGAGGCTCGTTCGCTTCTTTACGAACTGAGTCGGGGGTGAGTGATGGAGTACAAATGGCCCTACTACGAAGTGGCAGACGATCAGGCCGTTTACGCGCTTGGCGTCGTCAGCATCAACTTTGCCAGATTTGAACGAACCAACATATGGATGCTCGCCGCGCTCGCGAATATGAAAGAGGAGCACGCCGCCCTCTTCACATCAAGGACGAATCCCGCGGACAGGGCCAGCGTCCTAGATACGTTCTTTAAGCGCCGCGCGTGGCCCAAAGACGTCGCGGTCGCGATCGATCGATACATCAGGGGTATGCGCGTCCTCAACGTAAACAGAAATACGCTCGTTCATGGCAATCTTGTGCGAGGGCCCAACAACACATCTGGAATATTCTCCCTCAATCGAAACAGCGGAGAATACAAGATGCTCCAAGCTTCGTTGGAACAGATTAGGCAGGTCGCGGATGACCTGCAGTCATATTTTGAATTCGGCCTCGCCCTATCAAACTATATCGCCGCTGACATTCACCACATGGCGCGAGAGCCAGGCATGCTGGTGGTGAGCACGCTCCCGCACATTCCCGATGAACCAGCACCAATAAATGCAAGAGCTGAAGAGGCTACGAAAAGAAAACAGTCCGATAGCCGCAAGAGTAGGCAGTGATGGCCTGCCCTGCTCACCCCCCACCGTGCCTCCATCGAAATCTAGACCGGGCGAGCGAAGCGACGCCGTTCTTCGAACGGCTATAGAACGGGCTATTACGCAAGCACTATTTACTGAACGCGGTCCGCCCGTTCGCGGGTAGGCTGCTCGGCCGCACCGAGCGGCTCAAAGCTCCTGAGACCCTCGTAGCATCAACCTCCGTTCCTGCTCGGGAGCGAAGCATGCGGATTCCGAAGTCAGGCGTTAAGGCGAACGATGGCCCGGCCCGGGGTGGTCACCTCGCCACCTTCGACGCGGACGAACAGGGATAATTCGGCCTCGCGCGTCGCCGGATTGACCCGTTCTACTTTGCCTCCAGAGACCAGCGTGTCGCCGACATAACTGGCCCGGCGGTTCGAATACTCAAATTCGACCAGGACGCCGTCGTCTCCCATCCAGTTCAGCACGGCTTGCGTAAGCCAGTCCCCCTGCAACGGTCCGTCCACCACGATAGCCGGGTGTTTCTCCACATTCCTCGTATAGGTTTCGTCATAGTGGATCCGGTGGGCATTCCAGATCGCTGCATTGTAGAGAAACAACGAGACGTTGGTCGGCGTGTAGCGGCGTTCGGGCAGCGCTGTGCCGGGCTTGATGTCTGTGAATTTCGGCATTCTTCGGCTCCCTAGCTAGAGCATGATGAGTTTAAGTCGAATCTCCGCCGTCATGCCCGCGCAGGCGGGCATCCAGTACTCCGCAGCTTTGGCGGCTTGTTCGCTGGCGCTCTGGAATACTGGATCCCCGCTTCCGCGGGGATGACGCTGAGAATGTGGGCGCAAGTTTGCCAAACCTAATCTCATCACGCCTTAGCGGACGATGCGGGTCTGGGTTTCTTCAGCCACCGGCTCGCCGGCTTCGGTCCTCACGTCCAGTTTGTAGACCAGGAAGATCAGCGGGCCCTGCGATCCCGCCTTTTCATACATATCGGCCAGAGAGCGAGTGGCGACCAGAACGTCGCCGGGCTTGACCGGGCGGAAGTAGCGGACCCTGGTGCCGCCCGCCATGACGCGCTTCAGAGGAAGTTCCGGCATCAGCGAGGCGCTGGCTATCCCGTCCGGCCCGAGTTGATCCAGCGGCACGACAGGACGGAGCACGCCGAACAGGAACATCGGCGGCGCCTCATCACCGCTGAGATATTTCTTCAGCACCTGCTCGGTGGAGACCGCGTACTTCACAATGTCACGACGACTGACTTCGACCTGAACAGGCGGCTCGGAAGCGCCAATCATCCTGCGTGCTTCTTCCGATATCAGACCCATTGGCGTTTCGCCTTTTGTTTGTTGGTTGCAATAACCGCGCACTCTCAGTGGAAGACGCGGCCGGCGTCTATGACGACCGTTTGACCAGTCATCGTATCGGTCCGGCACATCGTGACCACCATCTCGGCGCAGTCGTCCTTGTCGGCGGCCTGCTTCAGGAGTGAGCTTGCGGTGGAACGCTCGACCTGCTCGGGACGCAGGTTGGCGGTGGCGCGCGTCCCCTCCAGCAAGCCCGGCGCCACGCAGTTGACCAGCGTCTCCGGCGCGAGCGCTACCGCGAAGCAGCGCGTCAGATGGATAAGCCCCGCCTTCGAGACGGCGTATGCAATCGAGGAACCGGTAGGGCCAAGCCCGGCGGTCGACGCGATATTCACGATGCGGCCCTGCCGTTGCGCTTTCATGATCGGCGCCACCGCTTTGACGAGCAGCAGCGGCCCCGTCAGATTGACCGCCATGATCTTGTCCCAGACCTCAAGCGTGAGCGCGTCCAGATCGGTGAAAGGGATCGACTTGTTATAGGCGGCATCGTTGACCAGGATATCGATGCGACCGAAGCGAGCCATCACCTGCCCTACCAGGTCATCGACGGCCGCGCCGTTCGTAATATCGCAGCCGAATGCCACCGCGTTGATCTGATGTTTCCCGGCGAGGTCACGCGCGACGGATTCGGCCTGCTCGCGGCTTTGCGCATAAACGACGGCAACATGGGCGCCCGCCAGCGCAAGCGCATGACAGATTCGCTGCCCCAGTCCACCATTGCCACCGGTTACCAGCGCGACTTTCCCTGCGAGATCCATGCGAGCCTCCCGAAAATTCGCTGCGCCCTGCTGAAACGTGGGCGGCACACTCTGCACTGGCTGCGACGCCCCGGACAATGTCCCCTCGCCCCACTGAGGATCGCTGCGAATGACCGCTTTGCTCGGCTGTGCGGTGTTAGCATCGCGCGTCACTATCGACTCAGCGCCCCCTCACCCCAGCCCTCTCCCACGAGGGGAGAGGGGGCGCGCCGAGATCGCGGCGAGTGGGCGGGCCAATCCAACCTAACTTCCATCACGCTCGACGAGCTCGAGAAAGCTGGCGCGACCGCCTTGAGGGGACCTCGGCGGATGCTACAGTTCAGGTCGTTGGGGCGGCGGCGAGTACGACATCAAGACAACAAAGAAGTGACGGAGGAAAAGAATGGATTTCGGCATCGCCCTGGCAACGGCCGCAGATTCCTGGAAGGTCACTAAGGAAGCCGAGGAGCTCGGCTTCACCCATGCCTGGTTTTACGACACCCAGATGCTGAGCGCCGATTGTTTCGTCGCCATGGGCGCGGCGGCCGTGAACACCAAGCGCATCCGCCTCGGCACCGGCGTGCTAGTGCCGTCAAACCGCATTGCTCCGGTCGCCGCCAATGCACTGGCAACACTGAACCAGCTTGCGCCGGGCCGCATCGACTTCGGCGTCGGCACGGGCTTCACGGCGCGGCGAGCGATGGGTTTCGGCGCCATCAAAGTCAAGGATATGGAAACCTATATCCACCAGGTCTACGGCCTGCTGCGCCGCGAGACGGTCGAGTTCGAGATGGAAGGGCAGAAGAAGAAGATACGCTTCCTCAATCCCGAGCTGCCTCTGTTCAATACCACCGATCCGATTGCCCTCCATCTCTCGGCCTTTGGGCCGCGCACCCAGGCGCTGACAGCCAGGCTCAAGGCGGGCTGGATCTACTTCGTCGGCAACGTCGCGAACGGCATCAAGGAAGTCGAGGCCATGCGCGATGCCTGGTCGAAAGCCGGCCATGCGACCTGTGATCTTCAGGCGACGGCCTTTGCTCTGGGCTGCGTGCTGGAAGACGGTGAACCGGCGACGTCGGAGCGTGCGATGGCACAGGCTGGCCCGCGCGCCGCCGTCATGCTGCATCGCGCGGCGGATGAGGCGCTGGCCGAACTGGCGCCCGGCGTGACAATGGTGTCGCGGACCAGACCCGAGATGCAAGGCTATATCGACCTGGCCCGCGACTTCGAGCCCAGGGATGCGCCCTACCTGCAGAACCATCGCGGGCACTTGATGTTCGTGAAGCCCGAGGAGAAGCGCTTCGTGAGCGCCGAGCTGATCAGCGCCACTTCTTTTGCGGCAAGCGAGACCGAGATCAAGCAGCGCATCGAGGCGCTGCGCAGCGCCGGCTACACGCAATTCACCATCCAGCTCGTGCCCGGACATGAACACGCGCTGGCCGATTGGGCGCGCATCCGAAAAGCGTTCGGCTAAAGCACGATGGCGTTTGGTTGAAATCACCATCGCGCTTTAGCTCCTTGTTTGAGCATGATCTTTTCGGAAAACCGGTGCCCACTTTTCCGGATCATGCTTAGGGCGATGGGGAGCCAGATGGAGGCGGAATCCTACGACTACATCGTGACCGGCGCCGGGTCTGCCGGCTGTGCGGTGGCGGCGCGGCTTTCGGAGACGGGTCGCCACCGGGTGCTCCTGCTCGAAGCAGGCGGGCGCGACAGCTCACCATGGATACACATTCCAGTCGGCTATTACCGGCTCTTCACACACGAAACCTACAATTGGAGATTCGAGAGCGAGCCCGTTGCCGGCCTCAACGGGCGCACCTCCTACCAGCCGCGCGGCAAAATGCTCGGCGGGACGAGCTCGCTCAACGGCATGGTCTACATGCGCGGGACCGCGGCCGACTACGATGGCTGGCGTCAGCTTGGCTGCGTCGGCTGGGACTACGAAAGCGTTCTGACTTTCTTCCGCAAGGCCGAAAACCAGGAGCGGGGTGAGGACGAATTCCACGGCGTCGGTGGCCCGCTCAATGTCACCGACGCACACTACAAGCACGAAATCATCGATGCGATCATCGAAGCGGCCGTACAAATCGGCATTCCGCGCAATCGCGACTTTAACGGCGCGACGCAGGAAGGCGCCGGATACTATCAGGCAACGGTCGGCAAGGGGCGCCGATGGAGCAGCGCGACCGCCTATCTGAAGCCGGCACGAGGTCGCCGGAACCTCGTGGTCAAGCCGAACGCGCATGCGACACGTATCGTCATCGAGAACGGCAGAGCCGTTGGCGTCGAGTTCCGCACGCCCCGTGGCATGGAGATGGCCAGGGCCAACGGCGAGGTGATCGTCTCCGGCGGCGTTTACGGCTCGCCGCAACTCCTGCTGCTGTCCGGCATCGGACCGGGCGACCATCTGAACAAGATGGGTATCGAGGTCGCGCACGACCTCGCTCCGGTCGGCGCCAACCTGCACGACCACTTCAATTCGTATGTCGCCTGGCGCTCGACCAAGACCGGCACCTTCAACGAGATGCATCGATCGCCGTTCCGAAAGCTTGCGGCCGGCGCCAGATATTTGCTTGGACGAGATGGGCCGATGACAGCCATCGCAACGCATGCCGGCATCCTGACCCGCACGGACCCGCGCTTTGATCGTCCCGATCTGCAGATGAATACGTATCTCTGGTCGATCGAGACCCGGGACCGCACCGGCATGCACCCGCATAAATGGCCGGGATTCAGCATGTCTCCCGTTCACTTGCGTCCCGAGGGCCGCGGGCTGGTGAGCCTGAAAAGCCGCGACCCGCTCGCTCCACCGAAGATCCAATTCAAGTTCATGGAAACCGCATACGACGTCGATGCCATGATCCACGGCGTTCGGCTGGCGCGAAAGCTCGCCGAACAACCAGCGCTCAAGCCATATATTGCGGAGGAGGTGGTGCCGGGGCCCGCCGTCCGCTCGGACGAGCAACTCATCGAGGACATCCGCAATCGCGGCGTCTCGAACCTGCACCCTGTCGGCACCTGCAGGATGGGCACGGGTCGCGACGCAGTCGTGGATCCGCGTCTGCGGGTCCATGGCATTCGCGGGCTGCGCGTGGCCGACGCCTCCATCATGCCTCTCGTTGTCGGCGGCAACACCAACGCCCCTTCGATCATGATCGGGGAGAAATGCGCGGCGATGGTTTTGGAGGATGCCCGAGGAGAAGTCAGGTCTGGCGGCGAGCCTGGCTGATATAGAGCGGGCTATTTACGTAAGCACTATTTACCGAACGTGGTCCGCCCGTTCGCAGGCAGGCTGCTCAGTCGTGCTCACAGAGCGCCTTGTCGACCCCGGGGGGCATGTTAGTCTTGTCGGTAGACCGGGATAACCGGCCACCAAAAGGGAAATTCGCAGAGAGCAGTGCATCACACATAAGGCGCAGCTCGCCTCTCCTTGATGGCAAGCCGCCAGCACCGGGGGAGGCAACGATGTCATCGAAATTCACCCGTCGTAGCATTTTGGGCGCGAGCGCTGTGCTCGCGAGCGTGCCGCTCATCGGCCGCAGCGCAAAAGCGCAAGCCTGGAAGCCGACAAAACCGGTGCGAGTGATCTGCGGCTATGCCGCCGGCGGCGGCTCCGACGCGCTGGCGCGGGCCTTCTCCGACTATCTCTCGAAGCAGCTCGGCCAGCCCTTCGTGGTGGAGAACAGGGCCGGCGCGAGCGGCAGTGTCGGTGCGCTCGAGACCAAGCGCGCGGCGCCCGACGGCTACACGCTGATGTACACCATCTCCACCACCATGGTTTTGAACAAGGTGCTGTACAAGAACCTGCAGTACGACACGGACAAGGATTTCGACCTGATCTCCTACGTGCCTGTGCCAGGCCTGCCGCTGATGGCTGCCACCAGCACCGGCGCGAAGACGCTCAAGGAGTTCGTCGAGTTCGCCAGGAAGGAAAAGTGCAATGTCGGCACCTATGCCGCCGGCTCCTTCGCGCACCTGTGCATCGCCGAAATCAACAAGGCCTTCGACCTGAAGATCGAGGCGGTGCACTATCGCGGCGAGGCGCCGATGTGGACCGATCTTGCGGCGGGCTCGATCCACGGCGCCATCGGCGGCCCAGTGCCGGCGCTCAACCTTGTCGACACCGGCAAGGCCCGGCCAGTGGCGATGCTGTCGAAGAAGCGGGTGAAGAAGATGCCGGACGTGCCGACCTACATCGAGCAGGGCCTCACCGCACCCTTCTTCGGCCTGAGCGGCTACACCTGCATGGTGGCGCCGGCGGGATTGCCGGAGGAGATCGCAGAGACCTATTCGAGGCTGTGCGTCGCCGCAGGCACCGATCCGGTGACCTGGCAGCGCATGGAGGCAGCCGGCGCCGAGGATCCGCCGACCAGCCGCCAGGAGTTCGCCCGCCTCCAGCGCGAGGAGGCCCAGGTCTGGCGCGCGGCTGCCAGCAACCTCGGCGTGTCGCTGGAACAATAAGCCGTTCGGCTGTCGTGCCCATAGCCGTTCGAAGAACGGCGTCGCTTCGCTCGCCTATGGAAAGCAGGCCGCGGGGTCATGCCCGCGGCGGCGATGCATCAAGCCATCCGGCAATTGCTAAAATTGTAATGATCGCTTTCAGCGAGGTTTTAGAGGGTGTCATTATCGTCTTTGGATGACAATCGCCCTCCACGATTTCCTCTTCGTCGCTGCCCGGATCACGCCGATCGAGTACTTTCTGTATTCGGCCGGCGGGTGCTTGCTGGTTGCGTCCAGCATGCGGGTGGCGGGCGTCGCCTGATGGGTCGTTGGGCGCGAGCTACGCGCGTCTTCCAGGGCCTAAATCTCCTGCCAGCCTGAGTTCATCAGGCTTTCGCATGCCTACTCGGTCCCGAGCCACGCGCCCATGTGCTCGCGCAGCAGGACACCGCCGCGACCGCAGCCTCGCGACGCCTCTCAATTCGCCACGAAAATCACGGCATTAAGTACGCAGGCAAAGCCAACCCAGAAGGCGTAAGGAACAAACAGCAGCGAAGCGACGCGATCATGCCGGAAGGCGCTGGTCATGAAAGCCAGAATCGCTGCCAGCAACAGCAAGATGATTGCAAGCGCCAGCCCGATCCGATGTGCGGCAAAGAACACGAGCGGCCATAGAAAATTGAGACCGAGTTGCACCGACCAGAGCATCATTGGTGCGCCGGCGTGCCGGCGAAGGAAGGTACGCCAGCCGGCCACTGCAATCAGCACATAAAGAATCGACCAAGCGATCGGAAACACCCAGCCCGGTGGCGTAAACGGCGGCTTGGCAAGCGCGCGATACCATTCGCCCGGTGCCGTGAGAAGGCCGATTGCGAACCCGCCTCCGAGCACAAGCAATAGAAAAGCCGCCAGGACACCAGGTCGTGCAACATTCATGTCGGCCACTTGTTGTCTCACTGAGCTGGATGCAAGGTCAGTCGAACAAAGCAGCACGCGTGCCTTGACGATTCCAGTCGCCCCTCTTGGGGACGGTCGATCGCTTCAGACGTTCGCTTGAGGGACTCGCGGCAAGGGTGACGCGAACTTCCGGACCACCGCACTTGTGTCGGCCTCCAACTGCCGGCGCAGCTCTGCCAAGGAGCGACGCAGCCAGGTCTTAACGGTGGCGGCCGGCGCGCCATATGCCTTTGCCAGCGCTTCCCTGCTCTGCCCCTGAAGATAGGCGCGCGATATCAGCTCGGCGCGCTGCGGCGCAAGCGTGCGCATTGCCGTCATTACGATCTGCGTCTCAACGTTGCGATCGTCCTCCTCGAACGGATCGACCGGCGACTCGGCCATCGACAAGACTTCCTCATCGATCGGAACCATCATGCGTCGCCGGCGGCGGACCCGGTCGATGGCGGTGTTGCGAACGATCACGATCATCCAGGTCATCGGCGAAGACAACCGTGCCCGGAACTGATGCGCACTGGTCCAAATCTTCAAATAGGCTTCCTGCAAGACATCGTCGACGTCAGCTGCGTTGCCCAGCATCTCGACCGCCGTTGCGCGGAGCTTCCTGACCGTCGCCGCGTGCAGTTCAGCAAACGCCACTTCGTCACCCTGGACGGCCCGATGCAGCAACGCAGCGACGTGTTGCTGCTCCAACGAACGGGCGCCAGGACGAACACGTGGGCGCGGTTTTGCCGGCATGATCGGCATCGACGGTCTCCCTGTTCACTCAAACAGGGAACGGTCGTTGCGACGAACTGGATCACCGCGAGAATCGATTTCCTCAACTTTGTTTCAGAGCCGGATGAACGGCTGGATGATCCTGCCCAAAATCCCCTCAAGGCGAAGTTCTCCGGTCATGGCGACAAGGCAAACGCAATCCTCATCGTTGCCGACAATCGGCTTGTGATCGACATTGTCGTCGCCGAAGTCAAAATCGCCTGCCACAAACCGCCCGCCCTCATGCGAGAAGCTGCCCGACAGAATACAGGTCATTTCGATACCCGAGTGCGTGTGCTGCAGCATGCTTGTGCCTTTCGCCGACTTGAGCAGGAAGGCACGCGTCTTGCTGGTCTTCGGCAAGAGAACCGGCCGCATGCTGACGCCCGGTGCTACCCACTTCCAGCCGGACAGCGCGTACCGCTGCAGGCTTGCCGGCGGCGCCGAAGATTTCATCACCTCAGGCCGCGCGGGCGAAGGCGCTGGCAAATCGTCGAGGCGCGCCTCAATACTCGCAAAGGCGCCTGCGCCGAGTGGCACCGGCTCGATGTCTTCAAGCGCGGTACCCGCAAGCTGCTCCAGCGCGTGCGTGGTGCCGCGGCACGCAGCGCACACCTCTATATGCGTAGCGATTGCCAATGACTGGCCTTCATCCAGTTCGCCGGATGCGTACCGGATCAGAAGCTGTTCCGAAGGATGATGCGTGATGCTCATGTGTCGTTGTCCAGGATCGCGCGCAGGTGCCGGATCGCCAGCCTCAAGCGCGACTTGACCGTTCCGAGCGGCAGATCAGTCTCTGCCGCGATCTCACCGTGCGATTTCTCCTCATAATAAGCATCCCTGATCGCGCGAGCCTGATCGCCGGACAGGGTTGCCAGGGCGCGCTGGACCCGCACGTGGTCCTGCTGCGCCTGCAGAAGCGCATCCGGCGTTGGCGCCTGATCCTCCTGCGACAGGTATTCCGGTTGATCGAGCGGTACTGAGCTGCCTGGCTTGCGGATCGCATCGATGCGCAGGTTGCGGGCAATCGTGAATATCCAGGCGGCGACGCCGGTGGTTGACGGATCGAACTGAGACGCCTTGCGCCACACCTGAAGCAGCGTCTCCTGCGCGATCTCTTCGGCGAGCTCGGCACTTGCTCCGTTGCGCATCATCAGTCCCTTCACCCGGGGCGCGAAGTGGCTGAAGAGCAAGTTAAAGGCGTTGCGGTCTCGCTGCACCGCGACCGCTTCAACAAGCCTCGCCCAGTCTGTGCTGATGTGCCGCCTCCGATTCGAAACGCGCCCTTTGGCATGGCCGCCGTTCCATCGCGAAGCAGCGAATGCAGAGCGGCGCATATCAAGGGCGAAAGTCATGGGTCGTTCCATTGCGGGCCACCTGAAACGGTCGCCGGGACGCTCTGGATCACCCCGTTAGAAAAACTTACGCGCAGCCATTCCGTTCAACGCCCACAGACCGGCCAACCCTTGCAGATCTAACGGCCGTTGAATCCAGCCGCAAATTTCCCTTTGCCTCCGCCCCGGATCACGCCGATCGAGTACTTTCTGTATTCGGCCGGCGGGTGCTTGCTGGTTGCGTCCAGCATGCGGGTGGCGGGCGTCGCCTGAGGTGCGTTGCGCCCGAGAGTCGCGGGCGCTGCATAATGCCTGAATTGAATCCCGCGGGTCTCCGAGACCCAAAGGCAACTTGCGCCCGCGCGTAGGAAAACAAGTCAATCAAAACAGCAAAATGCCCCGCCGCGTGAGCAGCGGGGCAAGGATCAAGTCTGGTGGAATCCGTAAATAGTTTGGTGATGCAAACTATTGCCGGACTTTCTATGGCTATTGCATATTACAACCGTATGACGAACGGAGCGACTTCCCTGACCCGTGGTGAGACTACGGGCGGCATTTGCCGTCCCCGGTTCCCGATTGTAACCGCGATGACACACCCCGCCGGGAAACGTCCGCTACCGGGCAATTCCAGATTGTAGCGATTCAGCGACTGCGATTATCTCCACCTCAGACATATTTGTTTTGGGGATTCTCGATGATCAAGAAGATCGCTCTCGCTGCCGTCGCAACGATCGGACTTTCGTCCGCAGCCCTCGCAGCGGACATGCGTATGCCCGCCAAGGCTCCTCCTCCGGTGGTTTCGCCTGCCATTAACTGGTCCGGCTTCTATATCGGTGTGATGGGCGGCTACGGCGTCTCGGATGAAATCAGCGTTGCCATCCCGGGCGTTGTGGGCGTGACGGTCAGCTCGAGCGACCTCTCCGGCGGCTTCGTCGGCGGCACGATCGGCTACAACTGGCAGATGCCAGGCAGCCAGTTCGTCTTCGGCATCGAAGTCGACGGCGCATGGTCCGACATCAAGCACTCCGAGAACCTGGGCCTGGGCATCACGTTCGAAGACCGTATCGAAGGTCTGGGCAGCGTCACCGGCCGTCTCGGCATGGCGTTCAATACCCTGCTGCTCTACGCCAAGGGCGGCTTTGCCTGGGGCATCAACGAGATGTCGCTGACGAACGGTCTCGTCACGATCTCCGAGAGCCAGACTCATACCGGCTGGACGGTCGGCGCCGGTCTCGAATGGATGTTTGCGCCGAACTGGACGCTCAAGGGCGAATACATGTACGTCGACCTGAGCGATGCAAACTACGGTGCGGCGTTTCTGCCTCCCGGCCTCGACATTGGCGTTACGCTCCACACCGGCAAGGTCGGCGTGAACTACAAGTTCTGATCGTCACCGACAGAGCGCGATAGCGTTTCTTCGAAAGCCGCCCGGGAAACCGGGCGGCTTTTCGCTGTCATCGGTCAAGCTCGCACAGTCACCGATTTGCCGATTGAGACTATTCGCGGCCAACACGCTCGACACACCAGCGGGCCAGTCGGATCAGATCATCCTCTGAACGAATGAAGCTCACGCCCTGGACACTGATGACCTGCGCTTCGCACGGACTGCGAGACCTGCGTTTTCATTTGAATCTTCCGGTGGCAGCAGCGACGATGTCCTCAAAAATGGGGGCAGCGATGACCAGGATCAGGTTCGGGGTTTTCGACCACATCGAGCACCTGCCGGATGTGCCGCTGCACAGGATCTACGAAGAGCGCCTGCAGCAGATGGAGGCGCTCGATCAGGCCGGGTTCTTCGCCTACCACCTTGCGGAGCACCACACGCCGGCGGTTCACAGCATGGCGCCGTCGCAGAATGTGTTTCTGTCCTCCGCCGCGCAGCGCACCAAACGGCTGCGGTTCGGGCCGGGCGTCTACGTCCTGCCGCTGCATCACCCGCTTCGCCTGATCGAGGAAGTGTCGATGCTGGACCACCTGTCCGGCGGACGGCTCGAACTCGGGGTCGGGCGCGGCGGAGTGCTGGAAGCCTATTTCTGGGGGCAGGACGGCGACGAAGCGTCGAACCGGCTCCGCTACGACGAGACGCTCGAAACCTTGCGCCGGGGTCTTGCCAACGACGAGCTGACGTTCGAGGGACAGTTCTACAGGTTCGACCAGGTGCCGATGCGGCTGCGGCCGTTGCAACGGCCGACGCCGCCGTTCTGGTACATGCGCAATCCGGAGGTCGCGGCCGAACACGGCATGAACTGCATCGTCGTCGGCTCGCTGGACACGCTCGAAGCCAACGTGATGCGCTATCGCCGGCTCTGGGGCGAGCACAATCCCTCGCCGCTCACAATCCAAGGCCGGCCGCCGATGATCGGACTGGTGGTGCATTGCCTGCTCGCCGAGGACGAAGAGCAGGCGATCGCCGAGGCCAAGCCTGCGGCTGCGGCCTACGGCTGGAATCTCGGCACGCCGCGACGGCTGGAGGCCGAGCGGAGAAAGCTCACCCAGTTTGTGAATGCGGAGGGCACCGGCCCGCGGCCCGTGCAGCCCGAGCGGCACACCGCGCCGGAAGAACGGCGCGACCTCGAGGCGTCACTGGCGAAACTGGCGGAGGAGGAGCGCAAGCAGCGCGACGCGCGCCGGCGTACGCCCGGCGGCCTGCCCGGCTTCGTGGTCGGAACGCCGGAGACGGTGACATCGTATTTCGACGAATACATGCTCACCGGCGCCAACTACATGGTGCTGTCGTTCCAGTGGGGCAACCTCAACCACGCGCAGGCGATGCGCTCGATCAGGCTGTTTCGCGAGCACCTGATGCCACGGTATGGCGTTGAGGAGCCGTTCAGCACCACGTCGGCCATCGCTTGAGCGATTGGCCGTGCCACGTCATGATGTGCGCTCTTATTGCTGGATGAACCGTGGTCAAATGCTCGATCGTCGATTTTGCAATGCGATTGTGATGTCGTGCTGGTTTCTGGTCGGGATCTGTAGTCCCTCCCCTGCGCTGTCAGCTTCGCCAACAGAGCTGATTTCGAACTTTCGCGTGTCGCACGGCCTCGGCCGCGTGACAAAGGACTCGACGCTCGACCAAATCGCCCAGGCGCAGGCCACGGCGATGGCGGCAAGGGACGTCCTCGACCACGACGTCATCGGTTCGTTCAATTCGCGCATGGCGTCGTCACGGTCCGGACGAGCTGCCGAAAATATCGCTTTTGGGCATGACAACTTCACCAAGACCCTCGATCAATGGATCCGTTCGAGCGGACATCGAAAGAATCTCCTGATGCAGACGGCATCGCGCGTTGGCGTCGCCAGTGCGAAGAGTTCGAAGACCGGGCGCACCTATTGGGCGATGGTCATCGCCGGGGAGTATGACCCGCCCAAGCGAGCCGCACCAAAGGTCGCAGCGAAGGACGCACCGAAGGCCGCAGCGAAAGCGGCACCGAAGGCTAAAAGCCGCGAGCGGGCGCAACCTTGTCGACTGAGTTTCCTGGGGCTCTGCCTGTAGTTGCCTTAAGGCAATTCGCGCACGTCGCATCATTCGCGACACGGCGTATGGGTCCCTGCTTTCGCAGGGACGACGCTGAGTGTGTTGGCTGGCGCCGTTACCAACCTGAACTCAGCACGCTTCAGCACCTGCCTACTGCGCGCCGGGGCGCTCGCCCATGTAGCCTGCCAGCTTTTTTGCGGAAGCGTGACAGCGACCAGTCGCCCGGGGTGCGGACGATTTCGTATTCGCGGCGCTTCGCGAGCTTGAGCATCTTCGCGTTGCCGCCAAGCATGTCGCCGTAGATCAGGCGCGCGCCCACGGCTTTCGCGCTCTTTTCGAGCTCGCGCAGCAGGACGTTGCCGAGACCGCGGCCTCGCCAGCCTTCGGCCACCGATATGCCCGTCTCGGCCTTCTCGCCGGCAGGATCGACCGCCATCACGGCCTCGCCGATGATCGTGCCGTCGCGCTTGTCCTCGGCGACCACCGCACAATGCGAGCGACTGAGCATGAACGCGACCAGCTCATCGCGGATGCTTTTGAGCGGAACATGGAAGCGGTTGCGCCGCGCGACATCGGACAAGCCCTCGAAATAACCCCGCAGGCGCGGAAGATCGCGCGCCTCAGCTTTGCGGAGCGTGTAATCGTCAGGTGGGGTGATTTCATTTTGCATGGGTATGGCCTTTCGCGACGTTGGAGCGGCGCATTCGCGAATGGTTCAACGTGCCGGGCAATCCGCAAAGCGTTCAGGACTAACGGGCAAGAGCAGCAGCGGCTGTTACTTGTGAGACAGGCTCCGCGGGATACGACTGGCGTTGTAGCCACTGCAATCGCCGCGACCTCGGCGCGCCCCCTCTCCCCGTTTGGGGAGAGGGTTGGGGTGAGGGGCACTCGGACTCGATAGTAAGGCGCGGCACCTGACCGTAGCGCTGAATGCAAATTTGCGGTCCCTGTCGCGTTCAACAACAGGCGCCTAGAGCCCCTCACCCTAACCCTCTCCCCAACGGGGAGAGGGGACATCGCCGATTCTGGCGGCGAGTCTTCGTCATCCACGATCTCACAGCGCCTCAAAGATTTGACTATGGAATCCATCATAACAATAAATTGGCGTTATTCAGGACGATCGGGCAATTGGACCGGGCGCGCGGTCATTGCGGCTCGCGCTTGCAGTCGCTTTCAATGGATCCGGGACGAACGGACGCGCCGGCGCGATCCGACGGCTTTGCTCGTGGCTTGCTCCATCGAACCCAAGACTTTCAACGCATTGCAGAGGACGTGAACATGAATATCCAGACGATCGCGTCGGCCGCCGACTTCGCCGCGGCAAAATCCAGGCAACAGGCCGCCTGGAGCTCAGGCGACTACACCGTCGTCGGAACGACGCTGCAAATCGTCGGAGAGAGCCTGTGCGAGGCCGTCGACCTTCGCAGCAATCAGCGGGTGCTGGATGTTGCCGCCGGCAACGGCAACGCCTCGCTTGCGGCCGCACGCCGCTTCGCCCTGGTGGTGTCGACCGACTATGTCGGCGCCCTGCTCGAGCGCGCAAGAGAGCGGGCTCAGGCCGAGCGGCTCGAAATCGCCTTTCAGGAGGCCGACGCGGAAGATCTGCCGTTCGCCGACGGGAGCTTCAACGTGGTGCTTTCCACATTCGGCGTGATGTTCACGCCGAACCAGCAGCGGGCGGCGACGGAGCTTGCGCGCGTCTGCAAGAGCGGCGGCAAGATCGGGCTGGCCAACTGGACGCCGGATGGGTTCATCGGACAGATCTTCAAGACGATCGGCAAGTACATGCCGCCTGCACCCGGCATCCATTCGCCGGCTTTGTGGGGCGACCGCGAGCACCTCAACCGACTGTTCGGCCGTTGCGGAACAATTCACATCAACCGCCGCACCTTCATGTTTCGCTATCGTTCGCCGGACCATTGGCTCAAGATCTTCCGAACATACTATGGACCGATGCTGAAGGCTTTTGCGGCGCTCGACGCAGACAAGCAGTCGCTGCTCGAAGCGGACATCCGCACGCTGATCGCCGAACGCAATATTGCGATGGACGGCACAGCGGTCATCCCGAGCGAGTACCTCGAGGTGGTCATCGCCAAGGATTAAGTCTTCGCGACGGATCTGCGCACAAAGCGCCTGTCCCCTGCCCTCGCTCCCTGTGCGAGAGCGGTGGCATCTTGTGTGCTTGCGTGCATTGTTCAACGTCCCGGGCAATCTGCAAAGCGTTCAGGACGATCGGACAAGTGATATGGCTGCTCCGCAGCGACGGTCTTTGAACCCTTTCCGTGGCAGTCCCGTCTAACATGTGAACGCCCCCTCCCCGTGACGTTCACACCTCGAAGCCCCGCTGTTTGTCCCCCGGCGGGGCTTCTCCTTTTCGAGAAGCAGGTTCAAAGGTTCGAGGATGCAATTCGTTCGGCACGAAGCGCGTTCGTCGTCGTTCGCGTTGCGGTCAATCTGAGGAAGTATAGCGACAGGCCGGGATTGCGTTCGCAGAGCTTTTCGACCTCGGTGCCGCTGATCCAGAGAAGATCGAGATCGGTCGCTGCCAGGGCCGTCTGGGAGCTCAGTTCGGCCGCAAAGGGCGTCGCTTTCGTCGGCCGGCCTGCCGCGGTCGCCGATCCGGCAGCGTTGCCCGGCTGACCTGTTCTCGTAGCTGTCGCAATTCCCGTAGCTGACGAATTAGATCGGACATGATGCCGATGCGCCGCTGAATAGAATCCACGCAATTCTCCAGTCTTAAAACGCTCGTTTAATGCCGCCGATTGACCAACTTCGAACAGCCAACGAGGCCGTTTTGTTTCACGCTTCAACCTTAGAAAAGTGTTGGAAGCTGTTGTTTAATTAACAGAACTTTCAACTCAAAGGCGCAGCGCTGCGTGCACAAGACAGCAGAGGTGATGATCGAGCATCGAACGAGCGGCACGAAGACGCGACTACCGTCGAAGGCGACATGCAACCTAGTCGCTCGCCGGCATTTGCAACATCAGGCAATGAAGATCGTGCCTTGCCATCAGCGCGCCATAGCGGGATTTCTCCTCGGCAGACCGTTTGTCGTTTCGAATATACTTCAGACGTTGCTCGACACAGAATTGGGTCTCGTCGAACGTCAAGCCAGTGAGGATCTCGCGCCCCTCTCCGTCCATCTCAAATCGCACAATCGAATCCTCGAACAAAAAAGATATGCAAATACGTCAGATATGCGTGTGGGATTTGATTACCCCGCCTTCGAAGTCAGCTGCAAGCGAACCAGCCTGTTAACGTATCCAAACATGGTTACCTTGAAGCAGATTTCCGCAGGCACAGGACCGAACGGCCACTCGCCGTGGACACCAACAATGAAGCCTGACACACTGCGGCTTGCGGCCAATTGATCGCGCGCGCAACGCGACTGTGCCTGAGGTGACTCGTGGTCCGACACCGGATTCGTAACGCGATCCGCCTTACGGGACTCCTGGCGCTCGCCCTGCATCTCTCGGCCTGCAACATCGGCATCCTCGATCCGAAGGGGCCTGTCGGAGCAGCCCAAAAGACCATTCTGATCAATTCCGTCGGCATCATGCTGGCGATCGTGTTGCCGACGATTGTCGCGATCTTTGCATTTGCCTGGTGGTATCGCGCATCCAATACCAGGTCGCGCTACCTGCCGGACTTCGCCTACTCCGGTCGCATCGAGCTCGTGGTCTGGGCCATTCCGGCGCTGGTCGTCATGCTGCTCGGCGGTGTGGCGTGGATCGGCTCACACGACCTGGATCCCGCAAAACCCCTGGAGTCATCGCACAAACCGCTCAGGGTTCAGGTCGTGTCGCTCGACTGGAAGTGGCTGTTTGTCTATCCGGATCAGACGGTCGCAAGTGTCAACACACTGACGATACCTGCCGGCGTGCCGGTTCAGTTCTCGCTGACGTCCGCAAGTGTCATGAACGCGTTTTTCATCCCGCAGCTCGGCAGCATGATCTACACGATGAACGGCATGACGACCCGGCTCAATCTGCGGGCGGACGTGACGGGGGTGTATCCCGGCCTGTCCTCGCACTACAGCGGCGGCGGTTTCGCGGATATGAACTTCAAGGTCCATGTCGTGTCCGCGGAAGCGTTCGCAAGCTGGGTCGAGACCACGCAGAGGTCCACCGGGATCCTCAATGCGAATGCCTATTCCGATCTGGCCAAGCAGAGCGCGAAGGTCGCACCCGCAACATTCCGGCTGGAGAGCGCGGACCTGTTTGACCTGATCGCGACCCAGCAGCTCCCGCCGGGGCCTGGGCCGGACCTCGCAAATCCCGGCATGGCGCAGCCGCATGGCGCGCCCTCGCATCGCGGGGGCCACAATGTTCGGTAAACTCAGCTGGGCTGCTATCCCGCTCGATCAGCCGCTGCCGATGATCGCCTCAGGTGTCGTCGGCATCACGATCTTTTCCGTGCTGGCATGGGTCGTTATCAAAGGACATCTGCCGTATCTCTGGCGGGAGTGGATCACCAGCGTCGACCACAAGCGTATCGGCGTCATGTACACGCTGCTCGCGCTGGTGATGCTGCTGCGCGGGTTTTCGGACGCCATCATGATGCGGCTGCAGCAGGCGCTCGCCTTCCAGGCGCCCGGGTATCTGCCGCCGGAACATTTCGACCAGATCTTCTCCGCGCACGGCACGATCATGATCTTCTTTGTGGCCATGCCGTTCGTGATCGGCTTGATGAACTTTGTCGTGCCGCTGCAGCTCGGCGTTCGCGATGTGGCCTTTCCGACGCTCAACTCAGTCGGGTTCTGGCTGACCGCGACAGGTGCGCTGCTCGTCAACCTCTCGCTGGTGATCGGCGAGTTCGCGCGAACCGGCTGGTTGCCGTATCCACCGCTGTCCGGGCTGACCTACTCACCCGGCGTCGGCGTCGACTACTACCTGTGGGCGATCCAGATTTCCGGTGTCGGAACGCTGATGAACGGCATCAACATGGTGACGACCGTTCTCAAGACGCGGGCAAAGGGCATGAGCTATCTGCGCATGCCGATGTTCTGCTGGACGACGCTTGCATCGAACCTGCTGATTGTTGCGGCGTTTCCGATTCTCACCGCGACGCTGGCGATGCTGCTGCTCGATCGCTATCTCGGCTTCCATTTTTTCACCAATGAAGCCGGCGGCAACGTCATGATGTTCATGAACCTGATCTGGGCATGGGGGCATCCGGAGGTCTATATTCTCGCGTTGCCGGCATTCGGCATCTTTTCCGAGGTGATCTCGACGTTCAGCCGGAAGCCGCTGTTCGGCTATCGCTCGATGGTCGCGGCCACCATGGTGATCTGCATTCTCGCCTTCATGGTGTGGCTGCATCACTTCTTCACGATGGGCGCCGGCGCCGACGTCAATGCGGTGTTCGGCGTTGCCACGATGATCATCGCCGTGCCGACCGGCGTGAAGGTCTTCAACTGGCTGTTCACGATGTACGGCGGCCGCATCCACTATTCGCCGCCGATGCTATGGTCGATCGGGTTCATGGTGACGTTCATCATCGGCGGAATGACCGGCGTGCTGCTGGCGGTGCCGCCGGCCGATTTCGTGCTCCACAACAGCCTGTTCCTGGTTGCCCATTTTCACAACGTCATCATCGGTGGCGTGCTGTTCGGCGGCTTCGCCGGTTACGCCTACTGGTTTCCAAAGGCGTTCGGCTTCCGCCTGCATGAACGTCTGGGGCAGGCTGCCTTCTGGTTCTGGATCGTCGGCTTCTATGTCGCGTTCATGCCGCTCTATGTTCTCGGCCTGCTCGGGATGACCCGGCGCATGCAGCACTACGACGTTCCGGAATGGCACCCCTGGCTGATCGCCGCGGCGATCGGCGCCGGCCTTATCTTCATCGGCATCATTCTTCAGATCGTGCAGCTCGTCGTCAGCATTCGCCATCGCGACGCCCTTCGCGACAGAACGGGCGACCCCTGGAACGGACGGTCTCTGGAGTGGGCCACCCCCTCGCCTCCCCCTGCCTTCAACTTTGCGATCCCGCCGAACGTGGACGGCGAATACGCCTATTGGGGCATGAAGCAGCGCGCGCACAAGCAAGCCGTCGACGACGGGCCCAGGCACTATGAAGCGATCGAGATGCCGGCCAATTCGCCAACCGGGTTTGTTTGCGCCTTCTTCGCGACCGTCATGGGCTTTGCGCTGATCTGGCACATCTGGTGGATGGTGGCAGCCGGCCTTCTTGGCGCCTTCGCGACGTTCGTGGTCTTCGCGTGGAGAGATACGGACGAATATGCCATTTCGGCCGACGAGGTGCGGCGGGTGGATGAGGCGAATATCCGCCAACGCCGCGATGCCCTGACTGCAGCCGGGACCGCGTCATGACCAGTCTGTCCCTTGAGGATCGCGCGGATCCGGATCACATCGGCCTTGCGGACCGGGGCTCGAGCCGCAGCGGCCCTGCTTCGAAACGCATCGTCGTCGGCTTCGGGTTCTGGATTTTCCTGCTGAGCGACATCGTCATGTTCTCGGCGTTCTTTGCCAGCTACGCGGTGCTCGTCAACGCGACGGCCGGCGGCCCTGCGGGACGCGACCTGTTCGATCTTCGCAATGCCGGCATGGAAACCGTCCTGCTGCTGCTGTCCAGCTTCACCTGCGGGCTTGCCGCGATCGCAGCCGATGTCCGCAACAAGACATGGTTCTACGCTGCCATGGCCGCGACCTGCGTCCTCGGGCTGGGATTTCTCGCGCTCGAGGCCAGGGAGTTCGCATCATTGGTCGCGCAAGGCGCCGGGCCGACGCGCAGCGCCTTTCTCTCCGCCTTCTTCACGCTGGTCGGTTGCCATGGCCTGCACGTTTCAGCAGGCATTCTCTGGCTGCTGACGATGATGGCTCAGGTTTTTGCGAAAGGCTTTCGTGCGGATATCAATCGGCGCATTCTGTGCTTCACCTTGTTCTGGCATGCACTGGATATCATCTGGGTTGCCGTGTTCACGGTCGTCTATCTGATGGGAGTGTCTGCGCGATGACCGACCAGGATATGTCATCGAGGGCGAACGAAAACCCGCACGACACGGCACCGGGCGAAGGCGGAGACATGGCCGACATCGCGTCCCGGGTCTGGACCTATGTCATCGGGCTTGGCCTCGCGCTGCTGCTGACCGCGACATCGTTCTATGTGACGGGCAGCGATCTGTTCTGGGGCCCGAGCATTCCGGTTGCACTGATCGTGCTCGCGATCGCACAGATGGGCGTCCATCTGGTGTTCTTCCTTCACGTCACCACCGGACCCGACAACACCAACAATGTGATGGCGCTCGCGTTCGGCGTGCTCATCGTGACGCTGGTGGTCGCCGGATCGCTGTGGATCATGATGCATCTGAATCAGAACATGATGCCGATGGATCACATCATCCGGATGCAGCGTTAGGCCGAAGCTGATCGGCCTCCCCCTCAACGTCAGAACGCCGTAAGATGCCCCGGCAGATCAAGACGGGAAGGAACCGGCGCCATGGATACCCTCATCAGCGACGCTTCGGACGCGGCGACGGCGCAACGCTGGCTGAGCGATTTTGCGGCGGCATGGACATCGCCCGATAGCGCAGCCATCGCCGCGCTCTTCGCCGAGGAGTGCTTTTGGCGCGATATCCTCGCGTTCACCTGGGATCTGCACACGACTGCCGGCGCGGCCGCGATCGCCAAGCGTCTAGCGCCCACGCTGAGCACGGCTGCGCCGCGCAACCTGCAACTCGCCAGGGGCCGCACACCGCCGCGCGCCGTCACGCGTGCGGGGACCAACTGCCTCGAGGTGATCTTCACGTTTGAGACCGCGGTCGGGCCCTGCAACGGCGTGGTGCGTCTGGTCACCGAAGGCGGCCAGACACGGGCCTGGACGCTGATGACAGCGCTCGACGAGATCCGCGGCCACGAGGATCCGGCCAACGGCAAGCGCTGGCAGGATGTCGACTGGAAACGCAATTTCGGCGGTGAGAACTGGGCCGACCGTCGCCGAAAGGCCGCAGCGTTCGCCAGGCGCGATCCCGCCGTGCTGGTGGTGGGCGCAGCGCAAGCAGGCCTGATGATCGCCGCGCGGCTTTCGCTCTTGGGCATCGACACGCTCGTGGTCGACCGCGAGCCGCGGCTCGGCGATTCCTGGCGCCGGCGCTACCACGCGCTCACCCTGCACAACGAGACACGGGTGAACCATTTTCCCTACATGGCATTTCCGCGCTCCTGGCCGGTGTTCATCCCGAAGGACATGCTGGCCAACTGGTTCGAGCTCTACGGCGAGGCGATGGAGCTGAATGTCTGGAACGGCACCGAGCTCGTGGCCGCCGACTATGACGACGCGGCGAAGCGCTGGACCGTCACGCTCAAGCAAAGCGACGGGAGCGAGCGCGTCATGCATCCGAGGCACGTGGTGTTCTGCAACGGCGTCAGCACCATTCCCAAACGGCCCGAGCTGCCGGGTCTCGACGAGTTCAAGGGCGTCGTGCGCCATTCCGGCGACTATGGCAGCGGACTTGATTGGACAGGGAAGCGAGCGCTGGTGCTGGGCACCGGCACGTCGGGCCACGACGTCGCGCAGGATCTCGCCGTGTCAGGTGCGCACGTCGCCATGATCCAGAACGGCCCGACACTGGTCGTGAGTCTGAAGGAGGCGCAGTTGCCCTACGCGCTCTACGATGAGGACATCCCGTTCGAGGATTGCGACGTGCTCGCCATGTCGTTCCCCTTTCCCATCTACCGGCGCTCGCATCAGCAGATCACGAAAAAGAACGCCGAGGCCGACCGCGCGCTGCTGGACGGTCTGAAGAAGCGCGGCTTCAAGCTGACGTTCGGCCCCGACGGCACAGGCTGGCAGATCATGTACCAGAGCCGCGGCGGCGGTTATTACTTCGACGCCGGCTGCTCGCAGATGATCGTCGACGGCAGCATCGGCCTGATTCAGTTCGACGACATCGAGCGCTTCTGCGCCGAGGGCGCGCGGCTAAAGGATCGCAGCGTGCAGCAAGCTGACTTGATCGTGCTGGCGACAGGTTATCTCGGCCAGAAGGAAGCCGTGCGCCGCATCGCGGGAGAAAAGATCACCGACCGCATCGGTGCCGTGTGGGGTTTCGACGAGGAAGGCGAGCTCGCCGGCATGTGGCGGCCGACCGGTCAGCCCGGCCTGTGGTTCTTCGGCGGCGGGCTGGCGCAATGCCGGATCTTTTCCAAGGTGCTGGCGCTGCAGATCAAGGCGAGAGAGCTGGGGATTGTCGCGTAAGGGGCAGATCGCGCCGGCATACGATCCGTTTGATCGGCGGCATTGATTCTTGATCGATGTCCGGGCCCGATCGCCTGACTGATCGTAACTTCCATAAACTTGCATGCAAAAAACTTAATAAACTTGAAGCAAAAAACCACATCTCCGGCCTGTGAAACTGGGAACTATGTTTTCATGTCGTTCCCGATTCAGCGCGTTACGCGTTTGTCGTTCGGTCAGCGAAACAGTATCTCTAACCGCGATTAGTAAGCTGGCTGGGAATTTACGACGGTAGTGGCGCGACCACCTTAGCGGGAGCGTTCTCGAGCTAGACGATCAACGTTGACAACCGCGACGCTGAAGAACTGCAGAACAGCAGCCGGCTCGTAGACGGTGATCAACATTGAACCCGGCTCGACCGGTGTTGTGATTGCAGATTGTGAGACTTTTGGATTAAGCGCCGACGGCGTGCGCGATCGGCGTCGCGAGGGTCATTCCTTGTTCGACCAATACCAGCTTGATCAGGTGCCGATGCAGTCGTCTCGCGCCGAGAGTCAACTTCCTATCAGCCTACAAAAGGGAAAATCTAAATGACTGGCACTATCGATCCTGCCCGTTTTGGCATGCCGGACGCGACGACTTCTGGCGTACAAGCTGGCGTGACACTCACCGCCTACAAAGGGCCGATGACCATCACGACGCCGGGAGCGGTGATCGAGAACGTCATCATCGACGGAACGCTTACGATTGCGGCAGATAACGTCACGATCAGGAACTGCGTTATTCGGAATTTCGACAATTGGGGCATCCTGTCGGACAATGCGGACAACACCCGTGTGGAGTACTGCGACATTGATGGCAGCGGCTCAACCCGCACATCTGGTCTCGGTATCGGGGGCGGCACCAACTCTGCGATCATCGGCTGCGATATCAGCGGCATGGTGATCGGCGTCCAGCTGTTCGGCCGCGCCGAGGTCAAGGACAACTTTATCCACGACCTGGCTGACACGTCGAGCAACCCGGATGACCGCCACTTCGATGGCATAACCTTGTTTGGTGGCCAGAACGGTTCGGTGATCGAGCACAATACGATCGCCATGCCCACCGGCTCCGGCGGCACTGCTGCCGTCTTCATCAAGACCGAGTTCGGTGCCATTGATAATGTTCAGGTTAGAAATAACCTGATGACCGGCGACCCTTCGTTCACGGTCTATGTGGAATCCACGACGCGCCCCATCACCAACGTCACGGTCGAAAACAACTACGTCGAGAAGGGGATTTACGGCTACTTCAATGTCGCGAATTCGAGTCCGATTATCAGAAACAATGTTCAATGGAACAACAACACCGACCCGACGCCTTACCCAACCTCGTCGCCGACCCCGCCTTCGACGCCCACCCCGCCTTCCGTGCCGACGATCGCATCGTTCTCGAACGACACTGGCACCGCCGGCGACAAGGTGACCAGCGACAGCACGCTGACTCTGACGGGCAGCGCGGCTGCGGGCAGCACCGTCAAGGTGCTCGACGGCGGAAACCAGATCGGCACCGCCACTGCCAACGCCAGCGGCGTATGGACCTACACGACCGCAGATTTGTCGGAAGGCAACCATAGCCTCACGGTGACGGCCACCACCTCTGCCGGCACCAGCGCGGCGTCGGCGGCGCTTGCGGTGCGGATCGACACCACCGCCCCGACTGCTCCAACGATGACGTCGTCCTCAGCCGCCGCTTCACTGGCGCTCATGGCTGCGAGCACGAACACGGTTTCCCTCTCAGGAACGGCCGAAGCGAACAGCACGGTGAAGGTGTTCGATGGCGGAAATCAGATCGGGACCGCGACCGCCAACGGCAGCGGAACCTGGAGCTTCACGACTGGTGCGCTGGCAACCGGCAGCCATACGCTCACGTCCAGGGCTATGGACGCAGCGGGCAATACGGGTGCAGCATCAGCGACGGTCGCGGTCAATATCGCCGCACCGACGCCCAATGTGCCGGCGGCTCCGAAGATCACATCGTTCTCGAACGATAGCGGCGTGAGTGGCGACGGCATCACCAACGACAAGACCGTGACCCTCACAGGCACGGCAGCCGCATACGTCACGGTAAAGGTCTTCGACGGCGGAGTTCAGATCGGGACCACGAAGGCGAACGGCAGCGGCACCTGGAATTTCACGACGACCGCCCTGCCCGATGGCAACCATAGCCTCACCGCGAAAGTCACCGATGCGAATGGCAATACCAGCGCCGCATCGTCAGCTCTTGCCCTGAAGATCGACGCCGTCGCGCCGACCGCGCCGAAGATGGCGGTCGCTCCGTCCGCCAGCTCCGCCGATACCGATCAGGTGACCCTGACCGGCACCGCCGAGGCGAACAGCACGGTGAAGTTGTTCGACGAAACGACGCAGATCGGCAGCACGAAAGCAGACGCCAACGGAAGCTGGAGCTACACCACGGGCGCCCTTGAGGATGGCAACCACAAGATCACCTCGAAAGCAGTGGATGCGGCTGGCAATACCAGCGCTTCGTCGGCGGCCGTCAACGTCCATGTGGATTCGCAAGCGCCCACGGCCGAGTTCATCAGTTTCTCTCAGAGGTCGAACGACACGGTCTACTTCAAGGGCACGGCCGAGCCGTACAGCCAGATCACGATCTACGACAATGGCGGCTCCAAGGCCGTCGCCACGGTCAAGGCCGGCATAGACGGGATCTGGTCGGTCACCACGGCATCTGCTGTTTCAGATCATGTGGTGCATCGCTTCACCGCGACGGTCATCGACAGTACCGGGCAAGCCGGCTCGAGTTCGGGCAGCGTCGTCCTGGGCACCGCCGGCAACGACTGGCTGACGAGCACGTCAGGCGACGACGTGTTCAGAGGCAACGGCGGCCATGACACTTTCGCCTTTGCAGCCAACTTCGGCAACGACATCATCGCCGATTTCGGGACAGGCGGGCGCACGTCCGACGTCATGAGATTCAGCAAGAGCGTGTTCGACGACTTCGCGGACGTCATGGCCCATGCGTCGCAGATCGGACAGGACGTCGTCATCGACGCCCATGCGGGCAATACGCTGACATTGAAGAACACCAGCCTGACGTCGTTGGACAGGTCGGACTTTCAATTCGTGTAGGCCGCACTGGTTCAGTGGGAGTTCCAGCGCAACAACGGCGGTCGGGAGCGACGAAACGCTCCCGACCGCATCGAATGGACGAGTGATCGAGGCGGTTACCATGGCGGAATTTGGCCGGCGCGGGATGATGCCCCCCTCGCCAACCACTGTACAACCGGGCCGGATCGGCACCGGTTCTCGTGCGCGTTTGCGACAGGCGCTCGACCGCGTCCGGGGGCGCGTGTTCTCCGCTCGGCCGCAGCCGACGCTCGCGCTGTACAGCGGTCAGAGATCCGACATCCACAATTTCCTGGCCTCCTGCCATCGGGCCTTTTGGGGCCTCGCGGTTTTCAGCGGCCTCAGCAACATCCTGATGCTGACCGGCTCCTTCTTCATGCTGCAGGTCTACGATCGCGTCTTGCCCAGTCGCAGCGTGCCGACCCTGATCGGGCTTATGATCCTGGCGACAGTCTTGTACGCCTTTCAGGGCGGGCTTGATCTCATCCGCACCCGCATCAGCGCACGCATCGGCCGCTTCCTCGAGGAAACCCTCGGTCCCAGGGTTTATGATGCAGTGGTCCGCCTTCCCTTGAAGACCCGCGGCGACGGTGACGGATTGCAGCCGCTGCGCGATATCGACCAGGTGCGAAGCTTTCTTTCACATGGCGGGCCAACGGCGCTTTTCGACCTGCCATGGATCCCACTTTATCTTTGCATCTGTTTCTATTTCCATTTCTGGATCGGCATGGTCGCACTGGCCGGCGCCTGTGTGCTCGTCGGCTTCACGATCCTGATGGAGATCCGGACGCGCGATGCCACCGCGGCGTCCGCAGGTTTTGCGGTATCGCGCAATGCGCTCGCCGTGGAAGGGCGACGGAACGCCGAAGTCGTGCGAGCCATGGGGATGCGGCAGAGGCTGGCCGAACGCTGGGACGACGCCAATCGCAACTACGTTGCGGCGAATGAAGCGGCCAGCGACATCGCAAGCGGTCTCGGCAACGCGTCGAAAGTGTTCCGCATGATCTTGCAGTCCGGCGTGCTGGCGGTCGGCGCTTATCTGGTCATCCACCAGGAAGCGACCGCGGGCATCATCATCGCCGCTTCGATCCTGACAACGCGCGCCCTCGCGCCCGTAGACGCGGCGATCGTCAACTGGAAGGGCTTTGTCGCGGCACGCCAGGCAGGACGGCGGCTGGATCAGCTCCTGACCCTCTTGCCCCGGGAAGACGCCCCAATGGCGCTGCCCGCGCCGGAGCGATCTTTTGCGGTCGATCGGATCCACGTCGTGCCGCCAGGGGGCGAGCAACCGGTGCTGCAAGATATTTCCTTTTCGCTGGAGCGCGGCCAGGCTCTCGGCATCATCGGCCCCAGCGGATCGGGTAAATCTTCGCTGGCGCGCGCGCTTGTCGGGGTCTGGCCGCAGACGCATGGAAAGATCAGGATCGACGACGCAGCGCTTGATCAGTGGTCTTCGGAAGCACTTGGCCGACACCTTGGCTATCTGCCGCAAGATGTTGAACTGTTCGACGGTGATCTCGCCCTCAACATTGCCCGTTTCGATCCGGACGCGACGCCCGATGGTGTGCTGGGGGCAGCTCATGCAGCCGGCGTGCATAACCTTATCCTCTCCTTCCCGCAGGGGTACGGCACGCTGATCGGCGAAGGCGGAATGGCTCTTTCAGCCGGACAGCGGCAGCGCATCGCTCTCGCGCGCGCGTTTTACGGCAATCCGTTTCTGGTTGTACTCGATGAACCGAGTTCCAACCTCGATTCCGAGGGCGAGGAGGCTCTGACGAACGCCATCATGGGCGTGCGTCGCCGCGGCGGCATCGTCATCGTCATCACTCATCGGCCCAAATCACTCGACGCTGTCGACAAGCTCCTCGTCGTCGGCAACGGGACTGTCCAGGCGTTCGGTGAGCGGGACGAGGTGCTTCGCAAGGTCCTGCGCAATCCACCGCCGCCGCTGCGGATGGCAGCCAGCGGCGGGAGGGCACTATGATCAACAATCCTGACTCCGCCCAGCATTCCATCCAGCGCTACTTGCTGGCTGGAACTATCCTGGCTGGACTGCTGACGTTCGGGATTGGTGGCTGGGCTGCAACCACCGAGCTATCGAGCGCGGTGATTGCGCAAGGAACACTCGTCGTCGATTCCAGCGTCAAGAAGGTCCAGCATCCAAGCGGCGGCGTCGTCGCAGACTTGCGTGTTCGCAATGGCGACCGTGTGCGCGCCGGAGACATCCTGCTTCGTCTCGACGAAACGCAGACCCGAGCGGCCGCCACAATCGTCACCAAGAGCGTCGATGAGTTTCTCGCGCGGCAGGCCCGTCTCGAGACCGAGCGCGACGACGTACGCGAAATCACCTTTCCAGCCGCCCTGCTCGACGCGGCGCGCGATCCGAACTCCGACGCGGCACGCGCCATCGCGGCAGAACGCAGCCTTTTCAACCTCCGCCGGCAGGCCCGCGACGGGCAAAAATCTCAACTCAGGGAACGCAGCGCGCAACTGCAGCAGGAGATCCAGGGATACTCCGGACAGATCGAGGCAAAGAGGAAGGAAATCGAGTTCATCCAGAGCGAACTCGAGGGCGTGCGGTCGCTCTGGGAGAAGCGTCTCGTGCCAATGAGCCGGATGACCGCGCTGGAGCGCGATGGAACCCGCATTGAAGGTGAACGCAGCCAGCTGACCGGCATGATTGCTCAACTCAAGGGCAAGATTGCCGAAATCGAGCTTCAGACCATCCAGATCGATCAGGATCTTCGCAGCGAAGTTGGCAAGGATCTGGTCGACGTGCACTCAAAGCTTTCCGAGCTGGCTGAGCGCAAAACCGCCGCCGTGGACCAATTGAAGCGCATCGACATCCGTGCGCCGCAGAGCGGAGCGGTTCATCAGCTTGCCGTGCATACGATCGGCGGCGTCATCGGCCAGGGTGAGCAGATCATGCTGATCGTGCCGGATGCCGACACACTTACCGTTGAGGTGAAAATCCCGCCCCAGGAGATCGATCATGTCCATCCCGGGCAAGCGGCAATCTTGCGATTTGCTGCGTTCAACCAGCACACCACGCCTGAAATCTCAGGCGAAGTGAACGTCGTGTCCGCCGATCTCACACTCGACCAGCGTACAGGCAACAGCTACTACACGGCCCGCATCGGGCTGACGGCCGATGAAGTCAAGCGGCTGGGCAACGTCAAGCTCATTCCCGGCATGCCCGTGGATGCTTACATTCAGATGGGTAGCCGAACGGCGCTGTCATATCTGATGAAGCCCCTGCGCGACCAGGCCTCCAGGGCCTTCAAGGAAAAGTAGACTTCAGCATTCGTTGCATGATTTCATCGATGACGACTTCCTCGCCGGTGGCTGAAAGTCCGGTGTAGGTTTCCGCCTCGATAGTTATTGCGTGACCGTGCAGATCCACCACGAGCGTTTCGATTTCCTGCGAGCCGGCGACGGCCCAATCACCGCTTGTCACGGATGCGCCGAGCTCACGCATGACGTCCGTCACACGCTTTCGCAGGTCCTGATCGAACTCCGAGCCGAGGATCACAGTCTTTATCATCGATCGGATCTCGACCGCCCTGCCCCTAGTCGAGCTTCAGATTGAACTGCTTTGCATCCCGTTCAAAGGTTTTCGTGTCCTCGTCGATGGCGGCCTGAAGCTTGTCGAACGGGACTGTCCAGGGCTCCATGCCGGTCGGCTTCATCGCCGTCAGATAGCCCGGGTCTGTCACGATGTCCTGCGATACGGCGCGGATCCTGCTCAGGACATCGGCCGGGACGTCGGCCTTTGCAAACAGTCCCTCCCAGACGCTGATGATGAGCGTTGGATAGCCCTTCTCCCTGAACGTCGGCAGGTCGGCCATCGAACCGGTTCGCTCCGGCGCGACCGCGCCGATCGCCTTGATCTTCCCCGACGCGAGGTGCGGACCGGCGACGCTGTAGGTCGTTGCCATCATCTGGATGTCGTTCGCGAGCAGCGCCGCCGTCATGTCGGCCGATCCGCGATAGCCGATCTCCGTGAGATCGCCGCCGGCCAGCGCGCCAAATTTGCGCGACAGCAGCATGCTCAGATGCGAGGTCATGAGGATGCCGCTGTTCATGTTCTTGACGTCGGTTTTCATGTAGGCCATCAGCGACGCAATGTCCGTCGCAGGCACCGCGCTGCTGACGTAGAGAATGTATGGCACCTGGCCCAGCGGGGCGACGGCGACAAAATCCTCGGCCTTGTAACCGGGATTCTTCACGACCAGCGGCGAGGTCGTCAGTCCGCCTGACGCGATCAGCAAGGTATAGCCATCCGATTTGGCATTCAGCGTGCGCTGCGTCGCGATCAGCCCCTGGCCTCCGGTGACGTTCTCCAGAACGACTGGCACGCCCAGCTTCTGACGAAGCCGTTCAGCGAATATCCGTCCCAGCAGGTCGAACGGTGATCCCGGTGCGACCGACGTCAGTATGGAAATGGGCTTTGTGGGATACTGCTGCGCCTTCGCAGCGGCGGGAAGCGCCACGCCAAGAGCAACCATGAGTGCCAGCAGGGATTTTGACGGCAAGCGAGATCGCCGGTGGACCGGTTCGCCCGGCGCCAAACGACCGAGCAATCGTCCTGCAAAGCCGCGCATCGGTTTCCTCCATCGATTGTTGTTGTTCTAAATTCTTATCGACGAACCCATTTTATGGAACGAGCGGGGCATGTCAACGACGGGCGGCGGAGGGCCTGCCACTTGCTCAGCGTCATCCTCGCGAATGCGGGGATCCAGTATTCCAGAGCGTCAGCGAATCAATCGCCAAGGCTGCGGAGTACTGGATGCCCGCATGCGCGGGCATGACGGCCGAGATTCGGCTTGGATTCATCCTGCTCTCGCAGTGCCAGCCTGATCAGAAGCTGAATGCCTTTTTGAAGCTGCGCTCGAGCTGCTTCTCGAACGTCACTGGCTTGTGCCGCCTGGGCGCGACTTGCGCATGCGCCTGGGCGTGGGCCTCGGTGACAGTCGTCTGGCCTTTGGGTCCGGTCGAAAGACCGGCCTGGGCGGTGCAGGAGATAAGGGTGAGTACACCTATAAGAATGAGCTTTTTCATGGTCTTGGTCCCCGTTCTGTAATGCGCCCATCAATGCCTGAGTGCGAGGCGATTGACCGTGATTGCCGTCACTCAGGGGCGCCAAGCGGCGTGGGCAGCTCACGAACCCGTGTGTGGTTGGAAGTGGACAGACTCTCACCCCCGTCAGGTGCTCTGATGAGTCATTCCCGGCCGTGGCTCCGCCCGCAGGCGCCGGGAACTGAGAGGACCGATTGTGCGCTCCCCGTCTGGGAATGGGAGTATCGGCATGACCGACATAAAGACGCGCATTACCGAAATCGAAGTGCAGGCGGCGGAGTGTGAGCTGATTGCCCGCCTCGCTGTCGTGCCTGACGTCCGTATCCGCAATTCCAAACTTGCCGAGGAATTGCGCGAGGAAGCGGCGCACCTGAAGGCCACGCAAGCACTTCCGAAGACGAAGGCGCGCGCCGACAATCGCGTTTGCTGAGGAACGTATGCGGAGTACTGGATGCCCGCATGCGTGGGCATGACGGTGGAGATTCGACTTAAACTCATCATGCGTTAGCACTTGTAAGAAGGCGGCCTGGCGACAGGCCGCCTTCTTCATCCTACGAAGAAGCGCACCATTTCGGCCGATGCGTTCGGGCCCCGTGCGTCGGTGAATGAACCGGCGGGGTTTCCGCCGGACCAGGCGTGGCCGAGACCATCGACAGACCACGTCTCCACTATGGGTGTCTTTGCCGGACCAAATGTCGTCCGGGTGTATCCAGGCCCGCGCCTGGTCACCGGGTTGGCATGCCGGGCGTGAAGGCGATCGGAGATGCGCTCGGCATTCGAGGGATGCACGGTCTGGTCCAGGGCGCCATGGAAGACGATCGTTCGAACGGTTGAACGGGCTCGCTGGGACGCAACACCCTGCAGCGCGGCCGTGCCTCGCATGGCCGCAAAGGCGGACACGACGTCGCTTGCGGATTGATAGTCCAACCCGGAATGAACGCCGACAGCGGCAAACACATCCGGGTAAGTCTCCGCCATCACCACGGCCATGGCACCGCCGGCCGAAAGACCTGCGACAAATGTCCGGTCGCGACGCAGACCAAACTCCGACGCAACCGCCTGGGCAATGCCCGCCAGAATCGCCGGCTCGCCCTGCCCGCGCATCTGGTCGGCCGGACGAAACCAGTTCCAGCAAGACGACGGGTTGTTTGGTTTCGCCTGATGAGGATAGGCAACGAGCAGGCCATTACTCTCGGCCACGTCGTTCATCCCGGTGCCGATGGCAAAGTCGTCGGGGCTCTGGTGGCAGCCGTGCAGCATCACGACAAGGCCACGCGGCCGCGTCGCGGGGATGTAGAGTTTGTAGCTTCGCATTCCGTCCGCGCACGCAAACGATCGCGTCAAAAACTGCGCACCGGGCGGCACCTTGATCTCGGGAAGCTGCTTTGCCCGGTCAAGGAGGCCTCGCGCGACAGGGAACCCCTCGCGCAGAAGGCGGACCGTCTCTCCAAGCGGTTTGCGTGGTCGTGGTGATGGAGCAGCGGCTTTGCTCGCACGATCTTCCGCCGCGTTCGCTTCCGGCTTCGCCAACAACAAGGGAAGACGCTTCGTCGCCTGCGTGTCGCGCGCACCGGACGCTCGACCTGCAAGGGCATCCTGAATGACACGGGTCGCTTCCAGCAGGTTGTAAGAACGGGTCAGCCCAGCCGCCTTGCGCATCGCGGCGCCAAAGTCAGTCATCTGTTGATTTCCTTATCGGGATTTTTATCGGATGCGTTCGGCGAGCGCGGATTTGACCTCCGGGCTCGCTTGAAGCGCGCCGAGCACGGTGATGGATTCGATCGTCGCCAGGGCGAGCTCGGGCGAGACGTCCGTGGCGATCCGCGCGAGGCCGAGGATCTTTATCTGGAGCTTCTGGTTGGCGGCTTTGACCGCTTCGAGGTCCGCGCGTGAGTAATCACGCAGCCCGATTTCGAGGGTTTTGCGCAGGAGCGATTGATTGACCGCCTCGTTATGGGTCGTGAGCTGATTGCGGATTGCGGTGCGGATGAAGTCGGTTCGATTGGAATAGAAGCCTTCCTGCACCAGCAGGTCGACCCGCCCTAGATCCACGTAACCCAGGTTGATGGTTATTTTCTCGGTTTCGCCGCCCCTTTCGGGAAAGGGAATGAGGTTGCGCGCCATCTGTCCACCATCCTGAAACCATCCCATAGGCTGGTATATGGATGGCGGCACAGCATCATTCAAGGGCCTTCAGATGCAACCTTAGTGGCCAGGGCATGTTGTCCCCTATGGAGACATCATGACCGACGACAAAAGCCAAGGAGGACGCGCGCGCGTTGCCCCGACCAACAAGAGGTTTGGAATTGGCACGCGAACGCCCGTGCAGGCGACCGATCAATTGAAGATTGCGATCGAGCGGGAAGCCGCCGGAGACAAGATCAGCGACGATGAGGCAGCAGCGCCACTGACAACTCCGAAACGTGACGCGACCACGGAAGACATCGAAGCACAAATAAAGGCAAGTCGGGCGAAGATTGCCGGCATGCGGCCCAGCCTGGAAAAGCAAACGATCCTGGCTCACATCTCGCGCCTGCGCTCATTCGTCAGCGCAAAACGATGGCTGCACAAGGCGCCAAAGCCTCACTAGAGCGCGATGAGTTGAGATCGAATCTCCGCCGTCTGCGCCTATTTGTGGGTCATGCGAAGGGTTCGTGCGCCCGCCAGATTGTCGATGTTCGGTGCGCTCGCACCGCGCATCTCCTCGATGAACTTGAGCGCGTAGATGGTAACGAACGACAAGAGGAAACAGCCCAGGCTCAGTACAAACGCTTGTCCGGCACTGACATCGCGACGTCCTCCCCATGAGTATTCGAGAACGCCAGCTTAGGCCTGGAGTCGCACGAACGCCCTGCGCTCCGTTGTCTCTGTGCACCCGCTGCGTTGCGCTGCAGCGGGACAGCCGCATCCGAACCGCTGCCCCGCCGATCCCGGTCAGTATTCCAGGATCGCGCGCCCGAGAATTTCGCCGGCGTGCAGGTCGTGGCAGGCCTCGTTGATCTGCTCGAGCGCGTAGCGGCGGGTGACAAGCCGGTCCAGCGGGAATTTTCCCTCCTGGTGCCAGCGCAGATACATGGGAAAGTCCTTGTCCGGAAAGCTGGCACCGAGGCTGCCGCGATAGAGTCGCTGGCCGTAGACGAACAGGCCCGGATCGATGGTCACCTTCTCCTGCGGGATGCCGACAAGCACGGCCGTGCCGCCGAAATTGTCGCCGCCGATGCCGCCGGGCCGCGTGGCGCGCAGGATCTGCTCGATGGTGCGCTGGGTGCCGATCGCATCGAACGCGTAGTCGACACCGCCCCTGGTGAGATCGTGGATCGCCTCCACGGGATCGACATTGCCCGAGGCGTTGATCGTATGCGTCGCGCCGAACGAGCGCGCGAAAGCGAGCTTCTCCTCGCTGAGATCGACGGCAATGATGGGATAAGCCTCCAGGATCGCGGCGGCGCGGATCGCCGACAGGCCGACGCCGCCGACGCCGAAGACAGCAACCGACTCGCCCGGCCGCACGCGCGCCGTATGCAGCACGGCGCCTGCGCCGGTCAGCACCGCGCAACCGACGATGCAGCTGAGGTCGCGTGGATGCTCCTTCGGGATCGGCACGACCAGCTCCTTGCTGGTCTGCACGTCGCGCGCCCATGTGTAGACACTGCCGTGCGCCGCCTGCCCCTTGAACATCGCACCGGTCATCTCACGCGTCATCGGCCCGCGTACGGGTGTGCGCGGCACCCATGTGACGATGCACTGGTCGCCCTCCTTCACGTGCGTCACGTTGGTGCCCGTGCGGGTCACGACGCCCGTGCCTTCATGACCGAGAAGCAGCGGACGGCCGAGGCTGTGATTGTGCATCTGATGCAGCTGCGAATGACAGACGCCGCTGGAGTAGAGCTTGACCGTGACCTGGTCGGCAGTGGGATCGGGAAGGTCGATTTCTTCCAGGAGAAGCGTTCCACCAATCTCGGTCTGTACGGCAGCTACGGTTTTCATCGGACGGCGACCTCATTTTTGATTTTTTGGAAACGATTGCGAAGTTGCGTGGGCGCGAACGGCGGTATCGTATCGCGTGGGTGACGGCGCGTGAAGTCGAGGGCCTCAGGCCCCTTCCCGCTCGCTATTGTCACGTCGCGGATGTACAATTCGGGAGATATCCGGAGCCTGCCTCGCTTGCTGCGGACTCGCGTTCCGGCGCGGCCGACACTATCTGAAGGTCAGGACGGCGGCTGCGCATGAGTTGCCGGGGGCATCCCGTTCAGCAGGAGATTCCGACATGGGGAAGACACCAAAGCACCCCGATCCGCAGGACCAGGCCGAGAAAGAGGCCCTGCTCAAGTCGCTTCGGAAACATGGACAGGTGGTCGAAAGCGAGGATCCGGACGTCCCGCTGGGGCCCGGGCAGACGCACGTGCACGTCAAGAAACCCGGCGAGGCGGGCGGCACGCTGATCGAAAAGCGAAAGTCCTTCATCAAGCGCTGATTCAGAACTCTTGTTCGGTACTCTTGCGACGCGAACCGTTCAAGGTCCGGCCGGCTCGCGCGGCGGCACCGGCTCGCCGGTCACACCGACCGCTCCCTGGGGCTCGCTGTCGGGCGCACCGCGCGCGATCCAGTCGCTCACATACTGCACGCGTTCGGGACCAATCCGCGGCCTCTCCTTCGGCATGCCGCCCGCTTCCGCCTGGCCGAGCGCAATCCGGTTGAGCAGGTTCGATCCTTCCGGATCTCCCGGCAGCACCCGCCCGCTGTCGATCATGTCCGCATGGGTGGAGTTCCGCCAGAATGGGCCGTGCGGCGAGCGGAACGGGAATCCCCGGACGGACTCGTCGAGAATCCGGGTGATCTTGGCGAAGTCCGTCGCATGGGTGCCTGCCGGCAAAGGCTCGCCACGGGCAAGCGCGGTCGCAACGAACGCAGCCTTGCGGTCTGCGTCCGCCACAGCGGAAAGAAAGGCGGTGCCGGTCTCGCCGGCCACCAGCATCTCGCCGGCAATGAATTCGGCGGTCATCGCGAACACGTCGGCATGCATGGCCCAGCGGTCGGCATCGATATGCGGCATCCGCATCGAATAGGGCAGCTCGAACGGCGGCCCGGCGCGCGAGGCTGGGGCCGGGCCCGCGGGCAACTCGACGAGTTTTTCGGCGATGGCCTTGAGGCGGCGCATCTCGGCGAAGGTCCAAAGCTGCAGCAGGCCCTTGGGCGTGCGATCGCCCATCTGCACGCCCGACGCCTCGTAGCTTGCCGTGTCGTGCAGCAATGAGTGATGCAGGCAATCGAGCAGCAACCGATAGCGCAGATTGAAGAGGTGGGCCCAGCGCAGCGCGCGCGCATGCGTGATGTGCCCTCCCGGGGCGGGCGGCAGCATCGTGGTCGGATTCGCCACGACGGGAAGCGCGAGCGGCCGGCCGAGCGCCGTCTCGGCCTGCTCCATCTTCTCATAGAGGCTCAGGAACCGCTCGAAATGCGACTCGTCGCCATCGGCCACCGGTGCGTCGAACGCCTCGCCCTGATCGCCAATCGCCTCGATCGCATCCACCGCCTGCTTGCGCAGGTCGTCCACGGCGGCGGCCGAGAGCTGCGCCACCAGCACGATCTTGCCGCTCGTCCCCGGCGGCGCCTCATAACCCCAATCGCGCCACGTCGCCTGCAGTCCGCTCCGGCTGGTCCGGAAATCCGTGTCGTCGAGACGGAACTTGAACAGCTCATGCAGGCGCGCGAACAGCGCGCCGACGTGCCACAGCGCCTTGCCGCCGTTGCTGCGCACGGCTCGCGGTCCGATGTCATCGACAAGCTTCTGCTTGATGGCGGCGTCCTGTGCTGGGTCGGGCCGCAGTACCAGTTCGGAGACCGGCCGGTTCGGACTCTCGGCAATGACGTATTTGGCGAGCGAATCCAGCGTCAGCGGCTCCAGCGAAAAGCCGAACGGCTGAATGGCGAACTCGAAAGGCGAGAACTGCCTGCCGAAATGCAATGCACCGCCGACCGCGTGCAGCAAGTTCTGCACGCAGACGAAGTGGCCCATCTCCTCGCGGGCGATCTGCAGCAGCGTGTTCCTGATCTCGGTCGCAAGCCGCTTGACGTTGTTCTCCACAGGAAGCGAATCCGCGTCGATCGAATAAGCCGCGAACAGGTACTGGGCCATCAGCGCGTGCTCGATCTCGGCGGCCGCCGACAGCCAGAAGATCGCCTCGTCGCGCGGCCGCATCGCCGGTCCGATCAGGAGCGGCGCAGCGCCGCCGGGCGCCGGCGCCACCACGCCCGCGGCAACCGCCGCCGCACCATCGGACCGCGTTGACGCGGGACTGCCGGGGACGCGGCTGAACGCAGCGAGGTTCACGTTGCTCATCGTCATGGGGCGCTCCTCCGCGCGCTGGCGCGCTGCGACTGCAGATCACTCGCGATCCGTCCGATAGGCGATGTGACTTCGGGACTTGCCGTCGACGCTGACGCGCACGATGTAGGCGCCGGCGGGCTGCAGCTCGCCCTCGATATCGCGAAAATCCCACGTCAGCTTCCTGGCGCCGGGCGCGGGCGCGATTTCGTCGGCCAGCACGTGCACATGACGGCCGAACCGGTCCCAGACGTTGACCTTCAGCCGGCGCGCGCCGTTCGGGACATCCACCGCGATCGACACGGAGCGGCCAGCCTGCATGCGCCTTTCCGCCGCCGCCACCGCCCCGGCCCCGGCGACCATTCCGGCCGGCGCCGGCTCGTTGGTGAACTTGTAAACGGTGTCGCCGCTCGCATAGCCGACCGCGATCGGATTGCCGATGAAGCGAAACCGATTGAGGCGAAATCCGATCTGGTTGGCGTCATCCCAGGTCGTGCCGCCGTCGGTCGAGGTGCTGGCGAATCCGCCGACGAAGTCGATGTCGCCCCAGCCGCCAACCCAACCGCGATTGCGGTCGACGAAGCCGATGCCTTCCAGGTTGCTGTTGCGCTGACGATCGTTGACGCGAAGGCGCTGCCAGTTGAGGCCGCCATCGTCGCTGCGCAGGATCGCCCCGTCGAGCAGGTTCTCGAGCGAGACGAACATGGTCTGCGCGTCGAGAGCCTGGATTTTCCAGCCCCACTCGCCACGCGGCATATGCCTCCTGATCGATTCCAGGCGGTCGGTCCAGGTGACGCCGCCGTCGACCGTGTGCAGCACGACGGGCTCGATATCATCCCGCTTGCGTCGGGCCATCGGCAGGCCGACATCGTCGCGGCCGCCGACGACCCATCCCTCCATCGCGTTCTTGAAGTAGATGTCGACCAGGATCGCCGCGTGCGCGGACATGTTGATCGCGGTCCAGGTCGCACCGCCGTCCGTAGTCTTGACGATCGCTGTCGGCCGGTCGGGGAAGTTCGTCCCCGAGGCGTAGACAGTGTTGGCATCGACCACACTGATGCCGCAGATCGCCGGCGGCGAACCCGGCGGCAGATTGGTAACGAGCTGCCAGCTCGCGCCGCCATTGGTGGTGTGAAGCAGCCGATGAGTGGTGGTCAGGGTGCCGACCCAGCCGACTGTCGCATTGGCAAATCCAACGGAGCGCAGGTACACGTCCTCGAACTCGGCCTGCGTGACCCAAGTGTTGCCGCCATCGCTGGTCTTGATGATGTTGCCGGCGCTGTTGACCGCCCATCCGGTGGAGGCGTCGATGAAGAAGCAATCGTCCGTTCGGTATCCCGGCTCCGTCGAACCCGGGGCCCTGGTCCGGCGCCAGGAAAATCCTTCGAAAGACGTCGGCATGCTGCGCTCCTCATGGCTCATGATCGGCCCGCCCCCCGACGTGTTCGACACGTCGGAAGGACCGCAGGGCAATCGTTCGAAATGCGTGGTCGCGTTCAGTCGCCGGCACATCGCCAGCGTGGCGGATGGCAACCGCACGCGAAGCTGATCCGCTCGAGCACCACTTCCGTGCCCTGTCGGCGCAGGACATGCGTCGGCCGGTCCTTTTCCGACAGGTATCCGGCGCCGCGCTTGGTCTTCTTGCGGCCCTTGCTTCCCGCCTTGGCGGCCTTCCTCCTCGCGGCCTTCGGTGCGGACTTCGCTTTGCCGGGCCGCGTGAGATCCACCTGGCCGCGCCGAATGAGCGTCGCCACGTAGCTGCGTACCTCGTTCGATATGACGGCTGCAGGATCAACCGCGCCGAGGACGGCTGGTGAGCCGCCGCTCGACCCGACCAGCGCGGAATAGGGATTATGGCTCTTCACATTGGCCAGGGCTTCGGACAGGCCGGTCAAGTCGACGGTCCGATAGGCCATCACTTGAGCGGTCTCATCACCGGCAACCGTGAAGGCAGACCGCGTCAGCTTCTGTTCCGCAGCGACTTCGAGCACGGAGTGCAAAAGGCGTCTTGCCGGCGCGGTCAACGCCGCGAGCTTCGCGCCCTTGCCGGCGGCCTGCGGCTTCTTCGCAGACGCCGACGTCAGGGAAACGCGCGGCGCCAGGAAGTTCGTCACGCTCAGTGCGATGCCATGGTGCTGGAAGGCCTTGCGGATGTGGGCCGCGTTGGCGCCGGCGAACATGTTCTGGTCCGCGAGGATCATCGTGCGTCCGATGGTCTCGAGGAAACGCGGACGGATCGGCGCCTCCGCCGCCGCCTGCGCCAGGAGGCGCGTGGCAACCTGGCAGGCCTGCAGAAGGCCCGCCTCTCCTCCCGACCCCGCCAGGAAAATTTCGCGGATGAGCTGGTAATAGCACCCGCTGGTGAGCTGACCGAAACTATGAATCTCGTTGATGAGGACGCCCGGCTTGCCGTCGTCGGGCAGGCTCTGCGGCAGCGCCCATTGGAACGTGCTCATGGCGCGTCGCGGCAGCGCCGCGTTGTGGTTCGGGCTGACGGCTATCCCGATCGCGAGCGAGAGCTCCTCCGCCGTGCCTTCGACGAAATTCGGCGTGTCGAGCTGCGGACTGGCAGCGAGCAGGTTGATCCGGATGTCCCGGTCTGCGAGCGCAGTCATAATGGCAATGCAATCGCCGAATCCCTCGTGGAATGCCGGGACCTCGAACATGTCGACGTCCCACAGGTCGGGCCGCAGCGCATCCAGGATGGCATGGCCGACCTCATGGGCTACGACGTCGGTGCTCGCACCGGAAAACACCGTCCTGCCGCCGCCGAGCGGAAACGAAAAGAACGACACGCTCGCGCGGTCGTAGAAGGCATTGAGGTCCTGCCCGTCGTTGGGAAGGAGGCCGAGGGTCTTCCTGGTCGGCTTTCCAGTCCAGCCCTTGAGCGGCCCGGCGAAATTCTCGAATGTCTGCAGGGCACGGAGCGCGGCTTCGCGCGCCTGCCAAGCCACGAAATCATCGGTTCCGACACTGTACACCTGCTCCGCCGGCAACGGCGTGACCGTGAATGTCACCGAGCCCGCGGGCCGATCCGGCGAGGCGGCAATCTGCTGGGCCTGCGTTCCCGCAACGGCCGGATCATTGGCGATGAAATTGATCGACATAGCCCCTCCCTGAAATTGATTGGTCGTCGCGTGCGGCGGCGCCTCAACCCAACCCGGGGCCCGATGCAACGCGAATGTCGCCGGCATCAGGACGACGATTGCAGTTTCAGAAAGTGAAGGTGACGTCGAACGCGCCGGGATTTAAAGGCTGCGTTCCCCCGGGGGGCGCCCTCCAAACAGAGGACGACAGTCGAATTCTGCAACCCAGACGGGAGTCCGCCTTCGAAGCCCGCGGAACGTTTTCCCACCCTCGCAGAGGCGTCCGCTGTCAGGCCGCCGACCTCAAGCCTTGCCGTCGGAAAACCGCGCGTCGCGCCAGGCGAGCGCGGCCTTCAGCCCCTGCTCCTTTCGGAGGCGCTGGAATTCGGCCTTCTCGGCGCTGGGCGTGGAATTGAGGATGATGTCGATGTCGAGCGATGCCTTGAGCGCATCGCGCATCCCCATGATCTCGTAGGTGCGGTTCATGGCGCGCTTGGTGAAGAACACGGATGGGCCAGCCGCGGCCGCGATATCCTGCGCCATCGCTCGGCCAAACGGGATCAACTCGTCCTGCGGCACGACATGATTGACGATGCCGATGGCGTGGGCGCGCGCGGCGTCCATCTTGTCGTTGCCGGTGAGCAGCATCTCCTTGGCATGCTTGGGCAGCACCGCCCACGGCAGCAGCATCGCGACGATACCGGTGCCGAAGCGCACCTCGGGCTCGCCGAAGCGCGTGCCCTCGGCGGCGATGGTGATGTCGCAGGCAAGCGCCACCTCGAAGGCGCCGGCCATGCAGAAGCCGTGCACCAGCGCGATCGTCGGCTTCGGACAATCCCAGAACGACATGATGAAATCGAACTGCAGCTCCATCTGCGCCTGCACGCGGTCGATGGTCGACATGTCGCGCTCGGCCGACGCCTTCATGTCGAAGCCGGCCGAGAAGGCCCGCCCCTCGCCGCGCACCAGAATGGCGCGCACGCGCTCGTCGGCGCCAAGCTCCTTCAACGCGGCCATGATCTCGCCCATCGCCTCGTTATGGAACGCGTTGAGCACGGTCGGGCGATTGAAGATGAGCGTGGCAAGCGGCCCTTCGATCTCGACCTTGATGTGATTGCGGGTCATGGACGGTCCTTCAAAATCGCGATGTCGCTCGACCGGTAGTCATACGCCAGACCAACGCTTTCGTCGCGTCTTGACTGGCGGACATTTCACACCTTGATTGTCGCCGCGGCGTGTGAAACGCGCCGGAAGTAGTGCGATGGAGAACAGAAAATGAGCATGAAGAGAATCAATGCGGGCCCAAGGATGTCGGACGCCGTCATCCACAACGGCATCGCTTACCTCGCGGGCCAGGTGGCGGACGACACCTCCGCCGACATCGGCGGGCAGACCGCCGACGTGCTGAAGCAGATCGACGAGATTCTCGCGGAGGCTGGAACCAGCAAGTCCAACCTGGTGCGGGCCGAGATCTTCCTGACCGACATCAAGGACTTTGCCGGCATGAACAAGGTGTGGGACGCCTGGGTCGATCCGAAGGCGACGCCGGCGCGCGCCACCATCGAGGCGAAGCTCGCGCGCCCCGAATACAAGATCGAGATCATGGTGATCGCCGCGGTGCCGTGAGCGGCGGCCCCGCCGCGCGCCCACGTGCGCGCGGCCTCGAGAGCGTGATGAGTTCAGTCGAATCTCCGCCGTCATGCCCGCGAAAGCAAGGCATCCAGTACGCCGCAGCGCCTGTGATGAGAACTCAGCCGCTCTGGAATACTGGGCCCCCGCTTTCGCGGGGATGACGCTGAGAATTGCGGATGCGATCTGGCCAACCTCATCGCGCGCTGGAGTGGTATGATCACGTCGGCGGTCGCCTGTCCGCCTGGTCACGCTCGATCTCGGCGCCGATGGCCTCGACGGGCATGCCGGCCTCAATGCGCCGGCGGATGTCTTTCAGGCGCATGAGCTGCTGCACGATCTGCGGCGAGAGGTCGAGCTTCTCCATCAGCCGCCAGACATAGAAGAAGATCGCGAAGATGGTGCCGGCCTCAGGCGCCGGCATATAGGCGACGCGCAGCAGCACCAGCACAAAGACCAGCATCGACAGCAACTCGATCGCGGTCCAGTTGCGGGCGTCTGCGTCCGACAGCTTGACGCGCCAGTCGCGCACCGCGGCGAAATGGTCCGCGACGGCTTGGCGCTCGCCTGCGTCGATGACCCTCACCTCCTGCTCGAGCTGATTGTTGAGCCCTGCATTGAGCGACAGCGAAAGCCGCATGTAGTTGCGATTGATGATCGCGACGGGTGCGAACAACAGGGTGACCGCGGCGCCGATCACGAGGTCGTAGTAGAACAGGATGGCGGCCGAACCGACGATGCCGACCACGGCATTGATGACGACCGGCATGTCCTTCTCGAAGAAGGTGACGAACTCGCGCGACATGGTCGAGCGCGCTGCCACCGCCGTCGGCTCGATGCCGGCCTGACGCTGGCGCAGCACCGTATCGACCACGATGGCGTTGTAGACCCTCGTGTAGAGCCGCGTGTCGTACATCTGCCGGGCACCGCCGACCGCGGTGTGCAACAGCCAGGCGATCATGACGGGCGCCGCCATCCGGTAATCGTGCGCCAGCAATCCGTTGATGGCGAGGCCGGTGGCCCAGGGATACGACAGCTCCAACAGGTCCTCGATCATGGTGAGCGCGTAGGTCAGCGATATCCGCCAACGGAACGGCCGGATCGCCTCGGCGGCGGAATGGACTTGCACAGGAAGGCCGCCGGACATGTGAAAATCCTTCATCGACAATGGCTCGGTGCGAGGCCGGAGCTTAGCGTATGTCCCGGAAAAATAGACGGGCTCGGGAACTTTCGGCAGTCCGTCAAACTTGATCGCTCGGCTCAACGCGCGGAGGGTCCGCCATGCACCGTCGGGAATTTCTCCGCAAGGCGCTCGGCCTTGCCGTGGTCGCCGGCGCGGTTGGCGCCGTGGCAAGTCCGGCAGAGGCGCTGTCCGCGCTGGCCGGTCCGCCCCAACCCGATCCCAACGAGCACGAGAGCCAAAAGGAAGAGACGGCCAATCGCGGTGACGTCGCGGAGGACGACAACCAGGCTGTCGAGTTCAGTGGCAAGCGCGGCGGTCGCGGCGGCGGCAGAGGCCGCGGCCGCGGACGCGGTTGGGGTTTTGGCCGGCGCGGCTGGGGCCGCAGGCGGCGGGTGCGCCGCGGCTGGTATCGCCGGCGCCGCTGGGGCTGGTACCGCCGCCGCCGGTGGTGGGGCCGACGCCGCCGCTGGTGGCGCCGCCGCAGGAGGGTCTACTACTTCTGACGCCCGCACTTCCGACACCCCTGCCTCGAGGCTGACCGGGCGCGCCGGCGCGATGGGATTGCTGCGGCGCTGACTTGGCCTTCTAGGTGTTCATCGTCAGCAGCAGGACTGTGCGAATGACGAAGCCGGTTGCGCCGCTGATGGCCTGAGATACGTAATTGAGATTTGTGCCAAGCTGATTTCCCAGCAATGGCGCAACGATGATGAGCGTGATCAGGATCAGCATGCCGTAGGGCTCAAGCCGCGAAAGCGGACGCGCAACAACATCGGGCAAGATGCTGACCGCGATGCGTCCACCATCGAGTGGCGGCAAGGGAAACATGTTGAAGACGGCGAGGATCGCGTTGATCACCAACGCATTTTTCAGGTTGTCGAATATCCATTGCGTTGCATTGGCTGGCGCCAGACCGACAAGGTGAAACGACAGCGCGGCCAGGATTGCCAGCACGATGTTGATCGCCGGTCCGGCAATGGCAACCCATGCCATATCGGCACGAGGGTTGCGCAATGCCGCGAAATTCACAGGCACCGGCTTTGCATAGCCGAAAATGAACGGGGCCTGCGATAGAAGGAGAAGCCCCGGCAGAATGACTGTGCCAAGCGGATCGATGTGCTTGAGCGGGTTCAGGCTTACGCGGCCCAATTGCGAGGCCGTGTCGTCGCCAAAAAATCGAGCCGCGTACGCGTGAGCCGCTTCGTGAAAGGTGATCGCGACCAGGACGGGCAAAATCCAGACCGATGCGGTGTAAGGTGAAAAGCCAGACAGCAATGGACGTCCCTCTCAAACGGCCACATTGAGTACGCGATCCTTCGCCGTTGCGTAAGCCTTACGCCGCCCGCGAGATCACATAATTTTCCGGGTTGCCCTGCTCCGCCATTTCACCAGTCGCTCGCATACCCGCTTGGCGGCGGCAGATGGATGAGTTCGCCGAGCCGTGCATAGGTTGGTCCGCCGACGCGGGCAACGGGGCGCAGTTTCGCCTGGTCGATACGGCCGTCCTGATAGAGGTGGTCGGACACATAGAAGTGTACGATCTGACCGATGATCAGCGTGTGTGGCTCGTTGCCGACATCGAACATCTGCGCGAGGCGGCACTCGAAGCAGATCGGCGAGGCCTTGATGCGCGGCGGCCCGACCATCACGCTGTCCGCCAATTCGATGCCGAACTCCGCCGGCTCGCCCATCTCGGGTGGTAGCCGCGCCGAGCAGTTGTGCATCTGCACGAGCAGATCTTCGTTGGCGACGTTGATGACGAATTCCTGCGTGGCGCGGATGTTGCGCGCGGAATCCTTGTCGCCGTTCCGGCGGGAGCTGTGAAACACCACAAGCGGCGGATCGGGCGATATCAGCGTGTAGGCGCTGTAGGGGGCCGCATTGACAACCCCCTGCGGCGAGCGGGTTGTGACCCAGGCGACCGGGCGCGGAACGATCGATCCCGTCATCAGCTTGTAGGCCGAGGCGCGATCAAGTGTGGCCGCATCGATTTCCATGGGTCGGCCTAGATAACGCCAGCCTTGCGCAACTCAGCTACCTCGGTAGCGCTATAGCCCGCGCGCGCAAGAATTTCGTCGGTGTGCTCGCTCAGGCGCGGCGCCGTGCGGTCGATCCGGCCGCCGCCGTTCGCAAGCTGAAAACCGAGCCCTGCCAGGCGCTGCGGTCCCTCCGGTGTCTCCACCTGATGCAGCGCGTTGCGCGCGAGGAGTTGCGGATGGTCTACGATCTCCTCGAGCTTCCATATGCTGGCGCAAGGCGCGCCGGCATCGTTCAGGATCTTCTCCCACTCGCGGGCAGGCCTTGCGGCAAGCGCGGCCTCAATGACCTCCCGCAGTGCGGGCTCGTTCCTGCCCCGCGCCATCTCGTCGGAGAAACGCGGATCGTCGAGCACATCCGATCGACCCAGCGCCTGCATGAGCGCACGAATCTGGCGCTCGAAATTGACGGCGAGGAGAATATGGCCATCGCCGGTCTCGAACAGGTCGGCAGTCGGCACAAGACTGACAGCGCGGTTGCCGAGAAGGCGCGGCTTGACCCCGGTCATGGTCAGGTCGGCCACTTCGCTGGAGAGGAAGGCAAGCGTTGCCTCCAGCATGGAGACGTCGACGAGCTGGCCCCGCCCGGTTCGCTCGCGCTGATACAGCGCGCTGGCAACGCCGAGCGCGGCCGTCGATCCAGCGATCACATCGCAGACAGCGAAGCCGGCCCGGGTCGGCCCCGTCGCTTCATGGCCCGTCATGGCCATCAGGCCCGACATCGCCTGGACCTTGCCGTCATAGCCTGCGCCGAGCCGTTCCGGCCCGGTCTGGCCGAAGGCACTGATCGCACAGTAGATCAGCCGCGGGTTGATCGCCGACAGCGCGGCGTAGCCGATCCCGAGCTTGTCCATGACACCGGGGCGAAAGTTTTCCGCCACCACATCCGCGTCGGCGGCAAGCCGCTTGATGATCTCCACGGCTTGCGGCTTCTGCAGATCGAGCGTCAGGCTTCGCTTGCCGGCGTTGACTGCCTGCCAGCGCGGCATCATGCCCTGTTCTCGCAGGCGATTGCTCTCCGGCGTGCGGCGCATATCGAGGTAGCGCAGGTCCTCGCCTTCCCTGCGCTCGACCTTGATCACGTCGGCGCCCATTGTGGCGAACTGAAACGTGGCGTAGGGCCCGGCGAGAACCTGGGTGAAATCCAGGAGGCGCACGCCTTCAAATGGTCTCGTCACGACGTACGCCCTCCCCTTGCAGCCGCCCTACCGGCTTATCGCAGCGTCAGTCCGTCCATGCGGCCGTCCCGCTGCCACTCCTCGAGCACCTCGAAGAAGCGCACCGAGCCGGCACCATAGCCTTCCGAGAAAAAGCCGCGCTTGTTTCCATCGGCGCCTTCGCTGTTGTAGTAGCCGGGCGTGCACTCGCGATAGAAGCGTTCGCTGCGACGCGCCAGGCGGCGGATGTCCTGGACGTAACCCTCCTCGGCCTCGACGCTTGGCTCCAGGATCTTGAAGCCGCGCGCATGCGCCTGAGTGATCATGTAGGCGACGTGCCGCGTCTGGTGCTCGAGCGCGAGCGGCAGGTTGACCGGCAGCCCGGTTTGGGTGCGGCCGACGAAGAAGCAATTCGGAAATCCGTGCGACGTCAGGCCATGCAGGGTACGCAGTCCATCGGCCCAGCGTTTCGACAGCGTCATGCCGTCGCGGCCGACGACGTCGTATCCGGCACGACGGGTGTAGGAGGTGCCAACCTCGAAGCCGGTCGCAAAAATCAGGCAATCGACCGGGTATTCGCGTCCGCCGGCGACCACCGCGTTCTCCGTGAGGCGCTCGACGCCGCTGCCGTTGGTATCGACCAGAGTGACGTTCGGCCGGTTGTAGGTCTGCAGATATTCATCGTGGAAGCATGGCCGCTTGCAGAACTGCCGATACCATGGCTTCAGAGCATCCGCTGTCGCCTCGTCCTTGACGATCGCATCCACGCGGGCGCGGATCTCGTTCATCTTCCGATAGTCGGACAGCACCAACAGCTGCGCGCGCTCCTGGCCCGAGAGCTCGCGGCCCAGCCGTTGCGCCGCCTGCTGCATGGCCGTTCCGGTGAGACTGCGGAAGATGTCGGTCCAACCGTCGTGCACCAGATCAACATCCTGATCGCCGCCGCTGACGATGATGTTGAAGTTCTCCATCCGCCGTCGCTGCCAGCCAGGCTCGAGCGCGGCGGCCCAGGCAGGATCAGTCAGGCCGTTGTTGCGGACATCGATGGAGGACGGCGTACGCTGGAAGACGTATAACTGCTGAGCGGCTTCACCCAGGTGCGGAATGCACTGAATGGCGGTGGCGCCGGTCCCGACAATGCCGACGCGCTTGTCGGCGAGCTTCTCCAGCTTGCCGTAGCTGTCGCCGCCGGTGTAGCGATAATCCCAGCGGCTGGTGTGAAACGTATAGCCCTTGAAATCGTTGATGCCGGGAATGCTCGGTAGCTTCGGCCGGCTCAGCGGACCGTTTGCCATCGCGACATACTGCGCCTTGAAGCGGTCGCCACGGTTGGTGCTGATGATCCAGCGCAGCGCCTGCTCATCCCAGCGCATCTCCGTAATCGACGTCTGCAGCAGCGCGTTATCGTAGAGGCTATAATGATGGGCGATACGTTGCGCATGCGCGAAGATCTCGGGCGCGAACGCGTATTTGTGCTTCGGGATGTAGCCGGTCTCTTCCAGCAGGGGCAGATAGCAGTAGGATTCGACATCGCACATCGCGCCGGGATAGCGATTCCAGTACCAGGTGCCGCCGAAGTCACCCCCGATCTCCACCATGCGCAGGCTTTTGTACCCGGCTTCACGCAGCCGCGCCGCCATGAGCAGGCCGCCGAACCCGCCGCCGATGACCGCGAATTCCACCTCGTCGAACACAGGTGCACGGCTGAAGCCCGGTTCGACATAGGGATCATCGACGTACCGTGAGAACTCCGCCTTGACCTCGATATAGTCGCGACCGCCGGCGTCGAGCCGCTTGTCGCGCTCCTCGAGATATTTCCTGTGCAGCGCCTCGGGGTCGAAATCGACCTTGCCGAAGATAGTTGCGACTTCAGGGAGCACGTTCATTGTCGGGCATTCCGGTTGCAAGAAAGTTTCGACCGATGAGATGCGAGGGCTCGTTCGCCCTCGCGGGTGCGCCCTACTCGCGCTTCAGGCCGACAAGCTCGATCACGCGCTTGCGCTTTTCTGTATCGCGCGCGATGTAGTCGACGGCGGCTTTGGCATCACCGGAGAAAGCGGTCAGGCCGAGATCGACGAGCTTCTGCTTCACCTCGGGCCTGGCCAGCGTCTTGTTGACCGCCGCATTGACCTTGTCGATGATCGGCTGCGGCGTGCCTGCCGGCGCCATCAGCGCGTTCCACGAGTTCGCGACATAGTCCTTCAGACCGGTTTGCTCCTCAACCGAAGACAGATTCGGGAAGGCAACCGAACGGCCGGGACCGCCGAACGCCAAGGCCTTCAGCTTGTCGCCTTTCACCAGCGCCGCGGATGCCGACGCGCTGATCAGGCCCGTGTTGACGTCGCCGCTGAGGATCCCGTTGATGGCAGGAACGTCGCCCGAGAAGGCCACATGCAGCGCCTTGACGTTGCTGAGGTTCCAGAGGTTCTCCATGTCGAGATGCGCGGGCGTACCGACCCCTGCCGTCGAATAGGTCAGGTCGCCGGGCTTGCCGCGTGCAAACTCGATCAGCTCCTTCACATTGTTGTACTTGTAGTCCGCGCGAGCGACGATCAGCAGATCGAGCGTGCTGAGCATGGCGACCGCGGTGAGATCGCGGCTCGGGTTGTAGGATAATTTTGCGTCGAGGAACGGGATGATGGTAATCGATCCAGTGCCGGTCACACCGAGCGTGTAGCCGTCGGGCTTTGCCTTCGCCACGACATCCGTGCCGATGGCACCACCGGCGCCTGCGCGGTTTTCGACGATGAATGGCTGCTTCAGCTCCTGGCTCAATCCCTCCGCGACCACGCGGGCCACCACGTCGGTCGGCCCGCCGGCCGCGAACGGCACAATGATCTTGACCGCTTTATCGGGGTACTCCTGCGCGTTCGCCGGAGTGACCACAACGCTGATTGCCATCGCCGCCGCAAGCCCAATGAAATTTTTGCGCATCTGCAATCCTCCCTCGATTTCTCTCCGCGTAGCCGACGTCGCTGGTAAAGGCCGACTGCACGGCAGCCACCGGCCGGGTTTCGGCGGACCACAACGCTCTGCCCAGACGCCCCTCGGCCGCACGCCGCTGCCCGAGCGGCAAAGGCACACTAGTCGCTGCAAGTCGCCCCGCAATTCGCCAGACTTCTTATTTCCGTATGGAAATCGGTATTAATGCGCCGCAGCGGCGTGAGATCTCCCCTGCGCCGGTTGCAAAGCCTTTGACTTTCACGCCAGTCCGACTGCACAGCCAGCATGGCAAATGCGTCGTATTGTCAGGTCTCAAGTGGATCAGCGGACAGCTAACCTCCAGAAACCAGCGAACAGCTTGCGGGGAAGCCTGCGCGCCCAACAAACAAGCTGGAAGGAGAACAAGAGGAAACCATGCCGATTTATCCGGTGAAGTCGGCCGAGCGCACCATGAAACTGCTGGAGCTGTTTCAGGCCGACCGCAGACCGCACACCCTGCGAGATGTCGCGCAAAAGCAAAAATGGCCTGCCCCGAGCACGCTTGCACTGCTGAAAACACTTGTCGGGATGGGCTACCTGATCTTCGACCCCAAGCAGAAAACCTATTATCCGTCACTGCTGCTGGCGGGCCTCGCGCAATGGATCAGCGACGAATTCTTCGAGGACAGCCCGGCGCCGGAGGTGGCGCGAAGGCTCCGGGAAGAGACGTCGGAACATGTGCTCATCACGGTGCAGAGCGATATCCATGTGCTCTATCTGCGGGTGCTGCACGGCGCGGAGAACGCGCGTTACGGCGCGCGCGAGGGCGGCATGCAGCCGATGGTCAAGACCGCGTCGGGCCTGATGCTGCTCGGCTTGATGCCGGAGGAGTCGATCGACCGCATCTGCCGGCGGATCAACATTGCCTATAACCTGCGGGAGGAGCGTTTCGTGCCGGATGCGATCCTGCGGCTGACCACGACGTTCAAGCGCCAGGGCTTCAGCACCCTGGCAGGCTCGCCCCATCCCGAAGGCATGAACCTCTCGATGCTGCTGCCGCCGACGCGATCCGGCAAGCGCTTCGCGATCAGCGTGGGCGGCAACACGACGCGCATCAGCGAGCGGCGGAACTGGCTCCTGGAGCGCATGTCCCGGACGATCGCGACCGCTGCGTAGCGGGCGAACAGCAGCGCGGTCGTCTACTCCGGCTGGATGCCGGCGCGCTCCACGATTTCCTTCATCTTGGTGCGCTCCGCGCTGAGGAAATCGGCGAGCTTTTCCTTCGCATACGGAATCAGGGTCGCGCCCTGGTCCTCGAAGTATTTCCTCACCTCGGGTGACTCGAGCGATTTGCCAAACGCCTCGCTGAGCTTATCGACGATCGCTGCCGGCGTACCTGCCGGCAGCGCCATGACTGCCCAGGTGCCGAACGTTACGCCCGGCAACCCTAACTCGGCAAAGGTCGGAACATCAGGATCGCTGCTCAGCCGTCGCGTGCCGGTAACTGCCAGCGCGCGCACTTTCCCGGCGGCGATATGCGCCTGCAAGGTCACCGGGAAATCGAAGATCACATCCACGGCGCCGCCGAGCAGGTCGATGATCGCCGGCCCCGAGCCCTTGTAAGGGACATGCGTCATCTTGATCGCCGCCTCGCTCATCAGAAGTTCGGCAACGAGATGCGGCGCCGATCCCTGGCCGGCAGAGGCGATGTTGATCTTGTTCGGATTGGCCTTGGCGTAGGCAATCATCTCGGGAAGCGTCTTGTAAGGCGCGTCGGACCGCGCCACGAGCGTCGGCGGCAAGACCAGCAGGCCATGAAACGGCAAGAGATCCTTCTTCGGATCGTAGGAGCGTTTCTTGTAGAGGAACTCGTAGTTCGCCAGATTGGTGTTTGACCCATAGAAGAAGGTGTAGCCGTCCGGCTTCGAGCCGACGACGAACTCCGCGCCGACGATCGTTCCTGCGCCGGGTTTGTTCACCACGACCACCTGCTGCCCGATCCTTTCGCTCATCGCCTTGGCGATGACGCGGGCGTTGCTGTCGGTCGATCCGCCCGCGGCAAACGGCACAACGAACGTGATCGGCCGCGACGGGTAGTCCTGGGCCATGGCGGCTGTCGCTGCCATCACACCGATCGCGGTCAAGCAAGTGATCCTGGCGAGCTTCACGTCACGTCCTCCCTCGAAGCGCAGAGTTATCAGGATAGGACGAATTCCTGCGCCGTCTGCTGGCCGCGGCCAGATTTATGTATGGAAATTCCGGCAGGCGTCCGAGGTGCCTGGGCGTCGAATGACGATTGCTTGTCGGATCGTTGCGAAGCCACCTGCGAAACACAGACGCCGCCGGCAAGTGACCGACGGCATCCGGCTCAGTCTCTCAAACCGCTTAGTGGCACGGATAGCCGGCGCGCGAGGTGGAGGCGATGCCTCGCGGCGTTGCCCTGGGAGCGATCGTCTTGCGTGGCAGGCTGGCAACCGGAGCAGTCTTCGCCGCAAGCGGAGCCGCCGCCGTAGCCGGAGCGGCTGGTGCGGGCGTTGCCGGAGCGGAGACCGAGGCATACGTCGCTGCCTCCGCTGCCGGAGCCGGCGCCGGGACAGCAGTTGCGTTCGTGCGATCGGCAGACGAGAGCGCCGCACGGCTCGGGCTGGAGAACGCTGCGAGCATGCCAACGGCCAGCGCGATTGCGAACAGGGAATGCGAGAGCTTGCGGGTCATTGGTCAAGTCCTTGGCTTTCGAGCCGGGCCAATCCCCGGCATGCGTCAGGACTTTGGTGCATTCGCCCTCTGCAGGCTGTCCCTCGGGAAACACCGGCGGGTTGCGGTGTGACATGACGCACAATTTCTGCCGTCATGCCCGCCATAGCCGTTCGAAGAACGGCGTCGCTTCGCTCGCCTATGGAAGGCGGGCATCCAGTACGCCGCAGCTTTAGCAATTGATTCGCTGACGCTCTGGGATACTGGATCCCCGCATCCGCGGGGATGACACTGAAATCGCTGAAGCGATTCGATACAGCTCAACGCCCCTCCTGCCCTTCCGATGGAACGCCGACGACCTTGCCCGCGACAAGCGAGGCGATCTCCTCGTCGGTGAAGCCCGCCTCCGTCAAGACCGCGTGGGTGTGCTCGCCGAGCCGCGGCGCCATGCGATGAATCCCGGCCGGGCTTTCCGAAAACCGGGTCGCGGGCCGAGCCTGCCGGATCCGCCCCTCAGTTGGATGGTCGAGGTCGACGAACAGGCCGACGGCCTTCAGATGGGGCTGCTCTGCCACTTCGGTCAGCTTTGCAAATGACGTATGCGGGACATCGATGCGCAGCAGCAGCTCTTCCCACTCCGCCGTCGTGCGCGTCAGTGCGATCTCGCTCATGCGCGCGTAGATCCTGTCGATATTCGAACTGCGCTTCACCCGGTCCCGCACGGAAAACTCCTCGATGCACTCCGGGTGCCCAACCGCCTCGAAGAAAGCGCACCAGTTTTCGCCGGAATACGGCAGCATCGTCAGCCAGCCGTCTTTCGTGCGCACCGGCCGCCGTTCCTTCATGCGCTTGTATCCTGTCGGACCGATCGGCGGAACGAAGGCCTGACCACCGAACATCTCGATGCTGTTGAACGCGGCGAGTGTCTCGAGCATGGGGACCTCGACCAGCTGTCCTTCGTTGACCCGCTCGCGGCGCAGAAGCGCGGCGCATACGGCTCCCGCCAGGGTCACGCCGCAGATCTTGTCAGCCACCAGACTCGGCACAAAGGCCGGCTCGTCATCGGAGCCCATGGCAGAGGCGAAGCCCGACGCTGCCTGGGCGATTTCATCAAAGGCCGGCCGGGCAGCCCAGGGACCATCCTGCCCAAACCCCGTCGCGGCCGCGTAGACCAGCCGCGGGTTGAGTTTGTGACAGTCTTCATAGCTGAAGCCCAGCCGCGCCAGCGCGGCGGGCCGCACATTGGTCACCAAGGCATCCACCGTCGGAAGCAAACGCTGCAACACAGCCTTGCCGCGCGGGTGTTTCAGGTCCAGAGCCAGGCTGCGCTTGTTGCGGTTCACGGCCATGAACTGTCCGCTCATGCCGCGGTTGCGAAACTGGCCCGCGTCTCGCCACGTGTCCCCCGTCAACGGCTCAACCTTGATGACCTCGGCCCCCCAATCGCCCAGCGTCTGCGCTGCGAGCGGACCAAACAGGACGGCGGTGAGATCGAGGATGCGGATTCCTTCAAGCGGACCCGTCGGCTTGTTCATTGTGGCCTGGCTCTCCATTTATGACTTCTCAATCGAGGACGGGTCGTCGGTGGTCGTGACATCCCATCCAGCGAACGGGCGGGTTGAGCGATTGCTCGCGCGTCCTTTAATTGTTGCCGATCGTCCGGCCCGCTTCAAGCCCCTGATCTGCATCAGAAAAATAAGCCGGCCGAAAATGAACCTGAACTGCAGCGCGCTGCCCAATAGACGGGACTGAATCCAATAGACCGGACTGAATAGCGAATAGACGTCACGCGAATCGAACGTCTCCGTAGCCGACAGCCACCCTGACCTATTGGAACCGCGTCGGTCATTCGAATGCGCATCGTTCATTCGAATGATTGTGCGGAGGAATTGTTGGGCGTAGCTTCGGCGACTGCCAACTCGCCCAAATGTTGCGTTCCGATCGAAGAGGGCTGAGCCATGCGTGGCGAAATTCGTCAACTCCATGCCGGAAAGGATCCAGAGCCTCCGCACGGCAACACATCGCGCCGGCTCGCGGCGATCATGGCATGTGACATCGCCGGCTATAGCCGCCTGATGGAGGTTGACGAAGACGGAACCTATGCGCGGGTCAAGCGGATCGAGCGCGATCTCCTCGATCCCACCATCGCAGAGCACCATGGCAGGCTCGTCAATCCCGCCGGCGACGGTTTCATTGCGGTTTTCGACAGTCCCGTCGAAGCCGTCCGGTGTGGCATTGTCATCCAGCAAAGCATGGTCGCGCGCAACGCGTCGCTGCCAAGAGAGCACTGGATCGTCTATCGGATTGGAATCAATCTTGGCGATATCCTCTTCGAGGCGGATGGCGTCTACGGCGATGGTGTCAATCTCGCAGCACGCCTCGAGGGAATTGCCGCGCCGGGTCAGATTTATATCTCGGGTGGCATCTACGAACAGGTCAAGCACAAGCTTGTTTGCGGTTACCAGTCGCTGGGAGACCGCCAGGTCAAGAACATTACCGATCCCGTGCGCGTGTATCGGGTTCTGCCGGATCCATCCGCTCTCAAGGAGAGCAGGAAGTGGCCCGCGATCACCCTGCTCGCCGCGCTTGCTACAATTGTTCTGGCGATCGCGGGTGGCACGGCCTGGTATTGGCTGATGCTGCAGGCCGGTCAGGTCGGCGGCAAGGTGGCAGCCCCGATATCGATCCCGACAGAGGTCGCGAAAGCGCCGCCACAACCGGCAGCCGCAACGCCGCAACCGGCACCGGCAACGCCAGTCGCGCCGCAAGCCGCACCAAAAGCTCCGTCGGCCGTGACCGCCGTCACGCCACCAGTGAAACAGCAGCTGTTGCCGCAATCGGTCAGTGAGCCGGAAATGGTTTCACTGCCCGGTGGCAGCTTCGCGATGGGCAGCAACGATGACATTACCGAAAGGCCCATTCACCAGGTCGCCATCAAACCCTTTGCCATCGGCAAGTTTCCCGTCACCGTTCGCGAATGGAATGAATGCGCCGCGGCAAAGGCATGCGGATTCACGTCGACGGGCAGAGATGACGCTCCCATAACGGATGTAAACTGGAACGATGCCAAGCAATATGCCGCATGGCTCGCCCAGGTGACGCGAAAAGCATACCGCCTCCCGAGCGAGGCCGAATGGGAATACGCCGCGCGAGGCGGCAAGCAAACGAAGTATTGGTGGGGCGATCAATTTCAGCCCGGCATGGTCAATTGCAAGAACTGCATCGACGTCGCAGGTGCAGCGCAGCCGATCAAAGTCGGCAGCCTAAAGCCAAATCCATTTGGGCTCTACGATATGGGCGGCGGCGTCGATCAGTGGGTCGAGGATTGCTGGCACAAGAATTATCAGGGAGCGCCGTCCGATGGCTCGCCCCGGCTTGATGGCGACTGCAACTCGCGCGTGATCCGATCCGGCTCCTGGAGAAATGACGCGCAGTCAGCCCGCCCGGCGAGTCGAGATCGATACGAGGCGGTGGTGCGCTATCCGACCCACGGTTTTCGAGTTGCACTTTCCCCGTGAGTTGGACCTGAAAGAAAAAGAGGCGTCATGGAAATCGTCCGGATCATCGTGCTGTCGGCCACGGTGACGTTGTTGTCGTTCGCCGCCCACGCGCAGGGAACACCAGCGCCAAAGGATGCGTATCTCTATTTCATCTGGCCGACGGACGGCGCAGTCATCAAAGGCGCGTTCTGGTGCCGTTTCGGCCTGCGCAACATGGGCGTCACCCACGCCGGCAACAATTTCGCCAACGCCGGCCACCATCATTTGCTGATCGACGTGAACGACCCGCTCGATCTGAAAGAACCGATTCCGCAGGACAAGTCGCATCTACACTTTGGGGCGGGACAAACCGAGGCACGCATCGAATTGCCTCCCGGAAAACACACGCTTCAACTGGTGCTGGGCGACGCCAAGCATTATCCCTTCGACCCGCCAGTGGTGTCGAAGAAGATCACCGTCACGATCAAGTAAGCGGGTGTCTTCGCATCGGCCACTTCCTGACGACCGGTGTCAATCCGGCAGCACGCCTTTGACGGCGGCCCAGATCTGGTCTTTCAGGAGCACGGCTTGCGGCGCATCAAGAACACGCGGCGATGCCGCCGTCTTTCTTCCGCCGGGCACCAGACGGGCGAAATGGATTTCCCCGTCCGTGAAGAAACGATCGCCGCCGCCGTTTCGGCCGTTGAGCGTCGGGCCTATGCCGGTGACCTGATAGAGGGCTTCGACCAATTCCGCAGCCACGAGGCCGGCGATCAGCGCATCGCGTTCGGCGTCGACATCGGGCGCGATGTGATGCGTGATCGCACCGGTATAGTGACTGAAGCCGACGCTGCGATCGAAGGTCACCGCGCCGAGCCAGACCGGCCGCCCCTCCTCACCCTTCTCGAGCGTCAGCCAGAACCGGACATGGTGCCGATGGTCCGCGCTTCTCCCGGACGGCTTTTCAAAGGCCAGGTCCTGCATGCGATCCAGAAAGTACAGCGGGCTCACAGGCGCGCTGCGATAGGGCCGATCGAGCACGACGCTGCCGGCAATCTCGATGCTCGTCCGGAGCGTGACCGGATCTGCCGGAAACCAGCCCGCCGCGTGCATTGCGAGCACAACGTCCTCGCGGCCGCCGACGAGACCGACGTTGATCGGATCACCCGGGATGCCCTGCGCCGTTCGCGTCAGCATCGGGATGGTGGCAAGCCGCGGCTGGTGTTCGTGATGAGTCCACGCCAGCGGCAGAACGACGTACGCCAGCGCGAGCCAGAGAATGACGATGCCGCCCGCCACAAGCAGCAGATGTCGCCATCGTCGCGCTAGAGCCACCCACCCAGCTCAGTTCGTCTTCTTGCCCAGGCCAAGGCTGTCGACAACCTTCCGTTCGGACTCGATCACCTCGGTCACGAACTTCTTGTAGTCCTCCGTGCCCTTGTAGTTGGCGACCATGTCGTACTTGGCCAGGGTTTCAAGCAGGGCTGGCTCCTCGATCGCCTTCTTGAAGGCATCGTGCAGTTTGGCGACGATCTTCGGATCCATGCCCTTCGGGCCGCCGATGCCAAACGGCGAGTCGAATACAAACGGGTAGCCGAGCTCCTTCATGGTCGGTGCGTCGGGCCAGTTCTTCGATCGTTGCGCGGTCCAGATCATCAAGAGGCGCAGCTTGCCGGAATCGACCAGCGGCTTCCATCCGGTGCCGTCCGCCTGCAACATCGTATGGTTGCCGAGCACGGCCGTATTGGACTCGGCATTGCCCTTGAAAGGCACTTGCGTGAACTTGACGCCCGACTTCGCAGCGATCTGCTCCATGCCGATGTGCAGCGACGTCGCCGCACCGGGTGTGGCGTAGGTGACCTTGCCGGGATTTGCCTTGGCGTAATCGATCACGTCCTGCCATTTCTTGAACGGCGAGTCGGCATTGGTGGTGACGCCGAAGGTGTAACCGGTGAGGTGGACGATATAGCTGAAGTCCTTCTCTGCATCCCATGTCGTCTGCTGCATCAGCGGCAGGCGGAAGACCGTGATCGGGATCTGCGAGATGGTGTAGCCGTCGGGCCTCGCGGATGCGGCCATGGTCGCCGGGCCAACCGTACCGCTGCCGCCGGCCTTGTTGTCGATCAGGATCGGCTGGCCAAGATGCTTTGAGGCCGCATCGGCGATGGCGCGCATCGCAATATCGGTCGCACCACCAGCAGGCCAGGGAATGATCAACGTGACCGGTTTGGTCGGGTAGTCCTGAGCAACGGTGGCCGGGATCCACAGCAAGGTGGCTGCGGCGGCGAAGGTGAGCGCAATGAAGCGCGGCGGGAGCCTTTTGGGGCTGGTTCTCACGGGCGTCCTCCAATTTCTGCTTTAAGCCATTGTGGAAATTGCGCGGCAGGCCTGTCAATACGCTTCGCCGGAAAAGACCCGATGGTCGCGCATCCTGGCCCCTTTCGCATCGGTAACTTGAGGTTCCGGCGCCGCTCGTTCGCGCTGGCATGCAGGCCGCTCTCAAGCTACTTTGCAGGCAGGATGCGCAACAAGCCCATCGTCGTGCAAAAATACGGCGGCGCCTGTCTTGAAACACCGGCGAAAATCCGCGCGGTTGCGAGCGGTCTCGCCGATCTGCATGGCCGTGGTCATCGCGTCGTGGCGATCGTTTCAGCGATGGGCAAGACCACCGACGAACTGGTCAGGATGGCCTATCAAGTCAGCCCGCATCCCAATCGCCGTGAACTCGACATGTTGTTGACCACCGGCGAGCGCGTCAGCATGTCCTTGATGAGCATGGCGCTGTCCGACCTCGGCGTGCCGGCGATCAGCTTTACCGGCAGTCAGGCCGGAGTGATGACCGACGACTCCCACTCCTCCGCACGCATTGTGGATGTGCGGCCCATTCGCGTGCGCGAAGAGCTCGATCGCGGACGCATCGTGGTTCTGGCGGGCTTTCAGGGCGTCAATCCGGTGACCAAGGAAATCACCACGCTGGGCCGGGGTGGCAGCGACACCACTGCGGTCGCCATGGCCGCGGCGCTGAAAGCCGAGTGCTGTGAAATCATCAAAGAGGTCGACGGTGTCTGCTCGGCCGATCCGCACATCGTGGCGGATTCAAAACCCTTGCGTCAGCTGGATTTCGCATCGCTATCGGAGATGTGTTTCTGGGGCGCCAAGATTTTGCATTTCCGCAGCGTCGAGCTGGCACAAAGCCAGAATGTGCCTTTGGTCCTGAAAAAATCGGGCGGCGCCGAACACTCTACGCAAGTGATGAAAGAGGTGATGGGCATGGAAAACGGAAAAGTTCTGGCCGTCAACTCGATGGCGCGCATCGAGCATGTGGAGATCGATTCGGCGGATCTCAATCAAGGTTTCGCGACATTCGCGCAGCATCTCAAACAACACAGCTTGTCCTGGCCGCAACTCCTCGCCTCGGCATTCACCGCCGGAAAAACACGCATCATGATGACTGGCGATTCGGAGTCGCTCGACACTTTGTTGCGCACGCTGGAAGGGAGCAAGGACCTGCGCAAACAGAGTGAAACTCTGAGTTCGGTGAGCCTCACTTGTTTCGGCGGCGTCTCTTCAGATTTGCCGTTCAAGGCGATACAGGTTCTGCAGCAGCACGGGATTGTCGCCGACAAATATATTCTGTCGCCGCATTCAGTGAATTTGTTTGTTGCTGTGGAGAGCCGCGAGGCCGCCGTCAAGGCGCTGCATTCGCTGATCTAGTCGCACGGCTTCCCGGCTGGTCATTACTCCACGATCTTCCAATATGAGTCCTTGCGGACCACCTTCCCATTGCGAAACGTATAGAAGTCGCAACCATGGACCTCCTTTTTCACCCCCTCACGGGTGGTGCCTGTGAGGGTCCATTTCGAGATGCCGGTTTCGGCCGCCGAATCCACAAAATGCTCTTCGTTGCCGTAGTGGACATCAGGAAGGCCTTCAAAGCGTGTTGCCAGCGCTTCCCGTACGTTCCGTTTGCCCTCGAAACGAGATCCCCAAGGCTCGCCTCCCCTTGGCATCTCCAGGACGCAATCGTCAGAAAAGAACGCCATGATGCGATCAAGATCGTGCGCGTTGAAGGCCTCACACAGCCCCGTCAGTGTCGATCGAATGTCCATGTCGGTCTCCGTCCATTCAGATGATCATGCTCCAGGCAGCATGAACGCATCAAAGAAGGCTGCGAGTTCAGAGTATGCGTCGAGCGGCAGAATGTGCGCGACGAACTGGTCCGGCCTTACGATGACCACGCATCCGCTGTTTCGGTCGATGCCTCGCATGTCGAAGATGTCGCTCCCGCTCTTCAGATCGGGACAGAACATCTTTTCATAGTCACAGAGCTGGTAACGGCCCTTCCGGGGCAAGAGGAAGGCAGGCATGGCTTCGACGGCCAGCTCGCGGTGAGCTTGCTGGAAGATGACGCGGACGTCGATGACGGAGTCGATATCGGCGCCTGCCGACGTGTATTTGCGGACAGGCGAGTCGGGGGACTGGCTAAGATAATCGCACAACGCGCGCAGGCGAGAGCGAGGCCCGGCGCGATCTTCCGCGGCGGCGAAGGCGAAGAGGCGCCAGCGGCCATCGGCCTTGGCCGTGTGTCCGAGATGCACCGGCTTCGCATCGGCCAGGCGGATGACCGGCGCCGAATGGAAGCGCATGCCGATCACGAGGCCGGAGGCGAGATGCTGATGGGTCGGCGCACCGGTGATGACCGACCGGTGATACTGAACGGCGGTCCCCGCGGTGAAACGGCCCTGCTTGACGAAATATTTCTGGAATTCGGCCGGATCGACACCTTTGCTCTCGGGATCATCGGGATCCTTCGGCGGCGCGCTGAACATTGCTGCAAGCTCCCGGTCGAAGTCGATCAGCTCTTGCGCGAGGGTCCGGCGTTCGTCCGAATAGGTGTGGAGGATTTCTGGCGAGCAACGCCCGCGCAACACGGACGCGAGCTTCCATCCGAGATTGAAGCCGTCCGCGAGCGAGACGTTCATGCCCTGCCCCGCCTTTGGACTGTGGGTGTGGCAGGCGTCGCCGGCGATGAAGACGCGCGGGAAACGATTTGCCACGTCAGCTTCCGGCACATCGTCGAACTTGTCGCAAAGCCGCTGGCCGATCTCATAGACCGACCACCAGGCGATCTCCTTCACCTCCAGGGTATAGGGATGCAGAATGCGCTGCGCCGCCGCGATCAGATCGTCAGCGGTCAAGTTGCGACTCGAGATCCGCTCATCGTCGTTGAGCTTGTCGAGCTCGATATAGAGACGGAAAAGATAGCCCCCTTCCCGCGGGATGATCAGGGCGTTGCCTTCATTGGCCGAATGGATCACCGACTTGAGGCGGACATCCGGGAAGTCGGTCACAGCCAGAACATCCATGACGCCCCAGGCCTGGTTGGCCTGTTCGCCATGCAGCGATTTTCCGAGACATCGGCGCACCGTGCTGCGCGCGCCGTCGCATCCGACGACGAAGCGGGCGCGCACGGTTTCAACCTGCCCCTGATGCGCCGGATCAAGCCGCTCGAGCCTGACGACGACCGGATGATCTTGCACGACGCCGGGTGCTTCTCGCTCGATCGTCAGATCCAGCAGGCGGCGGGCATAGTCCGGCTGCAGCTGCGCGGATGACTTGCGCATGGTGTGCAGGAAGAAGTCATGCACCCGCGCCTGATTGAGGATCACATGCGGAAACTCGGACAGATCGTCCTCGACGTCCTGGATCCGGCCGCTGCGGGCGATGTTCTCCCGCTGCCTGCCGTCGGGTTTCCAGAACGACGTTTCATTGACCCAATACGATTCCTTCAGCACGCGTTCGCTGAAACCAAAGGCCTCGAACATCTCCATCGTCCGGCAGGCGATGCCGTCGGCCTGGCCGAGGCGAAGCGGACCATCCTTCTGCTCGACAATACGGGTCTTGATGTCGGGAAAGGCTGCGAGCTGCGCAGCGAGCGTCAGGCCGGCCGGTCCGCAGCCGACGATCAAGGCGTCAACCTTCTCGGGAAGAGCGACCGGGGCTTGCTGCTCTTCGAGCTGCTCAGATGGCTCCGACGGATCACCGGGTCTAAAGCCGTTCAAGTGGAATTGCATCAGGTGGAAGCTCCGGCTGGACGGCCCACGATATTGGACTAACCTTCAGGCCAAAAATCGGGTCGTACCGAAGAAATTATCATCATTTGAGGGAGGCACACATGACGCAGTCTCGGCGCGGATTCATGACGACAGCGGGCGCGGCACTCGCAAGCGCCGCGGTGGCGCCGAGCGCGTTCGCGCAGTGGCGGCCAAGCGAGCGCTATCCAGATCCCGCGGTCAAGATCCTCGATCCAAGCTTTGCCAAATACCGGCTTGGGCTGGCGAGCGTCGAGCGCATCGCCACCGGCATGCGCTGGTGCGAGGGGCCGGCCTGGTTCGGCGGCGGCCGCTATCTGGTTTGGAGCGATATTCCCAACAACCGCATCATGCGATGGCAGGAAGAAACAGGCCGCGTCAGCGTGTTTCGCGAGCCGTCGAACAATTCCAACGGAAACACCCGCGATCGCCAGGGCCGGCTCGTGAGCTGCGAGCACGACACACGCCGGGTGACGCGCACCGAGCACGACGGAACCATCACAGTTCTGATCGACAAGTTCGACGGCAAGCCGCTCAATTCGCCGAACGACATAGTGGTCAAGTCGGACGATACGATCTGGTTCACCGATCCGCCGTTCGGCATCCTCGGCAACTACGAGGGACACACGGCGACGCCGGAGCTGCCGACCAATGTCTATCGGCTCGATCCGAAAACCGGCCGCGCGACGGTCGTGGTCGGCGACATCAACAGGCCGAACGGACTCGCCTTCTCGCCCGACGAGTCGAAGATGTATATCGTCGAGGCGAACGTGACGCCGCGCGTGATCCGCGTCTTTGACGTGGTGGAGAATGGGACAAAACTCGCCAACGGCCGCACGTTCCTGACGGCCGAGCCGGGCGGCACTCCTGACGGCTTCCGCGTCGATGTCGACGGCAACCTGTGGTGCGGCTGGGGCATGGGCAACGAGGAGCAGGACGGCGTCAAGATCTTCGACCCGACGGGCAAGCCGATCGGCTTCATCGCGCTGCCGGAGCGCTGCGCCAACGTCTGCTTCGGAGGCCCCAAGCGCAACCGCCTGTTCATGACCGCAAGCCACTCGGTCTATTCGCTGTATGTGAACACGCAGGGCGCGCCCGGCGGTTGAGCGAACAGGGACTCGCAACAAACGAGATGGCTGTTCGGTCGGCTCGGCGCCCGAGCGGAACGCACCGACGTGAAGATGGAACATTCAGCCCTGCGAGCTGGTTGCCTTTCGTTCAACGGGAGGAAAGCCAATGAAAACCACCTTCGCAGTCTGTTGCACCGTCATAGCAGCGATGGCTGTTTCGCCCGCGCTCGCCGCCGGCAAAAAGAAAATGACGAAGAGCGCGGCCAAGCAGGAAACCTCCGTGCGAGGCGGACCTGTTGCCGGTGCGGCCCGGACCGCCGGCGCAGTGGCTGGCGGCGCCGTCGCCACGGCCGGCGCGATTGCAACCGCACCGTTCAATCCGACGCTGGTAGGTCCGGTGAGCACGTTAAATGGCCCAACCTGCAAGCCAGGAACCACGGTGACCATCAACGGCCAAAAGATGAACTGCCAATAACGGCCAGGAGGGGCGACCCTTTTCAGGGGCGCCCCTCTTCCTAAAGCGTGATGAGTTTAAGTAAGGAAGGCGGCAGACAACCTACTCGGCGGCGTCCCCGTAGCCGTTCGAAGAACGGCGTCGCGTCGCTTAAACTCATCAGGCTTTCAGGCATGGATACGTCCCGGGATCGTCACGCCATCACCAAGGCGGAACGACTGACTGACATTCACATCGATTTCGAGCTCGAGGACATCATCGCCGGCAACGCGCCCGCGAGCGACGTCGGCAAGAGCGTATTTGCTATCGTCGAAGACTCTCAGGACCTGCCGACGCAAGGCAAGATCGAGGCGGCCCTGACGCCGCTCTACGAAGCGATGACGGCCGACTTCTATCAGCAGGAAGGCGGGACGGGAGAGCCGCCAGGTGCGAACCGCCAGAGCGTCAAGGAACTTGCGGCAAAGGTCATTCAGGCCCGGAAGGTCAAGCGCACCGCGATCGCCAGGGCTGCACGAGGTGGCGCACCCGCCAAACGGGCTCTGCCCATCACGGGCTTCCAGCTAGGCATAATCGCGTGCCTGATCGCCCTGCTCCTCCTGATTTTTTACTTCAAATCGTGACGCCGCGCGCGCGACCGACACTCGTGCTGACAGCAATCTCATTTTGACAGAAGGTCATCCTGTTCTAAACTCGATCGAAATTCCGCCCGGCAGAATTGAGGCGCGGAGAACAGGGAGACGGAAATGCCTAAACTGACACGCCGCACGGTATTGGCCGCCGGCGCGAGTGCGCTTGCATTGCCTGCGTTGCACCGGGGCGCATCGGCGCAAGGCGCGTGGCCCAACAAGCCGATTCGCATCGTCGTGCCCTACCCGGCCGGCGGACAGACCGACGGCATCGGCCGCGTGTTCGGCGACTTTTTGACGCGGCAGCTGGGCCAGGCGGCGGTGGTCGAGAACAAGGCCGGCGGTGGTGGCGTCATCGGCGTGACGGAAGTCAAGCGCGCCGCACCTGACGGTTACACCATTCTCTGCACGATCTCGTCGTCGCTGATCCAGAACCGGCTGACGGTGAAGGACCTGCCCTACGACCCGGAGAAGGATTTCATCTATCTCTCGCGCGTCGCCGGCGCCGGCGGCCCGGTGGTGGCGGCGGAGAAGACCGGCGCAACCAACCTCAAAGATTTCGTCGCCTACGCGAAGAAGGTCGACAAGCTGAACTGGGGCTCCTACGGCGTCGGTTCGACACCGCACGTTCTGGTCGAGACGATGGCCAAGCAATACGGCCTGAAGGTCGAGGTCATCCAGTATCGCGGCGAGGCGCCGATGTGGGCGGACGTGGCAGCGCAGACGCTCGACGGCGCATCCGGCAGCTATGCGGCAGCAGCGCCCGTGATCCAGTCCGGCCGCGGCAAGCTGATCGCCGTCACCGGCGACCGGCTGAAACCGCACCCGGACACGCCGACGATGATGGAACAAGGCGCGGTCGGCGGCTTCTACGAGTCGCGCGCGTTCACGACGTTCGCCGTGCCTGCGGGCACCCCGCAGGACATCGTCAAGAAGCTCGCCGACCTGCTGGTGAAGGCCGGCGACGATCCGAAGGTGAAGACGCTGCTGGACAACTACCTGCTGAATCCGCCGGAAACCTTCGAGGCCACCAACACCGGCTTCAAGCGCGACACCAAGATCATGCTGGAGCTGTTGAGCGGACTCGGCATCAAGCCGGAGTAGCGGAGGCGGAGGTCTCAGCTGTCATCCCCGCGAACGCGGGGATCCAGTATTCCAGAGCGTCAGCGGATCAATCACCAAGGCTGCGGCGTACTGGATGCCCGCATGCGCGGGCATGACGGCGGAGATTTGGCTCAAACTCAGAGCGACTGCGAAACCTCCTCCTCACCCCCGCAGTTCGGGGATCACCCAGTTTGGCGCCTGGCCACGATGGACGCGGAGCACGTTGTCGAAGGCGTTGCGGAAGCGTTTGGCGCGGTTCTCCCAGGTGGGGCCGGCGAGATGCGCCGTCAGCACCACGTTCTCCAGCGTGAAGAGCGGATTGTCGGGCGACGGCGGCTCAAGCTCGAACACGTCGAGCCCGGCACCGGCGATCTTGCCGTCCGAAAGGGCTGTGACCAGCGCGGGCTCGTCAACGACCGGACCGCGGCAGGTGTTGATGAGATAAGCGTGCCGCTGCATCAGGCCGAGTTCGCGGGTGGAGATGAAGTGACGCGTGCTCGGCAGCAATGGCACGTGCAGGCTGACAATGTCGGAGAGCGCGAGCACCTCGTCGAACAGGCGAAAACGGGCGCCGACGGCATCCTCCTCCGCCTCGTTCAGGCGCAGCACGTCGAAATAGATCACCTTCATGTCAAAGGCCTGGGCGAGGCGCGCGACCTTCTTGCCGATGGTGCCGAGGCCGATGATGCCGAGCGTCTTTCCTTCGAGCTCGTAGACGTGCTTCTCCTGCCAGTTGTTGCCGCGCCAGCGCCCCGCAGCAACATTCTGGTGCTGCCAGATCAACCGGCGGCAGACGGCCAGCATCAGCATCAGCGTGTGTTCGGCGACCGCGACGGAGTTGGCGCCGCCGTTGTTGCAGATTGGCACGCCAGCGCGCCGAGCGGATTCGATATCGCATTTGTCGTAACCCGCGCTGAGCAACTGCACCAGCTTGAGCTTCTTCGCCCGCGCGTAGAAGGCGTCGTCCATCGACGGATCGCCGAGGCCGATCAGATAATCCGCCTCCGGCATGGCGTCGCGCAGCTCGGCGCTGCCGGCGCGCACCTCCACCAGCTCGAAGCCGGCGGGAGCGAGACTGGTGGCAAACTTGCGGTCGAAGTCCCCGAACGGGATGTAAACGATGCGCGGCATAAGGGAGTTTCCGTGTTGTTGTTGATTTAGAACCAAGGCTTGGCGGCATCTTGAATGTACACGGAGACGACCGCGCTAACAGCGCTCGTGTCCCGAAAAACTTGAACTGAACGCCAAGGCCCCCTAGGGTCTGCTCCCGGGAACGCTTCAAGCGCAATTTCAAAGAAAGAGCGGGACAAATCCCCCAACGATGCAGTCTACCGAGCGGCAGCCCTTCCCCCACCGCCGGGGTCTGATCATCGTCACGACATTGGCCATCGCCTATGTCGCCAGCCATTTTTTTCGCGCCGCCAACGTCACCATCGGCCTGGACCTGATGCGCGACTTGAGGATCGGGCCGGAAGCGCTTGGGGCGCTGACCGGCGCGTTCTTCTTCGGCTTCGCGGCCATGCAGATTCCGTGCGGCTTCTTCTTCGATCGTTTCGGACCGCGGCGGACCGTGGTGGGCATGCTCATCCTCGCCACCATCGGCGGCATCGTCTTCACCACGGCGCCGACGTGGCCGATCCTGCTCACCGGGCGCGTGATGATGGGCGCGGGCTTCGGCGTGATGCTGATCGGCAGCATGGTGGTGATCTCGCGCTGGTTCCCGCCGGACCGTTTCTCCACCCTCACCGCGATGGTCATGTTCATCGGCCTGCTCGGCAACCTGGCCGCGACCACGCCACTGGCGTGGGCCTCGCAGACCATCGGCTGGCGCGCCGTATTCGGCGCCGTCGTCGTCTTCGTCGCGTTCGCCACGATCGCGGTCTGGCTGGTGGTGCGCGATGCGCCGCCCGGCCATCCGTTCCTTGAGCGAAAGCCGGAGCCACCACGCGAGATGCTGCAAGGGCTGATCGAGGTGCTGCGCAACCGGCGTCTGCACCCCATCCTGGCGCTGAACTTCTGCAACTATGCCTGCACCTTCACGGTGCAGGGCCTGTGGGGTGGTCCGTTCCTGCGCGAGGTGCACGGCCTCAGCTCGATCGAAGCCGGCAACGTGTTGCTTGCCGCCGTCATCTTCTATCAGGCCGGCATGCTCGCGTTCGGGCCGCTGGACCGCGTGCTTGACACGCGCAAGTGGATCGCCGTCGGCGGCAGCCTGGTGATCATTTCCATCCTCGCCGCGCTGGCGCTTGCCTCGCATCCGCCGATCTGGGTGCCGATCGGTGCGATCGTTGCCATCGGCTTCTTCAGCGCCTCGAGCACCATGGTGATGACCCATGGCCGCGGCATCTTCCCGGACCGACTGATCGGGCGCGGCATGGCGACCATCAACACCGCGGTGATGCTCGGCGTCGCCTGCATGCAGACGCTCTCCGGCATCATCATCGGCGCCTTCGAACCGCTGGCCGACGGCGCCCGCTCCGAGACCGCATACCGCGCCCTGTTTGCCGTGCTCACCTGCGTGCTGATCGTCGCCGTCGCGATCTACAGCCGCTCGCAGGACATCAAGCCCAGCGACGAGATGCGCGCCGCGAGGCAGGACGCTTGAGCATGTTTCCGTCGAGGAAACGGCCGCAATTGCCCAAAACCGAGCCCTGAAGAAAACCGTGCCCGGAAAATAACCTCAAATGCTTCATTTAAAACATTTAAAACCGGTTTTTCGGTCAATTAACGATTTATTAACAAGCTGAGTTCCGCTAGGATTGCAGTCACTGGGGCTCCGCACCCTGTGCGGATTGACGTCTGGATTTCACCAGGCTGACCATGTTGTACCGCGATCTGACGGCGTATCTGGTCATCGCATCCGCGCCGCTGGCAGCGGTCGCGCAGTCGACGGCTGCCTACGCGCAGGACGTCGGCACGGCGGCGGCGGTCAATCCTGCGGCGCAGGCCCGTGGGTCCAGTGGATCGCGCACCATCATCATCGGCCAGTCGATCGCGCATCGCGAACGCATCCAGACCACGTCGGCCGGCTCGGTGCAGTTGCTCTTCATCGACAAGACATCGATGACGATCGGTCCGAACAGCGATCTCGCCATCGATGAGTACGTCTACGATCCCGCCACAAGCTCAGGCAAGCTTGCCGCGACGCTGACGAAGGGCGTGATGCGGTTCGTCGGCGGGCAGATCAGCCACGCCGGCAACGCCCAGGTGACGACGCCGAACGCGGTGGTGGGCATTCGCGGCGGCGTCGGCATCTTCAGCCCGCAGGGCGTTTATATCGGCTACGGCGAAGGCAATGTGCGGACCGGCTCATCGAGCGTGACACTGACCGCCGGCGATTACACGCAGACGTTCGGCGGTAATACGCCTCCATCAAATCCGTCGCCTCCTCCGCCCGGTCTGATCGCGAGTCTTCTTGCGCTCTTCCAGAGTCAGGGCGGACAAGGTGGCGGCGCACCCGCTTCCAACGAAGGCGTGAACCGGGCGCGGACCGCTGTCACCGGATCGCCGACCGGGCCTGTTGTCGGCACGAATATCGCCAACCTTAACGATGGCCAACGCCAACCGCTGCTGCCGCAGGCGGTGACAACGGTCAACGAGTCGATCTGGCAACTCGTCCCCACTGTGGCGGTGGAGTCGTTGCCGCCACTGCCGCCGGTGACGGTGACAGAGACACCGACGGCAACGCCAACGCCGTCAACACGACCGGAGCCTCCGCCTGTACCAACGCCACCGAAATTCGTCGGACCGGCATTTACGTTCAACATGACCAATTGCTGTGGTCCGACGGGACAAACGTCGAGCGCGCCGTATCTGCCGCCGTCGTTCACCACGGGCACCAACAGCTATGTGTCCCAGGGAATGGGTTACAGACAGACCAGCAACAACCTCAATCTCACGAACTCTGTGAATCCTTCGACGAGCAGCGCTTCCGCGCCGTTCTTCCAGTGGGGCATCAACATCACGGGCAGCGGTGCAAACCAGACGTCGTGGTTCTCGGTGATGACCGGCGCGCTGATCGATAACGGCGACAGCGTCACGGTGGCCGGCGGCCTCGGCGCCACGCGACGGGGCGCCGCCAATCAGACGATGGGCCGCGCATTCGGATCCATGTCGTCGACGGCGGGCAGCGTGGTGATCGACGACTCGCGCGTTCCGCTCAGCGCCACCATCAACCAGCAGGACTACGTCGCGGCGACCGAACAATATCGCAATATCCAGGCACAGTTCTCGCCGACAGGCACAGGCGTGCTGACGCCATACGCCTTCGTCCAGCAGCTTTCACGCACCAGCGCTCCAACAGGACTCGGCCAGTATCGCCCCGACCAGGTTTTGACTGGCTGGACCGGCGGATTGATGCAGACCATCAGCGGGTCATCGGCCTCGTCGCCTTTCGCCACCGTCGGCGCCGCAACGATTGTTCTCGACCCGACACAAAGCCGCGTGCAGGCAAGCTTCGATGTCGTAAACGTAACTCCTACTTCGCTCGACTCATTGCTGTTCGCAAACTTCCAGCTCGGCTCGGTCAGCCCCTCGAAGCCGGCCCAGAGCGCCTATGTCGATACCCATAACTTCGCCGCGCGCGAGGCCGTGAGCATCAACAGCAACGGTGCGCAGACCCAGCTTTCGACGGTCAACGGTCAACGCCCGACAAGCTCCACGACAATGATGGTGAACGTGCCGCGCCCGGTGGCCCAGCAGATCCTGCCAGGCACGACAATCTGCGAGTGCGATTACACCCGGTGGGGATTCTGGTCGACGGACACAAAGCGCTCCGGCTTGTTCGGCGGCTCGCGCACCGACCAGGGACACCTGATGACATGGGTCGCCGGGCAAATGCCCAACAAGACCGAGGTCCCTGCAATTGGCACCGCCACATATGACGGACATGTCGTCGCCAATGTGCGCAATGGCGGCGCCCAGTACGTTGCATCCGGCAACATGGTCAACACCATCGACTTCGCCCGGCGCAACGGCACGGCGCAGGTGGCCGGCTTTGACGGCGTCAACTATGCGGGGACACTGCTGCTCGATCCCAAGGATCCGCGCTATCTCGGCGCCGGCCTGAGCAGCAACGTTGGAAATCGCACGATGATCATGACCGGCAACCTGTTCCGCGGCGCGCAGAGCCCCGTTGGCGAAATGGGCGGCAATGTCCTGGTCGGCGGAACGAATTATCTGGGCAGCGGCATCTTCGCGGGAAAAATGCGGTAGCCTTTCGCGAAGCGGTCCGCTCATACGCCCCATCCAGACGAAAGCCCTCCGCGGCTCGCAACCGCGGAGGGCTTTCTTATGGTGGAAGTCGCCGATGCTTACTTCTTCAGGAGCGGACAGGTGCTCTTGTCGAGCGGCGTGAAGGCTTCCTCAGCCGGGATTGTCGCGACAAGCTTGTAGTAATCCCACGGCTGCTTCGACTCTTCCGGCTTCTTCACCTCGAACAGATGGGCCGGATGCAGCTTGCGGCCATTTGGCTGGATCGAGCCTTTGCCGAACAACGGATCGTCGGTCGGCATCTCCTTCATCTTGGCGACCACTGCCCTGCCATCGTGCGGATTGCCGCCCAGTGCCTCAAGCGCCTTGAGATAGTGCAGCACACCGGCATAGTTGCCTGCGTGGACCATGGTGGGCGGCGACTTCTTGTGGCGCTCGATGAAGCGCTTGCTGAACGCGCGGGTCTGCTCGTTCATGTCCCAATAGAACGTCTCGGTGAAGTTCAGGCCCTGCGCGGTCTTCAACCCAAGGGAGTGAACGTCGGTGATAAACAAGAGAAGCCCAGCGAGCTTCTGGCCGCCCGAGACGATGCCGAATTCCGCCGCCTGCTTGATCGAGTTGGTCGTGTCGCCGCCGGCATTGGCAAGGCCGATGACCTTGGCCTTCGATGCCTGTGCCTGCAGCAGGAAGGACGAGAAGTCGGACGTGTTCAGCGGATGCCGGACGTTGCCCAGCACCTTGCCGCCGGCCGCCTTGACCACGTCGCCGGTGTCGCGCTCGAGCGCATGACCGAAGGCATAGTCGGCGGTCAGAAAGAACCAGCTGTCGCCGCCGGACTTCACCAGCGCCTTGCCGGTGCCGTTCGCGAGCATGTAGGTGTCGTAGACCCAGTGAACTGTGTTCGGCGAACATTGCGCATTGGTCAGGTCCGACGTCGCGGACGCCGTGTTGAGGTTGACGACGTTCTTGTCGCGCGCGACGGTGTTCACCGCCAGACCTACGCTCGAAGCCGCCATGTCGATGAAGATATCGACCTTGTCCACGTCGGCCCATTGCCGGGCAATGTTGCCGCCGACGTCCGCCTTGTTCTGATGGTCGGCCGCGATCACTTCGATCTTCCAGCCTTTCTGCAGCAGACCTGAGTCCTCTACCGCCATCTGCGCGGCGATCACCGACCCCGGGCCGCCGATGTCCGCGTACAGGCTCGACTGGTCGCCCAGACTTCCGATCTTGACGTTCTTGTCCATGGTTTGCGCGACCGCACCGCTCGCGGCGAACAGTGCAGTAGTCAACACCATGATTGCAGGCGACCGTCTCATTATTCCATCCCTTCGAAATTTCGACGTTTAATACCGAAACACCGCGCATTGTGAGGTTCGGCAAACTCCGCGGTCAACCCCTTGCACTGCACCTGCGTTTCAGCGGTCGGAACGGCTTCCTCGAGGGGCGACGATTGAAAGAGGTTAACGGCGCCCGCCGCCACTCGGCATGATGACCGGAACCAGCGCCAGCCCCGTTCTCCCGCGGCGAATAGTCGGTACCTTTCCCGCAGAAAAACCCTGTATAAGTATTGACGGGACGAGGATCGGGCCGACGGACGAACAACATGACTGCGATTTCAATGAAACTGGTTGTGCCGCTGGCGGCGCTGGCTGTTGCCGGCGCCGTTGCGCTTGTGTTCGGCGTACAGCACCTGCGGCGCGAGGCGCCGGCCGAGGCCAAGACCGCAGCGCCGGCGAAGCCTGCATCGCCCGCGCCGGCTGCGCTCGCGAAGACGCAAGCCGAAGTAGGCGCGCTGGCGACCGCACTGGCAGGGTTGCCGCCGACGGCCTCGACGGCTCAGGGCGGCGACGGCGGCGTGCCGTCGTTTGACATTGCACGGATCGAGCCTTCGGGCGACGCAGTGATCGCCGGCCGGGCGGCGCCTGGCGCAACGGTGGAACTGCTGCGCAATGGCGAGGTGCACGACCGTGCGGTAGCAGACCAAGCCGGGCAGTTTGCGATGGTGCCGCGCCCCCTTCCTTCCGGCACCTACGATCTGACGCTGCGTGCAAAGCAAGCCGACGGCAAGCAGGCGACGTCGAAGCAGAGCGTGGCGGTGGCGATCGAGTCCGGGCGGAAGGACGCGCCGGTGGTGGCTCTGATGACGCCGGACAAGCCGACAGTCGTACTGTCGCAGCCGGCAGCGCCGAAGCCTGCGACCGGCACCGTGGTGGTGGAGGCGGTCGAGATCGCGCCCGACGGCAAATTCCATGTGAGCGGCCGGGCACGCCCGGGGGCCGCCGTGCGGTTCTATCTGAACGACAGCCTCATCGCACCGGTCACGGCGAGCGCGGACGGGCGGCTCGCGGTCACGATCAATGAAGGTGTCGCGCCCGGCAGCTACCGTGTCAGACTGGACGAGGTCGAGCCGAATTCAGGCAAGGTCAGCGCGCGCGCCGAGGTGCCGTTCAACGTGCCTGATGCGGTGGTCACCGCATCAGTGCCGACGCAGGCGACGACAGGTAAGCGAGCAGACGCCGCGCCGGCGCCACAACAGCCACCGCTCGCGGCGACTGCGACCAGCGCCGTGGCGGACAACAAAGGCTCGCCCTCCGCGGTGGTGGTGCCGAAGATCGCGACCACCACCGTGTCGCGCGGCGACAGCCTCTGGCGGATCAGCCAATCGAACTACGGCGCGGGCATTCGCTATGCAGTGATCTACGAAGCGAACCGGAATCAGATCCGCAATCCCAACATGATCTATCCGGGACAGATCTTCGTGCTGCCGACGCAGTAGTGCGGCTCGCACGCAGTCAAATGCGACTCGCCACCTGCCCTGCATCCGCGGGGACTGCCAACACCGGCCTGGCGGCATCGCGCCGCGGCGAGGCGCCGAACATGCGAACGTATTCGCGCGTGAACTGCGAGGCGCTTTCGTAGCCAACATCCGCGGCCGCGCGGCTCGCGGTAGTCCCCTCGCCAAGCATGAGGCGTCTCGCTTCGATCAGCCGCAGCTGCTTCTGGAATTGCAGCGGCGACAATGACGTGACCGCTCTGAAATGGCGATGGAATGCGGACGAGCTCATGTTGGCGACCGCCGCAAGCTGTTCGACGGCTATCGGCTCGCGATAGCGCGATCTTATGACATCGATGGCGCGCGCGACCCGCTGCGTGTGACCGTCGGGAAGCGCCAGACGGCTCAATGCCGCGCCGTGCTTGCTGGAGAGCAGCCAGTAGTGCAGCTCCTGCAGGACCGCCGGCCGCACCACAGGAACGGCCTCGGGGCGATCAATCAGGCGCATCAGGCGCATAGTGCATTTCAGCACATCATCGTCGAGGCTCTCGGTGAACAGCGTTGACGACGCATGTGCGGCCTGCGGCGGTTTCAGGCTAACCTGCGACGCGACCGACTGCATGATGGCCATGTCGAGCTCGATCGCCACGGCGAGATAAGGCTCGCTTCGCGACGCCCGAACGATGCGACCGACCACGGGTACATCGACGCCGACGACAATGGACTGTCCCGCGGTGAAGACCTGCTCCTCGCGACCAACGCTCACCTGCTTGGCACCCTGCAGAACCAGGCAAACCAGCGGCTTGTAGACCGAGCGCATGGGGCCGCGTGGCGACGAGGCGCGCATCATACGCAGCCCGGGAATCGGCGTCGCCGCAAGACCTTCGGAATCCGCGTGCCGATCCGCGTATCTCTGCACCGCCTGCTTAAGTGCTTCCACGTTTCGTGTTCTCCGTTCCGGGAACAGATAGGCGCTTCGGCGCGCCACGCCAGAGGTTGGCAGGATCAGGCAAGCTTGAAGTCGGATCGAGCAAGCCAAATCGGCCCGATGCTGGTTTATTTCGCGATGCCCCATCCGGCGAAAGGCTTCACGATCTCGCAAAATGTTGATTTGCGGGCTTGTCCGCGGATGCCCGCCCCGGCTTCGCGTCGCCTTCCAACACGAATGAATGAGCTACCCATGGATACGACTTCAACACACTCCGACATCGCACTGGACCCGGCGGCCCGCCGCGCGCGCAGACGGCGGGCACTTATTCCGGTGATGCTTTTCCTGATCTTGACGCTTTTCGACGGCGCCGTGGAATTGCTGACCTACAAGCAGATCAAATACGCGATGAGCATCGCATCGAGCGCGGCCGCTCAAGTCGAGCGAGGACAGGCGATCGTCACGAACGATCCGATCGCGCAGCGCGTCAGTGCGCGACCCGCCTCGTTCTGTGTGTCCAGCCGTCACATGCAGCCGAAGATCCCGGCACTATAGTCTGCGGCGAATGGCGCTCCGCCCCTCACCGTGCACACACGAAGCTCCCCGCCTCCTTCGAATCGCCCTGCTTGTATTGCGGCCAGGCGGGCCACTGGCACAGGGGAAGAGCGCGCTCGGTTGCGAATGGCGGGGCGACCGTTTGCTGCAGCACCACGAGATCGGCAGGTGCGCGGCCGCGTTCGACCCAGTCGGTGAGGATCTGCAGCATATCGACGTTGGCCGGCGCGCCGCTGCCGACGTGATCGACGCCCGGAGCTGTGTAGAGGCGGAGGAAGTCAGTCACCGCAGCCTCGCCCATTTTCTGCTGCACGCTCTGAAAATAGCCGATTCCGGCGTACGGGCTCTGCGCGTAGTCGGCCATGTATTCGAGAATGATCAGCTTGCCGCCGCGTGCCTTGAAGGCGGAAAGGTCGGGATTGGTCGAGTCCATCAGCTCCGACACTTCGCGCACGCGCGCAGCGAAATCTTCGGGGCGATATTTGCGGACGTCGAAGTTCGGATCGCGCGTGAAGATATGCTGGGTGCCGCCGGCGCCGTAGACCCAGGCGATGGCGTTCTGCGGCTGCGGCGGCAGCGCGGGCGGCGCAGAACCCAGCCACCACGAGCTCCAGCCACCGGTCGGGCCGAACGCCGGAGTCCCCTCACCCGACACGCCCCAGCCCGGATATTCGCTGACGCCATTGGCGAGTGCGAACGGAAAGCGATACGGCGCGTGCAGCGTGCGCACGGCGTCGACCTGCGCTTCGCTGAGACACTGGTCGCCGCTCGCGCCTGCGGCGCATTTGAGTTTTGCCGGATCGAAGCTTGCCTTGCAGGCGACGGCATTGGCCACGAGGCCATCAGCGACGCCGTCCTGCGCATCGCAGGCGGCGAGCACGGCGTCGTGCACGAGCTTGACCTGCGCCGGCCGCAGCCAGCCCTCGCCCCAAGTGGCAAGTCCGGCGCGCGTGCCGGCGTGCTGCAGGCCGGTCCAGTTGATGACCGGCACACGCGCGAAAATGCCGTCGAAATCGTTCGGATAGCGCTGCGCCATGGTCAGGCCCTCGCGTCCGCCCTCGGACGAGCCGACGAAATACATCCGCTCGGGCCTTGCGCCGTAGGCGCGCTCGATCAGCGTTACCGCGGCATCGCGCACCTTTTTGTATGACGCATGCGCGAAGTTGACGAAGGCCTCGTCGTTCGCCGCAAACAGCTGCGGCGGCTCGCCGGGTTTTGTTTCATGACCGGAGTCGGTGCCGTAAGTCGCATAGCCTTGCGCAAGCGGCGACGCGCTGCCGAAGGGCGCAGCCGGCGGCAGCGCCAGTGCTGTGATCAGCACGCCGTTGAAGCCGCCGCCGCCATACTGCACGGTGCGGCCATTCCACTGCAGCGGCAGGTTTACCTGGAAGCGGATGTTGGGCGCCGCAGGATCGACAGGCTTGATGTGGCCGAGCACGCGGCAGAAGGCTGGCGTCGCGGGCGTGACACGCGCGGCCGGAGTTGGCCCGCGCTCGGCGACGGCGAGCGGTTTGGCATCGATGATGGACGCGGAGTCGACCTGCATCGGGCCGGCGCCGGTCAGGGTCGCGCATTTGGCGGCGTCGAGAGTGCGGTCGGCGGCTGCAGCGGACGTTGTCGCGAAGCACAGGGCTGCGATTGCGGCCGCGCAAGAGCGCCCGTGCGCGAGGCGTTGTGCCATGGATTCCTCCCCCGGGGGTCGCCCCTTAGGGCGACGTTGTTGCCGGGAGGTTAGCACGGGCACCGAGCGCCGTCATTGCGCGCGAAGCGACGCCGTTCTTCGAACAGCTAGACGGTCGCCTCGCGGGATCGCTTCATCATCGCGTCGAGGCTCCAGGGGCCGGGGCCGGCGAAAACGAAATAGAGGAAGACGAAGCAATAGAGTGCGGAGAGCTCGCCACCGTTCAGGATTGGATAGAAGCCGCGCGTTGCGTGCGCGATGAAATAAGCGGCGGCGCACATGCCCGAGAGGATGAAGGCGACCGGACGAGTGAACAACCCGAGCACGAACAAGACGCCGCCCGCCAGCTCGATCATGCCGGCGATGCCGGAAAGGCTTGTTGCCGACGCATTCGCGAACGCCGGCACCACGGGGAAGCCCAGCCACTTGCCGGTGCCATGCTGTAACAATTCCAAACCGGCGAAGATCCGCAGGATGCTGAGGATCCGCGGCCGCCAACTTTCCAAGATCATCGTTTTCATTCACCCTTGAGCTCAATGCGCTACGAACGAGCTCGTGCGCCATGGCTTCCCTTGCACAGACGCGCGGGAACCGCAACGCGGCGTGCCCATGGGTGCGAAGCTTGCGGAGACGAACGTTCACGGATCGGTGGGGCGCTGCTTCTCCCAATCGGCGATGGCGACCAGGCCGCAATCGTCGGGATCGTCGGCAGGCGACGACGACGCGGCCCTAGCCTCGAGATCGAGTTGCTGTTGCTGCTGATGGCGTTTGATCTGCGCGGACCAACGCGATTCAATCCGCTGGCGGATGTCCAGCGGCAAGTCTGATGCGCCCATTCTGAACCCCCAAGTTCAAGATGCGGTCGATCTGCAATTCAAGCGACGGCATGCAGGCGGAAGTTTGACTGCGCTCAAGAAAATTTATGGCGTAGTTTGAACGGTTCTCAAGACGAGCGTCTATTCGCCTGCATGCGGCTCTGCGCGCATTGCCTTTCGCCGAGGCACGGCAAAAGAAAATTTTCTCAGTCGCCGGTCTCACCGCGCGAATTGCCGCTCATGCAGCGTGTTCCAGAAACGCGTCGACGCGTCGGCGGCAACGGCGACACCATCGGGATCGATGATAGCCCATGCGAGTGCGGCAACGACAAGCGCCATCAACAACGTGGCGATTGCCACCTGCCATTCGCTCATCTCACGGTCCTTCATGTGGCGATCCTGCATTTGGAAATCCTGGAGCTCATCGGACATTTGACACCTCGGAACTGACGCACGCTTGCAGGCAGGGTTGGCCCTTGCCGGCTCGCGGGCATCCTCCGTTTGGATGAGGTGGACGAAAGTCGCGTTGCGCCAGCGCAACGCCGCATGAAATTCGGCTGCCCCCGCCAATTGACGGATGGCCGAATCACCGATTCTCACGTCTCCTTGAGCGACAGAAACATGACGGACAGGCTGGCGTTTTCCGCAGCACAGGATGAAAGCAGCTGGGTTGAGAACATGTGGGCACTTTTCGCAAACGGGCAGCAGATTAGCCGTGCGTTCCAGACGGAGAAGGAAGCGTGGCACCTCGCGCGCAAAAGCTCTCTGATCGGGAACGGACGGCTGCCGAAGGGCTTTGAAATTCGCCAGATCCGGGAACGAACCGAGGCGGCCTGAGTTATCGTTACAAGAGCGCTTGTCTGGACACAGGCGAGCAGCTCGAAGAGCCCCGTTATCCGCTTCGGCGAATGACGGGGTTTTTCTTTTTCGGGCGCAATTTTTCCGCCAGGTTCCTTACTCGGGCCGGTACCGCCACACCTTCGCCTCGCCGGTGGCGCCGTCGTCGATCGTCCATTGCGGCAGCGACAGGCCGGGCGCGACATCGGAAAATACCATCCGCATGCGACTGCCGATGCCGACGCGGGCGACGTCTTCCGGCGGCGCGAGCACGCCGTCCGGCGTCGTCAGGTTGCCGATCACGCGCAAGGCCTCCTCGGGCGTGGGCTTGCCGGCCTGAGTGTCGAGCTCGACCAGCAGGATGAGATAGGGAACGTGCTTCTTGAACGCCGGCTGGATGGCGTGATGGACTTCCGTGTAGGAGTGCACCGTGCCCTTGCCCTCCACCGGCAGCCACTCGGATTTCTCCTCCGTGCACCACGGGCACGCGGTCGCCGGCGGATAGCGGAACAGGTTGCAGTTGCAGCACCGCTGCAGACGAAACTCGTGCTTCGCGCAGTGGGCGAAGTAGTCGAGGTTCTCGTGGTCGAGATCGTCGATGGTGAGCGGCATGCCAAGGTAGTCGGCGGAGATCATGGGTGGGTCCTCGTTGGGGTTCAGCCTCGCCGCATCACCATGGCGGAGCCGGTGCCGGGCATGGCCCAGCCCATGTTGGCGCTGACCTCGGCGTTCTTGACCTGGCGGCAGCCGCCTTCGCTGTAGTCGTAGGTGTGCTGGCGCTTCCCGTCCGGGCCGATGGGGCAAGAGTCGTCCACGTCGTGGCGCAGCTGGCGGACGTTCTCGATCACCATGGCGATGCCGTGGGTGTAGGCCTCGCACAGGTGGCCGCCAGAAGTGTTGTTGGGGCGTTTGCCACCGAGTTTTATGGTGCCGTCGCTGACGTACTGACCGCCCTCACCCTTCTTGCAGAAACCGTAATCCTCGAGCTGCAGCATGGTTGTGAAGGTGAAGGCGTCATATGACCCGGTCAGGTCGACGTCCTCGGGGCCGACGCCCGCATTCGGCCAGAGGATCTCCTTCCCGTAATAGCCGGCAACGGTGGAGATCGGGCCTGTTTGATAGTGCATGTCGACGCGCGGCTTGCAGCAGCGGCCGACGACGCCGCGGATCAGCACCGGATGATGCTTGCAGTCGCGCGCGCGCTCGGCACTGGTGACAATGATGGCGTTGGCGTTGTCGGTCTCGACGCAGCAGTCCAACAGGTGCAGCGGCTTGCAGATCATGCGGCTGTTGACCACGTCCTCCACGGTGACACGCTTCTTGTAGAACGCCTTCGGATTGTTTGAGGCATGATGGCTGTGCGCGACCCGGACGGCGGCGACCTGCTCGGCCGTGGTGCCGTAGTCGTACATGTGGCGCATGAACGACGGCGCAAACATCTGCCCGGCACTCTGCCAGCCGTAGCTCCGTGCATGCAGCATGTCGCCGGCGACGGGCGCGACAGCGCGCGCGCCGGTGCCGCCGATACGCACCGAGGTAAAGCCGTTCATCGAGCGGAAGATGACCACGGTCTTGCACATGCCGGCCTCGATCACGCCGATGGCGATACCGATCAGCGCTTCCGTCGATGAGCCGCCGCCGAACACGTCCATATAGAAGTTCAGGCGGATGCCGAGGTCACCCGCGACATACGGAGAGAACACCGAGTCGTTGGACTGATACGACAGCATGCCGTCAATGTCGGTCGGCTTCAGGCCGGCATCGCGCATGGCGTTCCTGACGGCGGTCGTTGCCATGGCACGCGTCGTCTGGGTCGACCCGCGCTTGTAGTCGGTCTCGCCGATGCCAACGATCGCATACTTGTCGCGCAGGAATTTTTCTGTGGTGGCGTCGACGCTGTCAGGCATCGGCATGGGCGACCCTCCCGTTTCTCGTTGCGCTCATCTTGGCGGCCGGCTTCCGCAGACACAAGCGCGCCCCACGCGCACCGTCATTGCAATGACGCAGTGCAGGATTGCTCGCGTCCTGGGAACGTTGCAAGCTGGCTGGCGATGCAAGGCGGAGGCTGCCCATGGACCGTCGCACCATCCTCAAATCTATCGCCGCGGCGCCGCTTTGGCAGCTCGTCTCGCCGGCGCGCGCGCAAACCGACTGGCCGTCGCGCACCATCACGATCATCGTGCCGTTTCCGGCCGGCGGCCAGGCCGATCTGGCGGCGCGACCGGTGGGGCTGGCGCTGGAGCGGCTACTGGCAAAGCCCGTGGTCGTCGACAACCGCGCGGGCGGTGCCGGCGGCTCGATCGGCAACGCGCAGGCCGCGCGCGCGGAGGCAGACGGCTACACGCTGCTGATGACGCTGTCCTCGCTTGCGGTGCTGCCCGAGGCCGACCGGCTGTTCGGCCGGCAGGTCGCCTATGAAATGTCGGATTTCGCGCCGGTGGCGCGTGTGCTGGCTGACCCGACCCTGCTCGCCGTGCCGGCATCCGCGCCGTGGAAGACGCTGCAGGAGTTCGTCGACGACGCCAGGAAGCGTCCGGGGCAAATCCCCTACGGATCGTCGGGGCCCTACGGCACGCTGCACATCGCCATGGAGATGTTTGCTGCAAGCGCCGGCATCAAGCTGCAGCACGTCCCCTATCGCGGCGCCGCGCCGGCGCTGACCGGACTCTTGTCCGGCACGGTACAGGCGCTGGCCTCGGCGCCTGGCGTGCTGAAGCAGCAGGCCGACGAGGGCAAGATCCGCGTGCTCGCCAACTGGGGCGCCGAGCGCATCAAGAGCTTTCCGGACCTGCCGACGTTCCAGGAGCTCGGCTACAAGGATGTCGAATTCTACATCTGGGCCGGCCTGTTCGCGCAGCGCGCGCTGCCTGAGCCGATCATGACCAAACTGCGCACGGCGATGCGCGACGCGGTGAAGGCGCCGGAGGTAGCGCGAACCTTCGAGGCGGCCGGAAGTCCGGTCGCGTATCTCGATGCGCCGGAGTTTTCGAAGTTCGTCGAGGCCGACAGCGCAAGGCTGATCGCTGCGGTGAAGAAGATCGGCAAAGTGGAGTGAAACACGATGTCGGAGCAACGCAGCTGGGATCAGGTCGTCCTTGAGACGCTGAAGCGAAACGAGGTGAAACTCGTCCCTTATGTACCGGACAAGGTGCTGGGCAGCCTGATCAAAAAGCTGCACGCCGATCGTTCCTTCACTACCTTCCCCTGCGCACGCGAAGAGGAGGCGGTCGGCGTTCTCAGCGGCGCCTGGATGGGCGGCCTGCGCGGAGCGCTGCTGATGCAGACCAGCGGCTTCGCCACGTTGGCCAATGCGCTTGCCTCGCTGGTGGTGCCTTACCAGATACCGCTGATCAGTTTCGTCTCGGAACGCGGCACGCTCGGCGAGTTCAACTACGGCCAGGCCCTGGTCTGCCGGACCATGCGGCCGGTGCTGGACTCGCTCGCCATGGAACACCACACCATCACTCAGCTCGAGGCGCTTGAATTCGTCGTCGATCGATCCATCAAGCAGGCGGTCGCGACCCAGGCGCCGGTGACGTTCATTCTCTCGCCGCTGCTGACCGGCGGCAAGACATTCGCCGCCTGAGGGCCCCCCATGCAAACCACCTCGCCCGCCGCAACCGGCAACACCAAGACCATGAACCGGTTCGAGCTGACTTCGCGCCTGACGTCGCGCCTGAACAATGCCGAAGCCGTGGTGGCCGGCATCGGCAACACCAACTTCGACCTGTGGGCGGCCGGCCGGCGCGCGCAGAATTTCTACATGCTCGGCAGCATGGGTCTCGCGCTGCCGATCGCACTCGGCGTCGCGCTGGCCCAACCGTCGCGGCGCGTGATCGCGCTGGAGGGTGACGGTTCACTGCTGATGCAACTCGGCTGCCTGACCACCATCGCCATGCTGAAGCCAACGAACCTCACCATGGTGGTGTTCGACAACGGCATCTATCAGATCACCGGCGGCCAGGCGACGCCGGCCACGGGCGCCGACCTGGTTGCGATCGCTCGCGGCGCGGGCCTGACAGCCAGCGCCTGGGCCGCCGACGAGGAGGACTTCGAGCACCTGCTGGATCAGGCCCTCGCCGCGCGCGAACCGCAGCTGATCTGTGTGCGTATCGACGGCAAACCGGCCGAGGCGACCACGCACCGCGATCCGGTCCAGATTCGCGAACGCTTCATGATTGGCCTCGGCGTGCGGCAGGCACTGTAAGCCCTCCTGCGCAGCGACAGGTAGAACCAGAGCGGTTGCTACGCCGCCGCCTTCCGCGCCTGCGCTGCCGCCAGAACCATCTCCGCGCACTTCTCCCCGATCATGATCGCGGGCGCGTTGGTGTTGCCCGAAGTCAGGGTGGGCATGATGGAGGCGTCGGCGACGCGCAAGTTCTCGATGCCGTGAACCTTCAGCTCGCTGTTCACCACGGCCATGGCGTCGTTGCCCATCTTGCAGGTGCCGACCGGATGGTAGGTGGTCTCTGCCGTCTTGCGCACCCAGTCAAGGATTTCGTCGTCAGTCCGCAGGTGCGCGCCCGGCGCAATCTCCTCGCCGGTGACTTCCTTCATCGGCGAGGTCGCCATCAGCTCACGACCCTTGCGGATGGCAGCGAGCACGCCAGCGCGATCGTGCTCGGTCGACAGGAAGTTGAAACGGATGGCCGGCGGTGCGGCCGGGTCGCTGGACGTAATGTGGATCGAGCCCGTGCTTTCGGAGCGCAGCACGTTGACGTTCATGGTGATGCCCTTGCGCCTGGACACCCGCCGCTCGCGGCCGATCATCTCGTACAGGAACGGCGCGATCGACACGGTCGCGTCCGGCGTCTCCAGTCCCGGACGGGTGCGGAAATACATCCGGATCGGCACCGAGGTCGAGGCCAGGAAGCCCTCGCGGAACATCGCGTATTTCACCGCTTCGCGAGCCAGCCGCCAGCCGCGGGCGTTGTCGTTGAAGGTCAGGTTCTTCTCCTTGATCGCAAACTTGACCCGCGGCGAGTAATGGTCGCGCAGGTTCTCGCCGACGCCGCGCAACTCATGCACCGGTGTGATGCCGATCGAACGCAGAAGGTCCCCCTGCCCGATGCCGGACAGCTCCAAAAGCTTCGGTGAGTTGATCGAGCCGCCGGAGACGATCACCTCCCGCGACGCCCTCGCCTCGTGCTGCACGCCATTGACCGCGTAACGCACGCCGGCGCAGCGCTTGCCCTCGAGGATCAGCGATCCCGCCAGCGCGCCTTGGGCGACCGTCAGGTTCTTCCGCGATCGGATGGGATCGAGATAGCAGAATGCTGTGCTCTGGCGGCGACCTTTGGAGATGGTCACCTGCGACATGCCGATGCCTTCCTGGGTCTCGCCGTTCTGGTCCTCATTGTACGGCAGGCCGATGTTGCCGGCGGCGGCGATGAGCTTTTCCAGCAGCGGCACCCTGTGGCGCGGCGTGTGGGTGACGCGCAGCAGGCCATCGCGGCCGCGATACGTGTCCGAACCGCCGTCAAAGCTCTCCATCCGCTTGAAGATCGGCAGCACGTCCTGGTAGCTCCAACCGCGATTGCCGAGTTGCGCCCAGTGATCGTAGTCCTGCGCCTGACCGCGTATGAACACCATGCCGTTGATCGACGATGAACCGCCCAGCATCTTTCCGCGCGGCACCTCGATACGCCGGCCACCCGAGGCCTCCTCAGGCTCCGAGGTGTAGCACCAGTTGACGGCCGGATTGTCGATCATCTTGGCGACGCCGACCGGCAGGCGCGACCAGAAGAAGCCGGAGCCCTCGGTGCCTGCTTCGAGCAGCAACACCTTATGTATGCCGCTCGCCGTCAACCGGTTCGCCACCACTGCGCCGGCCGAGCCCGCACCGACGACGATGTAGTCATAGCTCTGGCTCGGCATGGCGGGGGTCCTCTTGTTGGTGGGGGATTTTGGTTGGCAAATGACGAGGAGCGAAGCGACCGAGCAATCCAGCACGGCACATGCCGCAGGCTCAGACTGGGTTGCTTCGCTTCGCTCGCAATGAAGGCTACTCTGCTGCGCTGGCCTTCGGCGGGTCGCCGGCGCGCGGGGCACGCTTGTCGAAACCCTTGCGGATGTTATCGGGCAGCGTGTTGGGATCAATCGCCGCGCCATGCACCAGCACGCGGTGCGCGTGGCCCAGTTGATGCACGGCGAACGCATGCTGCATCGAGATCCGGCGGCCCATCGTGTCCTGCGCATTGTTGACCGTCGCCTTGGTCATGTTCAGCGTCCACGACGTATGGGTACAGAGCTTTTCGGCGAGGTCGAGCGTGAACTTTTCCAGCTCGGCGCGCGGCACGACTTCGTTGACCATGCCGTACTGCTCGGCGCGCTGCGCCGACAGTTCGCCGCTCAGCATCCAGAGTTTCGCGCGACGTGGACCGATCTCCCACGGATAGGCCCAGAACTCGACGCCGGTGCCGCCCATCTTGGTCGAGGTGCAGATGAATTTCGCATCGTCGCTGGCGATGACGAAGTCGGCGCACCAGGCCAGCATCAGCCCGCCGGTGACGCACTTGCCCTGGATCTGCGCCATGATCGGCTTGGAGAGATTGCGCCAGCGCTCGGTGATCTCGAGATAGATTTCCATTTCGCGCGCATAGCGCCCTTCCGCGCCGGGCGAGTCGAAGTTGGTCCAGGTGCCGACAATGGGAAAGTCCCGCCAGGTCTTGTCGCCGTCGCCCGAGAGGTCGTGACCGGACGAGAAGTGCTCGCCGACCGCGGCAAGCACGATCATCTTGATGTGTGGCTGGCGGATTGCGAAATCGAACGCCGCATTGATGTCATAGGTCATCTGCATGTTCTGGGCGTTGCGCTTGTCCGGCCGGTTCAGCGTCACGCGGGCGATGGCCGGGCGCGGCTCGTCGTAAAGCACGGTCTCGAAGGTCGGGAATTCTGCGGACGTTTCCGATTTTGACATGAGCTTCTCCGGCTGATTTTTTCTTGCTGATCGCGGCTACCAAATCAGGTTTTGCGGCCGTTGTCATGGTCAGTCATGGCTGCCTGCATTTGGCGTGGGAGGCCTGATCGGCGTTTACGCAACAAGCGAAAATCACTACGCTTTGGCGCCGCCAGGAGGAACGCACCATGCCTGCCCTGCTCAAACGCATCGCCATCGCCGCCTGCACCATCTCCCTGCTCGCCGTTTCCGCGCCGCAAGCCCTGGCGCAGAAGAAGACGATCGTCATGGGAATGGCGGTGGAGCCGACCGGGCTCGACCCGACCATCGCAGCCCTCGTGGCGATCGGCCAGGTGACCTGGCAGAACATCTATCAGGGCCTGGTGCGGCTCGACCGCGACGGCAAGGTGCAACCACAACTGGCGGAAAGCTGGACGATTGCGCCGGACGGGCTGACTTACACCTTCAAGCTGCGCGCGAACGCAAAATTCCAGAACGGGGAGCCGTTCAATTCAGGCGTCGCGAAATTCGCGCTGGATCGCGCCAAGGCTGCCGACTCGGTAAATCCGCAGAAGCGGTTCTACGCGGTGATCACCGGTATCGAGACGCCCGCTCCCGATACGCTGGTGCTGAAGCTGACCGAGCCTTCGGGCAACCTGCTCTATCGGCTGGCCTGGCCGGCCGCAGTGATGGTCGAGCCGAAGTCCGCCGCCGATAACAAGACGACGCCGGTCGGTACCGGGCCGTTCAAGCTGAAGAACTGGGTGAAGGGCGACCGGGTCGAGCTGGAGCGCGATGCGACCCACTGGGATGCATCGAAGAAGGTCGCGCTGGACAGCATCACCTTCCGTTTCATCAACGACCCGCAGGCGCAGGTGGCGGCGCTGCAGAGCGGCGACGTGGACGCCATGGCCGGCATCGGCGCGGCCGAGCTTTACAGCAAGTTCCAGAACGACAAGCGCTTCGCGGCGGTGATCGGCCACACCGAGCTCAAGGTGGTGGCCGGCATGCACAACGGAAAGAAGCCATTCGACGATCCGCGCGTGCGCAAAGCGCTGATGATGGCGATCGACCGCAACCTGCTGGTCAACGCCGTATACTCCGGCCTTGGCCAGCCGATTGGTAGCCACTACACACCAAACGATCCAGGCTACATCGATCTCACCGGCGTGTATCCCTACGACCCGAAGAAGGCGAAGGCGCTGCTGGCCGAGGCCGGCCATCCAAACGGGTTCAGCTTCACATTCAAGTCGCCGCAAATGGCCTACGCGACGCGCTCCGCCGAAGTGCTGCAGGCGATGTTCGCCGAAATCGGCGTGAAGATGAACATTGTGCCGACGGAGTTTCCGGCGAAGTGGGTCAGCGAGGTGTTCACCGGAAACGATTTCGAGATGACCATCATCGCGCACGCCGAGCCGATGGATATCGATATCTACGCGCGGGAGAAATACTACTTCAACTACAAGAACCCGGCGTTCACCAAGGTCAACGCCGATGCAGAGCGCACTACGGACGACGCAGAGCGGGCAAAACTCTATGGCGATGCGCAGAAGATCCTGGCCGACGACGTGCCGGCGCTTTACCTGTTCGTGCTGCCGAAGCTCGGTGTGTGGAACGCCAAGCTCGAAGGGTTGTGGAAGAACGAACCGATCCCGTCGAACGACCTTACCGAGGTGCGGTGGGTGGAGTGAGATTCGTGAACAAAGCCCATCTATCGGTGTCATGGCCGGGCTTGTCCCGGCCATCCCGCTTAGATGGGCACTGCGTCCCTAAGCGGGATGCCCGGCACAAGGCCGGGCATGACAAACTTCTGCAATGCTAAGAGCGCTACTTTTCCGTTTCGCTAGCCTGCTGCTGACGCTGGCGGTCATCTCCGTTGCAATCTTCGTCGTCCTGGAAGTCCTGCCGGGAGACCCGGCGGCGATCATGCTCGGCACGTCGTCGCAGCCGGATACACTCGCAGCGCTGCGGACGCGGATGGGGCTCGATCAACCGGCGCTGGTTCGCTACTTCACCTGGATCGGCGGCATTTTTGTCGGCAATTTCGGCATCTCCTACTCCTACGGCGTGCCGGTTTCCGAGCTGATCCGCGACCGGCTGACGGTGACAGTGCCGCTGACACTGATGGCGATCACGCTGTCGCTGTCGGTGGCGCTGCCGCTCGGCGTGTTCGCGGCCGCCCGGCAGCGCGGCATCACCGATGCGGCGGCAACATTCTATTCGCAGGTCGGCATCGCCGTGCCGAACTTCTGGCTCGGGCTGCTCTTGATCCTGTTCTTCGCGCTATCGCTCGGCTGGTTTCCCGCCGGCGGATTTCGCAGCTGGGGGCAAGGATTGCTTCCGGCACTGCCGGCGCTGGTGCTGCCGGCCATTGCGCTAGCGATCCCGCAGTCGGCGATCCTGACGCGGGTGACGCGCTCAGCCGTACTCGACGTGATGAACGAAGACTTTGTGCGAACCGCCCGGGCAAAGGGCATCTCGAAGAACCGCGCGCTGTGGCGGCATGCGGTGCCGAACGCACTGGTGCCGGTGGTCACCATCCTGGGCCTGCAGATCTCCGTCCTGCTCGCCGGCGCCGTGATCGTTGAGAACGTGTTCAGCCTACCCGGCATGGGCCGCCTCGCCTTCCAGGCGCTGGCGCAGCGCGACCTGATCGTGATCAAGAACGTGGTGTTGTTTTTCGCCACCATCGTCATCGTCGTCAACCTGATCGTCGACGCGATCTATCTCGTGCTCGACCCGCGCCTGCGAGCTTCTGCATGAGCACGACCGACACGATTGCAGAGGTTGCACAGCCCTCGCGCTGGCGCGGTCACCTGCGGCTCGCGACCGGCGCAGCCATCACCGCGGCCTTCGTCGGCATCGCCCTGCTGGCGCTGGTGTGGACGCCGGAAATCCCGACACGGCTGCGCATCCTGCAAAAACTACAGCCGCCGCTGACGACCGGCCTGCTCGGCACCGATCACCTTGGCCGCGACGTGCTGTCGATGCTGATGGCCGGCGCCTTCAACTCGCTGTCGATCTCGGCACTGTCGGTGCTGGTGGGCATGACGATCGGCACGGCGCTCGGCGTCGCGGCCGCAGCAAAGCGTGGCCTGTTCGAGGCCGTCATCATGCGCATCTGCGACGCGATGTTCGCGTTTCCACCGATCCTCTCCGCCATCATGGTCGGTGCCCTGCTCGGCCCCGGCGCGCTCACCGCGATCCTGGCGATCGGTACCTTCATGGTGCCGGTGTTCGCGCGCATCACTCGTGGCGCAGCGCTGCAAATCTGGGCGCGCGAGTACGTGCTTGCTGCCCGCATGGCGGGGCGCAGCGGGCTGTCTATCACCGCGGTGCACGTGATCCCGAACATCGCCAGCCACATCATCATCCAGGTGGCGATCCAGCTGGCGCTGGCGATCCTCACCGAGGCGGGCTTGAGCTTCCTCGGCCTCGGGGTGCCGCCACCGACGGCGAGCTGGGGCCGGATGCTGGCGGACTCGCAGACCTACCTGCAACTCGCGCCATGGCTGGCGCTGGCGCCGGGGCTTGCGATCGCCACGGCCGTGCTTGGCCTCAACCTGCTCGGCGATGGCCTGCGCGACCTGCTCGACCCGCGGCGAAGGATGAGCACGTGATGCTGCAGGTCAAATCATTGTCGGTGGACATCTCGGGCTCTGATGGCCGCCTGATACGCGTGGTCGACAACGTCTCGTTCGAGCTTGCGCAAGGGACGACGCTGGGCGTCGTCGGCGAATCCGGCTCGGGCAAGACCATGCTGGCGCTCTCTACTATTGGCCTGCTGCCGGGGGCGGCCCGTGCGACGGGCGAGATCATGCTTGGGGCTGAGAACTTGTTGGCCCTGTCTGAACGTGAGATGTGCGCCGTGCGGGGCCGGCGCATCGGCATGATCTTTCAGGAGCCGATGACGGCCCTGAACCCGGCGCAGCGGGTTGGCACGCAGATCGCAGAAGGCATGATCGTGCATGACGGGCTGACGCGGACTGAGGCGCGCACCAAGGCGATCGAGCTGTTGGAACGCGTGCACGTGCCGCAGGCCCGCCAGCGCGTCGACGCGTTTCCGCATGAGCTGTCGGGCGGGCAACGCCAGCGCGTCGGGATCGCGATTGCACTTGCGCTCAGGCCGGAGCTGCTGATCGCCGACGAGCCCACCACTGCGCTCGACGTGACCGTGCAGAAGGAAATCCTCGACATATTCGATGAGCTGGTCGCGGATCTGGGCATGGCGTTGATCTTCATCAGCCACGACATCGGCGTGATCGGGCGGATCGCCGACCGCACGCTGGTGATGCTGAACGGCAAGGAGATGGAGCAAGGGCCGACCGCGCAGGTGCTGCGGCGGCCGTCGGCCGACTATACCCGCACCCTGCTGGCGTCGATGCCGCGCCGGGCGCGCGGGCATCTCGACGCGGGGACACTCTCGGGGAAACAGCCGTGAGCGCGCCCCCGCTGCTCGAAGTGAAGAACCTGACGCGCGACTACGTGCTGCGGCGTACGGACGGGTTTGCACGGCAAAAGCTGCGCGCAGTCGACGACGTGTCGTTTTCGGTCGCCCGCGGTGAAGTGCTCGGCATCGTCGGCGAAAGTGGCTGCTGCAAGTCGACCCTCGCGCGCATTGTCATGGCGCTCGACCGGCCGACGGCCGGCGACGTGTTGCTCGAAGGCACGCCGCTGTTTCAGCTCCCGGCGGGTGAGTTGCGGAAGCGGCGACGCGATTTCCAGATGGTGTTCCAGGACCCGTATGGTTCGCTCGATCCGCGGCATTCCGCCGGGCGGATCATTGCCGAGCCGCTGCATCTCATCGGACGCGCGGCCGACCAGCGCGAGCGCGTGGCGGCCGTGCTGGAGAGCGTCGGGCTGAAGGCCGACGACGCCAAACGCTACCCGCACGAATTCTCCGGCGGCCAGCGCCAGCGCATCGCCATTGCGCGGGCGCTGGTGACCGGGCCGAAACTGCTGGTTGCCGACGAGGCGGTCTCGGCGCTGGACCTGTCCGTGCAGGCGCAGATCCTGCGCCTGCTGAAAGACCTGCAGGTGCGCAACGGCTTGACGATGCTGTTCATCAGCCACAATCTCAGCGTGATCGAGGAGATCGCCGACCGTGTTGGCGTGATGTATGCAGGCAAGCTGATCGAGCTCGGCGCCACACGCGACGTGCTGCATCGTCCGCAGCACGCCTACACACAGCGTCTGCTCGACGCCGAGCCAACGCTCGACATGATCGGACGGCGCCAGCGCGCCGCGAAAGGCTGATGACAGAATGACCGACCTTGCCAACCTCTCCGCCGTCGAGCTGATCGCGCTCTACAAGACAAAGGCGCTTTCGCCGGTCGAGTATTTCGACTGGCTCGAAGGCCATATTGCCGCCTGGGAGGGGGACGTACAGGCGCTCTACCTGTACCGGCCGGAGGTCGGACGCGCTGAGGCAAAGGCGTCGGCTGCGCGCTGGAGCAAGGGTTTGCCGAACGGACCGCTCGACGGCGTGCCGGTGACAGTGAAGGAGATCATCGCCACCAAAGGCGATCCGATCCCGCTGGGCTCCGCCGCGACGACGCTCGTGCCGGCGACTGAAGACGCGCCGTCCTCGGCGCGGCTGCGCGAGGATGGGGCGATCATCTTTGCGAAAACAACCTGCCCCGACTACGGCATGCTGTCGTCGGGTCTCTCGAGTTTTCATCCGACCACACGCAATCCGTGGGATCTCAGCAAGAACCCCGGCGGCTCATCATCCGGCGCGGGTGCCGCGGGTGCCGCCGGATATGGCCCGCTGCATCTCGGCACCGACATCGGCGGATCGATCCGGCTGCCGGCCGGCTGGTGCGGACTGTTCGGGCTCAAACCCTCGCACGGGCGGGTGCCGATCGATCCGTTTTATCTCGGCCGCGTGGCGGGGCCGATGACACGCACGGTGGACGACGCGGCGCTGATGATGGCGACGATCACGCGGGAGGATTCCCGCGACGGCATGAGCCTGCCGCATGAAAACCTCAACTGGTTCGACCTTGCGATCGACGTCAAGGATATGCGCATCGGGCTGATGCTGGACCCCGGCTGCGGCATGCCCGTGGAAGACGAAGTGCGCGACGCCGTGGTTGCGGCGACACGGGCGTTCGAGGATGCGGGCGCGCATGTGATGGACGTGGAGCCGGTCATGAACCGGGCGATGCTCGACGGCGTCGACGATTTCTTCCGCGCGCGCTCCTGGGCCGACCTTGCGAGCTATGAGCCGCAATTGCGCGCAAAGATCCTCCCCTACATTCTGACCTGGGCGGAGAAAGGCGCAAGCATGAGCGGCGCCGACGCGATCAGGGGCTACAACCAGACCAACGAGATGCGCAAGGCTGCGGCGCGGATGTTCGGCAAGGTCGACCTCGTGCTGTCGCCGACGGCGCCGGTGGCGGGATTTTCCGCCGAGTGGGCCGCGCCGCTCAACGACCCCGCACGCCCGTTCGAGCACATCGTCTTCACCGTGCCGTGGAACATGGCCGAGAACCCGGCGGCATCGATCAACTGCGGGTTCACGAAGGCAGGCCTGCCGATCGGACTGCAGATCGTCGGCCCGCGGTTTGCGGACTTGCGGGTGATGAAGGTTTCGAAGCTTTATGAAACCTGGCGCGGACCAGTGACGAACTGGCCGAAGGCGAAGGTGAAGGCGAAGGTGTGATCGATGTAGCCCGGATTTCGCTGCGAGACTGAGCAAGAATAGCTATCGTCAGGCTGCGCAGCAGCGGATATCGGATTTTGACGGGCTTTGCTTGTAGAAGCGCGCCAAGTCGGGCCTGATGGTGCCCAGGGTAGCT